>CXWL01000903.1_pt1 | contig 503833 bp, 471 predicted proteins | sample 590931 | NCBI WGS metagenome assembly CXWL01 (sample SAMEA3498368, study PRJEB10139) | groundwater metagenome | biome: water well; material: biofilm material | place: Germany | collected 2015-04-27 | reverse complement strand
GTGGAGCGGTCGTTGAAATACCAACCTTCTTTGATTTAGAGTCTAATCCCTTGCGGGAAACAGTGCATGGTGGGTAGTTTGACTGGGGTGGTCGCCTCCTAAAGAGTAACGGAGGCTTGCAAAGGTACCCTCAGTACGGTTGGTAATCGTACGAAGAGCGCATTAGTATAAGGGTGCTTGACTGTGAGGCACACAAGCCGAGCAGGGACGAAAGTCGGCTAAAGTGATCCGGCGGTTCTGTATGGAAGGGCCGTCGCTCAAAGGATAAAAGGTACTCCGGGGATAACAGGCTGATCTCCCCCAAGAGCTCATATCGACGGGGAGGTTTGGCACCTCGATGTCGGTTCGTCACATCCTGGGGCTGGAGAAGGTCCCAAGGGTTCGGCTGTTCGCCGATTAAAGTGGCACGTGAACTGGGTTCAGAACGTCGCAAGACAGTTCGGTCCCTATCTGTGGTGGGCGCAAGTAAATTGAGAGAACATGACCTTAGTACGAGAGGACCGGGTCGTACGTACCGCTGGTGTATCAGTTGTGCCGCCAGGTGCAATGCTGAGTAGCTATGTACGGACAGGATAAACGCTGAAAGCATCTAAGCGTGAAACCTATCTCAAGATGAGTTTACTTTTAAGGGCCGTCAGAGACTATGACGTTGATAGGCTATAGGTGTAAAACTGGTAACAGTAAAGCCAAGTAGTACTAATTGCCCGTACGCTTTAATTTTTTTACTTATTTTTCTAAAAAATAAGAGGTATTAGATTCCTTCTAACTTTCCCAATATGACATTATTGTCTTAGTATTTATTGCTAAGATTTACATTCTTATGGTGGTTTTTCCGAGGGTGTTCACCTCTTCCCATACCGAACAGAGAAGTTAAGCCCCTCATGGCCGATGGTACTGCACCACAATGCGGGAGAGTAGGTAGCTGCCATATTTATTAAAGAAGCCTTTCAGTTTATTCTGAGAGGCTTTTTTGTTTTGCACCTTCTCCTAATGGAGGGTTGAGGCTGATGATATTTTTCCTTTAATATTATTCTTTGAAAGAAAGGTGTTTTCGAAAAAAGTATTACTTAGTTTTCAGTAGAATTACCAAATAATGAAAAGTGCAACCCTTCCTTCACTTTTCTCTTGGTGAACTGCGAGGCATGTGTTGAATAGCAAACAGAGTCCTTATCCGAGCGGCGAAACTGTCGATGATAGTAGCACTGCAACCTGACTAATAAATCGGTTTAGATAAAATGAAATGACGAAAAAGGAAAGAATTATATTGTTTTTGCTAGCGGCGTTAAATTTTACCCATATTCTTGATTTTATGATCATGATGCCACTCGGTAATTACCTTATCCCTTACTTCAGGATTACGGCCATGCAATTCAGTATTCTTGTTGCCAGTTATTCTATTAGTGCTTTTTTTTCCGGTTTGGCAATCGCAGTTTTTATTGACAGGTTCGACAGAAAGAAGTCGTTGGTTTTTGCTTATGCAGGTTTTTTATTGGGTACTGTTGCCTGTGGGTTTGCACCTACTTATGGGTTACTACTTGCAGCAAGGATACTGGCCGGATTATTTGGCGGGATCATCGGGGCACAGGTTCTTTCTATTGTGGCTGACCTGTTTGCGTATGAAAGAAGGGGACGGGCTATGGGATATGTGATGAGTGCTTTTGCAATAGCATCTATTCTTGGTGTACCCCTATCACTATACCTGACTAATCTTTTTAAATTCAACTGGCATGTACCATTTATCCTGATCGGTTCATTAGGAGCCATATTTGTTCCGCTTATTATCAGATTTATACCTCCGATGACGGATCATATCAAAGTGAAAAAAAGTCGAGACCATCTTTTCGAGGCATTGATAACAGTATGTAGAGTACCGGAACAACGTTCATCTTTGATTTTTTCAGCCTTGCTGATGATGGGGCATTTTCTGATCATACCATTTATTAATCCTTACCTGGAATTTAATAAGGGATTTTCAAAAGACCTGACGCCCATGATTTACTTAGTGGGTGGTATTGGTTCTTTTGCAGCAGCAATTATGTTGGGAAGAGTTTCTGATAAGAAAGGTAAACTTCCTGTTTTTTCCTGGTCAGTCTTCTTTTCTTTGTTTATGGTATTGATAATTACAGGAATGCCCAATGTTCATTTTGCAATTGTACTTTCCTTTTTTGCTTTGTGGTTTGTGTTGGCGACCGGGAGAGCCATCACCGCACAGGCTTTGATAAGCGAGGTGGTAAAACCTGACCAACGGGGGAGTTTTATGAGTATAAACGGAAGTGTACAACAATTAGGAAGCGGCATTGCTTCATTATCAGCAGGTGCAATAGTAGTGACTGAAAAGTCAGGGAAAATATCCAACTATAATTGGGTAGGGTATCTGAGCATACTTATTTTATTGGGAAGTCTCCTATTAGGCCGCCTGGTTTTTAAAAAAATGGACAGATCGGCAGATAATAACGGAAAGTAATAGTGCGAGAGATAGCCTGGGTTTATTTGATTACTTTGTACACCGGGTAACGCATATGTGCCGGTTCATACCAAGGTGAGTTTTGATAAACGAAATTCAATTGCGCCCTTCCATCTTTTACAAAAGATGTGTCTGTTGCTCTTCTTTGCTCTAATTTTGATTTAACCTCCGGATTATTTTTTAAATATTGTGCAGCGATGTCTTCAAAAGTATAAGCTGAAAAGCCTTCTTTCTGGCCAAGTATTGCATCAAAATAATTCCAGGCGAAATAAGAATCTTCGCCCTGGGGCTCTAATGTTTCTATTAAGAAACGGTTAGCTTTCTGGTTCATTGGTATGTACCAATCGCCTTTTTTAAAAGCTATAAGCTGCAGGTCAGTACTTATTTTTACATCGCTATTCAGGTGATGCATTTCATATTGCCGGGGAAGGGTTTTGTAATCTTCAATTGTATACACTTCTACTTCAATTGTTGTATCCTTTTTCAACTGACCCATCTGTACTTTATTTAACTTCAGCAGGTCAATGACCTTCCACCAGCCTTCCGGAATAATATAAGCTTTGGGTTTTGTAACTGAGTTTTTTACTGCGAAGCGGTTGAATATTTTGACCATTTTTTCAAAGGGCTTGTTTCTGTCATAATATAACCTGGGCAATCCCGATACCTCACTTGGCTTGCGGCCGGCTTCAAATCCTTTATATATCACTTCTTTGAATTGTGAACGATCAAGTGACCAGTTGATAGGGAATTCAACAGCTGACTTTACTAATTGTTTTGCTTGATCTCGAAGTTTTTTTATTTGCTCACTGTTTTTTGCCGTGAATTCAATAAAGGATTGCATCAGAACATAAGTGGCTTTTACCCTTTGATCATACGGTTTCAACATGTGGGATTCGGGAACGAAAGAGAATGTATGCCAGAGGGCAGCATAGCCGCTGGCATAACGGGGACTATCCCAATATTCTGGCCAGCCATTTTCAGGAGTGTCGCCAAATGAATTAACGTAAGGAATTAAGTCGTACCCCTTTGTCTTCATTAATGAATAGAGAGCCGGCTCAAACCGGGTATTTAAATATTCTCCCATCTCTCCTCCGAGCTTATTATGCTGTGTTGTCAATAGTGTCATCACATGCTGATAGTCTGCACCATTGCTAACATGGTTATCAATAAACACATCCGGGTCGGCGAGATGAAATATTTCTGTAAAGGCCCTTGCATCTTTTGAGTCACATTTTATGAAATCTCTGTTCAGGTCAAGATTTTGGGAGTTGCCACGGAAGCCAAATTCTTCCGGCCCGTTTTGATCAACACGGTAGTTAGAACTCCTGTTTAAACAGCCACCAATGTTATAGATGGGAATAAAAGCAAGAACAATGTTGTCAGGGATCTTATATTTATTGATAACAATATCTCTTGCCAGCAGCATACTTGCATCAACTCCATCCGGCTCACCGGGATGAATACCATTGTTGATAAGAATAAGTCGTTTATTGTTTTTTCGGATGTTGTCAAAATTGTAATCTCCATTATTTGATACCACTATTAAATGAAGAGGATAGCCTGCATCCGTCATGTCCATAGTAAGCATTTTTACTTTGCCGGATTTCTCATCTAATTTTTCCCACCAGTTAATAATTTCAAAGTAGGCGGGTGTTTGGTGGCCGTTTGATTGTTCGAATTTTGTAGTGATGAGTTGAGAAAAGGAAGTCTGTGCGATAATAATTAAAGAAAGTGTCAGATAAGCAATGATATTTCTCATAATTGATGATTGGCATTACCGGCGATGAACAGAGCGTCCTGCAACTGCAGTTTCGTCGGAATTGCTACAGCTGGTATCCATATTAAATAATATTTTCTTCGGACAGGTAAAAATAGAAAAAGGCATCCCAATACGAGATGCCTTTCAAATAATTTATTTAGATGATTATTTAACTGCGTTAGCTTTTCTTGCCAGTTTGCTTTTCAGGTTGGCAGCTTTGTTCTTATGAATAACATTACGTTTTGCCAGTTTGTCAATCATGGCAGCCACTTCAGGGAATTTTTCACCCATTTCATTTCCTTTAAGTGCTTTCAGGTCACGGATTGCATTACGGGTAGTTTTTCCATAATACTTGTTTCTTGCAGTTCTTTTAACAGCCTGACGGGCATCCTTTTTTGTTGCACTGTGATTAGCCATTCTTACTTGTTTTTTGGGATGGCAAAGGTAGGTCTGAGTGTCTTAACCACCAAATTTTCAGCCATTTAATTAGGCGGTTTCTATCAAATTTTAAAGGGCAAAATAGCCGACGTGGAAGGGCTAAAACAAGTGGCTAAGGTTGTGTAAATCACTCAAAATGAACCAGCACTTTCGGTTTTTTCAACGATATTTGTGAGCTCAAAAGTTGATTATTTTCAAATTTCTCCCAGAATGAAGGATTTCTCCTATATCACCAATTCTTCACCGGCTTTTATCGAAAACCTGTACCGTGATTTCGTGAACGACCCCGGCAGTGTGGACCCTGAAATGAAGAAGTTTTTTGAAGGCTTTGATTTTGCAATGAGTAATAGTCCTGCAAAAGGCAATGGTAGCAGCACCGCGGTTTTTCCTTCAACTTCACCAATTTCGAATAAGCCTATCAGCATTGATATGGATTGGATGCGGGAAATCCGGGCTTACCGGATGATACTGGGGTATAGAAACAAAGGGCATTTGCTTGCAAAAACAAATCCGATCCGTACAAGGAAGGACAGGGGTGCCAATATTGAATTGTCATTTTTTGGTTTTACAGAAGCTGATCTTGATAAGGATTTTCATGCGGGTAATTTAATTGGTCTCGGAACCACCTCACTTCAAAATATTTTGAACCACCTTGAGAAATGTTATGCTTCTCATATTGGTGTTGAGTTTAAATATATCAGCGATCAGACGAAAATAGACTGGCTAACGAATGAAGTTGAAAAGAAAATGCCGGATCCGCTTCCATTAAGCAAAAAGAAAAGAATACTGGAGAAGCTGAACCAGGGGGTGATGTTTGAAAAATTTCTGCACACAAAATATGTGGGACAGAAAAGATTCTCCTTAGAAGGTGGTGAAACAACAATTGCAGCATTAGATGCCATTATCAATACGGCAGCTGATAATGATGTACAGGAAGTAGTGATAGGGATGGCTCATCGTGGAAGACTTAATGTACTTGCGAACATCATGGGTAAAACGTATGCGCAGATATTCAGTGAGTTTGAAGGAACTGCCAAGCTTGACCAGACAATGGGCAGCGGTGATGTGAAATATCATATGGGCTATGGCAGTGAAGTACAAACGATGAATGATAAAACCATTCATCTGAAACTGATGCCCAACCCATCGCATCTTGAAGCTGTAGACCCGGTGGTGGTTGGTTTTGCAAGAGCAAAGGCCGATGTGATGTATGAAAGTGACTTTGATAAAATTCTCCCGGTATTAATTCATGGTGATGCATCAGTAGCAGGGCAGGGAATTGTTTATGAAGTATTACAGATGAGTGGCCTTGATGGGTATTATACCGGCGGCACTATTCATTTTGTGATTAATAACCAGATTGGATTCACTACTGATTTTGATGATGCAAGAACTTCAGATTATTGCACCTCATTAGCGGCAGCCATTCAGGCACCGGTATTTCATGTAAATGGTGATGACCCGGAAGCCGTAGTGAAATGTGTAGAAATAGCTACCCGTTTCCGCCAAAATTTTAATTCAGATGTCTTTATTGATATGGTTTGTTACCGCAAGCATGGACATAATGAGGGGGACGACCCTAAGTTCACCCAACCACATTTGTATGCGTTGATAGACAAGCATCCCAATCCAAGAGAAGTGTATGTAAAGTACCTGCTGGACAATGGTGAACCAGATGCTCAGGAACTGGCGAAAGAAATGGAGAAAAAATTCTGGGCAGATTTGCAGGAACGATTGGATGAAGTAAAACAGAATCCATTACCTTATCATTATCAGCCACCGGAAGTAGAATGGAAAAAATTGCGCAGGGCGGCTGTTAGTGATTTTGAAGAATCACCTGTGACCGCTATCAGTACCAATGATTTTAAAAAACTATTTGATGCCCTGATGAAGTGGCCTGAAGATTTTAAACCGCTTCGCAAAGTGGAGAAGATATTGCAGGATAAAGTAAAGTTGTTTGAAAATGAACAAAAAATAGATTGGGCTACCGGTGAGTTATTAGCTTATGGAAGTTTGATACTGGAAGGAAAGAATGTAAGAATGAGCGGACAGGATGTACAACGGGGAACTTTCTCTCACCGCCACGCTGTATTGCGGGATGAAGTGAATGATAAAGCCTTTAATCGGTTGAGCCGGATTCCTGATACGAAAGGGGAATTCAGAATTTATAATTCTTTGCTGAGCGAATATGGCGTATTGGGATTTGAATATGGATATGCTCTTGCCAATCCAAATGCTTTAGTTTTATGGGAAGCACAGTTTGGAGACTTTGCCAATGTAGCCCAATCAATGATTGACCAGTTTATTGCAGCCGGGGAACAAAAATGGAACCGGATGAACGGTGTTACTTTACTGCTGCCACATGGATATGAAGGGCAGGGACCTGAACATAGCAGTGCAAGATTGGAACGGTTTTTACAGTTGTGTGCTGAATTAAATATGGTGATAACCAACATTACAACATCAGCTAATTTCTTTCATGTACTCAGAAGGCAATTAGCATGGCCTTTCAGAAAGCCGATGATTAATTTTTCACCAAAGGCTAACCTGAGGCACCCGGGTAGTTATTCAGGAATAGAAGAATTTACGAATGGCGGGTTTAAAGAAGTGATTGATGATGCTTCTGCTGATGCCGGCAAAGTGAAGAAAGTTTTATTTTGTAGCGGCAAGATATATTTTGATATGGCTGAACGTCAGTTCAAAGAAAAAAGAACTGATATCGCCATTATCCGTCTTGAACAAATTTACCCCTTGCCTCATAAGCAGTTGGATACCTTGTATAAAAAATACAGCAAGGCTACCTGGTTCTGGGTGCAGGAGGAGCCATTGAATATGGGCGCAGCCTCATTCCTGAAAATGAACCTGACCAGCATTAACTATGGGGTAATAGGGAGGCAACCTTCCGCATCTACTGCCACAGGGTATAATAAAGTGCACCAGCAGGAGCAGATGGAAATAGTTGAAACAGCATTTAGTATTTAAATCTGAAATAAGATTTTATGGTAGATATTAAAGTTCCAACAGTCGGTGAATCCATCAGCGAAGTGACGTTGCTGAAATGGAATAAGAAAGATGGAGAGTATGTGGAAAGAGATGAAGTAATTGCAGAACTGGAAAGTGAAAAAGCCACTTTTGAAGTGAATGCTGAAAAGGCAGGTATCTTAACGCTTGGCTCTATTAAGGAAGGTGATACAATTAAAATTGGCGACCTGCTTGCCAGCATAGATGAATCAGCTCCAAAACCAAAACAGTCCGCAGTCCACAGTCCACAGTCCACAGAAAAACTGAAAAGTGAAAAGGATACTAAAATGTGGCAAGCTGCGGGTAGCCAGCAACCTGTAGCCAAGGCAAGCCCGGTAGCATCAGCTATTATTGCAGATAAAAAAGTGGACCCCAATACAGTAACACCAACAGGGGCTGCCGGAAAGATTTTAAAAGAGGATGTTCTGTCGGCTTTATCGAATCCTGGTAAAAAAGCATTTGAAGGCGCTGAATTATTCAGCCGTAATGTTCGTACGGAGAAAATGAGTAACCTTCGGAAAACTATTTCACGAAGATTGGTTGAAGCGAAGAATACGACAGCGATGCTCACCACTTTTAATGAAGTGGATATGAGCAGTGTCATGGAAATAAGAACGAAGTATAAGGACAAATTCAAAGAAATTCATGGTGTTGGATTGGGCTTTATGAGCTTTTTTGCCAAAGCCTGTTCTGTGGCTTTAGCTGAATGGCCTTCTGTAAATGCTTACATTGATGGCGACCAGTTGATATATCATGATTATGCGGATATAAGTATTGCGGTAAGTACACCAAGAGGCCTGACAGTTCCTGTAATGCGGAATGTAGAAAGTATGAGCATGGCAGATGTGGAGCGAAAAGTTGCAGAACTGGCAGGTAAAGCCAGGGACAGTAAGCTGACAACAGAAGAATTAACTGGTGGGACTTTCACGATAACCAATGGCGGTGTATTTGGCTCACTGATGAGTACACCGATTATTAATATACCACAGAGTGCTATTCTGGGTATGCATAAAATACAGGAAAGAGCCATGGTAATTAATGGCCAGATAGTGGTGCGGCCAATGATGTACCTGGCATTGAGTTACGACCACAGGGTTATTGACGGCCGTGAGTCAGTGAGCTTTCTGGTTAGAGTAAAAGAGATACTGGAAAACCCGGAACAATTATTGATTGGTAAAGATCCGGTGAAAACATTACTGGAAATTTGAGTTTAAAATAGTTTAAGTTACCTGGCGGTTGTAAACTTACAGCCGCTTTTTTATTTTCTTTGTGTAATGAGCCGATGGCATTCATATTTAAATTCTGCTGTAGCAATTCTTTTGCAGTACAAAGGAGAGGAGCCGTTCGCTTTTTTTTTAAAAAAATATTTCGCAAGCAATAAAAAATTTGGCTCTACTGACAGGAAGCTGGTTAGTCACTTATGCTATTGCTATTTCAGACTTGGTAAAGCTTTGCCCGCAAAGCCTGTTGAAGAAAGGGTTATTACCGCACTTTTTATTTGCAGTGATGAGCCTAATAAACTACTGGAAGAGTTAAGACCCGAATGGAATCAGAAGGCAAGCCTCCCTATTACTGTGAAATTGGCATTTATAGATCAACCAGGTTTAGCCAGCAGTATCTTTCCATGGGTGAATGAGTTAAGTGATGGAATTAGTAAAGAAGATTTTCCCCCCTCATATTTAGAGCAACCTGACTTATTTCTACGAATACGTCCAGGTTATGCAGAGCCTGCTCTTTTAAAGCTGAATGCGCCGGGTATTAATTATGAATTCATATCGCCTTTTACACTTCGCCTGCCCAACAGTTTTAATGCAGATCAGCATTTTGAAATGGATAAGGAAATTGTTGTGCAGGATTACAGTTCGCAGCGGGCCGGAGAGTTTTTAATGCCGGTCAGACAGGGATCGCCGAACCGGGTTTGGGATTGCTGTGCAGCCAGCGGCGGAAAATCAATTATGGTGAATGATATTTTGGGAGAAATTGATTTAACTGTTTCTGATGTAAGAGAATCTATTCTGGTTAATTTAAAGAAACGGTTTGCAGTTGCGGGTATAAAAAAGTATAAAAGATTTGTTGCTGACCTGACTAAACCTGTTTCAAATCTGAAGCATAATTATTTCAACCTTATACTGGCAGATGTACCCTGCAGTGGCAGCGGAACATGGAGCCGAACACCGGAGCAGCTTTATTATTTTGACGAAAAGAAAATTGATGAATATGCCGATCTTCAAAAGAAGATTATTACAAATATTATCCCTCACCTGGCAACCGGGGGGCATTTACTTTACATTACCTGCTCTGTATTTAGAAAGGAAAATGAAGAGGCAGTTGATTTCATTAAAGAAAAATTTCAGCTTCAACTGGTGAAGATGGAATTGCTAAAAGGTTATAACAAAAAAGCCGATACGATGTTTGCAGCATTGTTGAAGAAGCCGCTATAGTTTCAATAAATTGGCCCTGCCAATTAATTTTTTATCATCCATAACGGCGATGATGTATTTTCCTGCATTTAGCTTCTCTGATGGGATATCATAAAATAAAATACCCGGCCCCTTTGATTTACTGAGTTTCATTATAAGACTACCATTCATATCATAAATAAGGATGGATAAATTGGGGACAGCATTATTAGTTTCCACTATCAGCTTTGCATTATCACTTGTTGGATTGGGGGCAAGTAAAACCTTATCCTTTCCGATACAGGGAAACTGAATCGTAATATCTGGTAACAGAGTATAAATAAAAGTAAGTGATGCGGCTGCTGTATCTACAATTTGTTTGATGCGGTAGGAAACTGTTCCTGCGGGAATTGCTGTAATTGAAGATGAGAACTGATATGAATGGGTAGCCAATATATTACCTGGCAGTGGTGAAACTTCCCCAACTTTTGTAAAAATTAATTCACCCGCAATTTTTCTTTCTATCTCGTATTTCATTGAAGCTACATCTTTACTAACCCAGTTTAGAACTGCATTGCATCCGGTAAGTGATGAGGAGGATGTGACAAATGATGATAGTAAATCTGTAAATGCCATTTTCATATTAGGGATACCATAACCAACTCTGTCATCGGGGGTATTGAATATACTTCCGGCTTTTCTCAATGCCTGAATAATCCGCATATTATTGAATTCTGGAAAGCCCTGCCACAGAATTGTTCCAAGCCCGGCCATATTGGGACAGGCAAATGAAGTGCCATTGCTGGTGCCAACTGTATTTGCTGTGGTTTGCACCAAAGCCGATACACCAACCGATGCGATATCTGGTTTTATTTGTCCGTCGGAGGAAGGTCCATAGCTTGAAAACCCACCAACAGTACCCGTAGCACTTACTGCACCTACAGCCACCACACTATCACCATCTGAAGGGGTAATTAAAAAATGCCAGGCATTTCCGCCTTCGTTACCTGCGGCATTAAATACAATCAATCCTTTTTTTGCTGCAATATCAGCGCCGATGCCGGATATTGTTGTGTTACCATTCATATTGCTGTATGTATAGTTCAGCGTGGCATTATCAAAGTCATAGTAACCGAGAGAGGAGGAGATAACATCACTTCCGGAACTGTCGGCTCTTTCAGCACCGCATACCCAATTAAATTCTTCAACCGGGTATTCACTGGCATTATCTTCAGTTTGGAATAACCAGAAACTGGCTTTAGGGGCTTTGCCAATAAACTGGCCGGGAATATTTGCTGCGATAGTTGAAAAAGTATTCATGCCGTGACTGCCATCATTGGCAACATTTTGCTCCCTTGCAACAAAGTCCCATGTCCCCAATATCTGCCCATTGATATTAACACTGTCAAATGCCCTAAGGGCAGTATAGTTATTAAAACCATTATCAAGCATGGCAATTTGCATACCCTGCCCTCTCAAACCAATATTGTGTAAAAACTCACCATTATGAAGATGTATCTCGTTATAGGAACTGGTACCATAATTAAAGTAATCGGCAGTTACCCGTTCTGTCAATGGTAAAGGCAGGCTGGTAATAATTTCTTCCATCCCGAATTTGTTACGGGATAATCTGCCATTGTCTGCTGTTCTTGCTGCAATTCCGTTTACACTTTGCACAAAAGAAAAAGCATTAATAGCCGTTATGGCAGCGGCACTGCTTGTCTGTATGGTTACTGAATTCATCCATTTGGAAACATTCTGTACCGTAACATTGGGAACATTTTTTATCTGGGTGATATAAGATGGTGTAACTGGTAAATCTGTACTGTCGATAGCAATGCCATATCTTACCCTTCTGTCAATAGCCCGTTGAGATATATAGGAAAGCGGGGAGGCGAAAGTGTAAGGTGTGCCGCCTTTGTTTTTCAATCTGACTATGTAGCGGGTAAACTGTGCCTGTGATTCACTTACTGCGGCTGATAATAATAGTAACAGGGGTAATAGTTTCTTCATTGGCACATAAATTTTTACCAGCGTCAAATTTACGGCAGAAAACCGGAAATTAGTTATGGTCTGTCATCCACATCCTTATGCCAAAGCCTGTATAGTAAGGCCCGCCAGCGCCTCCGGTATTCGGCTGATATTCCCACAATTCATATTCCCGGTAAACAAGTCCGATGTTTTTTGAATATTTTTCTACCGATCTTGACCTGGCTGCATAAGAAGTTGGAGAAGTTATCGGAACATTGAAGGCATCATCTGCTTCTTCAATACTATAAACATTCGAATAGTTATTTCCCCGGTAAGTGAAAGATGAAGATTGCCCGTCATAATAAAAATCCCAGTCACCCATATTGTCGTCATTACTGAAATTATATGTTGAGCCATATGGGTCAGTAGGCAGGTATTTATTTCCTTTCCAGTTAAACCCATCTTTAACAGGCATATGCATTTTAATAAAACGGAGATTGTCTTCTATTACTTCAACCTGGTCAGTTAAAGGAGTGATAAAATAAGTACCAGACGGCTGCCAGGGGGTTGTTCCCAGCGAATCTCTCAGGTAGCGAAATACCCGATAGCCTGGTCTTCCGAGGTTGTCAGTTATTAATGCATCCACCTGTTCTTTTACCTGGTAACGGTGTGTTTCAATATTCCTTCCAAAATTGGTAAAAACTAATGAGTCCAGGCGGTAAGTAATATACTTGCCGGGAACCAGCAGCATATAATCACTGACTTTATCAGTAACAAATTCCTCTTTTTCATTACAGGAGAAAAAAACAGATGCAGTAATTGCCAAAAAGCTGAGGCGGGTAATTGATTGGAATCTCATAAGTAGGTTTTTTGTATTCACGGATACAAAATTTGTTCGGTTATATACTGTTTATCAGGGTACTTAGACGATTAAAGCTACAAACAAAAAACGGGGAAACATAGCTTCCCGGCTTTAAAACGTATTATATACGGCATTATTGCCTGAGAATGAAGCCGTCGTCCTTAGCCTGGAGTGTCAGTAGTCAATTGTTTTTTTATTGATATTTTCCTCATGACTCAAGACTCCTGTCTTAAGACTCCAGACTGAATAATCCCTCCGCCTATCACATCATCTCCCTCATAAAATACGGCACTTTGACCCGGGGCAATACCTTTGGCATTTTCGTAGAATTGTACAGACAGGGAATGCTGTTGCGACAGGGTATTTCCCGTCTCTGCAGGATATAAATTTGATAATGAGCCTTTGTCTTTGTAACGGATTTTGGTTACAGCTTCCATACCAGGAGTAATGCTATCGTATTTTATCAGGTTCAATTTACCAACAACCATTTCATTCTGCTCAAGATCTTCTTCATCACCCAGCATCACGGTATTATTATCGGGGTCTATCTTTGTTACAAAAACAGGTTTGCCAAAAGCGATGTCCAACCCCTTTCTTTGGCCGATGGTATAAAATGGATAGCCTTTATGCTGACCCAAAATATTTCCATGTTTATCAACAAAATTTCCGCCGGCTACTCTTTCTTCCAATCCACCAATACGGCGTTTCAGAAAACCACGGTAATCATTATCAGGTACAAAACAAATTTCATAGCTCTCACTTTTCTTTGCCAGTTCGGGGTAGCCATAATCTAATGCCATTTGCCGGATCTCAGTTTTACGATAAGGAGCAAGCGGCAATAGAGTCCTGCCCAGTAAATCCTGTTGCAATCCCCACAACACATAACTCTGGTCTTTGGTATCGTCTATGGCTTTACTGATTACAAACCGGCCATTATCCTGCTGACGGATTCTTGCATAATGCCCGGTGGCAATAAAATCACAACCAAGTGCATCTGCCCTTTTTAATAAAGCCCTCCATTTAATATGCGTATTACAAAGCACACAGGGATTGGGAGTTCTTCCGGCGATGTATTCATCTACAAAATTCTCAATTACAAAATCGCCAAACTCTTCCCGTATGTCGAGGATATAATGTGCAAAGCCATGTTCTACAGCTGCCTGTCTTGCATCGTTGAAACTGTCTATATTACAACAACCTGTTTCTTTTTTGCTGCCACCACTGGCGGCATAGTCCCATGTTTTCATGGTAATACCCACCACTTCATAGCCCTCATCATGAAGCATAAGGGCAGTAATGGTACTGTCAATACCGCCGCTCATTGCTACCAGCACTTTTCCTTTTCTGCTCATATCTCAAAAATTTGCAAGCAGCAAATATACGATGATAAAGGCGGTTGACTGGCCCCGGCATATTAAACCTGGTCTTGTGCAGCTGTCATAAACAGCAATCCCCAAATTCTCCCCAAATTGAGTTCATGAGAGCCATGTCTATAAATGGTATGGCGGCCTTATCAAATAATCTTATCTTGCCTGTCCTAAATAATATTTACGTCACTTTAAAAATTGAGCACTATGATTAAAATGCAAGTTATCGGACACTTGGGCAAAGACTGTGTAGTAAACACTGTCAACGGAAAAAATGTTATCAATTTTACAGTAGCCCATTCCGAAAAGTACAAAGACAGCCAGGGGGTTTTACAGGAAAAAACAATTTGGGTTGATTGTGCTTACTGGACAGACAGAACTGCGGTAGCCCCATACCTCCAAAAAGGTACGCAGGTTTTTGTTGAAGGCCAGCCTGAAGCAAGGTCATTTCAAAGAAATGATGGCACACCCGGTTCATCCCTTTCACTTCGTGTAAGAGAAGTACAGTTATTGGGCAGTAAAAATGACAGGAATGTTGGCGGCGGGGGTTCTTATCAGCCGAACACTGTAGCTGCCGCTCCTGCTTCTACCAGTAATGCCCCTTCGCCAGGTGATATTACTGAACCGGTGGATGATCTGCCTTTCTAAAGAACCAATACTATTTGCTTGATAAATGCCCTGATTTTTATCAGGGCATTTTTATTTGTTTCTTTGCGCAATGCCAGAACATCTATTTTCTTACCAGCAATTATCTGATTTTACAAAATTAGTTTTCAAAAAAATCGGTTGCCCTTCTGAACATGCAGATACTGCAACAAAATCTTTATTGTCTGCCGACCTGAGGGGAATTGACTCTCATGGTGTGGCAAGGCTGAGTGGTTATGTACGGTTATGGGAAGTGAAAAGAGTGAACGCCACACCGGACATTAAGGTTATACATGAAACTGCATCCACGGCCGTGGTAGATGGTGACAGTGGTTTGGGCTTAGTCATTGCACCATTTGCCATGCAGATAGCTATTGAAAAAGCAAAGCAGGTTGGCACCGGTTGGGTAAGTGTGCAAAACAGTAATCATTTTGGTATCGCTGCACATCATGCCATGATGGCTTTACAGCATGATATGATCGGTATTGCGATGACGAATGCAAGTCCATTGGTAGCGCCAACTTTTTCTATTGATAAAATGCTTGGTACCAATCCTATTTGTGTGGCGGTGCCTGCCGGTAATGAGCCTGCATTTGTTGCCGACCTTGCCACCACTACGGCTGCTAATGGTAAGTTGGAAATACTACAAAGAAAAAATGCAGACACACCTGTTGGCTGGGTGCAGGATGCAGAAGGTAACTCAACCACCGACGCAAATATTTTAAAGAAGGGCGGGGCATTGCTGCCGCTCGGTGGCGACAGGGAGCATGGCAGCCATAAAGGCTATGCACTTGGCGCTATCGTTGATATCTTCTCTGCACTATTAAGCGGCGCTAATTATGCGCCCTGGGTGCCACCGTTTCCGGCTTATGTACCTATGCCGGCGCAGCAGCCGGGCAAGGGCATTGGGCATTTTTTGGGAGCGATGCGGATTGATGCATTCCGCCCTGCTGCTGATTTTAAACAGCATATGGATAACTGGATAAAAGGATTTAGAAATGCCAGGCCAATAAAGGGTGAAGAAAAAGTATTGGTGCCCGGTGATCCGGAAAGGGAGTTTGAAAAAGAACGGATGAAAAATGGTATTCCTTTGCTGGAGATGGTGGTGGAAGATTTGAACGGGCTGGCCGGGAAATTATCAATGGAAGAGCTAAAATAAAATAGTACAATTTTGGAGTCTGACTCCAAAATTGTACTATTTTTGGACTATGATTACCATCAAACGATCGGCGCTGAAACAGGCAGCAAGGCTTGGTAAGAAATTTCCGGCCCTCGCTATTACCGGCCCGAGGCAAAGCGGAAAAACAACGCTGGCAAAAATACTTTTCCCGGCCAAACCCTATGTTTCACTTGAGAATGCGGACACCCGACAGCAGGCGCTGGCCGACCCAAGGGCTTTTTTAAACCGATATAAAAAAGGCGCCATCCTGGATGAAGTGCAACGGGCGCCGGAATTATTTTCCTACCTCCAGCAGGTATTGGATGAAACAAAGTCAAAGGGGCTGTTTATCCTCACGGGGTCCAATCAGTTTTTACTACAGGAAAATATTTCGCAGACACTGGCCGGCAGGGTAGCTTATATTGAACTGCTTCCGTTTGATTATCATGAAATCAGTCTCATAACTAAGAAACCGCTTCCTTTAAACAAGCTCCTGTTTACGGGAGGATATCCTGCTATCTACAACCGTAAACTAAAGCCCGGGGAATGGTTTTCAAATTATATCCGGACTTATATTGACAGGGATGTGCGGCAGATTAAAAACATCGGCAAAATATCCACCTTTAATAAATTCCTGAAATTATGCGCCTCCCGGGCAGGGCAATTGCTGAATATGAGCAGCCTTTCTGTAGAATCAGGAGTTGATAATAAAACAGTGCAATCATGGTTGAGTGTTTTACAGAGCAGTTATGTTATTCACCTGCTGCAGCCACACCATGTTAACTATAACAAGCGGCTGGTTAAAATGCCCAAATTATTTTTTTATGATACAGGGCTGTTGTGTGCACTGCTTGAAATAAGCAGTGAAAAAATGCTGGAAATGCACCCCATGCGGGGAAATATTTTTGAAAATTATGTGATCAATGAACTTATCAAGGGCCGTTATAACCAGGGCCTCCAAAGCAACCTTTATTTCTGGAGGGATAACAAAGGCAGTGAAATAGATATATTAGAACAGGATGGCGATAAACTAAAGCCAACGGAGGTAAAATCCGGAATGACCATCCAGGATTCGTTTTTCAGGAACCTTACTTACTGGAATAAATTAACTGAGAAAAAGGGTGGCCGGCTTATCTATGCCGGAAAGGATTCGTATAGCTATAAAGGGTTTGATATCCTTGCATGGGATTCTATAACCGGAGAAATTTGAAGAATTCGCTGGAAGATTTTCTTTACATTCGGGGGATAAAAAAAACGTATGCGATTCATAGCCGGGTTTATTGTGATTGCTTCTTTGATGGTTGGGGTTAGTTCATGTCAGAGGGAGATTGATTGGGGATTGAGCAATAGAACTCAGGGCAGCAGTATAATACTCGCCAAGTATATAGAATTTGATACAACATTTCCCCAGGGTCTTGATACGATAACAATAGTGACATTAGATTATGACAATGCGGGGCGGTTATCCACGACAAAAAACATTTCTAAAGATTTAAATGTACCACCTTCTGCCATATTCCCCTTTTATGAAAACTATACTTATTTCTCAACGGTAATGATGTACTGCCTTACAAAGTAACAATCTCATATTTAAATCTACTCGGCAATTCAAAAGATACAGTTTACTTGTTTTATGCTAATGGAAAAGTTGTGAGGGATTCACTGAGGTCAAAAGGGTCGGATATGACTGGTTTTCCTTTTGAGTTTCTGGCTGTAAACCTTTTTGTGGACAATGGTAATACCACAACAGTTACCAGGCATTTTACAAATACATTAAATCCGCCAAGCTGGCCACCTGCCTGTCCCGGAACTGATATTATTACCAAGACGTATGTTAATGGCAATATTACCTCAGAGGTTGGCAGCTACACGTCTTGTGCCAGTACTGGAAGTTCCGAGATTAATCTTGTTTACGATTCAAATCCCAATCCGGGATTTCCTTACAGAATACCTTACCCTGTTTTAGCTGGCTTTTTAGGAAGCGATCAAAAAAATAATATTCTTGAAAACTGGACTACCACAGGTATGGATTGGTATAAATATTCTTACACCTATCGCTCTGATGGCTACCCAATAACTGTAAGAGCATATGAAGTTGCAGATCCTACCAATGCGTGGAAAGGATTATATATTTATAAATAGGCCTCTTGGAAATATTGAAGGATTCCTTCGTTGGTATAACATCTGTCTTGAAAAATGCGTTTATCTTTGCCGCCCCATCAATTCACAATATTTAAAGGGTCAGGGTTATGAAAGTAATGAAGTTTGGCGGCACCAGTGTGGGTAAGCCGGAAAGAATACATCAAATAGTATCGCTGGTATCAAAAGAAACCGAACCGGTGATCGTGGTATTGTCAGCTTTGTCTGGTACTACCAATGCGTTGGTGGAAATAGGTAATCACATTTCTAATGGTGACCGCAATACAGCAAAACAGTCTATTGACAAACTGGAAGCACATTACCAGGATTTTATTGCACAACTGGTAAAAAAAACAGAGACTGTTGCAAAAGCAAAAGCAATCATTGCGGAGCATTTTGAATTTCTGAATATCATTTTGAAAATATCTTTCAGCGAAGCGTTGAGTAAGGATATTTTGGCGCAAGGCGAATTATTGTCAACTAAACTATTCTGTGTTTATCTTGAAGAGCTGGGGCTCGACCATCTGCTGTTACCGGCATTGGAATTTATGACGATTGATAATTATGATGAACCGCAGATTGGCAGCATTAAAGTCAAGTTATCTCAATTATTGAAACAGCATAAAGACAAAAAAGTATTTGTTACACAAGGTTATATCTGCCGCAATGCAAGGGGAGAAGTGGACAACCTGAAAAGAGGCGGCAGTGATTATTCGGCTTCATTGATTGCAGCAGCTATTAATGCTTCAGTTTGTGAAATATGGACAGATATAGATGGCATGCATAACAATGATCCCAGGATTGTAAAGAAAACAGTTCCGGTTGAGCAAATGAGTTTTGATGAAGCAGCCGAGTTGGCTTACTTCGGGGCAAAGATTTTGCACCCGGCATCTATCTGGCCGGCACAGCAATATAATATTCCGGTTAAGTTGTTAAATACGATGCAACCAGAAGCCAAAGGAACATTGATTACAGAAAAAGCCGGCAGTGTGGGGGTGAAGGCAGTGGCTGCAAAAGATAATATTATTGCTATTCGTATCAAGAGTAGCCGGATGTTGCTGGCCTATGGTTTTTTAAGAAAGATATTTGAAGTATTTGAAAAATATCGTACACCGATTGATATGATTACTACCTCTGAAGTGGCCGTATCGTTGACGATTGATAACTCCGCCAGTCTTAAAGCAATACTAAAAGAATTGGAGCCATTCGGAACTGTAGAAGTTGACGAAAATCAAGTTATCATTTCGGTAGTGGGTAATGAAATATCCCAAACACAGGATATGGTGAAGAAACTTTTCGGTTCTATTATGAATATTCCTGTCAGGATGGTTTCGTATGGCGGTAGCCCACATAATATTTCCTTACTTGTTCCTGCAGAATTTAAAACGCAAATATTACAGCAATTAAATAAGGGGATGTTTGGATTATAACTGAAGAAGCTCCGTTTTATGGAGCTTCTTCAGTTATTTCCTTTAAGTCTCCTTTAATCCTATTGATCTTAGTTCTATATTATCAGCAGCGCATCACCATAGCTAAAGAACCTGTATTTATCCTTGATAGCTTTCTTGTATGCTTCCATTGCCAGTTCATAGCCAGCAAAAGCACAGGTCATAATCAGCAAACTGGTTTTTGGTAAATGGAAATTAGTAACTAATGAGTCAGCAATATTAAAATCGTAAGGTGGATGGATAAAAGTATTGGTCCAGCCTTCGGAGGGCTTTAATAATTTCTGCGCTGTAAACGATGATTCCATGGCCCGCATCGTGGTGGTGCCAACAGAGCAAATACGATGGCCATATTCTTTGGCACGGTTTACAATTTTACAGGCTGTTTCATCAATGTTGTAGTATTCAGCATCCATTTTATGTTTGCTCAGGTCTTCCACTTCAATGGGCCGGAAAGTACCAAGACCCGTATGCAATGTTACTTCTGCAAAACGGATACCTTTTATTTCCAGGCGTTTGATCAGTTCTTTGCTGAAATGCAAACCGGCAGTTGGTGCCGCCACAGCTCCTTCATGCTTGGCATACACTGTCTGGTAGCGTTCTTTATCTTCTTCGTCTGGTTTTCTTTTTATGTATTTTGGCAACGGGGTTTCACCCAGCTTTTCTAATTGTGCACGGAAGTCTTCTTCACTGCCTTCCCATAAAAAGCGGATAGTACGGCCACGGCTGGTAGTATTGTCAATTACTTCTGCCACCAGGTCTTCCTGGTCACCGAAATAAAGTTTGTTGCCGACACGGATCTTTCTTGCGGGATCAACAATAACATCCCAAAGACGGTTCGGCTTGTTCAACTCACGGAGGAGGAACACTTCAATTTTAGCACCTGTTTTTTCCTTGCGGCCGTACATACGGGCAGGAAATACTTTTGTGTTGTTAACTACAAATGCATCCTTATCATCAAAGTAATCCAGGATGTCCCGGAAATGTTTGTTTTCAATTTCACCAGTGTGGCGATGCACCACCATCATACGGGCATCTTCTCTTCTTTTGGTAGGGGTTTGGGCGATAAGGTTAAGCGGGAGGTCGAAACGGAATTGTGAAAGTTTCATGATTGTTTATGGGTTTATATCAGTAAGTCTAATGACACAAACCGGGCAGGATGCCAGGAAGAGTTTTTATCCAAGTCCGGCCTTACGGCGCCGGGTTTGGTCAAAATGACTGCATTTAAAGTTGGCAAAAGTACACTATTGAGGCCCAAAATCCCGTTTAATTTTTCAGTTTCTTTTCACCGTTGCCAGAATAGCCTAAACAGTTGACTTTCAAATTAATTTTATGCTTTTAATTGTCACCCTGCATCTTACATTTGTTTATAATCAAAAACCGTCACGATAGCTGTCGGGACAATTTTTATGAAGCGAACACTTGTACTTTTTATCACCTGCTTTTCCTTTTTGTTATCTGAGGGGCAGCTAAAAATCAACAACAAGAAATATCCCAGCCTGTTATGGGAGATTACCGGGAACGGAATGAAAAAGCCTTCTCACCTGATCGGCACCATGCATGTAAGCAGCAAACTGGCTTTTAACCTGCCTGATTCTTTTTATATCGCTATCAGGAATGCACAGGTAGTGGCATTGGAATCAAACCCCGAAACCTGGCAAGAGGATATGAGTAAGTACGATTTGGGGGAGTCAGATGCTTACAACCCCGGCTCTGCTTATTCAAGCTACATGTCTGTACCGAATGATTTTCTAAGTATTAAAACACTTAAGTTTTATAAATACGATACCAAGATTGAACGGTCTCTTTACAGTAACCCTTCTACTATTAATAATTTATTATACCGGACTTACGGTAATGAGTCCAGTGATTTTGAAGAAGATACTTACCTCGACATGTATATTTTTCAATGCGGGAAAAAATGGGGTAAAAAGGTAACAGGTGTTGAAGATTATGGTGAGAGTATGAAGCTGATGGCGGAAGCTTATAAAGATGCTGCTAAAGAAAAGAACAGGAAGGAAAGAAGCTATGGGGATGCTGATGAAGAGTATTCAGCAGATAAATTGCAGGAGGCTTACCGCACCGGCAATCTTGACCTGCTCGACTCTATTAATAAATACAATAGTGTTTCAGATGCTTTTGATGAGAAGTTTTTATATAAAAGAAACGAGATACAGGCTAATTCCATTGATTCTATTTTGAAATCAGGCTCCTCTTTGTTTGTTGGCGTAGGTGCCGCACATTTACCCGGCGACAGGGGAGTTATTGAAATCCTCCGGAAAAAAGGATATAAGCTCAGGCCGGTAAAAATGGGTGAAAGAGCCGGTAAGGATAAAGACATGGTTGATAAAATCAGGGTACCGGTAACTTTTAGAACCGAAACTTCAGAAGATGGATTGTTTAAAGTGGATATTCCCGGAAAGTTCTACAAGTTTGGTGATGATGTGGCATTGGATCAAAAACAGTATGCGGATATGTCTAACGGCAGTTATTACATGATGACAAGGATAATGACCAATGCCTGGATGTGGAATCATGGTGCTGATGATGTGTACAAAACCATCGATAGCTTATTGTATGAGAATGTTCCCGGCAAAATAATTTCCAAAACAGCGATTACAAAAAACGGGTATAGGGGTTTTGACATCATCAACCGGACCCGGCGGGGCGATCTGCAGCGGTATAATATTTTCATCACCCCGTTTGAGGTTGTCTTCTTCAAAATGAGTGGTAACGGCGATTATGTGAAAAACGGGGTAGAGGCGAACAAATTTTTTGGCAGCATTCAATTGAAAGAATATAAGAATGGTACAGATCCGCCGGCCGGTGGATGGAAAAAATATTCCCCGGCCTATGGCGGGTTTGCAGTTGATATGCCACATGAGCCTTATATCGGCAACGACGGAAGCTGGATATATGATGCTGCTGATAAAGCAGCCGGCACACATTACCGTATTATCAGAACCGATATTCATAATTACCATTTTGTGGAAGAGGATACATTTGACCTGAGCCTGATGGATGAAAGCTTTGCCTCATCCGAATTTATTGATACGCAACTGGTACGCAAGCAAACCAGCTATAAAGGATACCCGGCGATGGATTGTAAGTATAAAGACAAGAACGGATTTTTTTATCTTACTCGTTTTATTATCCAGGGACCTCATTATTATACATTGGTGGCACATGGAAAACAGGAAACACCGGCAATGACTAATTTCCTGAACTCTTTCGAAATAAAGCCGTTTATTTACGGTGAAGCAAAGCAGCAGAAAGATACATCGCTCTACTTTACAGTTACTACACCTGTATTTCCTGAAGACAAGAAGATAAAATTAAATATTCCCCGTTATAATTATTCTACCGGTGACGATGATGATGATGAATCAGAAGATGACCTGCTGGAAGCCGGTGCATTCCGTAACAAAACAATCAGTAATGATACAACCGGTGAAAAAATATTTGTAACCTTTTACCGGTCGGCCAGATATTATTATACAAAAGACAGTGCGGCGCTTGATAAAGACAATGAACAATCTTTTTTTGGCGAGGACAGCACCTGGATAGTAAAATTTAAGAAAAAATCAGTGCTGCCTGATAAAATGAAGGTTTGGGAACTTGTTATTACAGATACAGGCAGCAGCCGTGCACTCTGGGGAAAATACTATTACAAGGATGGTATCGGCTTTTCATTAGCGACGCAAACGGATACACTGACAAAGCCAAGTGCTTTTGTGCAACAATTTTTTGAAAGCTTTACCCCTGCAGACACATTAAAAGGAGTAAATCCTTTTACGAAGAAATCAAACCTTTTCTTTGAGGATTTTGTAAGCAAAGACAGTGTACTGCATAAACGGGCAGTTAAACATATAGACGAGATTGATCTTGACTCATCAGATTTGCCGCAACTTAAAAAAGCTATTAGTTGGCTGAGCTGGGGGGAGAAAAAGTATCTTGACACAAAAGCATTATTAATTAATAAGCTGGGAGATATTAAGACCAACTCGTCATCGGACTACCTGAAGGTATTATACTATTCGCTGGATGATACAGTAGAACTACAATATTCGGCATTGGAAAGTTTGCTCCAGCACAAAACACAGTATGCCTATAATATTTTCCGGGATATTATTAATACTGAACCACCTGTACTGGAAGTAAGCAGCGGCAGTTACGCTGATTACAGATATACTAACCCTCTTCTTGTTTACGGTTCAGGATACAGTTATGATAATGGAAAATTTCTCGATGAGCTGTCTGACACATTGAAACTGACGAGAACCATTTTACCGGATCTGCTACCGTTACTAAACCTGGAAGATTATAAGAGCAGTATAATGAAATTACTTGGTGAAATGGTGGACAGTAACCTGGTAAAACCGAAAGATTATGATATGTATTTCAGCAAATTCATGATAGAAGCAAAGCAGGAACTTAAAAAACAATCTATTGCGGAGAAGAAAAAAGCAATTGAAAAGGCCGAAGAAGATAAGCAAGAGAAAAAAACAACTTCTTCATATTATGGCGATGACGAAAAGGATTCTGGTAATGATGACCTGAGCCTGTATGCGACTTTATTACTTCCTTTTTGGGAGACAAATGCTGCTGTTCAGCCATTGATACAGCAAATGCTGAGGTCAAACGATAAGCAGCTTAAGTACAGCACCCTGTTGCTGATGATGAAAAATAATAAACCATATCCTGATTCATTGTTGCGATACTTTGGCAGCCTTGAGGATTACTGCTATGAATTATACACAGATCTGAGGGATATAAACAGACTGGATAAATTTCCTGCATCGTACAACAATCATCTTGATTTAGGCAGGAGTTCTTTGTTGGGCAAAAAATCTTATGGCAAACCTGATTCAGTTGTTTATGTTGACAGGCTGAAGACAGCATACAAAAGCAAGAAAGGATTTATGTATTTCTACAAATACAAAGCAAAAAAAGATGACCTGACCTGGAAGCTGGCTACAGTAGGCCTTGTACCCGAAGATCCAAAACAATTCGAGTTTGAGGACAGTACGATATTAACTTTTCCTGTGTTCGATTCGCCGTTGTTCTCTTCTTACAGGTATAATAAATATTCTTTTACAAATTTTTCAGATACAAAACTTAAGGATGATGAGTTGGTGGCCGATCAATTGAAGAAGATGCTCAAAAAAATGCTCTATTCCCGCAGAAAGAGTGCTAAAAATTTTTATGAAGAGGAAAATGACAGAAGTTCTGTAACAGATTATGTTGATTAAGCAATGATTCCCCTTGGGATAGAAGTAATTAATTTTTTTGTATAATCTGACTGGGGATTAAAATATATTTCATCGGCCCCGCCACTTTCTTCAATTTTTCCTTTGTTCATCACCAGGATGCGGTCACTGATGTAACGGACAACTGAAAGATCATGTGAAATGAAGATGATGGTAAATCCGAACTCTTTTTTCAGGTCGTTGAGCAGGTTCAGCACCTGTGCCTGAACACTTACATCTAATGCAGATACTGATTCATCACATACAATAAAGGAAGGATTTAACGCCAAAGCCCTGGCAATTACAATACGCTGGCGTTGTCCGCCGCTGAATTCATGCGGATACCGGTTGAAATGTTCTGCTTTCATGTTTACTTTTTCCAGCAGCTCGTTGACTTTATCTTTTCGTTGTTTGTCGGTTGGCAAAATGCCATGCACTTTCATTGGTTCGGCAATAGCAGAGCCAATTGTTATTCTTGGATTCAAAGACGAGTAAGGGTCCTGGAAAATGATTTGAATCTCTTTTCTAAGGAGCCGTAACTCATCTCTTTTTTTTGCAGTAAGGTCAATGCCATTGTAAATAATTTTTCCGGAAGATGGCTCAATCAACCTGAGCAGTGCTCTTCCCAATGTTGTTTTTCCACAACCACTTTCGCCTACCAGCCCCAGGGTTTCTCCTTTATATACTTTAAAACTTACATCATCAACTGCTTTTGTAAATGAGGTTGGTTTGCCAAACAATGTTTTTTTAGTGGGGAACCAGATGGATAAATTTTCAACGGTAAGGAGTATCCTGGTGTTACCGGGCTTTTTTAATTCATCATTAGTTATTCCTTGTTCTGTGCCTGCCTGCCGGACAGGCAGGTTCGATATTCTTTCTTCCAAAAAATCTGAAACAACCGGCAATCTTTTCCCTCTCTCATGATTCACCGGCCGGCAGGCCAGCAATGCCTGGGTATAGGGGTGTTGGGGCTTAGTAAAAATTTCTTTTACCGTATTCTGTTCTACAATTTCTCCTTTGTACATCACTACAGCCCGGTCTGCGATTTCAGCCACAACACCAAGGTCATGAGTAATGAAAATTACACCCATGTTTGATTGTTGTTGTAATTCTTTAATGAGTTGCAGAATTGTTTTCTGTACTGTTACATCTAATGCAGTAGTCGGTTCATCACAAATAAGCAGTGATGGTTCACAGCACATGGCCATAGCAATCATCACCCGTTGTTTTTGACCACCGCTTAATTGGTGAGGATAGCGGCTAAAAACAGCATCAGGGTCGGGCAGTTTCACTTTTTCAAACCAACCGATGGTTTGTTGCCTGGCTTCAGACTTCGAAACCTTTTTATGAAGCAGGATTGCTTCCATCACCTGGTCGCCGCAGGTAAGCACCGGGTTCAGGGAGGTCATTGGTTCCTGGAATATCATGGCAATTTTATTGCCACGGATATCCTGCATTTCATAGCGGTTTCTTTTCAGCAGGTCAATAGCGGTTTCCCCATTTTCTGCAAAAAGGATTTCTCCAGTAGTATATTTTGCAGGGGGAGATGGAAGTAATTGCAGAATGGATAAAGAAGTAACAGACTTACCTGAGCCAGATTCTCCAACGAGTGCTACCACCTCGCCCCGGTTTACTGAGATGGAGATGTTCTTTAAAGCATTCGTTGTTCCGGATTCGGAAATGAAATTGAGAGAAAGGTTTTTTATGTCTATAAGAGGCAACATTATTTATCCACCACTTTTATGATCAGCGAAAGGGGTGGTGAAGGATAGTACGCTTCACATACCGCACAGTCATTCAGTTTTGATGTATCAATGATAAAATAAAATTCATCACCTTCTTTGATGGATGGTGGGAAAGCACAGGGGTCTGCTAATCCAAAAACATTAGTATATATTTTGCCCGTTGCTTCATCCCTCCAGGTCGAATTAATTTTTGAAGTGTCAACTGCGCCTTCTAAAAGCCTGATGGTGTAATTATAACAAATTCCTTTTATTTCCAGGCGGCCTTTGTATTTTGTGTCCTTTGTTTTTTTCTGATTACAGGCGCCGTTGGAAAGAAGGAGGGTTGCATATGCTGATAATAAAACAAAGCGTTTCATGATTTGGTATTAGAATTTCAAATGTCTTACCGTCATGCCGTCATTCATCAGTTGTTTTAGAGAGTCAATGCCAATTTTTAAATGATTCTCTACAAAATGTTCCGTTACACTTTTATCGCTTTCTTCCGTTTTTACCCCTTCGGGTATCATTGGCTGGTCACTTACCAATAGCAAAGCACCAGTTGGTATTTTATTATAAAAGCCAACCGTGAAAACGGTGGCTGTCTCCATATCAATGGCATATGCCCTTATTTTTTGAAGATATTCTTTAAAGGGTTCATCATGTTCCCACACCCGGCGGTTAGTGGTGTAAACTGTACCTGTCCAGTAGTCAACTGAGTAGTCACGGATGGTGGTAGATACAGCTTTTTGCAAGGCGAAAGCCGGCAGGGCAGGCACTTCAGCCGGGAAATAGTCATTCGAGGTTCCTTCACCTCTTATCGCTGCTATGGGCAAAATTAAATCCCCCAGCTTGTTTCTTTTTTTCAGGCCACCGCATTTACCCAAAAACAAAACGGCTTTTGGCTGAATAGCAGAAAGCAGATCCATTACAGTAGCTGCCGTTGGGCTACCCATTCCAAAATTGATGATGCTGATATTACCGGCGGTAGCACATTGCATGGGTTTGTCTTCACCAATCACCTGAACCTTGTTCCATTCGGCAAACATTTTTACATAGTTGCTGAAATTGGTCAGCAGGATGTACTCACCAAAATTTTCCAGTGCCTGCCCGGTGTAGCGGGGTAGCCAGTTCTGTACTATTTCTTCTTTTGTCTTCATGTCTGCGAATTTAATCAATTACTTTTGAAGCATAATGATTATCAATTATCCTGAACCGCTTTTCCGGCTTAAAAAGGAGAATGGCAGGGAATTCATTTTCGATTCACTTCGTAAAAGATGGATTGCGCTGACACCGGAGGAGTGGGTACGACAAAATTTTGTACAATACCTTTTACAGGTAAAGAATTATCCTGCTTCATTAATTGCTATCGAAAAGGAAATAAAACTGGGAGAATTAAAAAAACGGTTTGATGCTCTTGTTTACGACAGAAGCCATCAACCATGGATGATGATTGAATGTAAAGCTGCGGAAGTAAAGCTGGACGATAAAGTGCTGGAACAGATTCTCCGGTATAATATCAGTGTGCCGGTAAAATATCTTATTGTTACGAACGGAACGAATTGTGTTGGGTGGATTCGTCTCTCCGGGAAACTTGAGTTGATAGCTGAAATTCCTGCTTATGGTTAGTAAATAGGGCTGAAGAAACGGATAACCCTTTTTATATAAAAAAATAAGGCAGCTCTTTCAGGCTGCCTTATTTTTTGCTGATGTTGGTTCTTTTATTTTGGCATTGCAAAGATCTTTTCATCCACAGGAACATTCAGCTCCACTTTTTCATATTTCACTTCCTAGAAAACCTGTCCTTCAATTTTTTGGATAAATTGCATACAGAATTTAAGGCCATCCACATCTTTCATATCCGAATAAAATGTTTCTACATCAAATTCGTTACCTGCAATTTCCCGTTTTCCAATTGATTTTACCAACAGGTAGCTGGCAGTGCTGATGAAATAAGTAGTTATTTTTCCATCATCTTTACTGGTCAGTTTTATTTTAAATGCTTTTACCCCTTCTATGTCTTCCTGTCCCAGCAGTTCTGCCTGGTGACCGCGGCTTTTATAATCCATCAGGTTATTGGCAAGGCTGGCCTGCACCTTAAGGGTTGCAAGTTCATTGCCGGTTACCTCGGTTGTAGTTGCAGCGCCAGCGAAGGGGTTGATTTTCCAGCCTTTTCCATTATTATAAACATTGTTTACTGATTGTCCCATTACCTCCACATCAGTTCTCATGGCTTTGCCGTTAATGACCTGGGTGGTAAAGGGAAAATCATTGCCTTGTGTATTGAGGGTGCCGGTAAACTTAGCCGTGCTGACTTTATTAAGAGAATCCAGTCCGCCCATATTGGCTGAATATTGCTGTACCACTTCGTTTATTGTTTGGGCGTTGGCAGATAGGAATGTAAAACAAAGGGGGGCAATAAACAATTTCTTCATGTTATTTAGATTTTAGAGAAGCGAAGGTAAGGGTTTCAGTTTTTTTCTGAACTTAGTTAGTTGGTGGGACGGTGGGGGGAGGAGATGGGTTGCTTGGTTAGCCGCATGCTTGATATTTGGCTCATAAAATTGTAGAAGCTGACATGTGTATTGATGTAATTCCGTTCCAAATTTATCTGAGTTTAAAGCAAAGATGAAGGATATCCTCCCAAAAAAATCCCACCTGCATATGCAAATGGGATCTGTAAATAAGCAATTGGTAAATGGTTATGGGAAAATCCCCAACTCTGCATAGCTGTTGCCTACTTTGTTGATGGCAACAACATAAGCAGCTGTACGCATATCGGGAATATCGGGGTTGCTTTTCCAGGTGTTCATAATATCATGAGTGGCGGAAATCATGGTTTCTTCAAGTCCGCTATAAACCAGGTCCACCTCATCTGCACCATGCATGATGTATTCTTTCTCTTTTTCTGAAACAATTTTTCCTGTCAGCGATTCTATCTGGCCGATGATATGAGAATTCATGTTCTCATTAAAACGTTTTTCCATCCGTCCGTATCGCACATGGCTCAGGTTTTTCAACCATTCAAAATAAGAAACAGTAACACCGCCTGCATTCAGGTACATATCCGGTACAACTATTATTCCGTTCTTACCAAGTATTTCATCGGCATCAGGTGTTAACGGGCCGTTGGCTGCTTCACCAATCAGTTTGGCTTTTACCCTGGGGGCATTATCGCCATCAATTACATTTTCAAGCGCTGCAGGAATCAGGATATCACATTCCATTTCTAATGCATCACTGCTTTTTTCAAAATTATTGGAACCGGGAAAATTCAGGATAGAGCCTGTTTTCTTCCGGTGATTAAATACTTCATCCACATCTAACCCTTTTTCACTCCAGATGGCTCCTTCATATTCGGCAAGGCCAATAATAACGGCACCAGCATCCTGGAAAAATTTAGCCGAGTGATAACCCACATTGCCCAAACCCTGAACGACTACTCTTTTCCCGTCAACACCCACCGTCATTCCCAATTTCTTCATCACATCTTCCATATTGCATACTTCCCGCAGGCCAAAGAATACACCCAGGCCGGTTGCCTCACGACGGCCACGAACGCCACCCTGTGTAATGGGCTTGCCGGTTACACAACCAGCCGCATCAATCTCACCGGGGTGCATGGCAGTATAAGTATCAAGTATCCAGGACATTTCCCTTTCGCCTGTTCCATAATCCGGAGCAGGTACATCTGTACCAGGGCCGATAAAATTTTTCTTAATCAACTCAGCAGTATAGCGACGGGTAATTTTTTCTAATTCGTAAGGAGAATATTTTTTTGGATTGATCCTGATACCGCCTTTACCACCACCAAAAGGAACATTTACAATAGCACATTTGTAAGTCATCAATGCAGCCAGTGCCATCACTTCATCCTGGTTTACTTCGGCTGCAAAACGGATACCTCCTTTGCAGGGTGTTTTGTGGTGAGAGTGCTGCACCCGGTAAGCTTCTATTACTTCAATATTTCCATCGTCTCGTTTTACCGGGAAACGCATCTGGTAAACAGCGTTACATTGTTTAATTTGTTCCAGTATGCCTTTGTCCCATTTAGTATGTTTGGCGGCCTTGTCAAAACTTCTTTCCACGGCGCCAAAAAAGCTGTAATGTTTGTCTGACATGAGTTCAGTTTTTGTTTAAGCAATCGTTATTCAATATGTACAGGTTGTGATGTGGCGCATCACAAAATTTTATTTCTCCTTTTCCAGTTTGGCTATCTTCCTGTCTAATCTTATTACATATAATATAAGACCGGCGAGTATGGTAAGCACTACGGCCACTACAACATAAATCCTTCCATTGCTGCGCATGGTATCTGCCATTTCCACTTTTCCCTGTGCAATGCTGATTAATGAAGTCATCAGCACGATAAAGAGCAGCAATATTTTTTTTAATTTTATCATGGCAGCATATTTTTTTCTTTTAATAAACTCAACCGGATTTTCAGGGTTGTTATCCATACGCCTAATAATGTCCATCCTATTACAGCAGGGTAAAAAACCATCCTCATATTTGCGCTAATATCATTTTTAACATCTAAAGCCGGGTTGCCCCCGTCATTTCCGGGGTGCAGGCTGGGCAATATTCTCGGTAAAATCCAGATGGCCGGAAACAGCATGGCATAAGCAAATATGTTATAGACGGAACTGATTCTTGCTCTCTTATCCATATCCTGGATAGAGTCCCTTAAAATGAGATAGGCAAAATATACCAGCAGGGCAATGGCAGCGCCAATTAGCTTAGGATCCCTGGCAATAGTGCTGAATGAATTAAAAGCTTGCTTGTTTGGATCTGCCCATGTGTAAGAAGCCCAGATGGCGCCGGTTATATAACCCAGCAGGCCAAATACAATTGCTACTACAGCAAAATGGCGGGCATAAATGTCATACTTTATATTAAAAGTGCGGAGATAGCGGACAGCATTTACCACCGACACGGTAAAGAGTATCATCATTGCAAACCACATGCAAACATGGAAGTAAAGGTTACGGATTGTTTCCTGCAGTGCTGGCAGCCGGGGTACTTCTAATAAAAATCCGGCTGTAAATGTGTAAATCAGCAAGGCTACACCTGCAATCTTCCACCAGGATTTGTACATATAGTTTTTTGTATCAGTCATCAGGGAGCCAATTAAAAATATCGGCCGGTTTAATGTGGGGGCAAAAATAAGGGGAATTCAGTTAATAGATAAACCGGTAAACTTTGCATATCCGAAAGTTTGTTTCGCTATAACGAAGAGCCTTTCAGACTTTCGTTCTTTCCCTGCTTTTTCAGTCTTTCCATAAAAAAGGAAAAAGGATAACAGCCAGCAAAACTACCATTACGTCTAAGGCAATCAGCAAAAGAACTGTACTTAAAGAAATAGTAAGTAAGGGGGCAAAAGCTGCATTCGACAGCTTCATGAGTAGTAATAATTGCGGAATGATAATGGGAAATCCAAGCACTGCCATGATAGCGGCATTCTGCTGTGCTTTTGCTGCAATGGCTGCCAGAAATGTAAAAACAAGGCTAAGGCTCCATCCACCCAGCAACACAAGGCCGATGAATTGCCAGGCTTTTTGCATGGGATTGCCAAGGAAAAGCACAAATAAGAGCAGGCTCAGTAAACTCATGGCCAGCATCAGCAGGGAATTAAATAATAATTTGGCCAAAACAAAATCGGCCGGGCTGGCAATGGAGTAGAAATAAAGCATCCGGCCTTTGCTTTCCTGCAGAAAACTTTTAGCTACTGCATTGATGCAAACAAATAATTGAATGATCCAGAATAAACCATTCCACACCCTGCTTTCCGGTTCATCCATAGCGTTGAACAATACAAAGATGGTGGCGCCTACATACAATAAGATGCCATAAAAACTGTACTGCTGTCTTATTTCAAGCAGCAGGTCTTTTTTAAACAAGGTTACTATGTGTCTTACTGAACTGATAAATGTCTGTTAGAATGCGAAAATACTGATTACTGGTAGTTTGTACCTGACTTTAATATTCTAATTTGCAGTTCTCAAAAAAAATAAATGAAAAAATTGTCCTTCTTTCTGGCTGCTGCATTTTTGATAATGACTGTGGTCGGTATGCAATCCTGTAAATCTGCTTCCAAAGCGTCAACATCAAAGCTGCTGAAATTTAACCTGGAACAGGGCAAAGGATATGATTATGAAATGGTGTGGGATTTGGATACTAAGGCAGGGGGGCAAGAAAGCAGTGTCAGTATTACCGGCTTGTTTTCCATGAATATTACTGCTATAGAAGGGGGTGTAAAATCTGTAACAACTGCGTATAAAAGTTTGCGATTGTCTATGCAGGCGATGGGCATGAACATAGACATTGACAGCGATAAGCCTGCTACCGGTAATGGTGAAACAGATATATCCAAAAATCCTCTAGGGGTAATGAGTAAAATGATTACAGGAATTGTCGGGAAGAAATTTATTATTAAAGTGGATGAAGAGGGAAAGGTGCTTGAGGTAACCGGGTTTGAAAAAATCCTTAGTGATATGGTAGATTCGATCGGAATAGATGACAATATGAAAGTGCAGATAATGGCTTCGATGAAAGAGCAATTTAGCGATCAGACGATAAAAGATCAGTTTGCCCAGGTGTTTACTATCTTCCCTAATAAAGAGATTAAAGTAGGTGACAGCTGGGAAAAGAGTCACATTACAGGAAACAAAATGTCTGCCAGGTATAATACAACTTATACCGTGAAAGAGATTGAAGGCGATCATGTAACATTAACTACCAAAACAAAAATTACTTCTACTGATGATAACCAGGAATTGGAGGGAACTCAAACCGGGAATATCATTGTTGACAGTAAAACAGGCCTTATGATTAATGCCGAATTTGACCAGGATATGGAAGTGAAGGCAAAAGGACAGGCGGTACAGATAAATGGTAAGGGAAAGATTAAGGGTAAGGCGAATTAAGGAATAAGTAATTTTTAAATTGGAAATAAGGAATGTGGGGGCAGATAACCGGATTCTTTCTGATTCCCAATTCCCCAAACTCACTTTGCGTCATAACAGTTCCTGCACCTCGGCTCATACACATCGGTGGCACCAAGCATCACCTGGTCATCATTTGGAACTTTCCGGTAAGAATAATTAGCCATATTGCCGCATTGCATACAGATTGCATGGAGTTTGGTTACATAGTCTGCTTTGGCCATTATAAATGGCATCTGCCCAAATGGGTTACCAAGATAGTCCATGTCCAGTCCGGCGACTATGACCCGGATACCACGGAAAGCCAGTTCATCACACACATTGGCTATCTCCTCATCAAAAAACTGGGCTTCATCTATACCAATCACATCTACATCTCCGGCCATCAGCAGTATCTTCTGGGAATTATCAATGGGAGTGGATTGAATGGCCGAAGCATCATGCGACACAATCTTTTCAGCATCAAACCGAACATCAATCGCAGGTTTGAAAATCTCCACTTTCAGGTTCGCAATCTTCACTCTTTTCAGCCGTCGGATAAGTTCTTCTGTCTTTCCGCTGAACATGGAGCCGCAAATCACTTCAATACTTCCCCGGCGCTGGCCGCTGGTATTAGGTTCAATAAACATTGTTAAGATTTAGATATCCCGGAATGAGTTGGCTTTATTGGCAAACTGTTTGTAATTTTAGAACACTTGTTACGTTGACTGGTAATCCGTATAACAGGATCAGTCGATTATTTCATCAGCGGTCAAAAATACATAATGGAACGAATAGAAGCACTCATCAGTAAATTAAAAGACCAATTTGACCAGCAGGCCGACCCCAACCTCTTGTTGGGTACAGTTCAGTTATTACAATTTGAGCTGACAAAGCTCATGCCCAGCAATCAGCAAAGCCTCGGTACGGCTAAAGTGGCCGTGATACTTCCCTTCGCCAACCTGGCGGCTGGTGCTGCCGCTTCACAACATGAAAGATATGCTCCCCGGCCTCTTGAACAACCCGTGGTGAAGGAAGTTAAAGAAACATTGCTGGTAGATGAAGGCTCTGTGTCGGTAGTGCAGAAGAATGGGCAGCTCGACATGATGTTTGACCCGATGACAGAAATTCCGACTTTATCGCACCAGCCCAGAGAAAAAGAAGTGAATGATGCAACACTGCATGGTGAATCTCTGAATGACAAATTAAAACAGGGAAAAACGGAGTTGATAGAAGTGCTGAAAGAAACCCCGGTGAAAGATTTACGTAAGGCTGTTGGTATTAACGACCGCTTCCTTTTTATCAATGAACTTTTCAGGGGTGATGAAAATATGTATGAACGAAGCATTAAAACCATCAACAGTTTCAATATCTATGCCGAAGCTGAATATTGGATAAGCCGTGAGCTGAAGTTAAAATTAGGCTGGAACAATGAGCACCTTTCTGTTCAGCATTTTGATCAGCTGGTTAAAAGGCGTTTTTCCTGAATAAACCGGATTATTTTTTGTGTAGCCCCTTTGTTTGATTGAACAAAACTTCCTGCAGCATTACTGCTGTAACTATATTCTTCTTCATTAATCAATAATGCCCGGATTAATTCTTTCAGCATTTCCCCGTTTCTTTTTTCATCCTTAAAAGGCAGTCCGCCGCCGGATTTGACAAGACCAACAGCTTCAGTGTATTTGTGGTACAGCGGACCGAAAAGAACAGGCTTGTTATATACAGCCGCTTCCAGCACATTGTGCACCCCCATGATCCTTAGTCCGCCACCGATATAAGTGATATACGCATATTTGTAAAGACGGGAAAGCATACCCATATTGTCTATAATCAGGCAAGCAGTAAATTGGAAGTTGGAGGTGGTAAGTTCGGAGAACAAGATGGAATTTGGAAAAAGTTTTTTGATTTCGTTAATATGTTTCTCAGTTATTTCATGTGGGGCAATAACAAGTTTTAATGAAGGGTCATTAATCATTGAATATGCTTTTTGCAGAACCTCCTCATCTTCCAGCCAGGTACTGCCGGCAATGATGGCTTTGCTATTGCCAATAAATTTTTCAATTTCAGGAATGGCTTCTGCAGTTGAAGCAATTTCAGTTACCCGGTCAAACCTTGTGTCGCCGGAAACAGAACAGATTGCTGACAAACCAATTTCATCAATCAGTCTTTTTGATTCAGGGTTTTGAACAAATAAATGGTCAAAACGGGACAACATTTTTCGTTGCAACTTTCCATACCATTTAAAAAAGGACATATCCTTTCTGAACAGAGCAGAAATCAACAGCAGCGGAATGTTCCTGTATTTTATTTTCTTCAGGTAATAATACCAGAATTCATATTTAACAAAAATGACCAGCGAGGGATGAACGATTTCCAGGAACCGTTTTGCATTCCGGGCACTATCCATCGGCAGATAAAAAACCCAATCGGCCCCTTTATAGTTTTTTTGCACTTCATAGCCCGATGGGGAAAAGAAGGTTAGTAATATCTTGTGACCCGTTTTAAGTGCCCTGAGTTTTTCAATTACGGGTCTTCCCTGTTCAAATTCACCCAATGAAGCACAATGTATCCAAATGATTTGTTCCCCTGAAGGAATGGCTTCTTCCAGGGTTTCAAATATGCCTTTTCTTCCCTGCACCCATTTTTTTGCTTTTGGGTTGAACAAAGAAGCGGCATGGGTTCCGGCTTTAAAAAGCCACAGAAAAATATTGTAGAAAAAAACTGACAAAGGGTTGGTAATAAATAAGGAGCAAATGTAAAAGCAATCGGGTAAACAATCCTTATTTTACTATTTTTGTCGCACTTTAAAGCTAAACAATACCTAATGCGACCAATCCAGATGGTGGATACCAGGACACAGTATCATAAGATAAAACCCGAGGTGGATAAAGCGGTTATTGATGTGATGGAAAGTACTGCTTTCATCAACGGCAAAATTGTGCAGGAGTTTTCGGCTAATCTTTCTTCTTATTTAGGGGTAAAACATACCATTCCCTGTGCTAATGGAACCGATGCGTTGCAGATTGGCATGATGGCATTAGGCCTGCTGCCCGGAGATGAAGTCATTACCCCTTCCTTCACTTACATCGCAACAACAGAAGTAATTGCATTGCTGAAACTGACACCTGTATTTGTGGAAGTAAACCCGCAAACGTTCTGTATAGATCCTTTGTCAATTGAAAAAGCGATTACTCCAAAAACAAAAGCAATAGTTCCGGTGCATTTATACGGTCATGCGGCGCAGATGGAAGCAATAATGGCGATTGCTAAAAAGCATAATCTCTATGTGATAGAAGATAATGCACAGGCTATTGGCTGTGATTATACTTTTTCAGGTGGTACTAAAAAGAAAACCGGGACAATCGGCCATATTGGAACTACATCTTTCTATCCCTCCAAAAATTTAGGTGCTTTTGGTGATGGCGGTGCCATTTTTACCAATGATGATGAATTGGCAGTTAACATGAAGATGATTGCCAATCATGGCCAGAGTAAACAATATTATCATGATGTGGTGGGATGCAACAGCAGGTTGGATTCTATCCAGGCAGCTATTCTTGATATTAAGCTGAAACACCTGGATGAATATATTGCAGCAAGAAGAAAGGTGGCTGATTTTTATGATAAGGCATTTGCCAATCACCCCAAAATAAAAACACCGTACAGGGCTGCTTATTCCAATCATGTATTTCATCAATATACATTGATACTGGAAGAGGTTGATCGTCCCGATAGCTATCGGGATGGCCTGAAGCAATTTTTGGCAGATAATAATATCCCTTCTATGATTTATTACCCGGTCCCGGGGCACAAACAAAAAATGTTTGAGCAGTTTAATACTGCTTTACAATTGATGCCGGTTACAGATTGGCTGACAGGCAGGGTAATTTCTTTACCCATTCATACAGAAATGGATGAAGATCAGTTGAGTTTTATTTCAAGCAAGCTGTTGGAGTATATCAATAAGTAAGAAAAGTATTTTATTCATCTATTAACCCTTAATAGAAAATGTACCAGGAACTAGTTGACCGCAAAGCCAAATTGGCGGTAATAGGATTAGGCTATGTAGGATTGCCCATTGCGTTAGAATTTGCCCGGCAACTATCAGTGATTGGATTTGACATTAGTGCAAAGCGGATTGAAATGATGAAGCAGGGTATTGATCCCAGTAATGAACTGGGAAAAGAAGCTTTTGAGGGCTGCGACATTGCTTTTACTGATTCATTGGATGTATTGCGGGAAGCAAAATTTTTCATTGTAGCTGTTCCTACCCCCGTGGATGAGCATAATGTACCTGATCTGGCACCGGTAAAGAAAGCATCTGAAACGGTGGGAAAAGTGATAAAGAAAGGAGACTATGCGGTTTTTGAATCAACGGTATATCCCGGATGCACCGAAGAAGATTGTTTGCCGATTATTGAAAAATTATCCGGGCTGAAGAATATTAAGGATTTCAAACTCGGCTATTCACCTGAAAGAATTAACCCGGGAGACAAAAACCATACACTGGCAACGATTGTCAAAGTGGTATCAGGTTGTGATGCAGACTCGTTGGAAGAGATTGCAAAAACTTATGAACTGGTTGTAACAGCAGGGGTACACAGGGCATCCTCTATTAAAGTAGCCGAAGCTGCCAAAATTATTGAGAATACCCAACGGGATTTAAATATTGCGTTGATGAATGAACTGTCTATCATTTTTAATATGATGAAAATTAATACATACGAAGTATTGGAAGCTGCGGGTACTAAATGGAATTTTTTAAAATTTCAACCCGGCCTTGTAGGTGGTCATTGCATCGGTGTGGATCCCTATTATCTTACTTACAAAGCCAGCGAACTGGGTTATGATGCGGAAGTAATACTGGCAGGCCGAAACATCAATGATAATATGGCTAAATATGTTGCAAAGACGGTAGTGCAGCATATCATTAAAAACTCAGGTGATGTAAAATCGGCGAAAGTATTGGTGAAAGGAGCTACTTTTAAAGAGAATGTAAGCGATATCCGGAACTCTAAAGTCGCTGATGTGGTGAGGGCTTTAAAATCATACTATGTAAATGTGGATGTGGAAGATCCCCATGCTGACTCAGACGAACTGAAGCATGAATATGGATTTGGCCTGGCGGGAAAAACAGGCAATGATTATGATGCGGTCATTATTACAGTACCACATAAAGATTACCTTGAACATGATGACGATTATTTTGCAGGCATCACCAAGCCGCATGGCCTGGTGGCCGACCTGAAAGGGATTTACCGTAACAAGATTGTTAACCGAACTTACTGGAGTTTATAAGATGGCATTTCAAAAAACTGATATCCCCGGACTGCTTGTCTTTGAACCAAACGTATTTGAGGATAGCCGTGGCTATTTCTTTGAAGCGTACAATGAAAATATTTTCCGGCAGGAGGGCATTGATATTCGCTGGGTGCAGGATAACCAGTCGTCATCAGAGTATGGGGTTATCCGCGGGTTGCACTACCAATTACCTCCTTTTGCACAGTCTAAATTAGTAAGGGTATTGAAAGGGAAAATTTTAGATGTGGTAGTGGATATCCGTATAGGTTCACCCACTTATGGTAAAGTATTTACACAGAAATTGTCTGCAAAAAATAAGAAGCAGTTATTTATCCCTCCCGGGTTTGCCCACGGTTTTTCTGTGCTGAGTGAAACAGCAGAAGTACTGTATAAATGTGACCAGTTTTACAATAAAGGGGCGGAGGCGGGAATTATTTACAAGGATGCTGAATTAAATATTGACTGGCAAGTCCCCGCAGAAGATGCCATTGTTTCAGAAAAAGATATTGTGTTACCAACATTGGCACAATGCAATAACAGTTTTTTATTTGAAGGTTGATGGCAGCGAAGCAAAAGATACTTGTCACCGGTTCTAACGGGCAGTTAGGAAAAGAATTGAAAAAACTTGCCCCTTCATTTCCTCAATTTGAATTTATTTTTTTATCAAGAGAAGATTTGCCAATCCATCACTTTGAAATGGTTAGGCATTATTTCAATACTTATCAGCCACAGTATTGCATCAACTGTGCAGCTTACACAGCAGTTGACCGGGCGGAGCAGGAAAAGGACAGGGCCTTTCAGATCAATGGCGAAGCGGTGGGTGTGCTGGCGGCGGTTTGTAAAGAACATCATTGTAATTTTATTCATATCTCTACAGATTACGTTTTTGACGGAACAGCAACTGTTCCTTACAAAGAAGATTCGCCGACTAATCCTCAATCAGTTTATGGGGCATCCAAATTAGAAGGGGAGAAGCAAGCATTACAATTCAATCCTGATTCTATTATCCTCCGCACTTCGTGGGTGTATTCAGAGTTTGGGAAGAATTTTGTGAAGACGATGCTTAAATTATTACAAGAGAAGGAAAAAATAAATGTGGTGAATGACCAAATTGGTTCTCCCACTTATGCCGCTGACCTGGCGGAAGTGATTGTGCAAATCATTGCATCTGGTAACTGGAAACCCGGTATTTATCATTACAGTAATGAAGGAATAATAAGCTGGTTTGATTTTGCAACAGCAATTAAAGAATTGACCGTAAGTAATTGTAAGGCTTATCCCATACCAAGTTCGCAGTATCTCACAGCAGCCAGGAGGCCAGCTTATTCGGTGCTGGATAAATCAAAAATTCAGAAGAATTTTAATGTTGGAATAAAAGACTGGAAAGAAAGCCTTGCGACCTGTTTGGCCAACTTGAAATAAGAAACCCCACTAATTAGCGGGGTTTGTTGACCTATATGGATTCGAACCATAAATGACTGAACCAAAATCAGTTGTGTTACCATTACACCATAGGTCAATCCGTATCCAATTTTTCAATTGGGAGTGCAAAAATAAGGTTTGATAGTCTTTCTCCCAAATGGTTTTAAAGAAATTATACAGGTTGAGAAGCCTTAATTCCTTCTTTTTCCTCCTTCTCTTTCAGTTCCTTAATCTTATCCAAAGCCCTTGCCACCACATCACACATAATGGTGTATAATGCACCTTGTTTAGGGTTTTCATAGATATAATCCAGTGCCTGGTCTTCATTTGGAATGATAACGGTCGGAATATCGGGGTTCACACTATCAATTCCTTCTTTCAGTAAACCAATAATTTCCTCAGCCGTTCTTCCCCGTAAATTTTTGTCACAGCGGATGATAATCTCATCAAAATGCCGGGCAGAAATTTCACCCAGTTCCCGGATGTCTTCATCTCTTCTGTCGCCAGTACCGCTGATAACACCAATACGGGCCGGGTAATCTAATTTGCTGACAAAATCACAAAGTAGTTTCAGGCCATGCGGGTTGTGGGCAAAGTCCGCCAGCATGGTAAAGTGTTTGAAGTGGAAAAAATTCAACCTGCCCGGTGTCAGGCTTTCACTTGGTATAAAAGTTTGTAAACCCGAACGGATGTCTTCAATGCTTATATCACGGAAAAGGTAAGCAGCAAGTACAGCCGGCAGGCAATTATTAATATTATGTACAGCCTTTGCTTCAAAGGTGAGCGGAATACTTTTTGCCGGCAGCACTCTTATTTTCCAGTTGCCTTTCATAATGGTGACATAGCCATTCTCATATACACATGACAGCCCATTGTTATTGCTATGTTCTTTTATCCGGGGATTATTTTCATCCATACTGAACAAAGCAATATTGCATTTCAGGTCATCTTTCATCTTATACACCAAATCATCATCTGCATTCAGCACGGCATAACCATGCGGAAAAACTGTTTCGGGAACAACAGCTTTTACTTTCGCCATTGCCTCTACAGTATTGATGCCCCCTAACCCAATATGGTCAGCTGCAACATTGGTTACAACCGCCACTTCACAATTTTGAAAAGCTAATCCTGATTTTAAAATACCGCCTCTTGCACATTCTAATACGGCAAAATCTACCGTTGGATCTTTTAATACAAATGTGGAGGATACCGGGCCGGTACAATCGCCTTTCATCATCATCTGGTTTTGGATATACACACCATCGCTGGTGGTGTAACCAACTTTCTTACCGGCACTTTTTGCAATATGCGCTGTCAGTCTTGTAGTTGTTGTTTTACCGTTTGTTCCGGTAATCGCAATGATAGGAATTCTTCCCACACTCCCTTTCGGGAACAGCATATCCACAACCGGTTCGGCTACGTTCCTTGGCAGACCTTCTGATGGGTCTATGTGCATACGGAAACCGGGAGCTGCATTTACTTCTAATACTGCCCCGCCGTTTTCAGCAACAGGAGTTCTTAAGTCTGTTGCCATCACATCAATACCACAAATGTCGAGACCAATGATTCTGGCAATACGTTCAAACATGAAAATATTTGCCGGGTGCACTTCATCTGTTACATCGGTTGAAGTACCGCCGGTTGAAAGATTGGCTGTTGGTTTCAGCAACACCCTTTTACCTTTTGGAGGAATAGTTTCCAATGTTATGCCTGCATCATCCAGCATTTTTTGTGTAAACTGATCCATAGTGATTTGCGTCAGCACTTTTTCATGGCCATAACCACGGCGGGGGTCTTTATTCACTTCATCAATCAGCCATTGAATATTGTGTACTCCGTCACCAACAACAGATGCAGGTGTTCTTAAAGCAGCACAGATGAATTTATTGTTGATAACCAAACAGCGAAAATCATAGCCGGTAATGAATCTTTCAATAATTACACTGCGACTGTATGCTTTGGCCGCTTCAAAAGCTTTGATAGCCTGTTCCCGGTTGGTGATGTTTGTAGTATTTCCTTTTCCATGATTGCCATCAATCGGTTTTATCACCAATGGATAACCAAATTTCTCTATCGCTTCGTCCAATCCTTCTTCCGTTCTTATTACCGTACCTCTCGGTACAGCAATTTCGGCAGCTTCCAGCAGCATTTTTGTTTCTTCTTTATTACAGGCAATATCAACAGCAATGTTGGAAGTAGTGGATGCAATTGTTGCCCTTATCCTTTTTTGATTAACACCATAGCCTAACTGAACCAAACTTGCTTTATTCAATCGTATATAAGGGATACCTCTTTTCGCGGCTTCTTCCACAATACAACCGGTGGAAGGGCCAAGCCTTGTGTCTTCCCGTATCTCCCGCATCTGCTGAATATCATCAGCTAAATCATATTCAACACCATCAATTAACGACTGTGCAATGCGAACGGCTGCTTTGGCAGCATATAGCCCGGCATCTTCTTCCATATAACTAAACACCACATAGTACACACCTTCTTTTTCTCCTTCAGGGGTTCTTGTTCTTCCAAAACCGGTATCCATTCCCGCCAATGTCTGAATTTCCAAAGCAATATGCTCAATCACATGACCCATCCAGGTGCCTTCATCTACCCGTTCAAAAAATCCGCCCGGCGTTCCTACACTGCAACGATGTTCATATAAAGAGGGCAGTAATTTTTCCAGCCTTTCCCTGAACCCCGGAATTTTATTCGTGGGCATATTCTCTTTTTCCTCCAGATCCAGCTTCATCTGTATCAGTTTGGTACGGCGAACACTCCAGTAGTTAGGGCCTTTCAGCACTTTAATCTCCAGTATTTTCATAAGTCTGATGTTAAAGTTGGAAGTTAGTTTTTTTTACTTATGTAGCCAACTGTTGTGCTACTATCATCTTCGTTGTGTCACTCACTTCAGGGTTCGGTTCGCTGCAGAGCAACCCACCCCGGTTCATTAAAGTATATATCTTACTAAATTCGCCCCGCCCAAGCGGGGATGCGAACTAATGCATTTAAATTCTTACAGCCTTCCTCAAATGAATTATTGAGTATTAATCAGAGTCTTCGAAAAGCATGGGCTGTGTTTAGCATCCCCTCCTGGGAGGGGTAGGGGTGGGTAAATAGTTTTCGGTACATTTATCAAAACGAATTATCATGCCCGGAACAAACCGTCGGAAGTTTTTGCAAAAAGCAGGAATATTTTCCGCCACTGCATTTTTTACATCAATTGCCAAACCATCCTGGGCAGGAAATTTAGACAGGGCATTGCGTGAAGCAGAAGGAATTTCTCCTGCCGACCTTGCCACCGAAGAGGATTTCTGGTATTATATCCAGCAATCATTCACGGTTTCCCCGGGGCTGATCAACTTAAATAACGGTGGTGTTTCGCCTGCGCCTAAAACAGTTCAGGATGCTATGAAACGGTATTACGATTACTGCAACGAAGCGCCGAGTTATTATATGTGGCGCATATTAGACCAGGGGCGGGAACCATTGCGTCAGAATCTTGCGAATCTTGCCGGATGTAGTCCGGAAGAAATTGCCATCAACAGAAACTCATCCGAAGGATTGGAAACGGTGATCTTTGGTATGCAGTTAAAAGCCGGCGATGAAGTGGTGGCTGCCAAACAGGATTATCCCAACATGATCAATGCGTATAAGCAAAGAGAGATGCGGGATGGAATAAAAATGGTTTGGATAAACCTTGAACTTCCCAGCGAAGATGAAAATTATTTAGTGCAGCAATATGTCAATGCATTTACTCCCAAAACAAAAGTGGTTCATGTTACTCATATTATTAACTGGAACGGGCAGATATTACCGGTGAAAAGAATCGCAGCCGAAGCACATAAAAGAGGAATAGAAATAGTGGTGGATGGGGCACACAGTTTTGCCCATTTTGATTTTAAAATCCCCGATTTGGATGCAGATTATTTTGCCGCCAGTTTGCATAAGTGGTTGTATGCACCCATCGGCAGCGGCATGTTGTATGTGAGGAAAGAGAAAATAAAAACTATCTATCCAATGTTTGCCACAAGCGAAAATCCGTTGAAGGATGACATCAGAAAATTTGAAGCCCTCGGCACCCGGCCTTTTTATATAGAGCAGGCCATCGGCAAAGCCCTTGAGTTTCATGAAATGATTGGCAGCGAGAGAAAAGAAAAGCGACTGCACTATCTCAAAAATTACTGGATGGAAAAAGTAAAAAATATTCCGAAAGTGAAGCTGCACACTTCTTTTGATCCTAAATGGGGATGCGCCATCGGCAATGTATCAGTTGAAGGGAAAAAAGTTGGCGACCTGGATAGTTTCCTGTTAGATAAATACCGGGTACATACGGTAGGCATTGAATGGGAAAACATTCACGGTGTTCGGGTGACTCCGAATGTTTATACAACATTAAAGAATCTGGATGTGCTGGTGGAGGGAATTACTGCGTTTGCGAAGGGCTAAGCATTATCAGGTTTCATGCTTCAGGAATTTTGGCGATGCGATTCCAAAAAGTTTTTCCTTCAGGGTGACCTTTTACCGATTCCGGGATTAATAACCGGGAATTATGCATTTATTTACAATCTGAATCTAATTCCAAACTCTGCCATGAGGAAGTATTTAATGCTGCTAGCTGGCTTATTTTTTTCCTTTCTTTGTTTTTCACAAGGGGGCAAAATTGCTGCTGTACTAAAAACACCCGAAGTTAAGGCTGCATACTATGAGATGGCCGAAGCAGGCGGTTGGGTGCTTTATTTACCTATGGATTTTGGTAAGGCTGAGTTTACCTATTTACAGGAAGGCGCCATTCAAAGACTCAAAGACGCAAATATTGCGAGAATTGACCTTGTGTATTCAGATTATCCCGCGGGGCAGGATTTTTCTTCTTTGACAAAAAAAAGGCTGGAAAGCCTCTTTAAACTTTTCCCGTCGCTTTTTTCAGATCCAAACATTGAATTCAGGAGGGTCAGGCAAACAATTGCAAAAACTAAAAAAACAGCAGAAGGATTGCAGCATGGTTTTTTTATTTATTTCAGGCCAAAGGCAACAAAAGAAGAGTCAAGGATGGAGATTGAGAAGTTAAAAGAATCGGTGATGCCACCGAAGGAAACTACTGGCGGAGACGGAAGTTCGGCTACAGATTCTCTTTCTTCTATCTGGTGCGGAGCCAGCTCTGTAATGGTTGATACCACAGGTATTCTGGAGGACAGTTCTTTTACCAACTGGCTAAAAATTCCCGCAAGTGTTCCCAGAATCATCACCAGGTGGACTGTAAAAGATTATATGAAAAGCGGGTTGCTCCCGGAAATTAAAGAAATTGACTATCAGGATTGGGATTCAGTATATCATGTTGTTTATGGAAAAGACTGCCCAACTTATTCATCTGACTTCTTTCTTTATCAGCTGGCCGATACAACTGTAAGCAGTGTATTCAACAGGCATAAGTGGAATGAGGCTATTGTTATAGCCGATGTAACCGGGAGCATGTATCCTTACACAGGACAGCTGCTTCAATGGCTTAAACTCACAATAACAGATAAGGCTAAACGGCATTTTATTTTTTTCAATGATGGCGATGATAAGGAGGACGCTGCCAAAATCATCGGTAAAACCGGGGGTATATATTCTGTTTACACTAGTTCCTATGACGAAGTTGAGGCCACTATACAAAAAGCGATGATGAATGGCGGTGGTGGCGATGCTCCGGAAAATAATATAGAGGCGCTTATCGAGTCGGAAAAACTATGCAATGGCTGTGATTCAATTGTGATGATTGCGGATAACTGGGCGGCGGTGAAAGATATCTCACTGCTTGCCAGGTATAAAAAACCTGTAAAAGTAGTTTTGTGCGGAGTTCTTGGCAGCATTAATAAGGATTATTTGAAGTTGGTAAGAGATACAAAGGGCTCACTGCATTTGATAGAGGAAGACATTTACAACCTGTCTGAGCTTAAGGAGGGCGAAATGATTAAGATTCATGGGGTGAACTATAAACTGATAAAAGGTGAGTTTGTTGATATGGCAAGCAAATCGATCTGATCCATTTGGTTTTTTTGTTTCAGTTTTAGGTGATGTAAGTAAATTACAGTCTTAATATTTTGTTTTTTGCTCACACCACTCACCAATCGCAAAATAAATCTCCTCCAGGCCACTTCTATCAACATGATAGACATGGTAGGCATCGGGCCCTTTGTGGTGATGCCGTTTGTGGTGGCACAATTCAATACCGGTTTATTCATCTGGGCCTGGGTCTTTGGCGCCTTCACCGCTTTTATGGATGCAATGATATGGAGTGAATTGGGCGCTAAGTATCCATTAGCCGGGGGAACTTATAATTTCCACCGCATTGCTTTTGGGAAAAAAGGCGGCAGGCTGATGAGTTTTTTATATGTTTGGCAAACTTCTATTCAAGCTCCGTTGGTAGTCGCTTCTGCTTCCATTGGATTTGCACAGTATCTCACCTACATTGTTCCACTTGAATTGTGGCAACAGAAAATGGTTTCGGGGGGATTGGTGATCCTTGCTTTTCTTTTATTATACCGGAAGATTGAAACGATCGGTAAGATATCCGTGATAATGGGAAGCATTGTCATTCTTACAATTACCTGGATCATTATTAGTGGTTTGATGCACCAGCAACAAACATTAAAACTAATTCCTTCAGGCAATGAATCTTTTTTCAGTTTGGCATTCTGGGCTGCTATTGGTCATGCGTCCGTGAAAACAGTCTATTCTTACCTGGGTTATTACAATGTATGTCATTTAGGAGGTGAGATAAAGAACCCGGGCAAGAATATTCCCCGCAGCATTTTTATTTCCATCATCGGCATCACTGCTTTGTACCTGCTGATGAATATAAGTGTGATGGGAGTGATGCCCTGGCAATCGGTGAAGGCGGATGACAGGTACATAGTCAGTTCATTTATGCAGCACCTGTATGGTAATACCGCAGGCATAATTGTTACCGTGTTGATTCTTTGTATTGCCTTCTCTTCATTGTTTGCTGTGATACTTGGTTATTCAAGAGTGCCCTACGCAGCCGCAGTTGATGGAAATTTCTTTAAGCCATTTGCCAAACTGCATCCGACTAAAAACTTTCCTTACATCTCATTAATCGTTTTATGTGCATTAGGTTTTGTTTTTAGTCTTTTATTCAAATTATCAGAAGTAATAAGTTCCATCCTGGCCATGCGTATCATTGTTCAGTTTATTGCTCAGGCAGTGGGAGTTTCATTGCTCCGAAAAAGAGTTGGAGCAAAAGAATTGCCATTTAAAATGTGGTTGTTCCCAATCCCTGTTATTCTTTCAATTGCTATCTGGATATTTCTTTTTATATCTACGGGTTGGTTTGCATTATGGGGCAGTTTGATAGCAGTAGCCGGAGTCTTTGTTTATTTAGTGAAAGACCGGTTAGCAACGAGCCCTTAACCCGAATCCCAAAAACTATCGGGCATGCCCCATGATTCATTTTCCCACATATCCACATTCTCACAGTTCCACATTAAGCCTGAATTATTTTTCTATTACATTTGTCTTAATCAAACCCCAATGAATGAGTAATCCGAAAGGAAAACTGATTGCGATAGGCGGAGCCGAACATAAAGGCACTGAACTGGAAGTGGATGGCTTTCAGCGCAACAATCTTAATTTTTTTGAACTCGGCATCCTTCGCCGGGTAGTGGAAGAAGCCGGTGGTGTTGGTGCAAGGATTGAAGTCATTACTACAGCCTCAATGATTCCTTACGAAGTAGGGGAGAATTACATGAATGCATTTGGAAAAATTGGCTGCACCAATATCGGGGTGATGCACATCCGCACCCGGCAGGATGCGATGGATGATGAGTACATCGAACGAATCCGTCATTGCGATGCAGTGATGTTTAGTGGCGGAAATCAATTACGGTTGAGTGCAACAGATGGCGGCACTGAATTTCTTTCAATTCTTAAAAAGAGATATAAGGAAGAAAATTTTCTGATTGCTGGTACAAGTGCCGGGGCAATGGCCATGAGTAATACCATGATTTATGAAGGCAACGCAGCAAGGGCACATTTAAAAGGCGAAGTGAAAATAACAACCGGACTGGGGTTTCTAAATTCAGTAATCATTGATTCGCATTTTGAAAAAAGGGGTAGGTTCGGAAGGCTTGTACAGGCCGTGGCATCCAACCCCGGATGTATCGGAATTGGGCTGGGTGAAGATACCGGGATGCTTATAACTGAAGGGAATAAAATGGAAGCCATTGGCAGCGGGTTGGTAGTCATTATTGACGGCCATGATATTCTTCATTCCAACATTGCCGATATTCCGGATGGCAACCCTATCAGTATTGAAAACCTGAAAGTTCATTTTTGTGAAAAGGGGAATGGATACCTTATAAAAGAGAGAAAATACTTGCCGGAGGCCAGTGAAGGGGCGGTAATAAAAAAGCAGGTGGATGTGGAGTGAGGGGTTGGTAAATAGTTAATTTGTTAATTGGGGTTTTACTCCGCAACTTTATTTTAGCTTTGAACATCTGGTTATCCGGATGTTTTTTATTAATTACTAATGATTATGAAAAAGCTTTTATTTATTTCTACCATTTTATTTTTTGCCTGTGCTTTTGCTCCGCAAAAGAAAACCAAAGTCATTTTCTTCGGGGATTCTATTACGGAACTGGGAGTAAAGCCGGGTGGCTATGTTACAAGGGTGGATAGCATGAGCAAACTGGATGGTAAAGGCGACCAGTATGATTTTGCTGGCTCTGGTATCAGTGGCAATAAAGTATATGATTTGTACCTGCGGTTGGAAGATGATGTGTTAAGCAAAAATCCGGATGTTGTGGTTATTTATGTCGGAGTAAATGATGTATGGCATAAAACATTACTGGGCACAGGAACTGATGCAGATAAGTTTGAAAAATTTTACCAGTCAATAATTAAAAAACTAAAAGACAAAAATATTAAAGCTATTCTCTGTACACCCGCTGTGGTGGGAGAGAAGACTGATTTTTCCAATCCACTGGATGGGGATTTGAATCGCTACAGCAATATCATCCGGGAAATAGCGAAGAAAAATAACCTTCCTTTGGTTGACTTAAGAAAACAATTTCTGGAGTACTACAAAACGAATAACCCCAACAATGAGGAAAAAAATATCCTTACATATGACAAAGTTCACCTGAACCCCAAAGGAAACCAGTTCGTAGCTGATTTGATGTGGAAAGCGGTGAGGGAACTCTAAATCACTTTCACCAGATAATAATTCTTCTTCCCTTTTTGCACCAGCAAATATTGATCATGTAATAGATGGCTGCTATCAATTTTGAAATCAATTCCGTCAACTTTTTTCCTGTTGATACTTACTCCGCCACCCTGTACTGTTTTTCTAGCCTCGCCTTTACTGGGAAATATATTTGTTTCAGCAAGGAAAGAAACCACATCAATTCCTGCTGAGATTTTTTCTTTAGCGAAATCAATTTTTATTACACCTTCCATTGCTTCGAGGTCATCAATGCTTAAACTTTCTGCCGGGGCATTGGCATTAGAAAATAATTTTTGAGTGGTAGCCATTGCTTCAGACAATCCTGTTTCACCGTGTACAAATTTTGTTACTTCCTCTGCTAATCTTTTTTGTAACGATCTTTTACCAGCATCTTTTTTATGTTCATCAAGTATTGAATTTATTTCCGGTTGATTTAGAAAAGTAAAAATCTTAATCCATTTTTCAGCATCTTCATCGCTTGCATTCAGCCAGAACTGGTAAAACTGGTATGGTGATGTCCGTTTTGCATCCAGCCATACATTTCCCTCTTCCGTTTTGCCAAACTTACCACCATCGGCTTTCGTTATCAGCGGGCAGGTAAAAGCAAATCCTTTGCCCCGGAGTTTTTTTCTGATCAATTCCGTCCCTGCTGTTATATTGCCCCATTGGTCGGAACCGCCCATTTGTAATTTGCAATCATATTGCTGATAAAGCCACATAAAATCATACGCCTGCATCAGGATATAATTAAATTCGGTGAAAGAGATTTCCTGATCTTCATTCATCCGGTCTTTAATAAATCCCTTACTTAAAAGATAGCTCACTGTCAGGTACTTTCCGGCATCCCTTAAGAATGCAATGGTTGAAATTCCTTTGAACCAATCAAGGTTGTTTACCAGAATGGCTGTGTTTTTGTTTGATTGAAAATCCAAAAACCGGCTCAATTGTTTTCGTATGCTTTCTGTATTGTGGCTCACATCTTCTTCAGTCAATAATTTTCTTTCTTCTCTTTTTCCTGAGGGATCTCCAATCAGTCCGGTTGCACCGCCCACCAAAGCAATAGGTTTGTGTCCGGTTTTTTGCAGGTGAACTAATAATAAAATAGGCACAAGGCTACCGATATGAAGGCTGTCGGCAGTTGGATCAAAGCCGATATAGCCTGTTGTTATTTCATTTTGCAGTTGCTCTTCCGTACCAGGCATGATGTCCTGAATCATGCCCCGCCATCTTAATTCTTCGATTAAATTCATTTCTAAATCACTGATTTGCAGCAAAAGTAAGGCATAATGAGTTTGGCTATCTCTCAGGGCAATAATTTTCTAATCAATTCGTTTTCAATAGCTAGTCTTTTCGCTCCACAAACCTATGATTTTTCAGGCCTAAAGACTAATTTTACAAGCAACCCGTACGTATGAAAGCATGATTAATACCATCGCTTATTAGAAAATTCAATGAATGAAAACGAACCACTTATACCTAACCCTGCTGACGACACTTTTTTTCCTATCTGCCTCCGCACAATTCCGAAAGTATTCCAACGAATTTTTGAACATTGGAGCAGGTGCAAGAGGACTGGCAATGGGCAGTGCCCAGGTAGCATCTGTCAATGACGGTACTGCCGGGTACTGGAACCCTGCGGGGCTTGTTGGCATACAAGATCATCCGCAACTGAACCTGATGCATGCAGAATATTTTGCAGGCATAGGTAAATACGATTATATAGGTGTTGCTTTACCCACGGCCAATAAAAAAAGGACAATTGGCATCACCGGCCTTCGCTTTGCTGTTGATGATATTATGAATACGCTGTTTCTCGTTGAACCGGATGGTTCTCTCAATTACAATAATATCCAGGCTTTTTCTTCGGCAGACTATGCTTTCATTTTTTCAATTGCCCAGAAATTAAAAGAGAGTGGAAAAAAGAATATCCATTTTGGTTTAAATGCCAAAGTGATCCACCGCACTGTAGGCAAATTTGCCAAAGCCTGGGGTTTTGGTTTAGATGCCGGGGTACAGATATTCCGCAAACAATGGCGGTTTGGCATAGCCGGCCGTGATATTACCAGCACCTTCAATGCCTGGTCATTTACATTTACAGAAAGAGAAAAGGAAGTTTTGTACCTCACCAACAATGAGATACCTGTTAAGTCAACTGAACTTACAGCTCCCCGGTTAGTCTTAGGTGTTGGCCGTGAATTTAAGCTGGGTAAGAAGTCAACATTACTGGCTGAAGCAAATGTAGATGTAACTTTTGATGGTCAGCGGAATACATTAATCAGCTCAAGTGCCGTAAGTGCTGATCCTAAATTGGGGCTTGAGTTAAACGTCAACAATATTTTTTTTCTGAGAGGTGGGATTAATAATTTTCAAAAAGCTTTATCTGATGGTGATACTTTAAACCAAAAGAAAGTTTGGATATATCAGCCCAGTGCAGGCGCTGGCTTTAAAATTTCGAATGTAACTGTTGACTACGCCTTTACTAACCTTGCTAACCAGTCAAACCCGTTATTTACGCATGTTTTTTCCTTACGGTTAAACTTGGTTAGTAATAAAAAAAATGATTAACCGAACCTGTACCTGATAAAACTTTGATTCAATGAAAAAACTTTTACTTCCGTTATTACTTTTTACCGGGTTGCTGGGGCAATCACAGGCTTATAATAACGAATGGATTGACTACAGCAAAACCTACTATAAGTTTAAAGTAGCTACCACCGGCCTTTACCGGATTAGCCAGGTTACCCTGGCTTCTATTGGACTTGGCAGCACTGCTGCTGAGCAGTTTCAGTTATGGAGAAATGGAAAACAGGTTCCCCTCTATACCTCAGTACAAACCGGGCCGCTCAGCGGCGCTGACTATATTGAATTCTGGGGTGAAATGAATGATGGCATGCCGGATAGTATTTTATATAAACTTTCTGAATATCAACTGAACAACAAATGGAGCCTAGAAACTGATACAGTAGCATTCTTCCTTACTGTAAATCCCGCTGGCGGCAATGCCAGGTTTGTACCAACTGCCAACAGCTTGCCCACCGCTATTCTTCCAGAACCTTACTTTATTCATACAGTGGGAAAGTATTATAAGGATAAACTTAATCCGGGATATGCAGCTGTCGTGGGAGAATACGTTTATTCGTCTGCCTATGACCAGGGAGAGGGCTGGACATCTCCAGATATTGGGACAGGGGTGACCCGAAATGAACCATTTCCAAATCTGAACCCTTACACTGGCCCCGGTGCACCAACTCCGGTATTAAAAATTAACGCCTGTGGAAATGCCCTTAATGCCAGACAATTCCAGGTGAAAATAAATGGAACGCAGGTAGCAGTCATAACGATGGACTTTTTTGATTGCGTAAAAGCAAACATACCAGTCACCGTTGGGGATATCAGCAGCGGAGCAGCTTCTGTAGATGTAATAAATAATTGCCCTACACCTAATGACAGGATGGTAATTGCAAGAACTGAATTAACATATGCCCGCCTGTTTAATTTTAGCGGAGCTGACAGGTTCGAATTTACATTGCCTGCCAATGCTGCAGGAAATTATCTTGAAATTAGCGGATTTACCCACAATGGAATAAGCCCGGTCTTATATGATTTTACTAATGGTCAAAGATATGTTTGTGATATCAGCAACCCTTCCCTGGTGAAAGTGGTAGTACAACCATCTGCTACCGGCAGAAAATTGCTTTTAGTATCACAACACTCATCTGTTCCGGGTGCCATCACAACTTTCCAGCCACGAACTTTTACCAATTATGCTCTGCCTGCTAACCAGGGGAATTATCTGCTTATTTCTCATCCTGCATTGATGAACGGTGCAAATAGCAGCAACCCGGTTGAAGAGTATAAAGCTTACCGGAGTTCAGCAGCGGGTGGTAGCCATAATGCAAAAATTTACCTGATAGATGAATTGGTTGATCAGTTTGGTTTTGGTATTAAGAAGAATCCACTTGCTGTTCGCAACTTTATACGTTGGGCCCGTAATACCTACAGTGCACCAGTTAAAAATGTTTTGCTAATTGGCAAAGGCTTAAATTATCCGCAGTATCGTACTTATGAAAATAATGCTGATGTTGAAAAGCTGGCCTTTATACCCACATTTGGTTTTCCGGCTTCTGATAACTTGTTAGCGGCAGAGCCGGGTGCAGACGAACTCCCAAAAGTGCCTATCGGTCGTATTTCAGCTATTAACGCTGCTGAAGTTTCAATATACCTGGCCAAAATAATACAATACGAACAGGCACAGGCATTTTCATCACCCCTTATACGGGATCGGGCCTGGCTGAAAAATGCAGCACATGTTATAGGTGCAAGTGAAGGGTCATTAGGAGTTATTCTTACAAATAATATGAACAAATACACAAAAATTATTTCTGATACTTCTTATGGTGCCAATGTGAATACTTTCAGTAAGGTTTCTGCAGCGCCGGTAGAGCAGGCAAGCAGCGAAAGACTAAAGAGTTTGTTTGAGGAAGGTATAGGCCTGATGACTTATTTCGGTCACTCCTCTGCCACTACTTTGGAGTTTAACCTCGATAACCCCGAACAGTATAATAGTGCCGGCAAATATCCGGTTACAATTGTAATGGGATGCAATGCAGGTAATTTCTTTAATTTTAATACTCTTCGGTTCATTACAAAAGAAACACTTTCAGAAAAATTTGTGCTGGCCGACCAGCGGGGCTCAATTGCCTTTATTGCCAGCACCCACTTTGGAATTGTGCACTACCTGGATATTTTAAATACCCGTACTTATAATGCAGCTTCGATTACACATTATGGCAAAACACTAGGCGAGATAATGCTGGAATCATACACCCAGGTTTTTAATCTTACTACACAAAACGATTATTATGCCCGGTTTCATGTAGAGCAGACTACAATTCACGGCGACCCTGCTTTGCGGCTTGATGGATCAACCTCCAGGCCTGATTATGTGATTGAAGACCAGTTGGTGAAAGTAAGGCCGTCATTTATATCTGTGGCTGAAACTAATTTTAAAGTAGATGCAAAATTCATGAATATTGGCAAGGCCATAAGCCAGAATATTGTTGTAGAAGTAAAAAGAACCTATCCAAACCTTACTACTGAAGTAATCAGGAGGGATACTATCCCGGGTATCCGCTACATTGACTCACTCTCCTACACAATTGATATTGTACCAACAAGGGACAAAGGGCTCAATAAAATTTCTATTTGTGTTGATGCCGATAATGCGGTGAATGAATTATATGAAACAAATAACTGCATTACCAAGGAAATATTTATTTATGAAGATGAAGCAAGACCGGTGTATCCATACACTTATGCAGTTGTAAACAGGCAGGACATAAAACTGATTGCCTCTACAGCTAATCCTTTTACCGCGATGAAACAGTATAATATGGAAATGGATACGACTGAGCTGTTTAATTCTCCTGCCAAAATCAACCGTTCTATCAGTTCAACAGGTGGTGTGCTGGAGTTTACACCCGGAGTTACATTTACTGACAGCACTGTTTATTACTGGAGAGTGGCGCCGGTACCTGCCAGCGGTCAGCCAGTCTGGAATAAGTCTTCGTTTGTTTACCTGAGCTCCTCTGGTCCGAATGCAAGTGATTATGGATTTAGCCAGTCGCATTTCTACCAGCAGACAAAATCTACTTATGATAGAGTAATCCTTGACTCAGGCAGCCGCTCCACGAAGTTTGCCTCGGTGAATCAAAACCTGTTTCTTAGAATGGGTAGCTGGGTAACCAGTGGTGCAGTTCAGGAAGCGGCTCTTTCGGTTTCTATTAATGGCATAGCAGCCATTCGTATCTGCTCCTGGTTTTCGTCATTACAGTTTAATGTATTTAACCCTGTTTCTTTCAGGCCTTGGCAAAACCAGGTAGTGGAGCCGCCAACATCTTTCCCCGGAAATCTTGGTAAGGGACGTTATGGAAGTTTGGCTCCCCAGAATTTTAACCAATCTGCCCCGTTGGTTTTTAATTTTGAGTATCGTTATGCTGACACAGCAAGCAGGAGGAAGATGATGGATTTGATGAGGGATACAATACCCGATGGATATTATGTGGTTGTTAGAAATTTTACCCTTGATCCTAATACATTTGGCGGTGCACCTAATTTTCCCATTGCTTATGCAAATGACTGGATTGCCGATACGGCTATTCACGGTCCTGGAAAATCACTCTATCACTCACTTAAAAATGCCGGATTTTCAGGTATTGATTCATTTTACAGGGCCCGGCCCTGGGGTTTGGTGTATAAGAAAAATGATCCTTCCTTTACACCAAAGTGGTTAGTAGGTGAAGGAGTGTTTGATAATCCAACTTTGTCTGTTGATTGTTCTACGATAGATACTGTTGGCTATGTTACCTCTCCTTTATTCGGTCCGGCAAGGGCATGGAAACAACTGAAATGGCGGGGCAGTGGCGATGCGACCGGAGACATAGCTACTGTAGATGTAATTGGTGTAACAAATAATGGATATGAGGAAATATTATTTGATGATATTGCCGCCGCACAGCAAAATTTTGATGTATCTTCTATTGATGCAGTTGCCTATCCGTATGTTAAGTTAAGAATGCGTACTGCCGACTCTGTTAATTTTACGCCTTACCAGCTCCGCTACTGGAGACTGACTTATAATCCGGTGCCCGAAGGTGCCATTGCCCCCAATGTGTACCTCAAAGTAAAAGACACAGTGGATGTAGGGGAGCCGCTCGATTTTAAAGTGGCCTTTAAAAATACCAGCGATGCGGCATTTGACAGCCTGAGGGTTAAATTGATAATTACTGACAGAAATAATGTGCCACACATTGTACCAATACCAAGACGCAGGCCTTTGCTGCTGAATGATACTTTACAAATAGGAGCCCTCGTTAATACAAGCACCCTTGCGGGAATCAATACCATGTACCTGGAGGCAAATCCGGATAATGACCAATTAGAACAGTATCATTTCAACAACTTTGCCTACAGAAGCCTGTATGTAAAACCCGACAGCCTGAACCCGTTGCTTGATGTTACATTTGACGGGGTTCATATTCTGAACAGGGATATCGTTTCATCTAAACCCGACATTATTATTAAGCTTAAGGATGAAGCCCGTTGGATGATACTGGATGACACCTCATTGCTGACCCTGCAGGTGAGAAATATTAAAACAGGGGTTCTTCGCAGGTACTATTTCAATAACGACACTCTTCGGTTTACACCGGCAGGTCAGGCACCAAACCCTGACAACACAGCGTCTATTAATTTTAAACCTTACTTCTCTGCCGATGGCGAGTATGAACTGATAGTGACCGGAAAGGATAAGAGTAATAACTCTACAGGAAGCAGTAATAATATTGAATACCGTGTACTCTTTGAGGTAATTAATAAGCCAATGATTTCAAATATGCTGAATTACCCCAATCCGTTTACCACATCAACAGCCTTTGTGTTTACTGTTACGGGCAGCGAAGTACCGCAGAATATCAAGATAGAAATTATGACGATAACCGGTAAGATAGTACGGGAGATTACCAAAACTGAATTAGGCCCGCTGCATATTGGTCGGAACATCACAGAGTTTAAATGGGATGGAAATGACCAGTTCGGACAAAAATTAGCCAATGGAATTTACCTGTATCGGGTAGTTACCAACCTTAATGGCAAAACACTTGACAAATACCAGGCACAGGATGATAAAACTGATAAGTACTTTAATAAGGGTTACGGTAAAATGTACCTGATGCGTTAATTCAAACCTGATCACCTAATTTTAAAACTCAGAAGTTGCCTTTTGAGTTTTTTTTATGCTTACCATTTGCATACCGATATATAATTATGATAGTACCAGGCTTATCAGCGACCTGAATAGACAGGCTGATACACTGGATGTTCAGGTGGAAATAATAGTAATAAATGATGGGTCCAAACCAGGATTTAATGGGTTATACGATAGTTTATCATTTGCCAGGGTCAGGTATATTTCATTACCGGAAAATATTGGCAGGACAAGAGTTAGAAATTTATTTGTAACATTTGCCCGGTATGAGTACCTGTTGTTCCTGGATTGCGACGATAAAATCATCTCTGATGACTATTTGAAAAAATACTTATTGCAAATGTCTTTGGGGGGCGATGTTATCTGCGGAGGTATAAAATATCAGGAAAAATTCCCGGGTACCAATAAGTCACTTCATTGGAATTATGAAAAGAAAAAAGAAAGGGAGCTGATGGAAAGAAGGAAAAGATTTCCTTATGAAGCATTTATATCAAATAATTTCCTGATCCGGAAAGATGTTTTTTTGGCAATCAAATTCAATGAAACACTGGAGCAATATGGTCATGAAGATACATTATTTGGATTTGATTTGTGTAAAGCCGGAATTGGTATTAAATATATTGATAACCCGGTTTTACATGAGGATCTGAATGACAATTTAACTTTTTTGAGGAAAACAGATCTGGCAGTCCAAAACCTTGTTGCTATACTGAACTTTACCACGGATAAGGGTTTTGTAAGAAGTATTGCCTTATTGAGAGTTTATTTCAGTCTTAAAAGTACCGGTATCCTTTACCTGCTTGGCCCATTTGAAAATAGAATTGCCGGGATTTGCTATAAGAAACTTTTAGCAGGCTCGGCTAAGCATATCTGCCTGAGTCTTTATAAGCTATGTTTATTTTCAAAATATTACCGTTCCCGTAAATAACGGAATCGATTTTACGAGGTTACAATTGCTGACTATAGTAATTTTGCAATCAAATTTTTTAAATCATTGTGGCAAAGATTAGTATTAATATAGCAACAGGGAGTTTACAGCAACCGGAAATGATTGTCGGTATTGACCTCGGTACTACCAACAGCCTGGTGGCAATAATTCACCCGGATACCAAAAAGCCTGTTGTGCTGAAAGAACATGATGGTGCGGCTCTTATACCTTCCGTTGTGCATTTTGCTGAGGGAGGAACTATTACGGTAGGTGATGAAGCAAAGAAATATCTTATCAGCGAACCTCAAAACACTATTTTTTCCGTAAAGCGGTTGATGGGAAAATCATACAGCGATTTAAAAGACCATGCGGCTTATTTTACATATAAAGTAATTGATGATAATACAGAAAGCCTTGTGAAAATACAAAACGACGGCAAGTTCTATTCACCGGTGGTACTGTCATCTTTTATTTTAAAAGAATTAAAAGGCAGGGCTGAACATATTTTAAAAACTCCTGTTACAAAAGCTGTGATAACAGTACCTGCTTATTTCAATGATGCGCAACGGCAGGCGACAAGAGATGCCGGGAAATTAGCCGGACTCGATGTGCTCCGTATTGTAAACGAACCTACAGCTGCAAGCCTTGCCTACGGATTAGGTATGAGTAATGATGAAACAAAAACAGTAGCTGTATATGATTTGGGTGGCGGTACATTTGATATTTCTGTTCTTCGCATCAGCGGCGGAATCTTTGAAGTATTATCAACCAATGGCGATACTTACCTTGGCGGCGATGATTTTGACCGGGTGATTGTACAATGCTGGATGGCACAATCGGGAATAACAGAAGCGGAATTAATAAGCCATAAAAGCCTGGCGCAGGAATTTCGTTTGCAGGCTGAAAAGGCGAAGAAACATCTTAGTACGAATCAATCCTTTACCGGAGAGGTGTCGGGCTTTGAAGTGAAGTTATCAAAAGAGAAACTGGAGGAATTAGTAAATCCTTTTGTTGATAAAACAATACAGTGCTGTAAAAACGCATTGCAGGATGCCGGATTAACGATTAATGATATAGAAGAAGTAATAATGGTGGGTGGTTCTACAAGAGTGCCGCTTGTTAAGAAAATAGTCAGTAATTTTTTTAGCAGAAAAATACATGACTCATTAAATCCGGATGAAGTAGTGGCATTGGGCGCAGCCATTCAGGCAGATATCCTTGCGGGAAATAATAAAGATTTTTTATTGCTTGATATTACGCCGCTTTCCCTGGGCATAGAAACGATGGGCGGCTTAATGGATGTATTAATTCCAAGAAACTCAAAGATCCCTTCCAAAACCGGAAGACAGTACACTACACAAAAAGACGGGCAGGGAAGTATGAGGATTTCTGTTTTTCAGGGAGAAAGAGATCTTGTAAAAGATAACCGAAAACTGGCAGAGTTTAATCTTACCGGGATTCCCGGTATGCCGGCTGGTTTGCCAAAAGTGGAAGTGTCTTTTTTAGTGAATGCAGATGGCATATTGGTAGTAAACGCAAGAGAACTAAGAAGTGGTATTGAACAAAGCATTGAAGTGAAACCCCAATATGGATTAACGGATGAAGAAGTGGAAAAAATGCTGATGGATTCCATTGCTCATGCAAAAGAGGATATGCAGACAAGAGCATTAGTGGAAGCTCAAACTGAGGCACAACAGATAATAGATGCCACCACACAGTTTATAACTAAGAACAGGGAGTTTCTAACAAGGCAGGAACTTGACGAAACTAAATCTGCAATACAAGTACTGACTGACCTCTTAGTGAAGAGAAAGAAGGACGAGATACATGCCGGGATTGAAAAGTTAAATGAAATTTCAAGGCCATACGCTGAGAGGCTGATGGATGAGGCTGTTAAAAGGGTAATGAAAAACAAGCATATTTAAACTGAAGCAATATAACACCAGTCTCCATTGCAGTTTATACATTCAGCACTTTCCAGTTCAACCAGGTTTTGCAGGTACTCTTTTTCGGGAAAAAAATGTAAATGAAGGTCAAGCGTATAATAAAAATAGCGCTGCCGTGGGGTAACAATGATTACTTGTTTCCTGGCTACTCTTTTTAATTCAGTTATTGCTTTTTTTATATCCCTGATATGCTCTATCGTATGATGGCAGGTGACGATGTCAAATGATTTGTCTGCAAAAGGAAGTTTTTCTATAACCCCTTTTGTATAAGAGATGCCGGGCAATTCATTATTGTCGAATACATCACATCCGGTTAATTGTAAGTTTGTTTTTTCTTTCAATATTTTCAGCCAATAACCTCTTCCACATCCCACATCTAGTAGTGTGTTGCTTTTTTTGTCAATTTTTCTGAGCATTATTTCTATGCTTTTCTTATTCAGGTCTGTTGGCCTGTCAGTGGCTCTGCAATTGAGATTTTCATAGCAAGCAGTGAATTCTTCTTCACTTAGTTTCCATGCTTTTTTCTTAAAATCCATATACAGTGAAATGTTTTTTCCTTTGAACCAATACCAGAAAAAAGGATACATAAACCAGCGGCTGTCCCTGATAATGGGAGGAATGCAACTGTCCATAAATACTCTGATGATATTAGTTATGTCCCGGTTCAATTTTCTTTTTTTGAGGGAATGTAAATATAAATCAGGCTGCTGAGCACAAATAAAACAGAGATAAGCCCAAGCAGCTTAAGGTAGTTGTCTTTATATATAAACTCTATATTATTCCTCCCTGCTGGCAAATGTAAACCCATAAATGAGAGATTAGTTTTGAAAATAGTGGTTTTTTGACCGTTAACATAAGCCACCCAGTTGGGGTATTTGTTTTGAAGAAACACAAGAAACGATGGGTTTACATTTTCTGTTTCGAGTACTACCTTTCCGGGTAAAAATTTCTTAAGAAGTATGGAGGCATTGCTATCGGGGCTGTAGGTTTGATTTGATAAAATTAGTGATTCAGTAATTGCAGCTTTCTTCAACGAGGCTGAAAGAATAAATGCTGATGTATCTTTTGTTGCATAAAAGGTGTCAGCAAAATATAACAATGGATATTGAATAATTTTTTTTCTGAATGCTGTGTAATCCCAGAAGATTTCCTGGGTACTCAGGTTCGCCGGGGTAATGATATAATCTGACCTTCCGGGTTTTTTATTATAAGGATTGAGACAGCCTGAAATATCAAAATACTTCATGCCGTTTTCAGAATATTCCGCAATTGTATTGCTTATATCAGGAAGAGGATATCCGGATGGCTGCCGGTTAATTATTTCTTGCACTTGTTCAGGAGCAGATTGCCGGACATAAGTAAGCGGAATCATACCTTGTGCCACGATGAGCATCTCTGCTATAACTACAGGCACCAGGTATTTTTTCAATTTTTCCTTCTTTAATAACCAATAAAAAGTAAAAAGTATTATTGTTAACCAGGCGGCATTCAGAAAAAGCAAGTCAAAAAAAGAAAGATTATCTTTTATTTTTTTGAGTACATACTTACCGGATCCGCTTTCGTCACCGAATAGCGATTGTACAGAGTCCCAAATATGCCCTTTGAAAAAACCAATGAGCATCATTGACAGAATAATAGAGAGTGACACAAGAGTTATCCTTCTTAATAGGGCCTTATTAAAAGAGATATTAGTAAAGAAGTCGTGGATAGCAAATGCAGCAATTAACTGGCCGGCGAAAATGAAGAATAGCTTTGCATTGGCAGGGTGGCGGAAAGTATTCATCAGCGGCAGGGTGTAATAAGACAGCACTCTTATCCCACCCAGTTTGCCAAAACTGAAAAGGAGAAAAAATACAAACATTCCAAGCAGGAATTTTTGTAAAAAACTCTTTTTCTTTTTTTGTAACAGAAAAAAAATTAAAAAAATCAATAGCACAATACCCGGGTAGCAATTTCGGATCAGCGGATCTGTATATTGATGCCAGGTTGCATTTAAGGTGGGCCAGGGTGTGGCAAAAGAAATCAGGTTTACGGGGGCAAGTGAATTAATAAGGGCAGTATCAACATCTACTCCTGTTCCCCTGGTGATGGATTGGATAAACGGGATATAAGAAATAATGGCAGGAAGGCAAATAATAATAAAACATGCGGCTGAAATAACTATTTGCCTGCCAAATAAACGAACTGCCTGCCGGGTACCATTTTGTTTCTTATACCTGATAAAAGCAATAATAATGAAAGCCAGTAAAATATAAAACAATAAAATGAAATCCGCCGGATAGGAGGAAAGCAGCATCAAAGAGAATGATAATCCCAGCAAAAATGCATCTTTGATTTTAAATGAATCAAAACACCTGATAACAGATAAGAAAACAAATGGAAGGTAAGCTGCCGCATATAGCCAGTTGAGAAACTGACCTGCGTCTGTGATGTAACCATTCAGCATATATGCAGCAGATACTGTCAATACCACTTTCCTGTTAAGTTTGAAATATTTCAGTAAGTGGTACATGCTGATACCGGAAATGATAATAGTAATGATAGTTTCCGCCTGTAGCCAGTATATATCATATTTGCGAATAAGACTCATTAAAAAAACTACGGGGTTCCAGACACCGCTTTGCATGTCGGCATGTAAGGGATAGCCCATGTTGATATAGGATGTCCAGGATGGAAAATAACCATGCTGGATAGCTTCACTTGTATTGTACCGCATCGCAAGGAAATAGTGAATGGCATCATTTTTCACACTGAAAACCATAAACGAAACAGGCCAATAGGCAATGATGGCCAGCAGTAGTATAAACAGATAGTCCTTTGTTCTATCAGTGAGAAGGCCTTTCATTTTTTCGATTGGTAGTACTTTTTTAATTTGAATACTTCTATCACAATAGAAAAGAAATGGAACCAACGAAGTTTGGAGCCTTTCATTTCCGTCCAGTTTAACAAGGCCTCTTCGGTTCCATTTTTATTTAAAGCCCCGTATTGCTGATGGATGCGGCAAATTAATTCTACATCAAACAGCCAACGTGTCCTGAACTTATGAGCAAAGATGGGTTGTATAAGTTCTGATTGAAATATTTTAGCGCTGCATTGAGTATCATATACATCAAGCCGGATAATAGCGCCTACTATAGTAGCTATAACACGACTGTAAAAATGCCGCCATTCGTTCCGGTGAATATTGCTGCCAATTTTCTTTATACGGCTGCCAAAAATAAATTTATTACCGGATGCAGATATGATATGGAACAAGCGATACAATTCATCCAGGGTAACAGCCAGGTCAGCATCAATAAAACCATGGTGGCTGTAGTAACCGTCTTTAATACTTTCCATAAGACCGGTTCGTACGGCTTCTGCTTTACCACTCCTTTCAGTAAGTTTAATAACCTTTACTTGTGATGGGAAATGCCGTACCATATTTTCCAGTAATTTTTCTGTTTTGTCCGTACTTCCGTCATCTACAAATATGATACGTATATTATGGGTTTGCTGAAGAAAAGAAATTAATTTTTCTTCAGGTAATCTTTTTTCTTCATTATGGCAGGGGATTATGATGGAGAGGGTTGACATATACAATAACAGGTGAGACCAGGTAGTTTTATCCCAATACGGGCAAGATACCAAGATATTTTAAATTCAATCCAAAACAAGGATGTGAAAATGGCAGTTGATTTTTTCCCCCCTTTCCAGTTATGTATACCCTCATCTGCAGAGGAAGATATCCCTTTTCTTTTTTCATGCCAAACCTGTAAAAGCCGTACCAGTACGATACTGTTGAAGCAATAACCACTTTTTTTAATTGTTAACGAAAGAGGTTGTAATAATTCATGGAGCTGTTTTAGATTATATCTTCTGTAATGACCAAGGTTTTTGTCATGCCGCGAAAACAATTTTTGAAATGCAGGGACAGTAATAATAAAATGGGTATCTTTTGAAATAGTGGGCAGATTAAGCAGTTCACGGAGTATCTGGTTCGGATATTCGATATGCTCTAATACGTCCATTAGAATAATCACATCGATTTGTCCACTTTTTCCAAGGATGCTGATATTATCAGAAAAAGAAAGATTAGCTGGTTTGTTTTTACTAATGAGGGCAAGAAGTTGTTCATTATACTTAATATCAATGGCTGTTACTGTTGATAATGGATATAGGGAAGCAATGCCCGATGCCAGGAAAGCATCTCCGCTTCCTATATCAGCTATTCTCTTAGGTAAATTATTTTTTCTGATAAAATAAGTCAGCATTTTTAGCCGGACCAATTCCCAGGGGTGTCGTTTTAAACGGCTATCATCAGTCTGTAAGTATTCTTTAATGTCCATTAGTAGCAATAAAAATATGAGTTAGCCAAAACGATTTTTTAGCTGTAAGAAATAACTCTCATAATAGCGGTAACTAAACCAACTTATTAGTACAGCAATTAGTGTAGCCAGGAGCGAAACTGTAAATTGCAGAACAGGCTCACTTATATATACCGACAGCCAGCCAGATAATTGTGGACGCAGTAATAAATAAAGCGGCCAGTGAAAAATATAAAATCCATAGGAGATTCGGCCAAAAAATTTAAGCAGGGGTATGTCTAAAAGCAGGTTGAGTAGTTTTGTTTCCCTGGTCACAGCTTCATTTAACAGTAACCCAAACAACATGGCAAAGGTTGTATATCCCGCAAGTGCCAGGTAGGGGAAAGAGAATTGGTATTTGCGGTTTAAAAAGAAGAAAGTGAAATTAAGAATTGCAAAAAAAAGTACAATAGCAGAAGTATATTTTTTTAGAAAAGTAATATCAATTTTTCGTAACAGCGCCACCATGCAACCAATACATATCCCGTCAATCCTGCTGAAAGTATACAGGTTGAAATAGGCAAGATCGGTTATATGGTTATTCCATACCCATAAGCGAAGAAAAATGATAGCGACAAGAAGAAGCGTAATAGATAGCAATAAATATTTTGGCTTGCGGATGGCTAAAATTACTAATGGCCACAGCAGGTAAAATTGCTCCTCAACAGCCAATGACCATAGATGATGCAATGCTTCTGTTTGTCCGCCATTTTTAAAAATGTAAAGCCAGTTTTGCAAATAAGTCCATATCCATACCTGGTTATCAGTATAGTATTTTACATCCAGCTGAAGGTTTAGCCCTGGCAGTACAATCAGGAATAGGACCAGGCACAGATAATAAAGTGGAAAAATGCGGAGTATTCTTCTTAGATAGAAATTGCGGAGGTAATCTTTTTTGCCCAGGGTTTTCAGTAGTATATCAGTGATGAGGAACCCGGATAGTACAAAAAAAAGGTCAACACCCAGCCAGCCAAAGAAGAAAACATTAATGAATCCAAAGTTGTGATAAACCACAACCAATAAGATAGCAAGCCCCCTTAAGCCGTCCAGGGCAGGATAATGTAGCCTGTTGGGATTTTCAGGGGTCATCAGGTATTGAAGGGGTTAGTTATTTCACTTTCAAAGATAATCTTCTGAACAGATACTGGCCAATCATATCAAATTCAATGTTCACCCTGGTTTCTCCCGAACTTCTTTTATATTGGTATGTTCAAATGTCAGTTGTTTAGGGGATGATGGCTATACGGGAGCTTTTTTTTCCTCCTGATACAAATCGCAGTAGCATCTACATGGCCCTGTCCAAAAGGGGCGTTCAGCCTTGTCATAAAGTAGGTGGCCGCAAAGGGTAAGCATTCTTTCTATTTACCCAGGCCGGTTTTTTGTATGATTCAGGAATAGCAGTAACAACATGGGGATAAATTTCCCATACTTCTCTAATGGGATGGCAGGTGGGCACTATGGTAAATGCTTTGATCCATTTAAGCGGAGAAGAAAATGGGGAATTCAATCCTGATAGCCCTGTTTGAGCCATTGGAAATGACCTCTTTAACTAAGCCTGTAATTTCAATTATGCCGGTAGACATACATTTAAATAGATCATTTCTTTTTCCATTTCCTTTTTTCAATTTTCCGGCCTATCTTTGCCATCCTAAAAAAATACCGAAGGAGGTATATAAGTTATGTTAATTATCGATTCAAAAGATTGCGAAAACATAGACAAAGCATTAAAGAAGTACAAGAAGAAATTTGAAAAATCAAAAGTGTTGCTGCAATTGCGGGAACGCCAGGCTTTCATTAAGCCATCAGTAAGACAACGTGGTGCAGTGCTGAAAGCAATCTACAAGCAGAAGATAGCCAGCGGCAAGATTGAAGGTTAATCCGTAGGAGCCAATATATTTAAGGAGATAGCTGCAAAGTTTGATAGCTTTGCAGCTATCTTTTTCTTTATATGAAGAAGCCACCTGCCATTAGGCAGGTTTAAAAGTTGTATGGCAATATTAACCCATCAATCCATCCAGTCCTTTCTTGATTACCTGAAATACGAGAAAAGGTATTCTGCTCATACGCTTATTTCTTATCGGATAGATCTTATTGATTTTATCGATTTTATGGGGATACAATTTAGTAGCGTTTCATTAAAAGAGGTGAATCATAGCTATGTACGCAGTTGGCTGGCCGGGTTGAAAGAAAGAGGGCTCACTTCTAAATCAATCAACCGCAAGATTTCCTGCCTTAAATCTTTTTTCAGGTATCATTTAAGAACGGGTACAATTGAATACACCCCAATGGCACAGGTAATTAGCCCCAAAGTCAGTAAGCGGCTACCTGTTTTTATAAAAGAAGAAGATACCAGGAAGCTAGTTGAAACACTCCATCAATCCGCAGAAAATTGGAAAAGTCAGAATGCAAAAATGCTGGTTATTATTTTCTATGCTACTGGCATGAGGCTAAGTGAGTTGATAAACCTGAAAGAAAAGCAGATTGATTTTAGTAAATCTCAGATTAAAGTATTGGGAAAGGGTAATAAGGAACGGATTATCCCGGTAAGCTTGGAAATAATGGAAATAATCCGGGAATATCAGCAGCTAAAGAAGGACTTTGAGAGTACAGATGATGTTTTGCTGGTAACAGAGAAAGGTAAGAAACTCTATCCCAAATATGCCTGGCTGCTGGTAAACCAGGTTCTGGGGGAGGCCAGCACCCTGGATAAAAAAAGCCCCCATGTACTTCGTCATACTTTTGCCACACACCTGATGAATAAGGGGGCAGACCTCAATGCTGTTAAAGAACTGCTTGGGCATAGCAGCCTTGCCGCTACACAAGTTTATACACACAACAGCATTGAAAAATTAAAAGATGTGTATAAAAAGGCCCATCCAAAAGCATAAAATTTCCACTTAGTGCAATAAAAAACTGGAAAATTTTGTTGGGAAAAACCACTTTTTGCAGTAACTTGAAACCAGACAAAAGAACCGAACCCCTGAAAGAGAAAGAAGTTCTTTATTTATTGTTTCACTAAAACATGATGATTATGAACGTAAACATTCAATCAGTTCATTTTGATGCCGACATTAAATTGATCGGGTACGTTAATCGTAAACTGGAAAAGCTAAATACTTTTAGCGACCGCATCATTCAGGTAAATGTGTTTCTCAAGCTCGACAATGTGGTTCATGCAATTAAGGATAAGATCGCAGAGATCAGGGTGCATGTACCCGGCCACAATTTTTTTGTAAAATCAACAAGTAAATCATTTGAAGAGTCATTTGATGATGCTCTCGAAACGATGGCAGCTCAAATAAAAAAAAATAAAGAAAGAAAAGCCGCTTAAAAACATTCCAGACCCCGCCGAAACGGGGTCTTTTTATTTCATAAAGGGCTTATTGAAATTGTACCAGGTAGCCTGGAGGCGAAGTAGTATCTTTTATAGAATTTACAAGTATGAGACAAAAACTAATCATCATATTGGTAACTGCCTCCATTATTACTTGCAATACCCAGGGCAGCGACAAGCCAACCATGTATATTAATAATACTGAAGCAGGTAAAAGTAAAAAAAACTCTATTGCTATCCTTCCCTTCAAAGGAGTTGACAGCATTTTAATAAAAGAATTAGAAAATGGATTACAAAAACACCTGGTTGTTGAGATTTCTATTCTCACTGAAAAAGCCCTTCCAGTTTCTGCTTTTTATAAACCAAAGCAACGATACCTTGCTGACAGCCTGCTGGTATTTCTCAGAGAAACGAACAACAGCCTGTTTGAAAAAATAATCGGTATAACGGCAAAAGATATTTCTACCCGAAAAGGCGATGTGGAAAATTGGGGCATACTTGGCTTAGGCAGTTGCCCCGGTGAGGCATGCGTTATTTCTACTTTCAGGGCAGGAAGAAATAAAGTTTCTTACACTGGATTTTTGCGTCGGCTGATAACTCTTGCACTACATGAATTAGGGCACACTTATGGATTAGAACATTGCTCTGTCAGAACATGCCTTATGAAAGATGCCGAAGGAAAAATGAATCTTGATGACGCAGATTCATATTGCAGCGTATGCCGGAATTACCTTGCAGGGAAAGGCATTTTGAAATAGCCCTTAAGGTTTATGTTACTTATTCACAACTGGCTGAAAACAAGCAAAAAAATCCTTTTACAAAATTTTTCCAATTATCAAATTCCCTTACCTTTGCCTTCCCAAAATTTTGGGGTAGTTCTTTATTATCTTTTCCCTTCCCAAATTGTATGGAACATGGAGAAAAGCCGGATCTTTTTATAAATTGCCGAAATAGCTCAGTTGGTAGAGCAACTGATTTGTAATCAGTAGGTCGCTGGTTCGACTCCAGTTTTCGGCTCAGGCAATTTCTGGATGGTAATCCCGGAATTTGTTAGGGGCAGATGGCCGAGTGGCTAAAGGCGACAGACTGTAAATCTGTTCTCTCACGAGTACGGAGGTTCGAATCCTTCTCTGCCCACACTACCCACCAAAGGTTTAATAAGGGTGGGATTAAGTTCTTTGTTTAAATTATTACCAGCGGAAGTAGCTCATTTGGTAGAGCGGTAGCCTTCCAAGCTTCAGGTGGCCGGTTCGAGCCCGGTCTTCCGCTCCAATTCGATTACTGCCTGCGACGGCAGTGGAAAAGCCGTTGTAGCTCAGTGGTAGAGCACTTCCTTGGTAGGGAAGAGGTCGTGAGTTCGATTCTCACTAACGGCTCGCTTTTTCAGTTTAATGAAGAAGCTGGGTAGTGAACAGGATTCCCGATAAAAACCGGGATGCTGCAAAAATGACTAAAAGAATTTATGCAGCAGAAGATGGATTCCCTTTTTCTCTTTCAGTAAAAAAAGAGAATAGGTCAGAGACCGGAAAAAAAGCTGATAGTAGCAATACTGCCGGCTTCTTAATAAAACAATAATAATTAGTAAAAACACAATTTAAAACCGATAACAATGGCAAAAGAGACCTTTAAGAGGGACAAACCCCACGTAAACATTGGTACAATTGGTCACGTTGACCATGGTAAGACCACACTAACTGCTGCAATTACAGAAGTTCTTGCTAAAAAAGGCCTGGCGACAGCAAAAAAATATGATGAAATTGATGGGGCTCCTGAAGAAAAAGAAAGAGGTATTACTATCAATACAGCCCACGTTGAGTATCAAACTGAGACTCGTCACTATGCTCACGTTGACTGTCCCGGTCACGCCGACTATGTAAAAAACATGATTACTGGTGCTGCCCAAATGGACGGAGCTATCCTTGTAGTAGCTGCTACCGATGGACCTATGCCGCAAACTAAAGAACACATTCTGCTTGCCCGCCAGGTAGGTGTTCCTACCATGGTTGTGTTTATGAATAAAGTTGACCTGGTTGAAGACCCTGAATTACTCGAACTGGTGGAAATGGAAATTCGTGAGGCATTGACAAACCGTGGTTTTGATGGAGACAATACTCCCATTATTAAAGGTTCTGCTACCGGTGCTTTAGCAGGTGACCCAAAATGGGTTGGAGCGATTGATGAATTAATGGCTGCCGTTGATGCTTATATTCCTTTGCCTCCCCGCCCGGTTGATCTTCCGTTCCTGATGTCCGTAGAGGATGTATTTTCTATTACAGGTCGTGGAACTGTTGCCACTGGTCGTATTGAAAGAGGCCGTATTAAAGTAGGTGAGGCGGTTGAAATTGTAGGATTGACAGATGCCCCTCTTACTTCAACCTGTACAGGTGTGGAAATGTTCCGCAAGCTGCTTGATGAAGGTGAAGCTGGCGACAATGCAGGGTTGTTATTGCGTGGCATTGAGAAAACTCAAATCCGCCGTGGTATGGTTATCTGTAAGCCAGGTTCTATAACTCCGCATACTGAATTTAAATGCGAAGTTTATGTACTTAGCAAAGACGAAGGTGGACGTCACACTCCTTTCTTCCAGAAATATCGCCCCCAGTTTTATTTCCGTACAACGGATGTAACTGGCGAAGTTGAATTGAATGCTGGTACTGAAATGGTTATGCCTGGGGATAATACTTCAATGACAGTGAAACTTATCCAACCTATTGCAATGGAAAAAGGTTTGAAATTTGCGATTCGTGAAGGTGGCCGTACTGTAGGTGCCGGACAGGTTACAGAGATTTTGAAATAAACAAGCAGATAGCTTTAAGCTTTAGCCTAAAGGCTGCACTAAAAAAAATGAGCTATCTTTGAAAAATAATGCTAAAAGCTATTGGCTAACCGCTAATAGCTTTTAGCTTTCATACGGGCATGGTGCAACGGTAGCATACGGGTCTCCAAAACCTTTGATCTGGGTTCGAATCCTAGTGCCCGTGCAGATTAAATTGCACAACTATTAAACTGAACAAATGAACAAGATAGCTATCTACTTCCGGGAGAGTTTCAAAGAGCTTACAGAAAAAGTAAGCTGGCCTACATGGGCGCAATTACAGCAGTCCACAATGATTGTACTTGCGGCTACCATAGTTATTGCCTTTGTTGTGTTGGGTATGGACTTTGTTGCCAGCAACGGTTTGAAATTTATATATGAGCTTTTGAAATAATAGATAATGGACGCAGTAATATCAAATACAGATAACATACAACAGGAAACCACAAAATGGTTTGTACTCAGGGTTGTAAGTGGCAAAGAAAAAAAAGTAAAAGAGTATCTGGATAAAGAAATTTCCCGGGGCGGCTGGGACCAGGTGAAGCAGGTATTTCTTCCTGTGGAGAAGGTTTACAAAGTTGCTAATGGCAAAAAGGTGATGCGGGAAAGAAATTATTATCCGGGTTATGTGATGATTGAAATTGCCAATGGTAAACTAACGGACGATTTAAGGGATATTATCAAGAATACACCCAATGTCATTCATTTTCTTGGTAAAGAAAACCCAATAGCCCTTCGTAAAGCCGAAGTGAACAAGATGCTCGGTAAAATGGATGAAATGGCCGAAGCTGGTGGGGTAAGCATGAGTGAGCCATTTATTGTAGGAGAGACAATAAAGATTATAGAAGGGCCATTCAATGATTTTAACGGTACAATAGAAGAAGTAAATGATGAAAAGAAAAAACTGAAGGTAACGGTAAAAATATTTGGCCGATCTACCCCTGTGGAATTGAACTATATGCAGGTGGAGAAAATCAACTAAGGCGCAATAAAATAGTTGAAGCCATCCACCAAGCGGCGGATGGCTTTTTATTGATTAATTAATAGCGAACAGAACCTTGAATGGTGCGACGCAACATCGGCCCAATCAAGGCTCAAAAGCCGGGTAAAAAAATATCCTCAAATCCTTTGCCCATCCATAGTTTGCCCCTACCTTTGCCGCCCCAATTAGTTCTTTCTTTGTCTGCCGTAGCTTTTTGCAAAAGCAGAGAAATGGAAATCAGTAAAGCAAATGCTCTGCTGGTCAATGGAATTTGGGAGACTAAGTAGTCCGCCAGTTGGCAGATGAAAGGTCGTTAAAACCAAAAAAGATAAAATAATGGCAAAAGAAATCAGCGGCTATGTAAAGCTGCAGTGTAAGGGTGGCCAGGCCAATCCCGCACCTCCAATCGGTCCGGCTTTAGGTTCCAAGGGTATCAATATCATGGAATTTTGCAAGCAGTTCAATTCAAGAACGCAGGACAAAATGGGAAAAGTAATTCCCGTATTAATCACAGTTTATACTGACAAGAGTTTTGATTTTGTTTTAAAAACTCCCCCAGCTGCTATTCAGTTGATGGAAGCCGCTAAAATCCAAAAGGGTTCAAAAGAAAGCAACCGTGCAAAAGTTGGCAAGGTAAACTGGGAGCAGGTAAAGGCAATTGCTGAAGATAAAATGCCCGACCTGAACTGTTTTACCGTAGAAAGTGCCATGAAAATGGTGGCGGGTACTGCACGCAGCATGGGCCTGAATGTAGAAGGTAAAGCCCCATGGGAAAATTAAACCCCTAAATCTTCGCCGCGGCGGAAACTTTGAAAACCTTTAAAACAGAATTAAAATGGCATTCATCAGTAAAAAAAGAAAAGTTGTAAATCCAAAAGTGGATGGCAGCAAATCATATTCTTTAAAAGAAGCATCTGCATTGGTAAAAAGTATTACTACCTGCAAATTTGATGCTTCAGTAGATCTGCACATCAGGTTGGGTGTAGATCCTAAAAAAGCAGACCAGGCTATCCGGGGCACAGTATCACTGCCTCATGGAACTGGTAAAACAAAAAAAGTATTAGTGCTTTGCACGCCTGATAAAGTTGCAGAAGCAACAGCAGCCGGGGCTGACTATGTTGGTCTGGAAGAATTTGTAACAAAAATCGAAGGCGGCTGGGTAGATGTGGATGTTATCATCGCTACTCCATCTGTTATGCCTAAGATTGGTAAATTGGGTAAAGTGTTAGGGCCAAGAAACCTGATGCCGAATCCTAAGACCGGAACTGTTACCAACGATGTAGCTAATGCTATCAATGATGTTAAAGGGGGTAAAATTGCTTTTAAGGTTGATAAAGTAGGTATCATTCATGCCTCTATCGGCCGGGTAAGTTTTGCTCCTGAAAAAATTGCGGAGAACAGCCAGGAGCTCATCAATGCAATCCTTAAAGCAAAACCTTCATCATCTAAAGGGACTTATGTAAAAGGAATCAGCATGGCCAGCTCTATGAGCCCCGGCATTTCAATTGACGCAAAAGCATTTGTTCATTAAACCCCTGCATCTCTGCCGATTGGTGGAGAACCGGTAAAAAACAAAATTTTCGAAGAGTCAAAATTTATATAAAATGACTAAAGATCAAAAAAGCGAAGTAATAGAATTGTTGAAAGGCAAGTTCTCTCAGTACAATAACTTTTATGTTACTGATACGGAATCACTGACAGTAGCCCAGGTGGTTAAATTACGTCGTGCCTGTTTTGACAAGCAGGTAGAAATGAAAGTGGCTAAGAACACTTTAATTAAAAAAGCATTGGAGTCTCTTGACAGTGAAAAATATGCAGGGGTATATGATTCATTGCATAAAGTAACAGCGCTGATGTTTTCTGAAAACCCCAAGAACCCGGCGTTGATCATCAGTTCTTTCCGTAAAGCAACCAATGGTGAAAGGCCTGAATTAAAAGCGGCATTCATTAATGGTGATGTTTACACTGGTGATAACAGCCTGAAAGCCCTTACGCAGATTAAAACCAAGAATGAGCTTATCGGCGAGGTTATCGGCTTGTTACAATCACCTGCCAAAAGAGTGCTGGCTGCTTTGCTGCAAAATGCAGAGAAGAAAGCTGAAGCTGTTCCGGCGGAATAATTGAGTATTTTATTGCGAAAGCAATTCAAATAACTACCCGGCCGGATGGTATATAAAAGGCGAAACAATTTTTTTAAACTCCGTCGGAGCTAATAAAAAGCAGTGAAGACGGGAAAAATGTAAATCAAATGGCAGACGTAAAAGCATTAGCAGAAGGCCTTGTAGCCTTAACAGTAAAAGAAGTACAGGAATTGGCTGACTTCTTAAAATCAGAATACGGTATCGAACCAGCAGCAGCAACAGTAGTTGCAGCAGCAGGTGGTGAAGGTGGTGGCGCAGCCGCTGCTGAAGAAAAAACTGCATTCAATGTAATATTGAAGGGTGCCGGTGCTTCTAAACTGAACGTAGTTAAAATCGTAAAAGATTTGACTGGCTTAGGTTTGAAAGAAGCGAAAGATTTAGTTGACGGTGCTCCTAAAAACATCAAAGAAGGCGTTTCTAAAGCAGAAGCTGAAGAAATTGCAGCGAAGCTGAAAGAAGCAGGTGCAGATGTGGAGATTGCTTAATTCTGGCTTGTCCACCGTAGCTTTAGCGTAGGTGGATTGCTGAATATTTTTTGAACCCTGACCATGGCGTCAGGGTTTTTTGTTTTTATTGATTCCAGTTGTAATTTAACCTTCATGATTGAAAAACTCATTGACCGTTTGAACAGCCTTTCACCGATGAGTGAGGGTTTTACAAACAAGATAAGGTCGGTTGCAAAAATAATCACTTATAAGGCCGGAGAATTTATTTTGAAAGAAGGCCAGGTAAGTGATAAAATATGCCTGGTGGCTAAAGGGCTAACCAGGTCCTTTTATATTAATAATGGCCTGGATATTACTTCCCGTTTTATGGAAGAAGGTTTTATTGTTACCTCATGGATCAGTTATTATACACAGAAACCCGGAAATGAATTTATAGAAGCTGCGGAAGACACGGTACTGGCCTGTATCAATTACTCAGATATTCAACAGTTTTATATTGATTTCCCCGAGTCTAATATTATCGGCCGTAAGCAGACAGAATATGCGTTTTACCTTGCCGAGCAGCGGACACAAATGCTGCGGAAACACACAGCAGAAGAAAAATATAAATTCTTTCTCGATAATCACCCAACACTTCTTCAGCGGGTTTCGCTGAAACACATTGCCACTTATCTCGGCATGAACGAAGAAACCCTGAGCAGGGTGCGTAGCCGCTACCACAAATTGCATTAAGCGGTTGACAAATGTCAAGACTTTTCAGTTTTTCCCATTTCTTGACATTTGTCAACCCTTTTCTTAAAAATGTTTCTGAATTTAACAGTGTAAAAAATTGTGGATATGAAAACAATGAAAAGACTATACTTAATAATGACTCTGTTTTTCTTATTTAAATTTTTCTGTCCAATCATAGTATCGGGACAAAAGAAAGGAGTTAATAAAAAGAATCACTCATTTTCCATAGCATATGGTTATAAAACGGATACAAAATGGTGGCGGGAGGTTTTTGATAAGATTCAGTTTGAAGCCCCTGAGAAAACTGAAGATATACTTATTAAATATGAATTTGAGTTTAAGGATAAAACAGGAATTGGTATTGAAGCAGTAATCAATGACGAGTTTAAAGGGAAAGACATCAGTTTTTCTGAAAAGTACTCATGCTATGCCAGGGTGGTACGGTTTATGCCTTTTGTCAGCTACAATTTAATCAAAACAAAAAGATTTTCTTTTTATACCACGATTGCGGCAGGGTTATATTTTTTAAAATATAAAGTTGTTCATGCCTACCCAATAGACAGAAACTGGATGGGATTACCATTTCCATTTACCGCAGATGAGGAAATAATGAACAAAAAGCAAATTGGATTTGATTGGGCAGGCGGTGCAGGGTTGAAATTTTTCTTCAAAAAGAATATTGGTATGTTTTCCGAAGTGGGATTGAATAAATCAGTTTTTCAGATTGGTGTTATAGTAAAGCCAAGGAAGTAAGAAGTTCGTTACTTCCGTTGATCTTCTGCCAGGGCACATCTGGTTTGATTCAGGATTGACAAATGTCAAGACTTTCCCGGGTTTCCCATCTCTTGACATTTGTCAATCCCAATTTCCCTTTTATTTTCCAATTTGCATCATATAATTTCTACCGTGAAACAGTTAATTGTTTTTCTCTTGTTTCTCCTCCATTGCTTAAGCAGTGTGTCACAGAAACGATTTTATGTGCCATCAGCATATCAAATATCCGGGCATATCGGGAAAGGAGAATTTGCAGTTTCTGCTGGCAGAGGCAATGGTTACGATTTCAATCTATCTTATTCTGTTACCAGGAATATTTCTGTTCTCGCTGCGATAGGCCGCAACAATCGCTATGAACGCAGAAGTACGCTTTGGGATGATTATGGAATTAAAAATAATAACAACTCATATTCGGCGAGGATTGGATATACCGGAAAGGTTAGCAGCTCAAAAATACTTTTACTTACTTATGATGCTTATCTGGGTATCAGCAAAACCAGTGTAAAAAATTACTGGAGTTTTGATGAAACCAGAAATTTTACACCCTTAAATGCACAATTTACCGACGCTAAGTATAACTCGTTTTTTATTGGGGGCGATGTTGTGTTCAAAATAAAACCGGCGGAACTGGCTATAACTACCCGTTTAAGTCATTTCACATTTCAGCAGTTTGAATTTCACGAAACCGGCACAAATACAGCTTATATTTTCAGTTTCGTTAAGAATATGAAAGGCGCAAATGCGGAAGTTATTTTGTCTGCAGGTGTGAAGTATAAAAATTTAAAAGTATTTGTTCAGGGAGGGTTTTCCATAAATACTAACGGAACGAATGGGCAGCAAACCGACGAGCACCGGCTGAATATCGGAACTACAATTGTTGAACATCAGGAAGTATTTGATACGTTTTCATTTATATCACGCATCGGACTTCAATATAATTTTCGGATATTAAAAAACTGATTATGAAATCAAAAATTTTAGTTGCAGGACTTATAGCTGCATTAAGTTATTTGTCATGTAAAAAGGAAAATATCACCAGTAATTGCTTGCCGACTGAAATTAAAGGACATGTTGAAGATCCTGTCAGAAGAGTCAGTATCAGCGGATATAAGATTGTATTGATAAAAGAAGTTGGCATCTCTTATGGAGGTTTGATGGGGATGCAGGGAACTAAATTTGAAAGAATAGCCGAAGCTTATACTGATAATAATGGCGATTATTTGATCTCATTCAATTATAAAGCAGAACCGGGGCAAGGCTATTACATGGCAGAACAATATTATGGAACTCCATATTATCATGAATCCACCTCGGGTACCGGGCCGATCGTTGGCGGAGCCACAAATATCATAAACATGACTGCATGGAAACCCGTAGAGCTGAAGTTAAATGTTCAGGTCTCCAATAACATTAATAAAGATTTAAAGTTAAGAGTTGAATTTAATGGTAACAAAACGCTTAATGCAACCGAATTCATTTATGAACAAAATACAACAAGTACGTTCAGTTTAAAGACTAAGCCAAATAGCGGCGTTAATATCATTTTTTGGTATTACACTGGTATGGTTTTACATCAAAAGACAATACCCTATCGTACTACTTTAGATAGTACAGCGACCTTAAATTTTATGATTGATTGCTTAACTTTTTAATTACAGTTATTTCAGACTTCAGGTATTATTATCAGATCTGCTTTGTCATTGTTATGTCCTAATAATTACTCTTCTTTAGAATAATAGTAATGAGTCTGGATATGAGTTTTACAGGCTATTGATAATATATTTATCCTTTTAGATTTTAGATAGATTACTACAGGAAGTTCTTTTATTTGACGGAAAAAGCGGAGGGCTGAAAATTGATAAAAGAATAATTCTGATATATAAGGAATGAAATGCGGCCTCAGAATTTTGAGGCCGCATTTCTTGGATTTTATTGTATCTCAAGATACGGCGCAATCTTATTATAAATCTCCTCCGTCACCGCCATCACTTTCTTAATATCTTCTATTTTAACAAATAGCCCATGTTCATTTCTATAGGCAACAATAGGATTGGCAAGGCCCCACCTGATATAAGGATGTACTTTCAGTTCATCAACTGTTGCAGTGTTGATATTGATTTTTCGGATAGAAGTATTTTCTAATTTCAGGTATTGTTTTATTTTCTGAAAAGTAGAATCAGGCAACCCAAAAGTTTCTCCAACCTGGGCTACAGAATAAAAGCCGCCTAACTTATCCCTGAAGTTTACAATCCTTGCAGCCAGTTTACTTCCAATGCCCGGCAAGGCAATAAAAGCAGTTGTATCGGCTGTGTTAATATCAAGAATAGCATAGCGGGGTGCAAAAGTTTTCGCAGGTTGATTTTCAGTAAACGGGTTACCAGTAAAATCTTTGTAGTTATTTGATGCGCTGGCCGGTTCAATTTTTATGTAGGGAGCTATTCTTTCATATTCGTTGGGGAACAGCCCATAAATTCTCTGCAGGTCTTCCGGCTTTTTGAACTTTCCGCCTTTACTTAAATAGTTTTGAATGGTACTGATCGTTTTATCTCTCAGTCCTAATCTTTGCCAGTTTTCAGTTGACAATGTGTTTGGGTCAAAATAGAATAACTCTCCTTTCGGCTTGCTGTAAAAATTGTTGCCGGGGCGGTCATACTGGTATGCAGTAGTATTGTCATCATTATACTTGTTGTTCTGCTCATTATAACTTTCTGGTTCCTTTAGTTCGATCCTTTTCATGGCTGCTATCCAGGCTGTATCGGGGGTCGCTGGCTTTGAACTGTTACTATATGAAAGGGCTTTTGGCAGAAAAAAAACACCAGTTATTATCAGGATGATTACAATTATGGCAACCCTGTCACGCCTGGTGAAGCTTAGATAATCAGCCACAAATTCCTTCCATTGCATAGCCTGAATTTGGTTCAAATTATAACATTGGTTAGACCTGGGAAATAACCACTTAGTGGTATTTTTGGCCGGGTTATTGTTGGCAAATTTTTCTTGTTCAGGAAATTTAAATCCTTACCTTTGCAATCCTTTATTTTGGCCAAATATATTTTGACATCCCAAATCATGTGTAAGTAGCTGACTTTCATGGGTTTTCGTTTCTAAAAAAATGAAAGCTTGTGAGTGATTTGTATGTCTTCAACATTGTAAAACCGGTTTTACGCATATGTCTTCAACTAAAGTGAACTCAAGAGTGGATTTTGGTAAGATTAAGCACCTGGCTGAAACTCCTGATCTTCTTGAAGTACAGATCCAATCGTTCAAAGAATTTTTTCAGTTAGAAACCACACCCGACAGACGTAATGTAGAGGGTTTGTTCCGTGTGTTTAAGGACAATTTTCCGATTACTGACACCAGGAACATTTTCGTACTGGAATTTCTCGATTACTTTATTGACCCTCCCCGTTACACTATCGAAGAGTGTATGGAAAGGGGATTGACTTACGCCGTTCCACTTAAAGCCAAACTCCGGTTGAGCTGTAATGATGAGGAGCATGTGGACTTCCAGACGATTGTGCAGGATGTGTTTCTTGGAAATATTCCTTACATGACGCCCCGAGGTACTTTTGTAATCAACGGTGCTGAAAGGGTAGTAGTTTCCCAGCTGCATCGTTCACCGGGTGTATTCTTTGGCCAGTCTGTTCACCCGAATGGAACCAAAATTTACTCTGCAAGGGTTATTCCTTTTAAAGGGGCCTGGATGGAGTTCGCTACAGACATCAACAATGTGATGTTTGCTTATATTGACCGGAAGAAAAAATTCCCGGTTACTACGTTATTGCGTTCTATCGGTTATGAAACGGATAAGGACATCCTGGAGTTGTTTGGTATGGCTGATGAAGTGAAGACAGATAAAAAGACGCTTGGAAAATATATCGGCAAAAGATTAGCGGCAAGGGTATTGAGAACATGGGTGGAAGATTTTGTGGATGAAGATACCGGTGAGGTTGTATCTATTGAAAGGAATGAGATTGTAATGGAAAGAGATACAGTGCTGGATGAAGAAGCCATTACAACTATTTCTGAAATGGAGGTCAAGAGTGTATTTATTCAACGGGAAGATGTAGGCGGTGATTATGCAATCATTTATAACACCCTGAATAAGGATACTTCTAACAGCGAACTGGAAGCGGTACAGTTTATCTATCGTCAGCTTCGTGGAGCCGATGCTCCGGATAATGAAACTGCCCGTGGTATCATTGACAAATTATTCTTCAGCGATAAACGTTATGACCTGGGCGAAGTAGGGCGTTATAAGATCAACCGTAAATTGAATGTTGATTTACCACTTCAGAAGAAAACGCTGACAAAAGAAGATATTATTCTTATCATAAAATACCTTGTTCGCCTGACTAATGGTAAGGCTGAGATTGATGACATTGATCACCTGAGCAATCGTCGTGTACGTACAGTAGGCGAGCAGCTATATGCCCAATTCGGTGTTGGTCTTGCCCGTATGGCCAGAACAATCCGTGAAAGGATGAACGTACGGGACAATGAGGTGTTTACTCCTGTTGATTTAATTAATGCAAGGACATTGTCGTCTGTGATCAATTCATTCTTTGGAACATCACAGTTGTCCCAGTTTCTTGACCAGACGAATCCATTATCAGAGATTACTCACAAACGCCGTATCTCAGCACTCGGGCCAGGTGGGTTGAGCCGGGAAAGGGCTGGTTTCGAGGTTCGTGACGTACACTATTCTCACTATGGTCGTCTGTGTACAATTGAAACACCGGAAGGTCCAAACATTGGTTTGATATCTACACTCTGTGTACATGCCAAGATCAATGACATGGGCTTTATTGAAACACCATATCGCCGAGTGAGTGAAGGTAAAGTGAATATGAAGGAACTGACTTTCCTGAGTGCAGAAGAAGAAGACCTGGCAAAAATTGCCCAGGCAAATACGCAATTGGATGAGAAAGGGAATTTCAAAGAAGAGAAAATTGTAAGCCGTGAAACCGGGGATTTCCCGATTCTTGATAAAAACGATGTGGAATTCATGGACGTTGCCCCTAACCAGATTGTTGGTTTGAGTGCTTCGCTAATTCCATTCCTTGAGCATGACGATGCCAACCGTGCCCTGATGGGTTCGAACATGCAACGTCAGGCTGTTCCGCTTATCCGCCCCGATGTACCTATTGTAGGTACCGGCCTGGAAGGTAAAGCAGCAAGAGATGCAAGGATTCAGATTCACTCTGATGGGAATGGCCTGGTTGAATTTGTTGACGCTAATGAAATCCATGTTCGTTACGACCGTGATGCACAAGAAAAATTAGTAAGTTTTGAAGACGACCTGAGAATTTATAAACTCACTAAGTTTATTAAGACTAACCAGGAAACCTGTATCAACCTGAACCCTGCTGTGAAGAAAGGGCAAAAGGTGAAGAAAGGGGATTTTCTGACTGAAGGCTATGCTACTCAGAATGGCGAGATAGCCCTTGGTAAAAACCTGAAAGTGGCCTTCATGCCATGGAAGGGTTACAATTTTGAGGATGCTATCGTTATCAGTGAAAGAGTGGTGAAAGAAGATATGTTTACTTCTGTTCACATTTCTGAGTATGAACTGGAAGTGAGAGATACTAAACTGGGTGAAGAGGAACTGACACCCGATATTCCCAATGTTTCTGAAGAAGCAACAAAGGATCTGGATGAGAATGGTATCATCAGAATTGGCGCTCAGGTAAAAGAAGGCGATATATTAATTGGTAAGATAACTCCTAAAGGAGAAAGCGATCCTACTCCGGAAGAAAAATTACTTCGTGCCATCTTCGGTGATAAAGCCGGTGATGCAAAAGATGCTTCATTGAAAGCTCCAAACGGGGTAGAAGGTGTTGTTATTGGTAAGAAACTGTTCCAGAGAGCTAAAAAAGATAAGAATGGAAAAGTAAGAGAGAAGGCAGCAATGGAGAAACTGGAGAAAATGCATGAGAAGAATGAAGCTGACCTGATGGAAGTATTGCTGGAAAAACTGGCTGCACTTTTGGCCAACCATGTTTCTGCCGGTGTAAGTAACAATTTTGGTGAAGTGCAGATTGGTAAAGGCGCCAAGTTTACCGAGAAGAACCTCCGTGGCCTTGATTATGCTAATATCAATCCGCTGGGATGGACCAATGATAAGAAAGTGGACGACCAGATCAATACACTGCTGCACAACTATAACATTAAGTTCAATGAAGAGTTGGGCCGTTATAAAAGAGAGAAGTTCAACATCAGCATTGGTGATGAATTACCTGCCGGAGTATTGAAGCTGGCTAAAGTTTACCTCGCAGTAAAGCGTAAGCTGAAAGTGGGTGATAAAATGGCTGGCCGGCATGGTAATAAAGGTATCGTTGCCAAAATCGTTCGCCAGGAAGACATGCCCTTCCTTGAAGATGGAACACCTGTAGATGTGGTATTGAATCCATTGGGTGTACCAAGCCGTATGAACCTGGGACAGATTTATGAAACAATTCTTGGCTGGACCGGGGAGAAGCTTGGACTGAAATTCTCTACTCCGATCTTTGATGGTGCCACCGTAGATGAAATAGCAGGATACTGCAAGGATGCAAACATCCCGATGCACGGGCACACTTACTTATATGATGGCGAAACCGGCGAAAGATTTCACCAAAAAGCAACTGTGGGCATTATCTATGTAATCAAACTTCATCATATGGTGGATGATAAGATGCATGCCCGTTCTATCGGCCCATACAGCCTGATTACTCAGCAGCCGCTGGGTGGTAAAGCTCAGTTTGGTGGTCAAAGATTTGGTGAAATGGAAGTGTGGGCACTGGAAGCCTACGGGGCATCTAATATTCTTCAGGAATTATTGACTTTGAAATCTGATGATATAATTGGCCGTGCTAAAACGTATGAAGCGATTGTTAAAGGCGAAAACATACCAAGGGCCGGCGTTCCGGAATCGTTCAATGTATTGGTACATGAGTTGAGGGGATTGGGGCTTGACCTGAAGTTTGAATAAGTGAGAGACTATGCGCTTACAGCTTTTAGCTGTTAGCGCATTGAGTAAAAAGAATTTTTATAACTATAAGCAACTGGCTGACAGCCCGAAGCGAACAGCTAAAAGCTCAAATAAATTGGCTATGAAAAAAGAGAATCGTCCCAAAGCAACTTTTTCAAAAATCACTATAGGCCTTGCTTCTCCGGATACCATCCTGGAAAGGAGTTATGGTGAAATATTAAAGCCCGAAACGATCAACTATCGTACATACAAACCAGAAAGAGATGGTTTGTTTTGCGAAAGGATTTTTGGCCCGGTAAAGGATTATGAATGCGCCTGCGGTAAATACAAACGTATCCGGTATAAAGGCATCGTTTGCGACCGCTGCGGTGTGGAAGTAACAGAAAAAAAAGTTCGCCGTGAAAGAATGGGTCACATCAAACTGGTGGTGCCTGTTGTTCATATCTGGTATTTCAAATCTTTACCAAATAAAATTGGTTATTTACTTGGTGTTAGCTCTAAAAAATTAGAGACTATCGTTTACTACGAACGATTTGTAGTAATCCAATCCGGTATCCGTGCCGACAAAGGACAAAACCCCGGCGACCTGCTGACAGAAGAAGAGTATTTGGATATACTGGATACATTACCAAAAGATAACCAGTACCTGCCTGATGATGATCCAAACAAATTCATTGCCAAGATGGGTGCTGAAGCCGTGCATGACATGCTGCAGCGTATCGATTTAGATCAATTATCATTTGATCTTCGTAATACTGCTGCTACTGAAACTTCACAACAACGTAAAGCTGATGCGCTGAAACGTCTGAGTGTTGTGGAAGCTTTCCGGGATGCTAATACAAGAATTAATAACCGTCCGGAATGGATGGTTATGCAATACATACCGGTTATTCCACCCGAACTGCGTCCATTAGTGCCACTGGATGGCGGCCGTTTTGCATCATCAGATTTAAATGACCTTTATCGCCGTGTTATTATCCGTAATAACCGTTTGAAAAGACTATTGGAAATTAAAGCACCTGAAGTAATCCTTCGAAATGAGAAAAGGATGCTGCAGGAAGCCGTTGACTCATTGTTTGACAACAGCCGTAAATCAAATGCTGTAAAAGCAGAAGGTGGAAGGGCATTGAAATCATTGAGTGATGTATTGAAAGGAAAGCAAGGTCGTTTCCGTCAGAACCTGTTGGGTAAAAGGGTTGACTATTCCGGTCGTTCTGTAATCGTGGTAGGCCCTGAACTGAAATTGCATGAATGCGGTTTACCAAAAGATATGGCTGCTGAATTGTTCAAGCCATTTATAATCAGGAAATTAATTGAAAGAGGTATAGTAAAAACAGTGAAGTCTGCCAGGAAACTGGTAGATAAGAAAGAAGCTGTGATTTGGGATATCCTTGAAAATATTTTGAAAGGGCACCCGATAATGCTGAACCGTGCCCCAACGCTGCACCGTTTATCCATCCAGGCTTTTCAGCCAAAACTGATTGAAGGTAAAGCGATACAGCTGCACCCATTGGTAACAACCGCCTTCAACGCCGACTTTGATGGTGACCAGATGGCGGTACATGTACCACTAAGCCATGCTGCCGTATTAGAAGCACAGCTGTTAATGCTGGCATCTCACAACATTTTGAACCCACAGAATGGTACACCGATCACCCTTCCTTCGCAGGACATGGTACTCGGCCTGTATTATATTACGAAGGGTAAAAGAACAACCGGTACAGAAATTGTTCGGGGAGAAGGAAAAGCTTTCTATTCCAATGAAGAAGTAATCATTGCATACAATGAAGGCGTTGTTGATATGCATGCATGGGTTAAGGTAAAAGCAAATATCCGCAATGCCGATGGGTTGCTGGAGCACAAATTAATTGAAACTACTGTTGGCCGTGTAATATTTAATCAGCATGTACCTGCTGAAGTAGGTTTTGTAAATGCACTCTTGACCAAGAAAAATCTTCGTGAAATTATTGGGGATATTATTAAAATTACCAACGTCCCTAAAACAGCGAAGTTCCTTGATGATATTAAAACCCTTGGTTTCCGTACAGCCTTCCAGGGGGGGTTGTCATTCAGCATTAATGATCTTATTATCCCCGATATTAAGGAAGAGTTGCTGGAAAATGCAAAAGGCGAAGTAGATGAGGTTTGGGATAGCTATAACATGGGTCTTATTACCAACAACGAACGTTATAACCAGATAGTTGACATTTGGAGCCGTGTAGATACAAGAATTACGGAAACATTGATCCGTGAACTGGCAAACGATAAACAGGGATTCAACTCTGTTTATATGATGCTTGATTCTGGTGCAAGGGGTTCCAAACAACAGATTAAGCAGCTGGCTGGTATAAGGGGATTGATGGCAAAACCAAGAAAATCAGGTTCTACTGGTTCGGAGATTATTGAAAACCCGATTCTTTCCAACTTCAAAGGCGGATTGAATGTATTGGATTATTTCATTTCAACCCACGGTGCCCGAAAAGGCCTGGCGGATACTGCCCTTAAAACAGCAGACGCAGGTTACCTGACACGTCGTTTGGTGGACGTATCACAGGACATGGTTATTACCGAGGAAGATTGCGGAACACTTCGTGGTATCGCCACCTCTGCATTAAAAGACAACGAAGATGTTATTGAACCGTTGAGCGACAGAATTGCCGGCCGTACATCATTACATGATGTGTACGACCCTGTAAGTGAACAGCTGATTGTTGCAGCCGGGGACGAAATTACTATTGACGTTGCACGAAAAATAGAAGAAGCCTCTATTGAAATCGTTGAGATACGTTCAGTGCTTACCTGCGAAAGTAAGCGGGGCGTTTGTGTAAGATGTTATGGTAAAAACCTTGCCTCCGGCAATATTGCTCAAAGGGGTGATGCTGTTGGTATCATTGCGGCACAATCAATCGGTGAGCCCGGCACTCAGTTAACACTTCGTACCTTCCACGTAGGTGGTGTAGCTGGTTCTGCTTCAGTAGAATCTACCTTAGCAGCTAAGTTTGATGGTACCATACAGTTTGACGGGTTACGTACAGTTAATATTGATAATAAAGAAGGCGTTAAAACACAGGTCGTAATCGGGCGTACCGGTGAGGTTCGTATAATTGATACCAAAAATGACCGGTTGCTGATTACCAATAACATTCCTTATGGTGCCACACTGAATGTTAAGGATGGTCAGAAAGTGAATAAAGGAGAGATTGTCTGCACATGGGATCCGTTCAATAATGTTATCATGGCAGAGATCAACGGTACGGTGAAGTTTGATAATGTAATTGAAGGCGTTACTTACCGTGAAGAAGCAGATGAACAAACTGGCCACCGTGAAAAAGTGGTTATTGAAACAAGGGATAAAACCAAGATACCTTCTATCATTGTATCGGGAAAGGATGACAAATCGTATAACCTGCCAACAGGCAGCCATATCATTATTGAAGAAGCTGATGAAGTAAGGGCTGGCCAGGTAATCGTAAAAATTCCCCGTGTACTTGGTAAATTAAGAGATATTACCGGTGGCCTTCCCCGTGTAACAGAATTGTTTGAAGCAAGAAACCCAAGTAACCCTGCCGTTGTTTCTGAAATAGATGGTGTGGTATCAATGGGTGCTATCAAAAGAGGTAACCGTGAAATCATCATTGAAGCAAAAGATGGTGTACAGAAGAAATACCTGGTGCCGTTGACAAGACAAATCCTTGCACAGGATGGTGACTTTGTAAAAGCAGGGGTTCCATTAAGTGATGGCCAGATTGCGCCATTTGATATACTTTCTATTAAAGGTCCTTTTGCTGTACAGGAATATGTAGTGAATGAGATACAGGAAGTTTATCGTTTACAGGGGGTGAAGATTAATGATAAACACATTGAGTGTATCGTTCGCCAGATGATGCGTAAAGTGAATATCGTTGATCCGGGTGATACAAGGTTCCTGGAAGACGATTTAACTGATAAGTTTGAATTTGTAGAAGAGAATGATTTTATCTATGATAAGAAAGTGGTGACGGAGGTTGGTGATAGCGGCAAACTCCGTGCAGGACAAATTGTAAGCCTGCGTGAAGTAAGAGAAGAAAATTCAATACTTCGCCGTAACGACAAAAAGCCCGTGGAGTACCGTGATGCAAAACCGGCTACTTCATCTCCAACTTTATTGGGAATCACAAAAGCTTCATTGGGTGTGCCAAGCTGGATATCAGCCGCATCATTCCAGGAAACTACAAAGGTGTTGTCATCCGCAGCTATTAATGGTAAAACAGATGACATGCTTGGGTTGAAGGAGAATGTAATTACGGGGCATCCAATACCTGCCGGTACCGGGTTGAGGGAGTTTGAGAATATGATAGTAGGCAGCAAGGAAGAATATGAATTACTGCAGACTGCCCGTGAGGCGATGGCTTTTGATGAGGAAGAATAAGCAGTTTTTCGTTGCCGATTAATGTGAATGAACTGAATATAAGGAGTAAGATTTTTTCTTACTCCTTTTTTACTCATAACCGGGGCTGTTAAGGGTTTCCTAAAGTAAATTGATTGATTATATTTGCCCCCCCGTTCATGTTTAAATTTGCTAAAACAGATTGAATGAAAAATGGATTGCTTATCTGGAATGTTATACTGGGCCTTGCAGTTGGACTTTTACTTGTCGTGCAATTTGGAACTAAAAGGAATAAGATTTCTGCTGTAAAAATAACCGGAAACGACAGTTCGGCGGCAAACCAGCAATTCCGCATGGCTTATTTTGAAATGGACTCTGTTGCTTCCAACTTCGATTTGGTGAAAGCCCTGAAAACAGAAATGACTACTAAAGAAGAAGCTATCAGTACAGAGATGGCAAATCGCACCAAAGCCATTCAGCAGAAGTATAATTATTTCCAAAACCTGGCCCAGGCTGGTAATTTATCAGAGGCACAATCAGAGGCCGCCAGCAAAGAGATGAAAGATATGGACGATGAAATGAAGAACCGCAGGCAGCAGCTTGACCAGGACTTCAACAATTATGTAATGACCAAACAGAATGAGATCAAAACAAAAATAGAAGACTTCCTGAAAGAGTATAATAAAGTAAAAAATTATTCCTATATCGTTTCATATGAGCAGGGTTTGTTTTATTTCAGGGACACAGCTTATAACATTACGACTGATGTTGTAAGGGGCCTCAATGAAAAATATAAGCCAGTAAAAAATAAATAATACTGTTTTTCCCCAAACGTCCTTCCTTAACCGGAAGGACGTTTTGTTTTGAACCGGGTTGTTCAAAAAATAATGTCTTATTTTGTAAGTATGGAAGATTTTAAAAAACTGTTCAACTCTTTTTCTTCCCTCAAAGTAGGTGTGATCGGCGATGTGATGCTGGATACTTATATGTGGGGCAGGGTAGACCGTATTTCTCCGGAGGCGCCGGTACCGGTTGTTTCAGTGCAGCAAAAGGAATACAGAATTGGTGGTGGAGGAAATGTAGCCCTGAACTGCAGGTCATTGGGGGCACAGGTATCAGTTTTATCTGTTATGGGTAATGATACTGAGGGCTTACTCCTGGAAGAGTTATTGGCAGAAAGTAATATTGATACAAGCTGTCTCCTGAAAAGCATTGACCGCATTACTACCAATAAAATAAGGATTATCAGCCGTAACCAGCAAATGATGAGGTTGGATACAGAGATGACGGATGACCTGAACAGCCGGGATGAGAAGGCCTTGCTGGAGAAAGTACAGGCTTACATTTCAACGGTTGACCCGGACATAATAATATTTGAGGATTATAATAAAGGGGTATTAACTGAAAAAATAATACACGGGGTAATTGATTTGTGCCGCCAGGCTGGAGTTATTACTGCGGTAGATCCCAAGAGAAAAAATTTCTTTGCCTACAGGCAGGCCGATATTTTCAAACCTAACCTGAAAGAAGTAAAAGAAGGGTTGAACCTTCTGATAGATGAAATCAACCAGCCCTCGCTGCAAAACATCCATAAGGAGCTGGAGAATATCCTTCATCATACAATTTCTTTCATCACTCTTTCCGGGAAAGGGGTTTTTTACCAGCAGGGTGATAAGTCAAATCTCATTCCGTCCCACTTGCGCAATATCTCCGATGTGTCGGGTGCAGGTGACACAGTGATTGCCGTGGGCTCATTGGTATATGCAGCCACAAAGGATGTACACCTGATGGCAGAGGTTGCCAATATTGCCGGCGGATTAGTTTGTGAAGAAGTAGGGACAGTGGCAATTTCGAAAGAAAAATTATTGCAGGAATGTGAGCTACTCCTCGGATGATTTTTTTTTCAGATCCTTCAGGGCTTTATTCAGCACCCCATCATAGTTAATGAACAATTCAAAGACAATTTTTACCAAAGCAAATATCAAAATAAAAGCTTTATCAACACCAAGGTTCAGAAACATGCTGCCAAGTATTACAGTAAACTGCTGAATAAAAATACGTCCATAAGGCTGAAACATGATCGCCATCATCGGCATTGTTTTATAATCACCATGCAGAAAAAAGGGAATAAAACTTTTTGCAGTATAGCCAATTATGAAAACACAAAGCATGTAAGCTATGCTATCATTAACGTAGGTGTACCATTTAAAGAAAAAGTACATTATCCCGCTATTTGGTGGTATTATACCGGCTGACAGGGAGAAAATACTTGTTTGGACTAGTGCAAACAAACCAAAATGGAAAATGAAGAAGAAAATAAATAAGAAACCACTTTGGTAGGTTGTCCTTCCATTAGCATGCCACTCATCTTTTCCCCTGAAAAATGTTACTATAAGCATTTTCAATATAGTAAGTATTCCCACAATCATTGTTTCCAATGCATAAACAATAAAAGCTTCAGTGGCACTCCAGCCAAAAAACCATACACCAATAACAGGGAGCAGGTTGGCGGCGATCAAAAAATAATCTGGCGGGGATATTTTCTTTTTAATCATTATTTGAAAACTTACAGGTGATTCGCTGACAAAATAAGTAATTTTGTCAGTATTAATATCCCAGCTATCACTTATGTCTATATACACATTAGTTGTTCACGGAGGAGCAGGTACTATTATTAAAGAAGACCTGACGGATGAGTTGGAATCGGCATACCGTTTAGGCCTGGAAGATGCGTTGAATGCCGGTTATATTTTGCTTGAGGAGGGCGGGGCAGCAGTGGAAGCTGTTCTTGCCGCCACCATGTCGTTAGAGAATAATATCCTGTTTAATGCCGGCAAAGGCTCTGTCTTTGCCAAAGACGGCAGCCAGGAGATGGATGCTTCTATTATGGATGGAAAAAATTTAATGGCGGGGGCTGTATCTGCTGTAAAAAATATACGCAACCCGGTGGAACTTGCTTATGCCGTCATGACCCAAAGCCAGCATGTGATGCTGAACGGACAAGGGGCTTATGATTTTGCAAAATTGCATAGTATTAAAACAGAACCGGATGAATATTTCTTTTCGCAGTTCAGATACGATCAATGGAAGCAAATTCAGGACTCAGACGATGCGTCATTAGACCATAATGTTGTCCTGAAAAATAAAAAGTTTGGAACTGTTGGGGCTGCTGCGTTGGACATACATGGAAATATTGCTGCTGCCACCAGCACAGGAGGCATGACCAACAAACAATTTGGAAGGATCGGTGACAGCCCGATTATCGGCGCTGGTACTTATGCCAATAATAGAACCTGTGCTATCAGTTGCACCGGGCATGGCGAACCATTTATCCGGGCAGTAACGGCTTATGATGTAAGCTGCTTAATGGAATACAAAGGCCTTTCTTTGGAGGAAGCAATGAATGTAGTAGTACATGATAAGTTGATGAAGGTTGATGGCGAAGGGGGAATGATAGGTGTGGATGCAATAGGAAATGCAGCGATGGTTTTTAATAGTGATGGGATGTACAGGGGTATGAGAAGGAGTGATGGAATAAATAAAGTAGCAATTTATAAGTAGATGATTAATGAATAAATATGCCATAATAGTAGCCGGGGGTTCAGGGAAAAGAATGGGGGGCAAACTACCCAAACAGTTCATGCTGTTAAAAGACAAACCTGTTCTTTATTATACGATAGAGGCCTTCCTGGGATCTTATGATAGTTTACAGATAATTCTCGTGTTGCCACTTGAATACACCGACATGGGACGGGAAATTATTGACGCTTATTTTGATAAGAGCAGGATAAGAATTACTGCCGGTGGCGATACCCGTTTTCAATCTGTAAAGAATGGATTAGCATTGGTAGAAGATGAATCTATCATTTTTGTACATGATGGGGTTCGTTGTTTGATTTCAAATGAGTTAATTCATCGCTGCTACACTCAGGCAATAGAAACCGGAACTGCAATACCCGCCATAACATCAAAAGATAGTATCAGGATATTAAGTGAAGAAGGAAATGAAGCATTTGACAGGAACAGGGTAATGCTGATTCAAACGCCGCAAACTTTTCATAGCAAAATTTTATTACCAGCTTTCCAGATTGATTTTAAAGATAAATTTACTGATGAAGCTACCGTGGTGGAAGCCTATGGCATGAAAGTATCGCTGGTGGAAGGAGAAGAGAATAATATTAAGATTACGAGACCGGTTGATTTGTTGTTTGCAGCGGGAATATTGGAAGGGAAGGTTCATGGTTCATAGTTCATTGACTGGCCTTCTTTCTATGAACTATCTCTTAAGCCATTTCAAATAAAAAGGAAGCCTGTTAATTTTTATTGCAGGATATATTTCCGGAACAGCTCCAAAGCTTTTATAGAACATAGCAAGATTAGGGATATCAGAACCTTCGAAATCAAATGACAAGTCTTTGCCGGCATTGTCTTTAATGAAACTATCTATGAGGGCATGCGAGGCTCCTGTAGTTTTACCAGCAGGGTGATTGCCAACTAAGATATAGTAAGCTCTTTTGTGAGAGAAAAAGAAAACACAGGATGCCAAAAGTTCATTTTGGGCCGAAAAAATTCCGTAAGCAGCCGCCATTTGCCGGGGATACAGGTATTGGTAAAGTTTCCTGAAGCGTTTAATATTCTCTCTTTCTTCATTGCCCTGGCTTTTCATTTGTTGTACGGCGAGTTCAATCACTTTCTCAAAATCAAAGTCTTTTTTGACTGAGCAGCCAGCCTGTAATGCCTTTTTAATGTTGCGTTGAATGTTCTCCCGGTAATTTTGGTAAATGGATTCATAAGGTTTGTTCAGTTTAAGTACATAATTATTTCTGAAAGCAACAAACTCTGCCGGACATCCTGGAGTATTTTTACTGTTAAGCGATATGTCTATAAAACGGAATGAAGCGGGGATAGCTTTTATAAAAAAAGCAACCTGTTCTTCTGTTATTTTTTTACCAAACACTCCCAGTTGCGCGGTAAGGAATGGCTGATACAGGTAACGGATACCATATTTCTTATTCCATGTTAATGGCATCACTGCTTCGTAATCATTCATCACTAAAACATCCCAGTGCATTGACATATTATCAAGATAAAAGGAATATGCATAGATCAGGCCATTGTCGGCAGTAGCTATACAAGTATCCCATTTCTGTTTATTAATCTGGTTATGGGAGAGATATTGTATGTCTGACGAACCCCTCATCAGAAATTAAAATTGCGGTTAATTTTACGAAAACTGAAATTGGAGATATCAACTGAGAAAGAAATTTTTTTCCAGAACCGTTCTTTCTTGCTTATGGTTGACTTCAGGTAATCGCTGTACACACTGCTGTAAATAAGCGGTATGTAAATATTGACCGTTTCTTTCAGGAGCGGTATATGGATGCCGGCATCAAAAAGAAAACGGTCTGTTTCGGATTTTTGTTTCCATGATTCCGCATAAGTACCGATGTCAAAAAAAAGTTTCAATGGAATTTTAACAGGTAATAAACTTAATGGATTAACACCGGAAGGAATCGTAGTGCTGAAATTAGCAGCAATCAGCCAGTCATCTGTTTTGGCCACTTTATCGGCGAGCAGATCAGTTCTTACTTTAAAACCACCATCCCTTACCATTATTTGCTGGCTCAGGAACCCCTCAAACTTATTGCGACCGGCGAAATAATCACTGTAGGTATAGTCTTCATAACCATTTGCCCCGGTCATATTCAGATGATAACGATCGGTGGCAAATTGTTTGGTAATGGTTTTAGAACCCTTGTAAAAGAATTTACCGGCAAACAAACGGACATCCAACCCACCTGCTTTTACATAATTAAAAAAATATTTGCCGGTGAAAGCAGTGCGGATAAATTTTTCCCCCTGCTCCACTTTTAGTTCACCACGGTAGGGGTAAAGCACCCGGTTGTTTTCAATAACCAATCGTAACTGGTTCAATGTCCTGTTTTCGCTGATAGTTCTGTACTTAGTTGAAATAGTAGTATCCGGGCCGGCTATAACCGTATCCCGGTAAAAGCGAAGGCTTTTTTCAGTGATTAAAAAAGATTTGAACCGGATATACCGGTTGAAGTTACTGCGGGGATTTTTTTCTTTCAGATTGAATTTAATACCAGGTACTATTTTAGTAAAGCCAAGAAAATTTTTTGTGCCGGCATCATCTGAAAACTGGTCGGCAGTAAAAGCGGAACCGCTTACACCCGCATCAATACTTCTGAATACAGAGTTTGGATAAAAAGTATAGTATGCAGATGCAAGACCCGTTAAACTTTTAGAACCTGTAGCATACATAGGGGTGGCAAAGAATTGAAATCTTGAGGGTGGCAACTTCAGATTGGAAACTAATATTCCAACCATCACTTTATCATAACTGTTTAGTCCGGTGGAAGGCCCAATCCAGATGAGCTCTTTTTTTGAGTATGCTTTTTTATTATACCAGCCGGAGACAAAATGTCCGGGGTTTAAAATACTCACAATATGAATACCGGTTCGTTTTTGATTGGGTAATATCCCCGTTTTACCAAGATAAGAAAAGATTGAATCGAGATTTTTTCCGCTGCTTTCTTCCATCACTTTTTTAAAATCCTCCGGTTGCGGATGTTTAAACTGCCAGCGGCGGTAATACTCCTGCATAGCTTTATTAAAAATTTCTGTACCAAGCTCCGATTCTAAATAACGTAACCATTCGGCAGCTTTATAATAAGCTGTAAGGCCATAGTTAACCAGGCTGTATTTCTCAGAAGATAGTTCAATGGGCTGATCAGTTCTTGTAACAGCTTTTGTTTCAAAGGAAATTCTTTCCTCCTTACCCGGCACGCCGTATTTGGCCACCTTGTACTTATCATCATAAAAACTGTTGATGCCTTCATCCATCCAGGGATGCTCTCTTTCATTGCTTGCGAGGATGCCATAAAACCAGTTGTGGCCAATTTCATGTGCAATAGTATTATCTAAATCTTTTGCATTGCTACCCGGAGAAATGACAGTAATGGTGGGGTATTCCATGCCACCGCCAAAACTTTCAGGCCCCTGCACTACCTGAACTATAGGGTAAGGATACTCTCCAACCAATGAAGAATAATACCGCACAGCATCTTTGGAATTGCTGAGACTATTTTTCCAGTTGTCTTTATATTTTGGGGTGTAATAAGTAAATATATCAATCACTTTACCCGAAGCAAGGAGGCAGGTGTCATAGTTTACTATAAAGCGTTTATCGGCAAACCAGGCAAAATCATGGATATTACTCTGCTTGTACTGCAATATTTTGATTTCCTTTTCAGATTCAGGGAATAGCTGATAAGTTGTTTTTAACTGGCCTTCTGTTGTTTTCTCCTTTGCGCTTACTGGCTCCCATATAAATGATGCCCTTTTTTTTAACCATTCCTTTTCTTCAGTACTTTGTAACTCACCAGTTGCAGCTACAACATAATTTTTAGGAACGGTGATGCTGACATCAAAACTTCCGAAGTTGCTGTAAAACTCCCCCTGGTCGAGGTATGTCATCGGATGCCAGCCATTTTTATCATACACTGCGGGTTTGGGATACCACTGTGTGGCCTGGTAACTCTGCCCGTCATGTCCGCCTCTTGAGAAATTGTATGGAAGCTTTACATGAAAAGGGGTAGTGATACTTATTTTTTGCCCGGGAGGAAGATGTGTTGGCAGAATTACTTTTACAATATCAATATGCTGCAGATGGTCTTCCACAGTTGCCGTAATATTATTTACTTTAAAATCCAGCCGGTTGATGTAGCCTTTTTGTTCCTGATCAGAAAAATAGAATTTAGTGTTGCCATTTTCAAGCAGTTGGCCGGAAAAAGCGGTTTTATCATTTTTATAGGCATTTGGCCAGAGATGAAACCAGATAAACTTCAGTGTGTCGGGTGAGTTATTGGTGTATTCAATTTTTTCGAAGCCATCTAAAGTATGTTCTTTATCATTCAGGGAAACGTCTATGGTATAATTGACCTGTTGGTGCCAGTAGTTCAGTTGGCAGTATACAGAAAGCAGCACGCAGTTAGTAGTCAGTAATAAAAATAATTTCTTCAATGGGTTATAGTTTACTAAAAGTAAGATCTTTAATCTTCAATCAAAAATCAAAGATAGTTTACTTGCCTTTACCCTTAAAGATAATGCGCAGGGTGTGGATCATTATTTTAAAATCAAGTGCCAGTGAAATATTTTCTATATACAGGAGGTCAAATTTGCTGCGTTTGACCATTTCATCCACGTTTTCTGCATACCCAAACTGCACCATGCCCCAGCTTGTAAGGCCTGGTTTTACTTTCAGCAAGTATTTATAGTAAGGGGAATAGGATATTACCTGGTCAATATAAAAACGCCGTTCGGGTCTTGGGCCTACAAGGCTCATTTCCCCAATAAGGATATTCCATAATTGGGGCAGCTCATCAATACGCCATTTCCGCATTGTTTTTCCCCATTTGGTAATACGGGGATCATTGTCAGAGGAGAGGGCCGGGCCATCTTTTTCAGCATCATTTATCATTGACCGGAATTTATACATCCGGAAAGGCTTGCCTTTGTAGCCAATTCTTTCCTGCGAAAAAAATATAGGGCCTTTGGAAGAAAATTTTACCCGCAGTGCTGCATACAGGATTAATGGTGATAAAAGGATGGCACCAAACAATGAAACAACAACATCAATTAATCGTTTGATATTTTGCTGCCATTCAGGCATCAGTCCGGTTTGCAAATCAATCAGGGCTGCACCCATTACATTGCTGGTCTTTACAGAGCCTGAAAGGATATCCAGTGTATTGGGTTCAATTTTTATCTCCACGTCTTTTTCGCTCAGCCGGTTAATGATGTTTTCCAGTAATGGCTGCTCTGATTTTTCCAGGGCCAGTACTACCAGCTGGATATTATTCGTTTCAATAATTTTTTCCAGTTCATCTATTGTACCAAGCCTTGGGATGAGTTTATGAATTCCATTTTTTTTATTATTATCCGGAGTAACGAAACCTGCATAACGATATCCGCCATCATGCAGGCTTTTTTCTGTTTCCTTAAAAATGCGGATAGCATTCTCCTGGCTGCCTGCCATCAGTATATTGAAAAACACTTTTCCTTTCAGCAGTTGCCGTTTTACTTTATTCAGTAATAACCATCTTCCCCAAAAAGCAAAAAGAAAATGAACGCCAAACAGGCAAAGAAATGCGGGATAATAATAAGAGTAGTTGTTTCTTACATCGTCAAGAATAAAAAGAAAGAACAACACAATTGTACCAATAAGACTGCATACAAATGTGCTGGTAAATTCAAACAGCCTGGATTTTTTATACAGGTGCCGGTAGGAGCCAACAAGAGTATATAATATCAGCCATCCTGACGGAATAAATAGTATGCCAAGCCAGAATCTGTTATTTACCATTAACTCACCTTCACTTGTTATTGTTTCTTTCAATAACCATTTGCGGATAAAAAAGAAAGAAGCCCATGCCAGCATTGCGGTGATAAAATCAATCACTGCATACCAGGCAATGGATATTTGCTTGCCGGACTTCATCAATGGGTAATAACATTGTTGCCAATCTTCTCCAATATCTGGTGGGCTACATCCATCGCCATCAGGCCATCCATCTCCGAAACAACTGTTTTTGTATTATTGAGAATGGCATTTTTAAATGCCGTGAGTTCTTCTTTAATGGCATTAACTTCCGGCACGATGGGGTTTGCCATCGCTATTGTTTTTTTACCGGAGGGGGTTTCAATATCAAAAGCAAATACATTGGAATCCTGTGGTTCTTTTAGTTTTATGATTTCTGTTTTTTTATTCAGGAAGTCAATGCCGATATAAGAGTCTTTTTGGAAAAGGCGGATCTTCCGCATTTTTTTCATTGAAATCCGGCTGCTTGTAAGGTTAGCTACACAGCCATTATGAAATTCAATACGGACATTAGCAATATCAGGGGTCTCCGTCATCACCCCCACGCCACTGGCTGAAATATTTTTTACGTCACTTTTTACAACGCTTAGAATAATATCTATATCATGAATCATTAAATCAAGTATTACACTTACTTCGGTTCCCCTTGGATTGAATTGCGCTAAGCGGTGTACTTCAATAAACATTGGGTTTAGGTGCATATCCTTTATGGCTAAAAATGCGGGGTTAAATCTTTCCACATGCCCCACCTGGAATTTGATACCTGATTCCTTTGCCAGTTTTACCAATTGCCGGGCTTCATCCATGGTATTGGCCAATGGCTTTTCTACAAAAACATGTTTTCCTTTTTTGATAGCTTTTTCGCACATTTCAAAATGGTAGTTGGTCGGAGCCACCACATCAATTGCATCACAGACATCAATAAGCATATCAGCATCCAGGAAACGGGGTAATTGATATTTTTCTGAAACCTCTTTTGCAGTATCATCGTTTGGGTCATAAAAACCAACTACTTCTGTCCCGGGAATTTCTTTCCAGTTATTCAGGTGAAATTTTCCCAGGTGTCCAACGCCAAAAATGCCAATCTTGAGCATAGTAATTTATTAATGCTCAAAGATAAAGATTGGCAGACGGAGAAGCCTATGAGTTTTTATAATTGCCTATTGTAAAACTACAGACCTGTCAATATAGGAAGGATGATAAATAAAAAGACAGGTGCCATTCTTAATGGTGTTGATAATCGGCCTGCTTACCAATACGGGTACAGCGGGGCAGCCCTGGCTGCGGCCGATATAGCCCTGGGAGTTCACATACTCATCACAGACATAGCCGGCACCATGAAGAACAATACCTCTTCCATAGGCATTATCATTGATGCCTCTTTCCATACCATCCAGTTTTAATGAATAGCCGTTGTTACCTTCATAGGTTTCCCTGGTTATATAAAACCCCGGGCTGCTCATGTGAGAAGAATTTTGGTTGGAAAAAGAAGTGGCCCACTCACGGCCGGTATTTCTGCCATGCGCTACTAATGTGTTAAACAGGACTTTATAATTTTTTAAATCCAGTATGAATAACCTTTTCTGATTACTTGGCTGGCTGAAATCAACGATAGAAACAATTGAATCATTCAGCAGCTTGCCTTCTTCAAGAAGTTTTTGTAACCCCTGTTTTGCAAAATCAAAAGCTTGCTGGCTTAGGCCCTTCAAGCCAAGATGCAGGCTGTCATATACTGATTTTAAAGAAGGAACAAGTGGTGCAGAAGCAACCGTTGTTTTTGTTGTTGAATCCACCGGCGGGTGAAAAAATATTTTTGCACCTGTTGCTGATCTTGCAAACGCAAATGGCAGATGCAGGATTGTGATAACAAAAGATGAAGCGACAAGATAGAAGTTTTTGAATTTTTTCTGCATTGCTACTATTTAATTATGCCATTAACCAGGAACATGAAAAGACTTTATAAAAACGAAATACAGGGAATTATCTTGTGAACAGTGCCATTTAAAAGTGTTAAAGCCCAGCTAATAAAAATGCCGGTGAAAAATTTTAATTATCACCGGGAAGGGTATGTAATTTCCCGGTTGAAATGAAATAACATTAAATCAACAAATGTTTTGGTTTACGGAACGGACGGTATTCAACTGGTCTCCTGTAAAGTCACGTCACTATGACATTTGAAATATTTTCCCGCACTACCGGCCTCTCTATAGCATTCTTATAGCAGATGATTAAAGTGCAACTGCAAAGGTAGGCGTGCGGTTGTAAGAATTTGCCATTTTTATGCTATTTTATTTATGTATTGAGTCAAATCAATTTTTATTTTTCAAAGTTTATTTTCAGGGTTTTATCTATGCGTTTAATTCACCATGAATTGGTGGATTAAGCTTCCGAGATGAAATTGCCGCCCAGGATTTTGTTTATTTTATTTTACCCAGCCCTTCCAGGCAAGAAGCATCCGCAGGCCTGTTCAATAATGCTTTATTGAATAAAATTTTAGCATCTGAGTATCTGCCCAGGTTCAGGCAGGTCCAAGCAAGCATGTGGTTGCCATCATAATCAAATGGAAACAGGTTAACAATTTTCTCAAACAATTTGGCGGCCTGCTCATATTTTTTCCTGTTGTATAAAATTACTCCTGCCCAGTAATTAGCAGTATAATTTTGCGCATCTACTTCTAAAATGTCTTCATAAGTCTGCAATGCTTTATCCCAGCTTTCCAGGGCAGATAAAGGGTTTACGAGACCAAGTTTGGCTTCCACCGCATAAGGCTTAAGAGCCACAGCTTTTTCATAATAATTCTGCGACTGCTTATAATTTTTACTCATATAATTAAGCCAACCTAACCGCAAATTGATTTCATAACTTTTTTCATCGTACACTTTGTTTAGAGCAGTAATGGCTTCACTATACAGTTTTTTATTTTCCTGCGCATAGCTGTCTTTAAAGGCCTTTTGTATTTCTGTCTCGTTTTGAGCATTTACCGTAAAACTTAACAGCATTAATAATGCGGCAAATATTTTTTTATTTATAATTTCCATGATATACCCCCTGTGATTGAATGCTGATTAAATGTGTTTGTTTTTTTATAGAGTTCACGTTGTTCAAAAGTATACCCCAACTGGGCAATACACTTTTTTGACAAGGATAAATAAGTGGTAATACCCCCTTTAAACGTATCGGGATCAATTGCATTGTACAAATATAATGCATCATTTTCCGCAAGGTTCCTGAATTTTCCAACGGTGGCATGGCCTTCTAACCAGATATTATTCAGGAGTTTTGCGCCGATTACCTGTTTGAAAATAAAAGCATTTTGTGTTACAGGCTTTATTGTGACTGTGGAAAAGCCATAGAGGTTCAGGTTGCCGAATGGATAATATCCTGCTGTAAAATTATACTGCTGAAAAGCGGAATCGGTTACCGTCCCCAAAATAACATCGGCCTGCAGATCAATATAATTGCTGTTGTATTTAATGCCAAATAAACCAAGATGGTTATTGTACACATAGTTATTAAAAGGTGTACGCAGATAATGATAGGCACCTTTCAATTGCCACTTCCGGTTTAGGTTTACTGTAAGTTTATTATAATACTCAAACTGATTAATACTGATATTTTGATTATTGGCAATTGCTGTAAGCAATGGCTCACTCAATTTTTGCTGATAAGTAGCGATTGATTGTTGCAGGTGGATATTCCAATTAAACCGATTGCTTATATCTATCCTGGCATACAAAGTATTTTGCCTTGCCCTGGCATTTGTTTGCTTGTGGCTTATTTCAACCCCAGCCTGGGTGAACGCAAGTGGCTTTAGCTTTTCCTGCTCTGCTACTTCCTTTACCAGATATTTTACCCCGGTATCTGCTAATTCGGGCTGGTTCAAATACAGCCTGCATAGCCTGGTATAGTAATGTGCAGTACTGTTGTAGAAATCATTTTTTAATACTTCGTCATACTGCTTAATAGCTTCGCTGTAATTAGTGAGCATAAAGGCTGCATAGCCCAGCCGTAAGCGGAGCAATGAAAAATCTTGCCCGCCTGCAATAGCTACTTTACCATAAGCCAGCAGATCTTTCCATGCACCTTTTTCATAAAGTGTATAACTTTTACTATTGACTTCGTCATAGGTCAAAGCATTTTGGGCGTTGGTATGGATACAGAGAAAAAGGAAAATAGAGGATATTATTGTTTTTAATTGCTGCATACGGCTTGTATTGTTTGATTTATGGACTGAATGCTGAAAGAGTGTAATTGACCATTTTCGATAGCCACGGATGCGGTTATTTTATTTTTTGTAAGCCAAAAGAACTCCCGGATCTGGTGGCTGCGGAAAGAAATATTGCCGCCACTCAAAATATTTTCATCTTGCTTAACAGTACTTTCAAAACGCATCTTAGTAAAAATATAAAATGGCGCTATTATGTCCTGCAGCCATTTTATTGGATTGAACCCAAATGCACTCAAGGGAAAGTAATCAGTTACCGAAATCTTTTTTTCAGAACTTAATACAACTTTATAGGCGGCCTGGTAAAAATACCAAAGCAGCGTTTTTTTAGGGCCGAAGTAGTTTGTAAAGTAAAAAACGGTACCGTTGTTAATGAAATAAGCAAAAGCATTATGCAGTTTGCAATACAGGTACGTTTCGTTATACACACTGGTACATACTTCCCATTCTTCTGCAATAAAGCCTTGCGCAGTAATTTTCATCATGTATCCCGGCTGAAAATTAAAGGCTTGTTGCAGCTGAAGATTTGGGGTTACATTACTTATAAAACTTCCTTCCTGCGGGGTGGAGAAGTTTTTTAATGTGGTATTGTCATTGTTTCGTACAATAAAATAGGCAATGGGGTATGCCATTGTTTTCGAACCTGCATAAGGCGTTGTTTGTACCTGAAAATGAAGATGTGGTTCCGGTGAACGTCCTGAATTACCGGCCTGGGCAATAATATCTCCTTTCTTTACATGGGCACCCTTTATTACTTTAAATGAATTTTTCTTTAGATGAGATAGCTTGCTATATAAACCTTCTGCATGTTTTATGATAATAGTATTGCCCCAGTTTTGCTGTGCATTATTCCCGCCTATTTCATTATCTTCAATATAATCAATAATTTCTTCTACAAGGCCATCTGCAGGACAAAGTACAGGTTTGTTATAGCAATAAAAATGTTCAGGCAGGTTGCCGGGCCAACGATATGTTTTCATTTCGTCATCCAGCACTACAAAGTCAAGTGCTTTACTCCAATCCCCCTTGTGTGTAATGCTGCCCTCATAGCCCTGGCTCACCATCCACTCGCCCATAAAAGGTAATGATAGCTGGCAATAAACATTATTCATTAGTCTTTCTCTGCCATTGATATACCGGTAAAGATTCTCCTCAGGGCTATAATACTGTATAGGTGTTAATACCAGTTTGCCAACTGTTTTGCGCAATTGCAGGCAATACATGAACAAGAGTACAGTGATACAAAACGGCAATGAAAAAACCGGCAAGCCCCATGTATAGGTTATCTTCCCCAGGCCGATAATCAATAAATAGGAAATAGGGACTGTGACAAGTGTCCACAAAAAAGATCGTATTGATGGAATAATATAAAAGCCACCCAACGCAAGTGACACCAGCATAAAATTGGTTCCGAGGTTGTAATAATTAACACCACCGGCAGAGCCGCCCATTATTTGAATAAAAACCATGGAAACGGCATAGCCAATTACCATTAATACCAAAGCAATACGGGAATAGAGCAGCAAACCAATTGCCAGCAAAATGCCTGCTGCAATATTGCTTTGAAAGATAATAGCACTTAGCGAATGTAAAAAACCAGCTACAGCGTCAGGCAAAGGGATACTTTCTATCTTCTGCATAATGGATAGCAATGTACTTCCGCCTGCCTGGTACATTTCATTCAGCCAATAAATATTTCTTTGGGTGAGTCCAATGGCAGAAAATTCTTTAGAAACAAGTATTACAATCCAAAGTGTAAAAATAAATGCAAGCGATAATGCCGGTAACCCACTTTTGCCCAATTTGGCAATCAAGGCGGCAGAAAGTAATACACTGATGACGGCAGTTAAACACAACAGTATCCAAAACCCTGTATTTAACTCGTAAAAAGTACCCATACCCAAGCCTAATAGCAAAGCACTGTATGTGTAAAAGCCACTTTTTACCTGTAGCCGGCTGAAGCCAAAGGCATAAGCAGTTATTACGGCAACAAAGGTGGCAACTAAACCACCTGCCCCTGTATATGGATTGAAAAAAGTAACCAGCAATATCAAGACGGCAAACAATTTTTGATTGCTGAAGAATATCATGCCATAGCTGTTAAGTATAGCACTTCCAATGTAATTAAAGAACGATATAATATTGGTTACTTTCAATTTGTCATCTTAGTTTGGCATTAACTACAGTATATCGGCTCCCTATGAAAAATATCTGCTGGTTATACACCAGTTTATTGCAAATGGGCCGGTATCTTTTCTAATTGTTCAATGTATTCAAGGGTTTCCTTCTCCCGGATTAAGTGTGTGTTCCCTTTTTCATCTATCATTACCACATTGGGCCGCATTTGTATAAACTGCATCCATTGTGTCATGTTGTAAGCACCTACCTTGTGTACCACTACATTGTCACCCCGTACAAGTAGCGGCAGGTTTACACTTTGCCTTACTACATCAATATTCATACACAGCGGGCCGTACAATACCATGTCTTCGGTATGATGTGTAAAATCCTGTGCAGGGCTAATTTTATGTTCATACCAGAAAGCTGTGAACAGGACATTTACGCCAAAATCCATAATGGTAGCACGGCGGCCATCACTCAATCTTTTATTGGCCAATACTGTTCCGAGTAAATAACCCGCATCATCAATTAACGATCTGCCGGTTTCTAAAATAAGCAAGGGCAATTCGTCAGTAGAAAAACCAATATTGAGTAAAGTTGTTGTAATGGCTTCTGCAAATTCATCAATGGATGGGATAGTATCTGCGGCTGGTAAATAAGCCCCACGTAATGTATTGGCAGATGGGAAGCCGCCGCCTAAGTCTATATATTGAACGGGGGTATTGAGTTGTGATTTACAATTCAACATCAAATCACCCAGTTTTGCAACAGCAACAGCATAGGCATTTGTAGATAGCATAAATGTGCCAATATGACAATGCAAACCTGTTAGCTGCAATTTACCGGAGGCAATAATTTTATTTATGGCACTCCATGCCTCACCATTTTCATAGTTAAAACCAAACCTGTCCCACACCGGATAAATGCCTGTGTCCATGTTTACACGAATAGCTACTCTTGGCTTCTTCTTCAGTTGATCGCACAGGTCTATTAATTGGTACAATTCATCAAAGTGGTCTATATGAATAAGAGAATCGTTGTTGACAGCAAGTATTAATTCTTCATTTGTTTTTTCAGGCCCATTAAAAATAATTTTATTGCCGGGTACACCATTGCCCAAAGCTTTACGGTATTCAAAACCACTCACCACTTCCCCCCAGCTGCCTTCCTGGTGAAATACTTTGCACACTGCATTCAGGTAATTTGTTTTATAGCTCCAGGCAAACTGCACTTTTGGGTATCGTGTTTTAAATGCCCTTACTGCATTTTGATAGGTACGGCGGATAGTTCTTTCGCTGATTACAAACAAGGGGGAACCAAACTGTGCAATCATGCTTTTTACGGGCACACCATCAATATGTTTCACCGCTTCCATTTCGGTTCGGGTGCCATATTTATTCATTAACCCGGCATTCATTTTTTGAATGTTTGGACTTTCGTACCTGATTTTTTGCATTGAATATATTTTGATATTTTATTGATTATAATTCTCCAAAGCCACTTATCTGGTGAAACTCTTTTACATCGGTAATATGATCCCACGAAAAACGTATAAAAATTTTCCCAACTTCATAGGTTGAATAGGGCTGAACATCCTCTCCAGAAGCCATCCTGGCTAATGCAGCTGGTTGGTTTTGGCCGGCACCTGCTGTTAAATAAATCCATGCCGGAAAACGGGGGTTAATCTCCATGATGTATAGCCCCCCTTCAGGGGTTCGCATTATTTCCAGTTCACAACCGCCTTTCCATTTGGTGGCCTGCACAAATGTTTTAGCTACCTGGATAAGTGCTTCATCTTCTAATGTAATACCTGCCCATGCCTTTCCTTTATCAGTGATATATAGTTTACGCATGGGTATTATGCTGGTAGCATTGCCCTTTCCATCCCCCAATACGGCAATATTAATTTCAGTACCTGTTACAAATTGCTGTACAATAATTGGTAAACCCCATTTTGCAGTTAGTTTATTAAAGGCTTTCTCTGCCTGCTCCATTGTATAGGCTATTATAGCGTCGTAATATTTTCCTTTTACTACCATTGGATAGCCAAGCAACTCTGCACAGGCATACAGTTCGGAGATGTTATAAATAACTTTATCCTGCGGTACTGATAAGCCATACTTTAATCCAAACTGGTACAGGTTTATTTTATCACGGGCATCAAACTGTTCCAATGTGGGTAAAAAAGTGGCAATACCTAAACTTTTTAAGGCAGGTCCCAGTTTTATAAAATTGTATAATTCCGCATCAAAGTTTGGAATGATTAGCTGAATATTTTCTTTTTCGTTTATATATTCAATTCGTTTTAGAAGAGCTTCAGTGCCGGCAGCAGGATAAGGAATCTGGTAAGTTTTATCTACCACATCGTGCAAATAAATGCCTGGCTCAAGCGATTCGTAAGAAAGTCCGATAATTCGGATTGGCTTTGCCAGCCCATCCCTCAAAGCCCTTATTACGGCTACTCCCGGACCCGGGCTATCAATAGCATTTAAGCCGGTAACTGCCACAGTAAATGACTGATTTATTTCGTTCATCAGAATCTATTTGGTAGGATGAGTAAAGCCGTCAATTCTCAAGGATATTAGCGGCTTTTAATTGGGTTGCAAAATCTTCCCAGTCTTTTTCTAATCGCAATGGTTCTACATCATAACGTATCAAAATTTGTGTTTTGATGTTTGAAACTGACATTCCTTCTTTTAAATACGATAATATTTCAGCCGCAATAGGATTAGCAGAATAGGAATCACCGGTAGATGGGTTAAAAACAAAACCAGACTCGCTGGTGGCTATATTTTTTTTTAAATGCATCGGTTTGATTTGAAGGTCGTTAAGACATTTTTTTTTTGAAAAGGTTTAAAAGTAATAAAACAACAAAAACAAATTCATTCGTAGCTGTAACGGGTCGAAAATTATGGAAGAATATCTTACCAGGGCCTGAGCTTTACCCAAATATAATCATCCATTAAAACTTCATTCTTCAAAACGGCTTTACGGCGAACCCCCTCTAAGTAAAACCCATTTTTTTCCAGTACTCTCATCGATGATTTGTTTGTTTCAAAAACTTCGGCATACAAGCGGATAATATCGAAGTAGTAAAAAGCATATTCAACCATCAGCCTGATGGCTTCAGTTGCTATTCCCCGGCCCCAAAATGGCTCGCCAAGCCAGTATCCCATTTCAGCGGTCTTAATATAAACATCAGAATTCAAAATCAAACCAATTCCGCCAACAGCCTCCCCGTCAACATCAATGGCAAGATTTACAATGGGTGGTTCAATAGCTTTTTCCAACCAGGCCTTGCCATGTTCCTCCGTATAAGGATGAGGAAAATAGTTTCGCAGATTGTTCCAGATATTAATATTGTTGGCATACAATACTAAGTTGGGTAAATCGCCATTTGTCCATTGCCGGATTGTAACTGCCATGTAAAAAAGGAATTATTATTTTAATAGTACTACCAATGCCTCATTGACCATAAAAATAAGTAAACCAATACAGTTTTGGGGGAATCATTGAACCTACCCGGTTCGGTTAGCAAACTCTAAGAAGAACTTCTGCTAACCGATCAGTTGATTTATTTGTATTCTCCTTTGAAGTGAGGAAAAACAAAAGCCGCTTAAAACTTGCATTTTAAGCGGCTTGTTACACCTTTAGGGAGATTTAAGCGGACCGGACGGGACTTAACACCATCAAATCCGAACTTTATAACTTTACTTCTCTTTACCTATCTTAACTCAAAATGCTGGTTATTATATATTTATAAACAACTCAGCGTTTTCCTCTCTCTTACCTTTATATAGCTTGGTAGCACTTTTATAGACTAAAAATAGACCAAGTTATGCGACATCCAATCAAGCTCATCGTAAGGAGGGCAAAATTAGGGAAAAATGGTACAACTCCAATCTCGTTGCAGTATTGTTTTTCTGCTGAAAAACGGGTGGTAATAAACACCGGTATCAGCATCCCATTTCAATTCTGGAATAAAAAAACAGGCCGGTTATCAAAGGATCTGCCATCAAGCTATGGTGATGTGCCGGAGCTTGAAAACAACCTCACAGAAAAATTGAGAAAGGCTGAAGACATGATTACCTACGCCCTAAAGCAAAGGAATACATGTCCGATGAAATTTTTAAAAGAGAATTTTCATTTGCAACAGAACTGGAACATGGAGCAAATGAGTACACAGGAAAAAAGTCTTGATGTGTGGTGGAATATTGATGACTACGTTAACAGTAAAAGAAGTAGCGTTAAACAATGTACCATCAATGTTATTAATGCCATGAAAGCCCACATACAAGCTTTTGAAATTTATCGGAATGAGCTTATCACTTTTGATTCCTTTGATGTGCATTTTTATGAAGACTTTGTAAAATTTCTCACCTACGATGTTGTTCAATCAAGAAGAAAAGAAATTTTACGGGGATTAAAAGTAAATAGTGTTGGCAAAACTATCAAGCATTTAAAATCTTTCCTCAAAGACAGGATGCGGAAGAAGATTATTCCCTTTATGGATTTGGGTGCTTATAAAGTAATGGAAGAAGAAGTAGATGCCGTCTATCTTAATTGGCAGGAGCTATCATTAATCTATCATTTGGATTTATCTGCCAATAAAAATCTTGAAAAATACCGTGACTTATTTGTATTGGGCTGCTTAACTGGTTTCCGTTTTAGTGATTACTCCGATATTAAACCTGAAGAAGTAAGAGGCGGTATGCTCTATGTTAATCAAACAAAAACATTATCAACCGTGGTGGTGCCATTGCGAAAAGATGCAAAAGATATTTTGATTGAAAAATATAATATGCAGATGCCGCAGGTGAGCAATGTAAACTTCAATTATTACATAAAGGAAGTGGTGAAGCTTGCAGGCATTGATGAGCAAATAAAAATCACCCATAAACGGGGCAATAAAATAGCAGAAGAAACAAGGCCAAAATATGCATGGATAATGTCTCACACCTGCCGCCGCAGTTTTTGTACCAATGAGTTTTTAGATGGTACTCCCACCAATTTAATTATGGCCATCAGCGGACACAAAACAGAGAAAGCATTCCGCAGGTATATAAAAGCGGACCAGGTACAGAAAGCTCACATGATCAAAAAATTATGGGATAGCAGACCGGGTTTGTAAAAAATAAAATTATTCAAGTATAAATTTCAAAACATGAAAATAGATAAAAGCTATATTGAATTTATTCAATCAATAAAGAAACAAATTGTGCAAAGCCGTTACGCCGCAGCCAGGCTTGCCAACCGGGAGCAATTAATGCTATACTTTAAAACCGGGTTGATGATTTCGGAGAAAATTAAAGCCCAGAAATGGGGGGCTAAAGTGCTTGACCAGATTTCAGCAGATTTGCAAAAAGAACTGCCTGGGCTTAAAGGGTTTTCATCCGGTAATCTCAAAAAAATAAGACTGTTTGCCGAGGCTTATGCACCCCATTTTGTAATTGGTTCGACAGCATCGAACCAAATTGGGCAGGTAGTTTTTGGTGATGGGTTTTCAATTAGTTCGGCACTGTCGAACCTAATTGATTATAAGGGATTTTGTGAGGCTTTTTCCAGCATCAGCTTCTCCCATCACTTCGTCATTTTAATCAAAATAAAGGGCTGGGATGCCCGGATTTTCTACATGCAATCTGCTGCAACCAATTACTGGTCGCTTACGGTGCTGGAACATCATATTGAGAATAACCTGTATGGCAAAGAAGGTAAACTGCCCAACAATTTTGATGGTACTTTGGCTGAATCTCTAAAGCCCTCGGCATTGAAGGTGTTTAAAGACGAATATCTGCTGGACTTCATTGCCGGTGATGAACTGGACGATGAACGACATATTGAGCAACAGGTGGTTTTAAATATCCGCAATTTTATCCTCCAAATGGGCAAAGGCTTTTGCTTTATTGGCAATCAATACCGGCTTGAAGTGGATGGCGATGAATTTTTTATTGACCTGTTGTTTTTTAACCGCCACCTGCAATGCCTGGTAGTTTTTGAACTGAAGAAAGGGAAATTTAAACCGGCCGATGCAGGGCAGCTTAATTTTTACCTAAATGTGCTGGATGAAAAAATAAAACTGCAGCAGGAAAACAGCAGCATTGGCATTGTGCTTTGCAAAGAAAAGAACAATACGGTGGTTGAGTTTGCCATTAAAAGTTTTGATAAAGCTATGGGAGTGGCTACTTATAAAACATCTAAACAGGCACCGGTACAAATGAAAGGTATATTGCCTGATACGGATGAGTTGGGGAAGTTGTTTGAATGAGATGTTCATGTAAGAATGTAAAAAAGATGATTTTGAATTTACGAATAACATTAGCTGTATGCACTTAATTCGTTCAGATGTTTAGATATGTAGTCATCTTCAAAAATTACTAAATAGTTTTTACCAAAATATAATCATTAATATTTTGCCTTGTCATCACGGCCAAATTGATATAAAAATCTACATTATTCTTGAAGTTTTCCCACTTTACTGATGGAATATAAGATGGATTTCCTTCATATATTTTACTGCCATTGCAATGCCTGATGTTCTCCTCTTTTTTCTTATGGTTAAACATATTCAGCCGAAGTATCTCAAAAAGAGTATTGGTATGATATGTTATACTATTACACAAAGGGTTTTCAGTGATATAATAAGCATAGCTGCCAAATTCATCAGGTAAAATCACGGCTAATACAGCATTGGTTTTGCTGTTTCCACCCTCTCTTGACTGCTCTTTTAGAGAATAGGAAATCTCCCAGGGTATCCACTGGTCCTTATCAGCTACCCCTGCACTTTTCATGCCCTTAGAAATAAGTATAATGGTAACAGAACTTCTGAATATTTTATCACCGAGTTTTGAAGCAACTGTTGAATCCTGAAGACTTGCCATACTTTCTCCGTCATCCTCACCCTTATACAAATAATCCTCTTGCTCCAATAAGCCGGCAAGCTTGTCGACATAGTGGCGGGCAGTTGTAATTTCAATCACATCCGGTAACTGATAGACCTTTGAATCTGAATATTTATATGAAACAAAAATTGCTTTTCCCATGCTATTATTGAATATAGTCTGCTAATAAATCCCTGAATAGTGCCATGTAAGCATAATCGCCGGTTAACCTTTCGTTTTTATTGTTGTAATAATCATTATACAAAATTTGGGCTGCAGCGCCAGTAGTGGCTACCGGAATGGCTACCGATTCAGGATAATACTCTCTGAACATTTTATATTCATCAACAACACCTTCCATACCCCCGATAAAGATTGCAGCAGAAAACTTATTTTCCTCCATCATTATTTTCCGCATATTATAAATACTTGCTGGAATATCACCAAAGTCATCAGTAAGACGGATATTTTCAAAAGCAAAATTGTCTTCAGGAAAAAATTTTTCAAAATATTTGGACTGATAAAGTGTGATGTGACTTTTCCATTCGGTGGTCATGCGTTGTACCACATGCCGGATTAGGGGGGTGATAGCGGGGTGCCCTCCCCAAACTAAATGTGCTTTTGGAATTACAACGGCAGCCAGTGCCCTTACACTATCCCGTATTGCAAGTAAATCTGCAGTATCATAAAACTTCTTGTCCCTTTCTGCATAAGGGATGCTAGCTGATAAAAATATCTTATTTAAGGTTTTTGAAGCCATTGTTCTGCATCAAAAATTTTTATTGTTTTAATAGGCAAATGTTTATCAAGCCAATCCAGATGCGACAGCCATTTGTCTCGGATATTAATATGGTCATACAGTAAATAGACTTCTGGGCTGGCAACCGATGACAATTTTTTAACTACATCCTCTGCCTGATTATACCTTAATGCTTGTGGCACCCCTATTGTTGGTATCATTACATAATTTTTACCGCTTTTTTTGGTTGCAGTAATTATTTTTTCCGGATGTAAATTAACAGGAACACCCGTTTTATTAGCAGCAGAAATAAATTCTGAAACAATATTATCCTGTCTTGCAGCAAAGCTTCTTGCCCTTAGAGATTCCGCCTGTTGTACTACTTTATTAATTGTTTCATCAGTAAGATAGCTATTTGAATCCGAATAATAGCCATTTCCAAAGTCATCAGCCTGTAACTGAATAGGTATGCTTATTTCCGCCTCTCTTTCCTGCTTATGTGTGGGCCATATCAACTGTAGTACACCAATCATCATGGCGTTCGCCCTTGCCAATTCCTCTTTGGTCCATTCACTTTTTAAAAAACCAGGCGTATTCAACAATACTACAATGTCTGTATCTGCCAACCTGTGCCACAACTCATCCTGGAAGGGTTCGCCGTGCCTTATGCTATGTGTATCTAAAAAAACATCAAATCCGTTTTTTTCAAATTGCTCAAAAAGTTGAATGGCAACTTTACTTGACTCATCTCTTTTGTAGCTAACGAACAGTCTCCTGGAATTTCGCAGCAAACCCAAGCCCTCAAGTATTACGCTTACCAATGGTTCTATTTTCTGTGGTGATGAAAGTTCAAAGCCATTAATAGTTTTGAGTTCTTTCGGTATTGTAGTACTGAACTGTTTCAAATCATCTGTAACGGGCAAAATTAACGAGGCATCTTTTATTAATTTAGTAAGTATATCTGTGTTCTTAAAATTTCCTAATGGGTCGCCAAAATACATACAATACAGAGGTGCATTTGCTTTATATTCAGATGTAAAATTATATTCATCGAGAATTATAATCATATCTTTTGGCATACCCAATTCGCCAATATGATTGTAAAACACTTCTTTGATACTATCCCAATAGTGATTAGCAGTGCCGATAAAAACTAACTGATATTTATAAATTAAACCCATAATCCTGTTTTCGTTTCTCCACAAAATCATCTGCCAGCCTCGTCAGCTGCATCATCAACCCAATCAATAAAATTCTTTTTCCCTTCATCAAAATCCCAGCAGTATGTCTTGAACTTTTGCGAAAAAGTAAAGAACTCCCCATAGTCATTAGCAAACCAAAAGCTATCTTCAAAATATAAAGTATTCGACTTATTATTATTTATTTGAGGAAGGTCGTCATATTCAATCCACTTGCCATTTTTTAATTCATAAAAATTTACTTTTTTGCCTTCTTCTGAAACTTTAAGGCCTAACCGGTCTAATGGATTGGCACCTCGGGAAACTATATAGCCATCTTTCCCTCTTATTCTGTTTATATGTACACCCAAAATGCCATTGCCCCGTTCAAAACTTTTTACAATTTCATAGTTTACCCAACGCCGGTTAGCCGTTCCTTGCCCAACTAGCACGGCAGTTACTGAAGTTCTGTTAAGCCCTTCTTCAATTAATTTCTTTAAAAAAGCATCACATTTACCTTTCGTAGTTTCCCAAATAGAACCATCAACGAAAGTTTCCTGCCTGTTTTTTAGTAGCCAACTATTGCGAACAACATTTACACGAAAGTTGCCTACATCAGCATAGTCAAAACTAAAAAATACAAATCTTGCCATTACTTACCTGCTTTTTTTGCTGATTCTTCAATCCACTTGCCAAGATTATTGTAGCCATCATTATCTACCCAATCATAACAAGGATAACTTGTGCTGAAGTAAACAGCATTGCCAGAAGCATCTTTACCTATTTCCCCAAAAGTATTTGAACCTTTTGATGAAGTGTTACCATATCTGTCTTTAAGCTGGTGAATATAAATACCCAGAAGTCCGTTGCCCCTGGAATAGCTTTGCTGCAATTCATATTGCACATAAGGACGGTTGCTGGTATCGGAGCCGATTAGTACGACAGTAACTGAAGTTCCAATCAGTTGGTTGTCTATCCATCTTTTTATAGCTGTATCCCCACCTTTTTTTACTTCTTCAAAATCGGCTGCATCTACAAAACCTGCGGCTTCCCTATCTTCTTTTGTTACCCAGCTATTACGGACAATATTTGCCCGCCACACATCATTTTCATAATGAAAACTAAAAAATCCTCTTCTTGCCATATTTTATCATTTTTATTTTAATACTATTGATTACGAAGAAAAATATCTGATGAGGGTATTTTAGAGTTTAAGCCATTCCGCCACCGTCATTTCCTTTCCATCAGGATAAATAGCTTTATAGTATTCAGTTGTGTAATTGCTTTCTTCAATTCGTGGATATATCTGCAAATACTCTGCGCCATTCCAGGTGCCGGAGTTTTCAGAAAGAGGGAACAAAGCAATTTTGTCTATATACTTGTGTGCATCTCCAAAACCCAGTTCCCAATTACACCATTTGGATGCAATTGCATTATTGGTGGCCAGCAGAATAAACTTATTGCACTCTTTAATCTTTTTTTTGATTTTACCGGCAGTTTCCGCACTGGTAAATGGCGGCATTGAAGGGTCAAGCCAGTCAACATATACCTGTACCCCGATGCTCCTTAAAAACACCACTGCTTTTTTTACTTCTTCTTTATCATCATGGCTGTGGGACAGAAATATTGTTGCTGTTGCGGAATATCGGCTTTGGTTTTTTGCTTCAGTTATACGGTCGCTAAATGTTCTGTAGCCAAGTTTAGTTTCTGTTAAAGCTGTTAACCTTGCTTTTGAAATTATTCCCATACCAGTTAGTAATTATTCTACTTTGCTTAATTGTTAGTTGATTAATGTTTGGTGTCTTTGCTTGAACTTGGGTCGTTACCGGGAGCCACGGTATCACTATCCCTTATCTTCCCATCCAACCCATGAATTCTTACCTCTCCACCTCCTGAATTTGAAGCATAACTTTTTGCTATTTTTTCTGCTTCCTTTTGGGTATTAGCAGAGCCGCTTGATTTTTCGCCACCCTCTTTCTGGATATTCCATTTTCCAGTGTCTTTACTTTTTGAAACATGATAGTTTGACATAATTATATACTTTAAAAATTAACGTTAGAAATTGATGCGATGATTACTCCCTGAATCTGAAAATCCCTCTCAAGGATTATCGGCTTATGTTTAGGGTTTGATGACCTCGGCACTAATGCCACCACATTTCCTTTATGCTGAAACTCTTTCAGCGTTGCATCGTCATCAATCAACGCAACAATGTGTTGCCCATTCTCCGCAACATTCTGCTGCCTCACTAAGACTAAATCTCCAGGAAGAATGCCCGCTTCATTCATAGAATCACCAACTGCACGAAGAAGAAAATATTTATTGCCTGCTTTTAACAAAGAAGTTGAGACAGGTATATATGCCTCAATATTTTCTTCAGCCAACAGAGCCCCACCACAGGAAATACTTCCAACTAGAGGAATCGCAACAGTTCTTGCTGTTACTGTAGATGATAAATCTTTAATCATTTTGTAAGAACCATCGGCTTTTCTTTCCAAAAACCCATTTTTTTCTAATTCAGTCATAAGTAACATGGCTGACCTCGGGGATTTATATTCCATTTCCAGCATTAGCTCCCTCACAGAAGGCATAAGACTATGTTTCATTATCCAATTACGGATATGCTTTAAAGCCTCCTTTGCCTTATCTGATAAAAGTTCTTCGCTCATAATACAAAGTGTATAATAGTGTATAAAATTAGAACTAAAATTTAAATTATTGCAATTTGCGGCCTGGCTGTTAATAAGTTGTGGATTTGGTGGAAAACTGGAAATATTGGAAAATTAAGCTTTCTCCGCCTTCAACCTCTCTACCTCCTCACCAATCAACCTTTTAATATCCATCTTCACCTGATAATAATTATCCAGCACCTGCTGCTGGGTAACATTAAAAGTATCAGTAGTCTTAAAAATGAACTAAACCATTTCAAACTCAGCACAATCAATCCTGATATCCTGTGGTAGTAGCTTTTGTTCTAATAGTTTGCAGAAAGGGGTTTGGTTTTTTGAGGAGAAATGTTTGCAGTAGTGGCAAGTCCGTTGTACGCTGATGGCTCCGGATTGGTGCAGTTGAGCAATAAGTTTAGTTATGTTTTGCCATAACATTAATTTTTCAGGCTGGTTGAAATCACTTATAATTTTTGTAACGGGGTTTACAAAATGTTCTGTATCGGATACAACATCTTTTCCTGCAGTAGTTAGCTGAATAATATAACTCCGTGTATCTATTTCATCAGCCAACTTTTTAATTATCCTTTTTTGCTCCAGCACTTTTATAGCATCACTGATGGTGGGCTTGGTTACATTAAATTCCTGTGCCAGGTAACTGATGGTGCATTTATTGGCAGAGTGGTGCTTTATAAAAATGAGCAACTGAATTTGCATGGGGCTTAAGCTATGTTGTTTTGCTTTTTCCCATAACAACACTCTGAAAACCTGTGACAGCCGTTCCAGACCAGCAACAATCTTGCTATCGAGATTTGTATTTTGTTGTTTTAAGTTAAAGACCGACATGCTATTTGCAATTTTCCATTTCTACTATATAATACCCTTTTTCTTCAATGGCCTTTTCCATTTCTGCTGTGGCCGATTCCATATGACTGAAACGGCACTCTTTGGCTGTCAATTGTTGACCAGCCTGTTCTTTAGATTGTAAGTAATCCTTACCAAAGGTATGAATTATTGCTTAGTCTTTTAAGGTGTCGGGAGCAATAATGTCAAAGTGCATTATACTGCCATCTTTTATTGTTACATAAGTATCCCAAACAGAAACCTTCATTGGTTAGTTATTTTATAAATAATAAAAAACAGTCCGTTAATCTAAAACGGACTGTTCAGGAATTTTTCAGCCCTTAACATCGGCCATTGATGCTCCAAAATTGATGTGTAATACATTTCCATTAGGCGTTACCAATGCCGGCACTGACTTTACCCCAGCATTTTCGGCATGAGCAATTTTTGATTTGTCGTTTCCAAGATGAACCACTTCAACATCTGAAGGATTTAATAGACTCAAAATGTCATGTTCAGCACTTACACATACTGGACAACCGGCATGGTAAAAAATTGATTTACTCATTTTTAGAAGAATTTAGCTTGATGTGACAATATTGTCTGTACAAATATAGTAAGGATTCCTAACAATAAATTAATATTTCCTTCAGGGCCTTATGCTCCACTTTCTTTCTCCGCCTTCAACCTCCCCACTTCCTCCCCAATCAACCTTTTAATATCCATCTTTACCTGGTAGTAATTATCCAGCACCTGTTGTTGGGTTACGGTGGATACAACGGGTATATTTTTGTAACGGCTCACTTCCTCATTCAACTTCTCATGGTCATTAATAATTTCCGAGTGAAACATTTTGAGTTTGATTTTTTCTAATGGGTCATCAGCAACCATGCCCACGAACTCACCGGAAGAAAGAGCTGCGATTTTGCTGGCGGGTATGGCTGCATCCAATTGTTTACTGTGGCTGATAGAAGTATCGGTTCGGTTGATGGAAACACTTTGTCTATCCTGCATAATTTTTCCAAAACGTTCACTCAGCAACTTACTGGTTTCACCCATCACCTGGCCACTGATGATGTTGCCGGTAATATTTACAATCACATCAGCTTGCTCCCGGCCATAATCCTTTTTAAGCTGGCTAAAATCCTGCATAGCTAATGTGGTGGCAACTTTGTTGCTTCTTGCTGTGGCAATCAGACTGTCAATGTTATTGAAATAAATGGTTGGAAATTCATCAAACACCAAACTGCATTTTTGCATTCCCCTTTTGTTTACCTGCCTTACTAATCTTGACACATAAAGCGATAACACTGCTCCATAGATTTGTTGCTTCTCGGGGTTGTTGCCAACACAAACAATCTTTGGATGTTTTGGATTGTTGATGTCCAATGTAAAATCATTACCCGATAACACCCAATACAGCTGTGGCGCTGCCAATCTCGCCATACCAATTTTTGCTGAAGCAACCTGTCCTTCAAGTTGCTCCATTGCATCATTCTGGTAAGCGGTGATGAATGGGTTTACCAATACTTCAATTTCTGGTTGGGTATTAAGCACCGGAAATAATTCATCGTATTCTGCCTGCATCAGTTCTATTACATGCGGCAGGGTGCAATATTTTCCATCAGCATATTTTCTCAAGAACCAGATAACAGCCGTAACAAAATTGATAGGTGATTCTACAAAAAAATCTCCCTGCTTGTTAATCCATTCCTTGTTTAATCCTAATAGAATTGTTCTGGCACTTTCTGTTGCATCGGTTATATCATTCATGGTGTTTGGGTCTAAGGGGTTGCAGCGATGAGAAATGGAAAGGTTATCAAAGTTGATAACATAGAAGGAGGGCTTCACGGAATAGTTGTGTTTGTTTTGTTGCAGCCAGTTGTAAACTATTTTGGATAAGTCATCATACTTAAAATCATATACAAACATGGCAAAGCCTTTTTCGATATGCTGTTTTATTACATGCTGAATAACAAACCAACTTTTGCCGGAACCAGGGCTACCAATAACTAACAAACCACGAAAGGGATTGATAATGTTTATCCAACTCTTCCTGATTTTTCCTTTTAGGTTGTAACGGGCAGGCAGATTGATAGCATATTCATTCGTTAATAATCTTTCTTCCTGCGGAAATGTTTCGTTGAGTGAATTAAAAACATCATCCGATAAATTTAATTTGATTAAACGGCTTAGTAAATTACCACCAGCCAGTATCAGCAAGAAACCAATACCAGTTACAGCCATGTAAACAATTGCCACTGTTTCAATTTCATCATTCAACCGAAACAACCAACTGCTGCCAAAGAAAAGTAACAAGCCAATGAGTAAATAAGCTGCAATACTTCGTTTGTTTATTTTTTCATCTTTCTTTCCATGTGCTCCCAACAAAGAAATTACCAGTAACCCAATCGCTAAAGACTTGGAAGTATATTGACTGCTGAATAAACCTGTATGATGAATGTTTGTCATCAGCCGGTCGGTGATGGTGCTTTTAATTTCCCACTGCTCAAAAGCCCGGTAACAGTAATAATAAAAATGCAACAGCAAAATAAAGATGCTGGCAAATCTTGTCAGGTCAACTATTTTCCGCAGCCCCTGTTCATTCTCTCCTGTAAGCGACATAACATTTATTTTATGTTTTATAAATCATGGTTCCTCTTTTTCTTTCTTTTCTTTCTGAGAAGGCTATTAGGTGTATTGTCGTATTGCTCATTGGTGGATAGCAATACATCCAACAAGCCCTCGCTTTTGATAATTGGTGTAACTGTTTTTTCCTGGTGTTTCTGCTGGCCTATTTCTTTCTGTATTGTGCCAGCAGAACTGGTGCCTTTTGTTTCATCCTGTGTAATGGATTTTTCATTGCCAGTTGCTAACCTGCTTTGCAATGCTGCAGCGCTGTAACTCTTACCTAAATCGCTGCCATTAAAAACAACTTTGTTTTGATTGTCAACAAACGTAATACCATACAATCTTCCTTCTGGATTTTGGCGAAGTACTGTGTAGATGTTTTTCTGCACTAAATGCTCCATCAGTTCTTTCATTGTAGAAGGCGATTGTGAAAGGCAGTCATCCAGTTTGATTTTCACAAATTGTTTAAGGGATTCTTTTGCAGCTTCATTAGCTGTAAATTTCTTTTCAAGATTATTGAGTATTGGTTTGCAGCCAATGGAACTTGCTTTGATGGGTACACCCACCTTATTTCCATTGGCATCCAAAATGCGATACACCAATCCATGGTTCTTGTAAATCCTGCCTTCTTCCTTGCCTCTGTCGGCAACTACGTTAAACTGTTTCAGTGCAGCGTTAAATTCCGGCAGGGATGCAAATTTGTACTGGTTGTAAACTGCACCCACAATATTAGAGATGGCTCTTTTGGTTTCATCTTTTCCATAAATTGCTTTCTCCATATTAACTGGTTTAATGCCGGGGTTTCTTAATTGTCCTTGTTTCTCTGCTCTCACTAACCCAAATATTTGCTCAATTTCTTTTCTTGCTTTTTCAGATTGGTTCCTTCCGATGTTATGGGTGTTAATCCTGCTGCCATCATTTTTAATAGTAGTACTAACAATGTGAATATGCGGATGCCCAGCATCTTCATGCTTATAAACCAAAAATGGTTGGTCACCAAATCCAATCTTATCCATGTACACCGAAGCAATTTCAATCAACTTATTTTCCGGTATTTTTTCCGACGGAGTAAAATTGAGTGACACATGAAGGGTCTTTGTAGTAGCCATTTTGTTAAGCCTGTTATTTGTCTCAAAGCCACCCAGCTTTTGATAAAAATTCATTTTGTCAGCATCGTTCAAATAATTAGCTGCATATAAACATTGTGCTGTTCCTTTCTGCACTTTCTTTTCGTTGTAGTTCAATGCCGCCTCTATACTTTTCGGTATGGTTATTTTTGCAACCATTCTTCATACAGTTGATTCATACGTAATTTTATCTCTTCTACTTTTTTCACCAGTGACTGATGCAGTCCATCATAATGATTTACCCAAACCCTGAACTCCGGTATCTTATCAAGTATGTGCAATTTGTGTACAGCCTGGTTAAAATTATTGCCGATGGCATTCAGCTCTTTTTTTAGCCCCAGCATATCTTTCAAAAAATCGTCTGCTGACTGATTCCGGTAGTTAATCGAAACAGGCTTTTGCATTGCTACTTCCCTTACATAAGCGCTGATGTTCCTTTCAGTGCTTTTTTGTTGCTGCTTTTTTACCAGTTTTAATTCATCTTCATTCATGCGGATTTTCAGCATAATTTTCCGAACCTCATTTTCATTCTTCTTCATATTTTCATTTTTTAGTCCTTGAGCAATGGTTCTGTCATCTTCACAATTCACCCGCACGACTTCGGAGTGAAGGGGCAAGATTCCAAACGTGGCCACGTTTGTACATCTTGCCATGTGCAAGACCCGGCACATTGCACCTTGTAAAAAATTTATTGTAGTAAGATTTTTTGAAACACCTTGCACCAGGTTACTGCAAATAAAAAAATGGCTGAAATAATTCAAATAATTTGCTTTCATCACTATTCATTTTCGCTGTTAACCTATCAGGGTATAAAGGTAAATTTTATACCAATCTCAACTGTTACCTGGCTATATTTTAGCCATGTTGATAAATAGGTTTTCATATAACCTTTCAGCAATGTATCATTGTGATATGGAAATGGAATTAATCAATGCCGAAAAGAAGCAGGTAATTTTGGAAGACGGAAGCCAGTATTTTTATACAATAAGACCAGTTGAAATAACGAATATTTTAGGTACTTCTGTTGTTATTTTGGATGAATATTTTATTGCAAATTCTGCTGTTGAAATTTGCAAACTATATAAGACAAACGAGGGTAATTGGTATGATGTGCCGGAAGCGAATTATGGAGTTGATAAGGGGGTTTTGCTTGCCTTAAAATTAAAAATTGATGCTCAATAAATTCTTATTTATTGTCTTGTTAAACGAAGCCTTTCCAAAATGTAGCTGTTCGTTATTCTTTCCTGTTCCAATCTTTTATTATTCTTTTGTAAGAATTCATACAGCCACACTTCTTCCTCATTTAGCTTACCGAGTTGCAACTTTCTATAGGTAGATGTAACTGCAAATTGATTGAACTGTTCATAAGTTACTTTGTCCATCAATAAGCTTATTGCAGAAGGATAATATTGCCGGATGATATTTAACATTTCAAAGCCAGCAGCATCAAGGTCGAACCAGCAGTAAAGCTCTGCTTTAGCAAGCCAGGGGATATGTTTACTTACCCGGCTTTTAAACCCTTCCCCAAAAATTGCTACCGCATTTTTTACCTTCGGGAAAGAAAGAAAACAAGCCCTGTTTTCGATTATAAATACCTTTTCAGGTTGCCAGTTAAGTAATGCAGAATCATCTATAGTTAGAGCTAACTCATCAAACCCAACAGCATGTTTCAGGCTCTCATCCAATATTCTTATTTGGGCATAAACATTTGGTTTTTTGATATAGTAGCGTCCTGAAAAACCTGTTTCGCTTTTATTTATCCAATCTGGTAGTAAGAGCATATCTAATAGCTTCTTCAGGGCTACTGTATTATCTTCAATAAATTTTGAATGAACTTCTATTGGTAGTTCCCTTAAATACAAATTATGAGGTGGCTTATTCTGACTAAAATAGCTACAAACTTTTATTAAATCGGGCAGATTGCCGGTTTCATTTAGTAAAAATGGTACATTACTTTTCGCCCATTCTGATAATGTTGGAAAATGTGCTGTAAGCATATCAAAGGCATTATGAATTGCTGAATAATCAGCCATTCTTTTAGTGTAAAAGAGATAATCGGGAAAACTTTCAAAATATATTTTGGCCGGTATTTTTTGCTTGGTACCATCAATTGTTTTCTCTCGCCAATCCACTGTGTATCCTTTGCCCTTTGCTTCTTTTGAATGCTGGTACAAGGGTAGAATAGCATCTTTCAATTCATTGAAATTTGTGCCGGAAATCTTTTTATCAGAAGATATAACCAATGGAAATATTTCTTCACCTTTCAGCACTGCACTTACAGTTTTAAAAAACTGCTTTTCTGATTTTTCAAAAAGTTCTTTAGGGGTAATCATTCTTTGGTCTCGGCTAATTGTTTAAAGCTTTCCTTCTTTTCATAATACTGTTCCATAGTGAGATTATACAAGACAGAACTTTTCTTGTTTTTTATTTCTACAAAATGAACGGCACTAATATAGGGTTCGGCTATATTGATTTTATCCAATGGAGTAACCACTAAAATTTGAAGATTTAACTGGGCGCAAAATTCCATCAGGAACCTGCTTTTCTCCGGGTCTAATTTGCTAAAGGCTTCATCAACCGTAATAAATCGGAGACTCTTATGCTGTTTACCCTGCTGAAAGATGCCAAACTGGTGGGCAATAGCTGCACCTAAAATTGCATAAGTAAATTGCGCTTTTTGTCCCCCTGAATAACTGGCAGTGTTATCGTGATATTGTCCGGCTTTATTCTCAACAGCCGAATACTCCCTGGCACTGAATACAAGCCAGTTTCTTACATCCGTTACTTTCCTTCGCCAGGTTTCTTCTTTCTGTAATTCAGTAATTAACTCTTTTATCTTATTGAATACTTCCTGCCGGTAATTTTCATCTTTTTGAATAGCAAAATCCAGCGTATTGGGTATGGCACTATTTAACTGCCCCCTAAAAATATTTATTTCATTTTCGCCCCTTAGCTGACGACATTCCAACTGAAGGTAAGTATCAGGGTTTCGGTTGAAAGTTATTTTTTTAAGTGGCACATTTAACTCCTCAATCATATCTTCTATTTTACTCAGTTCATTGTTGAGCCAGGCTCTGTAGCTTGTAAGTGCATCCAGCATACTTTTATCCATATAGTCACGGAACCTTCTTTTATGCTCAACCAGTCGTTGTGTTTGTATAGTTTTATACAAATCTTCCAAGTCATCAAGCCCTGTCAGGTCAGCTTTTATGTTCATTACATCACCGCTCCAGTTAGCAAATTCATTGGTAATTTTTTCTCCCGGATTTTTAAAGGCAGCAATTAATGTGGTGGTATCAAGTTCGAGCTTATTAACAGCACTGCCTGCTGTTTTTTGTCTTGCTTTTAATTTAACGGCAGCCTGCGCCATCATACTGTCAAACTGTGTTAATGTTTGAATACCGGATGAAGCAATTTCTTCCTCATTTAAAAATTCAATAATTGTCTGTTCACCTGCATCCTGTAATTCTTCAAACGTTAGTTTTAGCTTACGAAAATTCTTGCTGTTATATTCATCGTCCAGTTTACTAATCTTTGCTATCAGGGCATCTCTTTTATCTTTCCCGGCCTGTAGTTGCTTTTCTACTTCTTTAATTTGATTGACGATTAACTCATAAGCATCAGATGATTTTTTTAAATCCTGCACCTGTTTATTTAATGCGTTAATCTTTTCAGCATGTTGAGCTGAATTTATGTCGTCATAATTTTTTATTTGTATGAGGTTAGAAATGGTTTGTGCCTTTAACTGCAACGCAGTAATAAGCGGTGTTAGTTCTTTGATTTCATCAGACAGTTTAGCATGGAGTTTTTCTTCATCATATTTTTGCTGTTGCAGGTACTGAATGGTTGCCTTATTATCCCATCCCAACCTGTATCTTGATTTATTCCATCTTCCCGCTCTGTCATCTTTTTCATGCCTGTTTACATTCCTCATCAAGCCATTGGAAGTAATGGCTTTTGGTGAACCATAAAACACTTCTAAATCATCGGTACAATAATAATTAAACCTGTCAAGCAGCGTGGTTTCAAGCCATTTTATATGTTCTGATTCCTTTAATTCAAGTTTATTTACCAAAGCATCGTTATCCGTTGGCCAGCGTACAATACTGTTGGAAGGCCTCCGTTCAATTTTATTATATACCAGCCTTGTCTGCATATCATTGTTGTAAATAAACTGGTTTGCCGCTTTGCTGAATTTTTCAGGAACCAAAAGCTGCATGGAGAAATTATGCAATAGTTTTTCAATTGAATCTTCCCAAAGCTGTTCAGTTGTTTTCACTTTGATTAATTCACCTGCAAACGGAATTTCATCTTCCGTTGTTTCCAGAATATCAACTAACCTTTTTCTTGCATTAATAAGGTCGTCTGGAATCCTGTTTTTTCTGGACAAAAGCGATGTGATTTGCTGTTGCAGGTTCTCGATTTTGTTACCTACACTTTCCTGTTCAATTTTTAGTCTCAATTTCTTTTCAGCAAGCTTTTCCGCTTCTGCCGGAACTGAGGAATTTAACTCAAGTGTTTTATTATAATTATTTCTGAATACACTTGCATCAATGTCGGTATCCAGCTTTAGCTGTTCACAGAATTGCACATACCGGGTATTCTCAGCACTTTTACGATTTCGTTTATCTGTTTCGTTGTCAATATCTTTATTCAGCAAAGAAACCTGGCTGTCTATATTGAGTGCAGCCCTTTGGGTAATAAGCTGTTCCTTTTCTTTATCAAGACTATCTACAGAAGCTGAAACTAACTCTTTATCCTTAGTGGCAATTTCAATATCCAGTTCAAGCCTTTCTACATCTTTCTCCAATAATCCATACTCAATTTTGCCAAGATAAAAAGGCATTTGTTCTTCTATAAATTCCAGCTTTTCTTTTTTACTTCGAAGCTCTGTTAGCTTGAATTTATTTTGAATTACAGGTTCCAGTAATTCAAGTTGCTTTTCGTCTTTTTGTATGGCTTTATGGCTTATTAATAAATCGCTGTAATGGTTATAGAGGCTTTTAAATTGCTCCTCTGCATCTGCCTCTTCCAGCATTTCCTGCCGGATAAAATTGGTTAAATCTCCCAATACTTTAATGCCTACAGTTTGACTGAAAAGTGAAAGGGCTTTATCTTTTAATCCAAACAATTCACTAAAACTGGCAGCATATTCTTTAAAGCTGTTATAAATTGCGGTCTTGGCATATTGTTTCATCAGTCTTTTCTTCCAATCACCTCTAAAGTCAAAATGGTCTTTACCAAAGTGCTCATTTATATTGAGTGGATAAGGTGAAACAATAAACACCTTCTGTAGCCCGCCATTACCAAACCATCTAACCTGAACCAAAGTGATTGTATGCTGTGTGCCTGAATTTTGAAAACAGGCAAGCAAAACTGAATAAGGATTATCCGCTTTGGTACGCAACTGTTCCGTCTTTGATTTCTCTTCAGCTTCCGAAAATGTTTTACCATGATAGCCCCAGAAATAAGAATTTTCATCCCGTTCCTTTTTTGATTCAGCACCCGAAGACTGATTATAAAATCTTTTATTAGTAGGCACAAGTATAGTAAGTAACGCATCAATCAACGTTGTTTTGCCACTGCCGTTTGCTCCAGTAAGCAGGGAAGTGCGGCCATCGGGCTGCAGTTTATATACTTTGCCGTTAAATGTACCCCAGTTAAACACCTCCAGGTATCTAAGCCGGTATCCATTGTCTGAATTATTGTTACTGAACAGTGTTGACATAGTTACTTAACTTATTCTTTATTTCTTCAAGCTTATCATTGCTGATAAAGGCTTTGATAATTCTTTTTATTTCATACTGGTTATTATCCTTATTGACGCCATCCTCCCGGTTCAGCTTCAATATGCCAATATTTATTAAACTGGTTATTGGTTTTGACAAGTCTTTCCATAATTTACTTTTGTTGGTTTGTTCCTTGGAAAATAGTTCTATCCGCTCTTTTATTTCTTTTTGTGTGAGATAGAATTTTGTTCCGTCACTTTTAACATCAAATTCTTCAAGCCCTTCCCTTAGAATTACAGCAAGCAATGTAGCCTCATAATTCAGCGTTTGTTTTTTCATAAGGCGTGGTAATGGGTTATCATCATTTTCATCTGTTTCTGGTTGCATGACCCTTGCAAAGCCATCCTGTTCATTAATGATGAGTTCTATACCTACTTTACCAAAATATTCCTGTATGGCTGATTGCCATCCCAATAATTCCCGCCAGATATTTTTATCATCTGCATAAACCGGCCCTTGCAATAATTTAATAATGACTGCTGCAAATGGAGCCCTTGCGATTTTTGTCTCCATATTAGTTTGTTGTTGGCCGTGTATAAATTACCATTGGCACATTTACTTTTCTTTCACCAATTAAAATTGGCTCTTTTGCTTCTTCTATTATTATATGATGCGTACTTGAGGTGGCTATCGAAAAATAACCAACTATTTCGCTCAGTCCATTTTCAATTCCATATTCATCAATAATTTCTTTTAACGTAACCTGGGTTTTTTCCTCCAGCATGGCATCAATTCTTTGCAATAATTTCTTCCTGTCAATTGTAAACTGGTCAAAGAGTAATTTAAAATCTGCATCTCCGTCTTCGCCGGTGCCATCAGGGAATAAAATACTTGTCATATCGTCTTTCTCTTCACCGGGTTCCCATCTGTCAAAAAGATTAATGTATGGCTCATCTTCAATAACTATAAAATCATCTTCCTTTATTTTTGTTTCGATGAGGGAATAAGCCATTTGTCTTATATCGCCAATCAATTCCATTGCCCTTCTTCTTTCTAAAAGATTTTTTTCAGAAAGTACCCGGCTTATCTTTTCACTTAATTTCCGGTTGGAATCAATCACTTTGCGGCCAGAAACATGCAGGTAACGCTTCAAATGTTTTAAAAACCTGTCATTATTATAATCAATATTGTGTTCATTTAAAAGATGATAAAGCCTTTCGGTAAGTTGTGTAAATTCCTGTTGTCTTCTTTCATCCATCAAAAATTCCCAAAATGCTTTAAAACTTTTTCCTTGTGGCTTCTGGTCAATGTCATCAAGGGCATCCAAAGCAAATACCAATAATGTGCCTTTAGCTACATCTTTTTCTGTGTACTTCCGTTGAATATCCTTTCTTATTTGTTCAAAGTTTTGTTCTACTTCGCTAAAATCTGCAAGCAGTTCCCTTGCCATTTTATTTAAGTCGTAAAACTGTTCTTTAATCTCTGTTTCATCAAACACTGAAGGTTTCTTTCCAGACCTTAAAAGGTTTATCTCGTCTTCAATAGCCCATTTTTTCTTTTGCAATTCTTCTATTCTTGCTTCTGCATCTTCGTTAGTCAGTTCAATCATTTTTTGAAGCTTATAAAAAATATCCTTGAACCGGCTATTGGTTCCTACATATTCACGGCGTTCTAAATCAGCAATCCATTTTAAAGCTTTAATGGTGTCAGGAGTTAATTCATGCAGGTCTTCTCCTTCATCGTTTGGGTACTTTGAAAGGAAGCCGCTATTACTCCATTTTTCAATATACTGTGCTGCCCTAATTGAAAAATCATCAAATAGTGTCCCAGCTTCCAGTTCTTCATCTTTTTCTTCATACGATAGTTCTTCCATATAACCCTCCAGTTTACTTCGCAGTTCGCTGTTTGTAATTGTAGTTTGGTTAGCGTCTGAAAATACTTTGTGGAAAAAGGAAAGAATAAACGCAGCATTTTTTGCCCTTAAGAGCAGTAACGGTTTGGCTGTTTTAAATTGTACAAGAATTTCCTCAAAGGTCATATCCCGAAAATAGCATTTTTAGTTAAGAGAATGAAATAGAATGATTTAGAGGGGCTTACAGCAACCCCTCATCAGCAAAGCTATAATACCCTTCGCTGGTAATAATAATATGGTCTATCACTCTTATATCATGGTAAGCAGCGGCTGCTTTTATCTTTTGGGTTAATTCTTCATCGGCACGGCTTGGTTTTAAATTTCCTGAAGGATGATTGTGGCTTAGAATTATGCTTACGGAAAGTGATTTAATAGCAGCAGCTAAAATCAATCTTGGGTCGGCTACTGTACCAGTTAAACCACCTGTAGATGCTTCATAAACTCCAATTACTTTGTTAGCTCTGTTTAATAACATCACTTTAAATTGTTCCTGCATCTCAATAGTGTTTTCATTCCATAATTCTTTCAGTAGTTTGTAGCAATCCTGTACACTGCCAATCTTTGGTCTTTCAGAAGGCTTTACTTTTGTTTTATAAACCAATTCAACTTCTGCTACTCTTGTCCATTCCGGAAATTTCATTGCTAACTGTTCCATAACTTAATCATTTAATTGTTTTAAAAATTAATTACAGAACATGCCCTGCCTTTTGGCAATAAAGGCCATGAAGCAACGGAATAAGTAGTATCTAAGTAATAACGGAGCAGTTTTCTTTATGCCGGAATTTTATGGCCGCTTCAGCAGCCAAAAGGCGAACTTTGTGGGGGAATTAATGAATAAAAACACGACACTTAAAAAGTGGATAATAAGTAGTACAATCTATTGAATTACCAGTATATCTTTTTTTAGTCGTTGTTAATTGCTACTTTTTTCAGTGTTAGTTTTAAACTTAAAAAACCAATTAACCCAGCTATCAATGAGGAAATTAAAATCACAAACTTTGCGTTGTTGATTATGGTTTCATCATCAAAAGCAAGCAGAGTTATAAATATGGACATTGTAAAACCAATGCCGCCTAAAAAGCCAACACCAATTACAGATTTCCAATTCATATCATCGGGAAGCTTGCAAATACCGAACGTAACCGCTACAAAACTTAATAAGAAAATACCTAAAGGTTTGCCTACAATTAATCCTAAAGCAATGCCTAAACTGTAATGTTGTGTTAGCGTTTCGCCAATGTCAGAACTTAAAACAATGGCCGTATTTGCCAATGCAAATATGGGCAAAATGATAAATGCAACAGGTTTGTGCAGGAAGTGTTGTAAGATGTAAGAAGTAGATTTTTCGTCACCATTTCCAAAGGGAATTGCAAATGCTAATAATACACCTGTTATAGTAGCATGTACACCTGAATTGAGCATGAAATACCAGATAGCAACGCCACCTACTAAATAAGGGATTAAGTTTCTTACTTTAAGCCGGTTCATTACAAGCAGTGCGGCAAAAATTCCTATAGCAAGAAAAAGGTTTGTCCAAAGCAACGTTTTGGTATAAAAAATGGCTATTACCAGTATTGCTCCCAAATCGTCAATTACTGCTAATGCTGTTAAGAATATTTTTAATGAGGTGGGCACACGGTTTCCTAATAATGATAAAATGCCCAAAGCAAAAGCAATGTCTGTCGCCATTGAAATACCTGCACCTGATTGTGTTGGGGTTTCAAAATTTAAGAGTAAAAATAATCCTGCTGGCACAATCATACCGCCCAACGCTCCAAAGATTGGTAGCAAAGCATCTTTTATATTTGAAAGTTCTCCTTTATAAATTTCTCTTTCTAATTCCAACCCGATGAGTAAAAAGAAAATGGTCATTACCCCATCGTTAATCCAATGTTCAATACTGTGTCCTGCAAATTGTGTTTGCCAAAAATTATGATAGCCTTCACCAAAACCTGTATTGGCAAGTATCAATGAAATAATGGTACAGGCAATTAGTGTTAGTCCGCCAGTTTTTTCGCTGTTAAAGAATGATGTAAATAGATTGGTTGCTTTCATGATTTAAATTACGCAATAAATAAGTATAACACCAAACAGAAAAGCAAATGGGGAAATGAATTGAAAATAAATTGGTTTTAAGATATTAGCAGCCTTTAAAGAAAAGCGATGATGAATTTGCCGGGGAACAAAATAAAGAACGCATGAGGTAATAAGCATTAACCATCCAAATGTTTTAAATGCTGTTGGGTATTTAGAAAAATCGGAATATAAAATTAGCGCTGCTGCTGGTATCATTCGTATTGTTATTTCGGCGTAATTGATAAAATTAGTGCTGCCTGCTTTTCGTAAAATCTGTCTTGCTATTTTCGGTGCAAAAAGCATTATTATGCCAACACAGATAAAGAATATCCCAAAAACAATTATTGTCCATTTTGCAATTGTATTCATCATAATTACTTTTCAATTTGTTGCTAATTAGAGCAATTAAAATTAAAGAGAATTTCAAATAAACCATTCACAAATACCAAACTCAAATCTTCCCATATACCCAACGAGCCACACCCTCAAGTGTGGCTCGTTTCCAGCCTCTAAAAATCTTATTAAATAAGAGGGCAAATCAAAAGGTTTGCCCTCTATGATTTCAATTTAAAAAATCTACCATTTCCTTTTTTACAAAACTGTCACAAAGCTGAAATGCTTTTTGCGTTCTTAACTGTGCTGTGCCGCCATACAATAGCGATTTCATTTTGGCTTCATCATCTTTGTAATTCCTTACATTCTGAAAATAGCCGGTGAGAGCATTGTATGCACCAAACACAGTTCCTTTTGTTGTTTCTGTTTGTTGTGTGGGGCTGCTCATGTTGTATTCATGCACATCATCACACATATTTTTAAAGCAGGTGCTTAGTTCATCCAGTTCACCGTTCTGAATATTCTGCAATACTTCTTTATTGGGAACCATTGCCATTTGTATCAACTTCTGCACTTCTTTATCGGTAATACGAACCTTTGCCCACTGATTAAAAATTCCTTCCAGTTGTACAGAAAGCTGGTTTGATATGCCCATTACTTTATGGGCTTCTTCCAGCCGTTCTTTTACATTGGCAGTGTGGCGTATCTTAATAGCGTTGCTGCTATTTTTGAGGGCAACATTCAGCGTATTATTGCAAACAATCCTTGTAGGTGTAAAGGCTGCCATAATACTGCCAAACCCATCATGTGAAGTAGTAAGAAACAAATATTTCTCAATCATATCATCACTGCCAACTTTGATGTAACCCGGCAATTTAGCAGTAATGAAAATCTTTTCACCTTTGCCCAATGCTCCGGCTGTTTCATATTGAATGCCATCGCCGCCAACTATTGCATCAAAAAAACTGAAAGCATCAATGTTTTGCACCACCTGATAATCTTTACCGACTACACCTAATACGGTTTCGTTGTCTTCCCTGACTGTGGCATAGAAATTTGGGACTTGAACTTTAGCAATTTTATTTTCATTGCCATGATACGTTAACTGATTTTCTGTATCGTAAGTAAATAATTCTCTTTTTCCCACCCGGTAATCAAGCCCTGCAAATTGTAATGCTTCTTTACTGGTGGGATAGTCCTGTACTATTTGCCCCAAGCCATGCCATGCTTTTTCTTTTACACTAAAAAAACAGTGTTGTTGTGTTTGCTCGTTGAAATTGATATTGTGTGCCATGATTGTAATTTTTTGATGAGTAAATAAAAATGAAAGCATCCTGCCATTTGACAGGATGCCATAAAAAACTAAAACGGTAAATCTTCTGCTACTTCAGAAAGTGCTGCCGGTGCGGCAGTGATAGGCACTACCGGGGCTGGTGTTCCATTACCACCATTTGGACGGCCATGCAGTTTAATACTGTTTACATGAAAAGTAAGACTGGCTTTTACTTCACCCTCTTTGTTTGTCCAGGCGTTTGCACCTATGCGGCCATAACATTCAACCAATGTTCCTTTAGTAAGGAATGCTGCCACGCCGGGGTTAATCCAGTACGAACAGTTTACATAGGTTACAATCTTCTGTACTTCATCGCTGCCTTTTGTTTTGTAAGTGTCGTTAATAGCAATAGAAAAGTTCACCACTTTTTTCCCTGCTTTTGTTTCGCTAACGGTTGCGCCTGCGGTAACTCTGCCGATGATTTCCATAACACGAAATTTTAAATGTTTAAAAAATAATTATTAAATGAAGTCAGCTTCGCTTCATTCATTTACCGATAGCGACCAGCCATTAGGACTGCGGCGGAGGAACAAGGTTTTTTAAATAAAATACTACCCCGTGTTGGATAGCATTACATATTCAGGTGGAGATTTTTTTAAAAACCCGTGGCGATTGACGGCTCTTTATAATGTGGGAGTAAGACCTTGTTCCGCACAAAGCAGGACAATAATTTTGCGGCACGGTTAGTTGAATGAGCAGTTAAAATATTTGAGTTATTTTTGAAGTAATCACTTTAAAAGGATAAAAAATAATTTAGTATGCTTGAGACAGAAAATAAAAAAGAGGAACTATTATCCGGAGGAGTTTTAATTGTTGGTTCACTTCTTTGGGAGGAATCTGAAATACGGGATAAGTGGCGGCTTCAATGCCTTGATTTAAAACAGCGGCAATTTGTTTCGCTGCCTATTAGATATGGAAGAATATCAACAACGAGAAATTGTACTTATACGATGGTTTTTTCCAGCGAATGTAAGACACAAGAAAATTTGGGTACTGGTGTATTTATTCCTTTTTTAGTAAATCCAATTAGTTTTAAACAATTAGAAGCCCATGTTAGACGAATGATTAGTGCTGAGTTCAATAAGGAGAAAAATCTAAACTCACAAAATTGGGATTGGGGCGCAATGGGCATTTTATTTAATCCGGGTAAACAGCCTGATGATTCTCCAAAGTCATTTGCTATTGCATCATTTATTGCAAAATGGGCAAAAAAGTATTCAAACACATTTAACCCTGATGATTATAAAGTGGGTAATGAAACTCCTGTTATCTCAAAAGACGGTTATCTTTTGATTGATTGGCAAAATCTTCCTGAAAAGATTGATTTTGTCATTGCTACTGTTATTAAGCCTGAATTGAAAAATTATCCCTCCGTAAAGAACATTGCAGATAGAATAGTTGTAAATGAATATGATAAATATTTTAAGGAAAACAGAAAAGAAGGAATAACCACTTTTCAAGATTTGGAAGTTGAGGAGTTAATTACTAATAAAAGATAACATCCTGTTTTAAAAGCTGGAATTGTGTTTGGTGAGGAACGAGCCAAAGTCAATTCCCAATATCATTATCCGGCACAGTTCTCACGGCTTATTTGCCGCAGGCGTAAAAGAAATAAGACGGGTGTACTGTGCGGGGTTTGCTGCAATACTCTTTAATAAGTTTTTTTGAGAAGTTGGTTACAGTAGCTTTTAAATTACCGTTAGGGATTGCAACGGAAATCCTTCTGACAAGAAGATTGAAGTGGAAAGCCCGACCGAAGGGAACGGCAAAATTTTATATTTATTTATCGAACTGTTAGAGCAAATAATAAAGTCTGACCTTCAAAGCGGGGAAGATATGGTATGAAGTAGTTTTAATTTTTATTTAATCAAACCCTGTATTGTTTCCAGCTTTTGTTACCTGTGCATTTAATACCCCCCATCGGCTAACATTATTTTGGGTGTATTGAACATAGGCTACGATTTTACAATTAGTGAGGTTGTAACTTGTCGCATTTAGAGTATAAGATTTTTCCCAGGTTTCATTTTTCTTTTGGACAGATGTTGGTATCACATCTCCGAAAATATCAGTTGCTGCTACCCGCAATACATTGTTGTGCCTGTAATCCTGTATAGGGTCGCCTAATCCATAAAAAGGGCTGTCAAAATTAGTGTTGTAAATATTTGATTGGGCGTAAATAAGGCTGTCTTCTAATAGCACCACAACAATACTTAGACTCTCAGAAGTAGTGACATCGAATTTAACCTTCACAGTTGCATTTACTGTATTGCCACTAATTATTGTGTTTATAGCAAGCCCCAATTTACTTCTGCTGTTTAATATCCCCTGTACCATTGCCATTGATTCATCCCATATTTGTCCACGGTTTAAGTATCCAAATGGGAAACTACCAACTCCAAACTTAGCTCTCATTTGGGGTACAAAGGCATATTCAAGAATATCTCCTGAATGAGCCTGAATGGGAATGATTTTATTATTGGAGCGAACCATTGTATCAACCAGGTAAGTAAACCGGGTACAAAAACTGCACCACATGCCAGCAAACTCCTCCATGATTATTTTCTTGCTGAAATTATTTATTTCATGCCGGATGGCTTTAAAACTTACTGCATCTGTTTCCTTCCCGTTAAGCTTTGCTTTTGCTGAAAATGTTTTACTATCACCTGTTTTAAAACGATTACCAATAATAGGGTTATTGTCAATCAGCACCTGGCTTGAAGCGGTAACGTCATTATTATCTGCATCATAAACTGTAACTACCAATTCATCGAAAAAATCTGAATAAATAACCGGAGAATTTATTTCAACCCTTAGTTCCTTTGGCGGAGAACTGTCGTTATTCTTAGAGCAGGAAAAAAGTAAACCGCTCAATGAAAGCAATAGTAAAAAATAACGATTTTTCATCTTTTAAAGATACTATTTGTACGCAGCACAGGCAAGCCTTTCAGAAGATATATTTACTTGTCGCATAAGCGACAACAACTTTGAAATAAATTTTGTAAACTTCCGTTTCATACATAACCTGTAACAAGCAATAATGAAAATTTCATCAATAGTCTTTTCGTATTTATTTACGTTTATTATTTCAGCAAAATCTTTTTCGCAATCCGGCTTACCGGTGTTGCCAATAAAGAACATTAGTGGCAATTCAATTCCCCTTTTGTCTGTTATAGATACAAATTCCGTAACTGTAATCAGTTTTTGGGCCACATGGTGTGTACCCTGCATAAATGAGCTGGACGCTCTACAGGAAATATTAGATGAAAAGAAACAGCGGCCCTTCCACTTAATCGCAATATCAACCGATGAAGCAAGAACTGTACAAAAGGTAAGGCCATTGGTAAAGTCAAGAGGCTGGAATTTTAAAATATACTTAGATGAAAGCAATGAAATTAAAAGGGCATTTAATGTAAGTAATATTCCTTTTGTAATAATTGTGAACAAAGGAAAGATAATATATCAAAAATCAGGCTACACACAGGGAGATGAAGATGTATTGTTAGAAAAAATTAATCAGTTAAGTACTACAAACAATCCATGAGAAACTTTCTTCTGCTTATTTTATTGGTTCTATCGTTTACCGGGTTTGCCCAGGTGGATTTGGGTAAATATGGAAGTATCAGTGGTTCATTCGAGACCAATAATCAATTGTACGTAAAAGACATTTTAACCAACGCTGTTTTTCCACAGGATAGAATTGGGTCAAATAATTACTTGAAAGTTGATTATCGTTTGCAAAAATTTTCAGCAGGTATCCAATACGAAGCTTACCTGCCATCGCTCCAGGGTTATCCATTTGTACTTAATGAATCAAAACTGGTTCAAAAATATTTCTCCTACCAGGAAACAAAATTTGGTTTTACTATAGGTAATTTTTACGAACAGTTTGGAAGCGGCCTTATTTTTAGAAGTTGGGAAAACCGCCAGTTGGGTATTAATAATGCGATAGAAGGCGTAAACATTCATCTTAAACCAATCAATAGCCTTGATTTTAAGTTTATTTATGGCAAGCAACGAAGGAGCTTTGAAAATAGTGATGGAACAATCAGAGCGATAGATGCAAACTGGCATTTAGTAAATCCATCACAAACAAATAAAGAGAAAACATTTTCAATGGGTGCAAGCTTTGTAAGCCGATACCAGCAATACACCGGACCTGACCCTGATTTTAAACCAACAGTGAATGCTTTTAGCGGAAGATTGAACTATGCTGATAATAATAATACATTTTCCGCCGAATATGTTGTGAAAAGTAAAGACCCACATGTAGCAAACCAACAAAATACGAATAACGGTAAAGGTCTTTTAGTAAACTATGGATTAACAAAAAATAATGTTGGTTTTAATCTTAATCTTAGAAGATTAGAAAATATGGACTTCAGGACTGACCGCAATGCAGGCCAAAGTATGGTATTGGTAAATTATATTCCGGCACTCACAAAGCAACAGGAATATTATCTCTCCAATATTTATGTTTACAATGCACAGGCATTGGGTGAAATTGGTGGACAGGCAGACCTATATTATACTATTCCTAAAAATACAAAGTTGGGCGGTAAATACGGGATGAACATTATACTTAATTATTCCCGCTATCATTCATTACAAATTACTTCACAAACACCCACCAGTTTTGAAAGTAATTTTTTGGGAGCAGGAAAACAATTGTTCTATGGCGATATTAATCTTGCTATAAAAAAGAAACTTTCTGGTAAATGGACTACTAATTATTTGTTGCAGCATATTTTCTACAATAAGTCGGTGGTGGAAGGTGGTAATTATGCCAATATAAAGTCAGCTATTTTAGTCGCTGATGTGTTGTATAAATATGCCCCAAAAAAATCTTTCCGCACTGAACTGCAGCATTTGTTTACACGCCAGGATAAAAAGAACTGGATGGGTGTTTTAATGGAATGGAGCTATGCACCGCACTTTAGTTTATTTGCCAGTGACATGTATAACTATGGCATTAGCGATAAAAAAACTCATTACTATAATACCGGCGGTAGTTATACAACAGGGCCGCACAAATTGTTACTGAGTTATGGACGGCAAAGAGCCGGATTGGTTTGTGTGGGTGGCGTTTGCAGGTTGGTTCCTGCTGCTACGGGTTTGAATATTTCTTTTACCAGTAATTTTTAACCCTCATTTCCGGATTTGTTCCAGAGCTTTATCAACTTCTGTCGCAGGCCTTTTACATAACTTATCCTGGCAAACATAAATAGTAGTTTGCCCGGCTACCAATTTATTTTTAAGAAGAGGAAGGCTTCCTTCATTGCGGCCACCTGACAGAAGTACATTAGGCAAATAGTTTTCATCCAATTTTTGTCTCATTTCGTTGAACTGTTTCCCTATGATGGCAACTTCATACGGTGGAGAAACAAAATCTATTTCCAATAAGCCCCAATTGGAATAGAAAAATATATTTTTCCCTAAATCATCTTTTACATTAGCAAGCATCTGCTTTGCCTTACTGACATAGTCATCATTATAAAAATATTGTCCCAATGTAAACAGGTTTTTTGCCATTTCAGAATTGGAAGCCGGTATTACATTATCCGCCACTTCCATTTTACGGGAGATGAGATTTGAATATTCTTTGTGTGTATAAAAAAACATTCCTGATTTGGCATCATAAAAATGTTCCAATGTATAGGCGGTAATTTTATTTGCTTCTATTAGCCACTTTTCGTCAAACGTAGCCTGGTATAATTCTATAAAGGCAGAAACAGTGAATGCATAATCGTCCAGCAAACCCTTTAGAGATGATTTTTCTTTTTTATAATTACGGGTAATTTCCCCATTAGCTCCAATGGCATTTTTCAAAAGAAAGTTTGCATTTTTCAAAGCTGCTCCTAAAAACATTTCATCACCAAATACACGGTAGGCCGTTGCATATCCTTTCAGCATTAAAGCATTCCATGATGTAAGAATTTTATCATCCAAACCGGGCTTTATTCTATTGTTTCTAACCTGCATCAATTTTTCTTTTGCAGCACCTATCTTGTTTTTTAATTCCGTAACAGAGAGCTTATATTTTTTAGCAATAGCATCATCCGTCTCATCCTTGAACAAAATATTTTTTCCAAGCTCCCAATTACCCGCTTTTGTTACATTATAGTATTCCATGAAAAACGGCGCATCCGCTTTCAATATATTTTCTATTTCCTCTTTGCTCCATACATAATATTTTCCCTCCTCCCCATCGCTATCTGCATCAAATGATGAATAGAACCCGCCATCAGAAGAAGTTAATTCACGGTTTATAAAATCAAGTGTTTCATACACCACATTTTTGTACAAAGAATTTTTTGTTAGCTGAAAGGCATGTGAGTACAGGCTTACCAATTGTGCATTATCATAGAGCATCTTTTCAAAATGCGGCACATGCCAGTTTGCATCTGTTGAATAACGGGCAAACCCACCACCCAGATGGTCGTAAATACCGCCGTATGCCATATTATCCAATGTTCCTGTTACAGCTTTTAAAGCATCATCATTTTTTGATAAATAATAATACTGCATTAAATATTCCCAGTTGGAAGGCATAGGAAACTTTGGAGACCTGTTAGCGCCGCCTTTTTTAAAATCAATACCGGGCTTCATGTTAGCAAATTGCTTATCGAGGTCATTCAATGTAAACGTTTTGCCTTCTGCTTTGAAAGGCAAATTTTCAACCGAATGAATGCCCATAGTTATTTCTTCTGCCTGCTTTACCAATGCTGCAGGGTTTTTCCTGTTTGCATCAACAAAAAAAATCAGCATTTTCATCCATTCATTTTTTGGGAAATATGTTCCTGCATAGAATGGTTTGCCATCTGGTAATGCAAGTGCATTGAGTGGCCATCCGCCACTGCCGGTTATCAGTTGTGACGCCGCCATATAAACCTGGTCCACATCGGGCCGTTCCTCCCGGTCAACTTTAATAGCTACGAAATGTTCATTCATCAACCGTGCAACTGCAGTATCCTCAAAACTTTCATGCTCCATTACATGGCACCAGTGGCAGGCTGCATAACCAATACTGATGATAAGCATTTTATTTTCATCCTTAGCTTTTTTCAGCGCCTTTTCTCCCCAGGGATACCAGTTAACAGGATTGTGTGCATGTTGCAGTAAATAAGGGCTGCTTTCATGAATGAGTTCGTTGGTGTAGGGATTGTTATTATTCACTTTCTCATTTTTATTATTTTGTGTTTGACCGCAGGAAGTGCCTGAATTCAGAAGAGAGATAAGAAATATTACCAGCAATACACTTTTCATTTTGTTTAGCAATTAAGGCTATTGTAATAAATTACTTCCTTTTCATAATATAAATTCAAGTAGTGACCGTTTCCGGCGTACTTTGTTTTGTTTGCGGTACTAAATGCTTACTAAGATTGCTTAAAGGCCTTTAATTATGAAAACTTCCCATACTGTTTTTAAGAGATATTTTGGCAACATAACTTATAATTTGATTTTAAAGCTTCCAAATATCCCAAACCGGCTGCTTTTATTGTCCGGCAGAGGTGTTGGCAAAAGTCTCCAAACCAAATCTAATCGTAATACCTTGAAAATATTATCCACTCCAGTTCCCGCCTCTAAATACAATTTATTATCCAATGATTTAAATGAATGGTTGCTTACAAAATTCAATTGTTTATTACTGTTGCTTAAAGAGCCTGTTATTCCCTTTATGTTCCAAAACTGGCGAAATTTTAATTTTCTTGTTAAAGAAATAAATCTAAACAGGCCGTTTCCAAGATTGTGCTCAACAGAAAAGCCAGCATACTTATCACTTACAAATTCATATTTCGACATCAGGTTAAAGGAGTATTTATTATAATAATACACTTCGTTACCCGGATGTACTTCCAGCAATACATAAGGCAATGTACCAAACACTTTTCCACCAAAGAAAGTATAATCTAATTTTCCGAAAGGTGCAATAGAAACCTGGTCGCTAATGCTGGCCGAAATTTTCTGGTAAGTATAGCTGCTGTTTAATACCCCTTTAATTCCCTGTGTAAATTCAATATCTGCAATCGGGTAAGGGCTTCCTAAACTGTATCTGAAAAAATTAGTTTCATAAAATTTTTCAATGTAAGCAAACCGCAGTTTGAAAGACACCTCTGTTGTATTTAAAGAAACTCCTTCAGCTACAGGGAATAACTCTTTTGCTGGTATTCCCTTTAGCGGTTGATAGTATTTGTTACTTAGTGTTAACGTACCTGATAACCCAATTTTACTATCATGAAAATACTGCAGTTTGGATTCTCTTAACCTGATGAATTTAATTGGAATACCTTTTTTACGAATAGCCACTGCCAGAATATTATCGCTTTGAATATCTGTATTATAATTTTGAGAGAAATTAAGGTCATCCGTAAATGATGCTGATAAAGTTTGCCGGGAACTACGGTTCAGTAGCCACAATGCCTCGCCTTTGCCCTTAATTTTTTTATCGGTAAATCCGTAAGCCAAATATCCATGCAGCCAGATATGTTTACTGAATTTTTTAGTTGTTCCGAGGTCAAACCTTACTCTTGTACCTTCCCAGGCATTCCCGCTTAACCAACTGAACCAGGGACCAATTTGTATCTTGCCGATATTTTTATATCCTGTTGTAAGAAAAAATAAAGTGTTGAAGTATCTCTTATATGCTGCTGAGTTTTGAATGGAATCCACCATAGAATAAACACCTTGCTCAGTTTTAGTCAGTGACTCCGGCCTTGCATGTTGCCAGTAAGCATCCTGCTTGTCCCTTACATCGGGAAGCACTTCTACTTCCTCTATTACTTTATTTTTGGCTACCACCGGCGCCACCGCATTGGTATTTACAATGGCGTTGTCATAATTGGTCGTTTTGCGGGCAATGAAACCGGCACTATTATTCCCCAATGGGTTCAGGTTTACAATGAATTTATCTTTGCTTAAAAACCAAGTGCTGTCATTTATCAGTTTAAATTCCTGAACAATACTTAACTTATCAACAAAGTTGATATTAGCCTCCTTGCTTACATGAAGAATCATTTTTTGAATAGCATATGTACTGTCATGCACCCAGCAATCTCCCGTAAAAGTATTTTCACCGGGATGTTTTGGGATAAAAATTAAATGCAAAAGTCTTTTACCAGCCACATATTGTGTATCAGCTAACCGGTAATTGTAAAAGGCATCTCCGTTAGAATTAATCGGGCTGACAAACTCCTTGTCAAAAACAGGTATGAAATTATTATAGATGACGATATTTTGATAAAGCCCGCCCAGGTATTTGGTGATACTTTCATTTTTAATACCACTTACTTTATTAGCTAAAATAATTTCATGCGTTTTGTAGGGTGATTTTTGATAGTAATAGTCTGAAATTGTTTCAGAGAGGAAGGTGGGCAAGATAGGTTTCTCTTCTGAAACCGTATCCACATTGCTTTTCAGGATTTTGCTGAAGGGTTTAATCAAACGGCTTTTTAGTATTTTCTGCTCACTGATATTATTAATGTCAACCTGTAATTTATTATACACATGATAAGTGAAGTTATCATTTTTAAAAATGTTATTGCTGTCTTTGTGTGCCACAACCTTTTTCCATAAATACCAGCCACGGCTGTGTTTCTGCTTTGCCTTTATAACAACTTCTGCTATAGCTTTGCCTGATTCTAATGCAATAAGAATGCTGATGGAATCTTTATCATGCGGTATAATAAAAGTAAAAGTTTGATAACTGACGCTGCTTATCAATAAAGTATCAGAAGGCCATTTAGACAGGTCAAAACTAAAAGCCCCCGATGAATCTGTAACCTTGCCAACTGTAGAGTTTTTGAACCGTACACTTGCAAATGGCAGGTACTCATCAGAATGCCCGTCTTTTACAAAGCCCTTTATTATTTTTCTTTGAGCAAATACATTGTTACTACAAATAAGTAATAAAATTAAAACTATTAAACCTGGTATCTTATACATTCTTTGCGTCTTTAGAAGCTGCCTATGGGGCCATATTTATTTTTAGCAAAACCGATTTTACATCTTCGTACCAGGGTTTCCAGGGAATAAAATGTGGGGCGCCTTTTAAAATAATAACATTTACATTTTTGGCATTCGTTAGCATTTTATGTGCATACTCTGCATTGCCAACCGGTACAAATTTATCCTTATCACCATGCATAATACATACATCACAATTAACTGCAGCAAATTGAGTAGCCAAGGGTTGAAGGTCTTTTTTTAAGTACCATATTTCCTCGTTACTTTGCCTGAATGCACCAGGCAAAAAATATTTAAAAGGACTGTTTAATAAAAAGCCTCTCCATTTTTCTGGTTGCTCTTCAGCAGGGTCAACAGAGGCTGCTAATAAAACAACATCCTTAAAAACTCCCGGATTATCCGCAGCTAACTTTATTGCAAGCGGCCCACCTAATGAATGCCCGACAATACAAAAGGGTTTACCGTTTTGCAGATATTTTAATAAGGGACTTATAATAGCAGACTGTTCTGATAAGTTTTTAGCATCCCCAAACTGACTGTAGCCAAACCCTGGCCTGTCAATAGAAACCATCCGGTATTTGGCTAATAAATCTTTATCCTGCAAGTAAACACTAAAAGCATCCCAGCTACCAGGAGATCCGTGTACAAACAATAAAGTCGGAAAGCTATCAATACCGGTTTTTGCAAAATGTAATTTGAAGCCATTTACATTTATGGTTTCGGTCTGTAGCAACACACCTGCGGCAGCAAATTGCTTTTTTGCTGCCGCATCGCTTATTCTGAATTTCATACAACTTTGTGCAAAAACTAACCAGCACAAAAGTGAAATACCAATAATTATTAATTTTCTTTTAAATCGCTTTCGTTTCATTAATTTATTTGCAGCGCTTAATGTGTAAGTTGCTGCCTGTATTTAATAGTAGAAGAAGCAACCCCATAACCTTCGGGGAGAGTAATATCAGACACTTGATTAATACCGATTTTTATTAATGCCATGTGGTGGATAGCATGTTCCAGGTTATAGGCTATTTCCCGAAAATAGTTAGTGGGTATCTGGTTTAACTCAAAACTGTTTTCATCAAATCCAGCCTCAAGAATTAGTTCTTTGTTCTCAACAAATAATGATGAGTTTATATGCTGCATTAAATTTACAGCTACTTCATTTGACGATTCAATGTTTATATCCCTTTTCCTTTTTTCATAGTTTACTGTGCCTTTTGTATAACCTTCCTGTAAGCATACAAACATTTCCACCACATGCCGTACATGTTGGCCTACAGTTGCTCCGGAAAGTGTATCAATTTTTTTGCAATATTGTTCAGTGTTCAATTGAACCAATGAATCTTCTAATTGCTGAAAAATAACCTGTACCGATTGTTGAATTGTCATTGCTGTTATCTTTTTAATATTTATATCCTTCACCTGCTTTTTCTTCTATCTCAACCCCCAATGCCAATACTATGCGGTTTACAAAGTTGAAGTAGGCTACTACTAATGTGGCATCCAATATAGACCTGTCTTCTAATCCTGCCTTCCTCAATCTTTCCGTTCTATTTTCATTTTCAAAGTCGTCTGGATGCATGGTAAGTTCAATAGCATACCGGCATAATAAAGTATCGGGTTCGCTCAATCCGGCAGTTTCATAATTCTTTCGCAGCATTTGCACCCTTACTTCATCTTTCCAATAATTATTTAAAGCTACTTCGTGATGCTGCTGGCAATATTCACAGCCATTTGCTGCCGATACCACCACCGCTATCATTTCCCGCTGTGCCCTTGTAAGCGGCGACTGGCTGAACATTATCGTCATATACAATTCTATATGGGCAATAATGGTATCTGGGTTCAAGCTCTGTATGGTATGTACAGCCGCCAGTTTACCCCTTTTTTCAATCAGGTCATCATATATATCCCTGAGCTTTCCCGTAGCTTCTTCGAACGGAATTACTTTAATATTTGGCATACAGTTGTTTTTTTAGACGAGGAAGTGTCGTCTTCCTTACAATTTAATTTAAAGAGCTATCCAGAAATTATAAATGCGATAAAATCTCTTGAACAGTAACTCTTTTCCTATAGTCGGGGTCAAAATGTTTAAAAACTATTATCCCTTCCTTATTAATAATATAAACAGTTGGCACAGGAAGCGTCGCCCCGTTACCACCATTTGCATCGTAAAAATCAATACCGTTTTTTTTGTATTTCTCAACTGTGTTGCTATCTACGCTAAAAGCTACATCATAACTTTTCATTATTTTCAACCCATCGTCAAAAAGCACTGGATAAGAAGCTTTTGTTTTCTCAACAGTTTTAGAAATATTCTCAGGCTTTTCAGGAGAAACAGCAATTAAGGCGGCTCCCTTTTCTTTTATAAAACTTAGGGAATCCTGAAGTCCCTTTAACTGCCTGTTACAATAGGGGCACCATTGCCCCCTGTAAAATACTATCACAACAGCCCCCTTTTTTAATTCCGCTGAAAGAGTAATTAATTTGCCATGCTGGTCTTTTGCGGAAAATTCCGGGGCTTTATCATTTAATTGAAGCCCTTTTGGAGACGGCTGCGCAAAGGAAAGTAATGGGGTGAGAAATATTGAAAAGATGATTAAATGAAGTCTCATTTGATTAATTTGTTGGATTGCGCTAATGGGGTTTAAACTAATAAAGAGTTGCATATTTTTAATACACAACTCTTTTAAAATCCGGGAAATTGGATTTCAGAATATTTTTATTCATCACCCTTGTCGTAAGCGGCGGTATAGTTAACCTCAATATCATCTGCTACATTATTTTTCATCTTGCCCTTTGGTTTTCCTACACCATAAGAACCAATATCTTTCACTATGAATTTACAATGCACAGAAATTTTACCATCCTTAACAGTAATATGAGCTTTCTCCGTAACAGGCTTTGCAACACCTTTGATGGTCAGGTCACCTGTAACAGTAGCTTCATAAGTTCCATCTTTTGAGAAATTAACCGCAGAAAGGTTTGAAATTTTTCCTTTCAGGCTAATTTTAGGGAACTGTTTTGAATCCATGAAATTGCTGTTATTGAAATGCTCTTGCATCAGGGCTTTTTCGAAAGAGAAACTTTGTACCGGAACTGAAATGGCGATATCCCCTGTTGAAGAATTGATAACTCCGGTAACGGTATTATTAGTAGCTGAAATATCTTCAGCAACCGTGTGCGAATAAATAGTAGCCTGACCAGTTCTGGCTATGTACTTTGTTTGAGCGTTAACGCCTAATGCTGCAATGGCTGCAAACGCAATGGAAAGAATAACTTTTTTCATAATTGTTGATTTTATTATTATTGACATTCTGAAGTAGAAAACCTTACAAACTATCCGTGCTTTAACATTTTATTTTACAACCCAACTGAACAAAACTGGATAAAAGAAAAGTCCCTTATTTAATCAGCGTATCTATCAGCCACCAGGCGATTATAACCGCTGCAATAATTGATTTGATATTACAAAATGTCCAGAAAGATTTTGGCTTCTTATTTTCCTTCCTGGTATAACAATTACAATTTGAACAACTGCTCATTTTAATATTTGTTTTGTAAACGGAGTAACTGGTTTAACTAACATAGCAGTTACAATCCCAAAAACTACATGGCCCATTACACTTCCAATCATCATCAGTACCATTGAATCTTCAGGTTGTGGCATGGCTGCATCGCCAAAAATGGCACCCATAACCGGGAAGCCGATTTGCGCCACAATAAATGCAACTATCCCATAAACAGCACCCCTGGCTATTTTACTTGCAATTTTCTTTAACCAGTTATTGAAGAAGAAAACATAACCGGCTGCGAATACAATACCTATCATAAAATGAATGACCCATCCTATTGCCACCGGCACACCCATCATTCCGGCAAGCATAGCCGGAGGGCTCATTTTCGGCATACCCATAGCACCGCCAAGCACCATCAAAAGGGTCATTACGATAGTGGCAACTATACCACTGATAACTGATTGTTGAATTTTGGTTTGCATATCTTTTATTTCTTATGACGGGGTTTTGTCAATTACCTGACAACTTTTTTGTATTTATTTCCTTCAGCTTACTAATCCAACTGCTTAAATATTTCAAGATATTCTGCTTGTAAAGTAGTGGACTTGTCTTTTGCATACCAGCCGTGCAGGTCTCTCTCAAAATCATCCCAGCTTTTCCCGGCAGGGTTCTTTTTCCAGTTCTTTAGCATTTCCTGGGCTGGCCGTGGCCTGGGTCCCCAAACAAATGCTTCTTTACTCAGCGTTTCATTTACCGCTATTAATTTGGGTACTGCACGGGCACCATTGGTAAGGTATTTATCCATCAGTTCGGGATTTTCGTCCCTGAGCAGGATAAACAGTTTTATTTTATCAGGGTTTAATTTTGCTATCTCCGCAATCACCGGAAGGTTTTGTGCACTATCCCCACACCATGCTTCTGTAAGTACTATCCAGGTATAATTGTGCTGAATTTTTTCAACAGTTTTTTTTAGCTCTGGATTAAGTAAAATAGTTTTATGAATGCGCTGGGTTCTTGACCAATTTAATTTTGTGTATTCCACTAATGCCGGGGAATGAAGCACAGAACTCGTTGTTCCCGTTTGAACCCATTCTCCAAATTTCTTCAGATAGCCCTCATAAGTGTAAAGCCCCAACTCGGTTAATAATGTTGACATGCTATATTATTTTTTCTTTTGTTTAAGACCATATTCGCCAAAATCTATCAATTGTTTGGGACTTATGTATCCCTGTGTGTAGGTTACAATATTACCGTCAGCATCGGTAATAATTAAGGTTGGGTATGCGTTTACTGCATATTTCTCGCCTAAAGACGGGCCATCACCTTTTTCCATATCAATGGCTACGTTAATATAGTTGGCATTAAAAAAATCGCCTGCGGCTTTATCAGGAAAAGTTTTTTTCTTCAATAATTTACAAGGGCCGCACCAGGAGGCATAAGCGTCAAGGAAAATCAATTTATGCTGCTTTTTTGCTTCAGTTAAAGCCTTGCTCCAGTCCGCCTCTATAAACTGGATACCCTGCTCAGTTGCACCATTGTTACTTTCTTTATTTTTTTCTTTGCTGTCTTTTGGAATAAAGGCAAATACAAGGAGGGCTATAACTGCCAACAGGACGGGTAGTAGCATCTTATTTCGCATATTTTTATTGTAAAGACTGTAGATAGTAATATTCCTTACAAACCAAAATGCTAAAAACCCATGTAATTGTGCCTAAGCCAATTCTCCCTTTAAAAAATTGCTTTGAGCTGCTAAAAAAGCTTTGTTAAATCATCTTTATCAGGGTTAGCTTGTGAAATAATCTGCATTTCAATTTAGCTACAGCGTACCTGAACTTTTTAATTATTCGAGAGAAAGGTGATTAAGAAATAGTAAAATATAAAGCACCCCCATAGCTTTATTGATATGAAAAATATTCAGTTTGAAATAACTCAATATCTTTTTTCCAAAAAACATATAGACAATCATTGCCAATAAAGTACCAACTGCATTGAAAAAAGCAAATGTGACAACCGCCCAATTATTTTGATTAAGGTTCAGTGTTTCGCTTAATACACTGCCGGCAATTAGCCAATAGGGAATTTGCTGAGGATGAATTACAATATTAAAAACACCCCTGAATATTGTGCTTTGATGAGGTTTATTTTTTTTGCTCCTTTTTTCAAATAGCATCCATAACCCCATTATAAATAGCAGAGTGTACGAAGCGGATTCAATGAACGTAAAAAACTTAGTATTACTTTTAATGTTGTTAAAAAACATCAGTGATACAATGCAATAAATGCTTTCGAATATAATTACCAGGGCAAGCATCAATATAAGAAATCTATGCCTTTTTGAATTGTATAATTCCAAAATCATCAGATTGATGTTTCCCGGGAAAACATATCCATAAAAACCAATAGGGATTCCAATTAAACTCATTGCAACATTATTTTCTGATTTTCATATTATCGCTAACACCACCGCCATTGGCATTTGGGTTTTAATTTTTCACTTAACGGTTATTATCGAATTTGGTTGAATACTTTTGATTGTATCAATCCGGTTACTATTATATTTTATGATAACAGACATGGCTTTTTTACCAGGCGCAATTGCAAATTGTAAAATATTGGCCTGGTCTGAACTTAACCCTTCGCCGATATTGTTCCAGTTGGTTAATATAGTGCTATCTGAAAAATTGACTGTTACTTTTGCCCCTATTGCCTCATTGGTGTCAGGCATTCTTACTTTCAGGTAATTGGCTTTGCCGCCATTATTGATAAAGGATTTTGATTCGCCATTAATATTAATGTAAACCAAATCGGGATAGCCATCGTTATTAAAATCACTGGTAAGGGGCGTTATGGCAAAATGTTTGTTTACCACTTTTGCCTGCTCTTCCACCGACGCAAATTTGCCTGTAGGTAATTGAATAAGAAAACGACAAGGCAATGGGAAAAGTGCATGTGGCGGAAAGCTTACATAGTTTTCTGCTACTACTAAATCCTGCCTGCCATCCAGATTAAAATCCTCAAAAAGGCAGCCCCATGAAAATTCAAAATCAGCTACATTCAATGACTGAGCCATATCAGTAAATTTGAAGTTACCATCATTTTTAAAAAGTAACCAGTCAGTTACTAATTGCTGGTTATTTTTTAAATCCCCCTTTGCAAGAAATTTAGGAATAGACGTCCCGGTATTGGAAAAAAATAAATCAACCCGGTTATCATTATTTATATCGCCTGCTGCTATACCCATCGGGTAACCAAACTTACCCGTCATAGGATTAGCTGCCACTGAAAATCTTTTTCCTTTTTCATTTTTATAGGTTCTTGGTTCGCCAGTGTCATAAGCGACTACTAAATCAAGCCAGCCATCATCATCAATATCAATAAATATTCCCTGAAAAGTATTGTGTATATATGTTAAACCATATTCCGCTGTAACATCTCTTAAAGTATTATCACCATTATTGAGAAGTAGCACACTGCTGGAACCATAATTTGCTTTATTAAATATGGTTTGTCCCTCCATCGAATCTTTTTTAAGGTAGGTGGACAGGAACATATCGGTAACCCCATCTTTATTTACATCTCCCAAAGTAATGGTGGCGGGATTTGATTTTTCATTCAGTTTAATACTCAGTTTATATTCTGTGAATTTATCTGTTTCGTTTTTATAGAAGAATACACCATCTTCCCTGGTAACTAATAAATCAGTTTTCCCATCCCTGTCCCAATCATAAGACACGGTCCCCAAAGTGGCTCCATTCTTTTCAGGTAGTTTTCCTGCCCAGGGCTCAAATTTATTTCCTTTAAAGACAAATAATGCATCCTGCTGTCCATACCCGCCACCAATAAAAACTTCATCAATACCATCTCCGTCCACATCAATTATAGATGACCCTAAACTTGGTAGTGATTTATCTTCATTAAACTGGTGAATAAAAGGAAGCGATATTTCGGTGAACTTTGGTATAAGAGAATCAGGAACTGTATAATCGCAGGCTTTTACATAGGGGTCTTTAGTGTCTTTATAAAAATACCAGCCAACAACTAAAGCGGCAATTAAAACTAATCCAATAATGATACCCACAATTAGTTTAATCAATTTCATAGTAATCATATTTATCTTTTAATGCCAGCAAGGATGCTGTAAATACAGTGATATGAGTAACATTCATTGCTGTTGGTGCAATAATATTACCGACAGAAGGAAGCAAAAAGAATAATGCAAACACTATTGCTAATATTAATGCAGGATTAAAGAAAGCCATCCAGCGGGGATAAAGTGTTTTTCTTTTTAAGATGGCAGTTACAAATAATATACTAATCAGCAGTACTATCAACCTAAGTAACTGAACCAATGTTTCCATCAGCAATTTGTATTTATCCAATAGCGATAAAGATGTTTCTCCTGCTGCATAAGATTTTGCAATAAATCCCAACATGCCCCTTGAGGCAATCCACATACCGCCAATTACAAATGCAAAGACACCGGCTATTAAAATGGCTAAAGCCAGCTTGCTGCCGCCGGGTTTTACGGCAAGGTAAAAGTGCCAGTACCCTGCAATATAAAAGGGTACAAAAAAAACAACAAAGAAATGCCCCGTTATTAAACGGCTATCCCCAATAGAAACAAAGAATGAATAATTACTGCCGGTATAACCACCGGTATTATAGTGCATTAAAAATTCGCCGATGCCAACCATAACTGCGCCAATCAGCCCGATAATTCCAGTTAGTTTTAAATTATTCATTGGTTGGTTTGGTATTGATGTGTTCTAACGAAAAAAGTTAACCAGCTTTCTCCCTAATTTATAAGCCGACCATTCTCTTGCCTTAAACATGGTATCAACCTCTGTATGAAAAATATGATTGGAATAATTGCTGATTGTTTTAACTGCAATGGCAAGAATGATTGCCAGGATATGTTTTTCTGAATAATCTGCCATCAGAAATTCTTTCACATCTTCATCGGATGGTCTGCCTCTTTTATTTACCATGACACTGGTAAATCTTGATAAAACCCTGAGCCTGCCATCTGGTATTTCCTCATCATTTCTGATGGCATCGGTAACAGCTACCGGCACTTTACTCATCATATCTGCCACTACACTATGTGCAGCTATACAATAATCACATCCATTTTCTTTACTGATGGTAAGAAATATCACTTCCTGTTCTGCAGGAGTAAAGCCACCTTCTTTGCGGAATAAATTATAACCCGTTCCATAGGTTTCTAACAGGGCAGGAAAATTAGCCATGCTTTTATACATATTAGGTACTATACCTACCTGTTTCTTTGCAGCTTCTAATAAACCTTTAGCTCTGTCATCTGCGTTGGCTATAGCGATTGGTGGCAACGAGATTTTGTAAATATTGTTTTGGCTTTCCATTAGTTTTCAGTTTTACTAAATATTTCCTGCATTACAATAGTTTTGACTTTAGTTCTTCCAATGTAGTAATGCCCTGCTTACGCCACACTTCTTTTCCGTTTTTATAAACAATAAATACAGGAAACGCTTCTATCTTTAATTGTTTTTGAATATCAATTTGGGTAGCACCATCTACATTCACTACTTTGTATTTATCAGCAGCTTCGTTTTTAAGTTGTGCGATTACCGGTTCCATTTTTTTGCAGGGCGGGCACCACTCGGCGCCAAAATCAACCAGCACCGGCTTAGTTGAATTTACCTGTGCGTTATATTCAGCAAGGGTTATCTGTTTCACTTTTGCCGCACCCTCAACATGTTTATTGGCCAATTTCCATGCAGTTAATCCGTCCTTTAAATCCTGGACATTACTAAAGCCATTTTGTTTTAATTGTTTTACGGCTGCTGCACTTCTGATACCAGTTAAGCAATACACATAAACCGGTTTAGACTTATCCATGCTATTTGTACGTTCTTTAAACTGTTGCTGGTTGTACCAATCGGCCTGCAATGATTTTTTTAAATGACCTGAATTGTATTCTGCGGCAGTGCGAACATCCAATATCTGTACATCACCGGAATTGACTGCTCTTTCAAATTCACTGACAGGTAAAGACGAACTTTTATTTTGCGCCTGGCAAGAGATGAATAAAAAGCATAAAGAAATTGCCGCAATTCTTTCCTTCATATAAACGTGGAGATTAGTATGTTTAATCAATAACGATTCTGACGGTAGTCCGGCGGTTACCTTACAGAATAAAAACCTGAATTTATGCAGGACCGGGTTTGAGTACCTTATTGTCATATAAGCGACAAAAAATCACTGCAAGAAATTAATTAACAGTTCATTAAACCATGATGATTGAATAGTGTCATACAACGCAAAAATATATCTGTATGAAAAAAATGTTTCTTTTCTCAGGCTTGTTAATCGTAACATTGTATGCCTGCAAAAAATCTAATGACATTAATAACGGGGGAACAAATCCACCTCCGCCGCCACCTCCTCCTGTATCCACAACATTTATTGGTAAAGGCGGTATTTATTATTTAGGTAATGCCGATGTCCCTCTTAGTAATAACGCCTATACAAACCCCAGCCTTGCAGGCGCAGTAGTAAGGCTAAAATGGGAAAACCTTGAAACCGCTCCGGATGTTTTTAACTGGAGCTACATTGATGGTGAGCTTGCAAAAGCAAAGGCCAACAACAAAAAAATTTCAATTGCGCCATTAGGCTATCCATCGTGGGTAATAACAACACTGGGAGCCGCTTCCTATAGGTATATTGATAAAAACCAAAATCATCCAACTTATCTGGATACGTTGAACGATGTTATTACATGGGATGATATTTACCTTAACAGGGTAAAAAATCTCATCACTAAGCTATCTGAAAGATATGCCAATGACACCACTGTTTCTTATTTGAACCTGGTGGCAGGCAATATCAGCCGTGGGTTTCCTGATACTGTTATCACTACGACCGGGCCAAAAACATTCTGGACAGTCTTTCCTTATAACGCCGATACAGTAGTAGCTAAAATGAAGCCATTGCTGGATTGGTATATGCAGAAATTTCCGAAAACGCCCCTTTGGAGTTCTGTTGATTACGTTTCCTTTGAAAGTAAAGCATCAGGAAGAGCTAATAACTATCTTACCTCACAGTATGTGGCATATGGAGTAGCAACCTATCCTGACCGCTTTGGCTGCTGGAGAGAGGATATTGCCGCCTGTAATCCACAGCCTAATGTACAAAATACAAGCCAGTGGTATGTAATGGGGCAAAACCCAACCCGTACCGGCGCACAAATGCTTTGGAATGTACAGGACGGCCCAACACGGATGAACAAGTGCGGCATATTGCCCAATACCAAACAAGTAGTACTTGACAGCAGCATTAATAATGGCCTGCGATTGGGTATGCGGTATTTTGAAGTATATGCGGCAGATATCAATGACGCCACTCTTACCACAAATATTGCAAACTATAACACCATACTTAAAGCAAAGTATGCATACTAACACCATAGAAGAGATAAGCTGCTGTCAAGGCAGCTTATCCTTTATAAAAAATCCAACTAAAAACTGACCATGAAAAAAAACTCTACACTCATTGTTTTTTCATTATTCCTATCAACAGTTCATGCACAATTTCCTCAATTTACCCGCCCATGTGGCATGTATGGTACTTTTGGCAGCACTTCAGATTCATTAACTATGATTTCTCTTGTAAGCACAAAGCCATTTATTAAAGGATATACGTTTTATAGTAAGTGGAAAGATATTGAGCCTCAAAAAGGGGTGTATGATTTTAGCCGCTTACGTATTGCATTAAATATTGCAAGACAATATAACCAGAGCATTAGTTTGGCAATTTTTACAGATAGCGAGCCAGATTGGCTTTTAAACGACAATGCAGTGCAAAAATGGTATGACAATAATCCAGGAAATGCAAATGACAGTACTTTGCATGTGGTACCGTGGAATCCAATCGCAAATGAAAGGTTGCGACTGTTACTTACAACCCTGGCATCAATGACAATGTTTGATAATCTATCCGGGGCTACAACTACCATTTCCAATCATCCCTCTTTAAAACAGATAGAGGCACAAATACCAGGTATGCGTGGCATTAGGGATATTGATAACGAAATTCGTGATATCCCCGGTTATAACCGGGATACTTTAACCAGTCGCTTTATTGCCGTTTATAATACCTATATAAACACTTTCCCCAAGGCATTTGTTTCAAGTTCATTTTTCGGTATTTCCGATTATATTAATTCTCCAAATCTTAAAACCCACCTGATAACAGCATTTAATAATGCTTTTAATAACTCAAGTACACCTAAGCTCGGTTTTTTTGCTGAGAACCTTTCTTGTGCTGCACCAGCAGCCAATTCCGGAAATGTACTTTTTGCCAATAAAAGCATCACATATAATTTGTTTCAGATGCTGGGTTCGTGGACTAATCCAAATCTGGCAGGCAATAATGCAAGTAATATAACAGCATGCAGTACCGCTGCCAATGCAAATGGTAATGCTTCCGGCCCGGAAATAGCAATGAAGTATGCCTACGAGAATTTCAATACAACATACTTTGAAGTTTATGTTCAGGATTTTACTAATCCTGCCTATGATAGTGTGTTAACCCACTTTTATAACACAGTAATTGCTCCTGCATGTGGCTTTGCAACTGGCAATAACCCTATTGATAGTAATCAAACAGAAAAACTGATAATATATCCAAATCCTGCGGATGTGTACATTAATGTTAAAAATAATGGCATCATAAATAATATAAATATCTATGACGCAATGGGGAAATTGATGCTTCAGAGCAACTCTTTCCCTGTAAATATCGGCAATCTTTCAACCGGGATTTATTTTGCCAGGATAGCCACCAGTAAAGGAACGGTGTCAGCAAAATTTGTAAAACAGTAACGGGAACTATCTCCATTTTGTCAACTTAAAGCAAATGAAAATTCAAATGAAAAATATTTCTCTCAGTACCGTTTTTATATATGTATCGTTATTTGCCTGCAAAAAATCAAATGACATTGATAACGGGGGAACTAACCCGCCGCCACCACCGCCAGCCACAGGCACCGTGCAGCAGGTAACTTTCACCGGCCCCATTACCAATAAGCCGGTTACGTTCAGTATTTATTTACCACCCGGTTACAATACAAACACAACCGTAAAATATCCGGTAGTATATCACCTGCATGGAATAGGCGGCAAGCATAATGGCAACCAGATAACCAGTGTGCCGACAGCGTTTGAACTGGCAAAAGCAAATGGCCTTACGGGAGAAGTAATCATCATTTTCCCCGATGGATATAACAACAGTATGTGGAGCGACAGTTACACCGGCCTGAAGCCTGCCGAAACCAATGTGATTAAAGAAATACTTCCTTATGTAGATGCCAATTACCGCACCATTGCCGACAGGCAGCACCGCTTTATTGAGGGATTCTCCATGGGAGGATTTGGGGCATTAAAACTATTTACCAAATTCCCGGATTTGTTTTACAAAGTGGTGAGCTATGATGGAGCAGTTCATAACTGGACTACCTTAAAAGCCGCTCATCCCGATATTACCGCCGAGATTTTTAATAATGATTCCACGTTGTTTAATTCGCAGGCATCTCCCTGGACATTTTTGCAGCAGAATGCTGTAAAGTTTAAAACTGATACATTGATGGGGGTTACAGTTGGCGCCCTTACCCAGTATAACCAAACCTGGAAAGGGCATATGGATGCAAACGCCATACTATATAAATATATACAAACCACCTGTGCCCATAATTTAGATTGCTTGCTGCAGGCCGAAGGAAATAAAACAGCTTTGTTTTTTAAATGACGCTACACGACAACAAATATTGCTAACTATAATGCTATTCTTGAAGCAAAATATAAGTATTGACAACTAAGCCAGCAGGTAACATGAACCTTTAGATTTGCTTTTAGAGTTTCTATAAAATAAAAACTACTATTATTATATTTCTTTTTGCTTCTTTTTCTTTGTGAAAAACATAACTATGTTAATAACCAACAATCAAAACAGTTTGGGTGAACTATAACATGAACCAGCTTAAAGAGCTATACACAGATGAAGGCCCAGACAGTTTTTACAGGACGCATCAAATAGAAATTCAAGCTTAAAGGCTTACTATTAAGGTTTCAATGAATAGCCTGTAAAATGATTGTTACAAAAACAATTTTATGAAGTATCAATTTGTAATTGGAATGGACATTTCCAAACACAGTTTCGACATGGCAATTCTTTTGGCAGACAGTCCGGAGAATATTTTCCACAATGCTTTTAGCAATGATGAAAATGGGTTTAAAGACCTGATGTTTTTTGTAAATGAAACAATGCCAGATTTTGATATAACCAAAGCATTGTTTTGTATGGAAGCTACAGGGTTATATTGTAATGCATTACTTCAATTTTTTCAAACCCAGCAGGCAAATGTTTGGGTAGAGAATGCTGTTCAAATCAAACGTTCCCTGGGTGTCAAGCGTAGTAAAACGGACAAAGTAGATTCTATAGAGATCGCCAAGTATGCCTTTAAAAACACAGAATTGGTAAGGCTTTGGAAGCCATCAGGTGTTGTGCTTGAAAAAATTAAACAATTTGCAACACTTAGAGAAAGGATGGTAGTAACACAGAAAAGGCTGATAACTCCTATTAATGAATTAAGAGATGCCGGCCAGAAACAAATGGCTGACTTACTCTTTAAGTCAATCAAAAAATCTATCACGGCGATAGATGCCGACCTGAAAAAAATTGAGGCAAAAATTATGGAGTGCTTAAAAGAAGATGCAAGCCTTCATCATGTTTTCTCTTTGATCACATCAGTAGTAGGTATTGGTTTTGTAACAGCTGTGAACCTGATCATTCACACACAAGGATTTAATATTATGTGCGACAGCAGAAAACTAGCTTGCTATTGTGGAGTAGCTCCTTTCCCTTACCAATCCGGCATTAGTATTAAAGGGAAAACAAAGATTAGTCACATGGCAAATAAGAAACTAAAAACCAATCTTCATCTTGCTGCATTATCAGCCATAAAATGCGATCCTGAAATCAAAACCTATTATGAAAAAAAAGTTTTAGAGGGAAAGCCTAAAATGAGTGTGATAAATGCTGTACGTTTTAAATTGTTAGCAAGAGTTGTGGCAGTTGTTAATAATGATAAAGAATATGTGAAAAAGACAGCCTAAATAGCTTTGTTTTTGTCATAGAAATCTGTGTAAAAAAACCAAATCACCGTAACATTTCTACTCAATAGGTGCTTTATAAATATTGATTGAAGTACCTTTATTAAGATGACATCATTACAACTCTTAAGAAGCAATATTTCTGAAAAAGTTCCCATCACAGACGCAGAAATGGAATTAATATCCAAATATTTCAGGACTAAATCCATTAAGAAAAAAAAGGACTTTAACCGCATAGGAGAAGTATGTAAGGATTTTGCTTTTGTTTGCAAAGGCTTTCTGCGTTCCTATTCAATTGATGAAAAGGGGGTTGAACATATAAGTAGAATAGCCTTCGAAAATTACTGGATTGGCGATTTATATAGTTTCTTTACTGGTGAACCATCAGAATATGCCATTGAAGCCATTGAAGATTCTGAACTCTTCGTAATCTCATTTTACGACCTGGATAGAATCTATCTTGAAGTGCCCATAATGGAACGTTTTTTCCGAAAGCTCTTTGTAAATGCCTACGTCTCAACTTTGCACAGGTTAAATAGTACAGTAAGTGAACCGGTGGAAGTACGATATAAAAACCTTCTTAAAAGCCATCCCGATTTATTTCAAAGAATGCCGCTCAATTACATTGCTTCCTATTTAGGAATGACACCAGAAAGCGTTAGCAGAATTCGAAAAAAAAGGTAACTGCTTACTTTATTTAATTATTAGCCTGCCGTCCTACGACTTTTCACTTGATATATATCAAGGCAATTTCTTAATCTTCCTCAAATGGATTCTTCTTGAGTCTATTCAATTTTGTGTTATTAAATTAATTAAAAACACAAAAAAATGAGTACACAATTTCAAGTTCCAACAAGAGAGCAAATTTCAGAAAACAACCTTCCAACTTTTGATGCAATACAAAAAGGATTAGGTTTTGTACCCAATCTGTTTGCAACCTTAGCTTTATCCGATAACGGATTAAAACGTTACATATCGTTTCAAAACGATAAATCATCTTTAAGTAATAAAGAAAAAGAGGTGGTAAACTTAGCAGTAAGCGAAGTAAACAATTGTAAATATTGCAAAGCTGCCCATACAGCAATTGGCAAAATGAATGGCTTTACAGATGAGCAAGCATTAGAATTAAGAAGCGGAAAAGCATCATTTGACAACAAATTTGATGCATTAGCGAAGTTGGCTAAAAACATTACTTCAACAAGAGGCCATATAGACCAATCTATTTTGGATAATTACTTTTCCGCAGGCTATAATCAAGGCAATTTAATTGATGTAGTTATACAGATTGGCGAAAAAACCGTAACGAACTATTTACACAGCATTACGCTGATTCCAATTGATTTTCCTGAAGTACCACAAATTTAATTTCCAATATTTCTAAAAACCATAATCATGACAGAACAAAACTCAACAATAAAAACAATACTTAAATCTGGTATAGTAGCTGGTACTTTAGATGCAATAGCTGGCGTAATTGTATATTATATTTGGTTCAAATTTAATCCATTCCAGGTATTACAATTTATTGCAAGTGGTATTCACGGTCCCACCGCAATCAATAGTGGTATACCAATGATTCTTGCCGGGATGGTTTACCATTATTTTATTGCCTTTGTTGTGGCTATCATTTATTTTTTCGCTTACCCTAAAATAAGGCTGTTAAGAGATTACAAAATCATATCGGGCTTGCTTTTCGGTTTAGGCATTTGGCTGATTATGAACTTACTTGTTTTGCCAGCATCAAATATTCCGAAAGGCCCATTTGATGCTGGCTTAGCAACCGTGGGTATTATGTGGCACATGGTGCTTGTTGGGCTACCAATAGCACTGATTACTGCTAAACATTATGAGCCTAAAAAAGTATTTTGAATTATGTCTAAGCGGAAACTAATAAAAATAAGCCCCATATTAATAAACTATCGGCTTCTTTGAGACAAAATAAAAAATAGTTTGTGTCGAATGTTTTGGCAACATCATAATATCCAAAACCGTAAAGAAATGCAATTGAAAGTTAATTCTTTCAATTGCATTTCTTTTAACCAATATATCTACAATAGAAAAATGAGTTGTTTTCACATATAATTGTTTGAAATGAAGAAGGGCGAGTGCAGAACTTAGGTTTGCTGCAAGGCTGGCTGGACGTTGGAGCAATCAACATTTTACTGAATATTATAAATTCTCTTCATCAGCTTGCGCAACAACTCAGCTTCGCTACGTCCTTACCAAAAGTGATGGCTGCCAATTTTATTCCTTCGCCTAATGTGAGATAAGGATAAAAACTTTCAGCTAATTCTTTTACTGTAATTTCATATTTGATAGCCATACTTAATTGTTGTATCAGTTCTCCGCCCTCGGGTGCTACTATTCTTGCTCCAACCAATTTATCAGTTTCAGTATTGCGGATGAGTTTAATAAACCCTCTTGTGTCGTAAGCTGCAATAGCACGGGGTACATCTTTTAATTCCAGTTTAGAAACTTCAAAGGGTATGTTTTGTGCTGCGGTCTGTGCTTCATCCAAACCTGCACCGGCCACCTGCGGGTCTGTAAATACTACCCAAGGCAAAGAAGAATAATCAGATTTTAGTTCTGAACCTGTAAAGGCATTTTCTACAGCAATCTTTCCTTCATAAGCTGCTGTGTAAACAAATGAGGGCGTATTGGCAACATCACCCACTGCATAAATATGTTGCAGGTTTGTTTCCATTAATTCATTTACTTGTATATGCCCATTTTTTGTAAGCTGTAACCCAATTTTATCCAATCCAAGTTTTTGTGTATTGGGTTTTGTACCGGATGCTACTACTACTTTACCTGGCTCCACAATTTTAGTAAATGAACCATCAGGACATTTGCAATGAATGATAGTATCGTTGCCCATCTTTTCAAATTTAACTGCACGGAAGTTGGGAAGAATTTCAATCCCTTCTTTCTTCATGTGCATTTCTATTTCTTCGCTTATGTCAGGTGTTTGAGTTCGCAGCACACGGTCAGTAAATTCTATGATGCGGACTTTTGTACCAAGGCGATTATAGGCCATTGCAATTTCTAACCCGATATATCCTGCACCCATAATGGTAATACTGGCGGGTTGTTCTTCCAAATCAAATAAAGATACATTAGTGAGGTAACCAATATCTTTCAGCCCTTCAATATCAGGTATATTGGTGGTTGCACCTGTTGCAATAATGAATTTTATGGCAGTGTATTTATCCTTGCCATTTACTAAAATAGTTTTATCATCCACAAATTCTGCCCATCCTTCAACCAATTGCAGATTTTTAAAATCACTCACCACATCCATGTATTTTTTTTGCTGCAGAGTACTCACTAATTGTTTTTTATCTTTTATCACCTGTGCAAAATCTATATCAACACCTTTAGGTTTTATGCCAGCAAAGTTGGAATGTGATGCATGATAAGCTGTTTCAGCAGCACGGATAAGCGTTTTGGAAGGCACACAGCCAACATTTACACAGGTGCCGCCAAAATCTAACCCGGCATTTACCATCAATGTAGTTAAGCCTAATTCATTGGCTTTAATGGCTGCTGAAAATGCAGCAGAGCCGCCACCAATAATAATTAAATCAAAGTGATTTGATTTAATGTACGGTAATCCATTATTGTTAGGTTCTTTTGCCCGGTAGCCTGGTGTTTGATTAATGGTGCCGATGATGTCCTCTTTTGAAATGTCATCTGGATTGTAAGTAAACTCTCCTTTACCGGTTTGATGGCTTACTTTTTTAGAAACAATACCGTTCTTTTTTTCAAACATGCGTTCAATACTCACGGCGCAATGGTCGCAGGTCATACCGGTTATGTCGAGTAATATTTTTTCTTCCTTTACTATATTGCCATTATTATTTCCGGCATTGGAGCTTAACATGTTTTTTAAAAAATTCATCCTATTTGTTTTATTGCTTTCGGGCAAAATTTAATACAGTATAAACTTAATTGGCAGGCATATTTTTACAAGCTTCTGTACAAGTATGCCCTTTCTCACCATGGGCATATACATGATTACCGTTTTTGCAGGCATCCGTACATACATGGTCTTTTAATGCAATCGTAGTTGTGTTGCTCGTACTATCTGTTGCCGGATGCTGTGCCATACATGTCGCATCACATTTATGTCCTTCCTTTCCGTGTGCAGAATTTGCAGATGATTGACAGGCAACTAATGTACCTGCTATTAAAAGAGTAAAAAAGAATTGTTTCATGTTTTTTATTTTTAATTGATTATTGAATCGGTTTTGTATCAGTTACTTTATAACCGGTTTCATTTACAGCATTAATAATAGCCTGCTCTACGGTTTTGGAATTATCAAATTTTACCGTACTGCTTCCATTTTTAAATTCAGTTTTATATTCCAATACGCCGGGAACTTTTGACAAGGCAAGGTTTATGGTTTCGGTACAGGCTTCACAAGTCATCCCTTTAATATTCAGCTTCACTTGTTGAATATTGCTTTTGTCTATTATTACAATTTCTTTCTTTTCAGCTTTGGGATAGAAAATGTGAGAATATTTGGGGAAAGCCATCAGTAGAAAAGCCAATACCGTTACTATGCCCAGGAAGGTTTTAGTTTGCCAGAAAGAAGGTTTATCTTCTTCACATGCACAATCTATATCGGCTTTCTTAGGTTTTAATTTCTGATACCATGCAAATGCAAGCACAGCAACAGTCAGACCAATAAGGTATGGACGATACGGTTCAAGCCATGAAAATGTAGAAGCAATACCTGTTGCGCCGCTGAACAACGCTAAAACGGGTGTAATGCAGCATAAAGAAGCTACAGTAGCAGTAAGCAAACCCGCTATCCATGTTTTACTGCCAGATTTTGTTGTACTCATACTAATTCCATTTTTGCGTTTAACTCGTTAATGTATTTGAATAAAGAGCGGAGCATTTTTAAATGTTCAGGCTTTAAGGAATAAAAAATAGTTTGTCCTTCCTTACGGGCCTGGATGATGCCGCCATCTTTCATTTTACGCAAGTGTTGCGAAATGGCGGGGATGCTCATGCCGAGTATATCACTTAAATCGCAGGGGCAGAGTTCTTTTTCTTCTTCCAGCAGGTAAAGTATTTTAAGTCTGACATCATTGGCTGCTAAAGACAAAACAGCCGACATCCGGGAGAAAGCATTTTCTGTATTTTCTACCTTTTCCTTGCAGGCTTTAATCTGAATTGGGTCGGCATATAAACGGATGCAGGTGTTCATATTACTATTGATTTTGAACAAAGATAAGTAGAAATTTATTATTTAAGCAAATACTTAAATAAATATTTTGTTAAAGAGTTTTGCGTTGAACTATGGGTTTCAAATAAAAATGTACCTGCAGAAAAACTGTTTTAATACTTTTTGCCCAAAGGAAGATTTAATTTGCAACCCGACTGCGCTGTGGAGAGAAATTAGAATGAGGTATCAATGACCGGGCTTGAATAAAATTGCTTTTGTATGATGATACCAGCTATTTCCTTAATGATATCAACAGCCACTTCCGCTTTATACTTTACCGGATACTCTTTGGCTGTTAAATCTTTTTGTATCATGGTAACCTTGTTAGTGTCGTACTCAAATGTGGCATAAGCATCATTCATTGAATTGAGTACTATCATATCGAAGTTTTTACATCTCAATTTACTTTCGGCATTTGCAAGTTCATCATTGGTTTCCAAAGCAAACCCTACTGAAAGCTGATTCTCGTTTTTTACTTCGCCAAATTCAAAAGCAATATCCGGGTTCTTTATTAATTTGATAAGGAGTTCATCGCCTGCTTTTTTTATTTTTTGCTCTGCAACTACTTCCGGTCTGTAATCTGCTACTGCTGCAGCAAACACTGCGATATCAATATCATTAAAATGAAGGTTGCTGGCAACATACATTTCAAACGCTGAAGTAACTGGTATTAATTTTAAGTTTGGGTGTTGCAACTGAATATTCACCGGACCGCTAATCAATACCACTTTGGCACCCTGCTTTAAAAATGCTTCAGCTATTGCGTATCCCATTTTGCCCGATGAATGATTACTGATATAGCGAACAGGGTCAATAGCCTCTCTTGTCGGACCAGCTGTTATCAGAATTTTCTTGTTTTTTAATACTGACATAGACATTTTTAGGCCTTGAATTTCTATATAGTGACGGGCAAAGACCGTATTCCTTTCATATAGTATATTAATAATTATTAGTATCGAAATTGCCTGCGGAAATCAAAATAAAAGCCAATAAGGGGTATTCCTTATTGGCTTAAAATATCACTTTTATTTCTTTGTCTATTTCTTCCAGACCCTGCCTGCAAATGCAGCATCCAACTCAGGGTCTGTATTGTGATTTGAGTAATTGCTCATTGTTTTAACAGCTATGCCTGCTATAATGCCGAGTACATGAGCTTCCGAATAGCCTGCTGCCAGGAAAGCATCAATCTCTCCCTGTGATACATTGCCACGGTTGGCTGTCAGCGACCGGGTCAGTTTGGATAAGGCGGCCAACTTTACATCGGGAACCTGTTTGCCTTCTCTGATGGCGTTAGTTACTTCTGCAGGGACTTTGGTCATCATGTCACCAACAAAACTATGTGCAGCCACACAATATTCACAATTGTTTTCATAGGCAACGGACAAGAAAACAACTTCCTGTTCAACAGATGTAAATCCGGAATTTGCCCTGAAACTATTATAAGCATAGGTATATGCATCCAACAATGCAGCATTTGCACCCATTTTTACATACATGTTTGGAATAAATCCTAAACTTTTTTTTGTGGCTTCGAAAAGCTCATTAGTTTTTTGAGAAACTGTTATGTTCTCTAATTTTAAATTAGCCATCTTTTACTGTTTTGATTAATAGATTTAATTTACAAATGCAAAGATGGCGTTGATTAAAAAAAAATATTTTGTCTGCAGGTTCATTAATTTGTTTTTTTTGTTCAACCTGAAATCGGAAGGAGACTTATTAAATCTTTGATGGAAACACTTTGAAAAATGAGCCAGGTTGCTAAATCCACAGTTGAAAGAAATGTCAGTTATTCTTTCGTCAGAAATTAATAACAGTTCCGCTGCTTTTTCAAGCCTCTTATTTTTGAAATAATTGGCCGGGGTATCATTATAATTTTTTTTAAATTCCCTTTTGAAACTTGAAGTACTTAATTTTGTAAGCCGGGCAAGTTGTTCAGATGATAAATGGGTGAATATATTATCCTCGATAGTTTGCTTAAACGCAAAGGCTACCGGAGAAAAAAGTTGCGAAAGAATTTGCTGGATAACCGGAACGTTTCTGGTTTGGGTAAGCAATAAGATAATTTCTTTTAATTTAAGTACCAGAATTTCCTCATCTACCAGGGACGGGTTGTCAAAGTAAAACAGTAAGCCCTCAATATATTTTTGAATTAATATCTCATTATTTATCTTTTGCAGATTTATAGCTGCATCAATTATTTTTGGCTGTTGAAGAATCTTAGGCAGCTCTTTGTCATACACTTTTTTTAATATCTCAGGATGGAAATGAACAATAATTATCTCTTGTTTTTTTGAAGATTTTGCGCTTATCATTTGACCGGAATAATTGCCACATTTCAACAGTACAGCATCTTTTGCCGGAATGTTTACCTGCCGCCTATCTAATTGATACTTTATCTCTCCCTCAATCACATATAAAAAACAGGCTTCATCTGGCATGGGGCCAGGTATTCTAAACGGAGAGGTGATGACTAATTTTTCAATCAGTATTTTACCAAATAGCTGATAGTTTTTGCGCTCTGTAATCATCTTGCGGGATTATAAATTGAAAAAATGGATAATAGCGAAACAGTTACAATTTTAATTTCCAAATATCCCTTCTGGTGATAATAAAAAGGAAAAAATGGCCGCTGTTACCAGCAGCCATACCAAACACACCAATCATGAAAAAATCCGCTCAATTATTCTCCTTTCTTTCTGAATTGTTGAATGCCTTCTTCTAAGAATGTATTGTAGCTACTTATATTGGGTGAATAACCTTCTGATATAGATAAAGTATTTCCAGTTGTATCTAACAGCACATAATAAGGTTGAGAATTAATATTGAATTTTGAGGCCTGAAAATAACTCCATTTGCTGCCAATGGTTTTTATGTTATAGGTTTTATCACCTAAAGTCTTTGTTGTCTTCTCTCCATCGGGTAAAGAACGTTTATCATCAACATACAATGAAATAAGCACTACATCATTTCTTAGTTTTGAGTCAATTTGTGGATCTGTCCAAACCAGGTTTTCCATTTTGCGGCAGTTTACACATGCCCATCCTGTAAAATCGAGCAGCACAGGTTTGTTTACTTTTTTGGCATACGCCAGGCCTTCATCATAATCATGAAAACAATTTAATCCATTGGGGCAATGTTCGTTTGTTGCTGAAGATGCATCAGATGTTGATGAGTTTATCGTAACGTTATTGTGTTTCCATTCTGAATAAAAATCGGGTGGTGGAAATCCGCTGATTAATTTTAATGGGGCGCCCCATAGCCCCGGAACAAGATATAATGTAAATGAAAAAACTAGAATAATAAGTGATAAACGGGGAACAGATAAATGATTTACCTCGCTGTCATGTGCGAATTTTATTTTGCCCAATAAATAAAAACCCCACAAAGCAAAAATAACAATCCATAAAACAAGAAACAATTCCCTTGTAAGGATATTTGCCTGAACCACTAAATCTGCATTAGATAAAAACTTTAATGCCAATGCAAGTTCCAGGAAACCCAAACTAACTTTTACTGAATTTAGCCAACCGCCGGATTTGGGCAATGAATTTAACCATCCGGGGAAGGCGGCGAATAATCCGAATGGTAATGCCAATGCAGAGGAAAAACCAATCATGCCCCATAATGGCCCGCCAATACTTCCTGTTGCAGCCGATTCAAATAGCAAGGTACCTACAATGGGCCCTGTGCAGGAAAAAGAAACTAATGATAAGGTAAATGCCATAAAGAAAATACCAATCAGCCCGCCTTTACCAGATTGTTTATCCACTTTATTTATAAAAGATGAAGGCAGCGTAATTTCAAATGCTCCAAAGAATGAAGCGGCAAACACCAGCAGCAATGCAAAAAAGATAAGATTAAACCATACATTGGTTGATAAAGAATTAAGTGCATCAATGCCGAATATTTTTGACACGCCAAACCCAGCAGTACATAAATCACAATAATTGAAAGAGCATAAGTAAATGCATTACGTAAACCCTGGGTCCTTGTCTTGCTTCTTTTTGTAAAGAAACTTACAGTCATTGGAATCATTGGAAATACACAGGGAGTAAGTAATGCTGCTAACCCTGCCAGGAACCCTGCAATAAAAATATAAAGAAAAGAATGCTGGCTTAGTGGCTTCTGCTTTTCAGGTATATTGGCAGTTTGTATTGCAGCCGTTGTTGCATCATTACTTGCTATTACAATTTGGGAAATGGCAGGAATATTTATTGTAAACTCTTTTTCTTCCGGCGGCAGGCATACCTCATCGGTACATAGCATGTAAGATACATTTCCCTTCAATGTAAAGGCAGATGTATCTGTAACATCAATAACTTTTTTAAATACTGCCCGAAGGGGATAATACCGGAGTGTGATATTAAAACTGCTGTCGTATTTTTCAATCAGCGTACCAAACTCGGTTGTTTTTTCGGCTACTTTGAAAGATTTACCCGGCTCTACACTTACAATGGTTTTTTGCGGCCCGCCATCTTCCATTTGCGATGAATAAATATGCCAGCCGGAATCAAGGCTTGCGGTTAAGACCACCTGCAATTGTTTACCGGAAATTTTCTCTACTGCAAAATTCCACTTTGCGTGGTCCTGCACCTGTGCATGGGAACTAATTACACCGGTAACAATAAAAAGAAATAGTAGAATATGTTTCATTGAAAATAAATAGTATGAATTAAACTTATAAAATTTAAATGCCTGCCAACGCATCGGCGATTGCTTTTTTTATTCTTTCCGTATCATACACCACATGCATGCGGTTTACGATTTTGCCGTTTGCCAAATTAATGATGGCGATAGAGCCAGTAGCTTGCTCCTTTTGAGAAATTTCATACACCCCGGCAGATTGTAATACTGGCTTTGACTTTGCTTTTGACTTTTTGTTGGTTATATCATTTATCACAACTGCCACGTCTTTGGAGGTGGAGTACGCCGGAATTAATTCGTTATTTATTTTGCCCTCATTGGCACGGCAGGGCGGGCACCAATTTGCCCTTGTAACCATCACAACTAACTTTTTATTGGCTTGAGAAAATGCGACTGAGATGGTTAACAGCGATAATGCTAAAAACAGAAATATTCTTTTCATGTGTTGGTTTAGGGCTGGTGACGGACGATGACGATATTACTTACAGGTAAAAAGGCTTTAACTTATCTTTAGTAATTCAAAAAGCTGAACAACACCTGTATGAAATTCATTTACTGTAAGGCAATATATCTGTCTCTAATCCTCGCTGTTTTCTTTTTTACTGATTCAAAAGCACAAACAAATAACAAAGCAGCGGCTGTATCAAAGTTTCAGACAGGAGTTGAAGTACAATGGTACCCGGCAGGCTGGTTAATAGGGCCGGTAGCTAATTATTTTATCTCGCCAAAACACATACTAAATTTTCGGGCTGCCATTAATATTGCCGACCGGCATAATTGGAGTGGGTTGAATGACGATGAAAGAGGAACTGGCTATGGGGGCTCAGTCGGCTATCGTTATTTATTTACTCCTGCAAAAAACTCTTTCTTTATTGGCGCCAGGGTTGATTTGTTTAGCACAAAAATTAAATGGAAAAATAATATCGGTACAGTACAGCAAACTTCCGGCATCACCACTACGCTGGTATTGCAACCCAGTGCTGAATTAGGGTACAGAATAATGTTGACAAACAGCAGATGGAATATCCTCTTTGCCGGAGGCATTGGCGAAGAAATAAATATAAGGACTAAAGGCAGAGATGTTGGCCAGGGCGGTATGTGGCTGCTAAGCGTCTCAATACTTCATTCACTTTAAAAATCAACTTTATATCTGGCACTGCCTTGTAAGGTAACTGACAGTTTCCCGTCTTGATTATAAAGTTCGTTAAACGGGCCAAATAATCAGGTAGTAAATGTGTACAGTAACTTATATTCCAACTAAAAATGGGGCAATTCTTACCTCAAACCGGGATGAACACATCAGCCGTGGGATTGCATTATATCCCGAATTTTATCAATTGAATAATAGAAAACTGGTTTTTCCAAAAGACAGTAAAGCCGGTGGTACCTGGTTTATCAGTAATGAACATGGTGATACCGGGGTTTTGTTAAATGGTGCATTTGAAAAACATATACCGATGACTCCGTATCGAAAAAGCCGGGGGCTTGTATTACCGGAAATATTTCAATTTGATTCACCCTTTGAGGCGTTGAAAGAATATAATCTTAACGGCATCGAAAATTTTACGATTATTCTATGGGAACAACAAACGTTAAGAGAGTTTAAGTGGGATGGAGAAAAACTGAAGGTGAAACTTCATGATAATGAGCAAGCTCATATCTGGTCTTCTGTTACACTTTATGATGAGAGCATGATTTCTGAACGGCATGGTTGGTTCAATAACTGGTTAGCAACCCGTTCAAAAATTACTCAAAAAGATATTTTAAATTTTCATAGCAGTACACATACTGCCAACAAAGAATATGGTTTATTAATTTCAAGAAAAAATAAAATTTCCACGACCAGTATTACGTCGCTATGCATAGAACAGCAAAAAGTTGAGTTCCATCACAAAGATTTTATACAAAATATTGAATCTACGCTCCAGTATGATTTAATGCGGGTTCAGCATATTAACACACCAACAATTAATGAAAGTGAAATTGCTAAAAAAAATTAAATCTCAACCATTTATCATCAGGCTATTGAATTGGGAATACTGGCCGTTTCATGTGCTGTATTCCCCCATTTATCCTGTATGGATATGGTATTGTATTAAAGCCAGGTCACTTTTCTTTTTTGGTGCTTCTAACCCAACCATTAAAAATGCAGGCTTTTTGATGGAACCTAAAAGTGAGATTGACCTGCTTATCCCGGAGAGATACAAGCCACGTACTTTATTTTTTACAGCAGGTACTTCCTTTGACGAAATAAAAGAAACCGTAAGGAATAATAATTTACAATATCCGCTTGTTGTTAAGCCAGATATTGGAATGCAGGGCAAGGCTGTTATAAAAGTTAATAATGACTGGGAGCTTAATATTGCCATCACAAAATTTACTGTAGATTTTATTGTACAGCCATTTATTCCATACCCAAAGGAGGTAGGGATATTTTATGTTCGTTATCCAAATGAGCAACATGGAAAAATTACCGGCATTGTGGAAAAAGAATTCTTATCAGTTACCGGTGATGGCATCAGTACTATTGAAACTTTGTTATACAATAATCCACGATATATTCTTCAAATTCCTGTACTCAAAAAATTATTGGGCGAAAACATAAATGACATTTTGCAAAGAGGAGAACAAAAAGTATTGGTTCCTTATGGAAATCATGTAAGAGGGTCCTTGTTTTTAGACAGTACTTATAAAAATACAGAACAGATAGAATCCGTTATTGATAATGCCTGTAAATCAATTGACGGATTTTACTTTGGCCGTCTTGATATTCGGTTTAACAGCTTTGACGAATTGGCTGAAGATAAAAACTGGAGTATTATAGAACTTAACGGTGCAGGCAGTGAACCTACGCACATGTATGACCCTAAACATTCCCTGTTCTTTGCCTGGAAAGAAATTATCCGGCATTGGCGGATGCTTTACGAAATTTCGATACAAAATAAAGGAAAAGGGGTTCCTTTTTTGAAATATAAAGATGGGGTGGCAATGTTTAGAGAGAATAGTGAGTATGTGAAGAAGTTGAATGAAATTGACTTTGAGAAAGCTGTAGGTGATGAATCAATGCAGCAAACCTTTATAAGGCATGAGCTTAGGATTGTTAAATAATAAATCCGTTTATCTTCTAAGGAGGACGGCTTCTAATACTAACAATTAATAAGAATATAATGGAAGAAGCCAGGATGAGTGAAAATTATAAGGGGCTAAAAAAATGGCTCAAATGGGGCCCCTATTTGAGTGAAAGGCAGTGGGGTACAGTAAGAGAAGATTATAGTGAAGACGGCAACGCCTGGGACTATTTCCCTCACGACCATGCCCGTTCCAAAGTTTATCGCTGGGGAGAGGATGGTATTGCAGGCATCAGTGATGATATGCAACGTATTTGTTTTGCCGTTGCTTTGTGGAACGGTAAAGACCCTATATTAAAAGAACGTTTATTTGGATTAACCGGCAATGAAGGCAATCATGGAGAAGATGTAAAGGAATTGTATTACTACTTAGACAACAATCCTTCACATTCTTATATGAAGCACTTATACAAATATCCGCAGAATGAGTACCCGTATAATGAATTGATTAAGGCCAATAAAAGACGTTCTAAGGAAGAACCAGAATATGAAATTTTAGATACAGGAATTTTCAATGACAATAAATATTTTGATGTATTTACAGAATATGCAAAAAATGAGGATGAGGATATTTGCATTAAAATAGAAATTCATAACAGGGGTAGTGAAGAAGCCTATATTGCTGCTTTACCAACTTTGTGGTTACGCAAACTGTGGGTGTCAGAATCGAAGCAGGAAAAGGCGGTTATCAAACTACACAACACCAAGAATAGTTATGGTGAAGTACAAATAAAACATGCCTTAGCAGATAATTATTATTTTTATTTTGAAAAACCTGTTCGTAATCTTTTTACTGAAAATGAAACCAATACAGAAAGATTATATGGTATCAGCAACCCAACAGCTTTTGTAAAAGACAGTTTTCACACAGCAATTATTCAAAACAATTTCGATGTTTTTAATGAGAAAAAAAGTGGAACTAAATTTTCGCCAATGTATGAATTTAATATTGCTGCGCTATCAGCAGTAACAATAAAACTCCGCATTAGCAGGAATCAAATTAAAGACCCGTTTACAAATTCATTTAACAATATATTTCATCAGCGTATAGCTGAAACAGATTCCTTTTATAACAGTATTTCAAAAGCGGTTACGGAGGATGAAAAAAATATTCAGCGGCAGTCATTTGCAGGTATGCTCTGGAGCAAACAGTATTATAATATTGATATTCCAAGATGGCTCAATGGCGACCCGGAGCAACCAACTCCACCACCCGGCAGAAAACTTGGGCGTAACCATCAATGGAATACATTAAATAATGAAGACATTATTTCCATGCCCGACAAGTGGGAATATCCCTGGTATGCAGCATGGGATTTGGCTTTTCATTGTGTACCATTGGCTATGTTAGATGCACAGTTTGCAAAAGAGCAACTGATTCTCTTTTTACGTGAATGGTATATGCACCCAAATGGACAATTGCCAGCCTACGAATGGAATTTAAGTGATGTTAACCCGCCTGTACATGCATGGAGCTGCATGGAGGTTTATAAAATTGACAAACAAAAAAATAGTGTTGGCGACCGAAAATTCCTTGAAAGGGTTTTTCAAAAATTGTTACTCAATTTTACCTGGTGGGTAAATCGTAAAGATGAAAAAGGCAACAATGTATTTGAAGGCGGCTTTTTAGGATTAGATAATATTGGCGTATTTGACAGAAGCAGTTCCTTGCCCGGTGGTGGCAGGCTGGAACAGGCTGATGGTACAGCATGGATGGCAATGTATTGCTTGAACATGCTTGAAATGGCTTTGGAATTATGCCAGTTCAATGATGCCTATGAAGATGTGGCTACAAAATTTTTTGAACACTTTGTTTATATAGCTGATTCGCTGAATCGCATTGGTCAGGAGCGGCCGGGCTCCTGGGATGAAGAGCATGGGTTTTTCTATGATGTTCTCACTTTGCCAGGTGGAAAAACTGTTCCGCTAAAAGTACGTTCACTGGTTGGTTTGACTACACTATTTGGAGTACTTGTTATTGATAAAAATATGCTCGAAAAAGTACCAGAATTTTACAGGCGGCTTAAATGGTTCAGAAAATACCGTGAGGAAAATAATCAGTATAAAGTGATTGAAGACCTCAGGGAAAACGATGATATACTTCTTTCTTTGGTGCCCCGCAAGAGATTGGAACGTATGATGAACACCTTGTTGGACGAAAATGAGTTTCTTTCACCGGGTGGCATACGGTCTTTATCAAAAACTCATGAAGAACCTTATGTGGTAAATATAAATGGAGAAGATTTTGGATTGAGTTATGTATCTGGTGAATCCAACTCTTCCATGTATGGTGGTAATTCTAACTGGAGAGGTCCTGTCTGGATGCCGATGAACTATCTGCTCATTTTATCATTAAAAAAATATTGTGATTATTTTAAGGGGGAATGCCGGGTTGCTTATCCGGCAGGTTCAGATAATATCATACCTCTGAGCAAGGCTGGAAATGAAATTGCTAATAGATTAATTTCAATTTTTTGTAAAGATGAAAATGGCCATCGGTTAGTGAATGGAAGTGAAATGGTTTATGATGAAAATAAACACTTCAGGGATCTTGTATTGTTTTATGAATATTTTGATGGTGATACCTGCAAAGGATTAGGAGCAGCGCATCAAACAGGCTGGACAGGCATTATAGCGGAACTAATAAACAGGACTAACAATATTTAACCGAAGTAATCTTAGATTCACTTGTTTGAGCAGTGAAACATTTAATATTGTAATAAAGCAAACATTAAATATCCAAAACCTTTAAAATAATTATCTTGAAACGGAACGCTTTAAATATTTATTAAAATATTATTACAATGAACAACAACTATTACAATTCTGAAGATTTAAAAAAATTTGGCAATATAGCCGACTTCCAAAAAATTCTTGGTGATAAATTTTTTACTTATTACGGCGAAGTTTTTAAAGACAGTGAATTAACAGCCCGTGAAAAATCATTGATTGCCCTGGCAGTTGCCCATGCTGTACAATGTCCTTATTGTATTGATGCTTACAGCAGCGATGCTTTTGAAAAAGGATGGAGCGAAGCTCAGATGATGGAAGCAGTGCATGTAGCCTGTGCCATTCGTGGCGGGGCATCTTTGGTACATGGTGTGCAGATGATGAATAAGGTAAAAGAAATAGCAATGTAATTATGAAATCATTATTAGCAGAACATAATAAACTGGCCATTGCCGGTGAGCAAATAGAAATATTAGAGCATGGACAATCCGGGGATTATAGCTTAATCCCCTTTCAGCAAAAGCTGGAAGAAAGCAACTTGTATCCATTAACACCAACTAACATAGGAATTTTCCAGGTAAATGTAGGCAAGATGTGTAACCAGGTATGCAAGCATTGCCATGTGGATGCAGGTCCCGACCGTAAAGAGATAATGACTAAAGAAACCATGCAGCAATGTTTGGAAGCATTGAAAAATAATCCATCATTAAAAACTGTTGACCTTACCGGCGGTGCACCGGAAATGAATCCTGATTTCAGATGGTTTGTTGAAGAAATAAAAAAGCTCGACAGGCATATAATTGTACGCTGCAATCTCACCATTATTTTAGCCAATAAAAAATATCACCACCTTCCGCAGTTTTATAAACAACATAATATTGAAGTAGTTTCTTCTCTTCCTTTTTATACACAGGACAGAACTGACAGGCAACGGGGCAATGGAGTATTTCAAGATAGTATTAAAGCATTGCAAATGCTGAATGAAGCCGGATATGGTAAAGAGGAAACAGGATTAGTTTTAAATCTTGTTTATAATCCTGCAGGTGCATTCTTGCCTCCTTCACAAGCCGCATTAGAAAAAGAATTCAAGAAGGCATTGATGGATAAATATGGAATTGGGTTTAATAATCTATTTGCTATTACCAATCTTCCTATCAGCCGCTTTTTAGATTATCTTTTGCAAACAGGCAATTATGAAAAATATATGGAAAAGCTTGTTGATGCTTATAATCCAATAGCTGCTCAAAACGTAATGTGCCGCAATACTATTTCCGTAGGTTGGGATGGTTACCTGTACGATTGTGATTTTAACCAGATGCTGGAATTGAAATTAGCCTGTTCTTCCAATCATATATCACACTTCAACATCGAGTCATTGATTAGCAGGAATATTATTATCGGGCAACATTGCTATGGCTGTACTGCAGGTGCTGGTTCAAGCTGTGGTGGCGCTGTCACTTAAAATTTTTAACTATGTCATATTTAGAAACAACAAAGAACGTTTATAAAGAAGCTGCTGAAAATCCGCAAATAGGATTGTGTTGTACAACAACACCCGTTTGGCAATTACCTGGTTTGAGCATTCCAAAGAAAATGCTGGACATGAATTATGGTTGCGGCAGTACTGTCAACCCAAGAGACCTGGTAAACAATCCTAAAATATTATATGTAGGCGTTGGCGGTGGAATGGAATTGTTACAGTTCTCATATTTCAGTAGGCAGAAGGATGGTGTTATCGGTGTGGACGTTGTGGATGAAATGTTGCAAGCCAGTAAAGATAATTTTGCGATAGCCGAAAAAGATAATACCTGGTTCAGTTCAGAGTTTGTGAAGCTGGTAAAAGGTGATGCATTGCATTTGCCTATTGAAGACAACTCTATTGATGTAGCTGCGCAGAATTGTTTGTTCAATATCTTCAAACATGATGACCTTAAAAAAGCTTTACGGGAAATGTATCGGGTATTGAAGCCCCGTGGAAGATTGGTTTTGTCGGATCCAACCTGTGAACAAAAAATACCCCAAAAATTAAGTGATGATGAACGGTTAAGAGCATTGTGCCTGAGTGGGCCCCTTCCACTAAAAGATTATATTAAAATGATAACTGATACAGGTTTTGGTACAGTGGAAATAAGAGCAAAACGGCCATACAGGATTTTAGACTCAGTAAATTACGATACTGATGAATTGATTTTTATTGAGAGTGTGGAGGTGTGTGCCATTAAAGACCCTATGCCTTCTGATGGCCCCTGTGTGTTTACTGGTAAAACAGCCATCTATTATGGAATGGAAGATTTTTTTGATGATATGAAAGGTCATTTTTTAATGCCAAATCAACCCTTAGCTATTTGTGATAAAACTGCAGGAGCATTAAAGAAATTAAACAGGAATGATATTTTTATTTCAGAAAGCACATGGTTTTATGATGGAGGTGGCTGTTGCTAAATTTACAAATATGAATGAATTAGAAAAAGCAAAAGGATATTTGATTGCACAGGGTATTACAAATGCCGATGCCGGAATTGTATTGGGCACAGGATTGCATCAATTTATTAATCTTATAGAAGTAACGCATACCATACCTTATTCGGAAATACCCAACTTTCCAGTATCCACTGTCGAGTTTCATAAAGGCAATCTTATTTATGGAAATATCGGCACTAAAAAAGTGTTGGTAATGCAGGGCCGGTTTCATTCGTATGAAGGCTATTCCATGCAGCAAATAGTTTTTCCAATAAGGGTAATGAAATTGCTGGGTATAAAATATCTATTGCTCTCGAATGTATCAGGCGGTGTAAATTTAAAATTTAAGAAAGGAGATTTAGTAATGCTTGATGACCATATCAATTTACAATCAGGCAATCCTTTAACTGGAATAAACCTGGATGAATTGGGTGGTCGTTTTCCAGATATGAGTGAACCTTACAACACAACATTGAACAAATACTTACATGAAAAGGCGGTTGCAAATAATTTAGCATTAAAACAAGGTGTGTATGCAGCAGTGAATGGTCCCAACCTGGAGACAAGAGCTGAATATCGTTATCTGAAAGTAATTGGTGCTGATATGGTAGGCATGAGTACAGTGCCGGAAGTGATTGCAGCCAATCACATGCAATTACCATGTGCGGCTATATCTGTAATCACCGATGAATGTGACCCTGATAATTTAAAACCTGTAAACATTCCGGAGATTATAGAAATAGCAGGTAAAGCCGATGAAAAACTTTCAAGGCTTTTTTTCGAAACCATAAAGCAGATGACATGAAACAGGCGTTAATAATTTTTGCAAAGAACTTAATTTACGGGCAAGTAAAAACCCGGCTGGCTGCTACTATTGGTAATGATATGGCGCTAACTGTTTATCGGCATCTCCTGCAGCATACGGTATCTGTTACCAATTATCTTCCTGTAGAAAAAATAGTGTTTTATTCAAACACTATTGAGGAGCAAGACTTATGGGATAATGAAGTTTACAAAAAACAAGTTCAGTTTGGAAATGATTTAGGAGAAAGGATGCAGTATGCATTTGATTATGCATTTGAGCGGGGAAATAAGGAAGTTGCCATCATTGGAACAGATTGCTTAGATCTTACCTCAGCCATAATAATGAATGCCTTTGCCTGGCTAAAGAATTATGATGTGGTGATAGGACCGGCAAGTGATGGGGGGTATTATTTGTTGGCCATGAAACAAATGCATCAGCAGCTTTTTAAGAATATTGCCTGGAGTACAGTGGAAGTTTTAAAACAAACATTAGCCATTTGCAATCAGCAAAACCTTTCTGTTTATCAATTGCCTGTGCTATCAGATATAGATAATGAAAACGATTTAACTGAAGAGCAGAAGCAAGTGCTGCTACTAAAATCGGGTGAAGTATGATTAGTGTAATTATTCCAACCTTTAATGAGGCGAATCATATTAAAGCGACCATCAAAAAAATATGGGAATATGATGAAGGCGGTTTGATAAGTGAAATTATCATTGTAGATGGAGGAAGTGTTGATGATACGGTTGTAATTGCCAATGAAGAAGGAGCCGATGTAGTCATAAGTCCGAATAAGGGCAGGGCTGCACAACTGAACTATGGTGCATCATTTGCAACCCAAAATATTTTGTATTTTATTCATGCTGATACGATACCTGTTAAAGGATTTACTAATGATATCCTGAACAAACTTAACAAAGGTTTCAAAGCAGGTTGTTTCATGTTGGCGTTTGATTATGACCATTGGTTTTTGAAAGCCAATTGCTGGTTCACTCGTTTTGATGTAGATGCATTCCGTTATGGCGATCAAAGCCTTTTTGTAAATGCAGTCGATTTTAAAAAAGTAAATGGCTTCTGTGAAAAGCACATCGTTTTTGAAGATTATCAGATCATCAAGAAACTAAAAAAGGCCGGTGCGTTTGCCATCATTAAAAAACCGGTTATTACTTCTGCCAGGAAATACCTTAATAATGGCATCTTTAAAATGCAGGGGATATTTTACCTGATGTATTTTTTATACAAGTTTGGATTTAGCCAACAACAGCTTGTCAGCACTTATAAACGATTGATTAAACAAGATAAATTATAGACAGCAAATGATTCATGCACTTTTTGATACTATTGGCGTTCCTGTTCTGGTGGTTATATTCCTGGTACTGTTTGTTCTGGAAATGAAATTCCAATTAAGAAACCGGGTACAGTTACGTTTTAAAAGAATTCTCATTAATTCCATTGTATCGCTGCCGGCATTTACACTGCTGCGTTTTTTAATGCTGCCTGTATTTGTCTGGCTCTGCCAGTTAAATCTGTCATATCGTTTTGGACTCATTTATTTATTTGACTTTCCTTATTGGGCAGAAACTATTATCGTGTTTTTGGTTTTGGATTATGGAAATTATTTATGGCATTGGCTGAACCATAAATTTATTTTTTTATGGCGTTTTCATTTGGTGCATCACACAGACCATGATCTGGATATTACCACTGCATTCCGTTTTCATTTTGGAGAAATGATCGGTTCAGTTTTCTTTCGGGGTGCAATTAATTTTTTAAGCGGCGCAACACCCACTCAGGTAATCGTTTATGAAATTCTATTTGAAGCGGCTACCCAGTTTCATCACAGCAATCTAAAGCTGCCCGTAAGTTTTGAAAAATTCCTCAATTATTTTATTGTTACACCAAGAATGCATGGCATTCATCATTCTGTGGTTAAAGCAGAAACAGACAGTAACTATTCAGTGATCTTTTCCTTATGGGATAGATTGCATGGAACCATGAAAACCAATATCAGCCATGATAGTATTGTTATTGGTGAGCCTTCCTACAGCAATCCTGATGAACTAACCGTGGGATATTTATTGAAAATGCCTTTCAGAAAAATCCGACGTTCAAAATAAAATTAATTTCTTAGAAATGATTGTTAACCATTTATTTTGTGTTGGCTTTAATTTTCTTTGCCGTGGAGTAAATACTATACATTATCATACCGGCTATAAAATAATAGACCCATTCAGGAATATTTCTTCCGGCAATAATAAGGTACAGATAGGCAGAAATAAAGCAAAAGCCTGTCAATAGCAAGGGCAATAAAAATGGCTTCTTGGTTTTAATTCTTTTAGTTGTCCAGCGAAGACACAGAAAGAAAAATGGGATGGCTCCAATATATATACTGCCAAATATGTAAGGGTTCACATTGTACTTTGTTCCGAGGCTTAAAAACCACTCTTTAAAAACTTCCCACCATCCCATTACCTGAATGTTTTAACTGTTTAAATTTATTCTTAACAAATGAATAATAAGGAAAAAGGCTACAGTAACTGTACAATCTGCTAAATATATCTTTTGGCCCAGGTAGCTATCATCTTCCTTGCATAAATTGAATCTTTATTATCCGAAAGTAAATGGTCAGCACCATCAAGAGAAATAAGTAATAAAAAACAAAAAATAGTTATTGATATATAGCTCTTCATAACCGCAGTTTTTCTATTTAGAAATTTGAATGATTTTAAAGCGATAATCTCATTCGTGCCGCTTATGTTGACATTAAAATGTTCTATTCCTTACAGGTTATACAGTTGAACATTTGTTAAACCAAAAAGAAAGCTACAGAAGAAGATAGTTTAAAAGCAGTATTCATTTTTTGCTGCATACTGATTAATATAAAATGCCACCTATTATAAAAAATAGATGGCATTAAAACTAAGTAATTGATGATAATGTCAGGATGAATACTCCTCGAACATTTTTTCAATTTTGTCTTTAGAGTAAGCAGGTAAATTATCCTCAGCATGTACATGCCTGCTTTCTATTCCTATTTTAGAGGTTTGTTTTTCAAATTTCTTACAAAAAGAACACATAGAAGTGTGCATAGACAGCTTCATTTTTTCTATAAAAGTAAGCTTCCCCTCTTCCTTTTTTGCCATTAGGAATGTCGCCTCCTTGCAATTAACCATTAAATATTTCATCATAAATTTTTTCATACTCCTCAGTTTTTTAACCAATATTTTTCTACACAGTCACGCATTTGCAGCCTGGCCCGGTGTATTAATACCCAATAGTTAGACGAACTTATTTTTAATACCTTACAGATTTCATCTGAATCCAGGTCTTCCATATACTTTAAAGTAAACACACTTTGTTGCAATGCCTTTAGATGGTCTTTACACCAGTTAATGATTTTCTGGATTTCTTTTCTTTCAACAGGGTTATCAGCGGCTTGCCAGTCTTTTGGCATCCTGTTTTCGGCCCAGCTACCTTCCACATTAAACCATTCATCGTCCACCATCTTTAAATCTGGCATTGTCATTACAGCTTGCTCAGTGGCTTTCTTTCTGTAATAGTCAATTATTTTGTTCTTCAGAATGGTAAACAACCAGTTTTTTTCAGAAGCTTCTCCTTTATAACCATCCAAAGCTTTTAATGCGGATAAAAATGTATCCTGCACCAAATCTTCTGCTATCACACTGTCATTTACCCTTGGTAATGCATATTGATAGAGCATATCTCCGTACAGTTCCAGCCATTTTTGGGGGTTAGCTTTAATTGCCTGTTTTTCCATTATCAGCGGCATTGTTTTTTTGTAAAGATACTAAAATGAATTAAGGCAGAGCTGCCCCATATTCACCCGCTAAGATTTTTTTAACACCTGGCTTGTAAGGCTTTGAACAGTTACCCGTCTCAACCGATGTATTCATCTATCAAATTTATCACTCCCAATATATGGATAACATAGTGTTGAAAATGGTCATTACATCTCTTATACCTATATTCAGTATCAACGCTTATACACAAAGCTGTTGCTCAGGCGGGGTACCCATTTCAAACAACCTGGGGTTGCCGGTTTCAGATAGCAAGACCATTCAGTTTGCAGTAAGTTACGACCTGAATATTTTGAATACATTAAAGGATGGTTCTGCTAAGTTAGATGATAATGCAAGAAGAAGGCTCACTCATTCCGTATTATTTCAAAGCGGGTATGTTATAAATAAAAAGTGGAGTACTGAATTATTTTTGTCGTGGATACGACAAGAAAGGATTATCAAACAATTTGGTAATACTAATAAAACAACGGCTCAGGGTTTAGGTGATGCGGTAATTCTTGTGAAATATAAATTACTTGCAGGTAATACAAAACGTATTAATTGGCTAATTGGAGCAGGCCCAAAAATTTCAACAGGGTCATCTGACGAAAGAGACAAAAACCATATCGCACTAAATGCCGATTTACAACCAGGAAGCGGTTCATGGGATGTAATTACATGGACTCAAATTTCAAAGAACAGCATGGCAAGGCCTTCTTTAACCTATTCCGGCACGGCTTCATTCAGTTTAAAAGGAAAAAATAAAAACTATCTCGGCTCACAGGTATATCAGTTCGGGAATGAATTGATTACAATTGCAGGCATTGCAGACCAATTTGTAACTGGTGCAATTTTATGGGGTGCTTCATTACAAGCAATGCACAGGTATGCATTTCAGGATGAAAACGACGGAGAAAAAACTCCCGGCACCGGTGGGCAATGGTTCTTTATAAAACCGGGCTTAACAATTAAACCTTCAGGAAAATCAGCCATTAATATCAGTGCAAATATACCGGCATATAGTTGGGTGAGAGATACACAGCTTACACCTACAGTAAGGCTTAACGTTGGTTTTTATTATGAAATAGCTGCAAAAAAATTATTTCAAACATCAGTAAAAAACTAAAAATATGAAACAGATAAGCTATTTACTGTTACCATTATTTGTTTTGGTAATTGATAGTTGTAAAAAGAATTCCTCCGGTAATACAGGTTCAGGTAATACAGGCTCAGGCAGTGATGAATGGCTGATTCCACGCAACCGTGTGGTAGATGGCGGGCCGGGTAAAGATGGTATTCCGGCATTAAGCAATCCTGCATTTATCAATGTATCGCAGGCAACATACCTGTCGGATAATGATTTGGTGGTTGGCTATAAAAAAGGAAATGATATCAGGGCATATTCGCATAATGTCCTTAACTGGCATGAGATAGTAAATGATGATGTGAGTGGAGATAAACTGGCAGTAATATATTGCCCGCTGACAGGTACTGCTACAGGATGGAACAGAATGTTAGCTGCGGGGGAAACAACATTTGGCGTATCCGGGCTTTTATATAATGCCAATGTAATTCCTTACGACCGGAAAACGAATAGTAACTGGTCGCAACTATTATTAAAATCGGTAAATGGTTCTTTAAGCGGAACGGAAGCAACAAACCTTCAGTTGATAGAAACTACCTGGAAGACATGGAAAGAAATGTTTCCAAATTTAAAAGTATTATCAACCAACACAGGCTTCAGCAGAAACTACGCTGCCTATCCTTATGGCGATTACAGGACAAATCATAATGCACTTATTTTTAATATTGAGCCTGATGATAACAGGATACCCAGAAAGGAAAGGGTTTTGGGAATTATAAAAGATGGTAAAGCAAAAGTCTATCGTTTTTCTTCACTTACCACCAATAACGGAATAATACAGGATGTCTTCAAAGGTGAATCGCTGGTTGTAGCAGGAGATGCACAAAAAAATATGATGGTGGCTTTTGAAAAAAAATTACCTGATGGAAGCATTCCAAATTTTACACTTGACAATACCGGAACCGGATTACTGAAAGACCAGTTTGGAAATATATGGGATGCGTTTGGTGCTGCTGTCTCCGGGCCATTGGCAGGGCAGAAATTACAATCACCGTTATTCATAATGGGTTACTGGATGGGCTTTGGCGCATTTTATCCTAATGCTGAAATTTTTTAAGATGAGTACATTAACAACAAACGGGCTGGCCTTTGAAAAAATATTACTCACGCCTGACACAATTAAAAAAACTATGGACAGAAAAGATATACTGATGCTGCACAATGCCGGAGTGGTAAGGCGAATTAATGAAAAGAAGGTATTCCATGTAACAGACGTAACCATTAAGTATGTTTATTTTCTGCAGAAGGGCCTCATTAAAATATCAAACATCAGCGAAACCGGCGAAGAGTTAATTAAATACTTTATTAAACCGGGGGCCATTTTCGGTGAACTGAACCTGCTGGATAATGAGGAAAACCGGCATGAAATGGCGATAGCATTAGAGGACTGCGAAGTATGTTTTATTCCTGTAGAAACAGTAAAGCAGTTAATGATTACCAATAATAACTTTCGCAAAAGCATACACCAATTTATAGGTAAGAGGATTAAAAAAATGGAAGAACGAATGTTTTCATTAATGCTCAAAGATGTAAAGGAAAGGATTATGGATTTTCTAAAAGAGTTTGTGATGGAGTTCGGGTACCCTGTAAATGGCGGTTATACGGCAAAGAACTTTTTAACGCATGAAGATATTGCCAGGATTACAACCACCAGCAGGCAATCGGTTACTACATCACTGGTGTATTTAAAAAAACATGGGTTAATTGACTATGACACTCAAAACCTAAGTGTATTTAATTTTCAACATTCCTGAATAATATATTTTATTTCAAACCAACTAATATGAAAAAGAAAACAATTAAACGAATTGGATTAGTAATTCTGGCAGGTATAATAATAGCTGGTAGTATAGGCGCTTACATGTGGTTTAAACCACACCGGGATGTACAGGCCACAAAAGCATTTGCAGAATTAAAAATTAGCGACCTTATACAGGAATTTTCGGCAGATGCTAATGCCGCCAATGCAAAATATCTATCCCGTGATGGCAATTCTAAAGTACTTGTTGTAGAAGGCCGGGTAAGTAAAATATCCACTAATCAAAGTGGAGAAACAGTAATTGTTTTAAAGGACGAGGGAGCTAAAGTAGGCGTCAGCGGCACGTTTACACTAAAAACAAGTCCTAATACAGCAGGAATTAAAGAAGGTGATAGTATAAAAATAAAGGGTGCCATTACAGCCGGTAACAGCTATGATGCAGACCTCGATTTATATGAACATGCCGTCCTGGTTCAATGTGACATTATAAAATAAAGGACGATGAATTTTATAAAAAAATATATACTTACCATTTCAGGTGTATTGATTGGCTCAGTGGCCGGATACCTGTACTGGGAATTCGTTGGCTGTACTTCCGGCACCTGTTATATACAATCTAACCCGGTAAGAATGACTTTATATGGAGCATTAATGGGAGGCCTGGTACTAAATATTTTTCAACCCAAAAACAAACAACAGCAAAATGAAAATTAAAACATCAATAATTGCATTAGTAATAGTTTTATCAGTTAACCAATCTTCACTGGCGCAGGAAAACGGTAAATTATTTTTTACTACCGCCTTTGGTTTAGTAAATACACAGGGGAAATTTTCAAATGCGTTTAAATCTACCCTTGCGTTTAACTCTGGAGTAGAAATGTCTTTAAAGAAAAACTGGTTTGGACAACTTGTTTTTGATTTTAATGCATTAAAGTATGACCAACAAATAAGGGATGCCAACTCACCTTTTTTATTTCAAAATACCAATAGCTCACTGTTACTGCTTGGTTTAAACGGGGGTAAAAATATTTATTTCAAAAATCATAAATGGTTTACCTCGGTATATGCAGGTGGTGGCTATCTTAACATTGGTGAGCCAAGAGTTACAGTAAATAACATTACAAATATTGCCAAACAGGATGTTGCAAGGGAAAGCAATGTGTTTGCAAGAAGTGGCGTAAGGCTGGCCTATACAACCAAATCAAAATTCTTTCAAACACTTTATTTAGACGGGTCATACTGGGCTTCTCCGGCAAAGGTGCAAGGGGGAAATGTTAATGGTTTTTCTTTTTATATAGGTACAAGGTTTGGCACTGTTCAATAAATCAATTTTTAAACAATAAAAAATAGAAGTATGAAAAATGTAGTAATTAAATCCATGTTGTTTGCTTTTATAGCAATCGTTGGTTCATCTGTTTTCTTTTCAGCAAAGGCTCAAACTAAAGCCACTACTCCAAAAGTGTATGCGATAATTAATAAGGCGGACTGGTGCCCGACTTGCCAGGCTAATGGAGCTAAAGTAATGAATGAGGTAATGCCAGCCTGCAAGGACCTGAAAGTAAAATTTGTAGCAAATGATTTGACAAATGAGCAAACTATTGCTAAGTCCACAGCCGAATTGAAAAAAAATAAAATTTTCAATGCTGTAAAAGAAACAAAATCTACCGGCGTTATTTTATTGGTAGATGCAAAAACCAAAAAAGTAATAAAACAAATAAGTGTTGCTAAACCTTCTGAAGAAATAATAAAGGAAATTACAGCAGCTCAAAGCTAATAATGGTTAAGGTGTGTTTCATAGGTTGGTTAATGGTGGTTTTAAGTAACAGCCCTCTTTCCTGAGAGGGCTGTTCACAATTAAATATTTTTTAAATATACAAACATACAATGAGACGGATTATAAGCCTTTCGATAGCATCAGTAACTGCACTGGTTGCTATATTATTACTCACCGTTATAATCCTGACGGCCTGTAATAGTTCATCGGATGACAAAGCTTTGCTGGAATCGAAAGATGGTGTTCAATTCTCTGCCACTTCGATAGAACAAGTAACAGCCCAAAGCAAAAGGGAAAATAAACCAGTGTTCCTGCTTGCACATGCCAGTTACTGTTCATCCTGCAAGAAAATGATAAGAACGGTATTCCCGGAAAAAGAAATTGGCGACCTGTTTAATAAAAGCTTTATTAATGCGCAGGTTGACATAGAATCAGAAGAAGGCAAAAGAATAGTAAAAGATTATGAAATTAGCGGCACACCAACTTTACTATTTCTTACACCTGATGGGAAGGTAATGGGCAAAGCAAGTGGCTTTCACAGCAAAGAGGAATTGATTGCTTTAACAAAAGGTTTGTCGGTTGAAGGAAAACCTGTTTGTGAATAAATCAGGCTGTCTGTTTTTCAAATTTATTTCTGAGGTTACCCAAAGACGTTTTTATGTTTCTCTCCATTTTAATTTTCATAAGTAGGTTAAACATTATTTTATAAATGAGATTGTTTTTTACCAGGAATTGTATTTTAACAGTGCTTGATTTTGCTGAAAGATATTCTACTGTAAATTGATGACCGAAAGCTCTCCGTTTATTATCAATCTCAGTAATTATAAAATCATTTTCACCGTGTTCAAAATAGTTTGTATGAAAAAGGATTGAGTCATAATTCTCTAAAATACATTTGTGGACTGTGCCGGCCTGGTTTATTTTTCCCCTTGAAATCAATTCAATTATTTTAACACTATTCATCCATTCGGGCCTTTTAGATAAATCGGCAATGTAAATGAATATAATATCAGCAGGTGAATTTATTACGATGCTTGCTGTAATTACCGGAACCATATTTGGAAGCTTTTTTAAACTATCTTCTTCAGGGGCCGCAATCCCGTTTAGCCAATGTTTAATTGGTAAATATTTATAAGAAACAATAACACCATCAAACTCTTCGCTTTCATCTGCAATTGATAATTGCAAAGAGTTTAATATTTTGTTGTTTAATGCTTCAAAGAATGACTTTGTAAAGAGTAGATATTCATTGCCCGGTATTTTATTTTTAAGAAGCCGGTGCAGAATGATTATATCCTTTCCAATTAATTTATGCTGACCTCTCACATAATAACTGCCAACCGAACCTGTGTGAATAATAAATTTCAGAGTAAGGTTATTAGCTGTTCTGCAGGCGCCGCATTGACAAATTCTTCGATTTTCATATTGCAGCAGGTGCTGATGAAATTTTTCAAATATACTTTTGGCCTGCCCTATAATTTCATTTACAGAAGGAATTTTGCCAAAGCGGAAAAAGAAGACGGCATCTCCTTCTATTTCCATCAACTCCATGTTCAATTTGTTCTCATTAATAATTATTTCCAATAGCTCCTGGATAATATGGGAGCTGTGTTCTATTTCTGTTTCACCGATAAATTTTGTAAAGCCGCTGATGTCCGGCATAAAAAGGAAGGCTTGCTGCTGATTTGTATGTGACATATTTAAAATAACCCCTGCATTAATTGAGTTCAAAAATGAAAATATACAAGTGTTATTGCACCGGTTGATGGCAATAACAGATGGGCTCGTTTGTCTTAGCATATTGATATCCCTCTTCCCACCATTGGCTCATTAGGTCAGGGTCGAAAATCAATGAATTATCAGTTAGTTGCCTTGGTGTATAATAAATACGGATATCAATCCTGCGGTTTATTCCCATTAATTTCCCTATCATCACATCTTTAATACTGATTTGTGTTGCCATAAATCGAAATGTTTTTAGCAAAAGAGAAAAAGCATTCCTGCCCAATGGCTGTTTTCTGATTGGATGCTCATTTTCAAGTATGATTACATCCACTTCGCAAGCATTATTTTCTAATGCACAATAAATGGGTATGTGGCTGCCAAATCCGCCATCGGCATACTGACATCCATTTTTTTCAAACACACTCATGAAGGGTACAAAATTGGTGGAAGCCCATGCCCAATTGCAAAAATCATCATAATCACAGTTTCTGGAATGAATATATTCAACTGTTTGTTCCGTTAAATTGGAGACCGTAAAAATTACATTGCGCTTTAATTGACCAATCATTTCAAAGTCATCCCTGCTGATGCTATTCCTGATTAATCTCCGCAGATTTTCACTTTCGCCAAAAGTAGGACACCCTTTCAGAAAGGTACGCAGGGTATTAAAATGGTTAATGCTTGTTTCATACCCGGTCAGCGTTTTATTAATACGAAATGGGGAAATGCTGAAAATATCTTTTTGGGTAACTGAGGTATAAATCTTTTTTATTTTGTCCACTTTACCTATAGCCAGGTGGGGTAATAGCAGGCTGCCAGTGGAACAGCCTACCAAAATATCATAGTTGTTGCCGCAATCCTTAACCAGGTATTCTGCAATGCCACCAGCAAATGCCCCTTTACTGCCACCGCCGGATATGACTAAAGCTTTCATGCTGGTGGTGACGGATGACACATGTTTTCATGACAAATGATATGTTATTTCTATGCATAATTCCAGGCTGTTATTTGCCTATTTTTGGGTAACAAATCAATTACATGAAATTTTTAAGCATTTCTTTGATACTAATATTGTCCTTCGGTTTATCTCCGAAGGCTCAGAGAATTGATTCACTTTTCTTAGAAGCATCAATTGCAAAATTGCAACATTCAAAACAATACACTATACAGGTAGCGAACCTCATGCCGGAAGAAAAGTATTTGTTTAAGCCAACAACCAGTGAAATGAGTTTTGGCGAACAGTTATTGCATCTTTCTTCCAATATGGGATGGCTTTGTTCATCATATCTTAATCGCTCAGTAAATCCTGTTACTAAGGCAGACATGAAAATTTTAAAGAAGGAAGAAATAATATCAGTATTGAATAAAAGTTATGATTATGCTATAAACATTTTACAGCGTTTTAAACCAGTTAACCTTGTGGATACAGTATCGTTTTTTGCAGGCCCATTGAATAAACTGCAAATCATTAATCTTTTGAATGACCACCAAACACATCACAGGGCACAAATGCTTGTTTATTTAAGATTGAATGAAATTAAGCCACCGGATTATGTTGGTTGGTGAGTTATTCCTGTTCCTCAAAGTTATGCAGTGCCTCATCCCAATTGTATGGCTTGAATTTTATACTATACCCGGCTACATCTTTTTGCAGTACATCTTTAATAATTTTTCTGATTCCTTTTTTTCCAGCAAAATCTCCAATAAACCAGTCCATAATTTTAGTAACCCGTACTTCCTTTTTTGCATCATCAATTTCTGTTTCTCCGCTAAGAAAAGATTTGGCAGCCAAGTCCAACTGTTTGTCAATATTATCATAAGAATAAAAGGCAATTGGCGGGCAACTTTTAGCCCCGCAGTTTAATGCAAAATGAATGCGGTAATCAATCTTCGACACGGCCAATTGTTTAATGAGTTTGCCAGCGAAGAATTTTGGTAAATAGCCTTTGCTGTATTTCCAGCGGTATTTACGAAGGATTCCATGCTCTATATCATCCAAACTAAATTTTGTACCAGCAATTGGAATTAGCTTACTGGTAAATATCTCAGGATTTTTCTTCTTTTCTCTTGTTGCCAGTATTTGAAACCAGGCATTATACATATTTATCCAAAATGTTTTTATCGCCTCATCATTATTTAATCCTTCAATTAATCGTTTTTTATCCATGCCTGTCAATTCTTTTTCCATATCCACAGTCGGTTCCTCTGTTTTTACATTATATAACAGGCTTTCAGAAAGTTTAAGTAATGAGGTGTCCGGCATGGCTTCTGTATTTTTTTTTGAAATAGGAATAGCGGAAACGAATCCTGAAGAAATATAAACTACGAATAAGAATAGTAAATATAAAAGTCCTTTTTTAAATATCTTTCTATAGTCTTTGTGCATTATTATTGACTGTTTATATTAGTGCTTAACCCGGTTTAAGCATATAAGGACGCACATTCTCAAATAACCTTACAAAATTTCTATAATTTATTACAACTTATTTTCCTTACTGCAAATTTTTGGCGTTGGAATACACTTAATTTAATTGCTCTTCCTTAACTAATTGATTATATAAGGCTTTATACACGACAAATGATAGAGTCGGTACAAAAATTGATATTAATAATTAAACCCCACATAAATAAGAAGGACGTTATGCAAAGAGCCACATATAATGACAAAAATTTGGTAGTTAATATACTGACAAAATCGTTTGACGATAATAAAAGCGTAAACTATATAGTCAATCAGGATGCCAAAAGAGTTCAGAGAATTAGGAGGCTAATGGATTACTCTTATGACCAATGCGAACTGTTTGGAGATATATTTCTTTCAGAAGATAAGACAGGGTGTGCCTTAATTATTAAGCCAGATATGAAACGAACTACTCTAAGATCCATCCTTTTGGATATACAATTTGTAGTTAGGTGTTTAGGTTTGGGCAACGTAAAAAAGGCCATGCAAAGGGAATCCAAAATAAAAAAGGTGCATCCAGATGGCCTGCTATACTATTTATGGTTTATTGGAGTAGACCCTATCAGTCAAAATAAAGGGGTTGGGAGCAAATTAATGAATGAGATAATTGCTGAGGGTACAAAACAAAATCGCACAATCTGTCTGGAAACGTCAACCTTAAAAAACATTCCTTGGTACGAGAAATTCGGCTTTACAATATACAATCAATTTGATTTTGGCTATAGGCTATTTTGCCTGAAAATGAATTAACAAAAAATCACAATGCTTGTATTTGACACGCAAATGCATATAGTTACATTCATCTTTGTGTGTATTGAATTAGTTATTTTTTTCTATTTGCTAATCTACAGTCTGGCAAGACCTGATGATAAAGCTGCCCACTTAAATATCGTTCTGATATTTCTCTTGCTTCTTTACAATGTAACGGGTGGCCTTTTGCCTGATGAAAAGTTACCAGGTTCATTTTTTATTCAGATGGACATTGCTTATGCTACAGGGTTTATTACTCCTTGTTATTTCCCTTATTACGTTCACAAAGCATTCAGTTTGGAGAAGATGCGTTTCCATGCTTACAAAGGGGTTTATTTGTTTCTTATTCTGCCTTATATACTTTTTGTGCTGGTATTTGCCGCAACAAACCATCTGGACACAGCTAAGAACCTTCTGATACTACCAGTGCTTTATGCAGTGTGGGTAATTTATAGTCTTGTGAAAGCAATTAGGTATAAATATAAGAATATTCATTCTGGCAGTGATTCAAAGGAAGAAATTATTGTTTTGTTTTTAAGCATTACACCGTGGGTTGGTTTGCCGGTTATTGATTTCTTTAACCTCGGCCAGGCTTTAGAAGCGTCTATAACTAATTTTGGATTTCTATTGTTGTTCGGTTTACAGATGAAAAGGCATATTAAAGAATTGAGGTTGGAGCATCAAAACCTGATTGACTCAGAGAAACGCCTTTTAAACTGGAACGCAAATCTTAAAATAGAAGTAGATAAAAGAACCCGTGAGCTTGAAAACATAAACGAACAACGGACAAATACCTTTGTAAATCTGGCGCATGAAACAAAAACACCGCTGACCCTGATTAATAATTATTTTGAGGAGTATATCAGCAAAAATGAAAACTCTGAAGAGCTTAGCATTGTAAAAAGAAATCTTGATAAGCTATCTTCTGATATCGTTAATTTATTTGACCTGGAAAAATTTAATAAAGGCTTTGCTGTTTACAATCATGAACTCATTTCTAATATCAGTGATATTTTAAAGGATAGCACACACTTGTTTAAAAAATATGCAATTAAACGAAACATAGAATTATCTGCGTCAATAGAAGATGAAATATTTATTATGGCAGACCCATTGGCCGTCAACCGCATAATAAATAACCTTATTGAAAATGCAATTAAATTTTGCAGAGATGGCGGGTTAATAGCAATTCGGCTTCAAAATAGGGATAACAAAATTGAGTTTACCGTAAAAGACAGCGGCATCGGTATCCCTGTTGAAATGCAAAAGAAAGTGTTTGAACCTTATTTTCAGATAACCAACCCAAAAACAAGTACACAAGGAATGGGGCTTGGCTTGCCAATTGTAAAGAAAATTATTGAAGAGTTAAAGGGACAAATAATGATTAACAGTAACCCGCAATTAAATCCGGGAACGGAAATAACTGTTAAATTAGCTCAGCATATTTTGTCGGGTGAAGAAACTCTATCCGCACTTTCTCTTGTTAACTATCCGCCTATCAATACTGCTCAATTGAATATTGAGGAAAACCAACATGATGAAGAAAAGCGAACTATTCTTATTGTTGAAGATAATATTTCTATGATAAATTATCTGCTAAAAAAACTTTTAGTAAACTATAATGTTTATGCATCGGTAAATGGTAACGATGCTCTCAGGAAAATGAAAAACACTCAAGTCCTTCCTGATTTGATTATTACTGATATAATGATGGATAAACTGGATGGTTATGCTTTTGCAAAAATTATTTCAGCTAATCCAACTTACAACCATATACCCTTTATCTTTATTTCTGCAAAAGCTACTTCAAATGACAGGTTAGATGGATTAAAGCTGGGAGCCATTGATTACATTCAAAAACCTTTTATTATTTCCGAACTGTTGCAAAAAATTGAATCAATTCTCTTGAATGCAAGCAAACAGAAAAAGGCTTTTTTGAATACTGCTTTTAACAACCTGAACCCTAAAGAGAATGTTTTTGTAAAAAATGGCACCCATAGGTTTGAAGAGAATTGCCAATTATATCAATTGACAAACAGGGAAGCTGAAATAGCAAAATTAATATGTCAGGGCCATAAATATAAAGCCATTAGTGAATCATTGTTTATTGCCGAAAGAACCGTAACAAAACATGCACAAAATATCTTTGAAAAGGCAGGCGTTTCAACAAAAATCGAATTAATAAATAAGCTGGAATTTGTTTAAGGAAGCTTCTTTTGCTCCTGTATTCACCTTTGAAAGGTCATAACTAAAGAGAAATACTCAATTTTACGTATCAATTTAGTATCATTTACTTACTCTGTTTTTTTATATCGGCAAATCCTTTGCAATATATACTACATGTACTAATACTGGCAGTTATGCAAAAGGGAAACGGGATAGCAAATTCAGCATTAAATAAAGACACTCAGGATATTCAACCTAATGCCACAAACGGGCTGCCAGAAGCTTTAAAACAAACGCTTGATTTTATTGATTCTTTTTTTGCTGACAATTATAGCACCATTCAAAAAGTACCGCCATCATATTTGATTATTAGCAAGGAAGGAATTAGTACCCAATTAAATTTACTCAAGGAGTACCTAACCCAAAATGAGTCTATTGATAAATCTTTAGCCGATATTATTATACAAGCCGTATCCCGATTTCTTGTAAATTCTCCTGATACTATATCCTGCGATAAATTAATTTATCACAAAAAACTGATAGGAGAATTATTGGTTGAAGATTTATTAGTATCATCATATTCCATTAGAGAAAAACTTTACTATTTAAATTTCAATGAAGAAAAGTTTATCGCCTACGAATATAATCGGCTGCAGTTAATAAGCGAAAACCTGCATGGAAAGAATGAAAGAATAAATTCCTTAAAATTGGAACAAAAATGTATCAATCAGTTTACAACAAAAGTCAAAACTTCTTATTCATCTGTTATGCCATCCCTCAAAGAGCAAATGAATGGTTGGATAAATGAGGAGGTAAAATATTGGGAATCGGGTAGTTTTACAGAGCTGCCCCCAAATAATGCTGCTTTAGATGAAAGTAAAATTCACACCACTCTTTCTGTTGCAAAACTGGCATTACTCATCAGGTTGCTGGTTATTGATAAAATTATTATTAACCGCACTGTGGCGCCTGTGTTAAGGGTTGTAGCGAAAATATTTACCACATTACAAAAGGATGAGATTTCTTTTGGCAGCCTTGAAACAAAATATCATGCACCCGATAAAGCCGCAATTAATGCAGTAAAGGATATGCTCTTTAAATGGATTAATATTTTGGGTAGATTGTAATACTTTTCGATTGACTATTAAACCTGATTGATTGTAATACTTTCAAACACCCACTTTTTTGTTTTTCGGATGAATTTTACATTGTAACTAATACTCTTATTTGTTGGCCCCGCAGGTTTATACAGGTCTGATAAATAGGTTACAGGTGTACTAAAAGTTGCCCCTTCACTTTCAAAGCCCTTGTCTTCATCTATATTGCCTTCCGCATCTTTAATTATATTTTCTAATTTATGGGATTCCCCTAAAAGGCGGAACCTGCCGGTTAATAGTTTCAATTGGTCAATCATTGTATCAAAGTCTGTGGAAGCGCCGTAAATCATTGCAGCCTGCATTGCCCTATAATCCTGCCGGAACATTTCTAGTACAGCATCCGGCGGAATAAAGGAAAGTGTTGAATAATGCAATGTATCATAATCTACACCAGTTAGCCGGATATAATTTTTTCGATGCTCCACTAATGTTGCGTAAAATTCATGGTCTTTTAAAACTTGTTGACCAGCTTTTGTATCCATCAGTTTTGCCAGGTCGTATAAATGACGGGATAGCCTTTCAATCTTAATTTTATCAGGGTTGATATTTAAGAATTTTTCGTGTAATAAGAATGCTTTTTCTAATAAAGTTTTTCGTGGCTCTACAGCAATTACTTCTAAAGGAGTTTCTGCATAAGCAATGTTAGGAAATGCTTCGGATAAAATTGATTGAATAGTTATACTTGCATATGGGTCTTTAAGGGAACGTACACTAAATTCTATTCTTACTTCATCTGCAATATAACCATGTGCAGGATACAATGATTTGTATTTTACGAATAGTGTTTGAGGGTCTCTGTCTGGTATTGTTTCAGGAACGGCTTCCGCTTCAATACTAATATCATTCATTGGTATTCCTAAATGATTGAATTGTGCTTTTAATGCATCCAGCAATACTACACTGGTAAATGCACAGCCTTCTTTCTTTAATGTTTTTACATAAGTATGGCTTGGGTTATTTTTATATTCCCTGCCAAAAGCCATCGGGTCTAATGCTATATCAATATCTTCAGAAAACCGTTCTATTAATTTCCAGCCTTTACTTAAAGACGTGCCGCCTTTAAAAATAAAAAACTTTGCATAGGGACTTTCAAATAATGCTTTAAGCGTTAATGTTACCCACCAATCTTTTTCTATAGCCTTTGCTGTAATACCGCTTACTACAGCAGCCTGTGCAATACTTGTTCTTCTTTGTTCGTCTGTTAGTTTTAACCAACCTGTCATGCTGTTTTATTTTAGAAGCTTTATGATGTAATCATGAATACGTCCAGATGTTAAAGACAGGTTTCTTTTTAATTGACCGGGCTTTTCTTTTTGTAGGAGAGCCTTTATTTTTTTCTCTGTATCGCTATCAATATTCTCAGGGTTTATTTCATCCAATGCCAAAATAACAAGGCTGCTTAACTGGCCTTCCAGCGACATTTTTTTCGGGGTGGTGGCTTTGAAGCTGATAACCGTTTTGCCAATTTTTATCTGCCGGTTTTCCCCGTCTGTAATATAAACAAGTTTGGTGGGCACCTGGGTAGTAAGGCCCAGCCTATGCAACGCATAAGCACCTGTAGGCTTTATACGGACTTTCTCTTTTTTGGCAATGGCTTCCGCCACCTCTTCCGGGGCAGGATAAATGGCGCCAAATAAAGGGTCTATTTTGGGCACATAATATATGCCATGCGCCAGCCTTTTTAGCTTTCCTTCCCGGCTTAATCTTGACAATGCCGTTTTAACGGCAGTTTGAGTACCCTTGCCTCTAAAGTCAGTTGGGAATATTAAATCTCCTTTCTTACGCCTTGAAATTGAATGTTCTATATGCTTATGTACATTTTCCATTGTTACAAAAATAAGGAAAAAGGTAGCAGAATTATTTTAATTATGGCTTGCTTATTGGTTTTTATGTGTCATAATACGTCAGTTTACAGGCAGTACAAAAGATGGAAAAAAAGGCTAATTATTTGATTCTCAGCTTTCTAAAAGCATGAAATTGAAGTGATAATTGCAAAGAGGTGACATATAGCTAGGAACTTGTAATGTTCTGGAATAAATTCGACCGTAGGGCCAACGAGCAGGTATTGCCGATGGTGGGGAATTTTATATTCGTCCGCCCGGTACTGCTGCCTGGCTTTTTGATGACCCGTCCTGAAAAAAATTGTCTGGTGGGCTACTAAAAAACAGGTTACAGCAATTTGTTTTAGGGCCAATACAGACAGGGAAATTTTTCCATTCATCGCTATGCTTTGTAAAAAACAAAAAATAGTTGCCGGGATAAGGCTTCAGATTAATTGTAATGAAAAACTACAAAGGAAAATTTTTGAATTTGTGGTTGTGCAACATTGACCCATGCTACCTGCTGGCCTTTGTCAGATAAGCTGTTTAAGTGTTTATGGTAAATTACGATTTAGCAATTTGTTTGATAGCTGCTCACTATATGAAACTCTGTGGAAAAATAATAGAAAAGGGATTAAAGATTGCTGAGTAATGTTTTCAGAACAGCGGGTGTTCTTTCCAGAATTTGAACAGATTTTTTTAAAGAGTATTTCATTTTGATTTTTTATAGTCAAGAATGGAACCCAGTACCCATGATTTTCCTTCATCAAAACTACGGTAGATAGATTGCCTGGCCATTTTACTGTTTACCGAAACCCATTTGATTTTTATAATAATCCTTTTACCATCTTGCATCCTCTCCCGGTAAAACCACCACTCATTGTTTTCAAACCTTCCTTCCCATATTTGGGAGCGGTATGCATTATCGGAGTAATACAGCATCCATCTTTTATTTGCAGCATCATAGTTACGAAGTATGCTGCTTTTATAAACAACCGTATCTGCATTTTTATAAACCCAGTCGTCTTTTATCGTTGTACCGTCATGTGATTTGTAAATAGTGTAAACAGATGTTCCGTGATAAGTTGTATCGGAACCGCTGATTCTTTTCTCTGTTACTTTCCATTTGCCTAAAAGAAAATCAAACGCCTTTTCAGGAGTAGAGGCCTGCCCCCAAATGCTCGCATAAATGAATAAACTGCAGGAAAGCAGTGTTATGTATATTCTCCATTTTCTATTTAATAAATCCATCCGGAAGTGATTGTTTAAGTTTATCAATTTGTCTTTTAAAGTTAAAGGTGTTCTTGCTTTTAAATTGTTTCTGTAAATAAATCAGCACCAGGTTGCAAATCGCTTCATAACCTGTTACAGCATCTTTACCTGGCCTTGACCAAGGGTGTACAACCGGTAAATCCAGACCGCCCGGCACATGGCCTTCCATATAGTTAAAATTGCCATGCCATAGCTTTGGGAATAAAGTAAGAGAAGAAATGCTTTTGTTGCTGCTATGCAAAATATCAGTTGTATAAACATTGCCCAGCCGGCTTGTTTCTTCATAAAACAAATAATATGGCCTGTTCAGTTTACCAGCATCAAACATTGTCTGCATCTTATCGCCGAGGAAAAAAGATTTCGAAAAATCAATTGAGCTGAACCCGAAAACACAATCAATTTCCGGGTGCGACTGTTGAAAAAAAATGGCAGCATCACCGCCATAGCTCCAACTGAATAAGGCCATCCGGGAAGTGTCAGCAAGCATATCAGTTTTAATTTTATTCAGCAGAAGAGTCATTTCATTCAGATAAGTTTTATGTAATGCTGCTTTTTCATCTGCATCAACATCCCAGGCCATTTTATATTTTGGCTTTACCCGGCTTACTGTATATACAATAAAGCCTTGAGATGCCAGGTATTCATTCATAGCAAACTGGTAATATTCTGTGCCATGACGGTAGCTCCAGAGTATGACAGGAAATTTTTGATTTACAGCAACAGCATTTCTAATAGTACCTGTTTGCCCTTGCAAAAAACGCTGAACTGTGCCACCATTAATTTTGTATCCGCCTCCGAAAATAATATCGCTTGCAATACTATCTATATTACCAGTTCCGTTCAAGCCGTCAAGCAGCAGGCAATCCCTGATTTTTAATTTAATTGTTTTTTCATTTCCCCTGGCGGGATACCATTTTGTAATCACTAAGAGAATGCTATCATTATAGACAATGTTTTCCTGCGAAAGCCCTGCCTGATACTTACCATACTCAAGATTAAGAAGCCCCCTTACCTGTTGTGCATTAGCTTCATGGCCAAATAAAAATAATATAAGAAATAATAAACGCATCTGCCATCATTTTGCGGGCCTTACATTCCATATCTGGCGGTAAATCTTCCATTCGCCATTTTCCTTTTTACCGACAGTAATAAAATTTGAAGCCGATGTATGAGTGGAAATAACTGAATCTTTCACTCGTGTTTCCCAACCGACTTCAGACACACCTTCCCATGTCGCAAGGTCGCCTGATGCGGTCAGCGAATCATCTTTATAAATAAATGATGTAATGGGATAGGTTGTATCGCCAGTGGCAGTAAACCACCAGGCCCCGATAGCTTTTTTACCTTTTACAAAATATCCTTTATTGTTTGGAGGAATGATTGCCCCGTCTTCAGAAAAAAGGTTTACCACTTTTGTGCTGTCATTTTGTAACCAGAAGTCGCGGTAATTTTCATGCAGCTTTTTTAATAAACGCACTTCCGTATCATTAACAGCATCCACATTACTTTTTGAATTGCATGCTGCTATTCCAGTAATGATTATCAAAGTAAGTATTCGCATAAAAATGTTTATTATTTAATTTAAGAATTCAGTTTATTATCCAGCACCCCAGAAGTTATTGCAGCGCTTTTTCAATGCAAACCGCATGACTGCTTCCCGCCACAACAAAAATTTTCTCCCCTTTTGATTTTAATTCTTTTAACACACATACCAAGTGAATATTTCTGAACCATTGGGTTGTATCGGCAATATCCTGGAGATACCCGGGTAACATGTCATGGTCGGATTCTTCTCTCCAGTCAATTCCCGGAAAATCTCTTTTCCATATCCTGTCAATATCTTCAATTGTTTTTATATTATTCTCCTGGTTTACATACCTGGCCCTGCTTAAAAATTGGCTCACATATTTTTCCGGGTCCGTTGGTTTTCCAAAGCGAAGATTACTGAAGTAGGGGTTTAGGATTTCTTTAAGCGCCACTTTTTCTACGGAAAATATATTAACAAGTTTTTTCATCAGGGTATCTTTATCTAAATCCCAGGAATAGGTTTTTATGTTATTCTTTTGGGCAAGCTGAAAAGCTTTTCCGTTTTCGCCATATTTTTTCACCGGGTTCATCAGCCCCGGCATTAAAAAACCAAGTTTACCCTCAATTAATAAAACCGTAGGCTTAAATTTCTCCCATTTTTCTTCTATATCTTTTATCTGAAAATCATCCGGGTTTTTGGTATGCGTACTGCCGTATATCAGCATATCACCGGTATTAATAATAAAAGGCCTTGGGTGACTGTCTCTCACCAGACGATATTGTTTCATGGTTAATATGCCGGTTGTATCTGTACAGCCATTACTGATTCTATAACTTTTGGGAGAACGCCACATAAAGAATGAGCTGCTCCCAATGAGAAGAAGTAAACACAGTACAGTTAATTTCATCCCTAACCTGAATTTATTTTTCAATGTATAGCACCTTATTAAAATAGTCAAACGTAATTTTCTTAAACTGTTTTAGCAAGCCATTGCCAATGCTGCCCTTAACAGAGTCGTTTCTGTTAAAGGCTCCCGACCGGATGGTTGGTATTCTTGTCAAAGTATTTTCAACAACCAGCGTATCGCCAAGATTTATTTTTTTTATAGTCAGCAACTGCCCGTTAATAGGGCCGCCAATTCCATATCCGGTCAGCAGTGTATCACTGAGCGTATAGCGGGTACGGAAATTATTTTCATCAGAAAATTTTGGAAACAGTGTAAGACTGCTCCTGTCGCCGGTATCTATAATAAATTCTGCCTCTATTCCGTCAATTTTCATCTTTATCACAGGGATCCTGCCATCCAGCAGGCGGAAGGGAATTGCATAAGCATTGTCAGGTTTCCTGAATGTTTCCTTCTCATAAAGGGTTATGGAAGCCCCGGAAAAATTAATTTCAGTAATAAACCGCTGGAAAATTTCATAGCCAACAACTCCATCAAGAAAATCTAACCTAAGAGCTTCTTTAATTTCTCTCAGGGAAATTACCATTGCATCTTTATTCAGGATTTGCAGGCCGGCAATATGAATCGTATCAATCATGGTTCTGAATAAGGGTGCCGGTTTTTCTCCAGTGCCGGTTATCTCTCCCTGCCTTGTTAAAGGCAATTGTAAACCATTTGCCGCATCTATATCCAGCACTATTCCACCTCCGGTATCTAATAAAAAGTGAAATACTTTCTTACCGATTTGTGTTTTTACAAAAACCCTGTTGTCATGAAGAATAAATGGTATTGTGGTTTGTGTCCCGGTAATTATTAAACGACTGGCACTATCCTGCCCCTTGCAGTTTAAATGAAAAAGTATCAGAAACAAAAGCCCTGCCCTTTTAAGTAAAGGTATAGTTGAAAGTATAATCATTCTATTTGTTATTAATAAAGAGCTTAAATTCCCTTTGTGTGTTATCCTGTATTGCTTCTGCCGGCAACTGCATCATAGCCTCATCAAATTTTTCATTCAGCTTATAATCCAGAACCAAATGATTACCGGATATTTTTCCCTGCGGGTTATAGGTATCATACTTTTCAGGTAATAAGATACCGCTTACAATGGTATAACTATGTATCTTATTGATGAACGGTCCTAAAGATTTTACAGAATCAGGCAGACTGATATTTTTTAATTGCAAAGGATGGGTGATATTATATTCCCATCCGGCCATGCGGTAAGTAACCGGGTGAATAAAGATTCTGTAATACTTTGCTGAATCAAAATTGGCTTCCTTCTTAAACCGGATTTTTAGTGTGATAAAACTAACTGAATCATTTCCCGGTAATTTATTATCAGCTTCTTTTGATATTTCAACAAACGGGTGAGTAGCGATGAAGGGCAATACCTGCTGCAACAAATGATTATTTACAAGCATAGCCGGTGGATTGCTTTGTTTCCAATTGGTACTCCAGGTTATATTACCATTATAAACAATCGTGGCATCTTCAAAAGGCCTTGTTTCATAAAACCGCATAGTGCCCAGCTCCGTCATTTCCCTGCTAATCCACCATTGCCTTGTACTATCTGTTCCAAATACAATATGATGATTAAAGTATAGGGTCTTTACTTTTTTCCATCTCTGCATTCCGCCATGTTCCTGTTGCAATGCTAAAATGATTTCCTTTATAGCAGGGTTTATTGTCTGGCTAATCCCAATTTCACAAACAAGGATAAAGAAAAAAAACAGCCAGCCTCTTTTCATCTGCTGCGTTTGTGGTTTATTGTTTTGGATATTTCTTTATTTCGACAGACGCTTCTCCCGTCATCTGCTTCTCAAATATTTCCTTCGTTTTTAGATATTGGTTAAAATAGGATACAAGGATTTTTCTCGTTATTCTTATACTTTCATTTGCATCAATCTTATAGTTGGCAGACGATTTGTCAATCATAGGGTAATCTGTAAACGAGTTATGTCCAAAACCTTTTAATATTATTATGTATATGTCCGATTTTCTTTTTGGGATTGCCTGTTCATAATTTTCAATTGCGTTTTTTACTATTCCGTCACTTAGCATATATGCCATTGGCTTTCTGACTCCATTTATTCTTGTGTCCCTAGGTGCAATACCTTCCATTGAAATATAAGCCTTTACCATTTTGTTTTCTGCAATTACTTCTCCAGCTATTCTCCCACCCAAAGAGTGTCCAAAAACGCCAATGCTATTTAAATCTATCTTTTTGTAGAATGGTGAGATTACTGATTTGTTCTCATTTTTGACATATTTCTAAGACTGTATTTACATATTTAGTGCCTAATGTTGAGGCGGTTACAAAGAAACTGTCAACCTTTTCATAGGGACCACCAAGCATACCTGGTGGAAGGCGGAATTGTTGTGATGCTTTGATGAGATTACCGTCAAGAAACTTTGTAGTTCCAATATAGGGTAAGTCAAAAGAGGCAACAATGTAACCATTACTTGCCAATTCCTCTCCTGCAATAGAATATTCGTGTTTGGTCATACCTCGCCCGATGCAAATTAGTACTACTGGTGCTTGGGGCAAATTGCTCGAAAATTCTCGGTTGTAGAAACTATTAGTAAGAATCGAATCTGTTTCCCTAAATAATGGTGAATATTTAGCTAACAATCTCAAAGTGTCAGTTTGAGAAGGATACCAAAATTGTATTGGTATCTTAATAAAGTTGTTAGCCTTAGATGAAAATGGGTCTTTTATTTGAGTTTGCAATTCAGTAGTATAAGTCCCGATTTGAAAAATACCAGTTGGCTGAGGTAATTGAATTGTCGTTTGTCCAGTCAACAAGGTTGAACAAAACATTAAAATAAGCAAGGCAATCATTTTATTCATAATTCTTCAATTTGGTAGATGATTCCAGTCACCATAACGCACAACATTTTATTTAAAACAACCTCTCATTCGGCGGTTTTATTCCCACTAACCGGATATAAATTGTTGTTTGCCCTCTGTGGTGTGTCTGATGTTCAAATGCTTTCAGTAGCCAGGTAAAACGGTCAAAGTCAAAATTCCCCCGTTTATTTCTTTCAGCAAGTTTGGCCGCATCCATATTTTGTATTGCTTCAATTGCGTAGTCATACCCTGTCATTACAAAATAATTTACCGAATCAGGCGATTGTGCTCCCGGACTCTGTTCAAGGTTTCTTGTACCCCATGATAAACTTTTTGCTCCCGTGCCGTTTGATATAAAAAATAAATTAGCCTGGGCCAGGTGCAGCATCTGTTGTGCAAAGCTCCGGATACTGTCCTGCGCTTTAAAACCATACTTATCTTTTGGCATGGCATCAAGGTATTCTTTTGTATAGGCTTTTGCCCTTTGCCAGTCTTTTATAAATTGTGCTTTAAGCGAATCGGCCAGTTGCGCCTTTGCAGAAAAAGAAAGAACTGCTATGAACAATAAGCCGGTTAGTTTTTTCATTGTATATGTTTAATATAAATCTATTTCAATCAGGTAAAATGCTACCGCTCACTTTTTTCATCGGCAATTTTTGAGGCAGGAGTGGTTTTCATCCGGTTTAAATCAAATGCTTTTTTAAGAGAATAATTATAGGCAATATGCCGGCCTGAGTTGTTGCCTTCTTTATCAAATGAATCATACCTGCCGGGAAATATCAATCCCTCTACCTTTACATACTCATAAAAAATATGAGTAAAAGGCCCCAGCGATTTTACTTCTTTTGGCAAACCGATTAAATCAAGAAAAGGCGCATAGGTGATATTGAACTCCAGCCCCCGCAATAAAAATGTTTGCGGATGGATAAAGAGTTTGTAATACTTATGCGGCGATTCTTTTGAAGGTTGTTTATACGTGAGCTTAACTACAAAATAGGCTGTTGAATCACCCGGCAAAGTGGCAAGCGGTTCTGCTTCCAATAACACATTTTTCTTTTGTGTAAGCCAGGGCATGGCCATGGCATGATAAATATTATTTACGTTGGTACCCGGAGGATTTCCCAACTGCCAGTTTTCTGTCCATGTTTTTTTTCCATCGCTTGCAAGACGACCATTAAACACCGGCCAATCATGGTAAGTTCTTTCCGTTTTAATTTCTGTTGTTTCATTACTCACCCAAAACTCTGTTTCCAATGGTTGTCCATACACAAGGATATGCGTAAAGCTTAATGTCGGCGCTGCATTCCATTTTGCCATACCACCATGTGCCTGAAGCATTTTGCTAATTACATATTGAACCGTTGCTTTATTAATTCCGGTATTTTTAATTGCAATAGTTTTTAGTGCCAAAGTATCGTTCCCAAATCCACCACCACATGCCTTTAGGTAATAGTTAGTGCTGTCAGATTCATTTAATTGGGCATTAACATTGGTGGTTGCTACCAGGGATAAAATAATGAAAATAAGCTTCATGTATGACATCTTTTAGTTGCAAAGTTGCAGATAAGATGACAGATGAAATTGTAAAAAAACGAACCAGTGCTTATACTTATTGTTAATAAACGGGGCTATATATTTTGCTCAATGTATATATTTTTTTCTTTAAAGAAATGACCCGGAGTCAACCCCGTAAAAGTTTTAAAGTCTTTAATAAAATGGGATTGGTCATAATAATTAGATAAATGTGCAATATCTGTTAATGAATAACAGGGATTATTTTTAGCAAGTTGTAATGTTTTTTGAAAGCGGTATAATTTAGCAAAATACTTATAAGGCATACCTTTTTTTTGTAAAAATATTTTTTGTATTTGCCTGCTGCTAACACCTGTGCGATTGCTTACATCATCAATTGTGGCATTGCCGCCACTTTTACTAATCGCAACAAAACTTGTTAGTAAAATGTTATTTTGAGGTGCCGTTGTTTGCAACCACTTTTGCAAACCAGGCTCAAGTAAAGCAATAGCATTTTTGTAATTTCCATCATTTAACTCATTGCGTAAATAATCGTAATGTTGTTTTATCCAATTGCCGGTAATGTCCTCAATTGCCACACGTTTGTTATTTAATTCATAGGCAGGCATTTTGTAAAGGGATGCAGAAGCCCAGGGATAAAACTTAATACCAAACATTTTTAAATCGCCTGAAAAATTGAGTTGTACACTGTTTATTAAATGCCCCCCTAAAAAATCAGTTGGTTTTGTAGTCTCTTTTCCATCTACGATAAGTTTGGGGCGAATGCCATAATGAAAAACAAAATCAATAAACCCATCAGGAACCATTCGCTCTAAATGATTTTCATTATATGAATTCTCAAATATCCAGAAGCATTTGATGTATTGCTGGAGTGAAGGGTGAGGTGGAAATTCTTTATAAGTCATTTTTACTGTAATTGCCTTTATATTCAGCAAATCCGGTTTGAAGTAACTGAATTAAACAGCATATCTTCCAAAAGATAAAGCAATTCATTGCTTATAGGACAAAGAGTTATGTGAATGGTATAATTTGTTATATCAATATGAGGACTGTCACCCACGGCTGCCAGGTAACGCTTCGATTGCAGGGAGTGATATACTCTTTTAATGGATAAATAACTTAAACATGTTATTACTATTCTGTTTTGAGCAGGTGATTTATTCCATTCTGCTGTAAAAATTCTTTCAGTTCCTGGTATATATGGTATGTAAAGCCCTGGTGCATCAGTAACACACTTGCAGGCCAATTCAAGATATCCTGAAGGTTTCTGAAATCATGGCAGGTAGCCATTTGCTTAAAGCCGTCAGACAGCTCCAAATCGTTTACGGGCAGCTGTAGCAGGGATGTAGGTTGCATTTTATATAGATTTAGTTGCCGATAGTGCAATCTTTCAATTTGCGGCCTTATTAGACCGCAATATTTATGCCTGATTACTTCATCTTGCTTATGAATGATTAGGCAAAGCGACAAAGGAAACCTTAAAAAGCTGGGAGCAAATATTAAAAGGCTCAGGGAAGCCAAAAACCTGAGCCTGCGGGAGCTTTCCTACGAGTGTGATATTGACAATAGTAAAATCTCCAAAATAGAGAAAGGTCAGATTAATATCACTTTTACTACCATCCTGCAACTGGCCAACGCTTTAGAAGTTCAACCATCAGAATTACTCAAGACGGAGTTTGACTAATCTTTAGCAACTACTCACTTCATTTTCAATTTAGTTTGCCGGGGTTGTCCTACCTCGTTTACCCTGCATTGGTATAATTTGGAAATGTTTTTGCAACATAATTTATCCATTGCTTTTGAGAGGGAACCTGATTTGTGAACAAGAAAATAAAAGCGTTATGTTTAATTCAATTAGCTGGAGCCAATATATTGTTACGATTGCCTTGTTATTAGTTCTGTATTATTTGTTTGTTGGTTTTAAATATTACCATTGGGAAATATTGAACCTTATTGGAATCAGAAAAGTGGAAACCGATACTATCGTTATTCCGGCGGTACACAACCAGGTAAACCCGGTGCTTACAGAAAAGCATGAAGACTATCTCCCCAAACCTGCATTAGACATTGATATTTCGCCGGTGGTGCAATCATTTACTGACGAAGTGATGGCTTATTTAAATGAAGCTAAACCCAGTGTACAGCAAAACGAACTTTTATACTCCTTGCAGTTAATTGCCTCAAAATATCCTGCATTGAAAGATGCAGATTGTAAGGATGAGTTACTGCAGGCGGTGTTAAATGAAGTAAACCACAAATATCCCGGCTTACTTGAATCAGTTGATTTGATAACGTTATGGAATTGATTTGAAAAACTAATGCTTCGTTGTTGCTTGGGTTGTAATGATTATGTGGAATGGGTTAGTGCAACGGAGCATTTTTATAATTATTCATCATCTATAAATAAAAGTGTGTTATGAAAAGTGTGAGAGAACCAAACCAGAACAAAAATCATCTGCTGTCATTAGCAGCAACGTATATTTTGTTGCTGATTTCCTTCTGTGCATCGGCACAGGATGGCAATGCCGGCATTAATGAAGCCAACACAAAAGTGAGAAGTTACTTTGCTGCAGGCACTAACCTGATGTATGCAGTAGGAGCCATTGTGGGACTGATTGGCGCAATCAAAGTATATCAAAAATGGAACAGCGGCGACCATGATACCGGCAAAGTTGCAGCGGCATGGTTTGGCAGTTGTGTTTTCCTGGTAATAGTGGCAACAGTTATTCGTTCATTCTTTGGCGTATAAAGGCCTCCCTAAATCCCTCCAAGGGGGGGCTTAAAAACCATATTATGCGGGAAACTCTTATCAATAAACTTCATGAATATATCAGGGAAAACAACCCTGATATATTGTTTCAATTAGAAAAGGACAGTAAGGTATCCCAATACTTATCTGAGAAGCTAAGTACAGTAAGTTCCTTAATAAATCTATCAGATAAGGGACAACCAGCATACATCATTGAAGATGCCTGCATGGATGTACTAACACAAGACCTGCGGCCTTCTAAATACAATTACATCTGCAACATACTGGATGAAGAATTTGGCGATACATTTCAACAACTAATTGATAATGGGTTACTGCAATTTGAAGCTGTTAATCTGGTCAATCATTGCCAATCCATTTTTGAGGACCTGCAGTTTTCGGAAGAAAACGAAGGCAACCAATTTCTGCGGTATGCTATTATTGGAACAATCAGTGAGTACCGGGAAAGAAATGTAACAAGTGAGAAAGAAAATGTGAGCAATGAGTTACAACAGTCAACAGAAACTGAAGGATAATCTTGCGGCCATTCGTATTGCATTAGAGTGGAAGAAAGGCCAAATGCTTTTGCCTGAACAGGTAGAAGCATTAAAACGATATGCCGGTTTCGGTGGGTTAAAGGCGGTATTATTTCCCAATACGCCAAAAGAAGAATGGATAAAATTAAAAGCCTCGAAAGAAGATTTAAAGCTCTATCCGCAGATAACAGAACTCCATCAATTATTGCAGCAGCATTTTAGCGAAGCTGAATACAAACAGGTGATTGATTCTATTAAGAACAGCATACTTACTGCTTTTTATACTCCTGAAATAGTTCCTCAAACAGTCTTCAATGTTTTAAAGGCACAAGGCATTGAGCTTAAAAATATGTATGAACCCAGCAGCGGTGCCGGTATATTTATAAGTGAAGCCGCAAAAACTTTCCCTTCTCTTAATAATATTACGGCTGTTGAGAAAGATTTATTATCGGGACGGGTATTGACTGCTCTTAGCAGTTCGATACCCGTTCCTGTTTCTGTACAGGTAAAGGGGTTTGAGAATACACCAACTGATGAAAATGGAAAGTATGACTTGATTGTAAGTAATATTCCTTTCGGCAGCTTTCGGGTATTTGATGAATCATTTAATGACGAAGCATTAACAGGCAAAATTCATAATTACTTTTTCGCAAAAGGCCTGGATAAAATAAAGGATGGCGGTTTATTGGCTTACATCACTACTGATGCTTTTTTGAATAGTCCATCCAATCAAACAGCAAGGGAATATTTATTTAGTCATGCTGATTTTACCAGCTTAAATGTGATGCCTGATAACCTGATGAAAGATACAGGTAATACAGAAGCTCCAAGCCATTTATTGATTGTTCAAAAGAATTTTAATAAGCAATCTCTTTCTGAGAAAGAAGAATTACTGATTGCTACCAGTGAACAGGAAAACGAGTTTGGCAGGTATAATATCAATCAGTACATCTCTCAGCATCCTGAAATCATTTTAGGCAACCAGATTAAGCCGGGCAAAGACCAGTATGGCAAAGCCCATGAAACAATCTGGCAAACGGGTGATATAAACTTAATTGGTGCATCATTAGCGGAGTCAATCAGCAATGGGTTTAATGAAAGATTTAATAAGGAAGCATTTGCATTATCAGTAATAAAGGAAGAAATACAAGAAGGCAAACAGCTTACTTATCTGCCGATGCCCGAAAATAATCCAGATAGCAGTTCTGTACAATTAGGATTATTTGATACTGCACCTATCGCCAACATCAACAGGGCTTCTGCATATATCAACAGGCTGGATGCTACTGTTATTGACAGGAAGACCGCAAGGATAGCCAACATCATAAAGACATCAGACAAGCCAGAGCATGAGGTGTTTATTTTAGTGGCTGCAAAATCTACTGCCTTCAAACAATACGTTTACAAACTCTATTCCAATACGGAAGAAATACAATTTCCGGCTAACTGGATGAACGCATCTGCAATTCATCTTGAATTAAATGGCCTGTCAAATAAGTTGCAGGAATACAATCACCGGTTTCGTAATGAAGGCGAAGGTATATTTCATGTTGCCTTTAATAATAAAGATGGTGAGTTAGATGAATTAAAAGACCTTAATCCTTTTCACAAAGAAGGAACATTAATTGTATATGACAACAAGGTTGGATTTGTTTCTTATATAGCTGGTGAAAGCGATAGACCCTTTTTCTTGCCAAGTCTTTATGAAAAAAAAGACATTGCTTTTTATCAACAATATACAGCAGTAAGGGATGAGTATTTATTGTTGGCTGATAAGGAATCCAATGAAAATATTGAATACCCCGAATTAAGAAAACAGTTAAATGAATCCTATGATGCTTTAGTAAAAGGATACGGCATTCTAAATTCAACAACAAACAAACAGCGAATATTAAAAGATGAAGCATTTGGTTTTATTGTGCTGGCATCCATCGAAAGGAAAGAAGGCGACCAATATTTTAAAGCGGATATACTTACCCAATCCCTGATACAAAAGCAGGAAGCATTTCATACAGATAATCCAGTGGAAGCTTTAGCGAAAAGCCTGAATGATAGAGGTTTTGTGAATATAGAGTTTATAGCTGCTGCTACTGATAGTACCGAAACAGATACTTTGCAGGCATTGGGTAATCATATTTACATGAACCCATCAAATAATTCATGGGAAACTGCTGACCAATTTTTAAGTGGTAATGTTGTTATCAAACTTAACAGTGCTAAGGAGGCAGCAGAGAATGCACCGGAGAATGTGCAACTGCAAAGAAGCCTGCTGGCATTAGAAAAAATTCAACCTGAAAAAATCCCTTTTGAATTATTGGACTTTAATTTAGGAGAAAGATGGATTCCACAAGATTATTACAACCGCTTTGCTACACATTTATTTGAGCTGAACACAGCAGTTAGTTATTTCCCTTCGCTGGATACTTTTAAAGTAAAGGTGGAAAGCAGCAATGCTAAAACTAACGCTGAATATGCAGTTACAACAAAGAGCGGAAAAACATCTTATGGTCATACTCTACTTGAACATGCTTTAGAAAATACTTCGCCGTTTTATACTTATGAGGTTGACTTAGGAGATAAAACAATCCGGGTTCCGGATAATGATGCTATACAATTGGCTCATCAAAAGATAGAGTCTATCCGTAACAATTTTACTGAGTGGCTAAAAGAATTGCCGGATGGTGATAAGAAAGAATTAGAAGAACTATACAATAACACTTTCAACTGCTATGTGCTTCGGGAATATGATGGCAGCCATTTACAATTTCCGGGATTAGATAGAAAAAGATTAGGCATTGCAGATTTGTATAGTTCACAAAAAAATTCTGCATGGCGTATTATACAAAATCGTGGTGCATTGATTGACCATGAAGTTGGTTTGGGAAAAACACTAACAATGATTGTGGCCGCCCATGAAATGAAACGGCTCGGTATAGTTAACAAACCCATGATACTGGCTTTGAAAGCCAATGTAAACCAGATAAAAGATACTTATCGAAAAGCCTATCCGAATGCAAAGCTGTTGGCACCTGGTGAAAATGATTTTACACCAGCGAAAAGAATCAGGCTATCCCATGAAATCAAAAACAATAATTGGGATTGCATCATCCTAACGCATGACCAGTTTGGTAAAATTCCACAAAGCCCGGAAATACAAAAAGAGATATTTCAAGCAGAATTAGACAATGTAGAGAAGGACCTTTACACACTCAAGGACATGGGTGGAGAAATATCAAGGCGGATGCTGAAAGGCTTGGAAATACGGAAAAGTAATTTGGGCATAAAACTGCAAGGGATTCAAAAAGATATTGAAGCAAAGAAAGATGCCGGTATCAACTTTAAAGATTTGGGTATTGACCATTTGTTTGTTGATGAATCGCATAAATACAAGAACCTGACTTTTACCACAAGACATGACAGGGTTGCCGGTCTTGGCAATATGGAAGGCAGCCAGAAAGCATTGAATATGCTTTTTGCTGTAAGGACTTTACAGGAAAAATTCAACAGTGATTTGTGTGTTACTTTTTTATCCGGCACACCAATATCTAACAGCCTTACTGAAATGTACCTGCTGTTTAAATACCTGCGCCCAAATGAAATGAAGCGGCAGCAGATTGAAAATTTTGACGCCTGGGCTGCAGTATTTGCAAGAAAGACAGTTGACTTTGAATTTTCTGTTACCAATGAAATAATTGCCAAAGAAAGATTTAGACATTTTATTAAAGTGCCGGAGCTGGCATTGTTCTATAATGAAATTACTGATTACAAAACTGCCAAACATATCAACCTCGACAAGCCAGAGTTAGATGAGCAATTAGTAAACATACCTCCCACACCCGACCAGCAGGAATTTATAAAGAAACTAATGGCATTTGCCAAAACAGGCGATGCAACACTAATTGGAAGACTACCACTAACAAAAGAAGAAGATAAAGGCCGTATGCTGATTGCAACCAACTATGCAAAGAAGATGGCGGCAGATATGCGGCTCATCAATCCCATTATTTATGAAGACCATCCTAATCATAAAGTAAATGTTTGTGCAAGAAATGTTGCTGATTTATATCAACTAAGCAATGAGCAAAAAGGAACACAAATTATTTTTAGTGATATTGGCACACCTAAGCCAGATGCTTTTAATATTTATGATGCACTGAAGAATAAATTAATCAGCGACTTTTCTATACCTGCAAACCATATCACTTTTATCCATGACTGGACGGACAGGCAAAAGCCTGAACTATTCCGTAAAATGAACAATGGTGAGATAAGGATTTTATTGGGCAGTACCGAGAAAGCTGGCACGGGTCTCAATGTTCAGCGGAATGTGGTGGGTATGCACCATTTAGATATTCCTTGGAAACCATCTGAACTGGAGCAAAGAAATGGCCGTGGTGCAAGGCAGGGCAATATACTGGCCAAAGAAAGCTACGACAATAAAGTAAAGAACTACATCTATGCTGTAGAGCAATCATTGGATAATTATAAATTCAACCTGTTGAAGAATAAGCAAACCTTCATCAGCCAGATGAAGAATTGCGAACTGAATGTAAGAACGCTTGACGAAGGTTCTATTGATGAAAAAAGCGGTATGAATTTTTCGGAATACATCGCTATACTTTCAGGTGACACAACATTATTAGAAAAATCAAAGATGGAAAAGAAGATTGCAGTATTGGAAAGTTTGAGAAATGCCCATCACAAAGAAGTAATTCGGTCAAGGTTTCATTTGGAAAATTTACAAGGCGATAAAGAAAAAACTGTACAAACATTAGATAAACTAACGCTGGATGAAAGTAATTATAAAAGCCAATTGCAGTATGATAAAGATGGAACTAAACTTAACCTAATACAATTGGATAGTTTCAATTCTGCTGATGCGGAAGCTATCGGTATTTATCTTATTCGTTTATCTGCTAATTGGAAACCAAACCTCGGTGAAGATGGTACAATGAAAATAGGAAATCTGTACGATTTCGATTTATACATCCGCAGGCAAAAAGAAACTTATGAAGACAAAGCAATGTTTGAATATCGCTACCAGAATATCCTTTATGCAGAAGGCAAAGATTCCGGTATAAAATATTCCTGGAACCAGGGGCATATAAATATAGATAATCCAAAGATTGCAGCCCGGTATTTTCTCAATGCTATAGACCGGGTGGATTCCTTGAAGGAAAAATATCAGAAAAACATGAAAGAATTGGAACAAAATATTCCTATGCTGCAACAGTTAGTTGAAAAACCATTTGAAAAGGAAGGAGAATTGGCACAACTAAAAAAAGATGTTTCAAAATTGGAAAGGGAAATTTCTATTAAGATTCAGGAGAACCAGATGAAGGGGCATAATGGGGCAGATAAAAATACTGTTGAGGTAAAAGAAACGCCGGTGGTTAAGATAGAAAAATCATTATTGCCCAAAAAAGAGATTACTGAAAGAAAGGTAAAAGGTATGCGAATTTGAAGTATTTATTCCTCTCATTTCCAATCTAGTTGGCCGGGGTTGCCCTACCCAGTTTACCCCTTCACACGGCACAATTGGAAAACTTTTTGCAGTAGTTTATATCTACAGTTTTGTAAAGTGAAGAGTGAATATGAGCAGCAGTGTATATCAAATCAATAAAGGCATAAATAAACCCATTGAGTTCAAGGGGTTGAAAGCACAGTACATCTGGTACCTGGGTGGCGGGCTGGTTATACTATTAATATTCTTCGCTGTTATTTACATTATTGGTGTAAATGTATTCATCTGCCTTGCAGTAATCGTTTCTTTGGCTACTGCCTTATTCATGTATGTATATAAACTCAGCCGTGCTTACGGCGAGTACGGGTTGATGAAGAAGGTGGCTAAGAAAGCTGTTCCAAAAGTTATAAAGAGTTATTCCATCATCCGTTTGAAAAAGCAATTACTTCATGAGAAATCTGTTTGATATACTGCCTGTGTATGGTGTAGAAAACAATGCTGTCCTCTCAAAAATGGGTGATGTAACGGTTGCCTTTAAAGTGGAGCTGCCGGAATTATTCACCATGAGCAATGATGAATATGAAGCCTTCCATCATGCCTGGATAAAAGCAATTAAAGTTTTGCCTGTAAATACTATTTTGTATAAACAGGATTGGTTTACTGAAGCAAAATACAACCCAGAATTTGCAAATGAAGATAATAGCTTTTTAAGCCGCAGCAGTGAACGGTTTTTTAATGAGCGGCCTTATTTAGACCATCAGTGTTACATACTGTTGACAAAGAAACCCGCCAATCGAAAACAATCATCGTCTGTATTTTCCAGCCTGCTGCGCAAAACTATCGTGCCGGAAGAAACATTAAACCCAAAACACTATCAGGATTTTATGAACCATGTTGGTCAGTTTCAAAAGATACTTTCAGATAGTGGTTTTGTACACTTAAAAGTATTGGATGATACTGCGCTGGTAAATTTAATCCTGAAGTATCTTAATCTTGGCAGCGATGCTGTTGCTATTAGGGATATTCAATTTAAACCCGAATGGAAGATTGGTGAAAACTATTGCCAGCTATATACAATGGCCGATGCAGAATTTGTTCCGGCCCTTTGTGGCTCAAGAATCAATTATGATAAATACTCCACCGACAAAACAAAATTCAGTGTGGGGTTTGCATCACCCATAGGTCAGTTGCTTTCCTGTAATCATATATACAACCAGTATGTTTTTATTGAAGATGTACAAAAGACAATGCAGAAATTAGAAAGTAAAAGATTACGGCTACAATCTCTATCTGCTTACAGCCGGGAGAATTTTATTTCAAAAGAATCAACGGATGCTTTTTTAAACGAAGCAATCAGTGAACAAAGACTACCAGTTAAGGCACATTTTAATTTACTGGCATGGACTGATAGTAAAGAAGAAATAAAAACTATCAGAAACTTATGTTCCTCTGCACTTACACAAATGGATGCCACACCCAAAATAGAAACAGAAGGTTCGGCGCAAATCTTCTGGGCAGGTATTCCTGGCAATGCTGCCGACTTTCCTATGAATGATACATTTGATACTTTTTCACCACAAGCCTGTTGTTTTTTCAATTTAGAAACCAACTACCGTTCTTCCGTAAGTCCCATTGGTATCAGGCTTGGAGACAGGCTTACCGGCAAGCCGGTTCATGTTGATATTTCGGATGAACCAATGGACAAAGGCATTTGTACCAACCGCAATAAATTCATCCTGGGGCCCTCCGGCAGCGGAAAATCTTTCTTTACCAACCACATGGTAAGGTCGTACTACGAAAAAGGCACACATATTGTACTGGTTGATGTGGGTCATTCCTACAAGGGCCTGTGCGATATGGTGAATGGCTACTATTTCACTTATTCCGAAAGCAAACCAATCAAATTCAACCCGTTTTACATTGGCGAAGGCGACACATTAGATACCGAAAAAAAGGAAAGCATAAAAACCCTTTTGCTTGCCCTTTGGAAAAAGGACAACGAAACCTTTAACCGGAGCGAATATGTAGCGTTGTCAAATGCCCTTCAATTGTATTTTGATAAAGTAAGTAAGGATGCTGATGTGTTCCCCTGCTTTGATACTTTTTTTGAATTTTTGAAAGATGAATTTGTAGGCATACTGAAAAGCGATAATGTAAAGGATAAAGATTTTGATATTTCAAATTTCTTGTATGTGCTGAGGCCATATTACAAAGGCGGCGAATTTGATTACTTATTAAATGCAAAAGAAAATCTTGATTTATTGCAGCAGCGGTTTATCGTGTTTGAATTGGATAATATAAAAGACCATCCGATATTATTTCCGGTGGTAACAATTATTATCATGGAAGTATTCATCAGCAAAATGAGAAAGCTGAAAGGCATCCGTAAAATGATTCTGATTGAAGAAGCCTGGAAAGCTATTGCCAAAGAAGGTATGGCAGAATACATCAAGTACCTGTTTAAAACAGTAAGAAAGTTTTTTGGTGAAGCGATTGTAGTAACGCAGGAAGTAGAAGATATTATCTCATCACCGGTGGTGAAGCAGGCAATCATCAATAACAGCGATTGTAAAATATTATTAGACCAGAGTAAGTATCAAAATAAGTTCGACCAGATACAGGAACTATTGGGATTGACAGAAAAAGAAAAGGCATTGGTGCTTTCAATCAATAAAGCCAATGACCCTACAAAAAAGTATAAGGAAGTATTTATTTCATTGGGTGGAGTTTTGAGCAAAGTTTATCGTACTGAAGTGTCACCAGAGGAATACCTGGCATACACTACAGAGGAGAAGGAGAAAGTGAAAGTGCAGGCGGCAGCCCTGAAATTCGGTAGTATTGAAAAAGGAATTGCATCATTAACAACTTAAAATTATAACTATGAAGTACGCAATCATTTCCCTTGCTTTACTGTTTGCCGCCTGCAATGGTATTATGAAAGACGAAGTAAAAGAATTTATTCCTGGAACCTACATCCGCAATGCCGAAACTGAGTTTGGCAAAGCTTACGATACCCTTATAATAACCATGCAAAATAAATCAGCAAACGAATATAAGATACTCAGGAAATGGAGATATGACAGGGTGCTGGATGGTAAGCCAATACCACCTGAATACAAAGTGACGGAAACATCCGGTATTTATGATGGAGAAAAAAAACAACTTCAGGAAACTGAGACACTTGAGTTCTTCACCTTTGATGTAGAAAATAAATTACTGTATAATGGAGCAAATAAATTCACTAAACTAAAATGATATGAAAAAACTATTGGCAATTGTGTGTTTGGGTTTGTGCTGTATGTTACTGCCAATACAAGAAGCTAAAGCACAAATACCCATTTATGACATTATCAAGGCTGCTGTAAAAAAAGTTATTAAAGCAGTTGACTTGCAGGTGCAGCGGTTGCAAAACAAAACCATTTGGCTGCAGAATGCACAGAAGACATTAGAAAATAAAATGAGCCAACTAAAGCTGGATGAAATTAAGAATTGGGTAGAGAGGCAGCGTAAGTTGTATGATGATTATTTTCAGGAACTATGGAAAGTAAAAGCTGCACTGGCTTTTTATCAGCGGGTAAAAGATATTATACAGCGGCAGGTGCAAATGGTGAATGAATACAAGGGAGCCTGGGCATTATTCCGGCAGGATAAAAATTTCACTGCTGAAGAACTGGATTATATGTTCAACATCTATTCCGGCATGATGGATGAAGGCCTGAAAAGTATTGACCAGTTATTTTTGGTGGTGAACGCATTTAAAACTCAAATGGGTGATGCAAAGCGGTTGGAGATAATCAATACCGTTTCTGATAACCTGGAGCAACAATTCACTGATTTAAGGGAATTCAATAATCAGAATAAAATGATTAGCCTTCAGCGGTCTGCTGAAAAAGGCGACATTGAATATGTGAGAAGATTGTATGGCTTATCCCGGTAAGCTGCAAATATTTAGTGAGTAAAGAAAATAGTGTGTATGAAAAAAGTATTTGTGATAGTACTGGCATGTCTTATTGCCAGCGTTTCAGCCAATTCCCAAACAGTTGCGGAATGGTTTAATCAAAAAGCAACACAAAGGAAATACCTGCTGCAACAGATAGCGGCATTGCAGGTATATATCGGCTACGCAAAGAAGGGCTATAATATTGCCAGTAAAGGAATAAACACAGTCAAAAATATTAAAAATGGCGACTTTAATCTTCACAGGGATTTCTTCAATGCCCTCAAAAATGTAACCCCTAAAATCAGCAAATATGCAAAAGTGGCTGATATCATCGCTTACCAGGTTCGTATCATCAAACAGACAAAGCAAACCATTCGAGGCATCCGGGAAACCAACCAATTCTCATCAGAAGAGGTAGCTTATTGTAAGCAGGTATTTGATAACCTGCTCAATGAATGTGTAAAGACAATTGATGAACTGCTGATGGTAATTACTCCAGGCGAATTAGAAATGAAAGATGATGAAAGGCTGAAAAAAATTGACCGTATTTATAGCGATATGCAGGATAAATATTCTTTCTGCTCTTCTTTCAGTGATGAAATGGGTTTGCTTTCTGTTCAGCGTCTCAGCGAGCAAACGGAAATAAATCATTCTAAAATAATAAATGGCTTAAAATGAAAAAGTTTATTGTGATATTGATAATGTTAGGCTTTACCATTCAGGTTAAAGCCCAAAGTGCAGAAGCACAGCAACTAATCCTTAATTGGGAAAAACTGGCACAGTTTAGGAAAATTTTGAAAAATATGTATGACGGGTATAAAATTTTGTATAAAGGATACACTGCGGTAAAAGATATTTCGGAAGGTAACTTTAATCTGCATAAAACATTTTTGGATGGATTGTTACAAGTAAGCCCGGCAGTAAAAAAATACAAACGTATTGCTGACATATTCAATTACCAGGTTCGGATTGTAAAAGAATATAAAGCGGCCTTCAACCAATTTAAAGAGGACAAGCAATTTACTGTGCCTGAAATTGATTACATAGGAAAAGTTTATTCCAACCTGTTCCAACAGAGTTTAAAAAATATTGATGAACTATCTATGGTGATTACTGCCGGAAAATTAAGAATGAGTGATGATGAACGGTTGCAGGCCATTGACAGAATTTATCTTTCTATTGAAGACCAATATTCTTTTTTGAAGGATTTTAATGGCAACACAGCCATGCTTTCATTGCAAAGAAAATCAGAGCAGGTAGAAGTAGAAATGTCTCGCCGCATATATGGCATTACTAAGTAGCATAGTTTTTTTGAACCGATAAAAATGTGAGTATGAAATTGTGTATAAGAATAATTAGTTTGACAATCATTGTATTGCTTATCCCACACCTTACAGAGGCGCAAGGTGGCATGGCAGGCAGAATAAGAAGCCTGCACGAAGTGCTGGAGAAATTATATGATGATATGATGCCGCTTTGCAGCAGGCTCATTGGTGTTGGCCGGGGCATTGCAGGTTTTGCCGCCACCTGGTACATTGCATCAAGGGTGTGGGGCCATATTGCAAGGGCGGAGCCGGTTGACTTCTATCCACTTTTCCGTCCTTTTGTATTGGGCTTTGCTGTATTAATTTTCCCATCAGTTATTGCAATGATAAACGGTGTGATGAAACCTACAGTTACAGCAACAGCTGCAATGGTTACTGATTCAGACAAAGCAGTGACTCAACTATTAGCCATGAAAGAAGAAGCCATTAAAAAAACAGCTTACTGGCAAATGTATGTAGGTGAAAGCGGAAATGGAGACAGAGATAAATGGTATAAATACAATTATGAGGATAAGAAAGAGGGTTTCTTTAAAAGTATCGGGAATGATATAAAGTTTGCTTTTGCAAAATTTTCTTACAATTTCCGTAACTCCATTAAACAATGGATGAGTGAAGTGTTGAAAGTATTGTTTGAGGCAGCGGCGCTTTGTATCAATACCATCCGGACATTTTATTTAATTGTACTTGCTATTTTGGGGCCATTGGTTTTTGGCATTGCTGTCTTTGATGGCTTTCAGCATACCCTCACAGTTTGGATTGCCCGTTACCTCAATATCTTTTTATGGCTGCCTGTTGCCAACATCTTTGGTGGTATTATGGGAAAAATCCAGGAGAATATGCTGAAGGAAGATTTACAACAGATAGCATCAAATGGTGACACTTTTTTCAGCAGCACAGATACGGCATACCTGATTTTTATGATTATCGGCATTATCGGATATTTTACTGTTCCATCTGTTGCCAATTATATTATCCATGCAGGTGGCGGTAATACATTACTGTATAAAGTTTCCAACATTATGAGCACATCCAGCCGGACAGTGGTAATGGGTGGAGCTTCCATGGCTAAAGATGCGTTGGGCAGTGGCTATAATAAAATCAGCAGCAGCATGGCTGATGCTGGTGTATCAAATGGGTATTTTAAAGAAGGTAACAGTAGTAGTGGTGGAAATTATATGAAGGATAAGTTGAGTGGGAAGACATAGGTTACCAGCGATAGTATTACAGGGCATCATCGTTGCGACGCTCCGTTCGACAGCAGTACAAGTGGCATCAGTGAAAGATTGAAAAGATTGTGAAGAAAGAAAAAGTGTGAGTAATGTTTAAAAAAATGAAAAATATTGATTCGGCATTTCGTTATATACGGACGTTCTCAATTGCATTTATTGCAGGTTGTATTATCATCTCCCTGTTTATTGCATACAAAAGCTACCAGTTAGCTTCTCAATCCCAACAAAAGGTTTTTATTCTTGCCAATGGCAAAGCATTAGAAGCCTATGCTGCTGACAGAAAGGATAATATTCCTGTGGAAGCAAAGGACCATGTAACAATGTTTCATCATTTCTTCTTCACCCTCGACCCGGATGATAAAGTAATACAGGCAAATATTACAAAAGCATTGTACCTGGCCGATGCTTCTGCCAAACAGCAATACGATAATCTTAAAGAGAATGGATATTACTCCAATATAATTGCCGGTAATATCAGCCAGGAAATTCAAATGGATAGTATTGAGATAAACATCAATGTTTATCCATTTTACTTCCGTTATAAAGGCCAGGAAAGAATTATAAGACCGACAACCATCGTAACCCGTAGCCTTATCACCGAAGGATATTTAAGAAACGTTTCCCGGTCTGATAATAATTCTCATGGATTTCTGATAGAGAAATGGCGGACACTGGAGAACAAAGACATCACAACTCAAAACAGGTGATATGTGGTTATCAAGAAAGCTAAATAAGAAAGATGAAGACGGTAACAGTCAAACTATGTCTGATAAAGTAGCCGGTAAAATTGCTGGTGCCGGGATAAAGGTACAAGGCTACTTTGCAAATGGCATGACTAAAATATTTAAGAATATGACCAATAAAAAACTAAAATTCTTGCTGATTTTGTTTTGCATAAGTGCTGGGGGCTATAGTATTTATTTGATTGCAAATGCTGTTGTAAGTCCGGGTAAAAAGCAACCTGCATTTAAAGTTGACCAGGTAGATATGCCAAAACACTTTGATAGAACCGGTGATGAATTAATACCTGAAGCTACTGTTGACGAACAAACATTTACTAAGATTCAGGATTTTAAAAAGTACATGGACAGCCTGAAACAAAAGAAAAGCTATTTGTACGACAGCATTATAACAGTAAGGCCATTTTTAATGGATACCGTATTGATGCTGGAAGAAATTTATTATTCACAAAAACAAAAATGAGGTGTATGAAACAAGTGCAGCAGTCGCAGGCTTTCCTGCGGAAACGAAAAATGATGCTGGTGTTACCCTTATTGGTAATCCCGTTTTTAACAATGGCATTCTGGGCTTTAGGCGGTGGGCAGGCTAAACAAAATGCCGCAACAGCCAAACAGCCTGGCTTAAATCTAAATCTTCCTGATGCAGGCTTAAAAGATGATAATATGGCTGATAAACTCAGCTTTTATGATAAGGCTGATAAAGATTCTTTGAAAAGGGAAGAATGGATGCGGACTGACCCATATTACCAACAGAAACAAGATACTGGTTTTGCTGCTGCAGATGAGCTGCAATTGATTACTCAAAATACCGCCACAAAATATAATCAGCGGCTTAATACTTCACCTTACGAAGCAAGCGGCAGCAATGCTGAAGATAAGTTAATGCAAAAGATTTCTTTGCTTAAAAAGGAACTAAATAAACAACCTGAAGAAAATAAGGATGTGCAAACTGAAAATTCTCAAACTAATCAGGATGAAGATTTCTCAACTGAAGTAAACAGGTTAGAAAACATGATGCAGGGAATGAATAACGGTAATAGCGAAGATCCTGAAATGAAACAGCTTGGAAATACATTAGATAAAATCTTAGACATACAGCATCCTCAAAGGGTAAAAGACAGGTTGAAAGAAAAATCATTGCAACAAAAGGAAGTTGTTTTTGCAGTAAGTAAAATCTCATCTTCAAATAATATCAGTTTGCTCGATACAAGTAAGAAAAGAGGTTTAAGAAATACTGGCTTCTTTGGCTTAGAAGAAAAAGCAGGCGAGGACATAAGTGACAATGCTATTGAAGCAGTTGTATATAGTAATCAGGTATTAGTAAGCGGGGCCGTTATTCAGTTAAGGCTTTCAACAGATATTTATATTAATGGGGCGCTGATTCCCAAAGGGAACCCCGTAAATGGAGTTGGCTCATTAAATAATGAACGGCTCGAAGTTGAAATAAATTCTATCCGGTATGGGAATTCCTTATTCCCTGTAAAACTGGAAGTATATGACATGGATGGATTGCCCGGTATTTATATTCCCGGTTCTATAAGCCGTGATGTGGCAAAACAATCTGCCGACAATGATTTGCAGTTGATGGAACTCACTTCAGTTGACCCAACATTTAAAGCACAAGCTGCGGCAGCAGGAATCAATACTGTAAAAAGTTTGTTAAGCAGAAAAGTGAAACAGGTAAAGGTGATGGTAAAAGAAGGCTATAAAATTCTTCTGAAAGACAAAAATATTCAACAATAATTTCTAACTAATAAAATTAAATATTATGAAACGATTTGTGTGTTTGTTACTGATGAGTTGGCTGTTCGTTTCAGCTATGGCTCAAACTTCTCTGTTTATTACAACAGATAAAACAACCAGTCTTGTATTTCCCTTTGCCATCAGGCATGTGGACAGGGGAACACAAGCCGTGCTGGCACAGCAGGTAAACGAAAGTCCCACAATTCTTCTGGTCAAAGCTGCCGAAAAGGATTTTGCCGAAACAAATTTGAGTGTGGTAACGGAAGATGGCAGTGTTTATTCTTTTATAGTCTGCTATAAAAGCAATCCTTCAACCTGGGTAATATACCTGCCTGAAAATAAAACAAAAACTGTTTCTTCTTACGCTAATGGCATTCTTGATAATGAGAAAACGATAAAAGGGATTAAAGACAGGATGTATAATATGAAGGCTTTTGTAAAAGGCATTTATATTAAGGGCAACGCTATTTATTATCAGCTGCAGATAGAAAATGAAGGGCCGGTTGATTATGATATTGATTTACTCCGCTTTTTTATAAAAGATAAGAAAAAAAGCAGGAGAACAGCCGTACAGGAAAATGTGCAGAAGCCATTGTACATAGCTGGAAATGTTTCCAAAGTAAAAGCCAGGGAAAGTTCTGTTATCGTGGTCGCCTTAGATAAGTTTACCATTCCAGATAAGAAGTATTTAGCCGTTCAGATAATGGAAAGAAATGGCGGCAGGCATTTTTTGTTGAAAGTAAATAACAGGAAAATAATGAAGGCGATTGTGTTACCAGACTTAAAATAGAAAATAACATGACGGAGCAAAACGCCATAGTATTAAAAGAGCAATTGTTGTCATTAGGTTTTGAAAAGATTGTTGCAGACATTGATTTTTACAAAGCATCTAACCAGGAAAGCTTTACCATTTTTCATTACCAGGAAATTGAAAAAGACCAACTGATGTATGCCCTGGAAATTGAAAAGAACAAGCAAAATGAATTTGGTTTCAATAAATATGTTTTAGGGATAAGACATATCCCCATCCCGGAAATTATGATAGGTGGAGTTAATAGCAGAGAGCTAGAGAATAAAATGATTAAAGTTGATAACCTCTACAACCAATACCTGAATGGGAACCATGATACAAGCAAGAATCATCTGATTGAAGAAGCTAATAATGACCTGATGAAATTGTACAATACAGGTAAACCGGGAAAAGAAATAGCGGAACTACTTATGTTCAAATACTGGCCGGAAGAAGAATGGGAAAGATTTATTAAAGATGAAAATACACTACGGGAAAATTATGAAACCAAATTAGTAGTTCCGGTTGAAGGCGGTGTGGGATTATCAGCAACAGAAGCCTACGAAAAGATTAAAGAAATGTTTTCATCACCCCAAAATGAGGCAATGGAAAAAGAACATGTTATATCAGATGAAGTAGTTGAGCAGGCTCAGTTTGAACTTTCGCATAACAGGAACTGGATTGCATATAACAGTATCTCTTATTTTCTTGAGAAAGGCGATGTGTATTTCTTCAAAAGTGAAAGTGGGGCAAAAGAATTTTCAGCCAATAATATCAGCGAGTATGATGATTATAAAGTTATCCATGCCAACTCACTGCGTGACTTACTTCAGCAAATACCTTATGGCAATAATTTTTCGGATAGTATTAATAAACAATCAATATTTAATTCACAATTAAAAACAAATGTTATGAACAACGAGAATCTTCAGTATTTGACAGACAATATCAAATACATGGGCTTCGGTGAAAGCCTGAAAACTGAATTAGAAAAAAATATGAATGCGGGAAAAGCGGAATTTCAATTGCACCACAAGGCTGAAATAAACAAAAAGTCTTTTGAAGCAACTTTGAATTTTCGTAAATCAGATTCCACCGACATGTACTTTTTCAACAATTACCATGCTTCGCTGGAAAAAAGTAATGGCGAAAAAATGGAACAAACCTTTTATCTGAATAAAGGTAAAGGTGTTACTGCCAAAGAAGCTTATAACCTGCTTGATGGAAGGGCAGTTCACAAAGACTTGGTAACAAAAGAAGGGCAGCCTTACAAAGCCTGGATGCAACTAGACCCTGCCAACAAAGACAAGAACAACAATTTTGAAGTAAAACAATTCCATGAAAACTATGGGTTTGATTTGAAAGCAGCAGTGGAGAAATTCCCCATAACGGATTTAAAGGACCCGGAAAAGGAAAAGTCCTTGATGCAATCGCTTCAAAAGGGAAATGTGCAATCTGTTACTATTGAAAAAGATGGCAGCAGCCACAAAATGTTTATTGAGGCTAACCCTCAATACAAAAATGTAACCCTCTATGATTCTAATATGAAGCTGGTAGCTAAAGAATCAATGGAGCAATACAAGGCAGGTATTGACAAAGGCGGTAAGGCCTTGGAAAAAGAGTTGGAGCCGGATAAAAAAAAAGAGTTGAAACAGGAGGCTAAACCTGAGAAAGAAAAATTAGAAAAGAAAAATGATAAAACCCTTTTGCCCAAGAAAAGGGAAAGCACTAAAAAAGGTTTAGGGGTGTCATAGTACAACCCCTAAACTCATTTTTAATATTTAAAAATAGCATCATGAACATTCAGAATATAACAGCATTAGCAACACAATTAAATTTTTTAGGTTTTGGTGATTGGAGTTGTCAGCTATTAAAGCGAATAAGCTTCAGACCCGAAAGTTTTTACCTGGTATATAAAACTGAAAAGAATAAAGACAGGTTAAGTTTTGAAATATTTTTTGAAAAGAAATTTCAGGATGATATGTATGCTCTGGTGTATTATGATGCTATTCTTCAACAGGAAATAATTCTTTCTGATATTCAGGTAAATGGTGTCAATCCTGTTTCATTAGAAAAACAAATGGCAGCAATTGATTGGAAGAAAGCTTTTGATTTGGAAGAAAAAAAAAGCTGGAATGCGGATGACAAGGCAAGCTGGGAGAAAGAACAAAAAATAGAAGTTGTAATGGCTTCTATAGAAGCATTGGAATCTACAGATGAGAGCAAACAGGTAGCTGCTGCTTTAAAATTCAAATACTGGACCGGCGCATCATACTATGAACTATTTGGAAATATCAATGTACAAAAAAGTAAAGCTGATATTAGCCAGCGGTTTTATTTTTTTGAAGGCCAGGATGGAATTGCAGTTGATGAGGCGTATCGTTTTTTACAGAACCGCAGATTGGAAAAGCAAATGCAGGCAAGAAAAAAGCAGGCAGATAATCAAACTGAAGAAGCAACAGAAAAAAGTGGTGATAATACCGGTAGTGGGTTACTTAAAAAAAGACGGTTAAGTCATTCAACAAAGGGGAGAAAAAATAAATCAGTAATTCAGTAATTAGTATGGAGCTATTTCCACCATTGACAGGGTTTTATGAAGCCATTGAAGACGATGTAAGAATCAGCACTACTCACATTAGTCTTTATATGGCTTTATTGCAACAATGGAACCTGGCTGGAGGAAAAAATCCACTTGTAATAGAAAGATCTTTAATAATGAAAGCTGCCAAAATAAATGCCCGTTACACTTATAATAAGTGCATAAATAACCTGCAGGAATTCGGATATATCACTTATCAGCCGTCAAATAGTTCATTTGTTGGCAGTACGGTCATTTTGAAGGGATTGTGAAAATGAAATGTGTATGGAAAAGAATGTATCAGTACCAATTTTAATACCATTTGAGCCAGAAGAATTCTGGGCTCAAATCCGGGTTATAATCAGGGAGGAGGTATCAAGGAATCAAAAAGAACAACCTGTATTAGCCTCAATAATGGAAACACCCGGTCTTACCGAAAAACCTCTGTATAAAATTCAGGAGATATGCTCCCTCTTTAATATCACAAAACCCACCATTTACGACTGGATAAAGCATGGCAAACTAAAAAGGGTAAAAATAAGGTCGAGAGTGTATTTCCTCGGTAGCGATATAAGGCAGCTAATGCAGGCGTGAGCTGGGTTAGAGCAGTGAAATTTCACTGCTTTTTTGTGGATAATTAGAAGCCGTTAATTCCTAATGAAAATAGCTATTATTGTACCTTTACAGAGATAATTTATCAAGCTATATAAAGTAAGATAAAGACAAGTAAAGTTCTTCGTAAAAAAGGGTTTTTATAGACCAATAAATAGACCCAAAAAGAAAAAACCCGCTACCAGAGCGGGTTTTCCTAAAAACCAAGCGGACCGGACGGGACTCGAACCCGCGACCTCCGCCGTGACAGGGCGGCATTCTAACCAACTGAACTACCGATCCAACTCCTCAAAATGATTCGTAACCCGAGCCATTTTTCAGGACGGCAAAGATAGCCCCGCAATTTTTTGCAGCCAAAAGTTTTTCCATTATTTATCCAATGAAAATCAACCCTCCGGAGAAAAACCTGCATTATTATTTAATCCTTAATTTAGCCACTCATTTTAGAGCCTATGCCAACCGATGCCAACAGACAATTTCTGGATTTTGAAAAGCCCATCAAAGACCTTATTGATGAGATTGCCAGCATGAAGCATCGCCAGGAAAAGACCAAACTTGACCTTAGTGACACTATTCAAAGACTAGAGCAGGGTATATTAGACAAACGAAAAGAAATTACTGAAAACCTTAGCAGTTGGCAACGGGTACAATTAAGTCGCCACCCTGACAGGCCATACACACTCAAGTACATTGAGAAAATGACAGACAGTTTTGTCGAGTTATTTGGCGACAGAAATGTAAAGGATGACAAAGCAATGGTAGGTGGTTTTGCAAGCCTTGGTGGGGACACAGTAATGATTATCGGGCAGCAAAAAGGTATCAATACCAAAATGCGGCAGATGCGGAATTTTGGTATGGCTAATCCCGAAGGATACAGAAAGGCATTGAGGCTGATGAAACTTGCCGAGAAATTCAACAAACCCGTTATTACTTTAATTGATACTCCCGGGGCCTATCCCGGTCTGGAAGCAGAAGAACGGGGACAGGGAGAAGCTATTGCCCGGAATATTTATGAAATGATTCGGCTGAAGGTCCCTGTCATTTGTGTTATCATCGGAGAAGGAGCCAGTGGCGGTGCATTGGGCATCGGGGTGGGCGACAAAGTATTTATGATGGAGAACACCTGGTACACTGTTATCAGCCCGGAGAGTTGTTCATCTATTTTATGGCGCAGTTGGGATAAAAAAGAAGTGGCTGCAGAGCAGTTGAGGTTAACAGCTGAAAAAATGCTTGGCTTTGGTTTAATTGATGGCATTATTCCCGAACCTGTTGGCGGAGCACATTGGGACTATGATGTGGCAGCACAAATTCTTAAAGCCTACCTCATACCCGTGATAAAGGAATTGAAACAAACTTCGGCAGAAAAAAGAGTGAACAACCGGATTGAAAAATTTGGGAAGATGGGATTTTGGGAGGAGGTGTAGGACCCCTGTCCCTAAAGGGAACTTAGGTGTAATAGTTATTTGAGTAGTAACGAGGTTCAAAGCAAATAGTTTTCCTTTCCGGCACTTCCCCTCCTTGGAGGGGCGAATTGAGGATAACATTGAGCTTTGAGAAATTGGGGTGGGTGTTTTTTGTAGCCAGCCGTAGTTTTTCATGGCATCTTCGTTGCGTCGCACATTTGTACGTTCAGAACTTTATTCAGCAGATAAATATTCAATAATAGTCATATCTTTTCAAAGACAAAATTTGCTCAATGAGATTTCACTTTTCCTATATTCTTACCGGAGTTGCTTTGATGTCTCTATTAACCGGATGTATTAAGGACAATAACAATATCAAAAGCCTTGTCATACAAAACCCCGGAATCGGATTCCCTTATGGAGCAAATAATAAAAATGATTTTATCATCAGGCCAAGTGCCTCTGCCCAGCAGGTTCCTGGTTTGTTATTAGTTACCCTTGAAGCTGCAGCGCCGGCATCTTCCGATATTCACATAACAGTTGCTGACAACAGTACAGCACTTGTAAATGCCTATAATTCTGCAAACGGAACAGCTATTCAACCACTTCCCAGAGCGTTGTGGAGCATCCCGTCACAGCTTATCATCAAAGCAGGAGACCAGTTCGTACTTGGAGATATTACTATTACAAATACCTTGGGTTTAAATGCAAATCAACAATTTGCTGTGGGTCTGACCATTACCGCTGCCGATGGCGGCAATAAAATTGCAGATAATCTGAAAAACCTTTTTATTGTTTTCAGGATTCAAAATGCACTTGATGGCAAGTACAGGATGAAAGGAGAATTTTATCATCCTACAGTTGAACCAGCTTTTATGCCTCATGATTTTACAATTGAATTACATACATTATACGGGAATTCGGCTAGTTTGTACTGGCCACTTTCAAGCGGATATTCTAACGGTTATAATGGGTTTGGATATAATACTCCCTATACTATAAATGGAGGAGTACCTACATGGGGCTTTTTAGGAATTTACGGCCTTGTTCTAAATACCAACCCATTTAATCCTAATGTTAACCCAAACGACATTATCGTATATCATGATACACCACCGGCTTATGACGCCTGGTTTTTCCGTATGGACTCATGTAATGGGAAACTATATCACAACAGAGTGGACACTGTAACTAAAACCATCTACATAGCATTTGGTTATAGGCTTGGATATTACCCAACCTCCCAGACCAGTTATTTTGTTCCCGGCGATAGCCGTGCCTGGATTGATACACTGACATATATTGGTCCGAGATAAGTTGTTACATTCGCATTTCATTCTAAACTACTATGTTACTCAGAGATAAATTCACCGGAACTGGTATCGCCATTGTAACTCCTTTCCATGCAGACTGCAAAATTGACTGGGAGAGTTTTAGCAACCTGATTGAATTCTGGATAAAGGGACAGGTAGAATATCTGGTTGTGCTTGGTACGACAGGTGAAAGTGCAACTGTTCATGGTGAAGAGAAGCAACAGGTGTTTTCGTTTGTTGCAAAAGAAGTGGCCGGACGGCGCCCATTAGTTGCTGGCATCGGCGGTAATGATACACATGAAGTGATTGAAGGGTTTAAAAAATTTGACCTTACGGGATACGATGCTATACTATCAGTAAGTCCTTATTATAACAAACCCAACCAGGAAGGAATTTTTCAGCATTACAAAGCATTGAATGCTGCCACGCCTTTACCAATAATAATGTACAATGTGCCCGGCCGCACAGGTCAGAGTGTAACGGCAGATACACAGCTTCGCATTGCACATGAATTAAAAAATATTTTTGCCACCAAAGAAGCCAGCGGCAATTTTGATTTAATCAATCAAATCATCAAAAACAAACCCGATGATTTTATGGTCATCAGCGGTGACGATCCGATTACATTGCCGATGATAGCTTGTGGTGCAGAAGGATTGATTTCCGTAGTGGCCAATGCCTTTCCGCTGGAATACTCCAATATGGTGCGCCTTTGCCTGCAGGGCAATTTTGATATGGCCAAACCTTTGCACTATAAATACATTGACATTATCAGCTCCATGTTTGCCGAAGGCAGTCCCAGCGGTGTAAAAGCTTATTTAAGCGAAATGGGTCTTTGCAAAAACACTTTCCGTTTACCTGTTTGGAAAGTGAGTGAGAAACATCATCAGAAAATAAGGGAGTTGATGAAAATGGTTGATTAATTTTTATGAAAAGGCTCATAACGGTTATATCATTCCTGTTATTTGTTTCATCTGTTATTGCTCAAAGCACAATACGGATAGAAATAAAGTCATTGCCTGCTTACCATACGTCCGGTACTGCTGTTTATGCAGCCGGTTCTTTCAATGGCTGGAACCCGCTAAATGAGCAGTACCAATTTCAACAGGATGAGAAAGGCAATTACTTTCTTATCCTGAAACTAAATGCGGGTACTTACGAATACAAAATAACCCGTGGCAGCTGGGATAAAGCCGAATGTAAAAAAAATGGTATCAATGCGGAAAACCGGGGATTGAAGGTTGAAGGTGAAATGACAGTTGAACTGGATATTGAAGAATGGGCAGATCGGGTTCCTTCAAAACAAAAACCAAAAACAAGTACGGCAAGTAAGAATGTCCGCATCATTGATACAGCTTTCTGGATACCACAATTAAAGAGAACCAGAAGAGTTTGGATTTATTTGCCGGAGGCTTATGAAAATGCTGCAAAGAACTATCGTTTCCCTGTGCTTTATATGCATGATGGGCAAAATGTTTTTGACGATTCCACATCTTATGCTGGCGAATGGGGGGTAGATGAGTTCCTTGATTCGGCTATAGTAAAATCCTGCATCGTGGTAGCTATTGACAATGCAGGTATGAAAAGATTGAATGAATATTGCCCATATGATTTTTCCCTTACCGGCATCGCTGCAGCATATAGTTCAAATAAAGGAGAGGGGAGTTTGTATGTTGATTTCCTGGCAAACACCCTAAAACCATTTATTGATAAACATTTCCGGACGTTGAAAAACAGAAGCAACACATTTGTCGCCGGCAGCTCCATGGGCGGGCTTATCTCCCTGTATGCTATACTGAAATATCCAAGGGTGTTTGGTGGAGCAGGGGTCTTTTCACCAGCATTCTGGGTAGGGCCTAAAATTTTTGATGATATAAAAGCAAACAGTAGAAAAGTAAAAGGAAAAATCTGGTTCTATGCCGGAAAACAGGAAGGCGAAAGCATGGTGCCGGATATGTTAAAAGCTTTTCAGCAAATGGCTGCTGTTTCAAAATCTAAAATGATGACTGTAATAAGGGATGAAGGAAAACATAATGAGCCGACATGGAGAAAGGAGTTTCCGTTGTTTTATGAATGGATTGTTAAATAACTACACTTCATAACAAACACCTTCCAGCGCCAATTCTGTATTTTCAAAAACTTCTCTTGCTTCCGCTTCAAATTCTTCCAGTGTAGGGTACTTGCTGCTGAAATGGCCGATCAATAATTTTTTTACGCCGGCTTTCTTTGCCAGTTTCGCTGCCTGTTTGCTGGTGGAGTGGAAACGGATTTCGGCCCTCTCTCTCAGGTTGTCGAGGTAAGTAGCCTCATGATAAATCATATCGGCTCCCAGTATATGTGGAATCATAGATTCATCATATTTGGTATCGGCGCAAAATGCATATTTTTTCCCCGGTGCTGCAGCTTCACTAACCAATTCATTTTTAATAACAGTTCCGTCTTTCCGGGTATAGTCTTCGCCTTCTTTCAACCTTTCGTAAAAAACGGCTGGTATTTCATACTCCTTTGCTTTATCAGGGTTTAACTTTCTTGGCTGTTTCTTTTCTGCAAATGAAAATCCATAACATTCTATCCGGTGATTGGTACGGAAACATTTCACTGTTAGTTTCTCATTGTCTAACAGCATCGCAGGTTCAGTGATGTGATGAATGTGCAATGGGTAGCACAGCTTTGTATCAGCAACCTTCAATTGCAGTTCGATAATTTCTTTTAGCGGCGATGGCCCAAAAACATGAAGTTCCTGCTGATGACTCAACAGGCTAAAGGAATTAAGTAAACCAATCAACCCAAAATAGTGATCGCCGTGAAGGTGTGAGATAAAAATGTGGGATATTTTACTGCGGCGGATTTTGAAATTGATCATTTGTATCTGGGTGCCTTCGCCACAATCAACAAGATAGTTATTGCCATCCAGCGTCACCACCTGGCTGGTGGGATGGCGGTCAAATGCCGGTACAGCTGAGTTATTGCCGAGAATAGTAACAGCGAACATGAGGAAACCAGGGATTTTGGTGTGTCAGTGATGCGGATAAGACTGAAATTTAAATGGTTTAGCTGCACCAGTCACTTATTCCTCATCCAGAAACTCTCTTTCTATTTCTTCCATCTGTACAATATCCCATGCCTCACTTTGGGTGGGGGTAACATTCATGATCTCTAAAAGTTCATGCTGGTCAAGGAATTCTTCTACCGATTTTTGTAATTCGCAGATGACAAAAGAAGCGTTGTTTTCGTAAAATTTATGCTGGATATAAACTAATTTTTCAGCCGCAGCTAAGTCAATGGATCCAATGTCTTTCAGTATCAGTACCAGGTTTTTAACCTGCTTGTCCGGTAGTAGTCTGACGTCATTTTGCAGGTAGGGCAGCAAGCAATCCCCCAGGTCATCTGTCATAGTAGCAGTTAATGATGGCCCGGCAACCGTGATGGCATGAAACTTCTCTTTGGTATCTATTTTGACATTCATAGTTCTTTAATTTGATTTCTTTCTCCTGCCAACCCGAAAACTGATAAAATAACGAGTTTTAAACAACTTAAATTATCAACATTCCGTTTATAAGTACGGCAGAACAAGAACCAAATTTATTCGTTAATATTGTGTCACAACCAATTATCTAAAAATGGATAATAATTTTTCTACTCAGGTTAAGGAGATTATTTCGTTCAGCAGGGAAGAAGCACTAAGGCTTGGTAACGATTTTATCGGCACTGAGCATCTTTTGCTCGGCCTGATACGGGAAGGAGATAATACAGCAGTCCGTATTCTTAAAAGCTTCAATGTTGATCTTTATGAATTGCGAAAGGAAATAGAACTGGCAGTGAAGGATAAGACAGGAAAAAATATCGCCAACATCAACAGCCTGCCACTGACGAAGCAGGCAGAGAAAGTGATCCGGGTAACAGTTTTAGAAGCAAAAGCATTGAAGAGTGCCACAGTAGAGACCGAGCACCTGATGCTTTCTATTTTAAAAAACAAAGAAAACATTGCAACACAAATTTTAAATCAGTTTGATGTGGATTACGATCTTTTCAGGCAGGAACTGGGCATTGTAAAATCAAACGATCCCCGTGCTGAATTCCAGGATGAGAATGATGATGATTTTGATGAAGAAAAAAAATATTCCCAATCAAAGGGTACCAGCAAACAACCCGGCAATGTAAAAAGCAAAACACCTGTACTTGATAATTTTGGCCGCGACATTACCAAGATGGCAGAGTTGGGGGCATTGGATCCCATCGTTGGCCGTGAAACAGAAATAGAAAGGGTTTCTCAAATTCTTTCAAGACGTAAAAAGAACAACCCGATTTTGATTGGCGAACCCGGTGTCGGTAAAACAGCAATTGTTGAAGGGTTGGCACTTCGTATTGTTCAACGGAAAGTTTCGAGGGTATTATTTGATAAAAGAGTTGTTTCACTGGATCTGGCTGCATTGGTGGCCGGTACAAAATACCGTGGCCAGTTTGAAGAAAGAATGAAAGCCATCATGAATGAACTGGAAAAAAACCGTGATGTGATCCTCTTCATAGATGAGCTGCACACTATCGTTGGTGCTGGCGGGGCCAGCGGTTCATTGGATGCCAGTAATATCTTTAAACCAGCATTGGCAAGGGGAGAACTACAGTGCATTGGTGCATCTACATTGGATGAATACAGGATGTATATTGAAAAAGATGGAGCCCTGGACCGCCGTTTCCAAAAAGTGATGGTAGAGCCACCAAGTGTGGATGACACCATTAAGATATTAAACAATATCAAATCAAAATATGAAGAGTATCATAATGTAAATTATGACCAGGAGGCCATTGATGCCTGCGTAAAACTGAGTGACCGTTATGTTACTGACAGGTTATTGCCAGATAAAGCAATTGATGTACTGGATGAAGTAGGAGCAAGGGTGCATTTGAAAAATATAAATGTTCCCGAGAATATTGTTGACCTGGAGAAAAAGATAGAGGATGTAAAGAGCGAAAAAAATAAAGTAGTGAAGAGCCAGAAATTTGAGGAAGCTGCTTCATTAAGAGATACCGAAAAGCGTTTGCAGGAAGACCTGGAAAAAGCCAAAAATGTGTGGGAGGAAGAGAGCAAGCACAAACGTTACCCGATTGGTGAAGAAGATATTGCTGAAGTGGTGAGTATGATGACCGGCATACCAGTGAAAAAAATGGTGCAGGCCGAAACGGAGAAGCTGCGCAAAATGGCTGATGATATGAAAGCGATGGTGGTAGGCCAGGATGATGCTATCAGCAAAGTGGTGAAGGCAATTCAACGGAACAGGGTGGGATTGAAAGACCCCAAGAAACCAATAGGTACTTTTATCTTCCTTGGCCCTACCGGTGTTGGTAAAACAGAGCTGGCAAGGGCACTGGCCCGGTATATGTTCGATTCGGAAGATTCACTCATCCGTATTGATATGAGTGAATACATGGAAAAATTTACCATCAGCCGTTTGATTGGTGCCCCTCCCGGCTATGTGGGTTACGAAGAAGGCGGCCAGCTGACGGAGAAAGTCCGCCGCAAACCATACAGTGTTATACTCCTGGATGAAATTGAAAAGGCCCACCCGGATATCTACAATATATTATTACAGGTACTTGATGATGGGCAGTTGACAGATGGTCTTGGAAGAAAAGTGGATTTCAAGAATACTACTATCATCATGACCTCTAATATCGGTGCCCGTCAGTTAAAGGATTTTGGCGCAGGGGTAGGTTTTGCCACTACATCCAAAATGGAGCATGAGGAAGAAGCCAATAAAGCAGTCATTGAAAAGGCATTAAAGAAAACTTTTTCACCGGAATTTCTTAACCGTATCGATGATGTTATCATTTTTAATTCGTTGTCAAAAGAGAACATCTTCAGTATTATTGATATCCTGATGAAAGGGGTGACAAAACGATTGACAAATCTTGGTTTCAGCCTTGAATTAACAGAAGCCGCTAAAGCCTTTCTGGCAGACAAAGGCTATGATCAGCAGTTTGGCGCCCGTCCGCTGCACAGGGCTATTCAAAAATACCTGGAAGATCCGCTGGCGGAAGAAATATTAAACCTGAATGTAAAAGCCGGGGATGTGCTGGTGGCTGATACCGATAACGAAAACAGCAAATTGACTTTTACTTTTAAGGCAAGAGCAGAAGAAAAGTCGAAAGCATAAATTAAATAAGTATAAAATTTTAATGGGGTACTGGTCTTCGGTACCCCATTTTATTGTGGGTATCCTGTTCACCCAGCCCACTTAGGTTTTTATTGTAAGGCTTTTGGATCTGTCAATAAGTGCCTTCCCCGGTTCAGTGGCTTTATAGTGAGAATAAATAAAACCTGCTTTAAATCAGCTTTTCGTATAACCGCTATCATACAATTTCGTAGTGTGTTTTATTACTTTTGAATATGTCGGGATACAGGAATTCTCCTATTGTCGGCAGAAGTTTTTTTGTATTCCATCTGACGTAGTCCTTCATTCTACGAAACTCCCCGAAACCAAGGTTTTGATTTAAAAAAAGTAATAAATGATCATTGAGTTGGTCATTGATTATGTGTAAAGCCTTGCTTGAAGTTATGAAAACAGATTATTTACTTTAAAATTTTGGTTATGAAAAAGATATTACTTTCCATCGCCGTACTAGCAATGACAGGAAACTTCGCAAAAGTTCAATCGCAGTGCATAGTCAGTAATCTTGGAGTTAATGTCAAAAGCTATAATTCTACTACCTGCCAGGTTAATTTTGATTTAACCTGGGAACAAGAGGTTAACAATGGAAACAAGTTTGCCTATGTGCATTTGTGGACAGGGGCAAATTATCATACACCGGCAGCTAATTGGGCGGGTATGTATAGCAACCCGGCAGCTTTCCCGCAGGCGGCAGACCTTGCAAATGCGTTGGCTACCATCTCAATATTTAATAACGGAACTGCAACACCGGGCATTGGAATTACTTATCCGCCTGATGATCCTGCGGTAACACCACTAAGTGCGGGGTTGACTGTTGTGAAAACTCCGCTGCCAGGCGGAATAAGGGAAAGAATGACAGTGTTTAATATTACACTTACCCTGGCATCGTGTTCCGGTGTGGTTACAATAAAAGGGGATGTTTGGGCCAGCCAGTCTGCAAACGGAAAAAATGTACACTGCGCTTCACAAGGTCTTATATTCAACTTAAACAATCCCCGTGTAATCGGTTTTAAGGTATGTAATCCCCGTAGCGTGACCTTTGGTATTACAAACAATGACCCCTCCACTACGATTACTGTATATTATAATTTGTACAAAGATGATGGCGATGGGTTCTTTGAACCTGGTACAGGCTCCGGACTTGACGGAGCAGCAATCCTTACAAGCGGAAGTATTAGTATTGATCCGTTAGCAACATATTCTGAAGTACAATTGGGCTACCCGGGAAGCAATGTTAGTGGGGAAACTGGTTCATTGTGGATAGAAGTTACAACAACAGTTCCGGCATTTTCCTTTGTGGTTATTGGAAAATTACAGGATCCGGGTTGTAGCCCGCTGCCGGTAGAATTCAAATTATTTACAGCTGTCCGCAATCATTCCAATGTATTTCTGGCATGGGAAACAGCATCTGAGCGGAATACCAACGGATTTGCCGTTGAACGTAATGTAAGTGGTATATGGGAGCAGGTAGTTTTTATTCCATCACAGGCGGCCAATGGAAATAGCGATGTTATATTAAACTATCAATATACTGACCTGAACAATACAAACGGAATAACCCAATACCGTATCAAACTGGTTGATTTGGATAAAAAATCAAAATATAGCGAAATCCGTTCTGTTCGGGGAGAAGGTCAATTGGGTAAAACAATTGTTTATCCAAACCCAAGTAAGGATGGCAGGGTAAATATAGTGTTTGAAGAAGCTAATGTAAGACGGGATATTTCTGTTATGGATATGAGTGGGAGGATTATGAGGCAAATAAGAAATATTTCTAATAGCAATATCACTTTGGATAATCTGGTATCAGGTATATATATATTACGGATTATAAACATTGAAACGGGCGAACAGTTGGCAGAGAAGATTATGGTAAATAGATGACCTGTTGGCAAAGAAAGCAGAAGAGGGGCCGGTGTTAGAAATTAAGTCAGAATAAAACAGAGAAGGAGTATCGTTCTACGGTACTCCTTTTTTACTTTTGTACTTGTAACATTTTTTATTTTATTTACTGTTCGCTCCCATTGGCATGGCAAAAAAGATAATCATAGCAATAGATGGCTGGTCCAGTTGTGGCAAAAGTACCCTGGCTAAACAACTGGCAAAGGAATTGGGCTATGTATATGTGGACAGCGGAGCCATGTACCGGGCAGTTACGCTATATTTTCTCCGGAATAATATTGACCTCGCAGAAAAGAAGGAAGTAAAAATGGCTTTAAAGAACATTAATCTTGAATTTGTTTTTAATCCAAAAAATAACAACAGCGAAATATACCTGAACGGTGAAAATGTAGAATACCTGATCCGGGATCTTATCATTGCAGAGAAAGTGAGTGATGTGGCGGCCATCAAAGAAGTGAGGGAGTTAGCCGTAGCCCAGCAGCAAAAGATGGGGGCAAAAAAGGGGATTGTAATGGATGGAAGGGATATTGGTACAGTTGTTTTTCCAAAAGCGGAACTGAAAATATTTATGACAGCTGATAATGCCATCAGGGTGCAGCGCCGGTTTAAAGAGTTATATGAAAAAAACCCTAATGTGACGATTGAGGAAGTGAAAGACAATTTGGAGATGAGGGATTATATTGACTCACACCGGGAAGTGAGCCCACTCAGAAAAGCCAAAGATGCACTTGAGCTGGACAATACCTATCTCAATGTAAACCAGCAGTTTCAAAAAGCTATGGAATGGGCCAGGCAAACAATTTTTAAAGAATGAGTAGGAATAATTGTGAAATATCTGAAGCAAATACTAATTTAGTATTCTGATTGATCCAAATCAATCTGCCTAAGCCACTCTCTTTCGAAAAGCCAGCCGGGAGAATCCCGCATCATTGTTAAGAAATCTGATCTGTAAAAGAATGAATAATTAGGTTATTCAGTCTTTGGCAAATTAAACCTATCCAATCTCTCTTGAAGGATTAACAACATCCTCTATACTTCTGTAAAAACTACAGAAATCCCTCCTATTAAAATAGCCTCGTATTCCATGGATTACCTGTAAAACAGGATAATACGACTTGTAATAAACAGTTGGGCAACCAGCTATTCGTAGTATGTAAAGCTATTTAGTTAACAAACAAAAACCTTGAAGCATGAAAAAGATTTTACTTTCCTTAATGAGCCTTGCAGTGGTGGGATTAACTGCAAAAGTGCAGGCGCAGGCTTGTGCCGTAAAAAATGTTGTCGTTACAATCAATTCTACCAGCCTTGTACCCGGAGGACTAGCGGTAGATTTTGATGCTAGCTTTGACTTAGATGCTAACGGCGGAAACAAATATATATTCATTCAAACTTGGCTGAGGACTCAGTACCCTAATTATTGGCTGTGTGTTAATGGCACAGATACTCGAAACCCAAAGAAAGCCCCTTTGTCTCCAGATTTGACAAACGCTTTTCTGAAATTAGCAATTAATAATGATGTCACTTCGCCTACCCAGCCGTCATATACAACTTATGGATTTGATGCAACGACTATGTCTACTGCCGGTGGAGTAACTAAAGTCTATAATGCTGTTACCATTTTAGGGGTTACTTATGACAGATTTACGTTAACTAATGTACAAGTAATAGTGCCTGGCATTGTAAGCTTAGTTGATCCGATTGCAGTTACAACAGATGTATTTTCAACAAATGGCCAGGTAACTGGACCAAATTCACCAATTCACTGTGTTAATTGTGGAACCGAACAATTTTTCAACGACCCGCTTGCTGCTGGCATTGTTCCTTGTTCAAGTCCAAGGGTTGTTAGATTTCAACTTACCTCTGTTCAAAACAATACACAATTTTATTACAGGATTTACAAAGATGATGGAGATGGTAATTTTGAAGCTGGGGGAGATGATGTTGATGTTACTGTTGGGGTTAATCCCACAATTACTACTGATGGATCCGGTGTTGTAACGATTGCAAATTATCCAATTGTTCAACCGGCTCCTGGTTCTCTTCTTGGTGATTATTGGGTTTCCATAATAAAAGTTGGAGCTGTTACTGGAGTTGCCAAATTGTTGAAACCTATTCCTGCTGCAGAGTGTTCACCACTCCCTGTTGATTTTAAATCATTCACTGCTGCAAGAAACGGATCGAATGTAGGTTTGAAATGGGAAACAATGACTGAACAAAACAATAGTGGTTTTGCAGTAGAACGAAATACTAATGGCTCGTGGCTGCAGGTAGCTTTTGTTGCTTCTCAAGCTGCGGGTGGCAACAGTAGCAGCCTGCTCACTTATCAATATAACGATCTTAATGCAACAAAAGGGATTAGCCAGTACAGGATCCGGCAGGTTGATTTAGACGGCAGGTCAAAATATAGTGAGATCCGTTCTATTCGGGGTGATGGTCAGTTGGGCAAAACAATCGTTTATCCAAATCCCAGTATTAATGGCAGGGTGAACGTAGTGTTTGAAGAGGCAAATGTAATCCGTGATATTTCTGTATCTGATATGAGTGGCAGAACAGTAAAACAATTGAAAGGGGTGACTAATAATAATATAACTATAGAGAACCTTGCACCGGGTATGTATAGTTTGCGGATTGTAATCCCTGCTACCGGCGAACAGGTTGTGGAAAAGATTGTCGTGAATAAACGCTAAATGCTCAGGGTTTTAAAATAAACCTCCGGGGATGGCTTTTTGGCCGTCCCCTTTTTTATTGCCGGCATAATAAAAATAGCGGCTTACTCAATTTCCTTTTTTATTTTTATACTAAACTGCTGATTTGAAAAAATTCACTTTCAGGCTTCTTCTTCCCTTCATAATACTTCACCTGATCATCCTGTCAGGTATTGCAGGGTATATGCTGATAGAAAAAGCTTCTTTTCTTGATGCTTTGTTCATGACCACCATTTCAATAACCACAGTTGGATACAGGGAAGTTGTTCCCCTGAGTGAAGCCGGAAAGTGGTTTACAATTTTTTTGCTCATTACCAGTTGGGGCACCTTTGCATTTCTCATTGCCCGCATTACACAGTTTGTAGTAAGCGGGGAGATCAATCAATATTTTAAAACCCGTCGGCTTATGAAGAATATTGCTAATTTGGAGAATCATGTTATTCTCTGCGGCTTCGGACGCAATGGCCACCAGGCCGCAAATGTTTTGCGGGCACATGATGTGCCGTTTATTGTAATTGAAAAGGACGAACACCTGATGCAAAAAATAGAAGCAGAGGGGGAGAAGATACTTCACCTTGATGGTGACAGCACCGATGACGATTTGCTTCGCCTTGCCGGTGTGGAAAGGGCAAGGGCCCTGATTACAACCCTGCCGGTTGATGCACAGAATGTATTTATTGTGCTTTCTGCCAGGTCACTAAATCCGACTCTGCAGATTATTAGCCGGGCATCGGAGGCCAGTTCGGTAGCTAAAATGAAGAAAGCAGGGGCCGACAATGTGATTATGCCAGACTATATCGGTGGTACACACATGGCCACCCTTGTTTCCAAACCCGATGTAGTGGAGTTTATAGATTTTCTTTCCGGCGAGCAGGGGCACTCTATTCACATGGAGTCAGTTGCATATAAAGACCTTCCGGATGAAATAAAAGGTAAACCACTTCGTGAAATAATGGGATGGAAAAAAACAGGTGTCAACTGTATTGGCATTAAAGACACAGTCGGAAACTTTCAGATTAATCCACCTGATGAAGTACTGATTAGTGAAGGAATGAAAGTAATGGTGCTGGGAACCCGCCAGCAGATATCACAGATGAAAGGCAATCTTTCGTAAAAATTACTGCTTCTTTTTAACCTCCAGCAATTCCACTTCGAATATCAGCATGGCGCCACCCGGTATTTGTCCCTGCCCCATTACACCGTATGCAAGTTCATAAGGAATCCAGAATTTATATTTTGAACCCACCGGCATTAGTTGCAGGCCCTCTGTCCATCCACGGATTACCTGGCTTACTCCCAGTTGCAATGGTTGGTTGCGGTTATAAGAAGCATCGAACTCTGTACCATTAAGTAGTGTTCCCCGGTAATGGCAAATAAATGTGTCAAGAGCGGTTGGTTTTATACCTGTTCCTTCTGTAATCACTTCATATTGCAGGCCGGATGCAGTAGTCTTTATTCCGGGCTTCAATTTATTCTGGGCCAAAAATTTGTTACCTTCCTCAATAGCAGGCTTTACTTTATCCGCCTGGAGTTTTATCATGTAATTGCTCAGCAGAGCGTTGGCTGTTACGTCATCCAGCAGGGTTTTCTTTTTATCCTGTATGTCATTCAGGGCTCTAATGAAAGGGATAGTATTAATTTTTACGTCCCCCAACCCCTGTTGTGTAAGGTGGTAAGCAGCAATTTCACCAAGTACATAACTAACAGAATCCGCTACATCATTTAAAATTATAGTATCAATAGGGGCAACGGGTGCTATAACAACCGGGGGTTCGGCCACCTGAGTCTTTTTTCCAGGGTGGCAGTTCACACTGATAATAGCGAGAAAAAGAATATAAATGATTGTTTTATTCATTTGTCATTATTTGCCTGCGAAAATACAGGTTAGGGCGGTATTTCTGTAATCAAAAATCAAATAATTTGGCTGTGTTATAAACTCAGGGGATAGAAAATTTTTCAATAGTTTGATTAAGTTCCGGTACTTATGCCAGGCGGTACTGCCTGGATGGGTTCAAAAATAAAAACTTTCGATGGAAACCTCGCTGCATAACTATTTACCAAATTGCGGATATAGCTATTTTCTTTGTAAATAGTGAGATAATTTTTTAGTGAATCAGGATTTGTAATTTTTGCTTCAGCTGGAATATATCCCATGCCATAGAAAGTTCCTTCTAATACTAGAATGCAGGATAGGTCGTCACCATTAATCCCTTTACCAAAAATGGCAAAAGATGGTTGTGCCCGGAGTGAGTCACAGGCTTTTTTTACTCTTTCATTATATTCTTCAGCGGGTTCCAGTTGTTCACAGGCACCGGAGCAATATCCTTCATTGATGCCATCACATTTGCCAGGACCTTTTTGCATAAAGCAAAGCTTAGGGCAAAGATTAAAATCTTTAATAAGCTTACGGATGATGGCATGGCCATCCACGATGTAATGAAAAGTATAAACCGGGTTTAACCGTTTCCTGTTTTTATCAATGGCCAGCCGCTGGTAGCCGTTCTGGTCTTCATACAGGAATATGCCATAAATGTCTTCCCATCTTTTTTGTGATGAGTTGAAGATTGGCCATTTCTTTTTTATTTCTGTTGATTCCAGGATGCAGGCCATCAACTCTGTACCGCAAGGTTGAAAACTGATGGCATGTACATACCGCATGAAATTTTGTTTCTGCCTGCTTTCCGAATTATTGCTAAAATGACTGTTGACCCGGTAGCGGATATTATTGGCTTTGCCTGCATAAACTACTTTGCCTTTGTTATCGTGAAAAAAATAAACACCGGGTGTATATGGCAATTGATTAAAATGTTCTTTGGGAACATTGGGTGGCAATATGGCTTCTTTTGAGTTTCGCTGCAGGCTTTTCTCTATGTGCTTCTCTTTATCATTTTGCAGCAGCAATTGAAAAATTTTTACAGTAGCTTCTGTGTCCCCACTGGCACGGTGACGGCCGTTGATAGTAATGCCCAATGACTGGCAAAGCTTACCCAGACTATAAGAAGGGAAACCGGGAAAAACTTTACGGCTAAGCCTGACAGTACAAATTTTTTTTACATTCAGGTCGAAGCCTGCTTCTTTTAGGTGCCCCTTTACGAAAGAGTAATCAAAATTTACGTTGTGGGCAATGAAAATCTTATCATGGAGGATGCTGTAGATTTTTTCTGCTACCATCTCAAAAGCAGGGGCATCAGCAACCATCTTATCTGAAATTCCCGTCATGGCTGATATGTAGCCAGGAATGGGTTGGCCGGGATTGATGAGGGTCTCAAATTTCTCGGTCACCATGTTGCCATCAAATACATGAATGGAAATTTCTGTAATGCCATTGGCGGCAGCATAGCCCCCGGTAGTTTCTATATCTACGATTGCATACATTCTTGAAGAAGTCAGGACACCGAATTTCGGATTATTTATTTAAAAAGCCTTGCGTCAAATTGAAAGGGGGCTGCTTTAATGATCTTTACTTTTTTGCAATCCGGGTGTAGTGGGTTAATTAAAATATTGTATTCATCCGGAATAATTGCAGAAGGCACTTTGAGTAGTAAAGATTTTTTTGCAGTTAAAAAGGAGTCGCCAATAAAACGGGTATATTCTATGTCTTTCTGCCAATTTTGCTTTACATTCATCTTAGTCATGCCGGTTAGTAAAAGTCCGGGTACTTCTATTTTCATCAGGTAATTATTTTGCATTTCCGTATAAGCAGCATTATAAATAAGCAACTCAAGGAGGGACAAGGAAATAGTAGTACTGGTGTAAACAACCGGCAGCCCAACACTATTCCAGCGGCCACCTCTTTGCCTGGCTCCTTCGCCGGAAATATCGCCACTGAAATGTTTCGGGGAAAATCTGAATAAAATCATATATAAACACCATGTTGAATCCTCCCCATCTGATCAATTACTAATTGGATTCCACGGGAACTTTTTAATGAGTCGAAAGTGAGCAAATCACCCAATACCGGTTTATCTCTTTTTAGCCAGCGGTAAAAAGCTTCAGGACTGGTAAAGGTTTCCAAACCTGTTTCTATCATCTCCTGCATCTGGAGGAGACGATCCACATATATGCCTTCAAAATTTTTATTGTCTTTGGAATACCGTTGCAGCGTTTTTTCTGAAAGATGTAAAATAGCCGCCCATTCTTTTTGAGTAAATGGAACTTGCCGGGCAATTTTTTCAAACTTCCGGTAGGGGTAATTAAGAACCTCCGGTATTTTCTTTACTGAGCGATAGACAGGCGCCGGTTCTTTCAGAATGTTCTGTTCTTTCCCCGGTTGATATTTAAAAGGGTTCGCTTTTTTTTTCATTTGTGGACATTTGTCCCACTAATGTACGACATTTGTCTGAAGCAAGTATCATTATTAATAAATAAAAAACCGGCACTTTTTAAAGTGACCGGTCTCTCAGTTAATTAGCACTTTATTACAGCGTTTTCAACACATCATTCATGCTTCTCACTGCATCTGCACTTTTGTTGAAAGCAGCCTGTTCAGTTTCATTCAGTTTGAAATCAAGGATTTTTTCCCAGCCATTTTTGCCAATAATAACAGGAACGCCAAGGCAAATATCTTTTTGTCCATATTCGCCATCCAATGCCACGCAGCAGGTAAATAATTTTTTCTCATCTCTTACAATGGATTCTACTAATGCAGCTCCGGCAGCACCGGGGGCATACCATGCTGAAGTGCCGATTAATGCAGTTAATGTAGCGCCGCCAACCATCGTATCTTTTACAACCTTTTCCTGTTGTTCTGCACTGAGGAAGTTGGTAACAGGGGCACTGTTCCAGGTTGCCAGGCGGATTAAAGGAATCATCGTAGTGTCGCCATGCCCCCCAACAACTACTGCATTCAAATCTGCCGGACTACAACCGAGGTGTTGGCTCAACTGGTATTTGAATCGGCTGCTGTCCAATGTGCCACCCATACCGATAATCCTGTTTTTAGGTAACCCTGATGCCGTTAGGGCCAGGTAGGTCATGGTATCCATCGGATTACTGATAACAATAATGATGGCATTCGGAGAATATTTTAAGATATTCTCTGCTACAGTTCTTACAATACCTGCATTGGTGCCGATAAGGTCTTCCCTGGTCATACCAGGTTTGCGGGGAATGCCAGATGTTATGACCACTACATCGCTTCCCGCAGTTTTTGCATAGTCATTGGTAGATCCTGTGATTTTTGTATCAAATCCAAGCAGGGTAGCGGTCTGCATCATATCCTGGGCTTTACCTTCGGCAAGGCCTTCTTTGATGTCAAGTAAAACCAACTCGGTAGCCAGTTCTTTACGGGCAATATTATCAGCACAGGTAGCACCTACTGCACCAGCGCCTACAACAGTTATTTTCATTATAGTAAAATTATAAAGTGAAAAATTATTTGCGATGCAAAGGTAAACGAAAGTTGCTTCGTTCGGGAGTGAAATGGGGGCTATTTGTCAAGTTCTTTCAACAACTTTTCTATTGGTATGGAACCTTCAAGAACAGAGATTAATTCCAGCTTACGGTTATAAAAAGCAAAGTAGGGCAGGTGGTGCCCCATGTAAAAGCTGACTAAGAAGAAATTAGTATCCTGGCCGGCAATGATGTTATCATATTGCGACAGCCGGTATTTTGCAATAAATTTTTTTATTTCTGCCATGGAAACCATGGTTACCATTACAATCTGTATGCCTTTAAATTTATCAATGTTTTTTATCAGCTCTTCTGTTGCCTGCTGACAATGGTCACAATTGGGGTCATATATCATTAACATAACAGGTTGTTTCCCGGACAAGTCAGCTTTAGAGAAAAAAGTGCTGTCCGGCAGTAACAATTTTACCGGCGGATAAGAAGGGAAACGCAGATAGGGGGCCTGTAAAGAATCAGCCTGGCCGTACCCGGCTATTACAAGTGCCAGGAGACTAATCAGCAGAATTTTTTTTTTCATTAAAGTCAAAGAAACGGCAATATTATTAATTATCCGAATCCGGGTTAACAGGAGATGGTCAGCCATTTGTATTTGGACTGAAACAATTGCCTTTACTTCCTTTTGCCGGCAACTATCCCCGCCTTATCTTTGCCGCCCAATTGGGATTTGTAATTTAATAATTCATAATTTCTATTTTTTATGGCAAATACAGCAGACATCAGCCGGGGTTTAATTATCAGTCTTGACGGCAGTCTTTATAGTGTAGTGGAATTTGGGGAGAATAAAACAGCCCGTGCTGCTGCTAAAGTGTGGGCTAAATTAAAGGGGGTTGATAATAACCGCTCTATTGAAAAAACATGGAACTCCGGCGATAATATTTACCCGGTAAGGGTGGAAAGGCGTACATACCAGTTCTTGTATAAAGATGATACGGGTTTCAATTTTATGGATACTGAAACTTTTGAGCAGGTTGCCTTGCAGGAAGCCACCATTGATGCCCCCCAATATCTGAAAGAAGGACAGGAAGTAGGGGTCTTAATTAATACAGAGAATGATCTTATACTTGGTGCCGAACTTCCCGATAAAATTGTACTGCTTGTAACTTATACAGAACCTGGCCTCAGGGGGGATACGGCCACCCGTACTCTGAAGCCGGCTACATTAGAAACCGGTGCTACCTTGGGGGTACCCCTTTTTGTAAACGAAGGAGAGCTTATCCGCATTAATACCAAGACCGGTGAGTATGTAGAAAGAGTAAAAGAATAAAATACCAACAACATTGAAAAATGGCCGAAATTACCCGATTTCAGGCCATTTTTGTTTGATTTAGCCCATTTTTTGACCAAAAACAAGAAGAAATCATTGAATTTCTTCTTTTGATTTCATTACCTTAGCCCACTCTCTAAAACCAAAACTGTCTATTAAATTGAAAAACATGGACTTCAAACAAATTCAGGAGTTGATTAAGATGATCAACAAGTCGAATATTGGCGAACTTACTATTGAGCAAAAAGATTTCCGGGTAACTATCAAACAGAAAGAGGAACATGTGACGCAGGTAGTATCTGCCGGTTCTGTTCAACAAGCTCCTGTTTATGCAGCGGCTTCCCAACCCGTAACCCAAAACTCTCAACCATTAACTGTTGCCGCAGAAAAGTCAAAAACAGTTGAAGCCCCGGCTGCAAACACGATAACTATTAAAAGCCCGATGATTGGTACTTTCTACCGCAAATCATCTCCGGATAAACCCAACCTCGTAGATGTAGGAAGCGAAGTGGCACCCGGTAAAGTGGTTTGCATCATCGAAGCAATGAAACTCTTTAATGAAATTGAAAGCGAAGTAAAAGGAAGGATTGTAAAAGTACTGGTAGAAGATGCATCGCCGGTGGAGTATGATCAGCCGCTGTTCCTGGTTGAACCGGCATAAACAGTTCATGGTTGGTGGCTGATAGTTCATGGAAAACTCCCCTGAACTGCTTTTTTCATTCATTTACAAATTCATTTCATGTTCAAGAAGATATTAATTGCTAATAGAGGAGAAATTGCTTTAAGAGTCATTCGTACTGCAAGAGAAATGGGCATTAAAACCGTTGCTGTTTATTCAACCGCCGACCGTGACAGCCTGCATGTAAAATTTGCTGATGAAGCTGTTTGTATCGGTAAACCACAAAGCACTGAGTCATATCTTAATGTCGCACACATCATGGCCGCTGCTGAAATAACTAATGCAGATGCCGTGCATCCCGGTTACGGGTTCCTTGCTGAGAATGCAAAATTTGCACAGATATGTAATGACCACGGAATAAAATTTATTGGCCCCACACCAGACATGATCAATTCCATGGGCGATAAGATAACCGCCAAAGAAACTATGATTAAAGCCGGTGTACCCGTAGTGCCCGGTGGAGAAGGTTTGCTGCAGAGTGTGGATGAAGCAAAAAGCCTTGCAAAGAATATGGGTTATCCCGTTATCTTAAAAGCTACAGCCGGAGGTGGTGGTAAGGGGATGAGGATAGTGTGGGAAGAAAGCGAACTGGAAAAAGCTTACGGAAATGCCAAAGCAGAAGCGGCCGCATCATTCAAAAACGATGGCATCTACATGGAAAAGTTCGTGGAAGAGCCACGGCATATTGAAATTCAGGTAGCCGGTGATCAATATGGCACTGTTTGCCACCTCAGCGAAAGAGATTGTTCCATACAAAGAAGGCATCAAAAACTGGTGGAAGAATCTCCCTCTCCGTTTATGACAGATGAATTGCGGTTTAAAATGGGCGAAGCCGCCAAAAAAGCGGCTGGTGCTATCAACTATGAAAGTGTGGGAACTGTAGAGTTCCTGGTGGATAAGCACGGCAATTTCTATTTCATGGAAATGAACACCCGGATACAGGTGGAGCACTGCGTTACGGAAGAGGTTATTAATTTCGACCTCATCAAAGAGCAGATAAAAATTGCTATGGGAGAAAAAATATCCGGAGAAGATTACATACCACAAAATCATGCCATCGAATGCCGTATCAATGCCGAAGATCCCTATAATGATTTTCGCCCCTCACCCGGAAAAATTACATCACTTAATCAACCCGGTGGCCATGGTGTCAGGGTAGACAGTCATGTTTATGCAGGCTATATCATCCCGCCGTATTATGATTCTATGATTGGCAAACTTATTACTGTTGCACAAACCCGCCAGGAAGCCATCGCCACCATGTACCGGGCCCTCAGCGAGTATGTTATTGAAGGGGTAAAAACAACCATCCCATTCCACCTCCAGCTTATGCAGGATGAGCGGTTTCGCAGCGGCGATTTTAATACCAAATTCCTTGAAGGTTTTACGTTGAAATAAATGACCGCTGCCTTACCTGGCTATGAGAAATATTTGGCTGCATACCCTGCCGCACTCTTATGCTTACTGTTCAGAAATAACGGTTAGCAAACAAATTCCGTAAGATATATTCATATGTAAGCTTCTTTTTCTTAACTTATAGTCCAAATTCTTTTCCACCATGGATCTAATCACCATACTGCTGGTAGATGATCACAGGCTAATCAGGGAATCCTGGGCACAATTGCTTAACAGCGAAAATCGATTTCGTGTAATAGGTAGTGCAGCCAATGCTGATGAGGCTATTGAAATAGCCATGAACCACCGGCCGAGGATTGTATTGATGGACATAAATATGACCCCCATCAGTGGCTTTGATGCCACCAAAGCTATCCGCAAGTTTTCACCTGGCTCAAGAGTTATCGGGGTATCCATGCATGCAATACCCGTTTATGCCAAAAAAATGTTCCAGGTGGGGGCTGTTGGGTATGTTACCAAAAATTCTTCCAGGGAAGAATTAATAGAAGCCATCCTGGAAGTTGATGCCGGCAAAAAATACATCTGCAATGAAGTAAAGGAAATCCTTTTAGAACAGGGGCTGCATGAAAATAACAAAGAACCGGGTATTAACCTCCTTTCAAAACGGGAGATTGAGATTGCTCAATTAATAAAAGAAGGTAAGGCTTCCAAAGAAATAGCTGCTGCTCTTGGTATTACTTTAAAAACGGTGGAAGTACACCGCTATAATATTCTCAAAAAACTAAAGCTGAAGAACACCGCCGCCCTCGTCAATTTTATTAACGAAAATGCTTTGTGACACGATAGTATAAAGCAACAGAATTTTTTAAAAAATCCGGCGTTAAAACTGGATTTTAGATAACGCAAACTGCAGTGCCGGCTGCCATAAAAACAGCAGTAGTTCCACTTGGGAAATAAACGGTTCTGCGGGTACCCTATGAATTTAGAACGAAACCCCAAACAGAAAGCCCAGCGTAAACGTCATTGGTTTTTCATTTCCAAAGCGAAAAGGCATAGGAACAGAAATAAAGTAACTGCAATTTTTGGCTTTCTTTACAGTTTTTATAATAGAAGGTGTCACACCATATCTGCCAGTTGTTTCAAAGGCTGCCCTTCCGGCAAATTTATACCCATCTTTCAGATCAACCAGGATACCCGGATGAAATAAGAGGGTTGTCATTTTGCTAACACCGTTTTCGACTTTAATATAAGGAACCACTTCAAAAGAAAACCCAATCCGGGAATTTTTCCAAAGGTTAATCCCTGTTGGCATGCCTGCAAGATAATAATCGCTGAAATTTGTTGTTGTCTCATTTCTGCTGAAGGTAACAATGGGATGAACTATGGCAACAAATCCGGTGATCTTCGGGTATTCTTTTTGCGCATTGCTGCACATGGCAGCCAACAGGAAAACCATAATAATTATATACCGCAATTGAAAATACATACCCCCGTTTATATTAGTAAAGCCGGGTTTTAAAGCATCTCGTAATTCATTAAGATTGAAATTAGATTAAAAAAGGTATATCGCAAATAAGTACGGGGCAAACGTATTCAAATTCATGTTGATTTAGCACACGGATGACAAAAAAACCAGAACTGGTTCTGCCATTTACAAGATAAAAGTTTTAACTTGCTTGGATAGAGGCGTACGGGGAATAGGGTTTTCCTAACCCTTCCTAGTGAGGCAAAAAATACTTTTTGATCCTTTATTACTCTTGGAGAGTCCTACCTACTTAATATGGCAGTCAGTGTTTATACTTGAATGGGATTGATATTTTTCAATAAAGAAGCCATTATGAATATTGATTCTTCCGATAACTTTAAACTTAAAGGAGGCTTAAACAATATTATCCAGGGTTTGTGTTTTGCATTGGCCTTACTATTTACTTTTTCGGCCTGTAAGCAACAAACTAATGGCACAGGCCCAAAATACAGTGACACTTTAACAACTACAACAATTCCCGTTTATCACTTAGCTGTACATCCGCTGCATAACCCTGTCAAACTTATGAGTGTATATCAACCACTCATTGATTACCTGAATGGGAAAATAAAGGAAGTTCAGTTCTTCCTTGAGACATCAAGGGATTATTCCAACTTTGAACAGAAATACAAAGACGGGGAACCAGAACTTATCCTGCCTAATCCCTGGCAAACCCTGCAGGCCATCAAGGCTGGGTATCATGTAGTAGCAGGTGTCGGGGAGCCTGAAGATTTTAAAGGAATATTTATAGTACGTAAAGATGGCGGCATCAATAACCCAGCCGATCTGAAAGGGAAGGCAGTAAGTTATCCATCACCTACCGCATTGGCAGCCTGCATCATGCCCCAATATTTTTTACACAATAATGGGATTGATGTAAACCATGATATTGAAAACCGGTATGTGGGCTCACAGGAGTCTTCGATCATGAATGTGTATGTAAAAAATACTGTTGCGGGTTGCACCTGGCCACCACCCTGGAGGTTTTTTCAAAAAAATAACCCGGCTGAAGCCGCTGAACTAAAAGTAATATGGGAAACAGAGTCGCTTATTAATAATTCATTTATGATAAGAAACGATATACCGGACAATATCAGCGAAATGATTCAAAAATACCTGGTAACCCTTCATGAAACGGAGGAAGGTAAAAAAATACTTGCCGGTATGGAAACGGCCCGCATCATACCGGCTACCAACAAAGACTACGGGCTGGTGCAGGCATATATAGAACGCTTTGAAAAAAAAGTATGTAAAGTTGAGATGAAATGAAAAAGGCAAACCGGATAACCAGGTTTTTCGGCACCCTGCGTGGCCGCCTTATCATCAGCGTTGCTTTGGTTCATGCTGTAATGATGACATTATTCATTATTGATTTATCTGACCGGCAGCAAAAGATGATCCTTAGCCGCCAGCAGGATGATGCGGTGGCACTTTCCCATACACTCTCCCTCAATGCAGCAGGATGGCTTGCATCTCAGGACCTTGCCGGTTTGCAGGAACTCGTAGATGCCCAGCATCAATATCCCGAAATAATATTTGCTATACTTACCGATGAATATGGCCGCATCCTTGCCCATTCCGACAAATCAAAAGTTGGGCAATTTATCATGGATATACCCGGCAAAGTGGAGCAAACTATCCTTAGCAAATCAGGAAAACTGGTTGATGTTTTTTACCCCTCTTTGCTGTCTGGCAGGCATGTGGGCTGGGTACGCATTGGCCTGGGCCAAACATCTGCTTTGGAAAAGCTCAACAAAATTTTACGCAGTGGATTGTTTTATGCGCTTTTTGCAATAATAATCGGGTCATTTATTGCATGGATAATGGGACGCCGCATTACCCGCAGGCTGCATGCGGTGCAGGATACCATTAGCAAAGTGGCAACAGGAAATAGTGAAGCCCGTTCTCATATTACCGGTACTGATGAAGCTGCAATACTGGCGAATGAATTTAATGAGATGCTTGATGCCCTGGCAGAACGGGATGCAGCATTGGGTAAAAGTGAGGCCCGTTTCAAAAAGTTATTCTCTAATGCAGCGGTGCCATTGGGTATCGTTAATAAAGACGGGGTCATAACTAATTTAAATTTATGGTTCGAAAAAACTTTCGGATACATAATAAAAGACATACCAACGATTAAAGAGTGGTGGCAGTTTGCTTATCCCGATGATGGGTACAGGAAATCTGTAATTACTCGCTGGGAAACTGCAGTACAAAAGGCTTTGGAAGAAAAAACTGAAATTGAAACCCAGGAGTACCGGGTAACCTGCAAGAACGGGGAAGAACGTACTGTGCTTATCTCCGGTACTATTATCAATGAAGATATATTAGCTACTTTTTATGATATTACCGAACGTAAAAAAACTGAAGAGTTAGTAAGAAAACAGAAAGAACAGTACGATGGGCTGGTTAATAATATCCCTGTTGGGGTTTATAAATTCAGGATGAAGCCGGATGGCAGCATGAGCTTTGATTATATAAGCCCACGGCTTTGCAAAATGATAAGGGTTAAAGAAGAAGAAGCTTACGGGGACATCATGAATGCTTTTAAAGTAATACACAAAGATGATTTCGCCGGGTTCATTCAATTAATAAAAGAATCATTTATTGCTAAGCAAAATTTTTCGTGGGAAGGCAGGGCGGCTTTTGGCGATCAGATACAATGGATGAGAATTGAATCCACTCCAAAAGTTCTTGAGAATGGCGACATACTTTGGGATGGTATAATGGCCGACATTACCGAACAGAAAAAAAATGAAGAAAAAAACCGCATTAACGAAGCAAAGCTGACCAAAGCACAGCAAATAGGAAAACTAGGTTACTGGCAGAAGGAAATAAACAGTAATATGATTTGGGGCTCGGAAGAAGCCCGGAAAATTTACGGATTCTCCCCTGTTGCCGGCGAACTTACAGAAGACGAAGTTGATGCCTGTATTCCGGATATTGCCCGGGTAAGGCAGGCTGCTATAGACCTGCTTAGGCAGAATAAAAAATACGATATCGAATTTCAGGTTAATCCTGCCGATGGCTCGCCGGCAAAGTACATTTCTGCCGTTGCCGAAATTGAAAGAGATGAGCAGGGAAACCCGTTCAGGATTATGGGGGTGCTGAAAGACATTACTGAATATAAAAAGGGGGAACAACAGATCATTAAGGAAAAAGATCTTTCCGACTCTATAATTAATAGCCTGCCGGGTATATTTTATTTACAGGGCTATTCAGGTAAATACCTGCGTTGGAACAAAAAATTTGAAACTGTTACCGGGTATGATGCCGGAGAAATAGGCAACCTGGATCCGTTGGATTTTTTTGAAGGAGAAGAAAAAGCAGCTATTGTTAATAAAATTGGAGAGGTGTTGGCAAACGGATCGGCAGATATAGAAACTGTTATAATAACTAAAAGTGGTAAAAGGATACCTTATTATTTATCAGGGCAATTAATACAATATGAAGACAAGCCTTGTTTTATAGGGGTAGGTGTTGATATCACCGAACGCAAAATAGCAGATGATAAATTCAGGTCAAGCGAAAAAGCGAGGAAGCTGATTATGGATTCGGCGCTTGATGCCATCGTTTCGATGGATACAGCCGGCTTTATTACCGGGTGGACACCACAGGCCGAAAAGATTTTTGGATGGAAGGAAGCAGAAGTGATGGGAAAAACTGTTTCTGAAACCATTGTACCACTAAACTACAGGGAGAAGCATAGTAAAGGGTTTCAGCAGTATCTAAAAACCGGTAAAGGCCGGTTTATTAATAACCTGGTAGAAATTTCTGCTCTCAACAAAGAAGGCAAAGAGTTTCCGGTGGAGATGATGATAACGCCAATCAACCAGGATGGAACAGATTATTTCTGTGCTTTTATCAGGGATATTACCGAACGAAAAAAAGCAGAAGAAGAAATAATAGCGAGTGAAAAGCTTTATAGAGATCTTTTTCAGAACATGCACCATGGCTTTGCTTATTGCAAAGGAATTATTGAAAATGGAAAAGTCATTGATTATCTCTATATGACGGTAAACTTCAAATTTGAAGAAATCCTGAAAGTTGAGAATATCAATGGGAAGAAATTATCGGAAGTATTCCCGGAAGCAATGGAATCGGATCCTTCATATGCTCAAATTTTACAGGAAGTGGTTATACATGGTAAAACCATAAAGTTTGAAACTAATTATAAACCAAATAGCGCCTGGCTTTCAGTCACATTTTATAAAACCGGGAATGAAAATTTTGTATTACTCATTGAGGATATTGCCGAACGTAAGAAAGCTGAAGCGGCACTGCGTGAAAGCGAAGAAACCTTCCGGCGGTTGTTTAATGAATCTACTGATGCAATTTTGTTACTGGATAACACTGGGTTTATCGATTGTAACCATGCGGCAGCTTCTATTTTAGGGTATTCTTCTTTACAGGAAGTTCTCAATAAAAAACCCTGGGATATTTCACCCGAAAAACAACCCGATGGAAGGCTTTCAGCCGAAAAGGCGGAAGCAATGGTTGCAAAAGCATTGGAGTTGGGATTTAACCGCTTTGAATGGGTACACACAAAATTGGATGGAACTGAATTTCCTGTTGAAGTGATGCTTACCTCAATCATTTTAAAAGGCAAACAATCTTTTTTTACTATTTGGCGTGATATAACTGAACGAAAAAAAGCTGAAGAGGAAATAAAATCCGCCAACAAACAATTGCGCCAGTTAACTGCTCACCTGCAAAGCATACGGGAAGAAGAACGTAAAAGAATTGGCCGTGAAATTCATGATGACCTGGGACAGCAATTGACCGCCATTAAAATGGATGTGGCCTGGATTGATAAAAAAACACCCGATGAATCATCCATTATAAAACCCAAGCTGAAGAATATCATTACCCTTCTGGATGGAAGCAATCAATCCGTGCGGAGGATTTTAAGTGAACTGAAGCCGGGCATACTGGATGAGTTGCGGTTGCTGGATGCGATAGAATGGCATGGGAAACAATTTACCGGCAACACAGGTATTCCGGTCGTAATTAATGTACCGGGAACAGTATTCAATTTGCCTGAAGCGATGGCTGCCTGCATATTCAGGGTGTACCAGGAATCGCTTACAAATATTGCCCGTTATGCCAACGCAAAAAATGTATGGGTTACTTTAAAATTGCCGGCAAATAAAGTAATGATTACTATTGAAGATGATGGAACCGGCTTTGATATAGCAACCTTAAAAAACAAAAATACGTTTGGGATTTTGGGTATGAAGGAAAGGGTATATTCGTTAAATGGAAGTTTTGACCTGGAATCTGTTCCAGGTCAAGGAACAATAGTCAGCATCAGTTTGCCGTATTCGACATAGCTAAGAGGTCGTTAGCCCGAAGGGCTTTAATATAAATAACCGATGGTGAAACCAGCGGTTGAAAATAAAGACCCATCACAACCCCGATAGGGGTTGAATAAAGTTTAATTTACCGGGTAACCGCAACATGATATGGGAACCTACCGACAGATTTTTTACCAGGTTGTTTTCGGTACAAAATACCGTAAGCCAACAATTCCCATTGCACATGATGAAGAGTTGTACAGGTATATAGGAGGTATAATAAAAAACAAGAAGTGTAAACTCTATCGTATAAACGGCGTTGAAGATCACCTCCACATCTTATCCGACCTTCACCCCACCGTATGCCTGGGTGATTATGTAAAAGATATAAAAGTAGCCAGTAGCTTGTGGATGAAAGAGAGTGGAAAATTTCCCTTTTTTGAAGGATGGCAGGAAGGATATGGGGCATTCACTTATTCGGAAAGAGAAAAAGACATGATTATCAATTATATTATCAATCAAAAAGAACATCATAAAACAGAAAATTTCTATGACGAATTCAGGCGGTTGTTATTGGAAAATAAAATTGAGTTTGATGAAAAATATTTATTGTAATGAGAATACCCGGTTCAACCCCTGCCGGGGTTGTGATAGCGGCATTGATGTTAACCCCGGGCGGACGCCCAGGGTTATTCTTATTACAGCCCTTTGGGCTTTTTGGTGTGCAGCTTAATAATAAAAACAGTTAAATCAAGAGTGACCATAGAAGACCAGGAGAATGATAACTATTACAGATTAAACATAGTGCCTCTGCGTCTCAGCGGTAATATTTTAACCTAAATGTGATTGGACCGGGCAGCAAAAAAAATAAAATGAAACGGATAATTTTAGCCGATGACCACAGCTTTATTCGCCTGGGGCTTATCCAGATACTGAAAGATGAATACCCTTCGGTTGAAATAACAGAAGTAAGCAATGGTGAATCCCTGGTTAATGAGGTGGCGCAGCATGATTTTGACCTGGTGATATCTGACCTGGATATGCCCGGAAGAAGTGGCCTCGAGGCATTGGAACAAATTAAACTGATCAAGCCGGACCTGCCGGTTTTAATCCTGAGCATTTATACCGAAGACTTGTATGCAATAAGGGTTTTAAAAGCCGGCGCATCGGGGTACATGAATAAAAATGCTGCACCCTATGACCTGATCACCGCTATCCAGCGTATCTTTTTAGGAAGAAAATACATTACCCCCGAAGTAGCAGAAAAACTACTGGCACATTTAGATTCTGACAAAAAACCACATGAACTGCTTACCAACCGGGAATTTGAAATCTTTAAACTCCTGGCTTTGGGAAAAACAATTACCAGTATTGCAGGCTCAATATCATTGGCCGTAACAACAGTAAGCACCCATCGCAGCCGGATTATGGAAAAACTAAATTTAGCTACCAATTCTGAATTGACCCGCTATGCTATTTCCCATCATATTATTTCTGATATAGAACTTTAGGCTCCCGCGGTTTCCCCTTTCTCTTTTCCTGTAGTATTACTACTACAGCAAGCCCGGTTTTATTGCTACTAAGATGAGATTGCTGCGCCTATTTTGCAGCATTTATTCTAATAAGTTCTTTGTAATAATAAAAAAATAAAATATGCTGGTATTAATTGTTGATACTTCTGCCCAGGTAATGGACAGGCTGGAGGAAATAATATCAGAGGCGGAAAATATAAGGGCTGTTTATAAAACTGTTTGTTATGAAGAAGCCATAAAGCTTTTCAAAAAAAATAAGCCGGATGCCGTAGTGTTAGATAGTGGTTTGCCTGGAAATAAGTCAGTTGACCTGCTCAGGGAATTCAAAAAAATTAATGCAGCAGCGGTAGTTATTGTCCTGTCTGTCCATATGGATGCCCAGGTACAGGAACAATGTAGTCTTCTGCGGGCCGATTACTTTTTTGATAAATACAATGATTTTGAAAAAATACCCGGTGTAATTAATTCCATAACAACGGCCAGGAAAGCAACGGTTCGTGAAATATTTATACCGGTAAAAACAGGATCATCATAAAATGCAGAAACAGCCAAAACAAACACCGGAACAGTGCTGCAGCAAAAAATTTTTAGTGCTGGTGTTTATCTTATCCATGCTGCTGCCCGGGGCTGCCATCCTGTTTTTTGTCACCCAAAGTAATCTTACATACCCGGCGCTGTTACTATTTATAGTACTGTATGCCGGCATCTTTCTTTTTTTACTGAACGAAATAGCAGGAGCCAAAAAAGTAAATAAAGCACTGAAGCTGGAGAAAGAAAATTTCAGGACAATCTTATACAACATTGGGGAAGGACTGGTAACTACTGATAAGGAAGGGCAGATACTCTATATGAACCCTTCGGCAGAAAGGCTTACCGGGTGGAGCTGGCGGGAAGCAAAAAATAAGCCGCTGCATGAAATATTTAATGTGGTAAATGAAGAAACAGGAGAACCTATTGAGCATATTGTAAGCCGGATTCTTAAAGATGGAATTGCCATTGAATTTGAAAACAACACTATTCTCCGGGCAAAGGATAAACACCGGATGATCATCAGTAACAACGGATCGCCATTGGTTGATTCAGGCGGAAATATTTCCGGGGCGGTATTGGTCTTCAACGATATTACCAACCGTAAAAAAGCAGAGAAGGAAATCAGGGACTATAAATTTGCATTGGATGAATCTTCTATCGTTGATGTTTCAGATGAAAAAGGTATCATCCGGTATGCCAATGAGAATTTTTGCAGAATTTCAAAGTATAGCAAAGAAGAATTAATAGGCCAGGACCACAGGATTCTCAGTTCCGGGTATCATAACACAGCGTTTATAAAAAATTTATGGGAAACCGTTTCCAGTGGAAAAGTGTGGCGGGCAGAGGTTAAAAACAAAAAAAAAGACGGCAACTATTATTGGGTTGATACCACTGTAGTTCCATTTCTTGATAGTCGTGGCAACCCTTTTCAATATATCAGTATCAGGTCAGATATTACAGAACGGAAAGAAACGGAAGATAAATTAATACAAAACGAACAGCAGTTTCGGCTGCTGCTGGATTCAACTGCCCAGGGAATCTATGGTGTAGATATGGATGGGAATTGCACATTTGTTAATGCTGCATGTTTAAAAATATTAGGCTACGGGAAGGAAGAAGAGTTGCTCGGGCAGCATATCCACACTTTGATTCATCATACCCGGCCGGATGGTTCGCATTATCCATCAAATGAATGCCGCATGTATAAAGCCTTAAGCGGCCATGGGGGAACTCATGTCAGCGATGAGTGCTTCTGGCGCAGCGATGGCAGTTCTTTCCCGGTGGAATACTGGTCGCATCCTATCGTTCATGATGAACAGGTAGTTGGCGCCGTTGCTACCTTTTTTGACATCACCGAACGTAAAAAAGCAGAAGAAAAACTTCTCCAGCTTTCGCAGGTAGTAGAACAAAGCCCGGTATCTATTGTGATTACAGATAAGGCGGGGTTTATCGAATATGTAAATCCAAAATTTGTTGAAATAACCGGGTACAGTTATGATGAAGCCATCGGAAAAAATCCACGTATCTTAAAATCGGGGTACACATCCGGGGAGGAATATAAGCAGCTATGGGAAACGCTTACAACAGGTGATGAGTGGCATGGAGAGCTTCATAACAAGAAAAAAGATGGTACCCTTTATTGGGAGTGGGCAACGATTTCTCCAATCCTGAATGCACAAGGTGAAACAACACATTTTCTTGCGGTAAAAGAAGATATTACCGAACGTAAAAAAGCCGAAGAAAAAATCAGAAAATTTAATGAACGGTTTACAATGATTGCTGCCACCACCCACGATGCGGTATGGGAGTGGAATTTTGAGCCCAATGAACTTTGGGCTAATGAAAAGCACCAGCATTTATACGGGTTAACAACGGCCGACCCCGTTCCAACTGCAAAAATGTGGGAACAAAAAATACATCCCGATGACCGGGAAAAGGTATTAAAAGATTTTTTTAAAATCTTTGCTTCTGATAAAAATATATGGATAGCAGAATACCGTTTTAAAACACATAACGGTGAGTATATAAACATTTATGACCGTACCTATATAATCCGTAATACGGATGGTGAAGCTATTCGCACCATGGGAAGCATGATGGATATAACTGAACGCAAAAAAGCCGAAGATGCCTTGAGGGAAAAGGAATTTATCCTTACCGAGGCCCAGAGGATTGCCCATATCGGCAGTTGGGTCAATGAATTATCGGGAAAAATAACCTGGACAGAGGAAACGTACAATATCTATGGAGTTTCTCCGGACAATTTTATCCCGGATGCAGATTCTTTTATTAGCCTGCTGCATCCCGATGACCGGGCTGCCATGCAAAATTGGATTAATAACTGTGTTGCAGGAAAAGAACCAGGTGAATTAGAGTTTCGGACTGTTTTACCAGATGGGACAATCCGCTTTCTTAATGGCCGGGGTGAACTGGAATATAATGCTGAGCATAAACCACTCTGTATGAGGGGAACTGTACAAGACATTACCGAACGAAAAAAAGCTGAAGAAGAAATCCTGGAGATAAATAAAAGACTGAGATTATTATCAGAATACCTGCAAAACGTAAGGGAGGAAGAACGTACCCACATGGCCCGTGAAATACATGATGAACTGGGGCAGCAACTAACTGTAATGAAAATGGACGTTGCCTGGCTGAATGAGAAACTTAGAAAAACCGATACCAGTATCAGGCAGAGAACAGAGGAGCTGAACGAAATGCTGGACAAAACCGTAATAACAGTGCGGCGTATTGCATCAGAACTTCGTCCCAGTATGCTGGACGATATGGGCCTTGGCGCTGCCATAGAATGGCACCTGTCAGAATTTGAAAAAAGGTCAGGCGTTAAAACTGAATTTAATATGATGCAATCGGAACTGCCACTACCCGATGCGATAAAAACAGGGTTATTCAGAGTTGTTCAGGAATCACTGACCAACGTGGGCAGGTATGCCAAAGCAAAAAAAGTAGCCATAAGCCTGCAGCAAAAAGACGGGCACCTGGCAATGCTTATAAAAGATAATGGTGTGGGATTTGATATTGCTGAAAAAATAGCCGCTAAAAAAACCCTTGGGATTTTAGGCATGACAGAACGGTGCTATATAATGGGCGGCACTTTTAATATCAACAGTACACCGGGAAAGGGAACTACTATAACAGTTAAGGTTCCATTTGGTGAATAAGCAGGCAATTTAGACCGCCCGTACCCATTGATTTTTATCAACTTTGTAAATACCCGGTAAAAATCACACTTTTTTCCTGCCTTAAAGATTAAATTACATTATCTGGTAGTATGAATAATTCCACAGAAATGATATGGTCAGTGGACAGGCAACAGCAACTGATTACTTTTAACCGGGCCTTCTCAGATGAATATACTTCTCTCATAGGGACACTGCCTGCACCAGGAGTTTTTCATTACAAAGCATTTGGGCCGGATGGAGAAACATACTGGAAACAAAAAGTGGATGATGCGTTAAAAGGCAATACTGTAATATTTGAATATTCTTATGAAATAGCAGGCCGGGTAAAGCATACCCATGTATTTATGTGCCCGATCAGGAATGGAGAAGCTATAGAAGGAACCACCTGTTTCATGGTGGATATTACCACCCAAAAAAAAGCCGTAGAAATCCAGCAGCGGCAGTTTGAAGAGCTGCAACAACTCTATAATCTTGCCAGGTTGGTTGACAGGGAAGATAGCCTGGAAAAAATTTATGATCATGCTATGGATTTGTTGACGGGTGGTTTTAAAGCCGACCGGTGTTCCATTCTCCTGTTTGATGCGGATGGTATTATGCGGTTTGAAGCATCAAGGGGAATTTCTGCAGCATACAGAAAAGCCGCAGAAGGACATTCCCCCTGGAAACCCGGCACAAAAAACCCGTTGCCAATATTCGTGGAAGATGTAGCCCGGGAGGAAAGCCTTGAACCGTTGAGGGAAGTTATCCGGGGCGAAGGAATAAAATCCCTTGGCTTTATTCCGCTTATCTGCCGTGACCAGGTCATTGGCAAATTTATGATCTATTATAACCAGGTACACCGCTTCAATGAAAGCGAAAAACAGTTTGTTCAAAAAATTGCACAGGATATTGCGGTTTCCGTTGAACGAAAAAGATCAGAAGAACAGTTGCAGTCTCAATACAGCTTGCTTACAGCATTAATTAACAGCCCCGGAAACATCATCATCTTTTCTTTAAATAAAAATTACTGCTACACTGCCTATAATGAATGCCATTATGCCGAAATGAAGAAAGTTTGGAATGTGGACATAAAAGTTGGAATGAACCTGCTTGAATGTATCAGCAAACCAGAAATCCGGGAATTGGCCAAACGCAGTATTGACCGCACATTGCAGGGCGAGGCATTTACCGAAATACAACAGCAGTCTGGCTTGGATATTTATTATGAATTTTCCTGGAACCCCGTGTTTCAAAATAATAAAGTAACCGGCGCTACTGTTTTCATACAAGACATCACCCGTCGCAAACAGGCGGAAGGGGAACTTGAAGAGAGCAGGGAAAAGTACAGGGGATTAAGTGAAGCTACTTTTGAAGCAATCTTCATCTCTGAAAAAGGACTTTGTGTTGAACAAAACCAAACAGCAGAGAAAATGTTTGGTTATACTTCTGAAGAAGCTATAGGCAGATACGGAACAGAGTGGATAGCACCCCGAGACCGGGAAATGGTAATGAAGAATATGCTTGCAGGATACGAAGAACCTTATGAAGCAACTGCATTAAGAAAAGACGGTACGACATTCCCGTGCCTGTTACATGGAAAGATGATGCACTACAAAGGAAGAAATGTCCGGGTTACCTCTTTAAGTGACATCACTGAACGCAAGCAGGCTGAGCAAGCATTGAAAGAGAGTGAAAATAACCTGAAAGGAGCCCAGCGTTTAGCGAATATCGGCAGTTGGGAACTGGACCATACAACCAATAAGCTGAAATGGTCTGATGAAATGTTCAGGATACTTGAAAAAGATCCCCAAACGAAAGAACTAACTTATGAAGATTACCTGGAAATGCTGCATCCCGATGACAGGAAAATACTGAATACTGCTTTTGCAGATTCAGTTATCAATAAAACAAAATATGACCTTGTTCACCGGATCGTCCTTCCCGGTGGGCGCATAAAGTTTTTGCATGGTCAGAGCGAAACTATTTATAACGGTGAAGGGAAACCCATTCGTTCTATTGGTACAGGAATGGATATTACTCAACGGAAACTGGCAGAAGAGCAAACCCAAAAAGAAAAAGAACTTTCAGATTCTGTTATAAACAGCCTGCCAGGCATATTTTATCTTGTTGACAGTACCGGAAAATTTTTGCGATGGAATAAGAATTTTGAAATTGTTTCCGGCTATAATGCCGGCGAAATTGCCAACATGCACCCTCTTGATTTTACTGATCCGGATGAGAGAGGACTAATTGCGGAAAAAATTGGCGAAGTGTTCCAAAAGGGCTCTGTAGAAGTAGAGGCTAACTTTTTTTCAAAAGATGGAAAAAAAATACCTTATTTTTTGAATGGATGGAGAATAGAGTATGAAAAAAAGCCCTGCCTGATAGGCGTGGGTATAGATAGCTCAAAACGCAGACAGGCGGAAGATGCACTGAGAGAAAGCGAACAGCGGTTTCGGCTGTTACTGGATTCAACCGCCCAGGGCATTTATGGTGTAGATATGCTTGGCAATTGCACATTTGCCAATACTGCATGTTTAAAATTTTTAGGATATGGGAAGGAAGAAGATTTGCTTGGGCAGCATATCCACACATTGATACATCATACAAGGCCAGGCGGCACGCCATATCCTGTCAGCGAATGCCGTATGTACGAAACCCTGAGAACGCATAGCGGAACCCATGTTGACGATGAATGTTTCTGGCGTAGCGATGGCAGTTCTTTCCCAGTGGAATACTGGAGCCACCCAATCTTCCATAACGGGCAGTTGGTGGGGGCAATTGCTTCCTTCTTCGACATCACTGAACGTAAACAGGCGGAGGAAGCACTGAAAGAAAGCGAACGGCTTCTCAGGGAGTCCCAGGCAATTGCCCACCTGGGAAATTATGTATGGGATATATCAACTGGTGTATGGAAAAGCTCAGCAATCCTGGATGAAATTTTAGGTATTGATGAAAATTATGACCGATCATTAGCGGGATGGAGAAATTTAATTCATCCGGACTGGCTGCCGTTAATAATGGATTATATTTCAACCACGGTGTTAAGGAACCGCCAGCGGTTTGATATGGAATTTAAAATTATCAGGCAGAATACAGGACAAGAATGTTGGGTAAGCGGATTTGGTGAACTTGAATTTGACGGTGATGGCCAACCCCAAAAATTAATTGGAACAATTAGCGACATTAACGAACGCAAACAGGCGGGGGAAGCTTTGCAGGAGAGTAAAAATATTCTCCGTGCTGTACTCGATAATGCACCAATCGGCATCTGGATGCAGAACAGCAATGGGCAAATGTTGTTTGTTAACCAGAAATTCTGCAGTTGGGTTGGCATTTCAGAGGATCGTTTCATAGAAGCACCTCATTATGCCGGGCTTTACACTCCGGAAGTAGCTGCGGCCTGCATTGCATCGGATAAGGCTGCCATCGCCGAAGCAGGTTTACACATCTCACATGAACAACTTCCTTTCACAGACGGAAAAATACACGATGTTGAAATTATCAAGGTACGCATCACTGAAAAACAAAATGGCCTCTCTGGCCTGATCGGCCTCTCGCTGGACATCACCGAACGTAAACAGGCAGAGGAGAAACTCAGGGAAAGCGAACAAAAATACCGGTCAATGATTGAAAGAAACCTGGCCGGTATCTACCAAACTACAATCGAAGGAAAAATCCTGACCTGTAATGATGCTTTTGCCCAAATGCTGGGTTATAATTCGCATACAGAATTACTGAACAAGAATGCCCGCATGCTTTATTTTTCTGATGCTGACCGGAACAAACTTATTTCCATTTTACAGAAAGACGGGGAACTTAACAATAAGGAAATAACCTTAAAACATAAGGATGGCAGCCCTGTATATTTATTTGAGAGCTGTATTTTGGTTAAAGACGCTTTATCAGGTGAAGTGACGATCGAGGGAGTGATACTTGACATAACCAAACGCAAAAAAGCTGAAGAACAAATTCAGGAACAGGAAAAACGCTACAGGGCACTTGTAGATTCAGCTCCCGATGCAATTGTCATCGCTGATGAAAAGGGTATTATACAAATTGCCAATATGCAGGCAGAAAAACTGTTTGGTTATACCAAGGCCGAATTGACGGGTATGGCAGTAGAGATGCTTATGCCCCGGCAACACCGGCGCAGGCATAAAAATTTTCACCGGGAATTTATAGGTGAACGCCTTAACAGGCCAATGGGCATTGGAAGGGAATTAATTGCACTTAGAAAAGACGGCCTTGTAATACCGGTTGAAATTAGTTTATCGGTTTTTGATGGTGCCGAGGGGGTTTTAAGTACAGCTTCAATCCGGGATATTACCCAACGCAAAAAAGCGGAAAAAGAACTCGAGGAATCTTATCAGTCTGTTCGACTCCTTACCGAACACCTTCAGAATATAAGGGAAGAAGAACGTAGCCATATTGCCCGTGAAATACATGATGAATTGGGGCAACAATTAACCGTAATGAAAATGGATGTTTCGTGGCTATCGCATAAATTGGGAAAGACGGATGAGGCGGTAGGACAAAGAACCGAAGATCTTAAGAGTATGCTTGATCAGACCGTGATAACCGTACGGCGGATTGCCGCTGACCTCAGGCCCGGCATACTGGATGATATGGGCCTTGGTGCTGCAATTGAGTGGCAGCTATCAGAATTTGAAAAAAGATCCGGTGTCAAAACGGAATTTGATAAAATGAAAAGGGAACCGCCATTGCAGGGCACTGTAAAAACAGGATTGTTCAGAATTGTCCAGGAATCTTTGACCAATATAAGCAGGTATGCCAAAGCAAAAAAAGTAACTGTAAACCTGGGGAAAAAAGGCAAACAAATAGTGCTGGTCATAAAGGATAACGGCACAGGATTCGACATAGGAAAAATAGCCTCGAAAAAAACCCTGGGTATTTTAGGTATGAGGGAACGCAGCTTTATGATGGGCGGCACTTATGAAATCAACAGCGCACCGGGAAAAGGAACTGTTGTAACAGTTATAGTTCCATTTAAAGAATAAGCAGCCCCATGTTTCAATTTGTAGAATTTGTACTACATTTTTTTAAATTGATTCACTACAATATTCCGTCTTAGTTTTTCCAACTTTAATAAATTTAACAGGCGCCTGTTGCAATTAATAACAGGGGTTGTAAATAATTTGTTTTCCGGGGGGCATAATACGCTGCCGTATAGTGTACACCTGACGAAAGTTATATTTTATTGCTGGCAGAAAGCTTAAATTACAGAACATGTTGCCATTATAAGATAGATTAATAAACCGGATTCTTTTTAGCCACCTTTTCTTATGTCATTCAGGAAAAATACTTTTTTCAATACAACCCGTATTACAGTCATACTTGCTTTTGCAGGTATTGCCACCGGGTTGTTGGTTTTGGCAGGTTGGATATTACAGCTTGATGTATTGACAACCTTCAAACCGGGATGGACCAGCATGAAAGTGAATACTGCGTTCGGGATCATTTTTTCCGGCTGCTCACTTTTATTGTTCCTGTCTGGTAAAGCAAAAAGACTGGCATGGGTTCTGGCTATCCTTGTCTTCCTGCTGGGAGCTGTTTCCTTCAGCGAGTCTGCATTCAACTGGGATGCTCACATAGATGAGCTCATGTTCCAGGATACAAATACTCCGGATGCATTGTACCCGGGCCGGGTAGCTCCGGCAACTTCTATTGAATTTTTGCTGATTGGGTTTCTTTTATTCTTGTTTTCTTTTTCCGACCGTAAAAAAAGGTTGCTGTCAGATATTCTTGCTGTAACTGCCTTTGTGATAGGATTTGTTGCTTTGGTTTGTTATCTGTATGATGCCAGGCTTCTTTATCCCATCGAAAATATTTCATACATCTCTTTTCCTGCATCATTATCCCTGGTTTTTATTTTACTGGCGATCATTTTTTCAAAGCCTGAAACAGGATTCATGGTTTTCTTTAAAGAGAATACAAGGGCTACAAGGGTGGGCACTTTCCAGATATTGCTTATCATCAGTATCCTCCTTATAGTTGGGTTGCTATGCAAGGTCGGCGTTGCTACCGGGCTTTATGATGAACAGTTCGAAATAAGCATAATGGTCGTTGTATTTGCTGTAAGCATCTTTTTTATTATCAGAACAGGTATTGGCAAGCTCAATGCTGCTGAAATTGAGAAAGACAAATTGTATAAAGCAAAACATGACAGCGAAGAATTTATACAGGGCATCCTCTCTTCTTTGAGTTCCTGTGTGGCAGTAGTAGATGAAAACGGAACTATTGTCACCGTGAATAAAGCCTGGGAAAATTTTGCCGGGGAAAATGGAGTAACCACATTGGAAAGAGTGGCCACCGGAGCCAATTATTTTGATGTATGCAACAAGGCTGCTGCTGCCGGGGATGATATAGCAGCGCAGGCGGTAAAAGGAATTCAATCCGTATTGGATAAAGAAATCAAAGTTTTTGAACTGCAATACCCTTGTCATTCACCGGAAAAACAGCGATGGTTTTTGTTGCGGGTCATGCTTCTCAAAAGTGGAAAGCCAATGGCTGTGCTGGCACATAATGATATTACGGAGATCATATTATCCAAACAGGGACTGGAAAAAAGTGAAAAGGAGCTGAAGCAGATAATGGATAATTCCAACTGGATGATAGCGTCAATAGACAGGCGGCACCGGCTGATTGTTTTTAATAAAGCGCTTAATGATGAATATAAACTTTACACGGGGTCAGCTCCGGAACCCGGTATTATCATTTATAATGCTTTTAGCTCCGAAGGACAAGCTGTATGGAAATCTAAAATTGATGAGGCATTAGCAGGTAGCACAGTAAAATTTGAACGATCCTATGAAATTGGAGGCCAAACAAAATATTCTGAAGTATTTCTTTACCCGATTCAAAATGGTCAGCCTATTGAAGGCATTACCTGCTTTGTAATGGACATTACCGAACGAAGAGAAGCCCAGCAGGCATTAGCAGAAAGAGAGAATTACTTACTTAGCATTTTTGAAACAGAACCTGAATGTATTAAACTGCTGGGCCCGAAAGGAGAATTGCTGGATATGAACCCTGCCGGCCTTGCCATGATAGAAGCAGATAACCTTGAAATGTTAAAGGGTAAATCAGTACTGGGCATCATTGCCCCGGAATATCGAGATGCTTTTATGAAATTGACTCAAAATGTTTTTAAAGGGGAACCATGTATTTTGGAATTTGAAATTAACGGGTTGAAAGGAACCCGGCGCTGGCTGGAAACACATGCAGTCCCATTAAAAGATTCCGGGGGCAAAATTATTTCATTACTGTCGGTAACAAGGGATATTTCCGAAAGCAAAAGAGCTCAGGACGCATTAAAAGAAAGTGAAACCAGATACAGAATAATTGTAGACACAACTGATGAAATGATTCATCTGCTTTCAGCAGATGGAAAGATACTTTGGGTGAATGAATCATGGGGGAAAAATATGGGGGTAACCAGTGAGGAGGTAATTGGTAAAAATCTAATTGAGTTTCTTGATGAGGCAACAAAGATTGAATTGGGCAAAGTTTTTCTCCGATTAAATAAAGGAGAAAAAACGGATAATCTTTCATGTTCATTTATTACAAAAAAGGGGGAATTAATATTTCTGGAGGGACAAACACTCCCTATGTTCAGTGAAGGAAAAATAACCGGGTCGCAGGCATTTTTGAGAAATGTGACCGAACGCAAAAAAGCAGAGCAGCGACTGGTGGAAAACGAAAGAAAACTAAGAGAAATTACTGCTTCTATTCCGGGGATAGTTTACCAATCTGCAATAGGTGCTGATGGAAAGACTGTGTTTAGATTTTTGAGCAATGGCATTCGTAAATATGTAAATGCCAAAGTGGAGGATATATATAAGGACAGCAGCATACTCTTTTCAAAAGTTCATCCTGATGATATTGACGGACTCATGTCTGCCAGCGCCATATCAAACAAAAATCTGACGCCCCTTACTGTTTTATACAGAGTATTTACAAAAGAAGGGGTATATAAATGGATGCGTAATGATTCGTTTCCTGTTTTACTGGAAGATGGTACGATTTTACGGAATGGAAGCGTAATTGATATTACAGAAGCTAAAGAAGCAGAAGAGAAATTAAGTACAACCCATAAACAGTTATTGTTTCATGTAGAAAATGCGCCTTTGGGCTATATAGAATGGGATGGACAGCTATTTGTAAAATCATGGTCAAAAAAAGCAGAAAAAATATTTGGATGGAATGAAAATGAATTTATTGAGAAACAAAAAAACGGATTTAGCCTTGTTTATGAAGAAGATATTAACAGGTTGAGCAAAGTTGCCCAACAATTGATGGAGGGAACGGTGGAACGAAACCATGTAGTGCACCGGAATTACACAAAGGATGGAAGGGTGATCTGGTGCGAATGGTTCAATTCAGTATTAAAAGATAAAGATGGAAAAATAATTACCATCATGTCGCTGGTGCAGGATATTACCGAACGCAAAAAAGCAGAACAGGAACTCCGGGAAGGCGAAACGAAATACCGCAATATGGTTGAAAGAAACCTGGCGGGTATTTATCAAACCACACAAGACGGTAAAATATTGACCTGTAACGGGGCATTTGCGAGCATGTTGGGATATACTCCTGAATTTTTATTTCAAAGGAATGCAGGCATACTATATTTTTCCGACGATGACCGCAACAGTTTTTTAAAGCGGCTTCAAAAAAATGGGAAAATAGTCAACAAGGAAATAATGCTGAAACACAGGGATGGCAGCCAGGTATTTTTGATTGAAAACTGCTCCCTTCTTGAAAATGAACAAACAGGCGAAAAACTGGTTGAAGGTGTGGTTATAGACATTACCCAGCGGAAACTGGCAGAAGAGAAACTAAAAGAAAGTGAAGAACGATACCATTCTCTTGTAGAGCAGGCATCGGATGGTATCCTTGTTGCCGACTACCAGGGAAATATCATAGAACTTAATTCTGCACTTTGTTCCATGTTCGGATATACAAGAGAGGAAATAATGATGAAAAAAACACCCTCTTTCATTGATCCCGAAGATTTAAAATCAAAACCATTCCGTTTTGACCTGCTTAGCAGGGTAGCCTCGGTATTGCAGGAAAGAAGGGCCATACGTAAAGACGGGAACATATTTGATATAGAAATGAATACGAAACTGCTTGGAGAGGGAAAAACATTGTCAATAATCCGTGACATCAGTGAACGAAAAAAAGCAGAAGAGCAACTTCGTGAAAAAGAAAGCAATTTCCGGTCTCTTGTAGATACAGCTCCTGATGCCACGGTAATCGTCGATGAAAAAGGCATCATTCAATTTGCCAACCTCCAGGCAGTAAAACTGCTGGGCTATACAAAAGCAGAATTAACAGGCATGGCTGTAGAGATGCTGATGCCACAATCAGCACATCACAGGCATAAAACTTACAGGCAGCAATATATTAAAAACCCGCATACCCGGCCAATGGGTTCTGGAAGAGATTTGATTGCAGTTAGAAAAGACGGCGTTGAAATACCGGTTGAAATAAGCCTTGCCTCTTTTCGTTCGGAAGAAGAAAGTCTTATAACCGCTTCCCTCCGTGATATTACTCAACGTAAAAAAGCCGAAAAAGAACTGGAAGAGTCTTATCATTCTGTACGCCGGTTAACAGAACACCTGCAGAATATAAGAGAAGAAGAACGTACCCATATTGCCCGTGAAATACATGATGAACTGGGTCAGCAGCTTACAGTGATGATGATGGATGTAGCCTCGTTAGATAAAAAAGTTGGCACTGAAAACATCGCTGTCAAAAGAAAAATAAAAGAGCTGATGGAAATGCTCGAAAACACAGTGAAAACGGTACGGAAGATATCAAGTGAGCTGCGCCCCAGCATTCTGGACGACCTGGGACTGTCGGCAGCAATGGAATCACACCTGAAAGAGTTTGAAAAAAGATCAGGCATTGGCACTTACCTGGCAGCACCAATAAAGGAACTTAAATTGACAAACCAGGTGAAAAATGCTTTATTCAGAATATTCCAGGAATCGCTTACTAATGTCGCCAGGCATTCCGGCGCCAAAAAAGTGTCTGTACAACTGGAAATAAAAAATAATAAAATCGTTTTGATGATAAAAGATGATGGTGCAGGCTTTGATGAAAAGAAAGCTGCGGCAAAAAGAACACTCGGTGTATTGGGTATGAAAGAACGGGCTGCAGTAATAGGGGGCGAGTACATTATTTCTGGTGAACCGGGCAAGGGTACTACCATACTTGTAAGCGTTCCTTTGCCGGAATAATTTATGAACATGTAAAATTCTAGTTAGAGGGATGAATATTTTAATTGCCGACGATCATGCTATTATCCGCAGGGGACTGAAACAACTTTTACTGGAAGAATACCCCTTTGCCATTATTGAAGAAACAGGTAATGCTGAAGAGTTGGTTCAAAAAGCTGTTCTTGGTAAATGGGATGTTGTTATCTGCGATATAAATATGCCGGGGCGCAGCGGCATAGATGCCCTGCAGCAGATTAAACAGGAAGTGCCGGGCCTGCCGGTTCTTATCATGAGTATGTACCCCGAAGACCAGTATGCCATGCGGGCCTTTAAAGCAGGGGCTTCGGGCTACCTCGCCAAAGACACTGTGCATTACGACCTGGTAAATGCCGTACAAAAAGTTTTGAGTGGAAAAAAATTCATTACTTCTGCCATTGCCGAAAAAATGGCAAACTCGTTTGATGAAGAGAGTGAGAAACAAGCACATGAATCCCTTTCAAACCGGGAACTTGAAGTATTTATTTTACTGGCATCAGGCAAACCTGTTTCGGCCATTGCTGAAAAACTCTCCCTGAATGTTACTACCGTCAGCACTTACAGGGTACGTATCATGGAAAAGATGAAGATGAGATCAAATGCAGACCTTATCAGGTATGCCCTTGAAAATAAACTGATCTGAAGGGCGCAGGAAACAGCTTTATATTATGATTTGTAGCTCTGTTTCTACATCCTGCTTGTGAATTCTCTACAGGCAAATGACAGGTATCACTATTTTTTTGTGCCCATCCAGTTTGTTATTTTGGAAAAATACTGCATCGGCAGGGTTTTAATACTTTAAAAAATTCGTTTAAATACCTATCCTATGTTACTGATCGTAGATGATAATAAAAAATACACCGACAGGCTTATTAACCTTCTGGAAGAAGCCGGTAGTATAAAAACCATAATTGTTGCCAATGATTATACCGAGGCGGTAAAATTAATAGCAAAGGAAAAACCCACAATTGTATTACTGGATATAAACATGCCGGGTAAAAGCGGCATAGAAGTGCTTCGGTATATTAAAGGGGAAGGCTGGTTCTGTAAAGTCATTATGGTTTCCAATCATTCAAATGACAGCTACAGGAAACTTTGTTTGGAGGCAGGGGCTGATTATTTCCTTGATAAAAGTTGTGATTTTGGAACTATTCCGTCCCTCATTGAAGAAATATCCAATTAAGGCTAAACGCCGGATCATGATAACCAACTGTCCGTCCCTTGAAAAGCCGTTTACTTGCCCTGATGTGCAAACAGGAAAAACATGTTTATGAAAATTCATTGGAAACAACTAAAACCAATAATTACTGCAACGGGTAGTGAAGGCAGGCAATATCTCTCTGTCCTTGATGCAGAGGGCAATATACTCCTTGCCAATGCCCGAATGCAAAAAGAGCTGAATCTTGAAAACCCAAGACTGGTAAAGAGTAATTTTTTTGACCTGCTGCACCCTGTACATATTGAAGACTTTAGAAATGCATTACGGCAATCTGTAAAAAACAAGCATCCATACGCTATGGAATTTTATCTGCGGAATGGCCGGTACAATTCAATGAAATGGCAGGTAAGCGGATTGCCGGGCAAGGCCAATGGCTTAAAAACTTTTATCTGTTCAGGAACCTTAGCTACTGCTGGCCCTGCTGCCCCTGATAAAATATCACTGGCCAATAGATCAGGAGAAAATATATTACGGGCATTCATGAAAAATACCCCCAACCTGTCTTGGGTAGTAGATGAGCAAGCCAATTTAGTGTTTGCCAATGATGCTTTTTTTCAATACTTCAGGCTGGATGAAACAGCATTGAACAAAAAAATTGCCGGGCTGTTGCCACTGGCTGTAGCCGATGCTTTATATGAAAAACACATGAAAGTGCTGCAAACTTCCCAGCCACTTCAATCAATTGAAAAGGGGAAGTCGGCAGATGGGAGGGTAATAACTTTCCAGGTCACCGTTTTCCCTGTTGAAGGGGAAACGGCTAAGAAAATGGCTGGCGGTATTGCTATCAATCAATCAGAAAAATACAATGCTGAACGAAAGCTTGAAGCAGTTAATGAAAGGCTTAAAAACTTAAACCGTGTAACTTCAGATGCTATTTGGGAGTGGGATATGAAAACCGGGGAGATATTCCGGAATGAAAAGCTGATAGAGATGACAGGCTACCTGCCAGAAGATCACAGGGGATTATCCTGGTGGCTTGGCCGTGTACATCCTGATGACAGGGAACAGATAAATAACAGGCTGAAAGAAGTAACCGACAAAAGCCTCCAGGCATGGAAAAGTGAATATCGTTTTTTATGTGCCGATGGTGAATATAAAAGTGTGCTTGATCATGGATATGTAATTTATGAAAATGGGATGCCGGTAAAGATGATCGGTTCGTTGACCGATATTTCAGGCGAAATATTAATGGGAACCCTGCTGGCAGAAGAGCAACTGCGGCAATTTAAAAATGTATCTGAAGCAGCCATGCGGGTGCAGGAGCAGGAGCGTAACCGGCTCGGGCGGGAAATGCATGACAATGTAAACCAGATACTTTCTACCATTAAATTGTTTATTGGCATGCTTACCCCATCTAATGAAGAGGAAGATGACATCAAGAAAAAAACAACTGAATATACCCTGCTGGCCATTGAGGAAATCCGGAAACTGTCAAGAGAAATGGTGGCGCCCCACCTGGATGGTGAATCACTGGCCGGTCATATCAGCAAAGCCATAGCAGACATAGAGCTTTGCACGGATATTAAAATCAAATTTACCCATGACCATGAAAACGAATTGCTGAGCCCCGGCAAAAAGCTTACACTTTTCCGTATTATACAGGAACAGTTGAAAAATATACTCAAGTACAGTAAGGCGGGTAAGGTTGAAATTCTTCTGCATAGCAGGGGTAAGGATGTAGAGTTGATAATTAAAGATAATGGTGTGGGCTTTGATATGAAGAATACGAACAGCGGGGTAGGGCTGGCCAGTATTCAGGACAGGGTAAAATTCTATAGCGGAAAAACGGAAATTCAATCGGCACCGGGCAAAGGCTGCCAGGTAACCGTTAGTATTCCTTTGCTGGATTGAATTTTCTCTGGCAATAAAGTATCACACATATTTACCCCTTTGAAAAAAATAATCCTGTAATTACAAACCATTATTATAAGAATAATAGGCCTCAAAACACTTTTACTATTTACAATTTTCATTTTTCTGATACTTTAGGAACTATTTTTATAAAACCAACGTATGAAAAACATTTTTATGAAATTCTTTTTACAAAGAATCACTCCATTGTTCTTTTTATTTATTTCTTTTTTTTCACAAGCACAGGTAACGAACACCTATACCACATCCACTACATGGACGGTACCTGCTACTGTTACTAATATTTCCATTAAAGTGTATGGCGGCGGGGGCGGTACAGGTGGCCTGGATTGTGGTGCCGGCTGCACTAATGCCGCTGCAGGCCCCGTTGGTTATGTAGTTGCCAACTATACCGTTACTCCGGGCGATGTGGTAGGTATTTACCCCGGTGGCAAAGGGGCTAATGGATCTAACAATGTTAGCGGGAGCGGTGGAGGAACCGGTGGCACTGATACATATACATCTGCGAATTATAATGGAGGCAATGGTGGAAATGCAGGAAGCTCGGGTGGATCAGGTGGTGGTGGTGGCGGTGGCGCTGCTTCCATAGTAGCCATCAATTCAACAATAAAAATTGTTGCAGGTGGAGCCGGTGGTGGTGGTGGAATGGCTAACATGGCAAATTCGGGACAAGCAGGCAGTTCTTCTGCTTCTTCAAATGGCACAAATGCCGGCGGTAATGGAACTACACCCGGTGGAGATGGCGGCGGTGGCGGCGGTGGTGGTGGTGGCCAGTTTGCATCAGCAGGTGGCGGTGTTCATGCGGCCGGTGGTGAAAGTGCAGGCGACGGAGGTTTTATTGGGAGCAATTCTGTGACTGGAGCAAGTTTAGTAACAACTAACGGGAACATTGTCTGGACCAATACCGGACAAATTGAAATTACTTATACAACAACACTGCCTGTAATCTGGTTAAGCTTTACTGTTGCCAGGCAAAATAATACCGCTGTACTAAACTGGAGCACAGCAACAGAACAGAATACAAAGGATTTTGAAGTTCAGTACAGTATAGACGGCATAAACTGGAGGACCATTGGCGTTGTGTTAGCAGCAGGTAATACCAATACGGTACAGCAGTATAGTTTTGTTGATCAGGATCCGGTGAACGGTTTAAATCATTACCGTTTGCTGCAGCGTGATGCGGATTATCAAGTAAAATACAGTAAGATCATTTCAGTTGATTTTTCAAATGCAGGATTCCGGCTGAAAATTTATCCTAACCCAACCAGCAGCCGGATAACAATAACTACTGACAGAAATTTGAATAATGCCAGCGTTAAATTGATTGGTTTAACTGGTCAGACAGTAATAGAGAAAACAAATATATCAGGCAATACATTCTCCTTGGATATTTCTGAACAGGTAACTGGCATATACATTATAGAAATTAATGATGCCAGAAATATTTCAAGAATTAAAATTCTTAAAAACTAGTCAGAAAACAGGAGACTTCGCAGCAGTAAAAATACCCGGTTGATAATAAATGAGATAACGGAGTTGGCTCCAATATGAAGAAGACAAACACCGGGGTAGGGCTGCCAGCTTACTGTTAGTATTCCAATACAGGGTTAAATGCTGCGGTAATCATTTTCTGAAGACTAGTGAAAGTTTCTTTTACAAACGTATAAACAATTCTCGGATACTTAAAAGGGGGGTATTAATTCTTTAGTTAGAAAGTGTTTATAGAAGTATCTCAGACATAAACATCTTAAATCAGTATTATTCATACTGGAGGCTAAGTGGTTTTACTTAAAAAGATAAAAATGTATAACAATGTAAATTACCCAAGGTTTTTTCCGTTTAACTTTCTGAATGCAAAATTGTTTGTCAACAGACATTTTTGCTGCAACAATTAATAAAATCTATCCTTTATGAAAAAAACTCTACTCTTTATCGGGTTCACTATTCTTATCAATTCGTTTTGTACCCAGCTCAAGGCACAATGCACCATTTCAAATCTGGCAATTGAACTTAAATCAGCAGTACCTGTTGCAGGCGGCTGCAGGGTAATTTTTGATTTCAGCTGGAACCAGGAAGTGAACAGCGGGAATAAATTTGCTTATTTACATTTATGGAGAGCAAGTCAATACCCGGATCTATTGGCAAACGGGACTGCTTATACCAATCCGCCAGATTATCCCACGGGAACTGATCTTGTAGATGCACTGGCAACAATTGTTATAGACGATAACGGAACTGCCACTCCGATAATTGGCGCTGCTTATCATCCGGAAACATCTGTTCCCATACTCACCACAGGTTTGTCTGTGCTAAAAGAACCTATTAATGCGTCTGTCGAAAGAATGGTCATTAGAAATATCCAATTAATAATTCCTGATTGCAACGGCTCCGGCGTTACCGGAGATATATGGGCAAGCCAGGCATCCAATGGGAAAAATGTGCATTGTGTCAGCTCCAATGTTTCGCTGGTTATAGGAAACCCCCGGGTAACAGGTTTATTATTTTGCCCTGTTCCCCGTCATTATAGCGTACAAATCAGAAACCTTGCTACAAGTCCAATATCTGTTTCATATAATATTTTTATTGACGAAGGCGATGGCATTTTTGAACCATTTACACACGACCTGAAAATTACTTCAACCTCTGTTGGGCCTGTAACCATTGCAGGGAATGGCACTTATCAATCAGGTGTTCAATCTTACCTTCCATTTTCTGAGCAAAAACCTTATTCGGATCATGGATTATGGGTGGAGGTGACTACAGCGGACATGCCAAATAATACAATTCACCTTATCGAAAATAGTTGCATACCGTTACCGGTAAATTTCATTTCATTTACAGTGCTGCGTGAAGGTTCAATGGTGAAGCTCAACTGGCAAACAGGATCGGAACAAAATAATACCGGCTTTGAAGTACAGCGAAAAATAGGAGGAGGTAATTTTGAGACTATTGCTTTTGTTCCTACACTGGCAACAGGAGGTAATAGTGAGGCTGCATTGAGTTATAATTACAGTGACTTCAACAACAACAGCTCAATAACTGAATACAGGCTAAAACAAATTGATGTTGACAGGCGATCAGCATATACAGTTATTAAAGCTGTTAAAGGGGTTGGTCAGCCGGCCAGTATTATTATTTATCCCAATCCATCCACCAATGGCGAAGTGCATATTTTGTTCGATGATCTGAACATGCACTGCATATCAGTTATTGATATGAATGGCCGTATAATTAAACAATGGAATGAACATGCTGATAATAACCTGGCTGTTTCCGGCCTGCTATCGGGTTATTATGTTTTAAAATTTGAGAATCATGCTACAGGCAAAATAACTTCGCATAAATTTATAGTAAGCCGTTAGGGAAACAGGATTTTGTTTTTTTTTGCCGCTGCGGGTCTTCCAAAACCTTTGAGCGGCCTTTGTTGTGTGTTGTGTCAGGGCTTTGTGCTGCCAGCAAACACCAACAAACGAATTTAGGACATTCAAAGTTTTGATCTTTCCGGAAAATATTTAAGAACCAAGTTAAGGCTTCTTATAGTTTTTATCGCTGGTGTTTTTGCTTTGCTTCTTAACCTGTTCTCATAGAAATCGACGGCGTGATGCTTTTTGCTGAACACCTGCAAAGGCAAAAAAGCCAATCGGTTTTAAAATTTGCAGTCCATCGTTACAAACGATGGACAACCCTTCATCTTTTTTTTAATTATTCATCATTCTACCGACAACGGGGTAAGGGCTGCCATGTAACGGTTAGTATTCCTTTGCTGGATTGAGGAATGAGAGAATCCTGGCAAAAAAAATATCCATAAAATAATAAAGAGGCTGTCACAAAAGTGCAGCCTCTTCGAATTCAGGACATTCAAAGCTTTGATCTTTCCGGAATATATTTAAGAACCAAGTTGAGGCTTCTTATAGTTTTTATCGCTGGTGTTTTTGCTTTGCTTCTTAACCTGTTCTCATAGAAATCGACGGCGTGATGCTTTTTGCTGAACACCTGCAAAGGCAAAAAAGCCAATCGGTTTTAAAATTTGCAGCCCATCGTTACAAACAATGGACAATGTTTCAGCTTTTTTTATTTGTTCAACATTCTCAGGACATAGGGGCAGGAAAAGAGCTGAATTAGTTATCTGTACTTTATTACAAGTCTGAAAGCTGAAAGTGCCAATAGACCTATTAAAATAATTAAACCTAAAATTAGCTTTCTGCGTCCCTTTTTAATCTCAAGGTCAGAAAACCTGTATTTATTTAACGTACTTCTTTTATTAAAAAGAAAAAATAGAAATAATAATGGGGTAACCCATAGAAAAGTGTTTACCCAATTCTTTAATTTTCTATTTGACAAATCAATAAGGTGCAGAAAGGAAATCGGAATATCAAAAAGAAAAACAAAAAAGAAAAACGGCAATACAATTAGAGCTACCACAATTAGGCCAGTAGAAAAATAAGGCGTTGTTTGTTTTTTATCTGTCTTAAATATCCAATATATTAATGCAATAACTCGCCTCATAATCGTAATTTTTTCCACTGATTAAAAAACCAATCTGTCAGCCCGGTTTTTTGCTGCTGCGGGTCTTCCAAAACCTTTGAGTGGCCGTTGTGTGTTGTGTCAGGGCTTTGTGCTGCCAGCAAACACCAACAAACGAATTTAGGACATTCAAAGCTTTGATCTTTCCGGAATATATTTAAGAACTAAGTTGAGGCTTCTTATAGTTTTTATCGCTGGTGTTTTTGCTTTGCTTCTTAACCTGTTCTCATAGAAATCGACGACGTGATGCTTTTTGCTGAACACCTGCAAAGGCAAAAATTCTGTGAAAAAAATTATCTATAAATAAAAAAGAGGCTGTCGCAAAAGGGCAGCCTCTTTTTTTATAGTGGTTTTTATCATGTATTATCTCAGAAACAACATCTCCCTGTATTTCGGTAAATACCATTCCCTGTCATCCACCAATAACTCCAGCTTGTCAACATTATAACGGATATCATCAAAAAACACATCCTTCACCTGGCTTTGATAAGCGATGGCTTTGGTTCTTGTATTTTCCATATTGTTGCAGACCTTTCTGGCTTCAATCATTTTTTCTACCAGGTCGCTTGTTTTATTAATATGTTCAGATATTTTTTCCAGTATCTGTTTTTGATTGCTGTAAGCGGCTTCTTTTAACCCTGCTTCTTTCAACCCTTTGATATTATTGGCCAATAAATTCTGGTAGCGGATAGCAACAGGTAAAACATGGCTGGTAGCCAGTTCGCCCATAATGCGGCTTTCAATCTGTACTTTCTTTATATACTTTTCCAGTTCTATTTCATGCCTTGCTTCAAGTTCACTGTGGCTGTAAATATTATTGTTCTTAAATAATTTCTTGGCCTTATCAGTTACCATTGCATCCAAAGCAAGCGGGGTTGTTTTTACATTGGGCAAGCCCCTTTTCTCGGCTTCTTTTTCCCACGCATCGCTATAGCCATCGCCTTCAAACAAAACTTTTTCACTCGCCACAATGTATTGACGGATGATGTGCATGATAGCAATTTCCTTTTTTTCACCCTTCGAAATCAGTTCATCCACTTCTTTTTTAAACTGTTTCAGGGTGTCGGCCATGATGGTATTTAAAACAGTCATTGGATTGGCACAGTTGGCAGTAGAACCCACCGCACGGAATTCAAATTTATTTCCGGTAAAGGCAAATGGCGAAGTGCGGTTGCGGTCTGTATTATCCATCAGCAATTCAGGAATGCTTTTATGGATGTCGATCTTCAGCATGCTTTCATCGGTTTCGTCCATTTTATCAGATACCCTTTCTTTTACATCATTCAATACTTTAGAAAGGTACTGGCCGATAAATACTGAAATGATAGCAGGCGGGGCCTCATTAGCTCCAAGCCTGTGGTCATTTGGCGCCGAAGCAATAGATGCCCTCAGCACATCTGCATAATCATGTACGGCTTTAATAGTGTTCACGAAAAAAGTAAGGAACATCAGGTTGGTCTTCGGTGTTTTACCGGGAGCCAGCAGGTTCACCCCGGTGTCAGTTGCCATACTCCAGTTATTATGCTTGCCACTGCCATTGATGCCGGCAAAAGGTTTTTCATGCAATAATACACGGAGGTTATGGCGTCGGGCAACTCTCTCCATCACATCCATCAGCAGCGAGTTGTGGTCAACAGCTATGCTTACTTCTTCAAAGATGGGGGCACACTCAAACTGTGCAGGCGCCACTTCATTATGCCTTGTGCGAAGTGGTATGCCAAGTTTGTATGATTCAGTTTCAAAATCCCGCATGTAAGCATACACTCTTTCAGGAATTGAACCAAAGTAATGATCTTCCAGTTGCTGGTTTTTTGCCGATGTATGACCGTAAACTGTTCTTCCTGTCATTACCAGGTCTGGCCGTGCATTGAACATGGCCTCATCTATTACAAAATATTCCTGCTCCCAGCCGAGGGTTGGGGCTACCCTTGTTACATTTTTATCGAAATAATTACAAACATCAACCGCTGCTTTATTCAATGCGTCAATAGCTTTTAACAAGGGGGCTTTATAGTCCAGCGATTCGCCGGTGTAGGAAACGAAGATGGTAGGGATACACAATGTTTTGCCCTGCCCGATCTCCATAATGAAAGGCGGGGAAGAAGGGTCCCATGCAGTATATCCTCTTGCCTCAAATGTGGCCCGTAATCCGCCACTGGGGAATGATGAAGCATCAGGCTCCTGCTGCACCAGGGCGTCGCCTTCAAATTGTTCGATAGCTGTACCATCTCCCTTTAAAGTAAAAAAGGAATCATGTTTTTCAGCAGTTGTTCCCGTCAGGGGCTGAAACCAATGGGTAAAATGTGTAACAGCTTTGCTTTCGGCCCATGCCCTGATGCCATTGGCAATCTGGTTGGCCATTGACCGATCAATTTTCTGATTCGCTTTCACGGAAGACTGGAGGCTTTTGAAGGCCTCATCACTTAAAAATTCACGGGCAGTTTTCAGAGTAAAAACATTGCTGGCGAAAATACCGGTGATTTTGGCTGAAGCATCCACCTTTACATCTGCATTGGTGATAAGATTGTTGATGGCATTAAAACGAAGCGACATGTGTAGTGTTTTAAGCAAAACAAACACATTAAGTTAATTATGCCAATTTTTTTTTCGAAAATTGATATTTATTCTTCTATTTGGGGAAAAAATGTGATAATAATTTAAAATAATTGATCTAATTCAATTTATTTATTAAAATTATTTTACATTATTTTTATTTTTAATATTCTTGAATAAGATGCTTCCCAACTGAGTCCAATTAATTTGAGCTACCATTGGAATTACCAGCAGGGGCATAATAATACTCCGGTAGCGTACAATAGCGCCAAGGTTATTTACACTAAAGCCAATAGCCAGCAGCAATGTCATTGAAAAGAATACACAGAAATACAGGAAGTTTTTAGATGTATTGCCCTTGTCTTTGTTTCGCCAGAACAAGAACAAAACAAAAATTAACAGGAGGGCGTTAATTTCTACTGCAGCTGCCAGTGAAAGTATATGCCGTACATCTCCCGGGTAAGGCCGCAATGTTGAGAGGTTTATTGCCTGGGGGGTATTTTTAAAAAAACTGGCAGCGGTAGGTTCGAGGTCATTCATTGGTATAGTGGAGCCCCCACCAATCAATTTTTTAAACTCCTGTTGTTTATTTACAACTGCCTGCGGAAAATCAAGTTTGGGGTTTATATACCGTGCATTGAAAAATAAAATACCGAATAACAAATACAATGAACTGAAGATGGCTAAACTATATTTTGGCCTGCGGTTAGCCATCAGCCAGGCAATAATAGCAGGAACAAGAATAACGATAAGGAAATTCCGGAGTGCCAGTACTAACAGCAGGCCTGATGCCAGGCAAAGTATCCGTTTGAAGCCAAACTTTTTTTCTTTTGTACCAAAGTAAATAGAATAAATAATCAGGCTGATACCGGTGAAGATGAGGCCTTCTTTATGGATGCCACTGGTCCAGTATAAAAAAGAAGGGACAAGAAAAGTTGCCAGCAGCACAGGCATTTTTTTACCCGGGAAAGCATCCGTCATCACCCGGTAAATTGCAATTGCCCCAAACAAGGTGATAAAAGAATAGAAAATAACATTTACATAATAATGCCCGAAACTTAAAACATCAAAAACAGAAAGAATTTTTATAAACAGGTTTCCTTTCAGGTCATTCCAGTAGGAATCTGTGGTTTCAAAAAAATTTGAAACACCATTTTCGTAAGGATTATGGAAAAGATTGGAGAGATATTCTTTGGGGTCAGTAAAAAGCAAATGATACTCCTGGATACTGTTTAAATGAAAACTCCAGGTATCTTGCATCTGGGCAAGCCCACCGTAATAAAGGCCAATCCAGCCGTAAAAAATACCGGCCATCACTTTCAGTAAAAAGATAATGATAAGCTGCGGCTGGCTTAAACCGGTACGGTTAAAAAATTTCACTTTGGTGACCAGCCAGGCAAATAACATAAGCCAGGCAACAAATAACAGGTACTCCAAAACAGCTAGGTTTTATCCTGCAAAATAGCCATTATTATGACGTCTGTCAGCACAAAGTTGACAAGTTTGACGCATCTGGTAACGTACAACCTGTAAATTTGCAACTCAATATTTATTCTCCATGGAAGTAACAGTAGAAACTGCACGACAGCTACGATTAACAACTGAAGAATTTGAACTTATCAAACAAAAACTGGGACGTGCACCCAACTTTAATGAACTATGTGCTTTCTCAGGCATGTGGAGTGAACATTGCAGCTACAAAAACTCTATCAAGTGGTTAAAAACATTACCAAGGGAAGGTGGAAGGATGCTGGTGAAAGCCGGTGAAGAAAACGCCGGCCTGATGGATATAGGTGACGGGCTTGGCGTTGTTTTTAAAATTGAATCACATAATCACCCCTCGGCAATTGAACCGTTCCAGGGCGCAGCAACGGGTGTTGGTGGAATACACCGTGATATTTTTACGATGGGTGCAAGGCCCATTGCTGCACTCAATTCACTTCGGTTTGGAAATTTAGAAGAGAATAAAACACAACATTTGTTGTCCGGGGTGGTACATGGCATTGGTCATTACGGAAATTGCTTTGGTGTACCCACTGTCGGTGGTGAAATTTATTTTGATAAATGTTATCATACCAATCCGCTGGTAAATGCCATGAGTGTTGGTATTGTAAAAGCCGGGGAAACCGTTTCGGCAACAGCATTGGGAAAAGGAAACCCGGTGATGTTTGTAGGGAGTGCAACGGGAAAAGATGGCATTGGCGGTGCGTCATTTGCATCAGCAGATATTACGGCTGAAAGTGCACAGGATTTACCTGCTGTGCAGGTGGGTGATCCATTCCAGGAAAAGAAATTACTGGAAGCTTGTCTGGAAGTAATACAAACAGGTGCCGTCGTAGGTATGCAGGATATGGGTGCGGCAGGTATTATTTGTTCTACTGCGGAGATGAGTGCCAAAGGGGAAGTAGGTATGCGGATTGATTTGGACAAAGTACCTGCCCGCCAGGGTAATATGAAGACATGGGAGTTGTTGCTGAGTGAAAGCCAGGAAAGAATGCTCCTCGTTGCAACAAAAGGAAGAGAAGAAGAAGTGACAAAAGTTTTCACCAAATGGGATTTGCCCTGCTCGGTAATTGGTGAAGTAACGGAGGATGGTGTTTTAAATTTCTTTATGAATGGAGAATTGGAAGCATCATTACCTGCTTATGAGTTAGTGCTGGGTGGCGGTGCGCCGCAATATGACAGGGAGTACAGTGAACCAAAATATTTTGAAGAAATAAAAAAATTCAATCCTGCTGCAATTGAAGTACCGGAAGATTTAAAAGCGGTTGCTGAACAATTAATTCAGCTTCCGTCCATCGCATCAAAAAGATGGATATACAGTCAGTACGATAGTATGGTGGGAACGAATAATACTTCTACCAATGCACCAACAGATGCAGCCCTGGTAATTGTAAAAGGTACAACCAAAGCATTAGCGGTTACCACAGATTGCAACAGCCGTTATGTTTTTGCGGATCCGTACAAAGGGACGATGATAGCAGTAAGCGAAGCGGCAAGAAATATTGTATGCAGCGGTGGCCAGCCATTGGGTGTTACCAACTGTTTGAACTTTGGCAATCCTTACGACCCGGAAGTATATTATCAGTTTGTCCAGGCTATAAAAGGAATGGGTGAGGCCTGCCGGAAATTTGATACGCCGGTAACTGGCGGCAACGTGAGTTTTTATAATCAAAACCCGGATGGCCCGGTATATCCAACGCCAACTATTGGGATGGTTGGTTTGCTGGAAGATATTAGTAATAAAATGACACTGGATTTTAAAGACGAAGGCGATGTAATAGTGCTAATCGGTAAATCAGGAAACGATATTAACTCCTCTCAATACCTGGGAAAGGTTTGCGGAATAGAATTTTCACCTTCACCTGATTTTAGTTTGGAAGAAGAATTTACCCTTCAACAAAAAATTGCTGAACTCATCAGCAAAGGGTTGATTGAATCTGCACATGATGTAAGCGAAGGCGGTTTATTTGTTACACTGCTTGAATCTGGTTTTGGCCGCAATTTTGGCTTTGATGTTGTAGCGGCTGATTACAACATTAGAAAAGATGCACAATGGTTTGGCGAAAAACAAAGCAGGGTGGTGGTTACAGTAAAAACAGGCAGGTTAGCTGAGTTGAAAAAAGTATTGGACAATCACCCTTTTGAAGAGCTGGGAGTAGTAACGGATGGTGCTGTTGAAATAGACGGTATGGACTGGGGGACGATTGACTGGTGGAAAGAAAAATATGATACTGCTATTGAAAATTATTTATCAACAGAAGAAGCCAGCTCGGCATTGAGCCCTGTATAATGAATCACAAAACAATACTTCTTACCGGAGCTGCCGGCTTTATCGGCAGTTACCTCCTGGGCTACCTTAATAAGAAAGGATATTCGAATATCATCATCGCAGATGATTTTAGTGAAGAAGACAAATGGTTTAATTTCGATTCCAAACAATTCAGTGCAAAGGTTGAACGGGAAGAATTATTTGATTGGCTGGCAAAAGTAAACCCTGCTATTGATTTTGTCTTTCATCTTGGTGCCAGAACGGATACTACTGAATTTGATTATTCCATTCATGAAAAGCTGAATGTTAAATATTCAAAAAGCATCTGGAACTATTGTACAGAGAAAAACATCCCTCTCGTTTACGCATCATCTGCCGCTACTTATGGCAGCGGTGAATTGGGTTATAAAGACGACCATGCTATTGTTGAGAAGTTGCAGCCCCTGAATCCTTATGGTATTTCAAAAAATGAATTTGATAAATGGGCCCTTGCAATGGTTCGTGTCGACACGAACCATGACAAGCAAACAGGCCATCCTCCATTCTGGGCAGGATTAAAATTTTTCAATGTATATGGACCAAATGAATATCACAAAGGCAGAATGGCCAGTATGATATTTCATGGGTTTAACCAGGTTCAGAAAACAGGGAAAGTAAAACTATTCAAATCCCACCAGCCGGAATTCAGGGATGGTGAACAGCTCCGTGATTTTATTTATGTGGAAGATGTGGCAAGGGTTTGTTACTGGTTAATGGATAACCCTGTTGGGTCTGGATTGTATAACCTCGGCACAGGTAATGCCAGAACTTTTCGGGATTTGGTGAAGGCAACTTTTGCCGCAATGGGAAAAGAGCCGGTAATTGAATACATTGATATGCCGGAAGATATCCGTGATAAGTACCAATACTTCACCGAAGCAGATATGACTAAATTGCAAGAAGCCGGTTATACAAAACCTTTTTATTCTTTAGAAGATGGAGTGGGAGATTATGTAAAGAATTATCTGATGAAGAAAGAATATTACTGATATTTGTATTGCTTGCCACCCTGATTCAGCCAGGGCTGGCATTTTTATTTTAAAAACATTTTATGGCAAAGAAAATAGCAATTATTGGTGGCGGAAACCTTGGCGCTTCAATCGCAGACGGATTAATCATGAGTGAGTTCAGCCGGCCAGTTGAATTATCCATCACCCGCAGGAACCTGGCAACGCTTAGTCGTTTCGCCGAAAGAGGTTGTATGGTGCATAGTGATAATAAAAAAGCCGTGAGGGATAGTGAAATAATTATTCTGGCGGTAAAGCCATATAATTATGCAGATATTATTAAGGAAATAAAACCATTGCTAAATCCCAAAAAGCATGTGGTGGTATCTGTTATCACCGGTGTTTGGATAGAGCAACTGCAAGAGGCTATTGGAAAACCAGTGCCTGTAATCAGGGCTATGCCTAATACAGCCATTGCCATACAACAAAGTATGACCTGCCTGGCGCATGCCGGGGCTTCCGCATCCCAGGTAAATTATATTCAGCAGTTGTTTGACCAGTTGGGCAAAACAGTAATGATAGATGAAAAGCTGATGGATGCGGCTACCATCCTGGGTGCCTGCGGCACAGCGTATGCCATGCGTTACATCCGGGCCAATATACAGGGTGGTATTGAAATTGGATTTGATGCAACAACCGCTTCATTGATTGCCGCACAAACGGTAAAAGGAGCAGCAGAGTTATTATTACAAAAAAATACTCACCCGGAACAGGAGATTGATAAAGTAACCACACCAAAAGGATGCACCATTGCCGGCTTAAATGAAATGGAACATCAGGGTTTTAGTTCATCACTGATAAGGGGATTGGTGGCGAGTTATAAGAAGATTGCGAATGATTGATTCTATTGTTTGTACACCACCCCATCCTTCATTACAAATACTACTTTCCCAAAAACCTGCGGATCTTTTAACGGGTCACCATCCACGGCAACAATATCAGCCAGCTTGCCAACTTCTATGCTGCCGAGCCTGTCTTTTTCTCCTAATAAGTCTGCGGCATTTATTGTAGCTGATTTAATAGCTTCCATGCCAGGCATACCAGCCTCTATCATGTAGCCAAACTCCATCCAGTTCTTTCCATGCCGATACACACCTGCATCGGTTCCAAAAGCAATCTTTACTCCGGCTTTATAGGCTTTTGCTAATGTCGCTTTGATCTTCGGACCGATCTCCAATGCTTTTGGGGTGACGAGGTCAGGATAGTATCCCGGTTTCTTAGCCGAGTCAGCCACAGATGAGCCGGCAGTTAATGTGGGCACATACCAGGTGCCATATTGTTTGAATAAGGCAATGGCTTCATCATCCATATAAGTGCCATGTTCAATAGAATTTACTCCGGCACGGATAGCCCTTTTCATTCCTTCGGCGCCATGTGCATGTACGGCAACTTTAAAACCATAATCTTTTGCAGTTTCTACAATTGCTTTTATTTCTTCTTCCGTAAACTGCGGGTTGCTGGAACTTTTTGCCACACTCAGTACACCACCGGTGGCAGTTATTTTAATCAAATCACTTCCGTCTTTATACCGCTGGCGAACGGCTTGCCTGCATTCATCAGGTCCATTGGCCACTCCCTCTGCCGGTCCGGGGTCACCCATCAAATCTTTTCTGTATCCATTAGTGGGATCGGCATGGCCACCTGTTGTTGCAATTGATTTTCCGGCTGTATAAACTCTCGGTCCTTTTACCAGGCCTTTATTGATGGCATTTCGTAAAGAAACATTTACACCGGTGCCGCCAAGGTCCCGAACAGTGGTGAAACCCGACAGTAAGGTGATTTCAGCGAACTTAACTGACATATAAGCGTAGTCAGCAGGGTTCAGGGTAAAGTTTTGTAAATATTGATTAGCGTTGGTTTCATGTTCCAGGTGTACATGCATATCAATCCAACCGGGAGTGACTGTTTTTGTTTTCAGGTCAATAGTCTTGTCAGTTGTACCCGGTTTAGAAAAACCATTTTCTACAGACACTATTTTATTTTTCTCTACCACAATGGTCATGTTCTTTTTCGGCTCGTTGAAAATGCCGTCAACCAATGTGCCGCACCAGATATAGGTTTTTTGTGCATGCAAAGCTGATATAAAAACAAAACTGAAAGTTATTAACAGGATTTTTTTCATGTTACCGGGGTTGAAATACTAAAATAGGGTAATCACTGGTTAATTAGTAATTTAAAGGATGAAATGAGCCATAAAATTTTCAAATAACATTACTCGTAAGCGAAGAAAATTTTATAGCGAATAATATGTGACAAATCAAGAATTTTTTAATATGCACATGAAATCAAGCCTGCAAATATTTGTAATTACCGCTTGTTTTTTTATAACAACGGGTTGCAGCAGTAAACCCAAAGAGTTTACCGAAAAAGAACTGGTAATTGCCAGCAAACAAACCATTAAGGTAAGGGAACTGGATTTGTCCATTACCAATAATGGTTGCGGGAGACAGTGGATAGTGGAAGAGGGCAAACCCGCTGCTGAAAGGCCCTATTGCGATTTGGTGATTAATCGTAAAGGCTCAACTATACATGCCGGGAGTGATTTTAAACCAGTTTATATCGGCAATATTGAAATAGTCATTGATAAAATGAATCCCTGGGGCAGGGAGGAGGATAGTGTGCCACCGGGTGGTTGCCGGGTATGGGTACGCCGGCTGGCAGGTCGTTAAATACTTCGGGCTGTAAACCAGCAATCAGTAGCAAATCTTCTTTTCCACGCAGTGTTTCCCAAACTGTGGATATGAAATTTTAATGGCCCGGAAAATTCTTTTAGCTTTGCATGACCTCCCGGAAATTCTCCTATTTTATTACTTCCGCTGGTCACAATAGGGTGGGCTTTTCATCAGAATATTTTTTATAGTAATTGTGTTAAACAAATAACCATTTTGTATGGCTAAGTTCATTTTTGTAACCGGTGGTGTTACCTCTTCTTTAGGTAAGGGTATTGTTGCCGCCTCGCTTGCCAAATTGTTGCAGGCAAGAGGATTGAGAGTAACCATTCAAAAGTTTGATCCTTACATCAACATTGACCCGGGTACGATGAACCCCTATGAACATGGCGAATGTTATGTAACGGAAGATGGAGCTGAAACCGATCTTGACCTCGGTCACTATGAAAGATTTCTAAACATTTTTACTTCACAGGCTAATAACGTAACGACAGGAAGAATTTATCAGACAGTTATTAATAAAGAAAGGGAAGGAGCTTATCTCGGCAAGACAGTGCAGGTGGTTCCGCATATTACTGATGAAATAAAAAGACGAATGCTGCAGTTGGGGCAGGCGGGTGAATATGATATTGTAATAACAGAGATAGGAGGCACCGTAGGCGACATTGAAAGTTTACCATTTGTGGAAGCTGTCCGTCAGTTGCAATGGGAACTGCCCGAAGAAGATACAGTCGTTGTTCACCTGACATTGATACCGTATTTAAAGGCAGCCAAGGAATTAAAGACAAAGCCAACCCAGCACAGTGTAAAAATGCTGAGCCAGGAAGGTGTACACCCGGATATTCTTGTTTGCAGAACGGAGAGGCCATTAATGCCTGAATTGCGCCGCAAAATTGCTTTGTTCTGCAATGTAAAACTGGAAGCAGTAATTGAAGCAGCCGATGCACCGACGATTTATGAAGTTCCTTTGTTGATGATGCGGGAAAAACTGGATGTAATCTGCATGAAGAAACTCAATATCACAAATCAAAACGAACCTGAATTGACAAAGTGGAAGGAGTTTTTGGACAAACTAAAATATCCCAAAAGCAAAGTTGCTATCGGGTTGATTGGTAAATACCTTGAATTACAGGATGCATACAAATCAATTCTCGAATCATTTATACATGCCGGTGCGATGAATGAGTGCCAGGTACAGATTATCAATATTCACAGCGAATTTATTACGGATGATAATGTTTTCGAAAAATTAGCCGGGCTTGATGGATTACTTGTAGCTCCTGGTTTTGGCCATCGTGGTGTGGAAGGGAAAATTATTGCGGTAAAGTATGCAAGGGAAAATGGCCTGCCTTTCTTCGGCATTTGCCTGGGTATGCAGATGGCGGTCATCGAGTTTGCCAGAAATGTGCTCGGTTTAAAAGAAGCACATTCTACCGAAATGAACCCCGACACCAAAGAACCGGTAATAGACCTGATGGATGAACAGAAAAAGGTAACAGCTAAAGGGGGTACCATGAGGCTGGGCTCTTACCCCTGCGAGATAAAAGAAAGTTCACTGGCTCACACTATCTATGGAAAGACGCTTATCAGCGAAAGACATCGTCATCGCTGGGAGTTCAACAATAAATACCTTGACCAATTTGAAAAAGCAGGTATGGTAGCCAGCGGGAAAAATCCCGGAACAGATTTGGTTGAGATTATTGAACTGCCCCAGCATCCATTTTTTATCGGCGTTCAATACCATCCGGAATTAAAAAGTACGGTAGAAAGCCCCCAACCTATTTTTGTTCATTTTATAAAGGCTGCTAAAGCTTATTCTGAAAAGAAGACAGAGGTGAAGAACCCTCTTTTACAGAGTGAAATGATTTAGTGAGTTGGGAGCTAATAGTCGTTGGTCAGGAGTCAGAAACTACTTACCGGCTATATCTTTCCGGCTACCGGCTATCGTCTCCTGACTCCCGCCTCTTTCCCCTATCTTTGCCCACTCCAAAAAAAGTAAAGAATGAAGTTTGATCGTAATACAGTCGTTGGGTTTGTAGTACTGGCGGCACTGTTCTTTGGCTATTTCTATTTTACCAATCAACAGCAATCTGAATATCGCAAAAAGAAAGCAGCAGAGGCTAAAGTACAGCAATTAAAAGAAGACTCAATTAAGCTGGTTAAGAAACCTATTGAGGACTCATTAAATAAAATCAAAGACTCGGTTGATCAAAAAGCAATAACCGGCATTTTTGGGGACACAGCAAAAACAACAGAGCAAATTGTTACCCTTCAAAACGAACTGATAAAAGTAACTTTTACTACTAAGGGCGGTCAGCCTAAAAAAGTGGAGTTAAAAAATTTTAAAGGACAGGACAGCAATATGGTGAAGCTGGCTGGTACAGATTATGATAAAATAAGCTATGCAATAAATACAGGGGCTGGCGCCAACCAGGGAAGTGCCCAAACAAGTGACCTGTTTTTTTCAAAGATTGATTCCGCCTCAAAAGATGGCAATAAAACAATTTCTTTTACCCGGCAATCATCAGATAGCAGCGGTGCTTTTATTACTCATGAGTTTACCCTGAAGCCCAATGATTACATGGTTGATTTCAATGTAAAAATAGGCAGGGCAGATAAATTGCTGGTGGGTGGAGACATGAACCTTTCATGGCAGTATGCGGCAGCACAACAGGAGTCTGATATTTCATTTGAAAAACAGAATACCCAGGTTGGATATGTAAAGGACGGCAGCTTTGATTATCATACTATCGGCCGCAAAAGCAGCAAAAATTTTGATGAGTCAGTCAACTGGGTAGGAGTAAGGCAACGCTTCTTCTTTACCATCCTTGTTGCCAGAAATAATTTTTCGGAAGGTAAAATGGAATGGACAGTCCCGCCGGATAGTGCCAAAACAGTTGTACAATCGGTTGCCAATATGAAATTGAAAGTACCGACAGGCACACCTTCGGTAGTTCCATTTAGTATTTATTACGGCCCTTCAGATTATCATATCCTGAAGAAATATGATATGAAATTTGAGAAGTTAGTAAACCTTGGCCAGGGAATATATTCTTTTGTCCGCCCTATCAACAAGTTTGTCATCCTTCCCATTTTTGATTTTCTGAAGAATATCGCTGGCAGCATGGGGCTGGCTATTGCATTACTTACCATTTTTATCAAACTGATTACATCACCACTTCTTTACAAAAGCTATCTCAGCGGAGCAAAAATGAAAGTACTGAGGCCGGAGATTGCAAAACTAAAGGAGAAGCACGGAGAAGACCGCCAGGGTATGAGCATGGATCAAATGAAATTGTTCCGGGAAGCAGGCGTAAATCCATTAGGCGGTTGCTTACCTGCTTTATTACAAATTCCTATCTTCTTTGCCCTGTTTAGTTTGTTTAATTCTGACGTTGGATTAAGAGGTGCGGAGTTCCTTTGGGCTAATGATCTATCTGCTTTTGATGACCCTATTAAATTAGGTTTTCGTATTCCATACTTTGGCAGCCATATAAGCCTTTTTAATATTGCTGCTGTAGTTACCAGCTTCCTGATATCAATATACAGCATGAGCATGACACCGGATCAGAGCAATCCAGTCATGAAATACATGCCTTACATTTTCCCGGTATTCCTTTTATTCTTCTTTAACCAGCTTCCTTCAGCATTAACATGGTACTACACCGTTTCCAACATTATTACCCTGGCTCTGCAATTCGTTATTCAGACCTATATTATTGATCATGATAAGATATTGGCCAAAATGGAGCAAAACCGGAAAAAGCCCAAAACACAATCAAAGTGGCAGGAGCGGATGGAACAGATGCAGGAGCAGCAGAAAAAAATGAAAGATATGCAGCAAAAGAACAGGCGTTAATTCCTCTAATATATTTTAACTAAGAACCGGGTTTAGCCTTTAGCTACCCGGTTTTTTCACTCCCACTATTTACTATATCTTCTTTTTTCCTACTTATGAAGACAAAAGCAGCTGCAAAGCCGTGTTTAAGCCCGGAAAGGCAGATGAATTGTGGAGGGAATAAGTTAAAGTGCAACTTATTGGTTAAATTGGCACGTCTTTTCATTGTATAAGAAGATTACAACCAAAAATGAAGAAAATAATTTACATCCTCCCTGTGATTGTTATATTGTCAGCCTCTGCGCAGTTAATGGCTCAACGAAGGCTGACCGAGGCCACTATCTCTTACGATATTGTTATTAATACCAGTAATACAAAGCCACAGGCAGCAGACTTATTAGATGGGGCCACCAGTGTAATTTACCTGAAGGGAAATTCCAGCCGTTCAGAAATGGTCAGTTCACTCGGCACCCAGGCCACAATTATTGATGGTAAAACAGGCAATGTCGCCATTTTGAAAGAATATGGAGAACAACGGTACATGATCAGAATGACCCCGGACAATTGGAAGCAATCAAACAAAAAGTACGAAGGCATAACATTTACTTATTTTAACGAATACAAAATGGTCGCCGGTTATAATTGTCAAAAGGCAATTGGTAAACTTGCAGACAGCACTACATTTACTGTTTATTTTACCAAAGAACTGGTGCCGGTAAATAAAGATTTTCAATACCTGAATAAGAACCTTCCGGGGTTGGCTATACAATATGAAGCTGCTATGGGAAAAATGATAGTAACCTATACTGTTTCAAGTATTAACTTTAACCCCGTACCACAGGCAAAACTGGACATGCCCAAAACGGGTTATAGGGTGATGACATATGAGGAAAGTAAGGGGGCTGGAGTAAATTAGTTTCTGCGTAACTGGCGGTTGCCGAGTTCAATTTTCACATTATTCAATATCACTTTCTTTTTAAGTGGAACAATGTAAGTTGTATTACCTTTTTGGTAGGTTACAGTTGTATTAAGGCTGATATATTTCTTTTGAGTCTGTGGATTGATGATTTGGGTGCCACGGTAGGTGTAGCCAGACCTTAAAGAGAATGAACCGGGTTTTGTTGTTCTGGAAGAAAGTAATGATTTTTTTGGGGAATCCGATTTCGTTTTACCATCACCCAAAGTTGCAAAGGAGGCTACAGCAGAAACAGCTACTAACAGTATAACTGATAGCTTTCTGCCTATAATTTTCCATATTGTAAACTTAGTGTAACCCATTGCGTACAAAAGTAAACACAAAAAAGAATATAAAACAAACCGTTTATCCAGAACTTTAGTAGTTCATTAACGTAAAGAGATGGCCATTTGTTACATCTGGTTGCCTGAAAAAAAATACTATTTTGCACATATGGGGGAAAATAGACCCTTTGTAAGCCGGTTTTATTAACTTAACTTGTTGTAAATAACTCATTTCAGGGGGCAAAGGGATTTTGTTGCCTGATTCGGCTCTTTAACAGTTTTGCTCACTAAAAGTCCGATAGATGAAAGAAAAGAACCCCTACCGGGAAGATCGGGAACAGCTCCGGGAGTTGCTTAAGCAATACGAAAATTTTAAAAATGGCCGCAGCCACTCATTTATTGAAGAAGATGCCTTTGAAAAAATAATAGACTTCTACCAGGAGAAAGAAGACCTTATTAAGGCAATGGAAGCAGCCGAAATAGCTGCCGAACAGTTTCCTTATTCTTCCATGCTGCTGATTAAGAAAGCAGATATACTCCTGGCTAATCGCCGTTACCAGGAGGCGCTGGATATATTGGAGCAGGCATCATTGCTGGATGGGGGCGATATAAACCTTTATATTCTAAAAACAGATGCTTACCTGGCATTGGACCAGCAGGAAAAGGCTGTGCAGCTGTTGGAAGAAGCCCTTTCGCTTTTTGACGGAGAAGAAAAGATTGAGCTGCTGTTTGAACTGGCAGATGTGTACGATGATTATGAAGATTTCGATAAAGTTTTTGATTGCCTGAAAATGGTGCTCGAAGATGAGCCCAATAATGAGGAGGCTTTATACAAAATTTGTTTCTGGACAGATTTCACCGGCAGAAATGAAGAAAGTATCAGGCTCCATCAGCATATTATAGATGAGTATCCTTATAATGAGCTGGCCTGGTTCAACCTGGCGGCGGCCTACCAGGGATTGAAACTGTATGAGAAATCAATTGATGCTTACCAGTATGCTATTGCTATTGATGAAAAGTTTGATTATGCCTACCGTAATATGGGTGATGCATATATCAGGCTCCGCAAATATAAAGAGGCAATTGAAGTACTGGAAAAGGTTAATGAACTGGCCAAACCTGAAGATGTGATTTTTGAAGCTATCGCTCATTGCTATGACAGGCTGAAAAATTTTGCACAGGCAAGAATCCATTACCGCAAGGCATCACATCTCCGGCAGGATGACAGTAAACTTTTTTATAAAATTGCCTGCACTTACTTTAATGAAGGCCAGTGGGAGAGCTGCATAAAACAACTGGAGACAGCGATGAAAATCCGCCGGCTGCAATCTGAATACAACCTGCTGATGGGTGAATGTAAAATGAAGCTAGGTTTATTTAAAGAAGCTGTTCAATATTTTTCCAATGTTGTTCGCATAAGACCCCGGAGCAGTGTTGGTTGGGAATCATTAATCCGTTGCTTGTATAAAGCTGAATATTTTGAAGAAGCGTTGGAGCAGGCTGGGGCGGCTATGAAAATTACTAGTGGAAAACCTTTGTTCATCTTCTACAAAGCTGCTGTTCTATTTGCTTTGGGCAAAACAAAGGAAGCCATTTTGCAACTGGAAGAGGCAATGGGGAACTCGCCTAAACTACTTAAAAAATTTGTTGAACTCACCCCAGCTATTTTACAAAATCAATTGGTAGTAGATGTAATTGCCCGGTTTAAACGGAATAAATCCATTTAATAAGAAGCCTTTGCCGCTTGGTCTTTTATCAGTATCACTCTGGTGATTCTTCCCTATTTTTGCGCCCATTAGTAAACTATTAGTGATTTCAAAATGAATAACTATGAATTTTAATCTGTCGCAAATTCCGGATAGAAAAGTAAAGCCCCGTCAATCCGGGTTGACTATGGTCATGGATAAAGGACTGAGCGTAGAAGAGGCAAAGAATTTTATGAGTGCATCACATCCGCATGTAGATATTGTAAAGCTGGGCTTTGGCACTTCATTCGTTACACCCAACCTGAAGGAAAAGCTTGAGGTATACCGGTCTTACAATATCCCGGTCTATTTTGGCGGCACATTGTTTGAAGCTTTTTTAATCCGTAACCAGTTTGACGACTATATAAAAGTGTGCAGGGATTTTGGCATCAGTTATATGGAAGTAAGCGATGGCTCTATCACCATTCCCCATGCTGAAAAATGCGGGTACATAGAAAAACTCACCAAACATGGAACTGTTTTAAGTGAAGTGGGAAGTAAGGATGCGGCACATATCATCCCCCCTTACAAATGGATTGAGCTGATGAAGGCTGAGCTTGAAGCAGGCTCCACCTACGTTATTGCAGAAGCAAGAGAAGCAGGTAATGTTGGCATTTATCGTGGCAGTGGTGAAGTAAGGGAGGGTCTGGTGCAGGAGATACTTACACAAATACCGGCAGAAAAAATTATATGGGAAGCTCCGCAAAAAGCACAGCAATTGTATTTTATCGAATTAGTCGGCTGCAATGCCAACCTTGGAAATATTGCACCAACTGAAGTAATACCATTGGAAACAATGCGTATTGGCCTTCGGGGGGACACATTTACTTTATACCTTGATAAAACTCAAAATGCCTGATGCGGCTGTTCGGACTAATTGGTTATCCCCTTTCTCATTCTTTTTCTAAACAATATTTTACGAAAAAATTTGAGCAGGAAGAGATTACTGAATGCCGGTACGATTTATTTCCATTAAAATCGATTAATGACTTACCTGTTTTGATAAAGAACAACCCCGGGTTGGAAGGGTTGAACATTACGATACCTTTTAAAAAGCAGGTTTTCCCTTTTCTTGACGCAAGCCATATCCCCGATGGACTTGATGCATGTAATTGTATAAATATTTCAGCGGGGAAACTTGCCGGATACAATACGGATGTTACCGGATTTGAAAAAAGCTTGCTCCCCCTGCTGAGATCATATCATAAAAAAGCATTAGTGCTGGGTAATGGGGGGGCTACAGCAGCAGTAATTTATGTACTCCGGAAACTCAGGATAGAGTTTGATATTGTAAGCAGGAAAAAGCATACTGGTTCAGCGTTTATTTATAAGGATATAAATAATAAAATACTGGAGGAGAGTACGATTATTATTAATACGACTCCGCTTGGTATGTATCCTGATACAGATACCTGCCCGGATATTCCTTACCGGTTTATTACAGAAAAGCATTTGCTTTATGACCTGGTTTATAACCCTTCCAAAACATTATTTCTGCAAAAAGGGGAGGAAAGGGGTGCAACGATAAAGAATGGTGATGAAATGCTGGCGCTGCAGGCAGAGGAAAGCTGGCGAATCTGGAATAGTTGATTTCTACTTCGATAATTTGTGTTTTGCTTCTTCCGGCACAGCCACAATTTTCTTTTTTTCATAATTATAACAAACCATCCCCGTTTTAGCTGCGGCTGCTAACTTTCTTGCATCACCGTCTGCTTTTTCGAGTTTGTATAGAAGCTCAAATCCAATTTTTGAAATTTCTCCGGCTGATACAGAAACGATTACCACATCACCATAATATAATTCACTTTTAAATTCAATAGCAACATTTGTCATTATCATCCCCACACCGCCAAATTTCATTTCAGTGTAACCCAGGCTTGTAAGAAACTGCATTCTTGCTTCATGTAGTATAGTTAACACTGTATCGTTACCCACATGACCGCCGTAGTTAATATCAGTAATACGAACTGGTATCTGGCAGAAAAAAGAGAAATGTTTGGGCAAATCTATTTTTATTCCGGGCATGAAAAAATGTTTGCAATAAAATTAGTAAAACAAGGGGGAACTGGTCAATTATCCTGCAATGAATTAATAAGGCCGAGAATATCCATAAAGTTACTGGAAGAATGATTGGCAGAAGGGTTTGCAATTTTCTCTCTCCATTTTTTCATCTGGTCAATACAATCTTTATCCTGTTCTTCACCGGACACACAACAAACAAGCTCCCTGAGTTTTTTTGACATGCGGATAATATTACCATCTGGCGTCATTAATATAATATAACGGTTGGAAATATCAATTGATGGACTTTCTTCCGGCTCTATGCCCAATCCCCTTGTGCCTGGTTCATAGCTATCAGCAGCAAAGAAGAAACTGGCTGCATTTTTTATTTTACTGCGGGTTACAGCAACATCAAGTTTTGCATAAGTTTTCTTACTGGCTTCCAGTGCTGCATCATTTCTGGCTTCATCTAATGCGGCTGCAATATCTGAATGGCCAATATTTTCAGCAGGGATGTTTACCGGCTGGTTGGTTGATGATATTTCCGAATTCTTATTTGCCTGGCTTGTTTCTTGTTTGGCTACCGTTGTTTCGCCTGATTTATTAGTGAACAGTTGAATGCCACCCCATGCTAAAAATCCAATTATTGCGGCAGCGGTTGCGTATTTAAGCACCGAAGAAAATTTTCTATGTTCAGGCACGGCTGCTTCATACTTTGTATCCAGCGAAGTTTTTATTTTATCCCATACGGTAACAGGTGGAGCTACTTCGAAAACGGAAAGTTTCTCTGCATAATCATTCACAAGAGCCGAATCATCCAATAGGGTAGCAATCCTCTGCCATACAAAGGCTGGTGGGGCTATTAGAATATTATGAAGTCTAGAAGGAAATTTGCAGGATAGTTCTGACTCCTCCAATTCAGCAGTAATCTTTTCCCACACACCTGCCGGTGGAGCCACTTCGTAGTTGTACATTTTATTTTGAAATCCGCTGCTCATTATTTTGTTCTTGCGCCCCGTTGCTTATCAATAAATGTTCTCACCATATCCTGCAATATCACTTTGGCTCTTGAGAGTTGAGACTTACTGGTGCCCTCGCTTATGCCCAGCATGTCAGCAATCTCTTTATGAGTGTAACCTTCTACCACATACATATTAAAAACGGTGCGGTATCCGGGTGACAGTTCCTGAACTAATGCCAGTATATCCTTTTCTGCCAGTTCATCCAAAACAGAAATATATTTTCCTTCGATGGTATTCTCTTCTTTTTCTGTTACCGGCGTCAGGTAGCGTTTGCGGCGAAAATGTTCGATGGCGGTGTTTACAAAAATGCGGCGCACCCAGCCTTCAAAGGAACCTTCGCTGCGGAAACTGTCTAACTTTTTAAAGATCTTGATAAAGCCTTCCTGTAAAATGTCTTCAGCTTCTTCAGCATTGCCGGCATATCGCAGGCAAACGGCATACATTCGGGGGGAGAACCGGTTATACAACTCTTCCTGCATTTTCCGGTTGCCTTCAATGCATCCAATAAGTAAGTCGCTTTCGCGGATATTTTGGTTGCGTTCTGGTATCAAAATCAGTGGTTTGTTTATATAGTATTCAAAAATGCTACCAGTTTTTCAATAGCTTTTTTCCGGTGACTGAATTTATTCTTTTCCTGCATATCCATTTCGGCAAAAGTTTTGGAGGAACCGGTGGGTATAAACACAGGATCATAGCCAAATCCGTTTTTCCCTCTCTTTTCTTCAATTATTTTGCCGTCACAAATGCCTTCAAACAAGGTTTCCTTACTACCTGTTAACAAGGAAATAACTGTTCTGAAACGGGCATACCGGTTTGGGTTGCCCGCCAAATTACTCAAAAGCTTCTCAATGTTAGCATTAAAGGAACGGTTATCTCCCGCATACCTTGCACTTTTTACCCCGGGTTCGCCATTCAGGCTTGCCACTTCAAGCCCAGTATCCTCACTGAAGCAGTTAATCCCTGTCATTTCAAAGATCACCCGGGATTTTCCGGATGCATTTTCTTCCAGGGTATCATACGGTTCGGGAATATCAATATCAATCCCTGCTTCTTTAAGGGTTATTATTTCCAGGTTATTTCCAACTACAGAACGAATCTCATCTGCTTTATGCTGGTTGTTGGTGGCAAAAATTAATTTCATTTTTAAATAAAGGGAGACGGTTTAGAGGTTAAAGAGCCTTTTTAAACAAACCCACAATTTACTTTTCTCCACTCTGTCGTTCTCCAGTTTTTTTAGTGATGGTGAAAATAAGAATGAGTTACCGGCAAATGCCTGTATCTGGTAATGCGGAAAACTCATAGGCAAGCCAAATGCATCAGGTTCAATGTCAAACAGGAAAACGATTTTGCTTTTAAAAAATAAAATCAATTCTTTGTAAGAAGCTTCGGGATGATTATTAAGATTGACAATGGCTACATCAGCCAGCGTCAGTTTACAGGCAGTAAGGATGCCGGTAAGAAAAGTCAAATCATTGTCAGGTAAGTGAACAGCTTCACTGGTATTGACAATAATCAGTATGTTTTTATTGTTGCTACCCAGCGATTTCCATTGCCCATTGATGGCCGTATCAGCCACGGGCAGAAGAGCTTCTTGTATTGCTTCGGCAACGATTACATTTTTTACGGATATTTCATTATCCTCAACAAGGGAAGACTGATATAAATCAACTACTACTGCAACCGGTAATTCAATATGATTTAAATCCATAAAGCAGGTGATAATTTACACGAATAAGTCTTGTTTTTTTTCGTTTCTTTGACCTTTCAAAAATAAACTATTATGACTGTAGCTATGGATATTTCAATCAGAAAAGCAGAAAGGAGCAAACTACAGGATCTGAACCTGGAGAACCTGACTTTTGGAAAGTATTTTACCGACCATATGCTGGAAGCAGATTATGAAAATGGCGAATGGAAAAATATTGAAATAAAACCTTACCAGCCATTGCTGTTAAGCCCCTCCCTTGCTGCATTACATTATGGGCAGGCTATTTTTGAGGGCATCAAAGCTTACAAGGACAGTGAAGGTAATGCCTGCATATTCCGTCCATTGGATAATTTTAAGCGATTCAATATTTCTGCTGAAAGAATGCAGATGCCAACTGTGCCTGAAGAATTGTTTATGGAAGGGATGAGGCAGTTGGTTGAACTGGATAAGAACTGGATTCCTTTTAAAGAAGACCATTCATTATACATCCGTCCGTTCATGTTTTCTTCGGACGAACTGATTGGGGTGCGACCTTCAGATACTTACAAATTCATGATCATATTAAGCCCGACGGGGCCCTACTATAGTGCACCGATGCGGATTTATGTAGAAGAAGAATATGTAAGGGCAGTACCGGGTGGGGTGGGTTATGCAAAAGCAGCCGGTAATTATGGTGCTGCTATGTATGCTACGGCTGAAGCAAAGAAAAAAGGCTACGATCAGGTATTGTGGATGGATGCTTTTGAACATAAATATGTGCAGGAATGTGGTACTATGAATGTGTTTTTCATTATTGGCAACACAGCTATTACTCCCGATCTGGAGCAAGGAACAATTTTGGATGGTGTAACCCGGCAAAGCACTATTACACTGCTAAAAGAGATGGGCCTAACGGTAGAAGAAAGGCCATTAAGCATACAGGATATTATTGATGCCTATAAAGCCGGTTTGCTGTATGAAGTATTTGGAACAGGAACCGCCGCCACTATTTCGATGATAAAAGAACTCCGCTACAAAGATTTTGTGATGAAATTTGATGTGGATAGCTGGAAAACTGCTCCCACCATTAAAAAATGGCTGACCGATATCCGGGAGGGAAGAAGGGAGGATAAATATCATTGGATGCAGAAAGTTTAACCCCTGATTTTTAAGGACTTTAGTATATTAACATGGCTCCGGCTGCATGCCGGGGCTCTTTTATCCCCAAAAGGTTCAATATCAGAAAAATCAGTTGTCATTTTTTTGGAGATTAAGCCTTCCGCCGTTACCTTTGCCGTCCCAAAAACAAGGGTCAAGAATGCCTACAATTCAACAGTTAGTAAGAAAAGGAAGAGAAATTATCAGGGCCAAGAGTAAATCAAGGGCTTTGGATCAGTGTCCTCAGCGCCGTGGCGTATGTACCAGGGTATATACAACCACCCCTAAAAAGCCAAACTCTGCCTTGCGTAAAGTTGCCAAAGTTCGGTTGACGAATAAAATTGAGGTTATTGCCTACATCCCCGGGGAAGGGCACAACCTGCAAGAGCACTCCATCGTTCTGATCCGGGGCGGAAGGGTAAAAGACTTACCGGGTGTTCGTTACCACATTGTTCGTGGCTCATTGGATACTGCCGGTGTGAAAGACCGTAAGAAAAGCCGTTCTAAATACGGAACCAAGAAAGAAAAAGCTAAAAAATAATTTTAAAAGTAACTCAAGTATAAATCATGCGGAAAGCACAAGCAAAGAAACTCCCTTTAGCACCAGATCCAAAGTTTAACGATAAGCTGGTTACCCGTTTTGTAAACAACCTGATGTGGGAAGGAAAGAAAAGCGGGGCTTTTAATATCTTTTATGATGCGCTGGACAAAGTAGCCAAACAAACCAGTGAAGATGGATATGAAGTGTGGAAAAGAGCCTTGACCAATGTCACTCCTGGTGTAGAAGTACGCAGTCGCCGTATTGGGGGAGCCACGTTCCAGATTCCTGCTGAGGTTCGTCCTGACAGGAAAGTTTCTTTGAGCATTAAATGGCTTATCCGTTACAGCCGTGACAGGAATGGCCGTAGCATGGCTGATAAATTAGCTGGTGAAATTGTTGCCGCTGCAAAAGGTGAAGGCGCCGCATTTAAAAAGAAAGAAGATACCCATCGTATGGCTGAAGCTAACAAGGCTTTTGCTCACTTTAGGATCTAAAAGATACAAGAACACAACCTGCCTGCCGGTAGGCAGGCTTCCACAGAACCATTCGTTGATAAAGCGGATGGTTTTTTGTTTTATAGGAATATCAAACCCTGTATATCTGGGTATTATTACCAGAGGTAATAATTATTATTGCTTTGATAATTCTTTTGATCAGCTTTCTAATTCATTGAGAGGAATATTGATTGCAACAGGAATATGATGCTCCATAAATTCTTCCGGGCTTCTTACATCAATGATGTGAATTTGATCAGGCGATTGCTTTATCAACTGCTGAAGATCTGCCAGTGCAAAGCACTCTTGTATTTTCTGTTCCTGCATGTTGTTTATGTTTACTGGTTATCCAATCCCATATTTTTAAAGCACCTCCGGCTTTACATCTCATCCTGTACCGTATGATAAGTGCAGAAGCTAATGTGAGTATGCCAATAAAAAGAATTGCTGCATTGATACTTATCAGGTCTGCTATTATTCCTGTGAGTATTGCACCAATGGCATAACCCAGGTCTCTCCACAAACGGAAAATGCCAATACTTTTTGCCCTGTCCTGCGGATTTGTATTTTCTGCAACAGTAGCTAAGAATGTTGGATACACCATTGCAGTACCCCAACCTAAAACAGAAGAAAGAAAAATAAAATGAAACATAGTATTGGCCCAAACCAAAACAATCAAAGCAATGGCCTGTAAAAACATTCCTATGTAGAGCATATCTTTCTTACAAAACTTATCTGCCATACTTCCGGTAAATAATTGGCCGATGCCCCAAACAGCTGGATATATTGCCGTAACAATCCCGATTTCACCAATAGTGAATCCTTTGGTTGCAAGAAGGATAGGGAAAATACCCCATGCCATACCATCATTGAGGTTATTGATTAAACCCGCCTGCGTAACCGAACCCAGGTTTTTATTTTTCCATGTGGTTTCCCAAAATATCTTTTTCAATTTAGGAATGGTATTGCTGATGGTTTCTTTTGCCACATGATGTTTGGTATCTTTTATAAATAAGATACTGCTCACCAATCCTAAAAAAACCAAACCGATGCCAATATAAAACGGGTAAGGTCTTATACCATATTCACTGGCTATCCACCCGGTGAGAAAAGCAACAAGAGCAACCGCAATGTATCCTGCAAATTCATTTAAACCCATTGCAAAACCTCTTTGCTTTTCGCCAACAAGATCAATCTTCATTACAACTGTGCTGCTCCAGGTTAAGCCCTGGTTAATTCCTAAAAGTACATTTGCGGCTATTATCCAACTCCAGGATGGAGCAAACATTAAGATAAATGGAATGGGGACTGCAATGATCCAACCAGCCACTAAAAGTTTTTTTCTGCCGAATTTATTGGCCAAGGTACCTGTGTAGTAATTGGTGACTGCTTTTACAATTCCAAAAACAATGATGAAGGAAAGAATGGCTGTTTTAGCGGCAATATGAAATTCAACTTCGGCTATACGGGGTAATATACTTCGCTCTAAACCAACCATGCCACCAACAAATGCATTGATGATAACCAACAACGTAAACTGTTTCCAGTTTTCTTTTAAGCCTAAATGAACCTGTTTAGTCATATTTAAAAAGTCGTATTAGAAAGTAAGTACCTTATCACTATCAACCACCCAATTAGTGAGTTCTGCAAGATTGCTGATTTCTGTGCCTTCCACCAATGGTATATTTTTCAATCCTCTTGCATCGGCACAGCTTCCGCAGATTTTTACTTTTGCTCCTTTATTCAGAGACAATTTCAACATCCTTTCAATGTTGTAATAACCATTGGGAGTGGTTTGATTGGCAATAGCACAATTAGCAGCATCAGCCATCAAAAATATTCTTACTTCTACATCCGGGTTTTCTTTGTTAAGTTGATTGGCTATCCGTAAGGCATTATAGGCTTTTTCTGTACCGTAAGGAGCATCATTGATAATAAATAAGGCTTTCATAATTTAATTTATTTATCGTAGTAATTAGAAATATTTAAAGAACCAGTATTTTTCAAACATCACTTTTGTTAAATGCCACCAGTAACCCGGCTTTTTCATTTTTACAAGCGGAAGAGGTGAACCATAAAAGTTCCCGCCTGCATAACCTGCCTTTCCATCTCCCATTTCAAGAAAACATTGACCTGAACCATCAAAGGTTTTCATATTTGAACCGCCGTTTATTTTTTCTGAAATATTATTTGCAACCACTTCTGCCTGGTAATGTGCAAACACACCAGCTTTGGGTAAAGGCTTACCCATTTCTAATGGAATGAATGTGATATCACCAATGGCATACACATCTGAAAAGTTTGTTTCTAAAGTGTTGCGGTTTGTTTCAATCCAACCAGATTTACCTGTTAATGTACTATTTGCAATTACATCAGGGCAACTGTGTTTTGGAGTGTATGCAAGCAGGTCAAATGAAAAACTATTCCCATTTGAGAAAGTGAGTGATTTTGAATCAACCTGTGTAAACTGATGTTCCGGGAAATATTTTATCCCCTTGTTTTCAAGCATTTGTTTTACTGCATCTGCAAGGCCCTTGCCAGCTACAGGCATAGGCATTGTTTCAGGTGTATAAATCGCTATTTCTGTTTTATCAAGAATTCCTTTTTTACGTACAGCAGTTTCAATAAGCATGGCAGCTTCATAAGGAGCTGCAGGGCATTTAAAAGGAAGAGAAGAAATAAGTACTGCTATTTTACCACCTTTAAAATTCTGTAATGCGTTATAAAAACCAGTGGCACCATCAAGCGAAAAGAAATCAAACCCTATGCCTGTAAGTGCCGGTATGTCAAGCTGTGCAGCGCCCAATGAAATAATTAAATAATCGCCTTTATATGCTGCGCCATTTACAAATATTGTTTTGCTTTCAGGATCAACCTTTTCAATATTTCCTAAAACCAATTCAATTCCCTTTTTAGTAATCTGCTTTGTAGAACGATAAACATCTTTTGTTTTTCGTTTACCTACCATCAACCATAGCAGCGAAGGGGCAAAGACATTCTTCTCTTCTTTTTCAAAAACAATAATGCGGCAGTTGCTGCCCAATTTTTCTTTGAGGAAATGTGCTGTCATTAAACCACCTGTGCCGCCACCAAGAATTAATATTACGGGTTTCATTGTTTTAATTTTTATTGATTTCCTGTTGTTTTAATTTCCACTCCACATAACCATCTTCCATACGGATAGCGTTGAATTTATTTTTGTTCAGCAGTTTAATGGCATCAACTGCCATTACGCATAAAGGCCCACGGCAATAGGCTACAATGGTTTTGTTTTTGGGCAATTCGTTCAGCCGTTTTTTCAGTTGCTCAAGAGGAATGGAAACTGCATCAGCTATATGGCCTGCTGTATATTCTTCTTCCGGCCTCACATCAATCAGCATTATTTTTTCTTTTTTTAACCTTGCCTGCAAATCGTCAAGCGTAATAGATTCCAGGATATTTTTGTCGGCTTTAAAATCGCTGATGAGGCGGTCTATTTCTGCAATCTTTCGGGAACCCAGTTCCTTAACGGACGAAATGAGTCGAAGTACACTATCATCTGTAATACTGTAAATGATAAAATTTCCTTGCCGCTGTGTTTCTACCAGCTTTACCGATTTCAATACCTGCAAATGCTGTGAAGTACTGGCAATGGACATTGCTATTTCTTTGGAAAGTTCCTCAACGGAATAACCTTTTTGGGAAAGTACATCAATCACCTCCATCCGCTTAGGATTGGAGATAGCATGTGTAACCCGTGAAAGTTCTTTGTAAACCTGTTCTTTAATGGAAGTAGGTGCCATGTTGAAATAGTTTAATCGGATACAAATGTAGTATTTTTTCAACTATTCAATTAATCTATTGAATAGTTAAAAAGCCGAAAGCAGTTAAAAAATAGACTTCTCCTTCATGAAACATTAAAACCAGGGAGTTTCTCTCCAAAATCGGGCAGTATTAGGATGTTGCAGGGTATTATTTCACAGAGCAACTGAATTAAACACAGGAGCAGGGTATTTATGACAGATCATCCAGGACAATGATGCTCTATTGAGGGATTCTATAGCCCGCTATAAGTGAAAGAAAACAGCAACCGCGGAGTTTGCCGTATTACGAAAATGGGGATATCAATAGAAAATAATGCACCTGCAAAATGGCAGGTGCTTTTCACAGGTAGTCGCTATAGTTACGACTAAATTTTAAAACCAACAGTCAGCAGCGCATTGCCACCCGTTTGCTTAATGCTGGCTCCCGAAAAAGCTGTGTTTTGTAAACGATAGGCAAAATGAACATCCTTGCCCATCGTATGTACATAAGCAAGGTCAATAAACATGCCTTTGTTCCGGTAGCCCAATCCACCACTTAATGAGAAGCGGCTTCCCTTTTCAGCATGCCCCAAATCTTTGTATGGATTGCCATAGTATGCCAGGCCAAGCCTTGCCATAATGGTAGTAAATTTTAATTCGCCACCGGCTTTAAAATTGAAACTCCCTTTGTAAGCATTATCAATAGCCCCGTTCAAAGATTTCAGGTAATCTTTGGTGGACTGGCTGTTATCACCTTCCTGGTCGGTTTTAAAGGAAGATGCATTATAGCTTACATATTCAATATCGGCGGTTAAAAACCCTTTTTGTTTTTTTACATCTTCAATTTCCCGCAACACATACGAGGCGCTGGCCATGATGCGGTAAGGGGTAAACATCCTGTATTTGAATTCAGCATCGGTGCCATTGGTAAATAAGCCGGATTCCTGCGTAAGTGCTCCTTTATAAGTTTCTGTATTGGTGGTTACGGATGCGTTGTATCTATCCGTCATCATATAATAAGTAGGAGTGTGAATGGCCAAACCAAGTCTTACATATTCCACTGGTTTGTAAATGATTCCCATTTTCAGGTTAAAACCCGTACCGCTGGTAGTCAGGTTTTCAGTGATGGAAGCGAAGTCAAATTTGTTAGTAGTATTGGCAGTGGCATCTGCTTCCGTAAAAGTGGCTTCTTTTTCATAATGCAGAAAGGGGATACCCAGTGTGCCCCCAAAAAAGAATTTGTCATTACGGTTAGTGGCAAAAGCTATAGCCAGTTCAGTAATGCCACCCCTGCTGATAATAGTATTTTCTTGTAATAAGTTACCAATCGTGGCCCTGCTCTGAAACTGGTAGTTGCCAGATGTTCCACCGGCTATCGTATCGATCCAGTATGTATTAAACGCCAGGCTGGTACCAAATGGATAATTGCTGGCTACATTGTTGGCATCTTTATCATTATTGTTTTTTATTTCTTCCAAAAATTTCTGAGAATAAGAATTCTGATTGTTGGCGCCACGATATAATAAGTTACTGCCAAAGCTGGCTATTCTGTTAATGGCAAATGCAAGGGCAGCTCCTGATTTTCGGCCACTCCGGTTTTCTGTGCCGCCACCAAGCACCAGCCCTGTGGTACCAAAGGACAGGCTGTTTTTTTTATTCTGTTCAATCCGGCTATAGTAAGTGGCTTTATTATTTGATAAGTTAAAGCCGGGTGTGATTACAAAATCGCCAGTTTTATAGAAACCAAGCCCTGCCGGGTTTACATACGCAGCTGAAAGGTCGCCACCAAGGGATGTCATGGCGCCGCCAACAGCTTGTTGTCTTGCGGTACCGCTGGATTGAATCCAGGAATACCGCAAGGCATCCGCTGGTTCCTGGGCAAAAAGCGAAAAGGGTGATCCGGTTAAGGTCAGTATGAAAAATATCTTTCTCATATAGTATGAATTAAATGCAATGAATAATAGGTTCAGAAATTTGAACGTTGTTTTTTTAGCCTCTCCGCCAATTGGCGGAAGATTTGAAGGGACCACTTATAATCTTCTTACAGGTGCGGGGGTGCTGCTGCCAGATGATGATGAACCCGAACTGCCTGAGCTGCTGCTTGAAGAAGAATTATTATTTGAACTGCTGCCGGACGAATTGTTATTGTTATTACTACCCCTGAAAATATCCCTTAGAATGTTGCCGGAATTGCTGTTGTTATTTGAATTATCGTTTCTTGGGGCTGTATAAGTATTGTTGTTATTATTAGAGTTATTTACGGCACCCCTGTATTTTGGATTGGAGTAATTACTATTTGTCAATGCATTGTTATTATACGAGTTCAGGTTGAAAGTTCTTGGCCGGGTATAGGTTACACTGGTCTTGGGATTAATAATTACATAACCCTGGTAATAGGGATTGTAATGATTGTTCCAATACGTTGATGGTGTCCATGGATTATTATAGCAGCAACAATTGTAGGTGCTGTAATTATAGCGGTTGCTGTAATAATAAGGGTCATCAAGATCAGACCAGCGATAGCGGTTTCTTACTTTCATCCGCAGGTACTGATCTTCATAATACTCATCATCCTTATTAGTGTATTTGCGGTCGTCCTCTCTTTTTTCTTTTTGTACATATTCTTCCTGTGATCGGGCTGGAGAATAATACACATCGTCAGGTGTTTGACCGGTTTTGTAAGAAGTGGTACAACTGCTTAAAACGGCTACAGTTAATGCCAGAAGTAAAATTTTTGATTTCATGGCAAATGGTTTATCTGTTTAAAAATGAAGTTACTACTTTTGTGCGACTTAAAGAATGACACAATCGTTTGCGTTTATGCAACAAAGATTCAGCCATTCGGTGAAATATTGTACGGCGGCCTGTTAAATTAAATTTAAAGGTCGGGATGGTATTAAACTTAAAAATAACATGAGTAAGGAGATTACACCAAGAGCAACAGACTATTCACAATGGTACAACGACCTTGTTTTGAAAGGAGACCTGGCTGATTATTCGGCTGTAAAAGGCTGTATGGTCATTAAGCCGTATGGGTTTGCGCTCTGGGAAAATATGCGGGATGCGCTGGATAAAATGTTCAAGGATACTGGGCATGTAAATGCCTATTTTCCATTATTCATTCCCAAAAGTTTTTTGAGTAAAGAAGCAGCACATGTGGAAGGGTTTGCCAAAGAATGTGCAGTAGTTACGCATTACCGGTTAAAAAACGACCCTAATGGTGGCGGTGTGATTGTGGACCCCGATGCAAAACTGGAAGAAGAACTGATCGTTCGTCCCACCAGCGAAACGATTATCTGGAACACTTATAAAGACTGGATAAAATCTTACCGTGATTTGCCTTTACTGATCAATCAATGGGCCAATGTAGTGCGTTGGGAAATGCGGACAAGGTTGTTTTTACGGACTACTGAATTTTTATGGCAGGAAGGGCATACTGCTCATGCTACTGCACAGGAAGCAGTGGAAGAAACAGAAAGAATGCTGGAAGTGTATGCCACATTTGCTGAAGAGTTTATGGCTGTGCCGGTGATTCGTGGAGTGAAGACAGCCAATGAAAGGTTTGCAGGTGCTGTAGATACTTATTGCATAGAGGCATTAATGCAGGATGGCAAAGCATTGCAAGCAGGTACTTCACATTTCCTGGGGCAAAATTTTGCCAAAGCATTTGATGTAAAATTTTCCAATAAGGAAAACCAACTGGAATATGTGTGGGCCACAAGCTGGGGGGTAAGTACAAGATTGGTTGGCGCATTGGTAATGGCACACAGCGATGACCGGGGTTTGATCCTGCCGCCCAGGATAGCACCACAACAGGTTGTTATTGTCCCTATTTATAAAGGGGATGAACAAAAAACATTGATTAATGCGAAAGCTAATGAGATTATAAAGGAATTAAAGGCGTTGGGCATAAGGGTGAAGTATGATGACAATGATAATAACCGGCCGGGATGGAAATTTGCTGAGTATGAAATGAAAGGAGTGCCGGTAAGATTAGCACTCGGCGCAAGGGATTTAGAGAAAAATGTAGTGGAAGTGGCCCGTCGTGATACAAAAGAAAAAATGATTGTGAAACTGGACGGCATTGCCCGGTATGTGGATGGATTATTACTGGAGATACAGCGTAATATGTTTAACAAAGCCAAAGCATACCGTGATGAACACATCACCGCTGCGGATAGCTGGGCTGAGTTTGAAAAACTGCTGGATGAAAAAGGCGGATTTATTTCAGCACATTGGGACGGCACTGCTGAAACAGAGGAAGCGATTAAAGAAAAAACAAAAGCTACTATCCGCTGCATACCGTTGAATAACCAGCAGGAAGAAGGAAGCTGTATTTTGACGGGCAAGTCATCAACACAACGGGTATTGTTTGCAAGGGCTTATTAATACCAGGACAGAAAATTTGTATATCCGGTAAAGAAAAGTACATTTATAATAAATCAAAAACTACTGTTTATGGAACAAAATCAAAACACTTCATTATTCCAGTTGAACCTTGATGCTCAGAACAGCTACACACTCAGGAGCGCAGCTTCGTGGGCTAAAGTTTTGGGAATAGTAGGGCTCATAATAGGTGTCCTTTGTATTATTGCCGGTGTTATTGCACAGCAGGCTTTGAATCAATACGGAGGAACCGGGTATTACCGTAATAATAGCGGACTTAGTGCTAGGGCACTGGGCAATGCTGGTTTGGTTGCGTATATAATCATGGGGCTTATTTTTATTGTGAGTTCTATCTTTGCATTGAATGCCGGTAATAAAATCAACCAGGGGTTAAAAACAAATGACCAGGGGGTGCTGAATGCCGGTTTTGCTGCAGCCAGAAACTATTTTGCTTTTTGGGCAATACTTATGATCATTATGTTATTGTTTATGCTGATAGGCGTGTTAGGCAGCCTTGGTAACAATTAATTTAATAAATTTTTTTTAAAATCCTGATTCGTTTACACGGGTCGGGATTTTTATTTGGTAGAAAGATAATTATAATCTTTCAGCAATACATCTAAAAAATCAAACGGCGTCATGGTGCTTTCAATCTTCAGGTGAGATTTTATTTTGTCGCTGGCCGCCTCAGCCATATTGAAATCACCTTTTTTCCGGGCTGTTTCTAAAATGCTTTTAATGGCGTTGATGTCTTTATCGCTCAACTGCATTATTTGCGGGAAGGAAGGAACATAACTATCCGCTACATCTACAAATACCGTGTCTTCAATATTACTTTTGGTATTGATACGGATAAGGATTGTTTTGGCTAATATATCACCGATTCGTTGCCCTTTTTTGGAAGAAACAACCAGCACAATATCCGTTATCAGGAATGCCAGTGCCGCCAAAATGACAAAGGTTGTTTCCACATCACGGCCAAAATCAGGGTTGCTGATAATCATCACAAGCAGGATTGCAATCCACAGGTCTGAAACCCGCAACAGCCAGCGGATAAGAAACTGGCTGATGCTGGGACGGCCCCCATTTTCATTTACCACCCGGATGCCCATAATTTTTTTACCAATACTCTGGCCGTTCATGGTAATTTCCATTCCCACATGATAAAGCAGTATGGGTAGAAAAAGTAATAAACCAAAAGCCTGTATATCATATTGTGAGTCGGCACCCCGGCCACTGCTACTTTCTATGCTGCTATAAATTTCCCCGGCTATTCTAAGGTAGAAGTATTCAATTATCACATCAATAAGAAGGGCAACCAGCCGCCTGTAAAATTCCGGGATCTCAAATTCCAGGTCAATATTAAAGTTGGTAGGTACTTTTATTACCGCCATTGTCCGTAATCTTGTTTAAGGGTTCAAATTAATTGTTTTTATCTGATTAAATTTTGAACAGCTGCTTTTATCTTTTATAAATGCAGTATTTTACAACCCAAATAACCCATTTTGAGGGAAGCACTGTTTATAAAAAAGAATAAAGAACGCTGGCTTAAAAACCAGCAGATGCCATCTGAAGACCCTGATGAAATGGCCGCAGATTTTACACAGTTGGTGGACGACCTGGCTTATGCCAAAACTTTTTACCCATCGGGCAGGGTTACAGGTTTTATTAATTCTCAGGCGTCAAAAATTTATCTTGATATTTATAAGAACAGGAAAGAAGAATCGAACAGGCTGGTGACTTTCTGGAAATATGATTTGCCTTTAACCATCCGCAAACATCATAAGGTTGTTTTATTCTCTTTTATCTTCTTCCTTATTTTTTTTATTATCGGCTATTTTGTTTCAGCAAGAGATGAAGGAATTGCCAGGAGTATTTTTGGGGACGATTATGTTGACCACACCCAGGAGAATATTGCTAAAGGAAACCCATTTGGTATTTACGAGCATGGCAATCCTTTTTTAAGCTGGATAAGCCTGATGATACACAATATCAGGGTTTCGTTCCTCATGTTCGTATCCGGGATTTTTTGCGGGGTGCCGAGCTTATACCTGTCAATACAGAATGCTGTGATGCTTGGCACCTTTGACCAGTTCTTTGCGGCAAGAGGTTTTAGCGTTGATTTCTGGCTGGTCGTTTTTGTGCATGGTACACTTGAAATAACAGCCATCATACTGGCCAGTGCTGCAGGGATTGTGCTTGGAAAAAGTTTTTTGTTCCCGGGAACTATCCGCAGGATTGATGCGTTTAAACAGGGTGCAAAGGATGGGGTTAAAATAATGGTTGGCTTAATGCCTGTTTTTGCACTGGCCGCTTTCTTTGAAGGATTTATTACCCGGTTGTATAACGATATATCCATTCTTACTACAATTATTTTTGCTGTATCAGTATTATTTGTGATATGGTATTTCATTATTTATCCCATCCGGCTTGGTAAAAAATTATCAGCGCAACTAAATGAGGAGGAAGTATAAGTGCCGATGACAGTAAAAAAAAATATTCCAGTACCGGGTTTCCGTAAAGTGATATTGATTTTTGCTTTACTGTTTTTTTCTTTTCTGTCAGGTGCACAGGAGTATGAAAAGGAAGCCACTATTGGTTTCGATACAACAGAAGTTGCAGAAGTCCCCGCAGGGGAAGATACAGATGGCGTTGGTGCAAGCGCAGCGGAGAAAGAGTATTTCTATAAAAAATGGGATACCCTGGTACTAACTCAACGGAATCTCCCCGGGGGTGTAGTAAAAAAAATGAAAGAAGATGAAGATTTCTGGTATGCTAATACTGATATAAATAAAAAGAAATCGAAGGAGCAGTTGGCTTATGAAAGAGAAAATGGGCAGAAAGGGCAAAAGGGGAAAAATGAACAGGCATTACAGGAACAACAGAGAAAAAATAACTCATATACACCCGTTGGGCAACGATCCTGGTTTCAAACCTTATTGTGGATTTTTATCATTGGTGGCTTTGTAGTTGTTTTGGCCATGTACCTCAGCAGCAGCAACGTAGGATTATTCAGAAAGAGAAATGTGCTTACGGCAGATGAAGATGATTTAATTACCGGAGATATTTTCGCAATCAATTACCAAAAAGAAATTGATAAGGCGGCAGCACAAGGCAATTACCGCCTGGCCATCCGCCTCATGTTTTTGAGGTTGCTAAAAAACCTGGCGGAGAAAAATATTATCCTGTACAAACAGGATAAAACCAATCTCGACTACCTGCTTGAACTTCATGCAACGAATTACTACAACCATTTTTTTCGCATTACCCGGAACTACGAGTATAGCTGGTACGGGCAGTTTAGTGTAAGTGAAGATGCTTATAAAGTAATCCGGAGTGATTTTGACGGGTTTGATAAAGTATTGAAATAAATTTGAAAAAATACTTACCATATCTGATTGCTGTATTGCTTACCGGGGCATTGGTGACGCTTTTTGTAACAGGCGACAATAAAAAGCAAGAGCAACTTGATGAACGTATAACACTCGGTAAGCAGGATAAAATCCCTTATGGCACTTATGTCGCATATACAGGACTGGAGCATCTTTTCCCGAAAGCCGCTATTTATATCAACAAGTATGAGCCGGGCTACTGGGATTCTCTTTCTTATTACGAAGCAGACCAGGCATTGATCATCGTTACCGGCAAGTTTAATGCTGACGAAAGCGAAATGAAAAAACTGGTTTCATTCATAGAAAAGGGGAATGATGTGTTTGTAAGTGCCAGAACTATTTCTTATTCCGCAGGAGATATAATGGATTGCCGGGTTAATACCTCCGATATATCCTCTTACACTGGCGATGGGATTATAATAAGGGATAGTTTAAGCGTCTATTTGAATAATCCGCCTTTTGGAAAACAGTCTTCTTACACTTACCCCGGAAAGAAACTTGATGCTTCTTTTTCCGAGGTGGATGAAAAAACCACTGAGGTATTGGGCGAAGATGAATTGGGCCGGCCCAACTTTATCCGGCTGCGGGCAGGAAGGGGGAATTTTTATATCCACCTGGCGCCACTGGCTTTTACCAACTACTTTTTACTGCACAAGGATAATATCGGGTACTATGAGAAAGCATTATCGGTTATAAATCCCAATGCCACTAAAGTAGTGTGGGATGAGTATTACCTTAATAAAAAATTTCTGGATGGCAGAGACGAGAAAAAGAACGGTTGGTTCAGTGTCTTATCCCGCTACCCGGCATTAAAAGCAGCTTTATTAACAGCAATTTTTACTTTGCTGTTGTTTGTGCTCATGGAAATGAGAAGAAAGCAGCGCTATATCCCGGTTATAAAAAAGCCCGGGAATGATTCAATGGATTTTGTAAAAACGATTGGCCGCTTATACTTTGATAAAGGGGACCATGCAAACCTTTGCCGTAAGATGTCGGCTTATTTCCTGGAATATGTTCGTAATAAATATAAATTACTAACCGGGTCACTGGATGAAGATTTTATAGCAAAATTGCAGTATAAGTCTGGTGCAGCAGAATATGAGGTCCGCGGCATTATTTCTTTTATTAAGTACCTGGATGATGGGCCTGCAATCAATCATAAACAGTTAACAGCGTTTCATAAACAATTAGAATTATTTTATAAAAAAGCATAACCCCATCCCCCAACCGTTCTCTACAAAGTGGAGAAGACAGGGGAGAAAACACTACTAAATATTAAACATGGAAGAACAAATTTTTCAGCAACGTACCGACCTGTCTGCATTGAATAATGCAGTATCCTCCATCCGCAATGAAATCAAAAAAATCATTGTGGGCCAGGACGAAATGGTAAAACTTATTATCGCCGCCTTACTGGCAGATGGACATGTGTTGATAGAAGGGGTGCCTGGCGTGGCAAAAACCCTGACAGCAAAACTGGTTGCTAAAAGTGTGAATGCCGGTTTTTCCCGCATCCAGTTTACACCTGACCTGATGCCATCAGATGTTCTCGGTACCCCTGTGTTTAATCCAAAGGAAGCAAGTTTTGAATTTAAAAAAGGCCCGGTGTTCAGCAATATTGTGCTGGTGGATGAAATAAACCGGGCTCCGGCAAAAACACAATCGGCATTGCTGGAAATTATGGAAGAAAGGCAGGCAACCGTTGACGGAAAAACCTACCCCATGGCACAGCCATTTATGGTATTGGCTACACAAAATCCGGTGGAGCAGGAAGGTACTTACCGGTTGCCAGAAGCTCAACTTGATCGTTTCCTTTTTAAAATCATTGTTCCTTATCCGACTGAGTTGGAAGAGATGGGTATCCTTACACAGTTTAACAGTATGGGAAATACCAGGGCATTGGATCTGATAACCCCGGCACTGGATGCACAGCAGGTGGCTTCCTTGCGGCAGCAGATAAAGACACAGTTGATTGAAGAAAAATTGTTGCAGTTTATTGCCAAACTGATTCACCAGACCAGGAATCATAAATCAATTTATCTTGGTGCTTCACCAAGGGCATCACTCGCCATTATGAATGCATCGAAAGCAATGGCGGCCATGCAGGGAAGAGACTTTGTAACACCCGAAGATATTTTAGCAGTAGTACCGGCAGTACTTCGTCATCGTATTATTCTTGCGCCTGATAAAGAGATGGAAGGAATAACGGAGGATGATGTGATTAAGCAAATTATTCAGGGAATGGATGTGCCGAGGTAGTAAGACGGGCGGATATCCAAAACGGGTTTTATGATCAAGAGTTTCTATTTAAATAACATAGTTTACTACATCGCCGGATCGGCGGCGGTAGTTTTTGTTGTAAGCTATTTTCAGCCGGCAATGTTTCGCATCGGTGGTTTGATCCTCTTATTGCTCGGCATTGCAGTATTAGTAGATGCAATTCTGGTTTATAGCAAGAGAAATGGAATAGTTGCTGATAGAATAGTTTCAGACCGGTTTAGTATTGGCGATGCCAATAAAGTGGTAATCAACATTAATAATTACTACGGCTTTCCCATTCGCACCAGCATTATTGATGAGTTGCCCGTTCAGTTCCAGGAAAGAAAATGGATAAGAAAGGCAACCGTTGGAAGAAACCTGGCATACCAGGTGGACTACTCATTAAAACCGGATACCAGGGGAGAATATATTTTTGATGACATAAATGTATTTGTTCATGCACCATTACAATTAGTAAAAAGAAGATACATTTTCCCGGCCCGGCAGGTGGTGAAAGTATATCCTTCTTATATGCAGATGCGCCGGTACCATTTGCTGGCAGTCAGTAACCGGCTGCAGGAAGCAGGGGTGAAAAAAATCAGGAAGATTGGGCACAGTATGGAGTTTGAACAGATTAAAGAATATGTACTGGGGGATGATTACCGTACTATCAACTGGAAAGCCACTGCCAGGAAAGATAGTTTGATGGTAAATAATTATACGGATGAAAGAAGCCAGCAGATATATTGTCTTATCAACAAAGGCCGGGTAATGAAAATGCCTTTTAATGGTATGACCTTGCTGGACTATGCCATCAACGCTTCGTTGGTATTATCCAATGTGGCATTGGTAAGGCAGGATAAAGCAGGCATCATCACTTTTGAAAAAAATCTTGATACATTTTTGCCGGCTGATAAAAAACCAACCCAGATGAACCTTATACTGGAAAGCCTGTACCGGCAAAAAACAGATTTCCTGGAACCGGATTTTGAAAAACTTTTTTCAGTTATCCGGAACAGGATTACCAACCGGAGCCTGCTGATATTATTTACTAATTTTGAATCGATGGAAAGCCTTCAGCGGGAAATGACAGCACTAAGGAAGATTGCCAGGTATCATTTACTGCTGATCGTATTTTTTGAAAACACTGAATTAAAGTCACTGCTGGAAGGAAAAACTTCCTCACTTGAAGGCATTTATATAAAAACCATTGCAGAAAAATTTGCTTACGAAAAAAGACTGATGGTAAAAGAGCTTCACAAAAATGGTATCCCTTCGATACTTACCACGCCTGAGAACCTTACGGTGAATACCATCAATAAATATCTTGAATTGAAAACGAGAATGTCTATTTAAGTCCGGAAGAGGATAGGGCAACAGGTCAGAAAGAAATACGCTGTGGTTTTATAAACCCCGGTTATAATATTCCTGGAATCAATGGTTATCTTCCGGGCTTTCCTCCTTCCGGACTTTCCGGCTTATCTTGCAGCAATGGATTTTAGCAAAGAAAGCTTTGAGCAGGGCCAGATGCTGCTGATTAATAAACCTCCTGAGTGGACATCATTTGATGTTGTGCAAAAGCTCCGTAATATCATCCGGGTAAAGAAAATCGGCCATGCCGGCACATTAGACCCGTTGGCAACGGGACTGCTGATTATTTGCACCGGTAAATTCACCAAAAAGATAAATGAATACATGGCGCAGGAAAAAGAATACACCGGTACTTTTACCCTTGGTGCCACAACACCCACTTACGATTTGGAAAGTGAACCGGAGAATTTTAAGCCATTTGATGATATTACAGAAGAAGAAATAAAAGCAGCTACATTAAAATTTACCGGGGAAATACAACAAATCCCGCCTGCACATTCTGCCATAAAAGTGGGAGGCAAGAGAGTGTATGAACTGGCAAGACAAGGTAAAGAAGTAATACTGGAGCCAAGAAAAGTAACTATCAGGGAGTTTGAAATTGTAAAAATAGGATTACCCATTATTCATTTTCGGGTGGTATGTACCACCGGCACTTATATCCGCAGCCTCGCCAAAGATTTTGGTGAAGCATTGGATTGCGGGGCTTATCTAAGCAGCCTTTGCCGCACAAGAATTGGAGAGTTTTTGGTAACTAATGCACAAACAATTGAAGGCATACAGGAAAAGATGAAGCAGGAGTTATTATAGAATGAAGGGATAGCTCATGCCTAACTGAAACTGCTGGCCCTGGGAACGTTTATAGCTAAACCATTTATTTTGAAAATCTTTATTGGTAACAGAAGGACTCGGATCTTTTGCTTTATACGAGTAATCAAGCCTGATTACGAAAAAGCTGAAATCTACTCTAAAGCCCATTCCCACACCTACTGCAAGGTCTTTTCCAAGCCTGTTGAAATTAAATACTTCCCGATCAGGCCTGTCGGTTACTTTTTTTAAGAACCAAACATTACCAATATCAGAAAATAAAGCTGCACCCACTTTTACTCCGGATATGGTGAATGCGGGAAAACGGTATTCAATATTAGTTTCTAATTGTATATCACCATATCTCTCCGGTACCCTGTTGGCAGAGTCTTTAAAATTTTTGATGGTTGAACCCGGCCCTAATTTTCTAAGGCCCCATGCTCTCATGCTATTTGGCCCGCCGGAAAAGTATTGTTTAAAGAACGGAAGGTTATTTCTTTTTGCAGGATTCACCGTGGAGTTAAACTCATATCCAACACCTGTAAAAAGACGCAGCACTAATGCCGATTTGGTAAAACTAATTTTTTTAATGAGTTCTGCATCCACTTTGATGAAGCGGTACAGGTTATCATCAAAAAAATTAGAGTGTATCAGGCTGGCAAGCAGCCCGGACATTTCTGCATTGGCCCTGAAAATATTCAAGGTTTTATTTTTGTTCCCGTTAATGGTGACACCTGCAATAATTGAAGAAATAAGCCCATCTGTAAAAATATTTTTCAATGATGGGTTACTGTCTATCAGGTCGAGCAGTCCTTGCCGGCGTTTTAAGTAGGAGTATTCAATATTTAGTAACCTTAATGAGAATAAGGAGTTTTTCGACTGAAGCTCGTAGCCCCATGAGCCATTTAGGGTTGAAAGATTAAACAGGTCTTTTCGTTCAGTGTTACCGGCATTGAAAGACAAACTTGTTCTGATATTTTTCCTGAACCTTTCAGGGATAAATTTCATCCGGGGAACAAGTTTTGGGAAATAGATATTATGACTTACAGAAAACTGCTGCGTTTGTACAAAACTACTGTCACTCACCTCAATGCCATACCGGATATTGGTGTTAGCTATAATAGCAGACCGGGCAAAATTATGGTTCTGCATACCCACATTCACACCAATACCAAACAGGTTGCCCGAAACAGCACTTGTGTTACTGCTTCCTTCGATATTTGCAGTAAAGGAATATTTTTTTGCCGGGGTAAGCCGTATTGTAAAGTCGGCAGTATCCTGGTTTTTTCTGGCTAATGGTTCAATACTTACTAATCGCCAGGCCCCTAGTGAATTAAACCGGTCAATGGTTTTGTAATATCTTTTCTGATTATACTGATCCCCATGCCGGAAGTAAATATTCTGAGGAAAGATTTTTGGTTTGAACATCCACCGGTGATAAATTACTTTTATCCCATTCACCATTTCTTCTTTCCGGGTGTGGCCAAGTGTGTCGGGGCCAAAATCCGGGTACACTGTTATATTACCAACGAAATATTTTGTCAGCTTACTGGTATCAAAACCGGGTTTTAACCTTACTTCCAGGTTAGCGGTAGGGTTATCCCTACGTTCTTTTAATTTTTGTAAAATTTCCAGTTGCTCCAGCGGGTCAAATGTGGGGCGAAGCAACGAAACATCCAAAGTGTCCCAAAGCCCGATCAGCAGATCACGGCCAAACCGCAGATAGCCACTGTCCCGGTATAAATCAACCAGCCGGTCAAGTTCGGAGGAAATAGCAATTTTGGCAAAAGGGTTTCCTTTTTTTACCAATGCATCCGTTTGATTAACGAGGGCAATGTTTTGTAATTCCCTATGTTTGATATTATAGCTGAAAGAATCAATGCGGACTACTTTACCGGGCTTTACATCAAATGTGACCGTAGTTTGGTATTGGTCGCCTTTCACAATGTTTACAGTAGTGTCATACGAAATGCTGTCTTTGAAATACCCCATCGAATTCAGTAATGCCCTCATATACACAACAGACTTTTCGGCATTACTATTGTCGTAAACCGGAGGGTTTTTCATAACACTCCAGAAGACTTTTGATACCGACCTTGCCCTCATGCTATCGTCCAGTTGCCCTTTCAGCCGGGAAGCTATTTCAGCAGCGGTGTCGCTTGTAATGTTGCCTGTAATGTTGATATTTGTTTTATAAACAAACGGTTTATTAGCCGGGTAATTTTTTACAATAGTGCAGGAGGTAGCCACTAACAACCATAATCCGCCAATAATGAAATTGCGGAGAGTGGAATGAGAAGAGGGCTGGCGGGGTAACATAAATTAAATAAACAACTATGCTTGTTAAACAGAAGGTCAAATATATTCAAACTTTAGGCCAGAAAAAATTCCGGCAGCAGGAAGGATTGTTTATTGCCGAAGGCCCAAAACTGGTAAAAGAACTGTTAGAAGCCAACGCTGCATCTGTAAAGGAAGTGTATGCAGTAAATGACTGGATTGAAGGCAACAGGAAATTACTGACTAAAACAGGTGTAACAGAAATAACGGAGATAGAATTAGAGAAAATTTCACAGCTAACCACCCCGAATAAGGTGCTGGCAGTGGTACAACAGTTTGATGCAGACGAAACAATTATAGTAAAAGACCGGGTTACTTTAGTATTGGATAATATCCAGGATCCGGGCAACCTGGGCACAATCATCCGAATTGCAGATTGGTTTGGAGTAGAGAAAATTATTTGCAGTCCCGATTCAGCTGATATGTATAATCCCAAAGTGGTGCAATCAACTATGGGGAGCATTGCAAGGGTAAAAGTTTATTACAGGGATCTGGCAGAATGGCTCGATTCACAAAAAGATATTCCCATTTATACAGCCTGTCTGGATGGGCAGGAGGTAACAACCATTAAGAAAATAAAAGAAGGAATTATTATCATCGGCAATGAATCAAAAGGTATCAGCCCTGAAATATTGAACCTGGCAAATATAAAAATTACTATTGCTCAAAAGGGGAAAGCAGAATCATTGAACGCAGGAGTTGCAACGGGGATAATACTTTCGCATTTAATTTCCCACTAAAACACGAAGAACACCAAGGGGAATGTTTTGTGACTTAGTGCCATTGCGGGAAATATTCTACCTGAACTGTATCGCCTTCACCGGCTGCACTTTTCGGACCAGTACAGATGGAATCATCATCACTAAAAAGCAAACAACAAATGTTCCGGCGCAGATAAGGCCTACCTGCCACCACACTATTTTTACCGCAGCCGTACTCAGGTAATAAGCTTCTTCTTTTAATTTAATGAAACCTGTAGCTTGTTGTAACCAGAGGAGACCGAGTGCAAGGGCTGTTCCAATTACAATACCGGTGATGGTGATAAGGGCTGAATGACGGAGAAATATTTTCTGAACCGTCCAGTCCGTGGCGCCGAGTGATTTAAGCACACCAATCATTCTTACTCTTTCCAGCACTAAAATGATAAGACAGGTGATCAGGTTAATGATAGCAACAATGACCATAAATCCAATCAGCACATTCCGGGTTACATCCTGCATATTCAGCCAGTCAAAGATGTTGGGTGAAATATTTTTTGCACTGACGGTATTCCAGGTCAGCGGGAAATTATCCATCTCATATATCTGGTCTGCTTTTTTATCAATGTCCTTATAGTCTTTCAGAAAAATCTCATAGCCCCCTGCTTCATCCTCCTGCCAGTCGTTGAGGCGCTGAATGAGTTTGATATCGCCGATTGCAAATGTTTTATCATATTCTTCAATGCCAACTTTAAAAATACCTGTAACTGTTAATTTATCCGGGCGGATTCGTCCGTCAGGCCTGATAAAGTAAATCAGTATTTTGTCATTAACAGTTAGATTGAGTTGTTCAGCTGTATAGGCTGATATCATAATCTCCCGGCTGTAATTGCTGTCATTGAACCTGATGGCCCTTCCTTGTTTTATAAATTCATGCAGGTGGTTAAAATCGTAAGTGCTGTCAAGCCCTTTCAGCAGCACACCTTCTATTTCATCTTTTGTCTTCAGGATGGCATACTTGGTGGCAAAAGGATGGATGCTTTCCACTTCCGGGTCCTGCCTGATGCTTTCTGCCAGCGAATCATTTTTGATTATCGGGGTTTCTTCTGATATGATGGCTTTCTCAGGTTGTTTTTCCTGTATGCGTATGTGACCCAGGAAGCTGAACACTTTCTGGCTGACTTTTTCCTGGAAACCATTGGCCAGAGACAGGGTCACAATCATCACCATTACACTGATAACGGTGGCAACAGTGGACAGCCGGATAATAAACCTGGAAAAAGATTTCTGCTGGCCTGCCTGTCCGGCAGGCAGGTTAAATGCTATGCGGTTTGCTATAAAGCCTGCAACCTTCAAATTAAATTGTTTGTCTGTATCTCCAATGGAGTCCGCCGAATGGCGGACAAAAATAAGCCTGTAAAAAAGATTTCACCTCTTTTTTGGCTGTTTTTTGCAATATTGTGGACTAATTATATTTTCACCCCGGATGAAAAAAATATTTTTCCTGTTTCTTATTGCCAATATATCTGTTGCCCATGCCCAGATACCTGATCATATTTACAAGCCAAATATTGGTAGCGTAAAACTTCATAAGTACGGCGATATCTATAGTTATCCTGTCGTCACACTCAACAGCAACGAACAACTGGAACTTCATTTTGATGATATGGATGGGGATGTGAAATACTATTACTACGGATTTCAGCTGTGCAATGCAGATTGGACCCCGGCCAATATCCAGACCTTTGATTATATCCGTGGGTTTCAGAGCAACAGGGTAACGAATTACCGTTCATCTTCCATTGTGCAGACAAGATATACCCATTACCAGGCTATCCTTCCCGAACGTAATTCAGCACCGACAAAAGCCGGCAATTACCTGCTGAAGGTTTTTTTGAATGATGATACTTCAAAATTAATTTTTACAAAACGGTTCCTGGTAGTAAATACGAAGGCTTCTGTTTCGGCAATAATAACACAGCCATTTAATGCCAATTTTTTCCGTACACACCAACGGGTGCAGGTGGCGGTTAATACAACCAATGCACAAATCACTACTTTTTCACCACAGGATTTAAAAGTGGTGGTAGTACAAAATAATAACTGGTCATCTTCTTCGGTAATAGACCGGCCTACTATTTTCCGGGGCAATTATTATGAGTATAGTGATGAAGAAAATACCACCTTCCAGGCAGGAAAAGAGTGGAGGTGGATTGACCTTCGCAGCCTTCGGCTGATGAGTGAAAGAATGGATAAACTCCTTGATTCGGATTCCAGTAACCGGGTGGATGTATATGTAAAGCCGGATGGGGAACGCCGTCAGCAGCTATATGTTTATTACCGGGATATTAATGGTATTTACACTGTTGAAAACCGGGACAATGCCAATCCTTACTGGCAGAGTGATTATGCATGGACTCATTTTACTTTTGTTCCGCCCGGCTACCAGGCTTACGAAGGTAAAAGTGTGTATGTATTTGGTGAGCTGACCAATTATGAACAAAATGATGCATCCCGGATGATATTTAATGAAGGGAAGGGTGTGTATGAAAAAGAATTGTTCCTGAAACAGGGATATTACAATTATTCTTACATAACGCTGACGGATAAAAAGCAGGCCGGTGTGCAGCCTTCATTGGAAAATACTGAAGGCAATTACTGGGGAACCGAGAATGGATATATGGTGCTGGTGTATTTCCGTCCCTTTGGCGCAAGGGCTGATGAGCTGATTGGATTTACAAGAGTGAACTCTGCTTTTCAGCGATAAAAAAAGAAGCTTCCACAAAAGGCAAATCCCGCTAAGCCACCAAGAATACAAAGAAAAATTATCCTGTTGTATTTCTATGCTTTGTGTCCTTTTTAATAGTGACTATTTTTCCAACAGGTTTCAATTTCTTTTATAAAGTTTTCTTGGCGTCTTCCAGGAATTTGGCAAGGCCAATATCTGTAAGCGGATGTTTTAATAAACCAAGAATTGAATCCAACGGACAAGTGCAAACATCAGCGCCGGCCTCAGCACATCTTACAATATGCAGGGCATTGCGGATGGAAGCAGCCAGTATCTGTGTTTTAAAACCCTGGATAGAATATATCCGGGAAATCTGGGCAATTAGTTCAACACCATCCCAGTTGCTGTCGTCAATACGGCCGATAAAAGGGGACAAATAAGTTGCGCCTGCTTTGGCAGCCAGTATGGCTTGCCCGGCAGAAAATACCAACGTACAATTAGTCCTGATGCCATTATCGGTAAACCATTTGATAGCTTTTATACCATCTTTTATCATCGGTACTTTCACCACAATGTTTGGGTGAATGGCAGCCAGTTTTTTTCCTTCTTCTATAATAGCATTAAACCCGGTGCTTATTACTTCGGCGCTGATGTCGCCATCCACCATTTCGCAGATGGTCTTGTAATGGTTCATCACTGCTGCTTCACCTTTTATGCCCTCTTTGGCCATTAGCGAAGGATTGGTGGTTACACCATCAAGGATGCCTAATTCGTTTGCTTCTTTGATTTGAGCCAGGTTGGCTGTATCAACGAAAAATTTCATATAAAAAGAGGTTGTAATTGAAAAAGAAAAAAATGGCAGGCTGATTACATCGCACCGCTCAACCACCTACTCTTGCTGCCTTCCGGCCCTGGGAGGGTTCAGCAGGAGCTGGTCGTGTAAGACCTGCCATCGCAAAGATAAGGGTATGAAAGTTTAAGTGAGCAGGTAATAGAGAGAGTAAAAATCACTGATTTTTATTTTTCGTTTTTCGTGGTGTAGTGCCATTCATAATATCATCTTTCGTAGGAAGCTCACCGTCTGGTTTTGTTTTTATCCAAATTGTTTTTTCTATCTGCACAGCGGGGTTGTTTTTCAACACAGCTTTCACTGTCACTTTTTCTGCTTTAAAATCAAAAGGGATGATCAACTCGTTGCCTTCAAATGTGGCCAATGAACCTGCCGGTCCGACAGGCAGGCAGGAGAACTGAATTTCTTTGCTGCTGAGGGGCAGCCAGCGGCCATTGGACAGCTTGCCGTCCACATTAATATAATTATGCTGGCCTTTCTTCAGGCTATCGGTATAAAGATGAAAATAAATACTGTCCACTTTTTGGGCAAAAAGGGGGGAATCCGTTGCAAAAATGATAAGAAGAAGTATAAGTTTTTTCATATCGCTTTACAAAAGTCGCAAAACTGTACCAAATAGTTGTGCAGGAGTCAGCTTTCAGGTTCTTTTAACTTTCTGAAACGGTAATTACTCCTTTTTCAATTGCAGCAGAATTGTTTTCTCTTTTGCCGGCAGTTCACAATTGGCTTTGCCGGAAGTATTATCGCTGACGATGTAGATAGTTCCGTTATTGTCAATCGTAATGCCTTCGAGGTTCATACTGTAATCCCGGTCCTTATAAGTATTGGAAGCATCAGTGAAGTTTTCTACCGGAATATTTTTCAGTGTTTCCAGCAGCAGTTTGCCACTATTATCAATATCGATCGACTCTAAAAATTGTTGCCTCAATTTTCCTTTTGAATACGATTTCAAACACAATAATCTTGAATTTACACTGTCCACACAAATGTCAGAGTACCTCCACTGCGGGTTTTCCAGCGGCAGTTCAATCATGGATTCATAATTAAGGGTGATAGGAGATATTTCATTGCCCGATTCTGCACTGAACGTATAAACCTGTGAGTGTGACATGTCATCATCTCTTTCCCGCAGCAGGTAAAATTTATTATGTTGTTCATTTGCAGCAATGCCTTCCATGCCATCACCGCTTTTTGATTTTTCAGGTAGTGATATAGATGTCTGTATGGGTTTAACAGCCCCTGTAGCAATCGTTATTTCATAAACAGCGGCAATATTTTCTGACACCAGGTATAGTTTGTCTTTATAGGATGTCAGGCCTTCCATTTCAAAATTCTGCGGCACATTGATGCTGATGCTGTTGCTGATAGTTGCGGTGGCCGGGTCAAAAACAAATATGGACGGGCAGCGTTCAGAAGCAAAATAAAGCTGGCCCCTGTACAGTTTCAGGCCGGATATACAAACCTGTTTATTCTGGTCAGCAGGCAGGCTGATATTGTCAACCGTATAGGACTGTACCAGCGGGGGCTGCGCCAGTAAGGCGGAAAAACTGAACAGGCCAATAATAATCAAACTGAGTGTCCGCATAGTACTTTATTTTTTAGGGAAGGCCAAAAATTAAGTAGCTGCGAATTTAAATGAAAGTTTGGGAAATGGTGCAAATGAAACAAGCGGATGAATTTATGCAGGAGCCGCAGATGGCTGAATACTTTGTACAAGATGCGACCCGGTTTGTTTGCCCATTGAGTGTATGTACTGCTTACTAATTGCTATAATTTTTATTTTTTGGATTGTTGAATTGTTTACTTTCTTAAAATTTTGACAGGCGTTTTGAAAATGAAAATCATTTTTTTGATAAAGTTGTTAGTAATTTTTCTAAGTTATCAATAGTCATTTTAAATCCTTCTACAAAGCCCATTTCAATCATCTTCTCCATACGGGCAAGCGACTCATTTTTAATAATAATACTCACTTTTGTAATGCTGTTTTGTTCGCTGAAATTATACTCCCATTCAGAACCCGGCAATTCAGGGTTTTCATCTTTGTCTGCAAAAGTATTATACATCTTAAAGTTGGTTTTTGGAGTAATGGAAGTATATTCCTGAATTGCCCAGCGTTCTTGTCCTTCGGGGCTTACCATAGCATAAAATCTTCGTCCACCAACTTTAAAATCCATGTATTTTGTTTTTGATGTCCAGGGTGCAGGTGCCACCCATTGATCAAGGATTTCTGCTTTTGTAAAAGCATCCCATACCAGCGAAAGTCTGGCAGCAAATTCCCTGTTTATAAATACCGTTTTTGTTGCTTTGTCAACGGTAAAATCAAATAGCAAATTGTTGTTCATTTTTTATTTTTTTTAATTGTTGATAATACTTTGTCGAGTTGATTAAACCGGGTTTCCCAAATTTTTCTGAATTGGGTTATCCATTTGTCAATCTCTTTCATTTTTTCAATTTCAAGCGAATAGTAGATTTCCCTGCCCTGTTGTTGCTGTTTTACCAGTTTGCATTCTGTGAGTATGCGAAGGTGTTTAGAAACAGATTGCCGGGTAGTGTGGAAGTTTTCAGCAATAGCGTTTGGTGTCATTGCCTGCAATGCAATTAAGGCAATAATAGCCCGCCTTTTAGGGTCGGCTATCGCCTGAAAAATATCTCTTCTCATAGTGTTATTTTTTTAGGCAACTAATCGGTTGCGAATATATGTGCAACTATTTGGTTTCGCAATTTTTTTGCAATTTTTTTATTCTTATTATTCAAAAAGGGTTAAATTTTCCTGAGAAGTGTCAATAACAGGTTGGTTCGGCACTACGTCCGGTCTGCCAGGCGCCGTTCTGCAAGAAATAACCAAAAGCCCCCATTAATGTCTTTAATGCGGGGCTTCTTTATGGGGGCTTTCGGCTATTGTTCTTAATGTTAGTGGCAGTTTTAATCGGTCTGACTAAGCCTCTTGTGTCTTTTTTGTTAAGGCTGCAAAAGATGTCAATTAAATATGCTGAATAGCTTTATCTATCTATCTATCTATTTTGCAACTTCTCGGTCAAAAACCCAAACACTATGATGGTCTTTTGGTCTACCAGTAAATACTTCGTCAGCAACAAGTTCATTTTGATTTGTCCCAAATTTATAATCAACAATATTTAAATAGTTCTTTCTCCACATTGTCGCCTGCAAGCTACTTTCTTTCTGTTCCAACTTGCCCTTGAATAGTATTTTCACCCTTCTTGTCTTACCATCAGCAAGCATTCTGAAACCTATTTTCTTTTTTTTGTCACGATAAATGTGATATATCTTCAAGCTAAACTTGTTACTATCTTGTTTTATAACGAATATTTGACCTGTAAGTCCATTAAGGTTATCACTTTTGTCTAACTTACTTTTTTCAAAACTTAACACCCAAGTCCCTGTGAAGTTAGGTGTCTGGGAAAAAATTTGTGTTTGAAACACAAAGCCAAGCAACAGCAATAAAAATTTTAGTTTGGTTTTCATAATTTTTAAGTATTTAGTTTTCAAAGGTCGTGTCATAGTTTACAGGGGCTAACAATTTTATGTTAAAAATGATTACTAACTTTTATCAGCCTGAGAAGATTTGCCTTGTAACTTGAATTTGGGCTATCAGAAAAAATGGCGCACAACGGAAGTTTGTGAAAAAACCTGTTACTTTATAAATATACACACAATGTTAATAGCTGCAAACCTTGTATGATTTTTGTTTACAGGAGGGCATACAATTTATACAGGGAAACAACCGCAATCAAACCTACTGCAGTACACTGGAAGACCAGGTATCAGCAGACAATGCAGCCGCAATATAGAACTGCAATGGCTGCTTCAAACCCTGCAACCAAATTATCATACAGGTAAACTGTTGGCCTGTACAGCTGGAAGAACTAATTTCATACACTAAACTGGTAGCATGAAGAACATTTCAGGTAAACTTTTTACAGGCATTGCTTTGCTTGCTTTTGGTTTTACCACACTCAATAACAAGCCAGCCACACCTGCAGATTTCGATATAACCCTGCCACCCGGCTTTAAAGCAGAAACAGTTGTTCAGTCTTCCGGCAACAACCGCCATCTTGTTGTTAATACCAATGGTGATCTGTATGTAAAACTCAGCAAGCTGAAAGATGGAAAGGGCATCCTGGTGCTGCGAAAGAAGAACGGGAGGTATGAAGTGGTAAACAGTTTTGGTGATTTTACTGGCACTGGCATTGCTATTAAGAATGGTTATTTGTATGCGTCTTCCGATCATGAAGTGTTTCGGTACAGGTTCGGTGCAAATAATGAAATAGCCGATGCAAACAATCCCGAAAAAATCGTAACGGGGCTGGTTAGCAAAGGACAGCATGCTTCCAAGTCCATTGCACTGGATAATGCAGGTAATATTTATGTAAATATCGGCGCCCCGTCCAATGCCTGCCAGGTTTCTGACAGAACAGCCGGTTCGCCGGGGCAAGACCCCTGCCCGATACTGAATACTGCCGGTGGCATCTGGCAATTCAAAATAAATAAATTAAACCAGTCGTATGCAGAAGGCATTCGTTATGCAACTGGTTTAAGAAATGTGGTTGGCCTCGACTGGAACACAAAAGAAGACGACCTGTATGTAATGCAGCATGGCCGTGACCAGCTTTCACAATTTTTTCCTAACCAGTATAGTAATGAAGAAAATGCTGAACTGCCTGCTGAAGAGTTTTTTAGAATAAAAAAAGGAAGCGATTGCGGGTATCCTTATTGTTATTATGATGGGTTGCAAAAGAAAAAGGTATTGGGACCGGAGTATGGTGGCGATGGAAAAAAGCAAGGCCGCTGTGCTGATAAAGAACAACCTATTATGAGCTTCCCTGCTCATTGGGCGCCGAATGCTTTATTGTTTTATACCGGAAAAATGTTTCCCGAAAAATATAAGAACGGGGCTTTCATTGCTTTTCATGGAAGCTGGAACCGGGCACCACTAAAGCAGGCCGGATATAATGTAGTATTTGTGCCTTTTAAAAATGGCAAGCCTTCCGGCAATTACGAAATCTTTGCCAGTGGTTTCGCCGGTAAGGGACCTGTCAATGGCCCGGGCCAGGCAAAGTACCGTCCCTGCGGATTGGCACAGGGACCCGATGGGGCTTTGTATATTTCTGATTCCAGGGAAGGAAGGATTTGGAAAATCAACTATTGAGTAGTGTGTATTGTAACGGCTGTTGCTACTTTTCTACCCCGCAATATTTTTTATACAGTGCCCGGTAGCCCAATAACCGCCCTACAGGTGCCATGCTGTTAATTAAAAAATTCTGAAAACCCATAGATACGTTGGCCAGGCGGGCTTTACTGTCTAAGTATTTAAATGTAACCATCTGCTGAAAGAACTTTGGTTTTCCCTGTTTTGATTTACCATCAATTGTAAGTCCAATGAGGTTTTCAATAAACAAGTCAAAATCCAATGCAGGTGTAACGGTGTGCAACATTACAAGTGGAGTGTCTTCCATATTATAATGGTTATGTGGTTTGCCTTTAGGCAAGGTAACAGACTCCCCCGCTGGGATTATTTTTTTTTCGCCATCAGCAAGGCAGGTTAATTTCCCTTCAATCACGGTAAAAGTTTCATCCTGCAGCAGGTGAAGATGGGCCGGAACCAATTTGCCTTTTGAATGTAAAGTGAATTTTATGGTAACGGATTTTCCATTAGTGTCTTTAGCAGTTTCTAAAAATTCATAACTATCCCCTGTCACAGGGTTTATTATTAGTTGTCCTTTTACCGGCATATTTTTTTATTTATAAAATTATGGTTATTTTTCTTATTCAGAACATTAACCAATGAAAGCAATTCTTTGTAAGCAGTACGGGATACCCGATACCTTAATAGTTGAAGAAATAACCCCGTTGACTGCAGGGCCAAAGCAGGTAGTAATAAGTGTTTGCGCCTGCAGCGCTAACTTCCCCGATACATTAATTATTCAGAATTTATACCAGTTCAAGCCTGCTTTACCATTTTCTCCGGGTGGAGAAGTGGCAGGCATTGTAAAAGAAGTTGGTGAAGGAGTAACCCATGTAAAAGCAGGTGATAAAGTTTTTGCCTTATGCGGTTGGGGTGGTTTTGCAGAAGAAGTGGTTGTAAATGCCAATGTTGTTTTTCCTATGTTGCCCGGTATGGATTTTGTGCTGGCAGCATCGGTCATGTATAACTATGGCACTTCGTATCATGCACTTAAAGACAGGGCACAGTTAAGAAGCGGCGAAACTTTATTGGTGCTGGGCGCTGCCGGTGGTGTGGGTTTGGCTGCAGTTGAGTTGGGAAAATTATTGGGAGCAACAGTTATTGCCGCAGCATCCAGCAACGAAAAATTAAATGCATGTAAAGAAAAAGGAGCCGATTTTTTAATTAACTACGATAGCGAAGACATCAGGGAAAAAATAAAAGAGGTTACTAATGGTAAAGGCGTTGATGTAGTGTATGACCCCGTTGGCGGAAAATATGCAGAGCCCTGCATACGCAGCATGGCATGGGGTGGAAGATATTTAGTGGTAGGTTTTGCCGCAGGCGATATTCCTAAAATTCCATTGAATTTACCATTGTTAAAAGGTTGTAGTTTGGTTGGTGTTTTTTGGGGACAGTTTGCAGAAAAAGAGCCGGCTAAAAACATCGCAAATATTCAGGAACTGGCGGCGCATTTTATGACGGGGAAATTAAAGCCGCATATTTATAAACAGTATGCCCTTGAAGATGCGGCCATGGCTTTACAGGATTTAATGGACCGGAAAGTAATCGGTAAAGCTGTAGTGGTTACTGATTTGTATGCTGCTAAAAAAGCAAAACTGGAACAATAGATAACACCATACTTCCGGCCAGCAGGTTTATAATAAATAATTATCTTACGTTATGACAATTAATGACAAATTCCGACTCGATAATAAAGTGGCCATTATAACCGGTGCCAGCAAAGGCATCGGCAAAGCTATTGCCAAAGCATTGGGCCAGCAGGGAGCAAAAATTGTAATAGCCAGCCGCAAGCAGGAAGCAGTAGATGAAACCGCAAAAGAATTTTTGGCAGAAGGAATAGAAGCTATTGGCATTGCAGCACACATGGGTGATATGGCACAAATAAAAAACTTAGTGGAACAAACGGTGAAAGTTTTTGGCGGCATAGATATTATTGTAAACAACGCTGCAACCAATCCAACCTACGGGCCAATTGCAGAAACCGACAGTGAAGTGTTTGATAAAATAATGAATGTAAACGTAAAAGGCCCGTTGGAGTTCTGCAAATTATCTTACGCGGTAATGAAACAAAGAGGTGGCGGCTCCATTATTAACATCAGCAGCATAGAAGGCATTACACCCGGACTGGGATTGGGGTTATACAGCATTAGCAAAGCCACCCTGATAGCATTGACAAAAGTGCTGGCAAAAGAATGGGGAGCAGATAAAATAAGAGCCAATGTAATTTGTCCCGGCTTAATCAAAACAAAATTCAGTGAGGCGTTAACAGGTAATGAAAAAATATTGAAACATGTTTTAGCCAAACAGGCTTTGCCTTTGTTAGCAGAGCCGGAAGATATTGCGGGGCTGGCTTTGTTTCTTGCTTCTGAAGCATCATCATTTTGCACCGGAGCTGTTTACACTGCCGATGGTGGATACACAATTTAATTTTTATGGTAAACATTTTTACAACCGAGCGGCTGAAAGAAATTTATCCAAAGCTGAAAACTTTTGTTGAGCAGGAATTATATCCTGTTGAAATGGAATTGTTGCAAATACCTTTTAATAAAGCTGCCATTGTTTTGGAGAAGATAAGAGCAAAAGCAAAACAACAGGGTTTGTGGGCTCCGTATTTATCAAAAGAGGATGGCGGACTTGGTTTATCCATGATTGAATTTGCACAGGTAAGTGAGTTGCTGGCAACAACTCCATTCGGTCATTACACATTAAACTGCCAGGCGCCTGATATCGGTAATATAGAATTGATGCACAAACATGCTTCTTCATCATTAAAAGAAAAATATTTACTTCCATTAATGAACGGAGAAATAAGAAGTTGTTTTTCTATGACAGAACCTGAGCATGCCGGCAGCAACCCGGTTAATATGAGTACTACCGCAGTTTTGGAAGGCGATGAATATATTATTAACGGCCACAAATGGTTTACCACTGCTGCCGATGGTGCAAGTTTTGCCATCGTTATGGCCAATACAAATGAAAACGCATCTAAATATGAAAGGGCAAATATGATAATTGTTCCAACGGATACAAGGGGTTTTCATCTGAAAAGAAATATTTCTGTCATGGGCGAATCGGGTGAAGGCTGGCTCAGTCATGGTGAAATAGAATATAAAAATTGCAGGGTGCCCGTTACAAATTTAATTGGTAAAGAAGGAACCGGATTTTTATTGGCGCAGGAAAGATTGGGTCCCGGCCGCATTCATCATTGTATGCGATGGATTGGTATTTGCGAAAGGGCTTTTAATATGATGTGTAAAAGAGCGGTGGAAAGAGATATGGGTGATGGTACAAAGCTTGGACAAAAACAAACCATTCAAAACTGGATTGCCGAAAGCCGTGCAGAAATAAATGCAGCCCGGTTTATGGTGTTGCACGTTGCAGATAAATTAGATAAGGAAGGCGCTAAAGCAGCGAAGCTTGAAATATCAACCATTAAATTTTTTGTTGCTGATATATTGATGAAAGTATTGGACAGGGCCATTCAAACACATGGTGCATTAGGTGTTACTGATGATACCCTCTTATCTTTCTGGTATCGTCATGAACGTGGTGCCAGAATTTATGATGGCCCCGATGAAGTACATAAATCATCTTTGGCAAAATCAATATTGAAAGAATATGGGTTGAAGATATAACAATGAATAACTATTCTGAAAATATTGACAAAGCAGTAACAGCAAGAGAAGGCGAAGCTCCAGATACTGATAAACTTAAAAACTACTTATCAGCATTATTGCCTGGTTTTGATAGAGAACTTATGATTGAACAATTCCCCGGCGGTTATTCCAATCTTACTTTTTTATTAAAAACTCCCGGCAAAGAATATGTTTTACGCAAACCACCCAAAGGCGCCAATATTAAATCGGCACATGATATGGGGAGGGAGTTTAAAGTGCTGAGTGCTCTACAACCTGTGTACAAACCAATACCTGCGCCCATTTTATTTTGCGATGATGAAACGATTATCGGTTCGCCCTTTTATATGATGGAAAGAGTGAAAGGAATTATTTTGAGAAATAAGATTCCAAAGGGACTGGAGCTTAGTTCCGGTATGATGAAATCAATTTCCGAATCAGCGGTTGATAATTTAGCAGCGCTGCATAGTATTAATTTAGAAACTACCGGCTTAATCAATATGGGAAAACCTGAAGGATATATTCAACGACAGGTAGAAGGCTGGATAAAAAGATATTTTAATGCCGAAACGGATACCATTGAAAAAATGAATAAAACCGCAGATTGGATGCAGGCCAATATGCCTGCCGATGGAGAACCTGCTTTTATTCACAACGATTACAAATACGATAACCTGGTGCTTGACCCTGAAAATTTGAACAACATCATTGCGGTATTGGATTGGGAAATGGCAACGGTGGGTAATCCTTTGATGGACCTTGGTACATCACTTGGTTATTGGGGCGAAGCGAATGATAGTGATGCATTGAAACCGTTTAATTTAACATGGCTTCCCGGAAATCTTACAAGAGAAGAAGTGGTACAGCGTTATGCAACCTCAAAAAACATTTCAGTACCCGATATGCTGTTCTACTATGTATTTGGTTCTTTTAAAATTGGAGTGATAGTGCAACAGATATATGCCCGGTACAAAAAGGGACTTACTAAAGACGAAAGATTCGCCGGTTTAATACATGTAGTAAATGCCTGTGCTGCCAATGCGCAAAAAGCAATTAAATATAATAGAATCAGTAATTTTTATTAATCTTTTTAATAAATACCATTTTTTTGTCAGCAACAAACATAACCACAGGCATTACAATCGTCAACAAAGGCATTATCAAATATGACACTTCAACCGATAAATATTGGCGAAGACAAGACTAAAGAAATTTATGCGAACGCTGACTGCCAGGGCGTACTTAAAACTTATGATGATTTTTACAAAAAAATTGGTTTCAATCCACCATGGATTGGATACTTTATTATCCGTGACAATCAGGTCGCAGGTGTTTGTGGTTTCACAGGACAACCGCAAAATGGTAAAGTTGAAATCGCCTATCACACATTTAAACAATTTGAAGGACAGGGAATAGCGACAGCATCTTGTGAACAATTAATTTTAATTTCTGGGAAAGCCGATCCTTTGATAATCGTAACTGCAAAGACATTGCCGGAAAATAATGCCTCGACAAAAGTTTTAGAACGAAATGGGTTTGAATTTTCAGGGATGGTAAAAGATGATGATATTGGAGATGCCTGGGAGTGGACATACAATGAAAATAAAAATTTAAACCATGAAAATAGCAGACATTAAAAATATTTTGATACTTGGCAGCGGCACATTGGGCCTGCGGATTGGATTACAATCTGCCATCAGCGGATTTAATACAGTCATTTACGATATTCATGAAGAAGCATTTGCCAGTGCAAAAAAAATACAGGCCTCTATTCTTAAAAACCTTGTTGAGAGAAATATTATAACAAGTGAAGAAGCAGATGCAGTAAAACAAAGGATAACATTTACCACCGATGCTGCCAAAGCCGCCGCCGATGCAGACTTTGTAAGCGAATCAGTGGTAGAAGATTTGGATATAAAGAAAAAAGTATGGGCGCAGTTTGCAAAACTTTGCCCGCCGCATGCGGTGTTTACCACCAACACTTCTTACTTAATGCCTTCTCTATTTGCCGCAGAAACAGGAAGACCTCAACAGTTTTGTGCTTTTCATTTTCATGATGTTTTTTGGGCCAATGTTGTTGACATCATGCCACACCCAACCACCGCAACATGGGTTATAGATTTATTAATGGAGATGGGAAAAAAATTAAATCAAACACCGGTGTTTGTAAAAAAAGAATCGCCGGGTTATATTTTTAATTCAATGCTGGTTGCATTGTTAGGCGCTGCCGGAGCATTGGTAACTTATGATGTTGCCAGTATTGAAGATGTGGACAGGAGTTGGATGGGTAATTTTAAAATGGAGATGGGGCCATTTGGTATTTTAGACACCATCGGGTTGGAAACCGCCTGGCATATCACCAGCACATTACCCGATACGAAAAGCAAAAAGTTTGCAGCGCTATTGAAAACTTATGTAGATGCCGGAAAATTAGGTGTAAAAACCGGCGAAGGGTTTTATAAATATCCCAATGCGTCATTTCAACAAAAAGATTTTGTAAACAAATAATAAAAGTAACAGTTAACTATATGGCTAAGCAATACATCAGCATGGAAAATCTTCGTTTCCTTTTATACGAAGTGCACAACATACAGGATTTATTGAAGTACAAACGATTTGAGCATATTGGTTCAATAGAGGAAATTGATTTGCTTATCGGTTCGGCAAAAAGTATTGCAGATAAAGAAATGTTTCCCTTTTTTAAAGCAATGGATGAAAATCCTGTTGTGTATAAAGATGGAAAAATTCATAGTCACCCTCAACTGAAAAATATTTTTAAAGCAGTTGCAGATGCCGGATGGTTCAGTTCCATATCTGCATTAGAACATGGCGGTATGCAGTTGCCTTATACTTTGTATTCGGCTGCCCACCTCATTTTTGAAGCCGCTAACAGCAGTGCACAGGGCTACATCGGTGTATCTACCGGTGCTTTGGAATTAATAGAAACATTCGGCAGCAAAACTTTGAATGATACTTATGTACCCAATATGTTTGCCGGTAAATGGCAGGGAACAATGGCCCTTACCGAACCGCAGGCGGGAAGTTCTTTATCGGATATTACCACTTCTGCAAAACCAACTGACAAAGATTATTACGAAATTGTCGGACAAAAAATATTCATCTCAGCCGGCGAGCATGAAGCCTGCGAAAATTTTATTCACCTTACTTTGGCAAGAATAAAAGGAGCGCCGGCTGGCACAAAAGGAATTTCATTATTTGTAGTTCCAAAATTTCTTCCGCAGCAAAATGGCGAGTTGGCAAACAACCATGTAATATGCGGTGGTGATTTTCAGAAAATGGGACAGCGGGGTTATGCCACCACTCATTTAATATTTGGTGAAAGCGGTATTACGAAAGGATTTTTGGTGGGTGAAGCCAATAAAGGTTTGTCGTATATGTTTCAGATGATGAATGCTGCAAGAATTGCTGTGGGACAAACAGCAGCTGCCATTGCCTCTGCGGCTTATTACTCATCATTATATTATGCCAATGAAAGGCCGCAGGGCAGGCATATTGCCGATAAGGATTTATCAAAAGAGCAGACCCTCATAATAAATCATGCTGATGTGCGGCGAATGCTGATGCAGCAAAAATCTTTTGTTGAAGGCTCGTTGAGTTTAGTATATGAATGTTTAAAATACCAGGACCTGGAAAAAGTTACCGAAGGGGAAGAGAAAGAAAAAATGTACCTGCTCCTCGAAATTTTAACGCCTGTAGTAAAAACCTATCCATCGGATGCAGGAATTGCTTCGGTGAGTAATGCGCTGCAGGTGTTGGGCGGTTATGGGTTTACCATGGATTTTGATTTGCAGCAATATTACCGGGATATCCGCATCATGTCTATTTACGAAGGCACGTCAGGAATTCAGTCATTGGATTTACTCGGTAGAAAAGTTACCATGCACAATGGCAAAGCCTTTCACTTATTAATTGCTGAAATGATGAAAACGGTAACAGCAGCAGAAGCGTATGAAGCGCTAAATCCATACACACAAAAATTTAAAGATTCTATTGAACTCTATAAAAATACCCTGAATCATTTATTGCAGTTTGCAAAAAAAGGAGAGACAGAAAAATTCCTGGCCGATGCAAATTTGTTTATGGAACTTTCGGGACTTGTTACCCTTGCCTGGCAATGGTTGAAGCAGACAACCGTTGCACAAAAGGCATTACTGTCCGGTGATTCATCTAAACAAAGCATTCTGTTTTATGAAAGTAAAATTGAGACGATGAAATTTTATTTCATATACGAATTACCCAAAACCATTGCCCTAAGCAATACATTAAGGAATACGGAAATGGTAACTGTGAAAGGAGAAAAGGAAGTGTTGATGTAAAAAAAACATTTACTGGCTACCAATAAAATAACCTATAAAGCTTCTCTTGCTACCCCGGGTGCTTCCAGCACAAGGTCTGCACCATAACAGCCGGCAGGGGTTTGATAACCGGGCTTAAAATTTCCCGCCAATATTTTTTTGGCAATAATTAAACTGGTATGAGCCGTAAGCGTATATCCATCCGGGCCAATTAATCTTGCCTGTGCAATTTGGCCATTTGCATTTTTCACTTCACCCCACACCAACCCTTTACTCTTTGCCCGTCTTTCATCAGAAGGTCCGGCAGCTTTATTATTGATTTTCTTTTTTGCTTTGTTGCGCATAAAAGATGTTCGTAACAGCCAGTTATAAAGAAACTGAAATTTCAACAGATTAAATGTTTTTGGCGATGATCCGGTATAAGTTATAATATTGGGAATTCCGGTGGTTGTATAAGCTGTTGAAATATCGCCCCAGGGAATACTCATCACAAATAATTTCTTAAGGCCAAAATCAATCCACATCCCTTTGTGCCCGAGCGGTACCCTTACAATTTTTCCATCTTTCCTTTCGGCACTTTTTTCGCCCATACCTTCAGCCATTGTAATTGCAGTGCCATGACTAAGACCTCCGCCAATGGAAGCAAATGCTAATTTTAATTCTGTTGCATCGGGCAATTTATTTTTCAAAAACAGGGCAATACAATCGGTGGGCACCACATCAAATCCTGCACCGGGCATCAGCATTATGCCGGCTTTAAGAGCAGCATCATTATATTTTTTTGCCATTTCATAAACCACTATTTCGCCGGTAATGTCAATATAGTGTGTGTTTGTTTTCAGGCAGGCATCTATCATTTGCTTTGCTGTTTTATTAAACGGCCCCGCAGCATGCAATACCAGCGGCACTTCTTTCAAAACAGATTCTAATTTTGCAGTATCAGTTAAGTCAACAACATGATAAGTAGTGTTCAACTCTTTTGCCATGGGTTCCAATACTTCTGCACGGCGTCCCGCCAGTATGGGGATTAAGCCATATTCCTTTGCAAGACCTGCAATTAGTTTTCCGGTATAGCCATTGGCTCCATAAAGCAGAAATGAATTTGTATTCATAAAGTGATTGTTGATTGTACTTGCAATGTATGAAAATATTATAGTATGATTTCTATTAAAAAGATTTGGTGATTTTAGTTGAAGCCTTGGTGCTCTTTGTTATTGGATAGATACCCCGTTGGATTTATGTTGCTGAATTGATTATTTATTCAACCCAAATTACCTGTTTAGTTTTTGAAAATAAGCTTCTGTGAACAATGGGTCAATTTTATTATAGAAAGAAACGAGCAGGTTAACTTTTCTTTTGATCCGTGGATTCTGGTCAACGATTTTCCAAAAATCAGCCGAAGGGCTGAAAATATTCTGAGCGAAAGTATTAATATCGTTTTCCATGCCTGAGAGTGAATATTGCGTAAGAAACCCTTTTTTGCAAAGGGCTGTATCATGTTCTTGTGATGACTGGTTATTACGGATGGCTCCAACTCCATTTTCCGGATCGTTATAATCAAAACCAGGAATATTGGCTTTCTTCCAGCCTTCTTCATCTATAAAGGAAGGATTATTCCTGTACAGGATGCTGGAATATTCATGATGAAAAGTTTGTTCGAGATAAAGATCGGTATAGCCCATGGCAGTTCCGCCGTCGGTGAGATATAAGGCATCGGTGGAATTAGTGCCGCCGTAACCCACATCATAAAATTTCATTGATTTAAGGAAATAAACAATTTCTAAATTTTTTTGAAGTGCCGCCGCCGGGTACTTGCTGAGAGCTTTCACCATCACTGCCTTGCACCGCTGAATTTCTGCAATGTCAAGTTGTTCGCCTTTTGCATTGATGGGCAACTCTTGCCAGGAGTCAGGGAAAATGGTTTGCGAATAGCTGAAACTGATAACAATACCTTTAATAGTGGTATCAGCCGGGGTGTTTCGGGAAAAAACGGAGAGGCTGATAAAGGAAAGAGTAATGGCGGCCAGCGACTTCATGACATACTACTTGGCTTTTAGCTGCGAAGTACACAGTAAATTTAAAAAGAATTTGCTCATTTTGTGTTTTTGCTATTATATTTGTGGGGTAATGAAAAAGCATTTTAACAATACATGGTGGTGGCATACAACTCTGAAGGGTCTGTAATGTCATAACTATATTTGTTTAAATATATTCAGGCCCCGACAGAAGTGTTCGGGGCTTTTAGTTTGTCGTCCCTATCGTCTTAAGGGGTATAAGAATCTGAAAGATGAAAAGTTATTAATGAGATGAAATATGCGGAAAATAGAAATTAATACGACTTGTAAGAGAATGCTGGCAGATGTATTTACGCCGGTTGGCATCTATCTGCGACTGCGGGACAGGTTCCGGGATACCATTCTGCTGGAAAGTACTGACCATCATTCTTCGGAGAACAGTTATTCATTTATCTGTATTAATGCGATTGGCGGGATGGAGATAAGTTCTAAAGAAATTGTTGAATTCAAATTGCCGGGACAGAAGCCAGAGAAGGTTGCTTTAAAAGATACAAATGAAGTTCCGGGACTACTCTGGAATTTTATGCAAAAATTTGATGTACAGAAAAGCGAAACGAAAGAAGCAAAATTCGCACAAGGACTATTTGGCTACACCACCTATGATGCAGTACAGTTTTTTGATACTGTAAAACTCACGACTCCTGACTTACAACTCCCGACAGGCATCCCCCTGATGCGGTACAGACTTTACCAATATGTGATTGCTATCAACCATTTCAAAGACGAATTATTTATCTGTGAGAATAAAATAAATGGAGTGGAAAGTGATGTAGAAGTAGTAGAGTCATTGATAAGAAGCAAAGATGTTCCTGTATATCCGTTTAACTCAAAGGGAGAGGAAAGATCTAACATGAGTGATGATGACTATAAAGAGATGGTGACGAAAGGCATTGCCAGTTGTCACCGGGGCGATGTATTCCAGATAGTGTTGAGCAGAAGGTTTCAACAAAAATTTATTGGAGATGAATTCAATGTGTACAGGGCTTTGCGGAGTATCAATCCTTCTCCTTATTTATTCTTCTTTGATTATGGTGATTATAAGCTGATGGGATCATCGCCTGAAGCACAGTTAGTGATTCAGGATGGGAAGGCTGTACTTCATCCCATCGCAGGAACATATAAAAGAACCGGGGACGATGAAGCAGATAAACTGGCAACGGAGCGATTATTAAAAGATGCCAAAGAAAATGCCGAACATGTAATGCTGGTAGATTTGGCAAGAAATGATTTAAGCCGGTTTTGCGATAACGTGGAAGTGACGCATTACAGGCAGGTGCAATATTTTTCTCATGTCATTCATTTGGTGAGTGAAGTGATTGGCAAAGTGAGGGAAGGTAGTAATCCTTTTGAGTTAGTGGCCAAAACATTTCCGGCAGGTACATTGAGTGGTGCACCAAAGTTCAAAGCAATGGAGCTGATTGATGAGTATGAATCAACAGCCAGAAGTTATTATGGCGGGGCGATAGGCTTTATCGGTTTTGATGGCAGTTGTAATCACGCAATAATGATTCGTACCTTTTTAAGCAGAAATAATACACTTACTTACCAGGCAGGAGCAGGAGTGGTGGCAGCGAGTAACCCGGAAAATGAATTGCAGGAAGTAAATAATAAATTAGGGGCATTGAAAAAAGCGATTGACCTCGCAAAAGAAATTTAATACAATTATGTAACCAGCTGTAGTGCTACTATCGTCTTCGTTGCATCGCACTCTTCAGCTGCATAACAATACTGAACAATGAAAATTTTAGTTTTTGATAATTACGATTCATTTACTTACAACTTAGTTCACTTAGTGGAGAAGATAACTCGTACTAAAGTTGAAGTGTATCGCAACGACCAGATACCATTAGAGAAAGTGAAGGACTATGATAAAATTATTTTATCTCCCGGTCCGGGAATACCGGAAGAGGCGGGTTTGCTTTTGCCATTGTTAAAAGAATATGCAGCCACTAAATCTATATTGGGTGTTTGTCTTGGTCACCAGGCAATTGGAGAAGCGTTTGGTGGAATGTTGACCAATCTTTCAACGGTATATCATGGTGTAGCTATGACAATTGAAGTAAAAAGCAAAAAATCAAAATTCAACAACTCTCTGTTCGAAGGTTTGCCGGATAGATTCGATGTTGGTCGTTATCATAGCTGGATTGTAAGTGAAGAAAACTTTCCTGATGAATTAGAAGTGACTGCAAGAGACGAGAATAATTATATCATGGCATTGCAGCATAAGCAATACGATGTACAGGGTGTACAGTTTCATCCGGAGAGTGTGCTGACACCCTTGGGAGAAAATATTTTAAGGAACTGGTTGAAGAATTAGCCACAAAGACACGGAGTCACAAAGGCTGTCAATCTTAGTGTCTTTGTGCCTTCGTGGCAAAAAATGAAAGATGAAAAAGATTTTACAATTTTTATTCGAACACAAAACACTGACAAGAGATTCTGCAAAAGAAGTGTTAGTAAACATCGGTAAAGGCATTTACAACGAACATGAAGTAACAGCTTTTATGACGGTGTACTTAATGCGCAGCATTACCATAGAAGAATTACAGGGTTTCAGAGATGCATTATTAGAATTATGTGTGAAAGCAGATTTAAATGAGTATGACGCAATAGACATTGTTGGTACGGGTGGTGATGGAAAGAATACTTTCAATATTTCTACATTGGCTTGTTTTATTGTAGCAGGCACCGGGCAAAAAGTAGCAAAGCATGGTAATTATGGCGCTTCATCTATTAGTGGTGCCAGTAATGTGATGGAACAACTAGGTTATAAATTCAGTAATGATAATAACAAATTGAAAAGGGAAATTGAAGCAGCGAATATCTGTTTCCTGCATGCGCCGTTATTTCACCCGGCATTAAAAACAGTTGGGCCGATCAGGAAGAACCTGGCCATGCGGACATTCTTTAATATGCTGGGGCCGATGGCTAATCCTGCAAACCCCAGGTATCAGTTGGTGGGAGTGTATAGTCTGGAGATGGCAAGAATTTATAATTACCTGTTGCAGCAAACCTGCCTACCGGACAGGCAGGCGGAGAAAGCATTTACTATCATTCATAGTTTAGATGGCTATGATGAAATATCACTGACCAATGATACCAAAGTAATAACGAACGAAGGAGAAAGAATAATGACACCCGAACAGTTGGGCAAACGTATGGTTTCGGCACAGGATATAAGCGGTGGCAACAGTGTGGAGGAAGCAGCAAAAATCTTCACTACTATTTTGAAAGGCGAAGGAACATGGGCACAGAATGCGGTGGTTTTGGCCAATGCAGCAATGGCATTACATTGCACCGGCAAATATAAAAAATACGATGATGCCTATAATACAGCGGTGAAGAGTTTGGAAAGCGGAAAGGCGAATGAGTGTTTGGTTAAACTTGTAGGATTGCAATGAGTTTTGAAGAAAGGCGGTTGGTCTTTATATTTTCAGAGTCTTGTCATTTCGACGAAAGAGAAATCTCAAAGACTGGTACTGTTGACAATGTCGAATTCTCTGAGATGCCTTGTTCCTCGGCATGACGAAGACTCTGATAGGATGGAATTTTTTTTGAATTTTGATTTTATACAATGGATATTTTAGAAACAATTGTGGCGGCGAAAAGAAAGGAGGTTGAGAAATTCAAACCGATGAGCAGTATCGAAAGGTTTGAAAAGGATGGTTTCTTCTGGCCAATCGCCAACAGGTCGCTTGTACAAAGCTTGCTGATGCCGGGAAGCACCGGAATCATTGCAGAGTTTAAAAGAAAAAGTCCGAGCAAGGGGTGGTTTAAAACGAAAGAGCTGGAAGTGGAACCTGTTGTGGCAGCGTATAATAAAAGTGCAGCAGGTATTTCTGTATTAACAGATGCTGAATTCTTTGGTGGTGACTTGGATGATTTGATACAAACAAAAGTGGTAACGGATATTCCGGTGCTGCGCAAAGATTTTATTATCGATAAATGGCAGATAGCTGAAGCAAAGGCTTTTGGTGCAGATGTGATATTGCTGATTGCCGCCTGTCTTACTCCGGCCGAAGTAAAAGAATTTGCTGGATATGCAAATAGTATAGGACTTGAGTCAATATTAGAAGTGCATAATGAAGAAGAGCTGGGCCACTGTTGCGATGAAGTAAGTATGGTGGGAGTGAACAACCGCAACCTGAAAACCTTTGAAGTGGATATTAATACCTCTCTGCAACTGATTAACAAGATACCGGCGGGTAAACCGGCTATTGCCGAAAGTGGTATCAGCAGCGTGGAGCCTATCGTAACTTTGCGGGATGCAGGGTATAAAGGATTTTTGATTGGTGAAAATTTTATGAAGGAAGAACACCCGGGAAAGGCGTTTGAAGAATTTGTTATTGGATTAAAATAAACACATCTCGCACAAAGACACTAAGGCCATTAAGCTTTGTGTCTTTTTGGGAAACAAAAACAAAAAAATATGAATATTAAAGTTTGTGGTATTACTGAAATGAAACAACTGCAACAGCTCGACGGGCTGGATATTGATTTTGCAGGCCTGATATTTTACAAGGAATCTCCCCGCTATATTGGCGATAAGATTCCTAAAAGGGAATTGAAAAGTGCGGACTTTGATTTAAAGAAAGTGGGAGTGTTTGTGAACCCGGAGATGATTGATGTGTTAGATGCCATTGATGACTATGGCCTGGATGTGGTGCAACTGCACGGCGATGAAAGTCCCGAAATGTGTGAAGACCTGAGCAGCGAAGTGGAAGTGATAAAAGCTTTCCGGGTGACGGATGATGCCGATATTGATAAATTAGTTGCCCCATATGATGCAGTGTGCGATTATTATTTATTTGATACCGGTGGTTACACCTCCCCTCTGGCGGGAGGCCGGGAGGGGGTCTTTGGTGGCACCGGCAAACAATTTGACTGGACTATTTTAACCAAGGCCAAAATTGAAAAACCATTTTTTTTAAGTGGTGGTATTGGCCCGGATGATGCACCGAAAGTAAAAGCTTTTAAGCACCCTGATTTTTTTGGAGTTGATATAAACAGCCTGTTTGAAAAAGAACCGGGAGTGAAGGATATGAGTAAGGTGTTGCATTTTCGGCAGGCGATGAAGAAGTAAACTAAGAGATAAAAGAAAAGGAGAGAAAGAGGAAAGGAAATATTATGCTTTAGGGTACTTCCCCTCCTTGGAGGGGCGAATTGAGGAAAACTTAATGTTATAAGAAACTGGGGTGGGTCTTATCTGTTATCAAGAGCCAACATGCAAAGAAAAATAATACCATATAACCCTAAGTTAAAAGAACTGGCTAAACAGCTTCGCCAAAACATGACCTTTTCAGAAGTAAAACTCTGGAATGAATTAAAGAACGGTCAACTGATGGGGTATGATTTTGACAGGCAAAGACCAATAGGAAATTATATTGTTGATTTTTTCTGTAAAGACCTTCAACTGGCGTTGGAAGTGGATGGAATTACACACCTGGATGAGAAAGTGATTGAAAAGGATTTTGTAAGGCAGGAAGAAATAGAAAGCCATGGTGTAAATTTTTTACGATTTGATGCATTGCTGGTTGTGAATAAAGTGGAAGCTGCGGTAAGAGAGATTAGAAACTGGATATTGGCCTATGAAGAAAAGAATGGGGTGAGTGAATTTGTGTTGAGGAAAAGGAAGTGAGTGGTTGACCCACCCCCTTCGGAAAGTTCTTTATGATAAATAGCTGCGACCCCTCCAGGGAGGGGATGGCTGTCGTTTTAGTTCGTAGCTTAGGTAACTGTGTGCTTTAGTTCACTTCTCCTCCTTGGAGGGGCGAATTAAGTAAGCTAAATGCATTAAGAAAACCGGGGTGGGTTTTTGTAAGCAGCCACCCACCCCTGCCCCTGCCAGGAGGGGATGCACTGCACAGCCCTCGCTTTGCGGTGAGGTTGAAAGGGATGGAAAATGTTGCTAGTGTTAGTTAATAAACTTTATACTTTCGGACACATCCCCGCCTGGGCGGGGCGAAGTGAGTGAGCTAAATGCTTTGAGAAATTGGGGTGGGTTTTGAAAAAAAGCACTGGGGTGAAGGATATGGGGATGGTGTTGCAGTTTCGGCAGGCATTGAAATAAGGATGAAATTTATATTGACGATATTATTAATTGTGAGTTCTGTTTTGGCATTCGCTCAAAGTAATTCAGATAAGGAGATTTATGCAGCTGTTCTACATGGAACTAAGCTCAAAAAAGAAAAAAAATTTCTTGTTCAAAGTACCACAAATACGATAGAGCTAAAAGCAGTAAAATGTGAGATTGATATGGGAATGTTGTTTATTACAATAAAGAATTCTGTTATGGATACAACATGGAAATCAATTATTGATAAAAATAAATTACTGGACACGAATGAGAACACCATTGCAAAAATCAAAAGATATAAAATAAGGACGATTGAAAAGGATAGCTTGGATATTCTTTTTGCTGACCCGGAGAAAGGCTGGGACAAATTTTATAAAAAGTTTAATGGATTCAAGGGGTTTAAAGAGTTTTCGAAAATCATTTATTCTGAGAACAGAAATAGGGCTGTAGTTTATTTTGCCTACCATCAAGGCTATTTTAATGGCCGAGGCGCTTTGATATTACTTGAAAAAAGAAATGGCAAATGGAAGATTAGTGAAAATATGACACTTTGGTATGCTTAACTTTTATTAGTTCTTGACGCCATGAAAACGGGACGCACAAGTGAGTGACACAACAACCGATGCTATGAAAAACTGAAGCTGGCAAATAAAAAATATTTAATGTCAACGAAAGAAACATATCAACACCCAAATGAACATGGCTATTACGGCCCGTTCGGAGGCGCTTACATTCCCGAAATGCTGCACCGAAATGTGGAAGAACTGCGGACAAAGTATTTGGAAATTATTTATGAAGAGGAATTTCAAAAAGAGTTTCAGTACTTGCTGAGAGATTATGTGGGCAGGCCAACGCCTTTATATTTTGCAGAGCGGTTGAGTAAGCAGTTCACTACGAATATTTATTTGAAACGGGAAGACCTTTGCCATACCGGGGCGCATAAAATAAATAATACCATTGGGCAGATTTTATTGGCGCAGCGGTTGGGTAAGAAAAGAATTATAGCAGAGACAGGTGCAGGTCAGCATGGAGTGGCAACAGCTACGGTGTGTGCATTGAAAGGGTTGGAGTGCATTGTGTACATGGGCGAAAAAGATATTGAAAGGCAGGCACCAAATGTGGCGAGAATGAAAATGCTGGGTGCAACGGTGATTCCGGTGACAAGTGGCAGCAGGACATTGAAAGATGCAACGAATGAAGCGATACGGGATTGGATAAATCACCCGGATGATACACATTATATAATTGGCAGTGTGGTGGGGCCGCATCCTTACCCGGATATGGTGGCGAGGTTTCAGAGTGTGATAAGTGAAGAAATGCGGAAACAATTGCTGGAGAAAACGGGTAGCGAATTACCTACTCATGTAATAGCCTGTGTGGGTGGGGGCAGTAATGCTGCGGGAGCTTTTTATCATTTCCTGGATGAGCCTTCGGTGCAGTTGATCGCTGTGGAAGCGGCTGGCGAAGGAGTTAACAGTGGAAAGAGTGCTGCTACTACGCAACTCGGCAAGCCGGGTATTTTGCATGGCAGTAAAAGTTTGTTGATGCAAACGGAAGATGGACAAGTGGTGGAGCCGCATAGTATTTCGGCGGGATTAGATTATCCGGGTATTGGTCCGCTGCATGCACATTTGTATGAAAGCGGCCGGGCCATTTTTCTGAGTTGCACCGATAAAAAAGCATTGGCTGCTGCATTTGAACTGAGTAAAAAAGAAGGCATTATTCCCGCCCTGGAATCGGCGCATGCACTGCATGCTTTAAAAATGATAAACTTTAAGAAGAGTGATGTGGTAGTGGTTTGTTTGAGTGGGAGAGGGGATAAGGATTTGGATACGTATATGAAAAATATGTGACCTCACCCCCGCAAGATTTATGATATTCGGAGTATCACTACACCCTCTCCTTAAGGAGAGGATGGCGGAGTGTTCAAGATTTTCGACTATTTGTTGTGGAGGTAATATATTAGAGTTTACTGAGAGTCATATTTGTTATGAATAAATATTTATGACCTCACCCTACGAAGATTTCTGTTATGCCCGGAGCCTTTCACTCCCTCTCCTTAAGGAGAGGGGAAGCAGAGTTTCCGATTATTGGAGTAGTAATGGGGTGAGGTGCTAAAAATAAAACTATGTCCGAAGAATACAACGAAAACTTGCATAAAGGTGCTATTGGTAAGCTATATCAATACGGAAGAGAACTTCGTCAATCTTCAACAAAGGCGGAAAAGATTTTGTGGAAATATTTGAGAAATAGAAACCTGGATGGTTTGAAATTTAGAAGGCAGCATCCGGTTGATAAGTTTATCGCTGACTTTTATTGTCATGAAAAGAAGTTGGTTGTCGAATTGGATGGTGCCGTGCATGATGATAAGGTGAATGCACAATATGATGAAGCCAGAACGTATGAGTTAAAAGGTTCGGGAATTACAGTAATAAGATTTAGAAATAGCGAAGTAGAGAATAATATTTCATTTGTATTAAACGAGATTAGAAAAGCAACAGAAAAATAAAACCATCGGATTCTCTTCTCCCTCTCCTTAAGGAGTTAACGATTCCGCCAATTGGCGGAAGAAGGTAAGGAGCGAAGCTCGAAGGGGTGAGGCCAATTAATTATGAGCAGACTAAAAAACATATTCAACCAATCAGCCAAAAAGATCCTTAACGTCTATTGCACCGCAGGGTATCCCCAATTGAATTCAACATTGGAAGTAATGAAAGCCTTGCAGTATAACGGAGCCAACATCATCGAGCTCGGTATGCCCTACAGCGACCCATTAGCAGATGGCCCGGTAATACAGCATAGCGGAAGTGTAGCATTAGCAAACGGAATGACGATTGCTAAACTGTTTGAACAATTGAAAGATTTCAGAAAAGACATTTCTATCCCAGTAATATTAATGGGTTATATGAACCCGGTGTTGCAATACGGCTTCGAAAAATTTTGTGTCGATGCAGCCACCGTTGGTATTGATGGATTGATACTTCCTGATTTACCCGAATATGAATTTGAAACAGAATACGGGGCTATTATCAAAAAATATAATCTCGATTTTATTTTCTTAGTCACTCCGGAAACATCTGAGGAAAGGGTAAAGAAATTAGACAGTCTCAGCAGCGGGTTCTTATATGCTGTATCTTCTACATCTACTACAGGTAGTGATAAAAAAGCGGCCAGTCCTGACGAATATTTACGAAAGCTTAAAAACTTAAACCTCAACAATCCCGTATTAGTAGGGTTTGGCATAAAGGATAAAGCGACTTTTGATGCCGTTTGTCAGTTAGCTAACGGAGCCATCATCGGCAGTGCCTACATTAAAGCATTGGAAAACAGCAAAGATGTTAATGCAGCCACAAAAAGCTTCCTTTCGTCCATATTATCCTGATGGTGTTTTGCTATCTGGCGAGATTGTATAAATTTGTACATTGATCCGGATATTCCGTATCGTTCTTGAAAATTAACCAGGTTAAGTATGAAAAGATTACTTCTTATTTTATTATTATCCCCGCTGTTCATTTTTGCACAGGTAACTTCCGGTGGATTTACTATTGAAGGAAAGCTGGATGGTATTCTGGATGGAACAGAAATTACCTTGTACAAAAACGGGGAAAACACCGAACTCGCAAAAGCAACAGTGCTCAACACCAAATTTACCCTGAAAGGAACAGTGACGGAGCCGGTACTTTGTTTTCTTATCATTGGTGCCGGGAAGCCCGTTGAAATATATGTAGAAAATACTGCTATTTCAATTAAAGGAAAGAATGTGGAGCCCCCGGTATATGAAATTGAAGGTTCTGCATCACACAAAGATTTTGATGCCTTTATCGAAATCTTTATGCCACTGGCAAAGCAATTAGGCTCCCAGGCAAATATTATTAATACTACGGTACCCGGGGCAGAAAGGGATAAACTGATGGCTGCTTATAACAGTGCACGGGATGATATGCAGAAGGCGATTGATAAATTTGTAAAAGATAAACCCAAATCAATCGTTACCCCATTCATCCTGAATGTTACCTATTCATTTAATGAAGATATTGTGATGCTGGAGAACAGGTTCAGATCACTGGATGAGAAAGTACAAAAATCTGAAGCGGGAAGTCAGTTGGAAAAATTTATAGCAGAAAGTAAAATTGGTGCCGTAGGCACACAGGCACTGGATTTCTCGCAGCCGGATACAACAGGGGTGCCCGTATCACTTTCCTCATTTCGTGGGAAATATGTGCTGGTTGATTTTTGGGCCAGCTGGTGTAACCCTTGCAGGTTAGAAAATCCCAACGTAGTGGAGAATTTTAAAAAATTCAGCAGCAAAAATTTCACCGTGCTGGGTGTATCATTGGACAGGCCGGGTCAAAAAGCAAAATGGGTAAATGCTATTCATGAAGACAATCTTACATGGACACATATAAGTGACCTGCAATTCTGGAATAATTCCGCCGCCGTGCTTTATAATATAAAAGGAATCCCGCAGAATATTTTGGTGGATCCGGAAGGAAAGATTGTTGCCAAAAACTTACGGGGCCCTGCATTAGAAGCCAAACTTTGTGAACTGCTTGGATGTGATACCAAACCCCTTTAGTCATCTATTCTTCAATGCCCATCAATTATTTCCTTGTACATCGCAGGCACTTTTTTTCGTGTCCGGGTTTTAAAGACTTTCAGAATAATCGTTAAAGCTATCATTTGATAATTATTCTCCGGGGATTAAAAGTGAAGGGTGGATTAACAATTAATAATGTAATTTAGAAGACAATTAGCCCTTAAAATTCGGTTATGAAAATTCTTCTTGCCATTGCACTCATTTTTTTCTCACTTCAGGCACCTGCTCAAATTCTAAAAAGAATTAAAGACAAAGTAGTGAACAAAGGCAGGGGTGAAGTGAACGATGCTAAGTATGAGGCAAAAATGAAGGCGAGAAATGCTGCACGTAAAGAATTGGACAATATCAACAACGCTTTTGATTCTACAGATATTGACTATGCTATTTTGCTGAGCGATAATTCCGGTTTGTTTGGCGGCAAAGGCCGTGGCGAATTTGGGGTAAAATTCAGGCAGTTTGGCACCATTGCCAATTCTTTACTCAAAGATGCCGATTTAAGCGATGAAGAAAATGCAAGGCTGAATCTCCAGATGGGTCAGTCGGGCTATGCAATGGGCAGGTTTCCGTATGCTGAAAAAAGGCTTAGTGCTGCGAAAAATTATTTTGAAAGAGCCTACCTCGGCAATGACCCGGGTTATATAAAAACTATTTCCAGCCAGGGGCTGCTTTACACTTCCATGGGCCGGTATGAACAGGCACAAAAATCTACTTCCACCGCATTGGATATGCGGAAAGCAAAATTTGGCAACAGCAGTATGGCCGTAGCAGCATCGTTAAATAATTATGCAGTATTGCAGTACAGTCTTGGTCAGTATAATGAGTCGGAAAAACAGTTTGAAGAATCCCTTTCCATTATTACAGTTAATAAGCAAAATGAAACAATGCCCTATGCCATTGTGCTTAATAACAAGGCTATGTTGTTTCAATCAATGGGGCGTTACGAGGCTGCGGCAAAATTGCTTGAAGATGCGATCAAACTGACTAACAAACCGGAATTAAGAAAAGCAACCGGGTTTGCGAAATTTTTCTCCAACCTCGCTTTATTATATCAGCAGATGGGAAAGTTTAGCGAGGCAGAAAGGATATACCAGGGGCTGGAAGCCCGGTTAGAAAAAGGTTCATCCAGTTATGCCAATATGCTCAATAACCTGGCTATTTTATACCTGGTGATGAAAAACGAAGATAAAGTGGAGGATATGCTGAAGCGGTCAGCCGGTATTTATAAAAATACATTGGGAGAAAATAACCCGGCTTATGCAAAAGTGATAAGCGACCTGGGTAATTATCTCCGCTATAAAGGCCGCTATGATGAGGCAACGCCGATGCTGGAGGGTGTATTAAAAAGCCGGGAACAATCATTGGGCATTAATCATCCTTTGTATGTACAATCGCAGGAGGACCTGGCAATTTTAATATGGAAAAAGAAAGACTACGCAAAAGCCTGGCCTTTGTATCATGAAGCCATGGAGAAAACATTGGACTTCATCAACCGCTATTTTTTGCCAATGAGTGAAGCGGAGAAAACAAAATACTGGGATATGCTGTCGCCACGGTTTCAGCGGTTTTACAATTTTGCGGTAGAAGCCGGTTCTGTGAACAAGGATATTGTTCTGGATTTATTTGAATACCGGGCCGCCACCAAAGGGCTGTTGCTTAATTCCACCAGGAAGATAAGCGAAGGGATATTGTCAAGTGGCAATGAACAGTTAATCAAAGATTATACCGAATGGATAGATCATAAAGAACAACTGACTACTTTATATGCTTATTCAAAAGAAGATCTGAAAGAACAAAGCGTAAACCTTGACTCCCTGGAGTCTGAAGTTAACAGGATGGAAAAAAAGCTTTCAGAAAATTCGAAAGACTTTGCCAATTTTTACTTTACCGGGAAGACAAAAGTTTCTGAAGCGCAGAAAGAACTGAAGCCAGATGAGGCATTAATAGAAATTATCCGGCTCAGAAATTTTGACCAGGTATTTTCTGATAGTTGCCGTTATCTCGGCATCGTAATTACCAAAAATAACCCGCAGCCAAAAATAATAATGCTGGAGAATGGCAATGACCTCGAAGCCAAATACTCAAAAATCTACCGCCTCTCTATTAAGAATAAACTGAATGACGATCAATCCTATAACCAGTACTGGGCGCCATTTGAACCGGAAGTAAAAGGGAAAAAGAAAATTTATGTGTCGCTGGATGGTGTTTACAACCAGCTAAGCCTATATACCTTGAAAAAGGGAGGAGGAGATTATCTCATCAACCAGTGTGATATTATTTTATTGGGCAACCCCCGTGATCTTATCATTAATAATAACAAAGGCAACGGAACATCCGGTAAAAAAGCTACGCTTATCGGCTTTCCTGATTATGGTACAGGTGTAATTGTACAGTTGCCCGGCACTAAAGTGGAAGTGGATGGGATCAACAAAGTACTCAAATCATCCGGCTACCAGGTGGCGGAACTGACACAGAAAAATGCAACAGAGACCAACTTGAAATCTTCAAAAAAGGTATCTATCCTGCATATTGCCACCCATGGTTATTTTTTAAAGGATGTGGAAAAAACAAGCTGGCCTATTGGTGTACATGCAGATAATGCAAAGGACAATGTATTGCTTCGTTCCGGGCTGATGCTGACCGGTGCATCGGAAACAGATAAACTGACAACAGGATTAGATAGCAGCAACAATGGCATCATTACATCATACGAGGCAATGAACCTTGATTTGAAAGGAACCAGCCTCGTGGTACTGAGTGCCTGTGAAACCGGTTTGGGTGAAATAAAAGCGGGGGAAGGTGTGTATGGTTTGCAAAGGGCTTTTTTAGTGGCCGGCGCTGAGGCTATTGTAATGAGCCTGTGGAAAGTGGATGATGCAGCTACCCAGCAACTAATGAATAATTTTTACACCAACATGATGAAAACAGGGGATAAGCAAAAAGCATTCAAGCAGGCACAACTGCAACTGATGACAAAATTCAAAGAACCCTTTTACTGGGGCGCCTTTGTTATGATGGAGAATTGATCCCTTTATTTACAGCCGGCAAGTTCTAACTCGTAGCCTGTATCTGACCATTTATTGGTCTCATAGTTTTTGGAGTTAAAGACAATGCGTATTTTTTCTTTGCCTGATGTATTATCAATGATCCATGGTTTGGTGGTCCATTCTGAGGCAGCGCCAACAACAGGTGCAGTTTCCCTGAACTGAACGGTGAGTTTATCGCCGTCAATTATTCCGGTAAATTTTGCCACACCTTTTTTATCACTCTCCAGTTCCTGGCTTACCACACTGCCGGTAACCTCAGTTGCTGATATATAGTTGATGGTAATTACAACCTTATATTTTAATCCCTCGTTAGTGTAACATTTTTGTTTGATGGTTTGTGTTTCAACATTTGGCAGATCTTGTGCCGGAACCGGTGCATTAACAACAGTCGTATCTGCCAGTTTATCTTTTGAGTCTGTATCTTTTTGGGATGAACTGTTGCAGGCGATGATGAAGAGGACAAGGCTTGCATTGAGAAGACTCTTGAAGTTTGATTTAGTTTGCATTTGATTGATTTTATTTAACGAATGCGACTTTAAATAAAAGAGAAAAAGCTACCCATAATTTGAGCAACTTTTTCCAAAAAGAATAATTTATTAGTTCAGCTTCTTTTTCAGATTTTCATCAATTGCAGTAAGAAATTCTTCAGTGTAGAGGTAATGCTCCCCATGCTTCACTTTATTGCCATGGATACAAACAGCAAGGTCTTTGGTCATCTTGCCTTCTTCCACCGTTTCTATACAAACTGCTTCGAGTGCAAGACAGAAATCAATCAACGGCTGGTTGCTGTCTAATTTTCCACGAAAAGCTAAACCTCTTGTCCAGGCAAATATGCTGGCAATGGGATTGGTGGAGGTTGGTTTACCTGCCTGGTGATCACGGTAGTGTCTTGTTACCGTGCCATGTGCTGCTTCGGCTTCCATTGTTTTTCCATCAGGCGTAATTAATACAGAGGTCATCAAACCGAGAGAACCAAAACCCTGCGCAACTGTATCACTCTGCACATCACCATCATAGTTTTTACAGGCCCAAACAAAATTACCATTCCATTTTAAGGCGCTGGCGACCATGTCATCTATCAGGCGGTGTTCGTAAGTAATACCGGCAGCATCATACTTTACTTTAAATTCATTTTGATATATCTCTTCAAAAATATCTTTGAAACGCCCATCATATTTTTTCAGGATGGTATTTTTTGTAGAAAGGTACAAAGGCCATTTTTTGCTTAACGCCATATTGAAGCAGCTTCTGGCAAACCCAATTATGCTTTCATCAGTATTATACATACTCATAGCCACACCATCACCATTAAAGTTGAATACTTCAAATATTTGTGGCTCGCCTCCGCCTTCGGGGGTAAAGGTCATGGTCAATTTACCTTTTCCTTTTATCACTGTATCTGTGGCACGGTACTGATCACCAAAAGCATGACGGCCAACAATGATTGGGGCGGTCCAGTTGGTGACTAATCTTGGCACATTACTGATAACAATCGGCTCACGGAAAACAGTGCCATCGAGGATATTGCGGATAGTACCATTTGGGCTCTTCCACATTTGTTTCAGTTGAAATTCTTTTACCCTTGCCTCATCGGGGGTGATGGTAGCACACTTGATGCCCACACCATATTGTTTAATGGCATTTGCTGAATCAATAGTTACCTGGTCGTTGGTCTGGTCACGGTATTCGATACCGAGGTCGTAATATTTAATGTCAACCTCCAGGTAGGGAAGAATGAGTTTGTCTTTAATAAATTTCCAGATTATCCGGGTCATTTCATCACCATCCAGCTCTACCACGGCGTTTGCAACTTTAATCTTTTGTTCCATACAGATTCTTGTTTTTTAAAGGTTTAGGTTAGGCGTCCTGTTTAACAGTGTTATGGTCAAACAGGGATGCAAAACTAAGGGATTATGCGGAAGCCATTTTACCCCGGGTTTGCTTCACCTTGCTGTTGTGGAAATTAAAATTATGATAACCTTGATTGAAATCAATTATTGTTGTAACTTTTTGCTGTAATTATACCAGTATGGACACTGTAAAGCCTCTGCATATTTTTCTTAACCATTTCGTCGAACTTACAGATGATGAGTTCAATAATACTTTTTTACCTGCTGTTACTGTGAGAAGGTTTGGGAAGAAAGAAATTATCACAAAGGCCGGTGAGGTGGAGAATTATATCAACTTTATTATCAAAGGGCTCATCCGCAAGTATTACAAAAAAGGCAGCGATGAAATCAACACACAAATATCTTACGAAGGGCATATCATCCACTGCCAGGAATCTTTTCATGGTCGTATTCCTTCTGAATATTTTATAGAAACTATTGAACCTTCCATAGTAGTTTCCATTACCTATGATGACCTGGAAAAAATATTCGGGCAGTCAATAAAAATGGAGCACCTGGGTCGTATGGTTATTACACATACAATGGTGCTAAAAGACAAATGGCGGATGCAACTGGTGAAATTGACGCCAAGAGAACGTTTCCTAAGTTTCGTAACAAAAAATCCTGAGCTGGTGCAACGGGTACCGCAGAAATTTTTAGCTTCTTATCTGAATATCAAGCCTGAAACATTCAGCCGCTTTAAACATTTGATAAGGAACCATCACCGGGCAACTGTTTCATAATTAACCCAACGCCACATCCAGGATCATCATAACAAGGAAGCCACCGATAAAACCAAGCACTGACCGGTCGGTGTATTGATCTCTTTGTGTTTCCGGTATCACTTCTTCCACCACTACAAAAATCATGGCACCTGCTGCAAAGGCTAATGCAAATGGAAGGATAGGCTGCATATAAATTACAGCCACAGCGCCGATAACACCTGCTATAGGCTCTACAATTGCAGAAAGTTGCCCATACCAGAAACTTTTTCGGCGGCTTACCCCATGTCTTCTGAGCGGCATGGCAACAGCAATTCCTTCAGGAAAATTTTGAATACCAATGCCAATTGCCAGCGCAATAGCACCTGAAACAGTTGCATCTTCCATACCAATGGCGGCAGCTCCAAAAAGGACTCCTACGGCAAGCCCTTCGGGAATATTGTGGAGGGTGATAGCCAGGATAAGCAGGGTTGTTTTATGCAATTTTGTTTTAACCCCTTCTGATTCTTCTACCCCAAAATTGATATGCAGGTGAGGTGTGAATTTATCCAGTACGAAAATGAACAATGCACCCAATAAAAATCCAACTGCAGCAGGCATCCAGCTCATACCCGGATACATTTTCTCAGACATCTCAATGGCAGGGTTTAGCAGTGACCAGAAACTGGCGGCTACCATTACCCCACCAGTAAAGCCAAGCATTGGATCCAGAACGCCACGACTGAGCGTTTTAAAAAAGAATACTAATGACGCACCCAGCGCTGTTACGAACCAGGTGAATGTAGTGGCAATAAGGGCTGCCCATACAGGGCCGGCTTCAATTAGAAATTTTTCAATTGTTTCCATATTACGGTGTTTGCACAAAAATGTTTTCTGCCAATTGTTTACTAATGGCAAATGCCGGGTGGCGGCCAATGCGTATTTCCATCGAGTTGTCAAAATCAAATCTCTTTTTTACTTCCAGTTTGGTGCCGATGGTGATTTTCTTATGTTCCAGCAACTCCAGTATTTCGCTTGACTGATCACTTACATTACTTACAATGGCAGTGGTATGAAATGGTAGTTCTGTAAGACAGATTTTTTTACTTATTTCTATTTTACCATCGGCATCCGGTATCGGGTCGCCATGCGGGTCAACCCGCGGAAAGCCAAGAAATTCATCGAGTTTGTCAATAAGCTTTTTGCTGCTGACATGTTCCAGGTGTTCTGCCACTTCGTGTACTTCATCCCATGTAAACTTTAATTTTTCGGCCAAAAAATATTCCCAGAGCCGGTGCCGGCGAATAATGCCCAGTGCTACTTTGCTCCCCTCACCGCTAAGCCGAAAACCCTGGTAAGGCTGGTAGTGCAGTAACTTTTTTACCTTTAGTTTCTTCATCATATCTGTAACAGAAGCAGGTTTTGTTTTTAATTCGTTGGCCAGTTCGTTGGTTGTTACCGTTCCGTCCTGCTGTTGCAGATGGAAAATCGCTTTAATATAATTTTCTTCACTGATTGAGTAATTCAGCATGACTAAAAATAATTTTAGACAAATCTAAAATATCGATTCTACACTACAAAATTTACTATTGACAGGAATCGGGGAATCGCTTACTTTCGGTACACTAATCATCGTGTATGCCTTTTTTTCGAAAAATTTTTATCCTGTTTGTTGCCGTTGCCATTATTGGCGGGTGCAAACAAAAAAAGAAGCCCTCTCTTTCCGGTGAAGAGCCGGTGGAGGTGTCTGACTTTATTGAATTCTTTCAGCCCGTAAAACTTACTTATCAGCTTTCCGACACTGTTTTACAGAAAAAAGAAAAAGACTCCTTGCTGATTAGTTATAAAATATTTACACAGTTTGTTCCTGATTCGGTGCTAAGTAAAGTATATGGCAAAGGAGTGAAACCGAAAATTTTTGCGTTGGGGAAAGCTGAAGTACCAAAGGGGGAATCATATCTTTTTGTAAAAACAGTTGCCAATGATAAAAAAAATATTTTTATTCTGAGTTTTGATAATAAGCAACAATTTACTGCGGCAATGGTTGCATTGCGGCCTGATAATAATAAAGCAACCCTGCAATCAGTTGGGATGGATAAGAAATATACTATCACTAAAATGGTAGTGTTGAAAAATGCCGACGGCAGCATGAGTGAAGGAAAAGATGTGTATGTACTGAATGCCGATGCAAAGAGTTTTATGCTCATTATGACAGATGCCCTGAATGATAAAGTAACCGAGTTGATCAATCCCATTGATACATTGCCGAGGAAAAGCAAACTGTCTGCAGATTATACAAACGGAAAAATGAACCTGGTTTCTGTAAGAGATGGCCGGAAGAGTGACCGCATTACTTTTTTCATCCATTTTGAAAAAAATAATGGTGAATGCACCGGCGAGTTGAAAGGTGAAGCCATGCTCAAATCATCATCAACAGCTGAGTACAGGGAAGATGGCGACCCATGTATATTAAAATTTATTTTTAGCCCGACCTCTGTTATACTTAAGGAACAGGAAGGCTGTGGTTCCCGCCGGGGATTGAATTGTGCTTTTGATGGAAGCTTTACCAGGAAGAAATATGTGAAGCCGGCAGCCAGTTCCAAATCAGCAGGTAAGAAATCCTGATTGTTCCCGGTAAACCAATTTTGCCTGAAAAGTTTTTCACCTGCCCTGTGGATAAGTAAGCCTGGAATTCAATGACTTAATTTATTTCAGGATTAAACTTTATCTTGCGGCTTCGTGTAAAAAGAACACATTATGAGTTTTACCAAATTTTCTGTCCCGTACCCTGTAGAAGATCGTTATGCAAAGCGAATAGCTTACTTCTCCATGGAATTTGCCACACATCAGCCACTCAAGATTTACAGTGGTGGCCTTGGCTTCCTTGCCGGTTCTCATTTGCGCAGCGCTTATGAGTTAAAGCAAAACCTTGTTGGCATTGGTATATTATGGAAGTATGGTTACTACGACCAGGAACGCCACCAGGATCAGACCCTGGATGTGGCCTGGAATGAAAAGCAATTCAGTTTCCTGGAAGATACCGGTATCAAATTCCAGATAACCATACATGAGCATCCTGTTTGGGTAAAAGTGCTCTATCTCAACCCTGAAACTTTTAAAACAGCGCCGCTGTTTTTATTGTCAACGGACGTTCCGGAGAACGATTATGTGTCGCAAACCATCACTCATCGTTTGTACGATGCCAATGTGGCAACCAAAGTGGCACAATTTATTTTGCTGGGCGTTGGTGGTGCCAAACTGATGGATATGCTGGGTTTTAATCCTGAACTTTATCACTTGAATGAAGCACATGGGTTGTCGGCTGCATTTTATCTCTACAATAAATTCAAGAACAATATTAATGAAGTAAAAAAGAGATTGGTTTTTACTACACATACCCCCGAAGAAGCGGGTAATGAGAAACATGATATTTATCTCTGCCATAAAATGAGTTATTTCTGCGGCCTTACGGTAGAGGAGGTTAAAAAATTGTATGGAAATGACAGCGACCAGTTTAACCATTCACTGGCTGCATTACGTTTTGCAAAGCTAGCCAACGGTGTTTCACAATTGCATGGCCATGTATCAAGGGCCATGTGGGAAAAGCATAAGGATATTTGCCCTATCATTTCTATTACGAATGCGCAGAACTGGCGGTACTGGGCCGATAAACAGCTATATAAGTTTATGGAGGCAGGTGATGATTATGGTATTGATGACCGAAAAAAATATTTAAAGAAAAGGGCTTTTGAAATTGTAGCTGACCAGACGGGGAAAATATTCAACCCCGACATTTTTACAATCGTTTGGGCAAGACGTTTCGCTGGTTATAAAAGAGCCGGAGTCCTTACAACCGATGAAGAACGATTTGACAGATTGATGAAGAACAGTAAATATCCAGTACAGATTATCTGGGCCGGCAAGCCTTACCCGGTTGATCATCCTGCCATCAGCGAATTTAACCAGCTGGTACATTTAAGCAAACAGTATAATAACATGGCAGTGCTTATCGGTTATGAATTGACCTTGTCAAAAAGGTTGAAACAGGCGGCTGATTGCTGGTTGAATAATCCGAGGGTGCCAAGAGAAGCGTCAGGTACCAGTGGCATGACAGCAGCGATGAATGGTGCCGTGAATTTTTCGACTGATGATGGATGGATACCGGAATTTATTAATCATGGGCATAATGGATTTGTAGTGCCGAAAGTTGATTATGCAAGCATGGCCACCCATGAACAGGATGAATATGATTTGAACAAATTGTATGAGATTTTGGAAAATGAAATCCTGCCATTATACTATTCTAATTATAATACATGGCGGCAGGTTGTGAAGAATGGTATGCAGGATGTCCGGTTTCAATTTGACAGCAACAGAATGGCGAATGAGTATTATGAGATGTTGTATAAGTGAGTGGTGAATAGTTAATAGTGAATGTAACCTTCTAGTTGAAACTGTTCAATAAGTCCTTCAGTTGTTTTTATGACAGATAAAAAGCAACCAATTTTTTTATTACCCCCTTCACCAAAGCATCCGGACAGGAGACTCCGCTGGTAATTAAAATTCTCACCTGTTCTTTTTTAGGAAGGTAATCAGTCGTCAGCAATTCTTCTTTGTATGAATATTGTAATGAAGAATTTTGTTGGCGGATAAAATCTTTTAAAAGCCTTTCCCCTGGTAATGCCGCCTGGATTCTTTTTCTTCTACGCAAACATTCCCAAATTTAACCAGGACATCCAATTGCAGCCATAAAATCACTATAATTTATTGGCTTACAATACCTGACTTGCACTTTTGAGACTTTGAAGTGTGTCGAAGTCAGGAAAGGCTGACTAAGCTCATAAATAATTAACTATGATGATTATAATTTCAGTTAATAACATTCAGGAATTTTAGATACAACCTATAGTAAAAATTAAGTTGTAAACAGGGGATGCCAAAAACTTTATAGAGCAGGCCATCACTTTAATTTGATCAATATGAGTAATACAAAAACCGCTCTTTTTACAGGGCAAAAAAACTACATTCAAAGGTTTTTTTTGATTGTATCAAAATTGAAGAATTTAGTAAAAACTAATCCTCATTTAAAAAAGACTTTAGTATTGTTACTGGCAGTTTTTATGGTATCAATGCAGCATCCGGCTTCAGGTCAATCAACTTCTGGCATGAGTCTGAAACTGGAATTACCGGGCTATTGGGCTCACCTCAGCTACATCGTTACAGGAGCGGAATTTGATAAACCAACGGGTTCAAACAGTGGCAATGTAGGAGGACGGCAATACACAGGTCAGCTTACGGGAAATGAATTGACTGTATCAGGTACTGCAGTCAGCGATAATGAATCGAGCGGACCGGGGTCCGGTGATTACTATGAGCTTGTTGTTTCCGTTACGGTAGGAAAAGAGAATAAAAAATATAATTATATTGCTCCAAAAGGCGAAAAGTTGAGCAAGCCATTCTTTCTGTCTGTGCCAATAGATCCTGGCGCCACATCAGGTAGTTTCACAATCAACCTGCTTGAACATAATGCAAAATGGGGTCAATATGGCTGGGTCGTTACAGGCAGTCTTTCAAGAAAACCCGTATCAAAACCTCCCCAGGTTAAGCCTAAGATTATTGAGCCGGTTATCCCTACGATTATTGTGCCGGTAACAAGAAGAAAAAACCCAGCCCGTTTTTCCAGGATGAACGGACAGGTCGAAATTCTTCGTGCAGGTGCGGGGCCAGATGGTTGGGTGTCAGCACAACTTGATGATATTTTGGATGTAGGGGATCGCATTAAAACCTCGGAAGACGCACATTGCACTATTGTCTTTGCCAATTGGACTACCTCTGTCATAAAAGAAGAATCAGAAGTCATAATCATAGAACCCCCTATGTATAGTAGGCCTGAGCATCAAATGTTAGGGTTGGTTATGGGTAATATTTGGATCAACGTAAAAAAAATGGTGAAAGATGGATCCATGGAGATTGATTTGAACCAGGCTGTAGCAGGCATCAAGGGAACCACCTTCGTGGCATCCACAACAAAAACTTCATCTACATTGAAAGTGATTGAGGGATTGGTTTCATTCAAATCAAAAGCAAATGGAAAAATTTTGATGGTGGGTAGCGGAGAGTCGGTTACTGCAAGCAAGACCGGGCTTTCGGCCAAGACGAGATTTGATGTCGCAGCAATTTCGAAAGAGTGGGACAATATTAGAAATCACCGAAATGCCGGGGTAAACGGCAAGGAATCGGTTGTTTTCAAATTGCAAAGTTTGGGAGGGGTAAGCGGGAACCCTTCCAGCAAGACGGTTTTCGATCTTTCCAGCCCAACACAAATAACCAGGATATTGACCTATCACTGGAATGGGGGACGGGGAGCCACCCCGGGAACTATTGGTTTAAGAAATGTGAAAACAGGCCAATTGCTCGGCACCTGGAATGCGATGGGAAATAATAGCAACCCGAACACCCCCGGCGAACCGTTGCCTAAAAGTTCCGGTACTGCCCCTTATTTGTACTGGACGGCACTCCCAAATATTACTGTGCCAGCCGGAAGATATGAGGTGGTTGATTCCGATCGTACAACCTGGTCAACTAATAGCGAGATGGGGAATATGGGCCTCACCTGGGTGTATGGTAAACAATAACCGGGGGATACACAAAGAGAACGGGCCATTTCAGTAACCGGCTTCAGTAGCGGGCGGTTGAATAATATCAGTAAGGCCACAAATAGTTCCTAAGGCTTGTAGTAGAGAATAGAGTCTTATTTATTGAAACTGCTCAATAAGTTCTTCAGTTGTTTTTATGACAGGATAAAAAGCAACCAATTTTTTTATCACTCCCTCCACCAATGCATCCGGGCAGGAAGCTCCGCTGGTGATTAAAATTCTTACCTGTTCTTTTTTAGGAAGATAATCAGTGGTTTTCAATTCCTTCTTTGTATGAATATTGTAATGGAGTATTTCTTTAGAAGATAAAATCTTTTCATCATTATTAATAAAATAAGTAGGTAGCTTTTCTTCGCATAGTTCAACCAAATGAGAAGTATTGGACGAATTATATCCACCAACAACAATAGCAAGGTCGGCTGCTGTTTCCAACATGCCGCTTACGGAGGTTTGATTATCGTTGGTAGCATAACAAAGCGTATCCCTGGTATCGGCAAAACTATCTTCGGATTGGTAAGTTTCTGTTACTACTTTTTTCAGGTAGTCAGCAATAGCCTGTGTGTCGCTGGCCAGCATGGTGGTTTGGTTTACTACACCTATTCGTTGCAGATCTTTTTTCACATCAAATCCTGCGGAATACTGATTTTTAAATGTTGTATAAAAGCCGGGTGCCTTTTTTTCCCCGGTTATGTATTTGGCCAATTCTTTTGCTTCCGCCATGTCTTTAATAATCACGGAAGGCGCCGCCCCGGCGGCGTGAGAAAAAGTAGCCCTTGTTTCTTCATGTGTGGGTTTGCCGTGAATAATAACAGTGTAATCTTTTTTAGCGATCGCTTCGCTGCGGTTCCAAACTTTCTCTACGAAAGGACAGGTGGTATTATATTTTTCCGTTTGAATACCGATGCGGTTTAATTTTTTTTCTATTTCCAGCGTGGTGCCAAAGGCAGGTATTAACACAATATCATCAGCAGTAATTTCTTCAAAAGGTATCAGTTGTTTGCCATAAGTATCCTGTAAAAATTCAATACCATGTGCCTGCAGGTCGGCATTCACCTGCGGGTTATGGATCATTTCACTGAGCAGAAAAATTCTTTTGCCGGGGTTATCTTCTACTGTTCTGAAAGCAATTTCAATGGCATTTTCTACACCATAGCAAAAACCAAAATGACGGGCTAAATAAATTTGTAAAGGCCCAAAGTCCAGCAGGGTGGGAGTGAAATCCTCCTTCATCCTGTCTTCTTCCTTCCGCTTTTTCTTGATAGCAGTAATAAGGGGACTACGATAAATGATAGGAACATCGAAGTTCTTCATGATGCAAATTTAGTAAAGTCTGTTATCTGCTTCCAACAATATAGCATTGAGTGGTGCGTTCAGGATATGGAAGCCCTAATTTAACTTAAACTACTTTTTATGAGAACACAATTTTTGATAGCAGCCTCGCTTTGTTTTATTACCCTGTTTTCTTCAGCACAACTAAATAACCCTCAAATAAGGATGCGTATTGGCGTTGCCAGATCTGTTGTATCATCCGGCATGTCGGATCTCAATTCAGCTTACAGGATCTATGACGATGGCTCTTTATCTTTATCATGGATAGGGTTTGAGTATGCAAAACCGATCTGGAAAAAAAGGAACATGAATTTGCTGCTGGGTGTTTTTTTTGATGAGCAATCCTATGCCGTCGGGATCAATTCGAATAGGTTTAGCCTGCAACCGCAGAGCAGCATCCTGAAGTCCTCTAATTCGTCTATTCGCCTTTATACCGGGCTTGAAAAAAGGATCGGCAAAAAAGAGCTTGAGAAACACAATGACTATTTTAGTTTTTTTGGAGGGCTGGGTATTTCATATAACGGACGTATGCAATCATCTGGTTGGTCGGGCAAGAACGTTGCTGACGGAACTACTACAGATGGCAAGCATTTTGAAGGCGTTTATGAAAATGGCCCGGTGCTAACGGGTTACTTTATGCAGGTTCACGATCGGGCAGCTAATTCAATTACACCGGATATTTTTGCTGGATTTCGCCGGAATATACACAATCAGAAAGGTAATAATACATTGGGAGTAGAATTGCTTATGAATTATGCGTTGATGACAAAGTTCTACCTGGATATGCCATACACTTTGGATGGTCAACCCGCCTCGGACAGGGTAAAAAACCGGGGGACCAATATTCAACTCAACTTGATCATACCGCTTAAGAATTTCAGGAAGAGGAAAGAAAAGTAATTTTTTTGTGAGATAGAAGGGTTTTGCACTGGCTTACCTGACCTGCATTTCTCTGACATTTTTTAATTACAGCCCAAAGTTGCCTTAATGGAGACTTCTGATTTTATCTTATTTTCACATCAAACAAGAAGTATGATTAAACTTTTGTTTACAGTTACAGCTTTTTCTTTCCTAATAAGTTGTAAAAATGAATCAAAACAAAAATCCGTTTCAATGGACAAGAACTCTGTATTTAAAACTCCTGATTGGGTTCACACTACTAATATCTATGAAGTAAATGTCCGGCAATATACTGTGGCCGGCACTTTTGATGCTTTTGCAAAGGAATTGCCGAGGCTGAAAGATATGGGAGTGAAAACACTCTGGTTTATGCCCATCACACCCATTGCACAAAAAAATATGAAAGGTTCGCTGGGCAGTTACTATGCCTGTTCCGATTATACCTCTATAAACCCTGAGTTTGGCACACTGGATGATTTCAAAAGTTTAGTAAAACAAGCACATGAAATGGGTTTTAAAGTTATCATCGACTGGGTGGCTAATCATACCGGGTGGGATCATGTATGGACAAAAGAACACCCGGAATACTTTTTAAAAGATTCTGTTACCGGTGATTTCAAAATTGCCTCTGGTATGGATGACATCATTGAGCTTGATTTTAAAAATCCTGCTTTGCGAAAAGCCATGACAGATGCCATGAAGTTTTGGGTAACTGATTGTGATATTGATGGTTTCCGTTGCGACCTTGCTTTTTGGGTAGAGCTTAATTTCTGGAAAGAAGCAAGAATGGAACTGGATGCAGTAAAACCTTTGTTCTGGCTGGGCGAGTTTGATGAACTGGAAAAGCCGGAATACGGAGAGGCTTTTGATGCCAGCTATACCTGGACATGGATGCACAAGACAGAAGATTTTTATAAGAAGCATGAACCATTAGATACACTCCTTACGGTATTGAAGAAATATGATGACCTTGGTGACAGTACAATGAGGGCATGGTTTACCAGCAACCATGATGAGAATAGCTGGAATGGTACGGAGTATGAAAAATATGGCGATATGGCAAAGGCTTTGGCTGTATTCAGCGCAACATGGAATGGTGTACCATTACTTTATTCAGGACAGGAGTTACCCGGTATGAAAAGAATAAAATTCTTTGATAAGGACACCATTGCATGGACCGGCACAAATATTTTATATGATTTTTATCAGACTTTATTGAACCTAAAGACAAATAATCCGGCTCTGCGTTGTGGTGATCCGGCAGTTCAAACATTTCGCATCAAAACCAGCAACCCTAAAAATGTATTTGCTTATCTCAGAAAGAATGGAAGTAAAGAAGTGCTGGTAGTGTTAAACCTTTCTGCGGAAAAGGATCTTCACTTTGATATAACAGACGAAAAAGTATCTGGTATTTTCAAAAATATATTCTCAGGTGCAGCGAATGATTTTACTGCTGAAAAGAGTTTTGAAATGCAGGGGTGGGAATATATTGTGTATGAAAAATAATATCGGTTGATACATATGTCATTAAAGTACGGAGCCGTTTCGCTTCATGCGGAACGGCTCCGTTAATATTCCTGATTCAATACCTAAGGCATATCTTCTAAATTCAGCGGATACCGGTAAATACCTTCGTAGCCGGGATACATACCTTCCAGTTGTATGCTTTCGCCTTTCAGGCTGGTTAAGGCCCGGCCCAGTTCCTCAATACTGGTAATATCTACGCCATTCACACTGGTAATGATGAAACCGGCTTCCATCCTCGTTTTACTGAATGTGCCGCCGGTTTTTATTTTCTTTACCAGCACTCCGCCCTCCAGCTCATATTTAAGTGCCGCCTTACTGTCTAATGTTTCTAAGTCGGCACCTAATTTTTCACCAACACTTGTTGAAGCCAGTTGGTCATAAGTACCAGTTTTAGCAGTCAATGTTGCAGCAGTGGTATACTCTTTCCCGTTTCTTTTATAGGTAACATTTATTTTTTCCCCTGCATTATGCGAAGAAATGGTTGCCTGCAGCTCTGTCCATGAATTGATAACAGCATCATTAATTTTGGTAATGATATCACCTTTTTGCAAACCGATAGTAGCAGCGGCACCATCTTTAGCCACTGAGCCAATGTGAGCACCATCGCCGGCGTCATATTTATCTTCTGCTACCTGTACTCCAAGGTATGGTTTTTTTACATCGCCATATTTGATCAGGTCGTTTACAATTTTTTTGGCAAGATTTACCGGAATGGCAAATGAATAACCGGCATAAGTTCCGGTAGGGGCATAGATGGCAGAGTTTATACCAATCAATTGTCCATCGGTACTTATTAATGCGCCACCGCTGTTTCCCTGGTTTACAGCAGCATCTGTCTGTATAAAAGATTCAATCGGTGTCTGACTTTGACGGCCATTGACGCCAATATTTCTTCCCTTAGCACTTACAATACCAGCCGTTACAGTTGTTTCTAAAGTAAGTGGATAGCCAATAGCAAGCACCCACTGGCCGAGTTTTACGTTATCTGAATTGCCATACAGTAAGAAAGGAAACCCGGTACCGTCAATTTTCAGTACGGCGATATCACTGCTGGGGTCTTTGCCAATCAGTCTTGCCTTGTAAACTTTTTTATTGCTGAGGGTAACAGTAATTTCATCTGCCACTCCCTGGCCACCGTCGGATACCACATGGTTGTTGGTAATTATATAGCCATCATCACTGATAATAACACCACTGCCGGATGCCCTTTGTTCGGGTTGTACTCTTGGTCCGAAACCGTTATTGAAAAACTCTTCAAACAAATCCTCCATACTGTTTCCCCTGTTGGTGCGGGGAAGCTGGTTGTTTACTTTTTTAGCAGCGATTTTTGTTTTGATATGAACAACAGCAGGCACAGCGGCATTAGCTGCTTTTGTAAAGTCAACCGGGTCACCTGCACCAGCGGCATTATCGAAATAGCCGGCATAGTTTACAGGAAGATTGCCATTGGCCGTTTGTACAAAACTTGATTTTTGGCCGGCAAATTTGCCATAAATCCACACACTGGCTACCGCTGAGGCAGCACTGATTCCGACGATCAGCAAAATTTGTTTCCATTTCATATTCTTCTCAGATTTTAAATTTTAATAATTGTTTTCAAAGTTCTTTCTTGTTCTGCAAAGTAACGATGCTTATTGTTTTTGTAATTGACCCCGTGGCAGTTTAACAAATCATTTACCAAGTCCTTCGTACTTCTTTTGACTCCTAAAAGTACTACGATTTACGGAAAAAGAAAGACCATTCTTCACGGACTTTTGCGTTTAGGTTTATAGACCTGACAGGAACTTCATCGTATCTGCTCCATCGGCATAATTGCTAATAGCAGGGCATTGCCCCTCGCCAAATCGGTTGAAGCTTTTGCCGGTAATACATTGCACATCTTGTTTTGCCGGCAATTTGCCGGTAAGTTCACTTTGGGTATTATAAAACTCATAATTCAACTGGCTGATAGGGGAGAAAATGGCCGCATCTTCTACCAGCAGAATGGAGCCATTGGTCATATAATATTTTTTATTCAGCAGGTGCAGGGCCAGGTTGTAATCAAAATTGTTTTTGTATTTGTGGTGGTCAGCGAGGTAATTATATTTTTTAAAAGCTTCCAGTAGCGGTACGAAGTCATATTCTTTTGGTACATAAATTTTTGTCACATTGCGGCAGCCTAACCCAAAATACAAATAGACATCATCAGCCAGTTTTTCCAGTTCCTCATTGGTTTCTTCACCAGTAAGCACAGCAACGGATGTTCTGTTGCGGCGAATAACATGCGGGTATCTTCCAAAATAATAATCAAAATAACGGGAAGAATTATTGCTTCCAGTGGCGATATAGGCATTACATCCTTTCAGCATTTCTGAAAATTCTATCATGGGCTTAACTGCTTCATCCCATTCTACTAATTTTTCTACCAGGTGCTTAATCAGTACCTGGTCTTTAGATGAGGGCTTGATAACAGCCTTATGTCCGCTTATGAAAACACAAAGAAAATCATGAAAGCCAACCAGGGGGATATTGCCAGCCATTACAATTCCCACTATTTTTGGGTTTTTTGTTACATGGGTCAATTCATACTTTTTAGCCCAATTTTCCAGTATATTTTTTTGTAAAAAAGACCGGGCAATGTTTTGAGTAGCCAGGTCAGTAAATTCGGGAATAAACCATCCATTTTCATAGCCAGCCTTTTCTTTAGCAGTTAACCATTCGGGGCTTCCTGATAAAATATATTCCCCCAGCCGGGCTAATAAGTCAATACGGTATTGTAAATTCATTTGCAGTAATTAAATTTGCAGCAAAAGTAATTCTCAACACGTTAATTTAAATTATTATGGCAATCAAGATCACAGAAGAATGTATCAACTGCGGGGCTTGTGAACCCGAATGTCCCAATAACGCTATTTATGAAGGCGGCGTGGAGTGGGCTGTTTCCGATGGCACTTCCGTAAAAGGTGCTTTTACCCTGCTGGATGGTACGGTAGTGGATGCTGACCAGAAAAATGCACCTGTAGCCGTGGATATATACTACATCACCCCTAATAAATGTACTGAATGCCAGGGCTTTCATGAAGAGCCGCAATGTGCAGCTGTTTGCCCGGTTGACTGTTGTGTTCCTGATGAAATGTACCAGGAAACAGTGGATCAGTTGGCAGAAAAAAAGGGCAAACTGCATATTTAGCCTTGCAGGTGCTGTGCATAAAATTTGAGGTAGTACAGGTGCAATCCGAAACATTTTTTTGTACCTTACAAACATATTTCGATATGCAAAGCAGTGAGAGCTGCCGAAAGAGTGGCGGGTGATATTTCCCGTCGTAAAAAGGTGAAGGAGAAACGGCCTTCACCTTTATTATATCCCCAAAGGAAGAAATAAGTCAGTTTTAGCATTCTAAATTTCCAACAAACGTTTTTTTCCTCAATATTTGCACTGCAAACCCACTACACTACAACAATGAAGAAGAATATAGCTCTTGTGACCGGCGGTTTTTCAGGCGAGGCGGTAATATCTTATAAAAGTGCTGTTACAATTGATAATAACCTTGACAGGAATCTTTTCAACGTCTATAAAATCGATATCAATCTTCACGGTTGGTTTTATGAACTGACTGACGGCAGAAAAGTTGAGATTGACAAGAACGATTTTTCCCTCCAGATAGATAATCAAAAAATTATTTTTGATGCGGTTTTTATAGGTATGCACGGCACACCGGGTGAAGATGGAAAACTGCAGGGCTATTTTGATACCTTAAAAATTCCTTACACCGGGTGTGATGCGGCTACTTCAGCTATCACTTTTAATAAAAGATATGCGGTGGCAGTGGCAGGTATGGCTGGTATTGGGGTGGCAAAATCTGTTGTCCTGATAAAAAATGATTTTGCTAACCCTGATGAAATTTCGAGGATACTAAATTTCCCTGTTTTTATCAAGCCGAATAATGGTGGTTCCAGTATCGGCATGTCGAAAGTGGATATCCCATCAGGCGAATTAGGCCTGGCCATCGAAAAAGCATTTAAAGAAGACGACCAGGTTTTAGTGGAAGAGATGATTAAAGGAAGGGAATTTACCGTTGGTGTTTTCAAAACAAAAGGAAATATAATTGTGCTGCCACTTACAGAAGTAAGGGCTCATGACGATAAGGCATTTTTTGATTTTGAAGCCAAGTACCAGGGCAAGTCAACAGAAACTACACCTGCTGTTGTAGATGAAGTGATTGCAGATAAAATAAGAGCAGCAGCAAAAAAAGTGTACACCGTTTTCAATTGCAGGGGTGTAGTGCGGATTGATTTTATTTATAACGAAGAAGAAGGCCGGCCGTATATGCTGGAAGTAAATACTGTTCCGGGACAGAGTGAGGCCAGCATCATACCGCAGCAGGTAAAATCAATGGGCTGGAGCCTGAAAGAATTTTATACTAAATTGACCAGGGAGTGTTTCAATGAATAAATGTTGAGGCAGATAGATAATTAATAACTAAACGAATGTTTAAATTCATCACACACCGTCCTTTATGGATCAATATCCTCGCAGGTATTGTACTTGCACTGGGGGTTTTCGCTGTGATCCTTCTTTCATTGGGCTGGTTTACCGGTCATGGGGAAGCTGGAACAGTGCCCTCTGTAACAGGTAAAAATTATGAAGATGCAAAAAAAATACTGAAGAAGGCAGGGTTTGATGTGGAAATACAGGACTCTATTTATGTTGACACAGCAAAGCCGATGACAGTTATTAAACAATTACCTGACGGGGAGGAAGTGGTGAAATCGAACAGGACTGTTTATCTCATTATCAGCAGGGCTGTACCGCCTTTAGTAGAAATGCCCAACCTTGTGGGTTATAGTTTCCGCAATGCTGAAATGGTATTGAAGAATATGGATTTGAGGATAGGAGACACTACTTTTAAACCGGATTTTGCAAAAAATGCAATACTGGAACAGCACTATAACGGATCAGTTGTTGCTCCCGGAACGAAAATCCGGAAAGGCAGCATTATTTCTTTGGTATTAGGTGACGGAGTTGGAAAACGGGAGTTTACAGTGCCTGTTATTACCGGGATGCAGTTTTGCAAAGCAAGGGATATCCTGGAAGCAAATGGGATTGTTATAGGGGCCATCATAGCCGATGAAAATGTTTCAGACACCTGCAGTGCATGGATATCCAAGCAAAACCCGGAACGGTTTGACGATGAAAAGAAGGTTCAGCATATCCGGTCAGGGCAAACAATAGATGTGTGGTTGCAATTGGATAAACCGGTCAAAGATACTATTGATAGCCTTTACCAATAGAGTAATTACTGATGCAGAATATTACAGTTGAAGAATTGAAAAACAGGATGGATGCCGGCGAAAAATTGAACATCATTGATGTAAGGGAGCCTTATGAATATGCTGAATTTAATATTGGCGGTAAATTAATTCCGCTTGGCAAAATTCAGACCATGCAGGTTGATGAGATAGAGTATTTAAAAGAAGAAGAAGTGATTGTTCATTGTCGTAGTGGCATACGTAGTATTCAGGCATGTTTATTCTTAGATGCTTTAGGATTCAAAAGCACAAAAAACCTTGCGGGTGGCATGCTGGATTGGCAGGAGAAATTCGGAAGCCAGAAGGGGCATACTCCTGACAAGTAACTTATAATCTTATATTCAGGCCAATCATAAAATTCGTTCCCGCCATCGGGAAATAATAATTTTCTGTCACTGTTGCCCCACCGGCAAAATAACTGAATGTATAACCATTCGGTTCATATTTTCTGCCGAAAACATTATTTACCTGGGCAATGATGTTTACTTCTTTCGGTGATTTTTTTTTTATAGCATAGATGGCCCTTATATCCTGCACAAAGAATGAACTAAGCGAACGGCTGTTATTTTCTGTATTATCTAAATATTGCTTACTAACATATTTACTCAGCAAATTCAGTTCTGCATTTTTGACGGGTAAGAAATTAATACTTCCTCCTCCAACCACAGCAGGGGAAAAGGCAATACCGGCTGATTGATAATTATTGGTTTTCTGTCCGCCATTATCATAATCGTCAATGTATTCTGTAAAATTTTTCACTATGTTTTTACTGAAAGCCAGGTTGGCTGTTGCGTTCACCCATGAGTTAAATTTAATACCACCCTGCAATTCTATTCCTGCCCGGTAACTTTCAGGAATATTAGTTCTGGCATAGGCCCCCACATCATTAATTTTTCCGGTCAACACTAATTGGTTCTTATAGTTCATGTAATAAAAAGTGGCTGACCAGTTGTGTTTGTTTTTTACTTTTTCAATACCGAGCTCAACGTCATACAGTCTTTCAGGTTTAGGTTGCAGAGCTGCCTCAAAATCATCCCGGTTTGGTTCTTTATTCGCCACACTGAAGGAAAAATAACCTTTCCAGCCGCTTTTATTATAAGTGATGCCTGCTTTGGGGTTGAAGAAATTAAATTTACTTTTTACGGGTAAAGTTGGATTGTCCCGGAAACCCTCCGTAGCATAATTAATATGGCGGTATTGCAAATCAATGAACCAATTCCAATTGACGGAGAGTTGTGTTTGTTCTTTCAGGTAAATATTAAAATCTGTTTTCAGGGCATCAAGATCGTACCAATTTTTTATGGCTGTCAATCCATAAGCTGCCCAAACTATTTTTCCAAAATGCAATCCATCATATCTTGTATAGCCTCCACCCAAGGTCGCTTGTGTTTTATTGTGTTTGAATTGCAGGGAAAAAATATTTCCGTAAAAATCATTATCTAACCAAAGTTGCCTTATCATATCCGATTTTGTAATGGGCGCCCCGGATGAAAGCGGATCGGACATACTGTATTTTGAATATTTCTGATCAGCCTTGTATTGCTCGTAATAGCCTTTGCCTTTTGTAAGAAATAGGGCAGCATTAAAATTGATTCGTTTGCCAATTAAGTGGTTAAAAAATAACTGGTAATGGGTCTGGGTATAATTATCCGTTTCATTGGCATACGGCTCAACGGGCCTTTCTGTTCCTGCATAGTTCACCTTTCTGTTCCCGGCTTTTACATCTGTTTCGGAAATGCCATACCATGCCTGGTAAGTTTTTTCTTTGCCGGAGAAAACATTCAATCTTAGGGAAGCTTTTTTGCTTAAGTATGCACTTGAGAAATGAAAAGATTTAAGATTGCTTGTTGCCCTGTCAATAAAGCCATCGCTGCTTATACGGGAGAGGCGAATATCTGTTGTAAATCCATTGACCAAACCTGTTCCTGCTTTTATCGTATTCTTTAAGGTGTTGAATGAACCAAAACTGTTATTGAATTCAGCGTAAGCATCTTTATATACTTCATTGGTACTAAAATTAATGCTGCCCCCGAACGCACCTGCACCGTTGGATGATGTGCCAACACCACGTAGCACCTGGATGCTTCCTGTTGATGAACTAAAATCTGGCAGGTCAACAAAAAATGTTCCCTGGTTTTCAGCATCGTTATAAGGGATGCCATTCAGTGTCACATTAATTCTTGTTGCGTCGGTGCCCCGGATACGGATACCTGTGTAACCAATACCATTGCCGGCATCAGAGTTTATCACTACTGATGGTGTTTGATTCAGCAGGAAAGGAATGTCCTGCCCGAGGTTGGTTTTGGAAATTTCTTTTTTGGAAATATTGGTTTTTGTAAAAGGTGAATTTTCACCAGCCCTGACTGCCCTTACTTCCACCGGCGACAGGAAGTAAAAACTGTCTGATATTGCTGGCTTTTCTTCCTGTAATGGCAGGACAAGTTGCGAAAACGATGCGAAACTTGCAGCAGAAAAATAACCAAGCATAATAATCCTCTTCATTTTTTTAATTTTAAACGACCTGCCTGCCGTCAGGCAGGTTAAAAAATAAGAGGGAAATGCTGTGAGATAAGGTAACTGATGAAATCCTTCCCTACGCAGGCATTACCCTGACCAGGTTTACGGGTTTGATCTCAGATTGATACTGAACTTGCCGAAGTATCCTTCGCCAGGCTCAGGGCCAAACACCCCGGGAACGCTGTAAACTAAAGCCTTTTAAATCAAAGGCGAGAACTGATGCAAAAGTAGGAAGAAAATATCCTTCGAAAGGAGGTAATTTTTTATACTATCCTGCTGTACAGCCTCGCCATAATTTTAAAAAAATTATTTATACTGCCTTGTATTTTTTTATTTGAACAACAGCTTGTATTCAACTCTGATTTTTGTTTGGAAAGTAACCTTCATACGGCTACCTTTGCACCGCGAAGTAGAGCAGCGGTAGCTCGTTGGGCTCATAACCCAAAGGTCGGGAGTTCGAACCTCCCCTTCGCAACAAAGGAAAGAGCCAAACCCGGGTTTGGCTCTTTCAATTTTCCGAAACAGTTGTACTTTCAACTGGCAAGGACTGACTACCTTCTCCCTTCTTGCCGGCTGAAGTGTGCACCTTCAGGTATTAATAACAATGAAATCAGGTTTTGTAAACATATTTGGGAGGCCCAATGCAGGCAAAAGCACATTATTAAATGCGTTGATAGGTGAGAAACTGGCAATTGTGTCGCCGAAGGTGCAAACAACCCGCCATCGCATTAAAGGCATATTAACGGAAAAAGAATACCAGGTAATTTTTTCTGACACCCCCGGCATCATTGAGCCGAAATACAAACTGCATGAAAAAATGATGCAGGCTGTAAAGAGTGCACTTGAAGATGCAGATGTGGCCATGTTGCTGGTGGATGTTAAAGAAAAATGGGATGAATGCGATACCATATTTACTGCACTGAAATTGAAAGTGCCTGCTGTTGTAGTGTTAAATAAAATTGACCTTGCCAGTGAATCAACAATAAAAGAAGCTGTTGATTTCTTTTCTGCAAAACCCTATTGTAGAAAAGTAATTACTATTTCAGCTTTATCAGGAATTAATAAAAAAAAACTGGTTAATGCCTTGTTGGAATTTTTACCGGAAGGTGAGCCTTTTTATGAGGGGGATGACATTACCGACCTTAATACCCGTTTTTTTGTAAGTGAATTGATCAGGGAAAAAATTTACGGGCTGGCACATGACGAAATACCTTATCATACTGCCGTATTAGTGAGGGAGTATAAAGAAAAGGCAACGCTGGTAAAAATTGTGGCGGATATTATCGTTCACCGTGAAACACAAAAAGCTATCCTGATAGGGGATAAGGGCTCAATGATAAAAAAGATAGGAACGGAAGCAAGAAAAGATATAGAAGCATTTATTCAGCAAAAAGTATTTTTAGAATTATTTGTAAAAGTGAAACCGAAATGGAGAGAGAATGAGATGCAATTAAAAGAGTACGGGTATTAACGCAGTTCATCGTTCGTAGTTGATTGACCGAACCTGCTTCCCATTAACAATGAACTATCAACAAATATTATGTCATTTACAGTAGCAATAGTAGGAAGACCGAATGTGGGAAAGAGTACACTCTTTAATCGTTTGCTGGAACAGCGCAAAGCCATCGTAGATGATATCAGCGGTGTTACCAGGGACAGGCAGTATGGAGTTACTGATTGGAACGGTAAAACTTTCAACGTAATTGACACAGGCGGTTTTGTGGCAGGCAGCCAGGATGTGTTTGAAAAGGAAATTGCAAAACAGGTGCTGGTGGCCCTGGAAGAAGCTAATGCAATTATTTTTATGGTAGATGCTGCTACTGGCATGACAGACCTTGATGATTCAATGGCCGGTTTGTTGCGCCGCAGCACTAAGCCGGTTTTTTTGACGGTAAACAAAGTAGATACCAATGAAAGATTACTGGAGGCTTCTGAATTCTATAGTCTTGGGTTTGAACACATTTACTTTATAGCTGCGGCCAGTGGTAGTGGCACCGGCGAATTGCTGGATGCAGTTGCTGAGCTGATAACTGAAGATGCATCAAATGAAACAAAAGAAATAGATGCACTGCCTAAGATTGCCATCATCGGTCAGCCAAACACCGGCAAATCATCTTTGTTGAATGCGCTGATAGGCGAGGAGAGGACTATTGTAAGTGATATTGCCGGCACTACCCGTGATACTATTCACACTCATTACAACCTTTTTCAAAAAGAGTTTGTTTTAATTGACACAGCAGGCATTCGGCGCAAAGCCAAAGTACATGAAGACCTGGAATTCTATTCTGTCATCCGGGCCATTAAGGCTGTGGATGAAGCAGATGTTTGTTTGTTAGTGTTGGATGCAGAGAAAGGTATTGCCGCACAAGATCTGAACATTTTTAGCCTGGCGGTTAAAAAGGGAAAAGGCATAGTGGTGCTTGTAAATAAATGGGATCTGATGACGAAAGAAACAAATACCGCCAAAGAGTATGAAACTGAATTGAAAAAGAAGTTTGCCCCATTCAATGATGTGCCCATCCTATTTGTATCTGCCAAGGAGAAAACAAGGATATTTAAAGCTATTGAAATAGCATTGGAAGTATATGATAACCGGCAACAAAAAATACCTACATCAAAGTTGAATGATATTATGCTGAAAGCTATTCAATCTTATCATCCACCGGTAGTGAGGGGCAATCCCATTAAAATAAAATTCATTACCCAATTACCAACCGCTGTTCCGTCTTTTGCATTTTTCTGCAACTTCCCGGATGACATTAAACAGCCGTATAAAAATTACCTGGAAAACCAGCTCAGGCAGAATTTTAACCTGACCGGGATTCCCATCCGCATTTTTTTTCGAAAAAAATAAACTATTGAAAATTCGCCGGAGTTATTTTTTTGTAAATTGCTGTACAATATTTTCTGACCGGCTGCGAAATTTGAGGGCATCCTCCTTTTGTGTATTGATAAAACTGTTGTCTTCCAGTTTGCCGAGAACTTTTTCCATTTCCTTTTCTGTTTCATACACCATCCTCCGGAAGGGATTGCTGTAATCTTTCGCCCTTGATTCATAAATACCTTTTACCATCCATTCTCTGGTAACCACTGCTTGTTGCAGCAGGCTGATAAAAATCTTTTTAGTAAACTTTGTTGGACTTAGTTTCAGCACTTCCAGTAATGAAGCAAAAGCATGCCGGGATTTTTCGGTATGATACAGGGAACTTTTTTTATAGTAGAATTCATGGATTTCATCCCAACTGTTAATTTTACCCGAACAAATATTTTGAATCAGTGAACTGACGGCTGCTTCCGGCATCAGCTGGCCACCAATATTTTTCCATTGATTACGGGTAGGTGCAACAGGCAAAGATTGAAGAAGTTTTTGCCAGGATAGAATATTTCTTTGCTCAATCAACTGAATCAGTTGAACCGTACCATGATAAATAATCAATTCTTTAAAAAGACCGTAAGCTTCAACTACTTTTACCAGTTGCACTTTACGTTGACTATTTTCAAATCCCTCAGCCAGTATTTCCAGTTTGGCTACTGATATTGCATCGTTTTCCAGCAATTCTTCCCCTGTTTTTACCAGGTCTTTATCTACAATTGTTTTATTGTTCTTTTTTGCCCAGGCTTTTGCAGTAGCTCTTTTAAGTAATGCTAATGCAGTAAACATTTCATTTACACTATCCGGTGCCAGGAAGTCATATTCTACCTGCTGTGATTTATCTGCCCTTTTATCACGGCTCACATATTTTCCCGCATTGCGGGAAAGAGCATACATATTATACATGAACCAGTAACCGGGCATCACTGTCAGTTTATTGCTGCTTACCTCATTGCTGATTAAAGAGAATGGGATGGGGATGTTGAGTTCTGCCGGAAAATCACCTTTGGCTATTATGGTAAAGGAGGCAAACTTTGAATTATGCTTCAGGCTTACACATAAACCCGGCCAGAAGCCGCGGCCTGCAATGATTTCACCATCGGCGCCCCTTGAATTATGATTGGAGCCAATAGTAGCTCCGGCGGCCATATTACTTTGCCCTTGCACTGTGGCTGCACATAAGAATGAATTATTATGGTGCTGTTCGTGGGCGGGGAAGATAAGTGAATTCAATACTTCGCAGCAGGAAATTGTGGAGTTATCTCCGAGATACGAGTTAATTAATCTTGCCCCGTATTTCAATTGTGAATTGGAACCCATCATAAAACGAACTGCTTTCACACCATAAAATATCCGGCAGCCAAAACCCACAATCCCATTCACCAGTTCACAGCCTTCACCAATCTGTGATTTTGCAGCCTGTTCTGAGTTAATAGTAAGGTTTTTCAGTTTATTGGCCCCTTTAATATATGCATCACTGCCAATCCATACGTCTTTAATGATACCACAGTTTTTAATAACTGTTCTGTCACCTATTTTTCCGTAATAACCTCTTTGTGTATCAAATCGGTTGTCAGTAAATTCTTTGAACTTTTGCAGCAGCTTCTCATTATCCCTGTATTTCGACCATAGCCATGCATCGCTTGCCAGCATCCCATTGAATGGGAGTACACTGCGGCCCGCATTTTCATTGCATATCTCCATCCAGATACGCACAGATTCCTTTTCCCCTTTTTTTAATACCCCATTGCCAAACTTGGAGTGGTCAGTTGTTGCCAGTTCATTAATATTTACCAGTATAACTTCATTGCCGGTAATATAATGGCTCATGAAGTTGACATTATCAATAACTACATTATCGCCAATATCACAACTGATGATAGTGCTGTTGTATAACCCGACAGGCATACGCAGATTATTAAACTCAACGAAATACGGCTCCAGCTTGCCGATGCGAACCAAACCGTAGAAAGCACAGTTCTTTACCAGGCTGGGATTGAAAGCATCTGCTACCAGTACTTTCTCCCAGTTGTCAGAACTATTGGCATTGTGTTCAAGTATTTTTATTTCTGCAGCAGAAAGTTTTCTGTATTTTATACCACTTCGGTTCTGGATATTGCGGAGATGATATTCGTTCTTTCCTTTTGGGATAAACTCTTTTGGAATGAAATCGTATCCAAGCGCAGCAATTGGTTTTTTGGTAATGTGGTTCATAGAAGTTTATTCGACCGTAACGGATTTTGCCAGGTTTCTCGGCTTATCTACATCACATCCTTTGGCTACGCCGATATAGTAGGCCAGCAATTGTAATGGGATCACACTCAGCATAGGTGCCAGGATCTCATCAGCTTCGGGTATAACCATCACATCATCAGAAAGCTCCCGTGAAATTTCATCCCCTTCAGTAATAACGGAAATTACTTTTCCCTTCCGGGCTTTTATCTCCTGCATATTGCTCACTACTTTTTGATGATAAGCGTCTTTTGTAGCAACAAATACAACAGGTAAATTTTCATCCACTAATGCAATTGGGCCATGTTTCATTTCTGCGGCCGGATAACCTTCGGCATGGATGTATGAGATCTCTTTCAGCTTTAATGCACCTTCCAGGGCAACTGGGAAATTATATCCACGGCCGAGATAAAGGAAGTCGTTTGCATCTTTATATTTTTCAGCAAGTTCTTTGATGTTATCACTGTGTTTTAATGTCCATGCAGCTTTCTCCGGTATCTGTTCCAGCTCTTGCAACAGGTTCCTATAGCGTTCTTCTGAAATTGTTCCCCTGATATATCCAATCTTGAGGGCAATCATGGTGAGTACTGCCAGTTGTGCGGTAAATGCTTTTGTACTTGCTACACCAATCTCTGGTCCGGCATGGGTATAAGCTCCGCCATGGCTTGTTCTGGCAATGGATGAGCCAACAACATTTACAACACCAAGAATTATTGCACCTTTCTCTTTTGCATTTTCAATCGCCACCAGGGTATCGGCAGTTTCCCCGCTTTGAGAAATGGCAATGATCATATCGCCTTTATTAATGACAGGGTTTCTATATCGGAATTCTGAGGCATATTCTACCTCGACATTAATGCGGCAGAGTTCTTCAAAAATATATTCTGCCACCAGGCCGGCATGCCAGCTGGTACCGCAGGCAACCATGACGATACGGTTGGCGGTCATTATTTCTTCAGCATATTGCTGGATACCACTCATCGTGATGGTGCCTTCGGTTGCATCTAATCTCCCTCTCAGGCAATCATAAATGGTTTGGGGCTGTTCAAAAATTTCTTTCAGCATGAAATGTTCATAACCACCTTTCTCAATGGCGGCCAGTTCTATATCTAATTTTTGAACGTAGGGAGTAATCTTTTCATTACCCAGGTTTTTTAAAACCAGTTCATCGGGTTTTATAATGGCCAGTTCATAATCATTTACATAAACTACTTCTTTAGTGTATTCGAGCATGGGTGAGGCGTCGGAACCGAGAAAATGTTCTCCTTTGCCAATACCTATTACCAACGGGCTTCCTTTTCTGGCGGCAATGATGGTATCAGGTTTGTCTTCATCAAGTAAAAGTATAACATAAGCACCGGTTACCCTTTTTAGCGCTACTCTTACAGCTTCTTCCAGGTCACACTGATTATTTTCTTTGATTTCTTCAATAAAATTCAGCAACACTTCTGTGTCTGTATCGCTGGTGAAAGTGTAACCCTTATTGGTAAGCTCCTTTTTAAGCTGCGAATAGTTTTCAATAATTCCATTATGAATCATAGCCAGCTTACCGCTTGAAGATCGGTGGGGATGGGCATTGCGGTCACTTGGTTCGCCATGGGTAGCCCAGCGGGTATGGCCGATCCCAACATGGGCATGAAGGTCTTTGCCAACAATGTTTTCTTCCAGTTCGGCCACCTTCCCTTTTTTCTTGTAAACTTTCAGGCCACTGCCGTTTTGCAGTGCAACCCCGGTACTGTCGTAGCCCCGGTACTCCAAACGCTTTAGTCCTTTAATAATGATAGGGTACGCTTCCCTGTGGCCTGTATATCCAACAATTCCACACATGGTGTTTTTAATTTATTGGTAAAGGTATTGATTTCAGGACAGGCAAACGGATGTGCAATAGTAAAACCTAAAATCTGAAAAATAATGAGCAAGTCCCAATAGCCGGATGGGAAGTATGCATGAATGGGGGCGGTTTTATTGTAAAGAAATATGCGTACTTCGTACTTTGTAAATTGTATTTGTCATGGTTCTTCCGTTTTTGTTTGTTGCCCCGTCTTCTTATATGGGCAGGGGTGTTTTTAGTTCGGAAAATATAGCCCCCGGAATGGTGGTAGAAGTAGCGCCGGTAATAGTAATGAGCCTTGAGGAAAAAAAGCTGCTCGACCAGACCCTGCTGCATGATTATATTTTTGAATGGGGCGAAGAGAAAGCGCAGTGCTGCATGGCTCTCGGCTATGTACCTGTTTATAACCATTCTTACCAGAGTAATTGTGAGTACGAAATGGATTTTGAAGAGCAACGGATAAGCATAAAAGCTGTACACTTTATAAAAGCAGGGGAGGAACTGTTTATTAATTATAATGGCGACTGGAATGATAACACCCCTCTTTGGTTTGATGCAAAATAAAACACCGTCCCAAATTCTGGCCAAAGCCGAAGGAAGCGGGACGGTGTCGAATATGTTGTGCGGGGTAATTATTGAAAACGAACCTGGCCCCTGATTTCTCCACCGGGGTAAGTGGCTGTGTGGATGTTTACATAATAAACTCCATTCAGGATATCATCTTCTTTTACAGCCACTCCGTCAGCCAATAATGTTCCCTGGTATGATCCGCAGGAAGTAATGGTTGTGGTGGGGCACCTTACTATGTTGGCGGTAGTAAATGATTGTACTACACCGGCTGGAAAACCTGATGGAGCCAGGCCATGAATGTGCATAGCAGATACAGCCCCGGTTAATCCGGACCAATTTATAGTATAAGTTAATATCCGGGTTTCTTTAGTGTAGAAAACATCCATTGTGCCAAGAGCTGTAGTAGGGTTGGCAGGAGTTTCCTGGGCGCCACTAAGAACGATACCTTTTTTCTCGTAATCAGTGGTTTTTTTCTTCTCAGCATTTTTTTCGCAGGAAGTAATACCAAATACGAAAACAAAAAACAGTGATGATAAAGCAGTTAGTTTAATCAATTTCATGATTGCAGTATTTGCAGTAAAAATAAGAAGTTTTTTGGATTGACAATATTTTTAAAATGGGGGCTAAAATACTGTGGGTAAACTGTTTATTTTGAAGTTTTAAGAGCCCCGCCAAGAGAAGGAGGGAGAAAAAGAAGAATACATGGAGAGATACTTCTTTCGATGTACTTATTTCAGCCTGTTTTTAATTTCCTGAAGCTTCAGCAATGCTTCCACGGGGGTAAGGCGGTTGATGTCAAAGCCTTCAAGCAGTTTTCGTATTTCATCAAAAGTTTCGGTATGGGCATCAAAGATGGAAAGTTGCATTTTGGGAGCCGTTATTCCCTTTATCCTATCATCCATGCTGCCGGTCTTACCATTTTCATGGATGCTTTCCAGATGTTTAAGGATTTCATTGGCACGGTTGATCAATGAAGGGGGCATACCAGCCATCTTGGCCACATGAATACCAAAACTGTGGGTACTTCCCCCCCTTGCCAGTTTTCGTAAGAAGATGATTTTATTACCCACTTCTTTATTGGTGACATGAAAATTCCTGGCTCTTGGGAATTTCTCTTCCAGCTCATTCAGTTCATGATAGTGTGTGGCAAATAAAGTTTTAGGCTGATGCGGCGAATTATGCAAATGCTCTGCAATACTCCAGGCAATGGAAATGCCATCATAAGTAGAAGTGCCTCTTCCAATTTCATCCAGCAAAATCAAGCTTTGGTCAGTAATGTTATTAATGATAGAAGCCGTCTCATTCATTTCTACCATAAATGTGGATTCGCCGCCACTGAGATTATCTGATGCGCCAACCCTGGTGAATATTTTATCAGTCAAAGAAATTTTTGCTTCCACCGCCGGAATAAAAGAACCGGTATGCGCCATTAATGTAATAAGAGCTGTTTGCCGGAGCAAAGCAGATTTACCACTCATATTCGGCCCGGTAAGAATGATTAACTGCTGGTCGGTTTTATTTAATTCCAGGTCATTGCTGATATAAGATTCCCCAACCGGCAGGTTTCTTTCTATAACCGGGTGGCGGCCTTCTTTGATAATGAGTTCGTCGCCGGCATGCAGCTGTGGCTTTTTATACTGGTATTGAATAGCATTGCTTGCATAGCAACAAAGACAATCCTGTATTGCTAACAAATTACCGTTTATCTGAACAGGGGCCAGGTAGTCACCCAATTCGTTTAGCAATGCTTCAAACAATTCTAATTCTATTTTTAAAATCTTTTCTTCAGCCCCGGTTATTTTTTCCTCGTATTCTTTTAGTTCGGGGGTAATGTATCGTTCCGCATTAGCCAGTGTTTGCTTCCGCATCCATTCCGGCGGCACTTTGTTCTTTTGTGCATTGGTTACTTCCAAATAATAACCAAACACATTATTAAAACCAATTTTTAGTGAACCGATGCCGGTACGTTCTGCTTCTTTTTGTTGCAGTTGGGCTAAGTATTCCTTTCCACTGTGAGATATTTTGCGCAGTTCGTCAAGCTCACTGCTGACATTACTGTTCATCATACCACCTTTAGCTGCTAAGGCAGGCGGGGTGTCAACGATTTCTTTAAATATTTTATCAGCGATATAAGGGCAGGGGTTTAGTGCATCTCCGAGGCGTTTTAAATATTCATTAGAAGATGTTAGACAAAGTTGCTTCACTGCTTCCACCTGTTTCAATCCCCTTGCGAGTTGCAGCACTTCTCTCGGATTGATTTTCTTCATCGGTATTTTAGAAACCAATCGTTCTATATCACCAGACTGCCTGATGTGCTGGCTGATTTTATTTCTGAAATCAGTTTCTTTAATCAGGAATTCAACCGTATCTAAGCGTTCATTTATTTTATGAATATCTTTTAAAGGAAAAACAATCCAGCGTTTCAATAATCTTGCCCCCATCGGCGAAACGGTATTATCCAGCACACTTAATAAAGTATGATTGCCTTCCGAATTGCCATAGACTAATTCTAAATTCCTGATAGTGAACCTGTCCATCCATAAAAAATCATCCCGGTCTATTCTTTGTAAGGAAGTAATGTGCTGAAGGTTGGGATGTTCGGTATCTTTTAAATAATGAATGATGGCGCCGGCAGCAATTAATCCATTTTTTAATTCATCAACACCAAAACCCTTTAACGAATGAGTTTGAAAATGTTTCAGCAATGTGTCTTCTGCATAAGCGCCGTCAAAAATCCATTCATCTAATGTGTAGGTGTAAATTTTACTGTTGAAATATTCTTTGAATTTCTTTTGCTGATGACGTTGAAAAACAACTTCAGCCGGTTTAAAACTTTGTAATAGTTTATCAGCATATTCCCTGTCGCCTTCGGCAATAAAAAACTCGCCGGTAGAAATATCCAGAAAGGCCAAACCGTATTGTTCATGTTCACCAAAATGAACGGCGGCTAAAAAATTATTGCTATGGTGTTCGAGCAGTTTGTCATTTACAGTGGTACCCGGGGTTACCATATCGGTAACACCTCTTTTTACAATGCCTTTGGCTTGTTTGGGGTCTTCCAGCTGGTCGCAGATGGCCACCCGGTGACCGGCTCTTACTAATTTATGCAAATAAGTATCGAGGGCATGATGCGGAAAGCCGGCCAGTTCGGATGATGAAGCAGCTCCATTATTTCTTTTGGTTAAAGTAATGCCCAGCACCCGGGAAGCTACAACTGCATCCTGTCCGAAGGTTTCATAAAAATCACCCACCCGGAACAGCAATATCGCATCCGGGTATTTTTGCTTGATAGCCCGGTGCTGCTGCATCATTGGTGTATCGGAAGAAGCTGTTTTTGACATGGGAGACAAAAATAGTTGGTTTAGGAGCTATTTTGAAATAGTAATTTTGACCATTAAACCTCAATGATCTGATGCGATTATACTTTTTATTCGTACTTGTTTTTTTATCTGTTTCGGGCTTTTCACAAGAAAATCCATACGATAAGGTGGATAGCCTGATGAGAGGCTATAAAGAGAAAATAAAATCTGCGGATGAGCTATACAAAATTGTTTATTACATCAGGAATACTTTTCAGACAGACTCCATTCGGCTTAGGGCTTCGGTTATTTGGATTACTGAAAACATTGCTTATGATGTAAAGGCGTTTCAAAAGGAAGATCCTACTGCTGCCCAACTTAGTTATGTAATTAAAAACAAGAAAGCAATTTGTGGCGGTTATGCATCTTTAGTGAAGTTTTTTTGTAATTCTTTCAATATTGAATGTGAAACTGTAATTGGATATGGCAGGGCTGGAAAAAATAAAATAGTAATGAATCAGAGTTACCTGCGTAGTAACCATGCCTGGAATTCCGTTAAAATAAATGATACATGGAGATTAATAGATGCTACATGGGCAGCAGGCAGAGTAGATGATACGGATGAAAAAAACTTGGTTTTTCATAAATATTTTTCAGAAATATATTATGATACGCCACCAGAGAAACTAATATTGAATCACCTTCCTGAACAAAAGCAATTTCAACTTACTAATAAAGCAATGGATCAGCGAAAATTTATGAAGTCTCCAATGTTCTTCTCGGATTTTTTGACTCATAGTATTTCCAATGTATTACCTGATACGGCTCTGATAAAAACAAAATTTGGAGATACTTTGGTCTTTAAATTTAAAACAGATGTACCAATCAACAGGCTTTATACTTTTTCCGATCGTCTTGAAAAGGCCAGACATGAAGCCCCTGCAACATATAAAGATGGTTGGGTAGAATTTCGCTATCCTGTGAAATTAATAGGCTTCTATAATCTTTATATCGGATATGCTATTAGCAATCGGGAAAGATATACGTTGTTAGGGTATAAGCTTGAGGTCAGGTAGAAAAATTATGTTCTTCAGATCTAACAAGGGCTGATTTATTTCTTGCCCTCCCCAAAATGCTGAACAGCGAACAGAACGCTGAAAAGTGCGACGCAAGGGACGATGATAGTAGTACCACAGCTGGCTAAATGATTTTCTCTCTCCTTTTATGTAACCCTTCTTCTTTCGGCATCTCTTGAAAAAAAAAAATTGCCATGAAAAAATTCCTCCTGTCAGCCGGGATAGTACTTTCTTGTGTCTTATCGAAAGCTCAGAGCCTGCCCCGTGAAAACGGGGACACCGCCAGGGTAGATGCCACCATTAATAATGCCACTGTATATTTCGGCTATGGCGCAGAGCTCACCCATCAATCAAAAGTAAAAGTGGATGCCGGTACCAAAATAATTGTCATCAGCCAGCTTAGTACCACTGTTGACATAAACAGCCTTCAGATAAGTGTGCCGGAAGACGTGGCGCTGCTATCGCAACATTATAGTGTGTTTTATCCAACGGTGCCATTGATACCTAAAAGCAAAGAAGCGGAAAGGCTTGAAGATAGTATTGTGCTGCTGCAGAAAGAAATTAGCCGGATTAATAACCTGATTACAATTGACCAGGAAATCTTAGCCAAGACCGGTTTGCTGATTGAAACAACTATCAGCACCAGCGGCAACAAAACAGTAACAAGTGAAGAGCTGTTAAAGCTGCTGGAATATTATAATGGTAAAATTGAAAAATCAAAGACGAATATTTATAATCATAACCAGAACATCGTTCAGCAGAATAAAAGGATTGAAGAACTAAGGAAGCGGATTGCAACCATTACCACCGTAACACCTGTTAAGCAAAAACCTTATGGACAAGTCTTTTTACAGGTAATGTGTAAGCGGCCAGGTGAAATACCGGTGGATTTATCTTACTATACCACCAATGCCGGCTGGACTGCCATCTATGATATCCGGGTAAATTCAAAAACCAATAAAGTGAAGATGGTGTACAAGGCATCATTAACCCAAACCACCGGTGTTGACTGGAAGAATACGAAACTGACATTAAGTACCGGTACGCCAAACTTTGGTATCTCAGCTCCTGTTCTTACGCCATGGTACTTGCAATTATATGTTCCGGGCCTTTATACGGATTTGCAAAAAAGAGCAGCACAGGGTAATGCGACAAGAAATATGATTCAATCATATGCTGATGACAAATCATTGTCTGAAGTAGTGGTGGTGGATGCTTATGGGCAATACAGGCAGGAAAAACTGAAAGACAAGACCATTGACCCAAGCACCCTGCAGCAATACACCACACTCAACGAAGGCCAGTTGAATACCAATTTTGAGATTGACCTGCCTTATGATATTGAAAGTGATGGTAAGCTGCACAGCGTTACCATCAAGGACCAGGAGATTACATGTACACTTAAAAATTACGCTGTGCCCCGTATAGATAAAGAAGCATATTTATTGGCAGAAGTGGCCGACTGGCAAAATCTTGACCTGTTACCCGGAGATGCCAATATCATTATGGATGATACTTACATCGGTAAATCTGTTATTGACCCGAATACAACTGCTGATACATTGAACCTGTCGTTAGGCAGGGATAAAAGAATTGCAATAAAACGTTCGCTGGTAAAAGAACTAAGCAGCCTGAAAACAAGTGGTAAAGAAAGCAAACAATTGTTTACATATGAGATATTGGTGAAAAATAACAAGCTCACCGATGTGAACCTGTTGCTGAAAGATCAGTTTCCATTGAGTACAATAAAGGAAGTGGAAGTAAAGCTGGAAGATGGCAGTGATGCCATGATAAATATAGAAACCGGTGTACTCACCTGGAAAATTGATTTGAAACCGGGAGAGAGTAAGAAAGTACGTTTCAGCTACAGTGTAAAATACCCAAAGGATAAGAAAATTATCAATCTGAAGTAGGATCCAGGGCCTTTATAAACAATAGCCCTCATTGCAAAATGGGGGCTATTTTTGCGCCATGCGAAAACTGAGTATGGAAGAACTGGGCCGGAAATCGGTGGAAGAATTTAAGCAGTCGGAGAAAACACCCGTCATTGTAGTGCTGGAAAATATCCGCAGTGCCTATAATGTAGGCAGTGTGTTCCGTACTTCCGACGCTTTTTTAGTAGAAGCTATTTATATTATTGGCTATACTTCCCAACCCCCGCATAAAGAAATAAAAAAGACTGCCCTGGGTGCCGAGGAGTCTGTACGATGGAAACATTTTGATACTTCAGCTGAAGCTATTGCAGACCTTAAAGAAAACGGGTACAATGTTTATGCAGTAGAACAGGTGGAAGACAGTTTTAAATTAAATGCCATCGGTTTTGAAGCGGATGAAAAAATTGCTGTAATTTTTGGAAATGAAAAAGCAGGAGTGGAGCAGTCAACAATATCTCTTTGCGATGGTTGTATAGAAATACCGCAACTGGGAATGAAACATTCGTTGAATATTGCGACGGCGGCAGGAGTGGTATTATGGGAATTGGTGAGAACAAGAATTCAAAACCGGGATTGAAAGGATTAAATTGGATTATTGGGAAATATCTTTGCTGCGCCTTTGCCCCTTTGCGGTCTTTGCGTGAAATAAAAAAAATGAGTAAAGTAAAAAGCTATCTAAGCCTCATAAAATTCTCTCATACCATTTTTGCAATGCCGTTTGCATTGATTGGATTTTTTCTGCCTTTTAAAACGGAAGTTGTGTACGGGGTTGGGCAATGGAATTTGAATACAAGTATTGGTTTTGCTGAGGAAGACATACAGGGCCATGCATGGATTCAATCAGCTATTCTTTTTTTACTCGTCATTAGCTGCATGATCTTTGCCCGCAGTGCAGCCATGGCGTTCAATCGTTATCTTGACAGACAGTTCGATACAAAAAACCCAAGAACGGCCATAAGAGAAATTCCATCCGGTGTTATCGCCGCAAAAAATGCTTTGGTATTTACCATCATCAGCAGTTTATTATTTATTGCCTGCACTTTCTTTATCAACAGGCTTTGTTTTTATTTATCACCTGTTGCATTAGCAGTAGTATTGGGGTATAGTTATACAAAACGATTTACGCCGCTCTGTCATTTAATACTTGGTTTGGGATTATCATTAGCACCAATAGGAGCTTATCTGGCCGTTACAGGTCAGTTTGCATTGTTACCGATTCTTTTTTCATTAGCAGTAATATTTTGGGTGAGTGGGTTTGATATTATTTATGCCTTACAAGACGAGGAGTTTGATAAGTCGCAACAATTATATTCAATTCCCGCATGGCTGGGCAAAGCAAAAGCGTTAAGGATATCTGAATTATTACATTTATTAAGCGCAGCTGCAGTTATTGTGGCAGGCTTATATGGAAATTTTGGATGGTTGTACTGGATTGGTACATCTGTATTTGTTGGTATGTTGGTTTACCAGCATACGATTGTGAAACCAAATGACTTAAAAAAAGTAAACCTGGCATTTATGACAGCCAATGGCATTGCATCCGTTGTTTTCGCCATCTTTGTAATTGCAGATTTATTTATAAATTAAATGTAACGCAGATTATCATGATTGTCATGATTAAAATGAACAATCTGTGCATATCTTAATAAACTTAAAAATTTGCGTTCTGAATTTATGCCCCGCATACTCTCCATAGACTACGGACTTAAAAGAACAGGCATTGCCGTAACCGATCCATTACAAATCATCGCCACCGGGTTAACAACCCTTCATTCAAAAGAATTGATTCCTTTTCTGAAAGATTATTTTACCAGGGAGCAGGTGGAAATGATAATTATTGGTTGGCCAACCAATTGGGATGAGTCCGACACCCATGCCACACCATTGGTGGAGAAATGCATAAAAGATCTGCAAAAGAATTTTCCCGCCATTCCCATCAAAAAAGTTGATGAACGCTACACTTCAAAAATGGCCAAAGATGCTATGCTTGAAATGGGCATGAAGAAAAAAGACCGCCGCAATAAAGCCCTGGTAGATGAAATAGCTGCCACGATTATGCTGCAGGAGTATCTCCGGGCAATTGGCTAACTGGCTAATTGGGATTAAATTTGCCACCTTAAATAACTAAGTCAATTACATGATACTTCCCATTGTGGCATACGGTCATCCGGCACTCAGAAAAATTGCCCCGGGTATAACTCCTGATTACCCCGGGTTGGATAAATTCATAGAAGATATGTGGGAAACCATGTATGCCAGCAGCGGCGTTGGGCTTGCTGCTCCGCAGGTAAACAGGGATATCCGACTTTTTATAGCAGATACTGTGCAGATATTTAATAGCATGAATGAAGAGGAAAAAGCAGAGTACCCGGGCGATGAAGGTATAAAAGCTGTGTTCATCAACGCACATATCGCCGGACAGGATGGTGATGAATGGTCATATAATGAAGGCTGTCTCAGTATCCCCAAAATCCGGGAAGATATTTACCGGCAGGAATCGGTTATCCTGGAATTCCAGGACGAAAAGTTTGAATCACATATAAAAACCTTTACCGGTATTACGGCCAGGGTCATCCTGCATGAGCATGACCATATTGAAGGAAGGCTTTTCATAGATCATATTTCCCCGCTAAAGCGAAAGTTGATGAAAGGCAGGTTGAATGACATTTCTAAAGGCAAAGTGAATGTAGATTACAAAATGCTTTTTCCGGGTTAAGGTTTAATCGACAGATAATGATATGAAATAACCTATACCAGAAATATTCACTAACCCCGCCTTGTTTTATTAATTGCAGATTAGTGTAAGCGCAGATTTGGTCTGATTGTGTCAAAATCTTTAGTTTAAAATACTGCTGCAATTCTTCTTTTTGTTTTTTGGCTATAGATGACCGGTTGCCAAAAAATAATATTAAATAGACTTTAAAATAATTGGCAGAAATCAATCTTCTGTCTAATTTAGCATCCGATTAGTATTCACTCCCTGAAAGACCATCTCTGGTTAATTTTCTTTTTTAGTAGCACCACTATCCTGACAACAGCCTTTTTCCCGGTGCCTTATGTGCTATTTATAACCATTTAAAACTATGCTTATGAGAAGAAAAATTACTCTCTCATGCCTGGCAGTGTTCCTTGCTATGTCTTTTACCAGCAGTGCACAAGTTCCTTCTCTAAACCCTGTTAACGGTGTAGTGCCGGCCATTTTAAATGCGGCCGGGGGCACTTACGACAATGCCTCTTCGTATTACCGTTATGAGTGGAGTTTTGGGGAGTTGTTACTTATCCAGGCCTTTGCTCCTCCCGACAGTTCTGTACTGGTAACACAAGGGGTTTTGCAACCCTGTACAGACCAGTTGGGTTATTCACCTTACACCGTATTGTTTGAAGCCGGTGACTACAAACTGTTCCCCAACCCGACAAGCGGAAAATTTGAGGTGGATTTTTTTGTAAGAACACCCGGCCTTATGAGTTTGCAGTTAGTCAACTCGGTGGGACAGATATTGATGTCCAAAAGCTATCACTATGATGGCTGTTGCCGTATTGAGTTGTTTGACATCAGCAGGTACCCCAACGGGGTATATTATGTTGTTGCAGACTTAAAACCAGATACCAACCGTCCGGGAGATAACCTGGAGATTATCCGCCACAGCGGATTGAAGGTGGTAAAACTGTCTGAATAAAAATTAAACCAGAAACTAAACACAAAAACTGAAAAGCAATGAAAAAATTTTTATCATTAATGGCTATAGTGCTGTTGGCAGTAACGAGTGCCTTCAGCCAGAGCCCATCACCCGGTATATTTAATTACCAGGGTGTAGCCCGCAACTCTGTGGGAAATGTACTGATTAATAGAACAATAACTTTAAGATTGACTGTTCATGATGGTGCAGCTGCCGGACCGACAGTTTACCAGGAATCAAGAACTGCAATTACCAACCCGTTTGGATTATTCAATGTACAGGTGGGAAGTGCAGGATTCATTTCCCAGGTTGGAACAATAGCTGGTGTGAACTGGGGTGTAGGTAATAAATACATCCAGGTTGAAATTGACCCTAACGGTGGCACATCATTTATTAATATAGGAACAGCACAGATAGCGTCTGTTCCTTATTCACTGTATTCTTCATTATCCAATGACCTTGTTCTGCCGTTTATTAAGACACAGGCAGCAACTGGCAGCACACTGATTGGTATTACCAATTCAGCTACTACAGGCACACAAGGAGCTTTAATGGGAACAAGTGCCAGCACAGATGGTAATGCTTACGCCATCACAGGTACTATTTCTTCAGTATCTCCCGGTGGGTTTTCATCAGGTGTAAGAGGTATCAACAATGGTACCGGTGGATTAGGAATAGGTGTATATGGAAGCCAGAATGGCAGTGGTTGGGGAGTTTATGGAACTACGCCAAGTGGTATTGGTGTTAATGGTTCTTCTTCATCAGGTGTGGGAGGTTTTTTTTCAACCTCCTCAGGATTTGCACTCATTACCAATGGGGGTAACGCAGGCATTAGTAATCTCTCTCCTGCCTACAGGCTGGATGTAGATGCTACCACTGGAGGTTCTAACGGTGTACGGGTTCGCAATACCGCCAGTTTTGCAACAGTTGATATAATGGGTTCCGGCAATGACCAGGCACTTCGTTTTGGTAAAGCAGGAGCTTTGTGGTCTGGCATCAACACATTGCCGGATGGCGATCATATAAATTTTTTCAAGTTTGGTGCAGGAGATCGGATGGCTTTGAATGTAAATACCGGGAACCTTGGGGTAGGTGGTAATCCCATCAATGCTGTTGCGAAAGTTCATGCACGAGGGTTTAATGTTGCCAATAACCTTTATTCTTCATCAACAGGGTTTCTTGGAGCAACAGGCGTTGGTGTAAATGATATTACTGCACAAGCTACCAATGAAAAATGGGGCATTCATACATTTGTGAATGGCGCAGTGGGAACACAGCATGCAATCTTTGCAGAGCCGGGTACTACTGCAGCTATAAATATTGGTTTATTCGGAAGAGTAAGTACAGCACCAGCAGGTGGACAATCATTTGGCCTTTTTGCATTTGATCCCATAAATAATGCCAGTACATGGGCTGCTACAATCAGGGGACGCCTACAGTACCAGGATGGAACCCAGGCTCTGAACAACATATTACAAAGTGATGCCAACGGTAATGCCAGTTGGAACTCATTATCAGGATTAGGAATTGTATCCGGAACTGGTACTACACAATTTATTCCTATATGGACAACTCCAACAACCATAGGCAATTCATTGTTGTTCGATAATGGAACATCCATAGGTCTTGGTACAGTCACTCCAACACATCGTTTCACCGTTTCTCATGGCGGATCTACTGGCATTGGTGTGAATTCTACTTCAGGGTTTTCTGTAGTAGATATTAACGCAGCCAGTGGTGATGCGGCTTTGCGTTTCTATAATGCTGGAGCAGGCCAGTGGAACATGCGTAACCGTCCGGCTGATAACTACCTCGAAATTTTTGAATTAGGTGGTGGGGGCAGCCGTGTTGTTATTCAGGATGGTACTGGTAATGTTGGTATTGGTGCTACTGTAGCCCCCTCCTATAAATTAGATGTTGAGCATGGTGGATCAACAGGTATCCGCAGTCTTTCCACAGGTAGTTTTTCAGTAGTTGATATTGATGCTTTTAGTGGTGATGCTGCCCTTCGTTTTCAAAAACAAGGTACTGGTATGTGGAATACCCGTAACCGCCCTGCTGATGACTATTATGAAATATTTGAATTAGGTGGTGGCGGCAGCCGTGTTGTTATCCAGGATGGTACTGGTAACTTTGGTATCGGCGAAACAACTGCTCCTTCATACAAACTTGATGTATTGCATGGTGGATCAACCGGTGCCCGCATCCGTTCTTCAGCTTCATTCTCCGTAGTGGATATAGATGCACAAAGCGGTGATGCAGCTTTGCGTTTTGTTAAAGCAGGTGTTAACCAGTGGAATATCCGCAACCGTCCTGCTGATGATTATTTGGAAATATTTGAACTGGGTGGCGGCGGCAGCCGTGTTGTTATCCAGGATGGTACTGGTAATGTGGGTATCGGTCAAACAGTGGCTCCTTCTTATAAATTAGATGTATTACATGGCGGCTCTACTGGTCTTCGTGTTCAATCCAGCGCCAGTTTCTCTGTAGTAGATATTGATGCTAACAGTGGTGATGCTGCTTTACGTTTTGTAAAAGCAGGCGTTAACCAGTGGAACACCCGTAACCGCCCTGCTGACGATTACTATGAGATTTTTGAATTAGGTGGTGGTGGCAGCCGTTTCGTTATCCAGGATGGTACTGGTAACGTAGGTATTGGTCAAACAACATCTCCTTCTTATAAATTAGATGTATTACATGGCGGTGCTACGGGTATCCGTGTTCAATCATCTGCTACTTTTTCTGTAGTGGATATTGATGGAGCCAGTGGTGATGCGGCTTTGCGTTTTGCAAACGCCGGTGTGAACCAGTGGAATATTCGTAACAATCCTGCTAACGACGACCTTCAGTTCTTCGAACTCGGTGGCGGTGGCGAAAGGATGAGGATTGAAAATACAACAGGAAATGTAGTAATCCCAGGCAATTTTACTGTGGGCGGTGTGAAGGCTTTCACAATGGATCATCCATTGGATCCCGCAAATAAATTATTGAAACATGCTGCTGCTGAAAGCAATGAAGTGATTAATTTTTACAGCGGTAACGTAACCACTGATGCAAGTGGTAAAGCAGTTGTTCGGCTTCCCGATTATTACGAAGCATTGAATAAAGATTCCCGCTACCAGTTAACCGTTATCGGTTCTTTTGCACAGGCCATTATCAGCAAGGAAGTCAGCAATAACCAGTTTGAAATAGCTACCAACCAACCCAATGTAAAAGTAAGTTGGGAAGTGAAGGGTGTTCGTAATGATGCCCATATGAAAATGCATCCTTTTGTAGCTGAAGTGGAAAAAACCGGCGCACAAAAAGGAAAGTACTGGGATGCAGCTGCACATAACCAGCCTGCCAGCAAGGGGGTTAGCTATGATGCTAACTTGGAGTCTTCACTGAACTATACAGCTCCGGTTAACGCTAATAAAACTGCTCCTGCTACAACCGGCGGCAGCTTGGATCAACAAGCTATCGTACCTCCTGCTACTAAGACTATTGATAACAGCGGTAGTGTTGCTAATGCTGAAGCTACTAAAGTGACAGTAAAGCCAGTGGATAACAGCGGTAGTATTATGCAGACTGAAATTAATAAGCCAGCCACTAAGAAACTGGATAATTCAGGCAGCGTTTCCGAAACAGAAATACAGAAACCTGTTATCAAAACTCAGGAGCCTAAGGTTGATAAAACAATTGAACCTGTAAAACAAGTTAAGGAGAATCTTCCTGCTGTTTTGAAAGGAACATCAATGGATCCTGATGCCAAACCGGTGATGCAACAAACTGAAAAGACTACTCCTGTAGTAGCCCCTCAGCAAAATTCCAGTAATACTGCACCTCAGGAAGCTAAGCAACAGGCAACAAAGACCAACTGATCAACGTAGTTATAAAACAACTATAATAGTAAGAAGGCCCAGCAGGGCCTTCTTTTTTTGGTGGCATTAATCAGCCTAACATCTTCATCAATCTATCAACAGGAAGCGTAACTTTTTTTCCCTCTCCGGCCGGAGAGGGGGGGGGACGAAATCTCTTCTTGAAATTGTTACTGAATGGGTGAGGGACAAATACAATAAAAAAAGAGAGCAGACCGGATCGGTCTGCTCTCTTTTTTTATTGAAACGAAAATATATTATTTCCCTTTCGGCTTTGCAGGTGTTTTTGTGACACCTTTCAAATTCTTTTCACAAACATCCAGGTTTTGCTTAGCTCCGGCAAATTGTGGAAAGAGGGTTAATGCCTGCTGAAAGTCAGCTTTAGCCCCCGCAAAATTTTTAGCATCCATTTTTAATACCCCTAAAAGATTGGCAGCAGCAGCATTTACCGGAATCGCCTGCTGGCTTCCATCCATCACGGTAAAATTTACACCAATTTTTTTACTTGAAGTATCAGCTAATACAGCCCGTGCAGATACTTCACATTCAGCTGTTCGTTTTAACTGGTATTGGCACACCCCCAGTTTGTAAATGTGGTAAGGGTGCTTTGTTTTTGGAACCACTTGTTCATAAAGGCCGATGGCTGTTTTGGGATCGCCCAGTTCATCATAGCATTCAGCAGCCCGGGCCATAGCCTCCACATTCGCAGGAACAGTTTTATAAACATCTTCTGCAAGCAGCAATGAGCTATAATAGTTTTTGATTCCGAAATACAACATGGATAAGGTGTCCTTATAATCCATGCTGTTGTCAGACGCAATATAACCGTGCAGGGCATTAATGGCGGCATTTACATCATTATAAGACAAAGCCTGGTTATACACTTTCAGGTAATGTTTTTTGAATGTTGCTGTATCCTGAGCAGAGCTGGCGCCTGCCACTATTAAACAAATAAAGAGGGGGGCAAATTTTTTCATCATTAAACGGTTTTTGATTAAGGCGCTAAAAATAAGCGTTCCTGCTTACATTTTGAAGCATTTCTGTACCCGGGTTTTTACATGGTATTGAGCAGCCCTCCGGTTCCTAATAAAGACCAATTAAAGTATCCTTAAGTTATTATACAAGGGTGTAATAATTGTTGACCAGTAGCTCTTTTATAGAGACCACCTATTTCTGAATTCCAACCGACCCTGCATATTTTCTCCATTTTTCGATTACCAGTTCCATATCTTCAGGCAAGGCAGTGTCAAAAAGCATTTCAACTCCTCTGGCCGGATGAATAAAGCCCAGGGTTTTTGCATGCAGTGCCTGCCGCCGGCAGATTTGAAAACAGTTATCTACAAACTGTTTGTATTTGGTATATACTGTTCCTTTCACAATTTTATCGCCGCCGTAAAAGTCATCATTGAATAATGGATGCCCGATATACTTCATGTGCACTCTTATCTGGTGAGTACGGCCGGTTTCCAGGATGCATTGAACCAAAGTAACATAGCCAAATCTTTCAAGCACTTTATAATGAGTGATAGCTTCTTTGCCATGGTCACCTTCAGGATAGGCTTCAAATAATTTTCTAAACCGTAGGTTGCGCCCAACATGGGCTACGATAGTTCCGGTGTCATTTTGAATGTCGCCCCAAACCAATGCAACATATTTTCTGCTGATTGAATGATCGAAAAATTGTTTAGCAAGGTGCCGCATGGCTTTATCCGTTTTGGCCAATACTAACAGGCCGCTGGTATTTTTATCAATCCGGTGTACCAGCCCGAATCTTGGTAATATTTCTTCAGATATGGCAGAATTTTGTTGCTGCAGGTAATAAGAAACGCCGTTGAGTAAAGTACCGGTATAGTTGCCACTTCCGGGGTGAACCACCATGCCAGCTGTTTTGTTGATAATCATCAGGTCGGCATCTTCAAACATAATGTTCAGGTCCATTTTTTCTGGTACCACATCTGTTTCTTCGGGACTCATGTCGGAATAGGTAATAATCGAATCCAGCGGTTTTATTTTATAGTTGGAACGTATCTCTTTTCCATTTACAAGCACCATACCTGCGTGGATGGCCTTTTGCAGCTTATTTCTCGTAGCGCCTTCAATCCGGGTCATTAGAAATTTATCTATCCGGAGAGGCTCCTGACCTTTGTCAATGGTCATACTGAACCGTTCGTAAAGTTCATCGTTACTATCCTGTATATCCGGGTTATCTTTTTCAAATTCGTCCTGCATAGTTTGCAAAGGTAACGGTTGGGGTTTTGTTGGTAGATTTGTCGTTCATTTATGGAAAAACAGAAAATTAGATTCAAAGATCTCGGGGTGATGGATTATCGGACTGCCTGGGATTACCAGGAGAAGTTATTACAGGAAAATGTAAGGAAGAAGTCATTAGCCTATAGTCAGGAGTCCGGAGTAACAGCAAGCCAAATCCTGCTCCCTGACTCTGAACTCCAGACTCAAAATTATCTTCTCTTCACCGAGCATCCTCCTGTCTATACATTGGGTAAAAGCGGGAAAAAAGAAAATGTGCTGTTGAATGATGATGATTTAAAAGAAAAAAAAATCCAGTTCTTCAATACTAACCGGGGCGGTGATATTACTTTTCATGGCCCTCACCAGGTAGTGGGCTATCCTATTCTGGATCTTGAGAAGTTTTATACCGATATTGGAAAGTATCTCCGCAACCTGGAAGAAGTGATTATTAAGGCTCTGGAAGAATATGGTATCAAAGGAGACCGTTCACCCGGTGAAACAGGGGTGTGGATAGAGCCGGATGTGCCGGGACGGGAAAGAAAAATATGTGCTATTGGTGTTCGTTGCAGCCGCTGGATTACCATGCATGGGTTTGCCTTTAACGTAAATACAGATCTCTCTTACTTCAACCATATTATCCCTTGCGGTATCATTAATAAACAGGTTACTTCGTTGGAAAAAGAATTAGGTTATAAAGTGGATATTGATGAAGTAAAAGAAAAAGTGAAGAAGAGTTTTGAAAGCGTATTTGCAGCAGAACTTATTTAGAAGTCCTTTTCTAAGTAGAACTTATGTTTTTCAATTAATTTCCCGTCTTCATACAATTCAAACCGGAACCATCCGGCATGATAGAAATTCGATTTATCAATTTTAAAATCTTTTTCCTTAATATCTTTTAATTCGAAAAGGAAGGTTCCATTATCTTCAAAAAATTTAATAAAGTATTTTTTGGGTTTTTCATTTTCGGGTAAACTAATCCGTACATAACCATCTCTGAAAGTATATACATACAGTGACGGGGCAAAGGCATTAGGGGAGGGTTTATTACCACTAATATCCGGCATTGCAACAGAATCGGTTACAGAAGGGAAGCCATTCAGTTTTACTACAAATGGCCTGGCTGCTACAAGTGAGTCCCGGGTGGGGAGTGGCTTATTGGTAACGGTAATGACCGTAGCTGGTATCGTAGTTGGTGTTATTACATGAATAATTTTTCTTACGGTATCAAGTACAGGTTTTTTTGCATTGCTGAATAAAAATATTCCTTTATCAAGCATGATGTACAGCCTGTAAAACATGTGATCATTGGTGGGCTTGGTGTCTGCATAACCGTTTTGAAAAGTAGTAGGGTCAGGAACAGTAAGAATTGTTTTATAGCCAGTGAGGCTGTCAAAGGATCGCTGGATACTTATTTGCCTGATATTTTCAAAAGTATTTGTCCAGCCGATAATGATACGGTTATTGCCAACATTTTTTAGGGAGAACCGGGGAAGGGTGTCTTGTGCATGCAGTAGTGTATATGCAGTTATCAGGAGTAACAGAAGTGAAAAGCCTTTTTTTTTCATGATTTGAATAACGAAAAAAGAATTAGGTTTTTTTGCTGGTGATGACAAAGATAGGCCTGCAGATGAAAAAATCTAAAATTTTAACACCCCCTTACTTAATGATGTGTTGCCCTGTAAGCCACCGCTGTGAATCAACAGTAGTTTGCTCCCGGCGGGGAAAAAATTATTGTTGACAAGATCAGTCACGGCAAAAAACAATTTACCTGTATAGACAAAGTCAGAAGGAACGGATGTTTTTCCGTAAAAGCTATTCATGAAATCTATAAGTTGAGTATTTTTTTTAGCGTAGCCGCCAAAATGGTAGTCATGAATTATCTCATAATTTTTTTTCGGGTGATTAAGCAGGTGCTCGACATTTTCTTTCAGGTCAAAATTATTTTTTAATATACTGATACCCATTACCTTGTTTGTTAATAGCGATGCTTTGATAAGTCCCGCCATCATTGTGCCCGTACCCGCTGCACAGCAAATATGTGTATAGGTTTCTTTATTGCAATGATCTAGAATAGTTGCGGCACCTTCAGCGCCTTTAATGCCATAACCGCCTTCATTAATAAAAAAGTAGTCGTTATTTTCCAGTTCTTCCGGTATATTTTTTTTACTATAGTTTTGGCGGCTGATGAATGATAACTGCATTCCCAACCTTTGGGCATCGGCAAGGGTGGACGAATGCAGGGTGGGTTCTTCACCCCGGATAATCCCGATACTTTTTAGTTTTTTGATTTTGCATGCCGCAGCGGTGGCAACTATATGATTAGACCATGCCCCACCAAAAGTTACTATTGTTTTTTTTCTCCGGAGGATTGCTTCTTCCAGGTAATAGCGAAGCTTAAACCATTTATTGCCCGAAACAACCGGGTGAATTTTATCCAGACGTAACACATCAGCTTCCACATTCTTTTCAGAAAGCAGCGGAAGATTTAATTTATCGGCCGTTATATTGTCGGGATTAATATCCTGCATTGAAAAAATGCCAAACTGGCTTGGCGAATTTACTTTAATTTCGCTCCGGAATTTTATTAAGAATTATGAAACCAACTCTTGTAATATTAGCGGCCGGCATGGCTTCCCGGTATGGAAGTATGAAGCAGGTTGAAGGATTTGGACCCTCTGGCGAAACTATTATGGATTATTCCATTTTCGATGCTATCCGTGCAGATTTTGGTAAAGTGGTATTTATTGTCCGCAAAGAATTTGCTGATAATTTCAAAGCAATCTTTGATCCCAAACTGAAAAACAGGATTGAAACAGCTTATGTTTTCCAGGAATTGGATTCTTTTACCGGCGGGGTTATTATACCAACTGAAAGAATCAAACCCTGGGGAACCGCCCATGCAGTACTATGTGCAAAGGAAGCAGTAAAAGAGCCTTTTGCCGTTATTAATGCAGATGATTTTTACGGGCATAATGCCTTTGAAAATGCTGCTGCATTTCTGCAGGTTGGCTGTAACGCAAAAAACTATGCTATTGTAGGATACGACCTCGTAAGAACTTTATCCGAACATGGAACCGTTAACCGTGGCATTTGCGGATTGGATAGCGATGGAAACCTGGCAACTATTACTGAACGGATTAATATTGCTAAAAAAGGCGATGCGATAATTTGCGATGATGGCCAGGAACCTAAAGAACTTTCTCTCAACACAAGAGTATCAATGAATTTCTGGTGCTTCGATCCATCTTTCTTTTCTTATACACAACATCTTTTTACTGACTTTTTGCAACAGTATGGAAAGGAATTGAAATCCGAGTTCTTCATACCAATTGTGGCAGACCAGTTTATCAGGGAAGGCGGTAAGGTGGAAATTATTTCTACTACTTCATTGTGGTTTGGAGTAACATACAAGGAAGATGCATCTTTTGTTCAGCAAAACCTAAGGGAATTAATTAGTATTGGAGAGTACCCGGACAATCTCTGGGCATAAAAAACAGGATTATAAATATAAAAGCTATCCATTTATACAGATAGCTTTGCTTTTATAGGGAAATATTTTTTTAGTCTCCTTTTACCATAAATACATAGTCCTGTATTTTCTTCACCTGTTGTTGTTTATCCATGCCACGAACAGATGATTTTACAGATAATTTCAGCGACTGGTAAATTGTATCTTTTTTCAGCTGGTCAATCGCATCAAAAATATATTTTGACTGAATAGCAAACACTGCACCTTCTGCCTGAATTTCTTTAGTACTCAGGATCCCTATCACTTCTCCATTATGATTGAAAACCGGTCCGCCACTGTTGCCGGGATTAGCGGCCACAGCTATCTGGCAACTAAGTGTGTCACCATTAAAACCGGTTCTGGCACTCAGGTAACCTTCACCATACACAATTTCATTGCGGGGAAAGCCAAGTGTGTAGATCGGCTCTGCAATATCCGTACTGGACCTCCTTATACCGTATGGCAAAGAAATGAGAGGTTTAAAATCAGCATCATCTATTTTTAAAATGGCAATATCCTTTGCTAAATCAAGTTTAACTATTTTCACCTTGTATTGGTCGCCTCTGTTATTTTGAACATAGATATTCTTCGAGTTTTTTACAACATGGGCATTCGTAACGAGGTAGCCTTTCCCGTCAATCAAGAAGCCGGTGCCATTATAGCGGACAGGGGTTTTGATAAAGGGTTTGGTATTTTTCTTGTCTACCTTTTCAATCTTATTGTCAAGTATCTTTGTTTTTTCGTCAAGCTCATCTACTTTGTTCACCAACTCTGTTACTTTAGAGTTTTCTGTTTTTGATGAAAAGACATTTACAATTGCTGATACCCCCAGTGTAGTTACACCAGCAATAAGAGCAGCAATAGCTGCCACTCTTTTATATCGCTTCCAGAGATATAAAACTTTGGCTTTGCCTTTCAGCTTCATGGAATCAATTTTTCCCTGTTCGGTCAAATCAGTATGTAAATTATTGAGGGAGGTCCTGAAGCTTTTACGTTCACCAAAATGATTGAGCTGTTGCAGAAATAAAGTATGCTCTACCACTAATTGGTCAACCTCTGCATTACTTTTGCGAAGGGTTTCAAATTGTAATCTCTCGTCCGGGTTCATCTCACCCCGGATATAGCGTTCTACAGCGTCTAAAATTTTAATATCATCCATCACTATTTCCGTTTTTATAATGAGCAAAAAATATTTTTTTCAGCCTCATCAGGCATTTGTATTTCTGTGTTTTTGCATTGGCAGCGTTGGTATATCCAAAACTTGCAGCAATATCCTGCATATTCTTCTTTTGCAAATAGTAGGCTTCTATCAGGCTTTTGCAGGGTTCGCCCAGGTTATTGACGGCTTTTTCCATCATTTCAAACTCAGCATTTCTTTGCTCATGATCTTCCAGTTCTTCCTCCACCGCCACCACTGCTTCCATATTGTCGCCGGGGATTGAGTACCTGTTTTGCTGTTGTAGCCTTTTGAGCCATAACCTCCTCGAAACTGAATAAACAAATGTTTTTAACTGGCAATTCAGTTCAAATGTTCCTGACCTCACCTTTTCATAAAGAACTATCATTGCTTCCTGAAATATGTCTCTGGCATCGTCGGCAGAGCCGTTATTGTTGATTATCAGGGACTGAACCATGTTATAATTCTCCCGGTAAATAGTTTCAACGGCCTTCTTATCGCTGCTGGCTAATCCTTCCAATAATGCTCTTTCGTCGTTCTGAGATTTCACATTCCGCTATTTAATACAGATTTTTAAAAATAGTAACCCTTATCCAACTAAAAAAAATTATAAAAGGCGGGTTACCTTTCCACTTTTTGGGTATTAACAGCGAAATATTTCAACAAACACAAAAAATCACAACAAAATGAAGAAGTTTTTTGCAATTGCATTCATCGCTACAGCAATGGTAGCTTGTAACAACAGCGGCGAGAAAAAAGGTACAGACGGAGACACTACTAAAGCAGACACTGCTGCTGTAGTTGCTCCTGTTGACACTGCTACTGTAGTTGCTCCGGCTGATACTACAGCAAAGCCTGCTGCTGATACTGCTAAGTAAGAATTTGTATGGCAAGCAATCGTTAGAGGCCTTCCCGCAAGGGAGGGCTTTCTTGTTTCCCCTTTACTTAAAATACATTAGCCTTTCCCTTTATTTAAGGCTACCTTTATGGCTTCATTATCAATCATTAAAATCGAACTAATCAGTGATCACATTTGAATCGTTGGGCATTGAAGAAGGCCTGCTTAACTCTATTAAAATTCTGGGCTTTACAGAGCCTACGCCTATACAGGAAAAAGCAATACCTGTGTTATTACAGGGTACAAAAGATTTTATCGGCCTGGCCCAGACGGGTACCGGTAAAACTGCAGCTTTTGGCTTACCACTATTACAACTTATAAATAAGGACGATCGTTTTCCCCAGGCATTGATTGTTTGTCCCACAAGAGAATTGTGTTTGCAAATCACTAACGACCTGAATACTTTTAAAAATAAGAAGGGGAATATTATTGTTACAGCAGTATATGGAGGCACATCTATTTCGATGCAGATACGGGATCTGAAAAAAGGGACTCATATCGTAGTTGCCACGCCGGGCCGTTTGATTGACCTGATTGAAAGAAAGGCAATCAATCTTGAAAAGATTCACTATGTAGTGCTGGATGAAGCGGATGAAATGCTGAACATGGGCTTTAAAGATGATATTGAATTTATTTTAAAAAATACCCCCAACAGGCAAAGCACCTGGCTCTTTAGTGCCACCATGCCGGCGGAAATAAGACAGGTAAGCAAAAGGTATATGGATAAGCCTTTTGAGATTACTATCGGAAAAACAAATGCTGGCGCTGCCAATATTGATCATCAGTACTATGCAACGCAACATCATAACCGGTATGAAGTGTTGAAGCGCATCATTGATTTTAATCCCGGAATTTATGGAATTGTATTTGCCCGTACAAAGGCAGATACCCAGGATATTGCTGAACGTTTGACAAGAGAAGGTTATGATATTGATGCCATCCATGGCGACCTGACCCAGCAGCAGCGGGATAAAGTGATGGGGCTTTTCCGGGATAAGAGTATCCAGTTGTTAATCGCTACAGATGTGGCTGCAAGGGGTATTGATGTAACAGGTATTACTCATGTAATTAATTATGAACTTCCTGATGATGTGGAAGTATATACACACCGGAGTGGCCGTACCGGCCGTGCTGGTAAAAGCGGTATATCGGTTTCAATTGTAACGCCGAAGGAAATATACCGGCTGCGGCAAATAGAAAGAATATTGAATGGAAAGGTTCACAAAATGGATATTCCAACCGGCAAAGATGTTTGCCGTAAGCAATTTTTTCATTTCATAGATAAAATGCTGCAGGCGGACATCAGTCATGGACAGTATGAAACATACCTGCCTACGCTAAAAGAGAAATTCGGAGAAATAGAAAAGGAAGAGATTTTGCAGCGGGTTGCTGCGCTGGAATTTGACCGTTTTCTGAAATACTATGAAAATGCTGCTGACCTTAATATGCGGGGCGATGACAGGAGAAGCGACAGAAAGGGAGACAGGGCGGAGAGGCCTGCATCGCCAAGAGACAGGGATACTGGTGGCAGAAGTTTTGGTGGTAATGGAAATTACCAACGGTTGTTTGTTAACCTGGGAACAAAGGATGGTTTTTACAAGGCAAGTTTTCTACAATTTATTTTAGATATGAGTGACCTGAAAAAGGAAGTACTGGGAAAAATTGATATGAAGGAGATGACGAGTTGGATTGAAATAGAACCATCGGCAGGGAAAAAAATGATAAAAGCGATTGATGGTAAGAATTACCGCGGCAGGAAGATCAGAATGAATGACGCTGAAAGTGGTGGTGGGCGAAGAAAATAATTTTTAAAAATTTGAATTACCAGCTAAGAAAACTATATTTGTTCAACGATGACAGCAACAAAGACATATTTTGGTTTCTTTTTTTATTACTTCTTTTTTAATAAGAAGCCGGGTATACTTTTGTTGATAAACAATTAAGAACAACTAAAAATCAACATAAAAAATCCCGGTCAGAAAAGACCGGGATTTTTGTTTAAAAGTCATGGGTACAAAGATTTCGATACAAGGTTACGAAGGCAGTTTTCACCAGGTGGCGGCACAATTATTTTTTGGAAAGGCTGTAGAAGTAATTACCTGCAACACTTTTAAAGAAGTAATAAAGTTTGCGGGGAATAAGAAAGAAAGCGATGGCGGCGTCATGGCTATTGAGAATTCTATCGCCGGTAGCATTTTGCCTAATTACAACCTGCTTCAGAAGAGTAATTTAAAAATCATTGGAGAAATTTATTTGCAGATACGGCAAAACCTGCTGGTGAACCCCGGGGTTAAGCTGGAAGATATACGGGAAGTGCATTCACATACGATGGCTCTGCAACAGTGTTATGATTTTCTGGACAAGCATAAATGGAAGTTGGTAGAAACAGATGACACAGCATTGAGTGCAAAATATATTCATCAGCATAAAAGCAAGCATGTGGCAGCTATTGCCAGCAAGTTGGCGGCTGAGTTGTACGATCTGGATGTAATTGCCCCCAACATTCACACACTGAAAAATAATTACACCCGTTTTCTTGTTTTACAAAGAGAAGATACGGCGATGAAAGTGGAGAATGCTGATAAAGCATCAGTAAATTTTCAAACAGACCATTCAAAAGGGAGCCTGGCAAAAGTGCTGACGAAAATTGCTGAAGGTGGGATCAACCTGAGCAAGTTGCAAAGTTTTCCGATTCCCGGAAGCGATTTTAAATACAGCTTTCATGCGGATATGGAATTTGAAACTGTCAATGAATTTAATAAAGTGATGGAGGCCATCAAACCATTAACCGTGGCAATAAAAATTTACGGAGTCTATAAAAAGGGGTTATGGAAGTAATGAGCTTAGCTCCGAAGGGGCGAAATATTTGCAGCTCCGGGTGCAACCCGGAGCATAGAAAAGTAAAAAATACCAGAGCCCGTAGGGGCGGCATATAAAATATTTATGAAGACAAGCAAACGATTAGAAGGCATTGGCGAATATTATTTTTCTCAAAAGTTGAGAGAGATAGATGAACTGAACAAAGCAGGGAAGAATATTATCAATCTTGGTATTGGGAGTCCCGATATGCCGCCGCATCCTGATGTGATAAAAGTTTTGCAGGAAGAATCAGCAAAACTAAATGTTCATGCTTACCAGTCATATAAGGGTTCGCCGATTCTCAGGAAAGCAATGAGCGACTGGTATCAGAAATGGTATAATGTTGAATTGAATCCCGATACAGAAATATTGCCGTTGATAGGAAGCAAGGAGGGTATCATGCACGTCTGCATGACTTATTTAAATAAAGGAGATGAAGTGCTGGTGCCCAATCCCGGTTATCCCACTTATAGGAGTGCGGTGAAGCTGGCAGGAGGAAAAGGCATGGAATACAAGTTGCGGGAAAAGAATAATTACGAACCTGATTTTGAGAAACTGGAGAAAAAGGAATTGAGGAAAGTAAAACTGATGTTTGTCAACTATCCGCAAATGCCAACGGGGCAATTACCATCAAAAGAATTATTTGAAAGATTGGTGGCTTTTGGTAAGAAGCATAAGATTCTCATCATTCATGATAATCCTTACAGTTTTATCCTGAATGAAAATCCAATGAGTTTATTAACTATTGAAGGGGCTAAGGATTGTGTGCTTGAACTGAACTCACTAAGCAAAAGCCATAACATGGCTGGATGGAGAGTGGGAATGCTTTGCGGAGCAAAGGAAAGGATAGAAGAAGTGCTACGGTTCAAAAGCAATATGGATAGCGGTATGTTTTTACCTGTACAACTGGCGGCTGCAAAAGCTTTGTCCCTGGAGAGAGAGTGGCACAACGAAGTAGATGCTGTTTACAGAAGGAGAAGGGAAAAAGCTTTTGAATTACTTGATTTGCTTGGCTGTAGATATTCATTAACCCAGGCAGGAATGTTTGTATGGGCGGCCATACCTGCAACATACAAAGATGGTTTTGCAGTAAGTAATGATGTGTTGAATAATGCGGGGGTATTCATAACCCCTGGCGGCATATTTGGAAATGACGGGGAAAAATATGTAAGAGTGAGTTTGTGCAGTACGGAAGAAAAATTTGAAGAAGCAATTCAGCGAATTAAAGAATAAGAAATGAAAAGGAAGAGAATAACAATCGTAGGTGTTGGTTTAATTGGCGGTTCACTGGCCATTCAGTTGCATGAGAAAAAAATCGCATCCCGGCTGATTGGTGTGGATGCCAATGCCGAACATGCTCAGCAGTCAGTAGAACTGGAACTGGTGGATGAAGTAATGAATCTAGATGATGCAATTGCAGCATCAGATGTCATCATACTGGCGATTCCGGTTGATAAATTAGTTGATCTGCTGCCATCTATCATAGATAAAATTGATAACCAGATAGTACTTGACCTTGGTTCTACAAAAAGCCAGTCAATTGATGCCATAAAAAATCATCCGAAAAGAGGGCGATATGTAGCAACCCATCCTATGTGGGGAACGGAGTACAGTGGCCCGCAGGCTGCCGTTCGGGGTGCATTCGAAAACAAAGCAGTTATTATTTGCAATGCAGAAGAAAGTGATCCTGATGCGCTGGAATGGGTGAAAGGGATGTATAAAAAAATCGGGATGCACTTGCTGGAAATGGAAGCAAAGGCTCATGACCTGCATGCAGCTTATGTAAGCCATATCTCTCACATTACTTCCTTTGCACTGGCCAATACAGTTTTGCAAAAAGAAAAAGAAGAGAATGCCATTTTTGAATTAGCCTCCGCTGGTTTTGAAAGTACGGTGCGGTTGGCGAAAAGTAACCCGGCCATGTGGGTGCCGATATTTATGCAGAACAAAGAGAATGTGCTGGACGTATTGAAAGAACATATTGCACAGTTAACAAGATTTAAAGAAAGTATTGAAAAAGATGATAATGAATATTTGTTGCGGTTGATTGAGAATGCGAATAAAATAAGGAGGATAATAAAATAGCAGCTTCCCCAAACCCCTCCGCAGGAGGGGCTTTAGATTCCACAATTTTGGAAAGCTTTTTGAATTGTAGAGTGGACAAAGTATTATCATAAAGGGTTTTTTCCCGCTTGGGCGGGGCGAACTAAGAAAACTAATTGCTTTGAGAAACCGGGGTGGCTTTGCTCAGTAACGAACAGAACAAGTTAGCAGCGAAGGGGATAGTAGTACAAGCGATGACAACATAAAAATTTATCTTTACAAATATGCAAACGACAGAACAAACAACAAATGAAACCGTGCAGGCGTCATGGAACAAGCGGCCACTTATCATTAGTGGCCCATGCAGCGCAGAAACAGAAGAGCAGGTATTGGCCACAGCGCAACGCCTGGCTGCCACCGGCAAAATAGATATGCTGCGGGCAGGTATCTGGAAACCCCGTACCAAGCCTGGCATGTTTGAGGGTGTGGGTGCAAAAGGATTGCCCTGGGTACAACAGGCAAAGAAGTTAACGGGGTTACCAACAACCGTGGAAGTGGCAACAGGAAAACAAGTTCAGGATGCACTGACCTTTGATGTGGATGTGTTATGGATTGGAGCCAGAACAACGGTGAACCCCTTCAGTGTACAGGAAGTTGCCGATGCATTGAGAGGTGTGGATGTGCCGGTGATGATAAAAAACCCAATCAACCCTGATTTGGAATTATGGGGAGGTGCAGTAGAAAGGGTAGCCAGGGCAGGTATTAAACAAATTGGTTTAATACATCGGGGGTTTAGTTCCTACGGTAATACAGAATACCGCAATGCACCGATGTGGCATTTGGCGATTGATATGAAACTGAAGTATCCCGGTATGCCACTGATTAACGACCCGTCACATATTTGTGGCCGAAGGGATATTTTACTGGAAGTAATGCAAAAAGCCATTGACCTAGATTATGACGGGTTGATGATTGAAAGCCATATAGACCCCGACAATGCCTGGAGTGATGCTAAGCAGCAGGTTACCCCGGAGCGGTTGGCTGAAATGCTGGATACCATTATCTGGAGAAAGGAAGATGTGAACTCGGATGAGTATCATGCAGCGCTGGAGGCATTGCGCCAGAAGATTAATCACCTGGATGATGAACTGATGCAGATACTGAGCCAGCGGATGAAAATTGCTGAACAAATTGGTAAATACAAAAAAGAAAATAATATCACCATTTTGCAAACGGGCCGTTGGAATGAAATTATCGAAAGGGCCAGTACAAAAGGGGAGAAGATTGGATTGAGCAAAGAATTTATCACCATGTATTTGGATGCGGTGCACATGGAGAGTATTAATCATCAGAAGAAGGTGTTGGATAGTTAGGTGATGAATTGTAAGCTCCCCATTCCGGAGGGATCGAATTGAAAAAATATATTTTTTTCTCACGATTGGAGTGGGTTGCTGAGCAACTGTGCCACGGCTGTTGAAAGAAATTAAAAATAATGAATAAGCTGACTTATAAATTTTCCAATTCATCCACTGAGTTCTACTTCGCTTATGGCATCAGTTATCTGAAAAAAATAACTGACCCTAAGGCAACGGTATTAATTACAGATGAGAATGTTTACAAGGCCCACCCCAATGGGTTCAAAGGCTGGAATACGATTGTACTGAAACCCGGCGAAGCATTTAAAGTGCAGGCAACCGTAGATACAGTAATTGAAAAGCTGATTGAAATGGAAGCCGACCGGAAAACAACTCTGGTTGGCATTGGCGGCGGAGTTGTTACGGATATTACCGGCTATATTGCTTCCGTTTATATGCGGGGCTTGCGGTTTGGGTTTATACCCACTACAATTTTGGGATTGGCAGATGCATCTATCGGCGGTAAAAATGGTATTGATGTGGGAGTGTATAAAAATATGGTGGGAGTTATCCGTCAGCCATCTTTCATCCTGCATGATATGAGTTTTCTGAACTCATTACCTCAAACTGAATGGGAAAATGGTTTTGCAGAAATTATCAAACATGCCTGTATAAAAGATGCGCCGATGTTTGCTGAACTGGAAAGAAATTCGCTTAAAACTTACCAGAGCCGGCCAAAGCCGGTTTCTGAATTAATCAGGCGAAATACCTTGATTAAAACCAAAGTGGTGGAAAAGGATGAGTTTGAAAAAGGAGAGCGGCGATTGCTGAATTTTGGGCACACATTAGGTCATGCACTGGAAACCCAGTATGAATTGTTGCATGGGCAAGCCATTTCTATCGGGATGACTTATGCCTGTCATATATCAGAACAACTGGCAGGGTTTAAACAAACCGGGAGAGTTGTTGGCCTTTTGGGAAAATACAACCTGCCTGCTTACGCATCATTCGACAAACAAAAAGTATTTGATGTGCTGAAGATGGATAAGAAGAGGGAAAGAAAAGAAATGAACTATATATTACTGGAGAAAATTGGTAAGGGAGTAGTGAAATCAATTTCATTGAAACAATTAGAAAAAATTATTCAAGATTTATAATAGTGATAGTTACAATACATCCATCGCAGTTAAAAGGGATCATACAGGCACCGGCTTCCAAGAGTTCAATGCAAAGGGCTTTGGCGGCTGCTTTTCTCACAAAAAATACATGCAGCCTTTTTAATCCGGGTCATTCTAATGACGATAAAGCAGCGATGGGAATTATAAGAAACCTTGGCGCAAAAGTAGAAATGCCTGGAAATAATCTTGTCGTTGTGGAAAAAGGAAATGAGGAAGAAAAAGGTGAAATTAATTGCGGTGAAAGTGGATTGAGTATAAGAATGTTTGTCCCCATTGTTGCATTAAGCAAAAAATCAATTACCGTTAAAGGAGAAGGAAGTTTGCTTAACCGGCCAATGAATTTTTTTGATGAGGTGTTGCCCCGATTGGGAGTTACGGTTAAATCAAATAACGGAAAACTTCCCCTTGTTATCAAAGGGCCGTTGCAACCAAAAGATATTGAGATTGATGGTTCATTGAGTTCGCAATTTCTAACAGGCTTGCTGATGGCTTATGCCACTGCCAATGCAAAAGGTGTTTCTATCAAAGTAAATAACCTGAAGAGCAGGCCTTACATTGATTTGACTTTGGATGTGATGAAACAATTCGGATTAAAAATGCCGGAGAATAGGAACTATGAAGAATTTATTTTTCATAATGACTCTGCACCTGATTCCGGGATCACAACTCATGATTACACAATAGAAGGAGATTGGAGTAATGGCGCATTTTTATTAGTTGCCGGTGCTGTTGCAGGGCCAATAACGGTAACGGGACTGGATTTAACATCCACGCAGGCAGATAAAGTAATTGTTGAGGCATTGATGGCAGCAAATGCTGCTATCTCTATTGAAGCAAAAGGAATAAAAATTCTCCCGGCGAAAATGAATGGGTTTGATTTTGATGCAACAGATTGCCCTGATTTGTTTCCACCGCTGGTTGCCCTGGCTGCCTATTGCAAAGGAGAAACAAAAATAAAAGGAGTGAGTCGGTTGACACATAAAGAAAGTAACCGGGCATTGACATTACAGGAAGAATTTGCCAAGATGGGAGTGAATATTAGTTTGAAAGATGATGTAATGATAATATGTGGCGGTAATGGAGTGAAGGGTGCTAAAGTTCATTCCCGGCACGACCACCGCATTGCAATGGCCTGTGCTGTAGCTTCTCTAAAAGCGGAAGGGGAAACAATTATTGAAGAAGCCGGATCCGTAAAAAAATCATATCCCGATTTTTTTAGTGACCTTAAATCTTTAGGGGCATCTGTATCTTTACCTTATCAACAATTTAATTTATAAGCTTTGAATGCATTTGGCCGCATATTCCGCATTTCTATTTTTGGAGAATCGCATGGCGAATGTGTAGGTATAACCATTGATGGTTGCCCTGCAGGTTTATTATTAGCCGCTGAAGATTTACTGCCCGATTTGGAGAGAAGAAAAGGTGGTACTCAAAAAGGAACTACTCCGAGACAAGAAGCAGATTATCCCATTTTCAAAAGTGGTGTGTTTAACGGAAAAACGACAGGGTTTCCAATCACTATTTTATTTGAGAATAAGAATATCCGGAGCGAAGACTATCAGAAGCAGAGAAGTATCCCCCGTCCCGGCCATGCTGATTGGGTGGCGCATCAGAAGTTTGGCGGAAATGAAGATTTCCGTGGTGGCGGGCATTTCAGTGCAAGGCTTACGGCAGGAATTGTTGCAGCAGGGGCAATTGCAAAGAAATTAATGAGCGGCATCAGCATTCAAGCAGCGGTAACAGAAATAGGCGGAGAAAAAGACCTGGAAAAAGGAATACAAAAAGCCATTGATGCCAAAGACTCAGTTGGGGGAATTGTAGAATGCCGTGTAACTGGTTTGCCTGCTGGTTTGGGTGAACCTTATTTTGATTCGGCAGAATCTGTCTTATCACATATACTTTTTGCGATACCTGCTGTAAGAGGCGTGGAGTTCGGAACTGGTTTTGCTGCAGCAAAGATGCTTGGCAGCGAACATAATGATGCCATCGAAAATATGGAGGGAAAAACAAGGACCAACCATGCAGGCGGAGTAGTTGGTGGCATCAGCAATGGAAATGAACTGGTATTCCGGTTAGCTGTGAAACCCACATCTTCCACGCCTAAAGAACAAAGCAGCCTGAACTGGGACACAGGCAAGACGGAAGTTTTTTCAATCAAAGGCCGTCATGATCTGTGTGTAGCACTTCGGGCCCCGGTAATTGTCGAAGCTGTAACTGCATTAGTGCTCGCAGATTTTATGTTGATGGAACAAAAAATTAAAAAATTTTTGTAATGCCTGTAATTTACCATGTAACAACAGTTGGTGAATGGAATACTGCCAAACAAAAAGGTTATTATGAACATCCTTCCCTGAAGGATGAAGGATTTATCCACTGCTCACAGGAGCACCAGGTGGCTGCCGTACTGGAAAGATATTTTGCCGGTAAAACTGAATTGGTGCAACTGGTGATTGATACAGATAAATTAACCAGTAAGTTTGTATTTGACTGGTCGCCATCCACAAAAGATACATTTCCGCATGTTTACGGGCCGATTAATACGGATGCAGTGATTGCTGCAGAAAGTATAGGCTAATCTGCCCAATGAGGGGCATTGTGAGATGTAGTTATTCTGATGTTTTCAGATTCCATAATTTGCAAAGATTCCATAAGTTCATCTGCCAGTAAATAGTGTATAAGCTTCAGTCTTGTGACCTCGCCGGTTTTCGTTCTTATAAAAATCTTTATGTATTCCGATTCATTTCTGGTAAGTAACTCAGGATTTAATGAAACGACTATTTCTTTTATCATGTCATTATTTATGCTTATCGTTTTTTTAGCTAAAATAACAGAAGTAGTTTGACTACTAATCAGCAATTCCCCATACTTGCTCTTAGTATTTATTAAGGCAATAATAAATCCAAGTGTTAATGTAATTAAACCAAATAAGGCAATTTTTTTAACAATTAATGGAACTCCATTGATAAACCAAAAGGCTTGTAGTTCGCCAGAACTTTTTTCTGAGGGTGACATTGAGATATAGAAAATTGCCAGCGCAATTACACCTACTTCCAAAAGCGATTGTACCAGGTCATTTAGTTTACTATTTCTTGTAATAAGCTTTATTGGCAACCTTTTTTCCATTTATCGTAGATACTTCTCCAATTTTTTAAAATCAATATCCAGTATTTCATACTTACTGCTTTCCGGAATAAAATAATGCCACCATTCTGTATCTAATGCTTTAAAACCATATTTGCACATCAATGATTTTAATAACAACCTGTTTTGCAAAACTTCTTCCGGTAACCCGGTATATGACTGATGTGCACTATCTGTAAAATTATCAAACCCGGTTCCCATATCCAGTTCTTTCCCGGTTGATGAATTGATAATTGTCAGGTCAACCGAAATTCCCCGGTTATGTCCGCTTCCCTTTGCGGGGTTGGCTACATATCGTTCATCTTTTACCAGTTCCCAGAATTTTACTGTGACTGAATAAGGCCGGTATGCGTCAAAAATTTTTAATCCATAACCTGTTTCGTTTAATTCCTTCTGTACTTTTAGCAATGCATTTGCAGCCGGTAGCCGCAGATATGTTAAATTGGTATTGGGTGGGTACATCTGTCTTTTCATGAAATTATTACGGCTTGCATATCTTAAGTCATAAGCAATACCCGGTATCAGGCTCTTTAACTCCACCATCTTTTTAGTAGAGTCTTTTTTTACCTGTTTTTGGTACTCATCCCACCTGTTTGTTACCGGGGGGCGGGTATAGCTGGCATCCTGCGCCTCAGTATATAGAAACAGCAATGTTGAAAAAATTAGCAATGCTTGCTCCTTAATGTAAAAACGATTGCTTATTTTGTTAATCATACCGGCAGGAATTGTGAAAGTAAATTAGTGCAAAAGCCGGACATGCTTCCCATCGCCACTACACCATTTATGAATATATACAGATTGAAGTACCCTTTTTTCATAGGCATATCTATATGCTTTTTTGTGTTGGTGGCCTGTAATAATAAAGGGAAAAAAGGTGAAAGCATTGCCGGCACACCTCAGGAGTTGCAGGAAAAAGTTACTGACCTTATCCAAAAGCTTACCGAAAAAGCAATTACCAATAATGGTAAGTTGGAGGACTCTGCAATAACATTAAGCCAGGCCCGTCTTGCAAAACTGCTCTATGAAAAAAAATCTTTTGAATCCTTGTGGTGCAACAAAGAGGAATGGCTTCCTGCCGGAGATTCGCTATTCCGCTTTATTGAGTTAGCACAACTATTTGGGTTATTCCCGGAAGATTATCATATTGACCGGTTAAAAAATATACGGCAAAAATTTTTTGCAGATAGTCTTGCAAAGGGTGACAGAAAAGATGCAGCACTTTGGTCGCAGGCAGATATTATGCTTACCGATGCCTTTATGCAAATTGTTAAGGATGTTAAATTGGGCAGGTTGCCACAAGACAGCATTACTCTCAGAAAGGATTCTGTATTGGGGGATGATTATTACCTGCAACAATTTAATGCGTTGCCACAATCCGGTTTTGCGGGGATTATCCAATCATTGGAGCCGCGGCACAGAGGGTATCAGTTATTAAAAGCAGGGATAAAAAAATTTCTTGACAGTGCTGATTACAAACAGTTCACAACTGTTCCGTATCCGGGAAAAAATATTTCAAAATTTAATCAGGCTTTACAAAAGAGATTGTATGAAGGAGGTTTCATCGCTTTTGATAGTGTGGCTGCCGACTCGGCGCAACTGGCTGAAGCAGTTAAGAAATTTCAAAAGAAAAAAGGGATTACTGTTGATGGCAGGGCCGGGGAAGGCACCGTCCGAATGCTGAATGTAAACGACAGGGAAAAGTTTATCCGTATTGCTATCAGTATGGACAAGTATAAAATGCTGCCCGAGACGATGCCGTCAAAATATATTTGGGTAAATACATCATCTAATTCTCTTGAGGTAATAGACAGGGGTGAAGTGAAGCTAACATCGAGAGTAATAAGCGGCAAGCCAAAAACGAGAACACCGCTGCTTACAAGCAATATCACAGAGCTGATTACTTACCCGCAATGGGTGCCCCCGCCAAGCATCGTATCAAAAGAAATTTTACCTGCCATTAAAAAAAATCCCGGCTACCTGGCCAGGAAAGGGTTTAGCCTGGTGGACACGAAAGGCAATGAAGTAGACCCTTATTCGGTTGATTGGTCAAAATATACCAGTACTATTCCGTACAGGGTGGTGCAGGGTAGTGGTGATGCCAATGCCCTTGGTATTATGAAATTTGTTTTCAGCAATAAGTACTCTGTTTACTTACACGACACTAACCAGCGGTATTTATTTGGCAATGCGATGCGTTCATTAAGCCACGGTTGTGTCCGTGTGCAGGAATGGGAGAAACTGGCCAACTATATTCTCCGGAACGATAGTATGAATGGCGGTGACGGCCGGTATAGCAAAATAGATTCGGTAAAGGCCTGGCTTCAAAAGAAGGAAAAAAAGAGTATTTCTGTGCGGAATAAAATGCCTGTATATATCCGTTACTTTACCTGTGAAGGTCAGAATGGCACCATTGTTTTTTACGACGATGTGTATGCAGATGACAAGCTTCTGAGGGAGAAATATTTTGCGACAAAATGAATGGTGTTACAGGCAGATAGCCAAACAGAAGCCGGAAATAGTACTTTTGGTTATAAGGAGCCTCTCCAAAACGGTGAATATTAAGTAAATAATTTATTTCAGGATATTAAACTTACCTGTTATTTTTGTTCAGTTATAAACCAAACTATCTCTTTATGAAGAAGATATTATCAGCATTCTTTGCGCTGTACCTGCTTGTACCCGTTACTTATAGCCAGAACAAAGGCGACAGTAGGCAACCGGCTATAGGTATCAGTTTTTTCCTGAATGATTTTATTACGGCGGATAGAATCCGTTCCACTTCCTTAAGCCAGGTAATAAGTAATAAGAAGTTTGCCAAATTAAGGCAAATGTCTCCCGGCCTGGCAATTAATTATTTCAAAGGATTAACAAACCACATTGACTTTGCCGGTAGTATCGGAGGTTCATTTGTAAATTATCCAATGCCGAGTCGTGCATTTGCCAGCGATAATTTTTTGCTGGAAGCCAGTGCCCAGATGAACCTGAAATTAACAACCGAAAAATACTGGGTACAGCCTTATATCATTGCCGGAGTTGGAGCACATAAGTACCGGTCTTATTACGGGGCTTTTATGCCATTAGGGCTAGGGTTGAAAGTTAACTTCTTTGATGAAGCGCATCTTTTTATTGCATCTACTTACCGTGTGCCGGTAACAACCGAAACGGCTAATTATCATTTGCAGCACAGTATTGGTATTGCCGGTGCACTTAGTAAAAAGAAAGAAGTAAAAATCATTCCGCCTCCTCCGCCTCCTCCGCCTGATACAGATGGCGATGGAATAATAGATAGCCTGGATAAATGTCCGACTGTAAAAGGGTTGGCAAAGTATGATGGCTGTCCGATACCCGATACTGATAAAGATGGTATCAATGATGAAGAAGATAAGTGCCCAACTGTTCCCGGTTTAGCCCGTTACCAGGGTTGCCCGATACCTGATACAGATAAAGATGGTATTAATGATGAAGAGGATAAATGCCCAACCGTGTTTGGCGTAGCCCGTTACCAGGGTTGTCCTGTTCCTGACACAGATGGCGATGGTGTAAACGATGAAGAGGATAAATGTATAACTATCCCAGGGCCAAAAGAGAATTTTGGATGCCCCATAATCACTGAAGAAGTGAAGAAAAGGGTTGATGTTGCTGCAAAAAATATTTTATTCATTACCGGCAGCGCTAAATTACAGACCAAGTCTTTCAAAGGATTAAACGATGTTGTGCAGATAATGAACGACAATCCCGGAATGAGCCTTGCCATTGATGGCCATACAGATAATGTGGGAACTGATGAAAAAAACCAGATTTTGAGTGACAACCGTGCTGGATCGGTTAAAGCTTATCTCGTTAGTAAAGGAATTGATGAAAGCCGTATTACGGCCACTGGTCATGGTGAAACTATACCAATAGCAGATAATAAAACTGCTGCTGGTCGTCAGCAGAACCGCCGTTCAGAAATGACATTGAGTTATTATAAATAAACTGATTGGTTTATTAATGAAATGTCCCGTCCCGCCTCAGGCAGGGCGGGACATTTTTATTTACAAAAATATCAGGGTTAAAACTTTCAATGTTGTTCATTAGGATGTTTGAATATTACTTTCAAGGTAAAGGGGCTTTGAACATTTGTAAGCGAGTAAATTATCAGTCTTGGGAAGTGCTGGAATTCATTTTATCCACAGCTTAGATTAAGAAACGCTTAGGCCTTTAATTCCCGCCATTTTCCCCTACCTTTGCGCCTCCAAAACCGACAGGGTTTTTAATAGCATTAAACATCTGAAAATAAAGCAGTCATGGCAGATTTAAAATTTCAAAGAAACTTTGGTATAGCCGCTCACATTGATGCGGGCAAAACCACTACAACAGAGCGAATTCTTCGCTATACCGGTATGATACACCGTATTGGTGAAGTGCATGATGGCGCTGCAACCACCGATTGGATGGAGCAGGAAAAAGAAAGAGGTATTACTATTACTTCTGCTGCTGTAAGTTGCCAGTGGAATTTTCCTACCAATAAAGGGAAAGATTTTGCGGATACTAAAAAATATTCTTTCAATATCATTGATACCCCGGGTCACGTTGACTTTACTGTAGAAGTGGAGCGTTCAATGAGGGTGTTGGATGGTTTGATTGCATTGTTTTCTGCTGTAGATGGTGTGGAGCCGCAGTCTGAAACAGTATGGCGCCAGGCAAACCGCTATGGTGTACCCCGCATTGGGTTTGTAAACAAAATGGACCGTGCCGGTGCTGATTTCCTGATGGTAGTGAAGCAGGTAAAAGATATGCTGGGTTCAAAAGCTGTCCCTCTTCAGTTGCCAATTGGAGCCGAAGATGATTTTAAGGGAGTAGTTGATCTAATTAAAATGAAAGGCATCATCTGGCACATGGAAACAGAAGGTATGACCTTTGATGAAATAGAAGTACCTGCAGATATGCTGGAAGAAGCCAAAGAATGGAGAGCAAGTCTTGTAGAAGCAGTGGCTGAATATGATGATAAGCTAATGGAAAAATTCTTTGATGATCCAAACAGTATTACAGAAGATGAAATGCATGAAGCTATTCGTAAGGCTACGGTAGATCTCAGTATCGTTCCGATGATGTGTGGTTCTTCATTTAAAAATAAAGGAGTACAAACAGCATTAGATGCTGTTTGCCGCTATCTGCCTTCACCGATTGATATTCCGGATACTATAGGTACAAATCCGGATACTGGCGAGGAAGAAACCCGCAAAGCTGATCCAAAGGCTCCATTTGCGGCACTGGCTTTTAAAATCATGACTGACCCATTTGTAGGGAGGCTGGCTTTCTTCCGGTGTTATTCTGGCCACCTGGATGCCGGTTCTTATGTACTGAATGTAAGAAGTGGTAAAAAAGAACGTATCAGCCGTATCATGAAGATGTTTGCCAATAAGCAAAATCCAATCGATTTTATAGAAGCAGGTGATATAGGTGCAGCGGTTGGGTTTAAAGAAATCAAAACAGGTGATACATTGTGTGATGAAGATCATCCAATCACTTTGGAAAATATGTTTATTCCTGAACCGGTTATTGCGGTGGCGATAGAACCAAAAACCCAGGCTGATGTAGATAAAATGGGAATGGCTATTTCCAAACTGGTGGAAGAAGATCCTACATTACGGGTACATACGGACGAAGAAACAGGTCAGACCATCCTTCGTGGAATGGGTGAACTGCACTTGGAAATCATCATTGACCGTATGCGTCGTGAGTTTAAAGTAGAAGTAAATCAGGGTGCTCCGCAGGTGGCTTATAAGGAAGCATTTAATATTACTGTAGAACACCGGGAGACATTGAAGAAACAAACTGGTGGTCGTGGTAAATTCGCTGATATTGTTTTTACACTTGGCCCTGTTGACGCAGAATGGAAGGCTGAAAACCCTGATAAGCATTACCAGTTTGTGAACGATCTTTTCGGCGGATCAATTCCCCGTGAATTCGTTCCGGCTATTCAGAAAGGTTTTGAATCTTCTATGACTACAGGTGTGCTGGCCAGCTATCCGGTTGATAATATGAAGATCCGTGTACATGATGGAAGCTTTCACGCCGTTGACTCCGATTCTATGTCTTTTGAACTTTGCGCCAAGCAAGGTTTTCGTGAGGCGGCAAGAAAAGCAAAACCTGTTTTGCTGGAGCCAATTATGAAAGTGGAAGTAATTACACCTGCACTATATATGGGTGATGTTACTGGTGACCTGAACCGTCGCCGGGGTATGCTGGAAGGGATGGATACCAGAGCCGGAGCCGAGGTTATCAAAGCTAAAGTTCCATTGAGTGAGATGTTTGGTTATGTAACACAACTTCGTTCATTGTCTTCAGGCCGTGCCTCCAGTACAATGGAGTTCTCTCATTATTCTCCTGCTCCAAACAATATCGCTGAAGAAGTGATTGCAAAAGTGAAGGGGAAAGTGAATGCTTAATTGAAATAGTTCAATTTTAAATAGAATCCCGTCCCGGTTTATCCGGGACGGGATTTTTTATTAACAACTGGAAGAATCTTAATCTTGATCAATTGCAAAAAACTTCATGGCATTGTGTTTGCTAAATATTAAGTGGAACTCAACTCCGTTTTTAGGAACCAATCTTTTTTTGCTCAGGTGGTTGCCTGGTTATGAAAAACACAATGTCAAGGGTTAAGGACTCAGCAATGGGTCCTTATTTTTTTAGGGGCTATACCCAGTTGAGCTTGATGTGTTGGATGTTTTTTTCTTTCAATTGTTTTTTTATCAGGTCGAGCTCCCGGACCTGGGAAGGTATTTTGGTTTCATGTGTTTCCACATACATCCTGTCGAAAAGGTGCCAGGCCTCAGCTTCAAGGATTCTTTTTAGAATGGCTATTTCGGCACCTTCTACATCTAATTTTATAAGGTTTATTTTTCTATTTTGTTTTTGCAGGAATTCAACCAGATCCACTACCTCAATAGACTGGGCTTTTTCAGTACTCACATTTAGTTTTTCAGCCATGATGGAAGAACCAACAGTAAAGCTGGCATCATCACCCTTTGTCTCTTTATGAGCATAAAGCTCTATCGTTGAGTTTTTATCCCACACACCTTTTTGTATAAGAGTAATGTTCTTTTTGTTTTTACATCTTTTGGAAAGTTGTTCAAAAGCAACCGGGTCGGGTTCAAAAGCTATAACAGTTGCGCCAGTGGAAGCAAGTAGTTTAGTAATATGACCCACATTAGCGCCGCAATCCAGCACAAATGATTTTTTGCCGAGTCTGAACCAATCAGGGATGAGCTTTATATAGCTGATCCACAAAGCCCCGGCATTTAGAATTTTTCTTTTAAGTAAAGCAGCTCTCATATTTAAGATGATGTGCGGCAAAGTAAACGATATGTAATGACATCACTTGGCTGCAACAGGATTTTGTTGCAAAGGATCTTTAAAAACGAAAATGAGGCCGATGAGTGAGCAGGCAACAGTAATGAGATAGAAAAGCAGGCTTAAAATAAGTGCCGTATGCTGATCAAGTCCTGCATATTTTGCACCTTCAATAATTACAAACTCCCTGACACCCAGTCCGCCGCCGACCGATATGGGAAGCACAGATGCTATTGCTGCAACCAGGAAAATAACAATGTAGCCATTAAGATCAATTTTGATATTTAATGCAAAGAGTATAAAATAAACACATAGCAGAACTGTTATTTGCACAGCAGCCCCGAGTAAAAGGGCAGGCAGGAAGCCCGGTAAAAAATCAGGAAAGAATTTCTTGATAATAAAATACAAAAAAGGAATGGCCAGCAAAGCAGCAGCTATCAGCAGAATAACGATCCATTTTTCTTTCACCACAAAACTGCTGTATGCGGCCACTAATAAACCGAGGGAAAGTACACCACTGAAACGGTCTAATAAAACAGCAGTTGTTGTTTTTTTAAAGGAAGTATTAAATCGTTTTGAAAGCAAAATCACTTTGTAAGCATCACCCGTAATAGCACCGGGAAGAAACAGGTTGTAAAACATTCCCAGCCAGTACAATTTTACATTTTGCCTGCCAGGTATATGAATGCCAATATTTTTGAAATAAATAGTAAGCCGTTTAGAACCAATTAGTTTTGAAATATTGTAAATAATAAAAGCGGCTAAAAGCCACAACCAGTCGGCCTTTTTTATAGCGTCCCATGCTTTTATAAAGTCTATTTTGGTAAAAACATACCATAAACAGGCAACCGTTACCGCTATTTTAAGCAGCAATTTCAGCCTGTTTCCGACCCTGAATTTTTTGTTTGCAGTTCCTTCCATTAATCCCCTAAGTTAAGATTGAAAGTCAAGCCAATAGAGTAGTTTCAGACATTTAGTTATAAGTTTGTCCACAGCCTGTAAAATTCTTTCCCAACTATTTGGAAGGTATAGCTCTCAACCCTACCTTTGCACTCCCAAAAGAAAATTGGGTTTTCATACATGTCGCAGCGAATCAGAATCAAATTACAGTCTTACGATCACAGCCTGGTAGATAAATCAGCTGAAAAGATCGTAAAAACAGTACGCAGTACCGGTGCTGTGGTAACAGGTCCAATACCTTTGCCCACCCGCCGTAAAATATTTACAGTGTTGCGTTCACCCCACGCCAATAAGAAGAGCCGTGAGCAGTTCCAGTTAGCTACCCATAAGCGTCTGCTGGATATTTACACTTCTTCATCAAGAACAGTGGATGCATTAAGTAAGTTGGATTTGCCCAGTGGCGTGGAAGTTGAAATCAAAGCATAGAAAATTGAGGTTAATCCTCTTTTAGTTCTTATAAATTAAAAATATTGCTATCTCTCAATCATTATTATTGTTAGTTTGAAACTGGCAATAACAGAAAAAAGAGCTCTGGCTGATTAACATAAAACAAGCCATTCAGGGTTTGTTTACTGCCGGTACTTCCCCAGAAAGGAAAAGGTCGGCGGCAAACGGGGATTGAAGTGCCCTGGTTCGTGTCATTACGATACAGCCAGGATAATGTCCCAATAACCTTGCAGGCATAAATCGAACAAACATGAAAGGTATTATTGGGAAAAAAATTGGGATGACCAGCATCTTCGATCCATCGGGCAAACAAACCGCCTGTACGATTATTGAGGCAGGCCCATGTGTAGTTACCCAGGTTAAAACAACCGAATCTGACGGGTACAATGCACTTTCACTTTCCTTTGGTGATAAAAAAGAAAAGCACTCCACTAAATCTGAGGTTAATCACTACGCAAAAGCTCAGACAGCCCCTAAGAAATTTACAAGAGAGTTCCGCAACTATTCCATTGAAAAAAATATTGGTGAAACTATTACAGTTGACATTTTTGCTGAAGGTGATTCTGTTGAAGTAGTAGGTACAACAAAGGGTAAAGGCTTCCAGGGCGTTGTAAAACGTCACGGTTTCCATGGCGTCGGCCAGCAGTCTCACGGGCAGCATGACCGTCAGAGAGCTCCGGGTTCACTAGGTAACTCTTCAGATGCTGCCCGTGTTATGAAAGGAATGAAAATGGCCGGCCGTATGGGTAGTGACCGGGTAAAACTGAAAGGATTGAAGGTGGTAAAGGTTTTCGCTGATAAAAATTATATTCTTGTTAGCGGTTCTGTACCCGGTTATAACGGTTCAATTGTTTTAATTCAGAAGTAACGATGATGCCATCCTGAGCTTGGCGAAGGATGTCTCTTCTTAAAAAGATACGAAAATGCAAGTTGAAGTTTTAAATACAAAAGGAAAAGCAACCGGTAGAACAGTGGAACTGCCAGAAGAAATTTTTGGTGCAGAGCCCAATAACCATGTTATCTACCTTGCAGTAAAACAATATCTCGCAGCACAGCGCCAGGGTACCCACAAAGTAAAGACCCGTGCTGAAGTACAGGGTGCCAGCCGTAAGCTGCACCGTCAAAAAGGTACTGGTGGAAGCCGTAAGGGTAATATCCGGAACCCTTTATATAAAGGTGGTGGTACCATCTTTGGACCAAAACCGCACTTATATGATTTTAAATTAAATCGTAAGGTGAAGGACCTGGCAAAGATTTCTGCCCTGTCTTACAAAGCAAAAGACAATGCAATTTTTGTGGTAGAAGATATTACAATGGATTCACCAAAAACCAAAACTTTTGTTGACATCCTGGGTAACCTGAAAGTAGCTGATAAAAAAGCAATGTTCATTATGCCTGAGAATAATGACAATGTTGAACGCTCCATCCGCAATGTACCATCTGTATTGGGAGTATTGCTGAGTGACATCAACACTTATGATATTGTAAATTCTGAAGTATTGATTTTGACGGAGAGTGCCGCAAAAATTTTCTCAGAAGAAGAAAAAGCCGGAGCTTAATTAAAAACATTCAAAAAAGTAAGAAATGAAATTTTCTGAAATACTTATTAAACCCATTTTGACAGAAAAAGCAAATGCCCAGCAGGATAAACTGCATCGCTATGCTTTCAAAGTGGCACGGAAGGCAAACAAACTGGAGATTAAAAAAGCTGTGGAAAGTTTTTACGGTGTTACTGTAACTAATGTAAACACTTCGGTATCTCCCGGTAAAAATAAAAGCCGTTTTACAAAAGCCGGTGTAATCTCAGGCCGCAAACCTGCTTACAAAAAAGCTTATGTAACAGTGGCCGAGGGTGAAAACATTGATTTGTACTCAAACATTTAACCCTCATTAATGAATGGCTTCAACAGCCGCTAATGTTGAACTAAAAAGAAATTGAAAAATGGCACTAAGAAAATTTAAACCAGTTACAGCCGGTACCCGTTGGAGAATTGGTAATGCGTATGCTGAGGTTACTACGAATGTTCCTGAAAAAAGCTTGTTAGAAGCTAAACCAAGAACAGGTGGTCGTACTGCTACTGGTCGCATGTCTATGCGCTACATAGGTGGTGGTCATAAGAAAAAATATCGTATAATCGATTTTAAAAGAAATAAAGCAGGCGCTGCAACGGTAGAGTCGATCCAATATGATCCGAACCGTACAGCTTTTATCGCCTTGGTAAATTATGCTGATGGTGAAAAGCGCTATATCCTGGCACCACAAGGGTTGCAGGTTGGTAACAAAGTAGAAAGTGGTGCTGATGTGGCTCCTGAAGTTGGTAATGCTTTACCAATGAAAAATATGCCGTTAGGTACTAATGTTCACAATATTGAAATGCAACCGGGTCAGGGTGGCAAGTTGGCCCGCAGTGCAGGTTCTTCTGCTCAGTTAACTAACAAGGAAGAAAAATACGCCATATTAAAAATGCCTTCTGGTGAGTTGAGAAAAGTGTTGATAAATTGCTATGCAACAGTAGGCGTTGTTAGTAATAGCGACCACTTCTTGCAGAGCATGGGTAAAGCAGGGCGCAACAGGTGGAGAGGTATTAAGCCAAGAACCCGTGGCGTGGCCATGAACCCGGTAGATCACCCGATGGGTGGTGGTGAAGGTAAAGCTTCAGGTGGTCAGCCACGTAGCAGAAACGGTCAGTACTCAAGAGGTCTGAAAACAAGAACAAAAGGAAAAGGAAGTGATAAGATGATCATTCAGCGTAAGAACGGAAGTAAGATTTCCAAGTAAACAAACTCATTAATAACACAACGTCATAAACATGGCTCGTTCGATTAAAAAAGGTCCTTATGTAGCTTCTCATCTTGAAAAAAAGGTAGAAGCTATCAATGAAGGCAAAAACAAAAAAAGTGTCATCAAAACCTGGAGCCGTCGTTCTACGATTACTCCTGACTTTGTAGGTCACACTTTTGCGGTACATAATGGCAACAAATTTATTCCGGTGTATGTAACTGAGTTCATGGTTGGACACAAGCTGGGAGAATTTGCACCAACCCGCCAGTTTAAAGGGCACTCAAGTAAAAAAGTAGACTAAAAAAATAGATGCTGTTTACTGGTTCATTAAGGACAGGGTAATCAGTGATCAAAGACCAGAAAAAAGAAACTAGTAACAATGGAAGCAGTAGCTAAACTGAGAAATTATCCGACATCCCCCCGTAAAATGCGATTACTGGCTGACCTCATCCGCGGTAAGAAAGTAGAAAAAGTATTAGCCGAGTTGGAACATAACCCGAAGCACCCTGCAGTTCCGCTGCGCAAACTGGTGTTGAGTGCTATCAGCAACTGGAAACAGAAGAATGAAGGTGGTGATGAAAGTCAACTGGTGGTAAAAACCATTTTTGTTGATGGTGCAAGGACATTGAAGCGTATGCGCCCGGCTCCGCAGGGCCGTGGTTACAGGGTTCGTAAACGCAGCAACCATGTAACAGTAATTGTTGACACAAAAGAATCTAAAAACTAAACGAATTAATAAACCAATAACATGGGTCAAAAAGCAAATCCGATTGGTAACAGGTTAGGCATCATCCGTGGCTGGGAATCCAACTGGTACGCCACAAAAAAAGATTATGCCGGCAAACTGATCGAAGATCACAAGATCAGAACTTATCTGAATGCCCGTATTAATAAAGGGGGTATCTCAAAAATCGTTATTGAGAGAACATTAGGTAAGCTGATCATTACGATTCACACATCCAAGCCCGGTATCATTATCGGTAAAGGTGGTGGAGAAGTTGATCGGATTAAAGAAGAGTTGAAAAAGCTTACTGGTAAAGACGATGTGCAGATTAATATCCTGGAGATCCGTCGTCCGGAACTTGATGCGATGATTGTAGGGGATACTATTGCCCGCCAGATAGAAAATCGTATCAACTTTAAAAGGGCTACGAAAATGGCCATTGCCTCCGCATTGCGTATGGGTGCCGAGGGAATTAAAGTTAAATTAAGCGGACGGCTGGCTGGTGCAGAGATTGCCCGTAGTGAGGAGTTTAAGCAAGGCCGTGTGCCACTTCACACTTTTAGAATGGATATTGATTATGCCAATGTATTCGCACAGACTGTATATGGTAAGATTGGCATCAAAGTATGGATTTGTAAAGGGGAAGTATTAGCTAAAAGAGATCTTAACCCCAATTTTATTGCAGGGGGTAAGAATGAGGGTGGTGGCGAAAGGAGAGAAAGAAGAGACGATCATCGTGGTGGAGATCGCCGGGATGACAGAAGAGGTGGTGGGGACAGAAGAGGTGGTGGCGGAGGTGGAAGAAGAAATTAAAAGTATTGAAGATTCAGTACTGAGTATAAAGACAAAGGGACATACGTCTGTAATCTGATTACTAAGTACTAAAAAACTGAATTATATGTTACAACCGAAAAGATCGAAGCACAGAAAGATGCAGAAAGGCCGCATGAAAGGCGATGCTAAAAGAGGCACTACCATTGCATTTGGTTCTTATGCTTTGAAAGCATTAGATCAGCACTGGATTACAGACCGCCAGATTGAAGCTGCCCGCCAGGCATTAACCCGTGAAATGAAAAGAGAAGGAAATGTGTGGATAAGAATTTTCCCTGATAAACCCATCACAAGGAAACCTGCAGAGGTAAGGATGGGTAAAGGTAAAGGTAACCTGGAATTTTGGGCAGCCGTAGTAAGGCCAGGCCGCATTTTATTTGAAGTGGATGGGGTAGATGAAAAAGTTGCCCGTGCCTCATTAGCACTGGCTGCCGGAAAATTACCAATTAAAACAAAGTTTATTGTACGCCGTGATTTAGTTACTGCGTAATAATTAATAAATCGAAATAGCAATGTCAAAGAAAGCAGATTTTGTAAAAAGCATACATGGCATGAATGAGCAGGACCTTCAGGCCCGCCTTGAAGAAGATAAGCAACGTTTAAAAAAACTGGAGTTTGCTCATACTATTTCTCCCCTGGAGAACCCTATGACCATCCGTGGATTGCGCCGGGATATTGCCCGGTTGATAACTGAATTAAAGTTGAAGCAACAGCAAGCATAATAAAGTTAAAAAAATGGAAGAAAGAAATTTAAGAAAAACAAAAACCGGGGTTGTCACCAGCAATAAAATGGCTAAGACTATTACTGTTGCGGTAGAAAGAAAAGTAAAGCACCCTATCTATGGTAAGTTCGTAAAAAAAACTACCAGGTTCCATGCTCACGATGATAAGAACGAGTGTAGTATCGGTGATGTTGTAAAAATTATGGAAACCCGTCCGCTTAGCAAAACAAAGCGTTGGCGGCTGGTAGAAGTAGTAGAGAAAGTAAAATAAAACAGATTTAAAGTACATAGTACTTAGTATAAAGACGGCAGCAGCTATCCAATCTAAGTACCAAAAACTAATAAAATGATTCAGCAAGAAAGCCGGTTAAATGTTGCGGACAACAGTGGTGCCAAAGAGGTGCTTTGTATCCGTGTACTCGGCAACAGCGGTCAGCGTTATGCCAGGATTGGCGATAAAATTGTAGTAACGGTAAAAGATGCAATTCCTGCCGGCGGTATCAAGAAAGGAACAGTTGCGAAAGCAGTTATCGTTCGTACAACCAACAAACTACGCCGTAAAGATGGTTCTTATATCCGCTTTGATGATAATGCTGTAGTGATATTGAATCAGTCGGATGAGCCAAGAGGTACCCGTATTTTTGGGCCGGTAGCCAGGGAACTCCGTGATAAAGGATATATGAAAATTATTTCGCTGGCACCAGAGGTTTTATAGAAACAAGACATCTCTTGTTTCCTGATGAACAAAGGGCAGGAAGATAAAGAGTGCGACGCAAGGGACGATCATCAGGGAACAGGAACCTGGTACAAATAAAATTAAATCATTCCGATAAAACGGGATAAAGAATAGAAAAAATGAAAACAAGATTTAAACCAAAGTACAATATCCGGAAAGGGGACAGTGTAGTGGTTATCACCGGTGATGATAAAGACTTATCAAAACCCAGGGTTGTAAAAGAAGTTTTAGTTGAGTCAGCTAAAGTTTTGGTAGAAGGTGTTAACATCATTACCAAGCATACCAAGCCTTCAGCTCAAAACACTAAAGGTGGTATTGTAAAAAAAGAAGCTCCAATCCATATCAGCAATGTAATGCTTTGGGATGCTGCTCAAAAAGCAGGAGCAAAAGTGACAAGAGTGAGAAAGGACGGAAAACCAGAGAGAGTTTTCAAAACAAAAAAAACTCAGGGAGGTAAAAAATAATGAGTACAACAAAATATACACCAAGACTGGCAGATAAGTACAAAAAAGAAGTTGTGCCCGCCCTGGTAAAAAAGTTTAGCTACGAAACAGTAATGCAGGCCCCAAGGCTGGAGAAAATCTGCCTGAACCGTGGTGTGAATGGTGCTGTAACTGACAAAAAACTGGTTGACATTGCTCTTGATGAACTGACAACCATCTCTGGTCAGAAAGCAGTGGCAACAATGTCAAAGAAGGATATTTCAAACTTCAAACTGCGTAAGCACATGCCGATTGGTGCAAGAGTTACGCTGCGTGGTGTAAAGATGTATGAGTTTCTGGATCGTTTCATTGCTGTAGCCCTTCCCCGTGTCCGTGACTTTAAAGGGGTGAATGAAAAAGCATTTGATGGCCGTGGGAATTATACCCTGGGCATAACAGAACAAATCATTTTCCCTGAGATTGATATTGATAAAGTAAATAAGATTACCGGCCTCGATATCACTTTCGTAACTACTGCTAATACAGACGAAGAAGCATACGAGTTATTGAAAGAACTTGGAATGCCTTTCAGAAACGCAGCAAAAAATAGTTCAAACTAAAAAAAAGAATAAACAATTATGGCTAAAACATCAGTAAAAGCCAGGCAAAGAAAAAGGGAGAAGATGGTGGCTCAGCATGCAGTTAAAAGAGCAGAGCTGAAAAAAGCAGGCGACTGGAAAGCTTTGGACGAGATGCCAAGGAATTCTTCGAAAGTTCGTTTGAAGAACCGTTGTCAGCTCACTGGCCGCCCCAAGGGTTATGTCCGTTATTTTGGTCTTTCCAGAATAATGGTGAGAGACATGGCTTTAAATGGAAAAATTCCCGGGTTGAAAAAAGCAAGCTGGTAAGACATTAAATTATTAAAAATTAAACTTTTCCAATTATCTCGCCACAGGTGGGACGTAGGAGGGCAAAAAATATGGTAACAGATCCTATAGCAGATTTCCTGACAAGAATCCGTAATGCGCAGATGGCCGGCCACCGTGTGGTTGATATTCCAGCTTCTAATCTGAAGAAGCGTATGACAGAGATTCTGTACAACCAGGGATATATCCTGAAGTACAAATTTGAAGATGATAACAAACAAGGCGTTATTAAAATCGCTTTGAAGTATGATCCTTCAACAAAGCAACCTGCAATACAGAGCATGGAGAGGGTGAGCAGCCCGGGTTTGCGCCAGTATGCAAAACCAGCTGAATTCCGTCGTGTAAAAAATGGGCTGGGTGTAGCTATTGTGTCAACATCAAAAGGGGTGATGACCGACAAAGAAGCAAAAGTTCAGAACGTAGGTGGCGAAGTTCTTTGCTATATATATTAAGACAGCTATCTGAAAAGTTGTAGATACATTAAGCCAAAACTATACTAGGCTGACCGGTCAACAACAAACCATAAACAACAAACTATAAATTTATTTTATGTCTCGTATAGGAAAACAACCGGTAGTAGCTCCCAATGGTGTTACAATCTCCATAGGCAAAGACAATGTGGTTACAGTAAAAGGGCCGAAAGGAGAATTGAAGCAGGCTATTGACCGTGATATAACTGTCGAGGTAAAAGACGGACAGATAACTTTTGCCCGGCCTACCGACCAGATTCGCCACCGTGCATTACATGGATTGTACCGTTCATTAGTTTCTAATTTAGTGAAAGGGGTGACAGAAGGGTATGTAAGAAAGCTGGAATTAATTGGGGTAGGTTTCAAAGCAGCAAACCAGGGTAATGTCCTCGATCTTTCTTTGGGATTCTCTCACAATATCATTTTTGAAATACCAAAGGAAATAAAAATAGCGACCGCCCAGGAAAAAGGCCAGAACCCCATTATTACTTTAGAAGGGATAGACAAGCAATTGATTGGCCAGGTGGCGGCTAAGATACGTGGCTTACGGAAGCCGGAGCCTTATAAAGGAAAAGGTGTTCGTTACGTTGGTGAAGTGGTTCGTAAGAAAGCAGGTAAAGCGGCTGGTAAATAATTAAACTAAATCAAACCCTGGCATACCGATAGCTATCGGGAAGGGTTGAAAATAAAAAAGAGATGAATCCAAAAGTAAAATCACAAAGAAGAAAAAACATCCGCTATCGTATTCGCCGGAAAATTGGCGAAGGATCAGCTCAGAAACCCAGGCTGTCTGTGTTCAGAAGCAATACGGATATCTATGTGCAATTGATTGATGATGCGAATGGACAGACACTGGCAGCCGCATCTTCAAAGGATAAAACTATCCAGGCACAGAAGGTGAATAAAGTTGAGAAGAGTAAAATGGTAGGAGAAGCCATCGCCAAAAAAGCGGTTGAATTAGGCATCAGCGATGTGACATTCGATCGTGGAGGGTATCTCTATCATGGCCGTGTGAAATCAGTAGCTGATGGAGCAAGAGAAGGAGGCCTTAAATTTTAAGCAAACAACAGTCTAACTTTAATTACAAGCATAAATGTCAAAGTACAACGTAAACAGGGTAAAAGCAGGCGACCTGGAACTTAAAGATAAAGTGGTTGCCATCAACCGTGTGGTAAAAACTACCAAAGGTGGCCGTGCCTTCAGTTTTTCTGCACTCGTAGTTGTCGGAAACGAGAATGGGGTAGTTGGTCATGGCTTGGGTAAAGCCAAAGAAGTTCAGGAAGCTATCACAAAAGGGATAGAGGATGCAAAAAAGAACCTTATTAAAGTCCCGGTGATGAAGGGTACAATCCCTCATGACCAATGGGCTAAAGAAGGAGCTGCCAAAGTATTGATTAAGCCAGCTGCACACGGTACCGGCGTAATCGCCGGGGGGTCTATGCGTGCCGTGCTTGAAGCTGCGGGTGTAACAGACGTATTGGCTAAGTCACTCGGTTCTGCTAATCCGCACAATGTGGTAAAAGCAACTTTTAAAGCATTGGCTTTGCTCCGTGAACCAATAAGTGTTGCAAAAACCCGTACACTTGGTTTGAAGAAAGTATTTAACGGTTAATCGGATTTCAAACGAATAGAATTATGAAAAAGATAAAAATAACATTAGTAAAAAGCCCTATCGACAGACCGGAACGTCAGAAATTGACGGTGCAGGCTTTAGGGCTTAATAAAACGAATTCTACAAAAGAAGTAGAAGCTACTCCGCAAATACTGGGTATGATCCGTAAGGTAACACACCTGTTAAAAGTGGAAGAAGTAAAATAATCAGTAAATTAAATAATGCGAGCCCCGAATGCTTTTGGGGCGTTAAGTCAAAAATAAAAGCAAAATGAAACTACACGAATTAAGACCAGCAAAAGGCTCCGTTCATAAGGACAAAAGAATTGGCCGTGGTGACGGATCCGGGCATGGAGGAACATCAACAAAAGGTACAAAAGGTGGACAAAGCCGTGCCGGTTATAAAAGTAAAATGGCTCATGAAGGTGGTCAGATGCCTATTCAGCGCCGCCTTCCAAAACGTGGCTTTACCAATATTCATCGGGTGGAGTTCAAAATAATTAATCTCGGGCAAGTAGAGCAGCTGTCTGAAAAATATGGCATCAAAGAGTTTTCGCTGGAAAACCTTTATATCAATGGGCTCGTTGCGCAGAACGATAAAGTGAAAATATTGGGCAACGGGGAGTTGAAAGGCAAATTCACTTTTAAAGTGAATGCAGTGAGTGAAAAAGCCAAATCAGCCATCGAAGCCGCCGGCGGATCGGTGGAGATTGTAAAGTAATTTTGCTAAATTGCAACGACGCATTAACAATGCGTCTTTTATGTTTTAAGTGCTTTTAAATTTTTTTAATTCCCGTGAAGAAATTAATACAGACACTCAAAAATATCTGGAGCATCGAAGAGCTGCGGGGTAAAATTCTTTTTACCCTGATGATGATAGCTATTTACCGGGTAGGTTCACACATTGTATTGCCCGGTATAGATCCTACAGAATTGAAAGCCGGCGAAAGCAGTAATGGTATTTTAGGATTGATTGATGCTTTTTCAGGAGGTGCATTTAATAACGCATCTATTTTTGCATTGGGTATCATGCCTTACATTTCTGCATCCATTTTTATGCAGCTGATGACGGTATTAGTACCCCGGTTTCAAAAAATGCAGAAAGAAGGCGACAGCGGCCGTAAAAAAATCAATCAATACACCCGTTATCTCACAGTGGCTGTTACCATCTTGCAGGCATCTGCGTATGTTAAATATCTTGAAGGGATGACAGCTCAGACTGGTGGCCTTATGGCAGGGTTTTCTCCCTCCAATTTTTGGCTGACTACCGTTGTTGTATTAACAGCAGGTACGATGTTTGTAATGTGGATGGGTGAAAAAATAACCGATAAGGGTTTGGGGAATGGAACATCGCTGATCATTATGATCGGAATTGTAGCCCGGTTACCACAAAATTTTTTACAGGAACTGAGTGCCAAATCTGTACGTAGCGGCGACATACTTATTTTCATTGTTGAGATAGCCATTCTGATTGCGATAATCATGGGATGTATCCTGCTGATTCAGGGAGTACGAAAAGTTCCGGTGAATTATGCCAAACAAATTGTGGGCAACCGCCAGTTCGGCGGAGCAAGACAATTTTTGCCTTTGAAGGTGAATAGTGCCGGTGTAATGCCAATCATTTTTGCACAGGCTATAATATTCATCCCAACTATTTTTGCCAATTTTAATACTACGGGTAAAGGTGGTTTACTGAAGGCACTGACAGATCACAGCAATGTCTGGTATATGCTTGTTTATTCTGTCGTAGTGATAGGGTTTACTTTCCTGTACACAGCCTTGATTTTTAACCCGAAGCAAATAGCAGATAATCTAAAGCAGAATAATGGATTTATTCCTGGTGTAAAACCCGGTCAGCCTACTGCAGACTATATTGGTTCAATAATGGATAGGATCACTTTACCCGGTGCTGTTTTACTTGCTTTTGTGGGCATTCTACCGGGCATTGCACAACGCTTTGGTGTAACACAGCAGTTCTCAGCATTCTTTGGTGGTACATCGTTGTTGATTATGGTAGGTGTAATTCTTGATACCCTGCAACAAATCGAAACGCAATTATTGATGCGTCAGTATGATGGTTTGATGAAAAGCGGACGAATCCAGGGAAGGCAGACAACCTCTGCAGTTCAGATGTAGGAAATATTTTATAATACTATAAATCCCGGCGAGCATAACTTGCCGGGATTTGCTTTTTTAAGGATATTTGCACTCTATGATGATTTATAAAACAAATGAGCAGGTAGAGATGATGCGGCAAAGTGCTTTGCTGGTTAGTAAGACACTGTCTGAAATAGCCAAAGGGTTAAAGCCGGGTATAACAACCCTTTCTATTGATAAAATGATAGGCGGGTTTATCAGCGATCATCATGCTATTCCCTCTTTTTTGCATTATAAAGGATACCCCTACAATTCCTGCATTTCTGTAAATGATGTGGTGGTACATGGCTTTCCCGGAAATAATGAGCTGAAAGAAGGCGATATAATTTCAGTTGACATAGGGGTGATATTAAATGGCTGGCATGGCGACCATGCTTACACATTTGCAATCGGTGATCCGGGAGAGGAAGTAATGCAATTAATACGGGTGACAAAGGAATCATTATATAAAGGGATTGAAAAAGCAGTTGCGGGAAACAGGACCGGCGATATCGCATTTGCTATCCAGGAACATACTGAAAGAAAATACGGATATGGGGTGGTACGGGAATTAGTGGGACATGGGTTGGGTAGAAGTTTACATGAAGATCCCCAGGTGCCTAATTATGGTAAAAGGGGGAGCGGCCCTAAACTAAAAGAAGGATTAGTCCTTGCTATTGAGCCAATGATTAATCTCGGTAAAAGGGATGTTTATACAGAAACGGATGGCTGGACGGTGAGGACAAAAGACGGTAAACCATCCGTTCATTTTGAACATGATGTTTGCGTAAGAAAAGATAAAACGGATATTCTTTCAGATTATAGTAGTATTGAAAAAGCTGAGGAAGCCAACCCGAATCTATTTACTCATCAAATACTTCAACCCCTCACCTGAGGGTTTTTTTTTATAATATGTCAGGGAAAAAATTAATTGTAGTTGGCGGCGGGGCTGCTGGGTTTTTCTGTGCGGTTAATGCTGCCAGGATGAATCCACAATTAAATGTTGTGCTTCTTGAAAAGACCAATAAATTTTTATCAAAAGTAAAAGTAAGCGGGGGTGGCCGCTGCAATGTAACCCATGCCTGCTTTGACATTGGGGAGATGGGTAAGAAATATCCAAGGGGCGGCAACTTTGTTAAAAAAGCTTTCCACCAGTTTTTTACTTCTGATACGATCAAATGGTTTGAAGAGAGGGGAGTGAAGTTAAAAACTGAAGAGGACGGGAGAATGTTCCCAATCACTGACTCATCACAAACAATAATTGATTGTTTACTGAAAGAAGTAAGTAAGTATGGAGTGGAAATAATAATGAATGCAGAAGTTAAAAGTGTAAAATGCAGTGAAGGTAAATTTGAGCTATCAATTTCTGGCACAAATAACCTGGTAGCCGACTATCTCTGTATTGCTTGCGGAGGATACCCAAAATCTTCGATGTTTGAGTGGCTGAGTAAGCTTGGACATTCGATAGAAGGGCCGGTGCCGTCTTTATTTACTTTCAACCTGCCTGCCGGACAGGCAGGTATGCCGGGACATCCGATTACAAAACTGATGGGGGTAAGTGTAGGAAATACAAGAATAAAAATTTTGGGTAGCAAATTTGAACAGGAAGGGCCTTTATTGATAACCCATTGGGGACTAAGTGGCCCCGCCGTATTAAAGCTTAGTGCATGGGGTGCAAAAGAATTGTCAGTTAAGAATTATGATTTTAAGATTTCAGTCAGTTGGCTGCCTGGCTATAATCAACAGCAACTATCAAAAAAAATCCAATCGCTGCGTTTTGAAATTGCCTCACAAAAAATTATTAGTAAAAACCCCTTCGGCCTGCCCAACAGGTTGTGGGGATTTTTGTTGAATCGTTCTGAAATAAACGAGGAGAGAAGATGGGCCGACTTGTCCGCAAAAGAAGCAAATAAACTAATAAGTAATTTATGTAACTGCGAATTTGATATAAAAGGTAAAACAACATTCAGGGAAGAGTTTGTAACTGCAGGTGGGGTAAGACTAAATGAAATTGATCACAATACCATGATGAGTAAAATAATTCCGAACCTTTTCTTTGCAGGTGAAATATTAGATGTTGATGGTGTAACTGGCGGGTTTAATTTTCAGCATGCATGGACCAGCAGTTATATTGCTGCAAACAAGATTGCTGCAATCAGTACTTAGGCAGTTTGTCAAATTGGGGTTTAAGTTGAACATAAGACCATGCAGTGGCAGGGGCAACAATCAGAATAAGAAGTGGCCACCAGCATTTTGTGAGTATCCACATAAGCGAAACCAGCAGTATAAGATAAAACGGATATGTTACCAGGAGCAGGGCATTAAGAACAGAATCAAAATGGTCTGTTCCCCTGGTGCGGGTGCCGGAAATTTTTTTTATAGGCAGATAAAGTGGTGCGTGGATTAACAATCCCAGCAATGCTGGAACGAACAGCGTAATTTTTTTAATTAATGATTGGTTTATTTTCAGCTTTTGCTCTTGTTCTTTTATATCATTCTTGGGGATCTCAAGAACAAGTTGTTCTAATTGCTGCCGGAGTTTATTGTTAAAAGACTGGTGACGGAACCCATCAGTGTCATTAAAGCTGAAATTATCTCTATTGATAACTTCTCCAAAGTTTAGGTAAACATTTTTACCGAAACGGCGGAACGAACTGTAATTAATGCCGACTGGCAACACCCTGAGTGGAATATTTTCCTCCCATGCTTTTACGGCCAGCCTTGCAGTGCCCTTTTTTAATGGGCGCAAATGCCATTCATTAATGCACTTTCCTTCACTGAATATTGTTATAATACCGTTGCGTTTAAATATATCTATACAAGCATCAAATGTTTTGTAATTCTCCGACAGGTTTTCAACCCCTTCGCTGGTTCTGTACACTGGTAATATTTTTAAGGCCGTCAGTAATTTTATGTAAAGCGGTTTCTTAAAAACATCGCCTCTTGCCAGCGACCAAACAGGTTGTTCAAACAATGTATCAAGTATAACCGAATCTAAAAATGAATTGGGATGATTACAGGCCAGCAATAATGGGCCTCTTTCTTTCAGCATTTCAGGCTTATTGATAATAAGTTTTCTGCAAAAAATCCTGATAGCAAAACCCGCTGCTGTTTTAAGACATTTATAAAGCAATCCGTTGTTTTTTGTGAATATAGGATAATATTTCAGGTGGTCAGTGAATTGGTCTCTAAAAACAGCATTGCAACGGCTGCTAAATCAAGATGTTATATCCTGGCGGCTGAAAAAAAAATGCGCCTCCGGAGCCATATCTTACCATTTATTTGGCCTATCTTCGCTGCCCCGAAAATAAAACCCTTCGGGATCAAATAATGTTTGAAAATATAATTCGAAAACAACTAAACGCTGATGCACAGGAGACTGCTGCTGCGGATAACGCAGAAGCAACTACAGCGACAACAACTGCACCTGTTGAAGAAACTACTGTACAAAAAGCAGCGATTATTGAAACTGCCCATGATGATTTTGACTGGAGTGTGGACAAACGCAACGTAACGTCTTACACAAAGGAAGAAAAAGAAAAGTACCACAGTGTGTATGACAACACGTTTGTGCAACTGAACGATGGACAGATGATGAAAGGCACAGTGGTTGGATTAACCAAAACCGATGTTGTGCTTAACATTGGCTTTAAAAGCGACGGGTTGATTTCCCTGAATGAATTCCGTGACCTCCCCAACCTTGCTGTTGGTGATGAAGTGGAAGTAATGATTGTAGAAAAAGAAGACAGGGACGGGCATCTGAACCTTAGCCGCCGCCAGGCCCGCATTACCCGTGCATGGGAAAGAATTGTGGAAGTACATAAAACCGGTGAAGTTATCACGGGCATTGTCACCTCCAAAACAAAAGGTGGTTTGATCGTTGATGTATTTGGAATGGAAACATTCTTACCAGGTTCACAAATTGATGTGAAACCTGTTACAGATTACGATCAGTTTGTAGGAAAAACAATGGAATTTAAAGTAGTTAAGATTAACGAGACTATTAAAAATGCTGTTGTATCTCACAAAGCCCTTATTGAAAGCGATATCGAAGCGCAGAGAGCAGAGATAATGAGCAAACTGGAGAAAGGACAAGTGCTGGAAGGAACGGTGAAGAACATAACAGACTTCGGTGCATTCATGGATCTGGGTGGCCTGGATGGTCTGTTGTATATTACTGATATTTCTTGGGGCCGTATTTCTCACCCAACTGAAGTGCTGAAACTCGATCAGAAGATCAATGTGGTGGTACTTGATTTTGATGATGAGAAAAAACGTATCAGCCTTGGCCTGAAACAATTGACACCGCATCCGTGGGATGTATTGGCAGAGAACATCGCCGAGGGTAATGTAGTGAAAGGTAAAGTGGTAAACATTGAAGACTACGGTGCTTTCCTGGAAATTCAGCCCGGTGTTGAAGGTTTGGTGCATGTATCAGAAATTACATGGGCTAATACGCCAATCAACGCTAAAGAATTTTTTAAACTTGGAGATGAACATGAAGCTAAAGTGGTAACACTGGATAAAGCAAGCCGCAAGATGAGCTTGTCTATCAAGCAGCTTTCTGCTGATCCGTGGAATGATATCGAAACAAAATTTGCAGAAGGAAGTAAGCATACCGGGTTGGTGAAAAATATTACTAACTATGGTGTGTTTGTGGAGCTGGCACCCGGTATTGGTGGCATGATTCACATTAGCGACCTGAGCTGGTTAAAACGTTTCAACCATCCAGGAGAGTACACAAAAGTAAGTACGAATATTGATGTGATAATACTTGGTATTGATAAAGAGAACAGGAAACTGCAACTCGGTCACAAACAATTAGAGGAAGATCCCTGGAATTCCCTGCAGGATACATTTGCCATCGGCAGCTTGCATGAAGGCTCTGTAAGCCGCAGGGATGATAAAGGTGCTACAGTTCAGTTATCTTATGGCCTCGAAGGATTTGCACCTAACCGTCATCTTGCAAAAGAAGATGGTAAGAGCATTGGCGCTGATGAAACTGCCCAGTTTATGGTTATTGAATTTGACCGCAATGAAAAAAGAATTGTGGTATCTCATACCCGCATCTGGGAGCAGGGCAAAGTGGAAGAAGCAGAGGCTGTGAAGAAAGAAGCAAGAGCTGAATCTGAGAGCACCAGGAAGGCTGTGAAGAATGTGCAGAGTAAGGTGGAAAAAGCAACTTTAGGCGACCTTGGTGTACTGGCCGATCTGAAAAAGAAGATGGAAGGTGGAAGTGAAGAAGGAACTGCTGAAGCAGCAAAACCAGAATAGTTTGCTTTCTTATACTAAATCAAAGCCCCCCGCCATATACGGGGGGCTTTATTTATTTACAGCACAACAAACGACTTATTGACTTCTTTATTACTGTTACAATTTGTTTCAACGGGAGTACTCAGGCTGGCTCAATAAAATCCCCGGTCACGAATAAATAAGCAGATCAGGTAAATTTAATAGTATCAGTTGCCAGCTGCTCTTTATAAAATAAAGAAATCAATTAGTTTTTTAAAAAAAAAATAACCCGTCAAAATTTTCAAAGTGCGCATGGCAGCTGCGTAATTTTACTATGTGATTGAGGGTTTTAGTTTGATATAAAATGGAAATAAACTAAGTAAAAACTTGTAGAATTAAATTTTGGATTATACCTTAGCAGCTCCAATCTAAGAAAATCCCCTTCTTTCCAATTCCTCTGAACCTATTCCCAATACCCCATGCCTGAAGCCTGTTTTAAGGTTTTGAAATGACATATTAACTGTATGCTCTTTCAGCCGTTATCCTCTGCTGAAACCACAAGTATTTGTTTAATCTAAAAATGAGCATAAAATGAGATACCCTTTACATTCCCTAATCCGCATGCCTTTAAGGCAACATTTGTTTGTTTTCGCTTCTTTGTTTCTAATTGTTCAAAGAGGTCAGACCCAGGGTAATATTTACACTGAGTCGTTTCCCAACTCGTTTAACACAGGCTTCACCACACCTATCCCGTCTTCTTCCTATACAGGAAGTTCCGGTACATGGACTTTTTCGTCTAATGACAGGGCTACCGTAGTTTGTAACAACGCCTTTTATCAATCTTCACCTTATGCGATGAAGCTGGTGAACTACAGCACTTCGGGTTATCCAACCTCAACAAGCAAGTCAGTTTCTCCGAATTATAACATGAGTGCCTGGGGATGCTCTAACAATGTGAATGTAAATTTTAGATTGTATACATATACTTTAAATGCTTCCAATTCATGTTATTCTCTTTATGTTGATTTTTCTTCTGACGGGGGAACTAACTGGACTACTGTTTGGCAAAAAACAGCAGCACAGATAATATCCGCCTATGGAAGCGGAACATGGAATACCATCACGGTGGCCATGCCATTGGCTTACCGAACAACTAATTTCAAAGTTCGGTTCAGAGGTGTTCAGAATGCTGGTTGTAATTATAACAGCTATGTCTTTATAGATGATATAAAGATGTATGCTGAAGCCTGCACAGGCCCTGTTGGTTCTATCGGCGACCGTGTGTGGCTTGATGCTGATGGTGATGGTATCCAGGATGCCTCTGAAACCGGTGGTATTACTGGTGTCACTGTTCAATTAAAAAATTCTGCAGGAACTGTTATAGCAACTACTACGACCAATGCAAGCGGTAATTATTCATTTACCGGTTTAGCGGCAGGTAATTATAAAGTGGTTTTTCCTGCATCTATCAGCGGCGCCATTGTTACCGGTCAGGATGTTGGCGGAGATGATAATGTTGACAGCGATCCCAGCCAGGCTACCGGTGAGACAGGTACTATTACTCTGGCTTCCGGTCAGAATATTACAAATGTTGATGCAGGATATTGCCCAACAACTCTCGCTTTAGGTAATAAGGTTTGGTATGACACAAATAATAATGGATTAGAGAGCAGTGAGAATGGCATAGCAAATATCACTGTAAAGCTTTATAAGGATGATAATAATGATAATGTTGCGGATGGGGCATCCATTGCAACTACCACCACTAATAGTAGCGGTAATTATTTGTTTAGTAACCTTGGACCAGGTAATTATATAGTTGGTGTTATTATACCCAACGGTTATATGAGCAGCAGTGTAAATGGCGGAGACCCTGATAACAATATTAACCTTGATGATAACGGCCAGGTGCTTGCAGGAAATGAAATCAGGGGTCAGGCTATAACATTAGTTGCTGGAACTGAGCCAAATGGTAACACCAACAATACTTACGATTTTGGATTACTGCCTGATTGCAGTTGTACTACATCAGCCAGTAATTTATTAGTTAACGGAAGTTTCGAAAGCGGAACCACCGGCTGGAGCTGGAGCAATGGGACACTTACCACAGGAACAGGTTATATTGCCTGCGGTCTTAAGAATGGCTTTAATAGCTGGAGTTCGGGTACTTCTAAAGTATGGCAGGATGTAGCAGTTGCTGCCGGATCCGTTGTAACTTTTAAAGGGTTTGCAGGTACGCATACAGGTGGGTTAACATGTAGCCCTAAGCTCAGCCTGATTTTCTTAAATGCATCTAATACAGTATTAGGACAATCTGATGTAACCGTTACAAAAGATGTTACAATAAACTTTGGTCAGTTGGATGAATATACCATAACTGCAACGGCGCCTGCAGGCACTACTAAAGTAAGGGTACAAAGTTCCATTACCTGTAACACGATGAAGATTGATGCATTTTGTTTAACTGCAACAACACCTCCGGCTTCTGTTGGCGATTTTGTGTGGCAGGATTTGAATGCTGATGGCATACAGGATGCTGGTGAACCTGGCATACCCAATGTCACAGTTGTTTTGAAAGATAATATTGGTAATATAATTGGCACTACCACAACAAATGCAAGTGGTGCATATAGCTTTACCAACCTGGTGCCGGGAACGTACAGCGTAGCATTTACAACACCATCGGGCTTTATAGCATCACCATCAAACGTCGGATCTGATGATACTAAGGACAGTGATCCTATAGCTGGTGAAGTAAGTGGAATTGTGCTGACTGCAGGCCTGAACAATACAACGATAGATGCAGGATTTATTAGATTAATCAACCTGAGTGGTAATGTATGGCATGATGCTAATGCATTTTCAGATGGACTTGTAAATAGCACAAGTCCGGTACTAATACCACCAGGATTAAGGGCATACTTAGTTAATGCATCAACAGGATTAATTGAACAGGTTGTTTTTGTCAATACATCAACCGGGACTTTTTCATTCAGCAACGTGAATGTGAATTCAGTTTATAATGTTGTGCTGAGCAGTTCTAATCAAATAATCGGTAATCCGCCGCCGGCAGCAACCCTGCCGTCGGGATGGATACATACCGGTCAAAAAAATGCAAACCCTCCGAACAGTCCTGCAGGTAGTGATGGACTAAATGATGGCAAAGTGGTTGTGCCAACCGGTACCACAGATGTCATTAATATAAACTTTGGCATCAAACAACAGGGAGGTGATGTAGTACTTGGGTAACTAAAAAATTACCCGTTCATTATTCAATAAACATGAATGGATGACTCAAAATATTTTGAATTTTAAAACCTAAAACAATGAGCAAAAAAATCAAATTTTACACATGGCTGGCCTTTTTTCTGATCATTCAGAGCAGTATAAGCTCAGCGCAAGGCACATTAGAAATGGTAGTGGGTAATTTTGTGGGTTCTCCGGTATTGGGCCCCACCACAAACCCAATTGGGGCTGTTCCAATGAGAAGGGATAACGGGCCTAATAATAATCAATTTGATAATCCCACGGCCCAGCAGGCAACTTCTGTTACTGTGTCTTTAGCTAACCAGACTTATTCTGGTCTTGGGTACAGCAATATTTCAACCGGGCTTGTATTTGGAGCATCACCCACAACCGCTGTTTCTTCGACCTTCCCGTTTATTCAGCAGGTTGATCCTAATGACACTTATAATATTCTGGGGTCATTTAATTTATCACCCGGCGGCCCAACCAATAACATGTTTACCTCGGATCCACTTTCTGCTCCAACAGTTCAGTCAGGTACAGGGATCATTGCAGACGGATTTTATTCTCCACCTGCAAATGATGCAAATGGTGCAGTTTCTGTATTTACCGCAGCCCAGGTTTTATTTGATCAAGCCGGAGGACCTGCAGTAAATAACACGGCAACCAGGTATTATTATGGCAATGTGGTTGTTACGTTCAGCCGGTTTGTGGCTAACCCGGTTATTCATATTGCGGGGTTGGGCGGATCATACAGGTATGTACCTTCTGGAGGCAATCCAAGTATTCCTGGAGACTGGACTTCTACCTATTTTTCAACAGAATTAGAAGTGCAACCCGGTTTTTCATTAACCAGGATGTCAGGAAATTCATTTTTTACAGTTTCGGGTAGTAATATTCTGAACAACGCCGTGACCCCCAATGGGGCTTCAGCAAATACAATCGGTTTGTTTGACGACATTGGTGCTGCTTCCGGAAGTTTTAGAATTAACGGAACGGTCAGGACTGTAACATTAAAAGTTTATTTAAGGGGCAGTAATTCTTCTCAATTTCCCTGGTCTGCTTCTGCGGCTTCAGTACCCGGTTCAAACAGGGCTCCATTCACCGGAGATATATGGTGGGTATCTGCAACTGCGGGCATAGCCCAACTTACTCCTTTACCTGCCACGGGTTTAAATTTGAATGCTGCACTTAATGGTAATGATGTACAGTTAAACTGGAAGACTTTGTCTGAAGCAAACAGCAATCATTTTGAAATTGAAAGAAGCACAGATGGTATAAACTTTAGCCAGATTGCAACGAAAGCAGCTGCAGGCAGCAGTTACACTGAGCGTAACTACAGTCTTGTTGATGCTAATATGACAGGCAGTGTTTATTACTATCGTGTTAAGCTGGTTGATTTTGATGGCCAGGTTACTTATAGTAATGTAGCCATTGTGAGAAAATCTGGCGGGATAAAAGGCGTCAGAATGTTCCCTAATCCTGTTGTGAACCAGGTTAACCTTGAGTTCTCTAATGCAAAAGGTAACTATGTAGTAAGTGTTTATAACCAGGCTGGCCAGGAAGTGATAAATCAAAAAACAAGTATTACTAGTACGGTTCAGTATGTAACAATAAACAGGAACAGCCTCTCTGATGGCAGTTATATTGTTAGGGTGAGAAATGCGGAGAATAGCGAAGTATTATTTACTGAAAAAATGATATTGCAATAATCTATAAATACCCGGAGAAATAATTCTCCGGGTACTTTTTTCCCATTAATAAATTTTTTCAACGGAAAAACCATCTGTAATTAGAAGTTTTCTAAGTACAAATTAATTAGGTTTCAGCTGATTTCATGCTCATTGGTTTACAGCTGACAAAGACCTCCTTTCAGGGGGTCTTTGATTTTTTTACATTTTTTTTACTGTTCCTGCTTGCATAAACAGGATTGTTTACTTCGTTCACAATTCCTTAATTTGAGCCATCATTGCTTGTAAAAACTGCTGTATGGCTTCCATTGGCGAACGGTTAAGAAATTTTCATCCTGTCAGAAAGATTGTCTATTTTTTTGTCGGCTTGTTTTCTTACCCCGGTCTTGCCATCGTAAACAAACTTAAAATATCAGGTACAGAACATCTCAGCAGGCTACCTAAAAAAAGAGTGCTTTTTGTCAGTAACCATCAAACCTATTTTGCAGACGTAATTACTTTTCTTCATATTTTTTGTGCTGTAAAATGGGGCAAAATGAACCGTCTTGGTATTCCTTACTATTTGCTGAACCCTTTTACCAGGGTAAATTATGTGGCAGCAGAAGAAACTATGAAAGGCAGTTTTATCAGCCGGTTATTTCTATTAGCCGGTGGGTTAACAGTAAAAAGAACCTGGCGGGCCGAAGGAAAAGAGGTGAGAAGGGGGCTTGACCCCTCTGATACAAGAAAAATTACAAAGGCATTGGAAAATAACTGGGTTATCACCTTTCCGCAGGGCACCACCAAACCCTTTGCCCCGGGTAGAAAAGGAACAGCAGTAATCATTAAACAAATGAAGCCAATTGTTATTCCAGTTGTGATTAGTGGTTTCTGGAGGGCTTTTAATAAGAAAGGATTGAAGTTCAAAAAGAAAGGTTCATTGCTTTCAATAAGATTTAAAGAGCCGCTGGTAATTGACTATGATGCGCCGGCGGAAAATATACTGGCACAAATTATGGATGCTATTGAACAAAGCAGGAAATACATGATGATGGGGAAACATAACTGGCAGGCAACAGATAAATAATTCCGGCAATTAATCTTTCACAAACAGGGCCCTAAGTTCGGCGGCATCAGCCGGTTTCATTTTTCCTCCGAGAATTAATCTAAGTTGCCTTCTTCTTAATGCACCATCAAAGAGTTTTTTTTCTTCATCAGTTTCAACTACCAGTTGAGGGACAGGTCTTGGTTTGCGGTTAGGGTCGAGGGCAACAAATGTATAATAGGCTTCGTTGCTTTTATACTTGTATTGTTGTGTCAGATCTTCTCCCCATACTTTCAGGTGTATTTCCATGGAGCTGTTAAATGCCCTGGTTACTTTTGCTTCAATATGAACAGCATTGCCGAGTTTGATGGGGTTTTCAAATGAAATATTATCCACGGAGGCAGTAACTACAGGGGCATTGCAATGCTTTTGTGCAGATAATGCCGCAGCAATATCCATCCAGTACATCAGCCGGCCACCCATCAGGTTGCCAAATACATTTGTGTCGTTGGGGAGCACAATCTCTGTCATAATAATTAGACTGCCGGCCGATTTTTTTGCTTCCATGAATTAAAATTTGAGCAAAGGTATTTAAATCAGAATTAAGGCAGTTCCCCGAGCCGCTTTCATCATTGACAGGAAAGAATGAAACCTTTATATTTGTACGCTTAATAACGACTGCACTATGGAATCATTTGCTCCTATTTCTTTTGACAACACAGAATTGGCATTCAAATACAAATCCGACGGGCAACTGAAAAAAGCCCGGTTTCTTTTTTCATTAATGAGTAAACCATGGATCGTAAAGGTGGGAACCCGGTTGGCCCCCTGGTCAGTTAAAGCAGGCTTGCCGGTAAAGGGACTTATCCGTAAAACAATATTTGCCCAGTTTGCAGGTGGCGAAACATTGGAGCAAACAGCAACAGTTGCCAAAAAGCTGGGCGAATACCAGGTAAAGGTGATTCTTGATTATGCCGTGGAGGGAAAAGAAGGAGAGGAAAATTTTGAACATGCCTGCGAAGAATTTATCCGTGTTATTAATTATGCGGCTACACAGCCCGGCATCCCTTTTATGAGTATAAAGGTTACCGGTTTCGCAAGATTTTCCTTGCTGGAAAAATTAAATTCAATGATGCATGATGAGAAAGGCACATTGATGAAAAGATATTTGAAAGCAGTGGAAGGTTTGGCTGCGGAGGAAAAAGAAGAATGGCATCGCATCCGCAACCGTATCATGCGGGTTTGCGAAGCCGCAGCTGAAAAGAAAAGAGCCGTATTGATAGATGCTGAGGAAACCTGGATACAGGATCCCGTGGATGCACTCACCATCCTTCTGATGGACACCTTTAATAAAGAAAGACCGGTGGTGTATAATACCACCCAACATTACTGTACAGACCGGCAACAATTCCTGAAAGATTCTTATGCTGCTGCAGTAGAAAGAAAATTTATTCTTGGAGCCAAACTGGTGCGGGGGGCTTATATGGAAAAAGAACGGAAGAGGGCTGCGGAAAAAGGTTACCCTTCACCCATTCATCCGGATAAAGAGAGTACCGATAAAGATTTTAATGAAAGCGTTAAATTTTGTATTGATCACATTGATAATATTGCATTGATTATTGCTTCTCACAACGAATACAGCAATCTTTATCCTACACAACTGTTGCAGCAAAAAGGATTACCGTTGAGCCATCCACATGTTCATTACAGCCAGTTATACGGCATGAGTGATAATATCACTTTCAACCTGGCGCATGCCGGTTGCAGTGTCAGTAAATATTTACCTTTTGGCCCTATAAAAGATGTCATTCCCTACCTGATGCGCCGGGCACAGGAAAATACTTCGGTGAAGGGACAGACGGGAAGAGAACTCGTATTGATTAAAAAAGAGTTGGAAAGAAGGGTGGGGCGTTAATCCCGGGGTTTGACAAAATTCAGTTCTCCTGCTTTTATTTCCACTGGTAAATCATTTTCTTTTGGGGGAATAGGGCAACTGTATCCACTTCTGAAAGCACAGTAGGGGTTATAGGATTTATTGAAGTCAATTACCAGTTTTTTGTCTGCACTTATATCTCCAATCACAAAATCAATGTATTTGCCACCGCCATAACTGCCAATACCGCTGCTGCTGTCTGTAAATGGGACGAAGAAATTATTCTTATGCCCTGTACTGCTAAGAAGGAAAGAAAGCTGGTAAGCATACAAAATGTAATCTTTGTCATGAAGATTGAATTTCAATTCAGCATACCTGATAGCCTGGTGTGCCCTGCCATCAGATGTGGCCATTGGGAAAAATTGTTGTCCATGTAATTTTTCAACGGTCGCAACAACCCTGTATGACGGATCAACAGGATAGAATTTGACGAAGGCTGTATCCTTTTTGATAACGGCGTAAAGATCTTTTTTATAGGAAACCTGGTAAGTAGTCATGCTGTCGGCGTACGATGACTGGCTGATAGCAGAGAACCCAATTATACAGGCGGTTATTAAGAAGAAAAATCTTTTTGGCATTACCTGATAATTTTTATACTCTCAACAATTTTTGCGAGTTCCTCTGTCACTTCTTTCTTATTACTGAGCAGGGCTACATGAAGGATAAGGCCTTTCTCAATACCATCTGAAGGAACGAATTGCTCTTTCAGGTAAAAATTTTGAGCATCATCTCTAAAATAAAGCCAGTCAATACTGTTTTGTAAGAAAAGGCCTTTAACTTTCACGGCTTTGTCTTCTGTGTAGCCATATTCTTTATGAAAATAAGTAGGATAGTGGCCTGTGTAGATAGTAATGCTTGTGTAGGTTGTATCACTGAGATTTTTATACTTATTTAATTTAAATACGCCGAAATCATATTTTTCATCAAGAGTAATAAAATAATTTTTTGGAAGCTTGAAAAGGAATTTACTGTCGGTTCCCAATATCTTATAGCTTTCTTCTTTTGCATCCAGGTTAACCCTCCTGGTTCCTTTCGAAATTGTTTTAAGAATATTTTCTGTTAACCTGGCATATTCATCTTTGAGTGAATATGCTTCCGGGTTTATATATACATCAATTCTGCTAACTGTATTATCGGGAGATTTTATCAGCAGGCTGTTTATAAGAATGGCATTGGCAGTTGAGTCGAACCGGGAAGGAGTTGAAAGGACAGTCAGCAGGGAGTCGTTATCTGAAAGTGTTTTTCTGTGAAAATTAAAATCCGGCTCTGTTTCTCTGGATATATCTTCCAGTAAAGTCTTTCCCCCTAAGGCATATAATTCCTGTGCAAAGAACACCAGTTTGATATTTCCATTATCCATTATTATCCTCGTTTCCCGGTTTTCATTAGGGTCGGCAGCCATAATATCGGCCACTCTGGGACTGACTACTGCAGTAGCCGGAAAATCAAGAAAAAATTTGTTATGGAGTATTGAAATGTTTTTTTCAAGTTTTGTTGTATCTTCTGATTGACTAAAAACAACCTGCTTCCCGGTAAAGAATATTACAAATAAAAGTGTCGCTGATTTTATACTGAATTTCATGACTTTTTTTTAAAAACTATCGGTAAAGATACAATCAGGACCGCTTCCGTTGCATGAATGCTGCAATCCACAGATTGCCCACAAGGTTTGTAAATTCCATAAGCAAAATCCCAAATTCCAAGTAATTTGCACCCATGCAGCAATACCTTGACCTTCTTCAGCATATTTTGGATACCGGGGTAAATAAAACTGACCGGACAGGTACCGGCACACAAAGCTGTTTTGGCTACCAGCTGCGGTTCGATTTACAAAAAGGCTTTCCGTTGGTTACCACTAAAAAAGTTCACCTGAAGAGTATTATTTATGAATTACTCTGGTTCTTAAAAGGTGAAACAAATATCGCTTACCTGAAAGAACATGGCGTGAAGATTTGGGATGAATGGGCTGATGAAAATGGGGAATTGGGTCCGGTATATGGCAAGCAATGGCGTAGCTGGGAAGGAAGGGATGGAAAAGTAATTGACCAGATTTCAGATTTAGTTGACCAGATTAAGAAGAACCCGGACAGCCGCCGTTTAATAGTCAGCGCATGGAATGTGGCTGATTTACCGGAGATGGCATTGTTGCCCTGTCATAACATGTTTCAGTTTTATGTGGCCGATGGAAAATTGAGCTGCCAGTTGTACCAGCGAAGTGCTGATGTTTTTCTGGGTGTTCCTTTCAATATTGCATCTTATGCTTTATTGACTATAATGATTGCTCAGGTTTGTGATTTAAAACCCGGCGAATTTGTTCATACATTCGGTGATGTGCATATTTACAGCAATCACATGGATCAGGTAAAGCTGCAGCTGAATAGGAACCCTTTTCCGTTGCCAACAATGAAACTGAATCCTGCCGTCAGAAATATTTTTGATTTTCAGTTTGAAGACTTCACTTTGGAAAATTATGAATGTCATCCGGCGATTAAAGCACCCGTTGCTGTATAGAAGTCTTGAAGTACCTTTAAACTAATTAATGAAACCTGATTCATGACTATTTCCTTAATAGTAGCAGCAGCCAGTAACAACGCCATTGGAAAAGATGGAAAGATGCCCTGGCACCTGCCTAATGATATGAAGCATTTCAAAAATGTGACATGGGGAATGCCGGTGGTAATGGGCAGAAAAACATTTGAATCGCTTGGTAAAGTCTTGCCGGGGAGAAAAAATATTGTGATAACCCGCCAACCCGGATGGCAAGCCCATGGAACAGTGGCAGTAAAAAATATTGAAGATGCTTTGTTTGTAGCTAAACAGACAGATGCCAAAGAAGTAATGGTGATTGGAGGCGGGGAGATTTATAAAACACTTTTTGATAAGGCGAAACGTATTTACCTTACCAGGGTGGAGGCCGAACCGGAAGCAGATACTTTTTTCCCTTCATTAAGTCCGGAAGAATGGTGGCTGGTTAGCCAGAAAAATCATGAAGCGGATTCAGCAAATGCTTATAACTATTCTTTCCAGGTGTGGGAACGAATAGGCTAATGATACTTATTTTTGATTCATGTACTCCAAATGGCAGCTGGCCGGAAAATATCTTAACTACTACCTCACTGCTTCTAACGGGAAGGGGCACGGAACACATTCTCCTTTCATCTTCCGTTTTATTACACAGGTGCTGGGTGATGAGCAGCATTATTCCGAATATGATAAGGTAGAGAGTTTACGAAACAGGTTGTTAAAAGATGAAACCGTTTTGACTCTTGAGGATTTTGGTGCTGGTTCTTCTGTCAGCAAAACTAATCAGCGAACTATTGCAAGTATTGCAAAAAATTCAGCCAAGCCAAAAAAGTTTGGGCAGTTATTGTTCAGGATGGTAAATGAATATCAACCCAAAACGATTCTGGAATTGGGTACATCATTAGGCATCACTACTTCTTATTTGTCATTGGCAAAGCCGGATGCGGGACTGATAACGATGGAAGGTGCAAGTGAGGTAGCTGCGGCGGCCGCCAGGAATTTCAAAGAATTGGGGATGGGAAATATTACAATAGAACCGGGAAATTTCGATTACACATTATCTGCTGTCGTCCGTGGACTGTCGTCTGTTGATTTTGTATTCATTGACGGCAATCACCGGCAGGAGCCCACAGAGAGATATTTTCTGGAGATGCTGCCTAAAATCAATAACGATTCGATACTGATTTTTGACGATATACACTGGAGCCCGGAGATGGAGCTGGCATGGGAAACCATAAAGAGCCATCCGTCTGTTCGCTGCAGTATTGACCTTTTTTTTATCGGTATCGTATTTTTCCGGCAGGAATTCCGTGAAAAACTGCATTTCAACATACGGTTTTGAAAGCTGATTAATAACATGCCGGGGGCTGAAGAAAATCAGTATTCCTGGCTCTGCCACTCTCTAAAAAATCAATACCTTCACCGCCACTGGAAAATTCAATTTTCTATTTATAACCAGAAATTATTATGACGATTGGTGTTTTAAAAGAACCGGCCCATGAAACAAGAGTATCGTTGCTTGCTGAAGCGGTGGCTACCCTTACCAAAAAAGGAATCACAGTATTGGTAGAAATCGGGGCTGGGGAAAAGGCTTTCTGCAGTAATGCTGACTATGAGAATGCGGGGGCACAGATAAAAAGCAGAAGTGAAGTACTAACGTCTTCCGATATTGTTTTAAGTATTCATCAGCCGGAACAATCTGAAATAGCCAGTCTAAAATCTAAGATTCTTATTGGGATATATCATCCTTTTTTTAATGTTGCTTTAATCAGGCAGTGGGCCACTGGCAATATCACTACTTTCTCATTAGACATGCTGCCCCGGACTACAAGGGCACAGGCCATGGATGTATTAAGCTCACAGGCCAATATTGCCGGTTACAAAGCTGTGCTGACAGCCGCTAATATGTATGCAAGATATTTTCCCATGTTTATGACGGCTGCCGGAAGCATTAAGCCGGCAAAGGTGCTAATTCTTGGTGCAGGAGTGGCAGGATTACAGGCCATAGCTACGGCAAGAAGATTAGGTGCAGTCGTGGAGGTATTTGATACAAGGCCGGCCGTGAAAGATGAAGTAATAAGTCTTGGTTCAAAATTTATTGAAGTAGAAGGCGCCGCTGACGCAAGCAAGGCAGGAGGTTATGCTGTGGAACAAAGCGAAGAATTTATGCAACGGCAGAAAGCAAAGATTGCTGAAAGCATTGCCAAAGCAGATATTGTAATAACTACGGCACAGATACCGGGCAAACAAGCTCCGGTACTCATTACCCGGGAAATGATAGAAGCCATGCGGGCAGGTTCGGTGATTATTGATATTGCCGCAGCCACTGGTGGTAACACCCCCCTTACTAAAAATAATGAAACAGTTGTATTTAATGGAGTGAGTATTGTAGGAGATTCCAATTTACCGGCCACCATGCCCGCCGATGCCAGTAAAATGTACGGGAAAAATGTGCTGAACTTTTTACAATTAATAATATCAAAAGAAGGAACGATTAACCTGAACTGGGAAGATGACTTGGTTAAAGGATGTTGTATGACCCATAGCGGAGAAATAACTCATGAACGTTTAAAACAATAATATGGACTCAGTATTGAACTGGATCACCACTAACCAGCAGATCATTTACATTGTTATCCTGATGATCTTTGTAGGTATTGAAGTTATTGGCCATGTGCCAAGTGTATTGCATACGCCGCTAATGAGTGGTGCCAATGCCATACATGGAGTAGTTATTATCGGAGCAATAATTGTGATGGGCAAAGCAGAGAATGATAATTACCTGGCACTGGCGCTGGGGTTCCTGGCTGTTATCCTGGGAACATTGAATGTAGTGGGTGGGTTTGTAGTAACGGACAGGATGCTGGAAATGTTTAAGAAGAAAAAAAAGAACTAAGATTTTCAGGATTAATATTGATTAAGGGGAATATATGGAACTCAACATACTTACACTTTGCTATATAATTGGTTCGATAACATTTATTCTTGGATTAAAAATGTTGTCACATCCTCTCAGGGCCAGGAATGGAAACCTTATTGCCGCTGCAGGTATGACTATTGCCATTTTCGGAACTATCTTTTTGTACAGGGACGATGCTGGTAACAAACTGCATAATTACGGATGGATATTCGGTGGAATATTTATCGGCGGCATTATTGGAACTCTTGCAGCCAAAAAAGTAAAGATGACGGCCATGCCGGAGATGGTGAGTATGTTTAATGGAATGGGGGGCGCCTGTGCAGCCTTGATTTCCGTGGTAGAGTTCAATCATCTTGTAAAAACATATTCAGCAGCCAATATTCCCGTCGGCACTGTTTTAATAATTCTTCTTGGGTTGATTATTGGTTCGGTTTCTTTTGCAGGAAGTATGATTGCCTGGGGCAAGCTAAACGGCAAGGTGAAAGACTTTTCTTTTAAGGGCCAGCACATTTTCAATATTTTATTGTTATTGGTTATACTTGGATTAGCTGCTTACCTGGTTGGCTGGACACCAGCGAATGCCAAAATCATTTTCTATATCGTTTTCGCATTGTCACTTTCATATGGAGTATTCTTTGTATTTCCTATCGGCGGTGCCGATATGCCGGTTGTAATTTCTTTACTCAACTCCTTTACTGGTGTGGCGGCTGCCTGTGGTGGATTCCTGTATGATAACAAAGTAATGATGACAGGAGGTATCCTCGTTGGTGCCGCTGGTACGTTGCTTACAATTCTTATGTGTAAAGCGATGAACCGGTCGCTGTCCAATGTATTAATCGGTTCTTTCGGCGGGGCAAAGAATGGATCTGCCGGCGCAAAACAACAAGGTGCTTACAAAGAAATTTCCCTGAGCGATGCAGCAGTGGTAATGGCTTATGCCAATAGAGTAATAATTGTTCCGGGTTATGGTTTGGCTGTAGCACAGGCTCAGCATGCCTGTCATGAGTTGGAGAAATTGCTGGAGAACAAAGGAGTGGAAGTCAAGTATGCTATTCACCCGGTGGCCGGCCGTATGCCCGGGCACATGAATGTATTGCTGGCAGAGGCGGATGTTAATTATGAAAAGCTGAAAGAAATGGAAGAGGCCAATGAAGAGTTTCCAACTACTGATGTGGTGCTGATACTTGGAGCTAATGATGTGGTGAACCCGGCTGCCAAACACGATCCGTCTTCTCCTATTTTCGGTATGCCAATATTGGATGTGGAACTTGCCAAGCATGTAATCGTCAATAAAAGGAGCATGAAGCCGGGTTATGCCGGTATTGAAAATGAGCTTTTCTTCCAGAAGAAAACTTCCATGCTGTTTGGTGATGCCAAGAAAGTGTTACAGGATCTGATTGGTGAGATTAAAAATTTATAGTTTATAGTTTGTGGTTTGTAGTTTTACACAGTGCAACTTCCTTATCAATTATTGGAATCCCTGGGTGATGTAAAAGGCTTCAGCAAAGAAGCTTTTGAAAAAGTACATGATTCCGGTGAGCAGATAACTTCAATCAGAATAAACCCATCGAAGCCCAATACCCAATTAACCAATAAACCAAGTAACGAATTAACCAAAATCCCCTGGACTGAATACGGCTACTATTTAGACCAACGTCCTTCCTTCACTTTTGACCCTTTATTTCATGCAGGTTGCTATTATGTGCAGGAAGCCAGTAGTATGTTTTTAGAACATGCATTAAAACAAACTGTTGATTTAGCAAAGTCAATAAAAGTATTGGATCTCTGTGCATCGCCGGGAGGGAAGTCAACACATATTCAGTCACTCATTTCAAAAGATAGTTTATTGGTGAGTAATGAAGTTATTCGTTCAAGGGCTAATGTTTTAAAAGATAATATCATCAAATGGGGTTGTGAAAATGTAGTAGTAACTAATAATGACCCGAAGGACTTTGCCAGGCTGGAAAATTTCTTTGATGTAATTGTAGTGGATGCCCCGTGCAGTGGTAGTGGCCTTTTTCGGCGTGACCCTGAAGCAATAACTGAATGGAGTGAGAATAATGTGCAATTATGTTCGCAACGGCAACAAAGGATACTGGCCGATGTTTGGCCCGCATTAAAAGAAAATGGTATTCTTATTTATTCAACATGTTCTTATTCGAAAGAAGAAGATGAAGAGATAGTTAAATGGGTAACAGATAATTTTTCGGCGGAAAATCGTCTTTTGAAAGTTGCAGAAGAGTGGGGAATAATTGAGTCAGCCGGTGGTTATCGGTTTTGGCCCGATAGAGTAAGGGGAGAAGGATTTTTCCTGGCTTGTTTTCAAAAGAAAGAAGGGGAGTCCGAGGAACCATTCAAAATGAAGAATAGACCTGGCTATGTGAGCAAAAAAGATATGGAGCTAATTGAGAAATGGGTTAAGAAAGAAGGAAGGACTTTTATTAAGCACCTCAATACTGTTTATGCATGGCCTGAAAAACATGTAAACGATTTTATTTTTTTACTGGAACAACTTCGGGTTATTTATTCAGGGACATTGGTCGGGGAGCTGATGCGGGAAAAATTGGTGCCTGGCCATGCCCTTGCTATGAGCAGCCTGGTTGCTGATTCTATACATAGAACGGAACTTGGTTATGAACAGGCAATCCAATACTTGCAACGTAAAGATATTAGGACTGGAATAGAAAATAAAGGCTGGCAACCGGTTACTTACCAGCAGCATCTGCTTGGCTGGGTAAATGTGTTGCCAAACCGCATCAATAACTATTACCCCAAAGAACTAAGAATATTAAAGGATATTTAAACGGTTGAAAAAGTAAAAAATCCACATCTTTGCAGCCAAATCTTTCCGGTATGAAGAAGTTTATCCTTTCTTTTATATTGTTATTATTCACTGCTCATTTTGTATCAGCTCAAAAGAAAGAGCTGGTGGTGAAAAGCAGTGATAAAGGGTTGTACCTGGAGCATAAAGTTATCCCAAAAGAAAGCTTTTATTCCATAGGCCGGCTTTATAACACTCACCCAAAGTCTATCGCTTCCTTCAATAAGCTGGATATGAACAAAGGCCTTTTGATTGATCAGAAGATCCGTATTCCCCTTACAGATACAAACTTTACTCAACAGGGAAATAGTGGCACACCGGTTTATTATAAAGTAGGGGATAATGAAGGGCTAATGACGGTGAGTAACAAAAATAATAATGTAAAGCTGGCTAATTTACGGTTATGGAATAATCTTTCCGGCGATGAAGTGAAGGAAGATACGAAGCTTATCATTGGTTTTTTGCAGAGCAAAGAAATGCCTTCGGTTACTATAAATAATAAACCAAAAGAAGAAGAAACTGTTACGAAAGTAGAAGAGAAACCGATTGAGAAAGCAGGGGAAAAACCTGTTGTGCAGGTGGAAGAAAAGCCGGTTGTAAAAGTGGATGAGAAGCCTGTAGCAATGACTGAAGAGAAGCCTGTGGTAAAAATAGAAGTGAAACAGGTTGTTTCTGAGCAGGGATATTTTAAACCACATTTTGAGCAGCAGGTTAAAACAAACCCTGTTTCAAAAAATGAAACGGTGACATCAGGTATTTTTAAAACAACAAGCGGCTGGCAGGATGCTAAATATTACCTGTTGATAGATAAGATTTCACCGGGAATAATCGTAAAAGTGATTAACCCAACTAACAATAAGGCTGTATTTGCAAAAGTATTGGGAGAAATGAGTGGCATTCGCCAGAATGAGGGGTTGAATATCCGTATCAGCAATGCTGCTGCTTCGGCGCTGGGGATTACTGAGCAGGATAAATTTATTGTGAAGGTGAATTACTAACTGAACCGGTATCCCCTGAGAAACTCTTCAATTGGCATTTTCCTTTTCCCTTCAATTTGCACTTCCAGTAAGTGCAGGTAGCCATCCGCACAGGCAAACTTCAAATATGTTTTACCATCAGTTTCATAATCACCTTCGGTGGATTTTGGAAAAATTATTTCTTTTTTAGAACGATATATCTTTAGCATCTTTTCGTTTATGATGGTAAACGCAGCCGGGTAGGGGCTTAATCCACGGATAAGGTTAAATACATTTTCTACCGGCTGACTCCAGTTTATCCGGCAGGTGTCAATATGGATTTTTGGGGCATGCTTTACCTCAGCATTTGATTGCGGGGCTTCTTCCAGGCCGCCATCAGCCAACCCTTTCACCGTTTTTACCAACAGCGCAGCACCAATTTCTTTCATCCTGTCGTGCACTTCACCGGAAGTATCATTTTCGCCAATCGGAAATCTTTCCTGTAATAAAATATCACCGGTATCAATCTCATGTTTCAGTTTGAATGTGGTAACACCCGTTTCTTTTTCTCCGTTTATCACCGCCCAATTGATAGGGGCTGCGCCACGGTATTGTGGCAATAAACTTCCGTGTACGTTTACTGTTCCCATCTGCGGCATATTCCAAACTGCTTCGGGCAACATTCTGAATGCAACGACAATTTGGAGATCGGCATTCAGCGATTTTAGCTCAGCAAGAAATTCAGGGTTCTTTAATTTTTCCGGCTGCAGCACTTTCAAGTCATGTTCAACCGCATATTTCTTTACGGCGCTTTGCTGCAATTGCATTCCTCTTCCTCCGGGTTTATCGGGTGCTGTAATTACACCTACAATTGTACAGCCTGCTTTTACCAATGCATCTAATGAAGCAACGGCAAATTCCGGTGTCCCCATAAACACTATTCGCAACGATTGAAAATTTTCCATCGCTGCGAAGGTACTAAAACTGTTTAGAGGCTTTTTAAATAGAAATCGGTTATCAGGCAGGCCTGCTACTTTGGTTTAGGCGGGGTTACATATTTCTTATTACTATGGCTTAATCCATTTGCAATATCCCGTGTTATATAATAAACCCTGAAACCGGCCCAATAGGGTGAAGGGATTTTATAAATATTTCTTTCCAGTGTCAAATAAGCGGAGTATTCACCAATGGTAAGATTAAGTGCAGCGAATGCCATAGCCTTTTCTTTTACTATGTTTTTATCGGCAGAATAAATAAATCTGGCTGGGTTGTCGCCATCAAGATGCCCGGCTACAACAGAGCTTGAAGTAAGAAACGTCGCATCAAGCTTTACTAAAAAATTTTTTAAAATAGGGTCATTTTGAATATTATAGCTTTTCAATTCAGACCAGGGTAGTTCTGGAGTTGCTTCCATCAGCTTTTTCACCCATTCTATTGAAGCTCTTTCAGCAACTTCAACAGCCTCTTTGTTCAGACTGATGGATGAGCAATCTTTGTTTAAATCTGAATGGCCTTTTTTCCCTTTTACAGAACCATCAGGATAAGCACCGGTGTAAATATCAAGACTCCTTCTGGACAAGCTGTCTTCACCATACCAGGTTGGAATGGGAGATTTTTTATTTGCTACATACGTATTTACCCAGTTGGAATGGGAATAAAAATCCTGGACAATGTGCAGTGATGCACCGATGATATTAAATAAAACAATTAACCGGAAGCCGCTTTTTACGTCAGGGTTATTATGATATTTCTTAAGGGTATGAATAGTATTTTCATATACTTTTCGCCAGTTTATTTCAATGTCATTCGTTGTAAAAATTGCATCAAAGTGCATATACTCATACGACATTTCCTGTTTGAGTTTAAAAACTTCCACTCTTTGTTTTTCAGGTATCCCCGTACCAAATAACGCAGCGGAGTGAAAGTCTGTAATGTAGTTGGATACTTGTGCCGCAAGTCTTGCATCGGCAGAAAACCCATTTGCTACCATTGCTTTTCTTGTGCATTCGGCATGCCACCAGGTATCGAATGCCATAGCATTTGTTGAAATAAAAAAGGCGGCAATTAGTAATATCTTTTTCATGTATCAATTTTTATAATATTTCGTTTTTATTTCCGGTATCAATGCAGACAACTTTTTAATCCTTGTTTCATCTGATGGATGGGTGGATAAGAACTCCGGCAACTTTCCTCCTTTGTTTTTTGCTGCCATTCTTTGCCAGAAGGGGATCGCTTCATCAGGATTATAACCGGCCATGCTCATAAATATCAATCCAAGTTTATCTGCTTCACTTTCCTGCATGCGGCTGTTCGGTAATTCCAATGCCAGCTTTGACCCCACAATATATAATCCCAGAAAAAGCATTTGCGTTTGCTGTTTTTTTTCTTTTAATGCTTCTTCTAAAACTAATCCGCCAAGTCCGATCAATAAGGCTTCACTCATCCGTTCATTTCCATGACGGGCAATGGCATGTGCAATTTCATGGCCCATCACTACGGCCAGTCCTGTTTCAGTTTGCGTTATCGGGAGCAGGCCGGTATAGACTACCACTTTACCTCCGGGCATGCACCAGGCATTGACAATATTTTCATTAATAGTGTTATATTCCCACTTAAAGTTTTTAAGCTCTTTGCTCATGTTATTCTGCAACATGTATGTTTCTACGGATTGTTGAATCCTGCTGCCAACCCTTGTTACCATTTGTGCCCTTTGATCATATTGGGAAAGGGTAGGACTGGCTTTTACTACCGAATCGTATTGGGTAAAAGCCATTTCCTTAATCATAAAATCAGGAACCAGGTTTAATTGCTTACGGCCTGTTACCGGAACTGTTTTACAGGAAACAAGTAACAAAGTTGTATATGCTGTAAACCAAAGAATTATTTTCATGAGTTTTATTTTTTTCCAAATATTGTATATATCCCACTCCCCGGATAATCAGCATCAAGTAATTTTAGCAACCTGGCTCCTTTTATACATGAAAAGAAAGCATTGTATTTTTTGGGCTTGCCTTCAATATCAGAAAAATTTACCTGCCAGTTATTTAACACAGTAAACTTTCCTGCTGATTTTACATTGGCGTATTTAATATTCCCAACCATTCCGTTTACAACAAGTATACTCCAGTTGTATGTATTGCCAGCACCAAATTGAAAGGTTTGGTTTGACTGGTTAATATTCATTCCTGCATAATTTCCAGTATAGACATTGTACAATTGTTGTACACCTGTAAAGTCGCTTGTCCAGGTTCCTTTAAAATCACTGGCAGCAATAGCAAACTTGTTATAGTTAACCATTTGTGCCAATGGGTTCATCAAGGAAGACTCACTATCCCATTTTATAGTTTCAGGGTCAAATTTATATTGCCGGGCAAAAGTATTTTTATCGGGAACAACAAACTCTATCCAGCCAGATTGGCCCTGCCGGAAGAAAACAATAAATACATTTTTACCTGTAGAATTTTCAATTGCATAACCCATGCCCAGGTATGGCCTGTCGTATGTGCTGATATAGCTTGTTTTGTAATTTTTGAGATTACTATACCGGGGTGCAACCAGAATATTCCAGGCAGCATTGGTCAGTATATCGGGGTCTGCAGGGAATATGGTACCTTCTTTCGGATAATGCAGTAATACTTTTATAGTTCCCTTTGTTACTTCAACCCAATCTTCCTGTACAGTACTGTTCCATCCATCATCAAAATTGGTTGTGGTAAATGCAAAGCCATCTTTCTTAGCAACTGATGTTTGTTGTTGTGGCTTAACTGTATTTGTTGCGGGTTTATTAGGTTGCTTTGCTGTGACTGTTGGTTTATTCAGCGTTATAGATTCCAAAAAAGCAGACATTTCGGTTTGATAAGCATCTGTATTGGTTAGTATTACAATATTTACCATTTTTTCAAATCCGCTGGATGTTATCAATAAAGCGATTCCTTTGTTTCCATCGTTTTCAAACGGCGAAAAACCACTTTGTGCTTCCCAACCATTCTCTGTAGCCGCAGTTTGCATTTCAGGTTTTGTAGTAACAGTTACCATTTCTTTTACTAAAGTTTCCCATGCCAGATCAAAATTTTCTTTTGAACCGGATTTGCCTGGTATTGCTTTATACAATGTAATTAAGCAGTAAGTGCCTTTTGCCGCATCTTCTTTTGAAAACTGAACAGCGCTTTCTGCAGCTTGTTTCTTCCATCCCTTTGGTGGGGTGAATGTTGTAATGTCAAAAGTTTGTTGTTGGGCAAAAATGTTTTCCACAAAGGCGCAAAGAACACAAAGAAGAATTATTTTTTTCATTAGTAATTATTTATTTTTTATTGCGCTTTTGCAAATGGCTTTCCATCCAACCATAACACCCGCAAACCTTTTATACAGGAAAAATAAACATTGTAAGTTCTGGGCCTGCCTTCAATATCAGAAAAATTTACCTGCCAGTTACCAGTCATAGAAAACTTTCCACTTGATTTCCTGCTTTGAAACTTAATATTTCCAACCTGGCCGCTGGCAACACCCAGGTCCCATTTGTAAGAATTGCCCGGGCCCATTTGAAAATTTTCAACAGATGCATGTGTGTCCATCCCTGCATCGAATCCTGTATACGCATTTACATATTGAATGGCGCCGGAAAAATCACTTGTCCATTTTCCTGCAAGATCAGAAGCAGCTACTGCAAATTTGTTATACGCAGCCATATCTTCCATTTTTTCCCAGCCGGATGTAGTTTGGTGATAAGCGCCAAATTCCTGTTCAAAAGCACTTTTATTGGAAGTAATAAATTCTAAATATTTCCCGCTGCCATTGGAATAATTCATTTTAAACAATACCACATGAACTATTTTGTTTGTTCCTTTTTCCGCCATATCTGCTTCTGCAAACTCAATTGTTTGCCAGCCGGTGATTGGTTTAAATTCAAAGTTGCTTGCACTGGAATATCTTGGAGCAACTAAAATATTCCAGGCATTTTTTAATCCTTCTAGTACAACTGAGTTGTATGCATCTGCTTTTTTATTAGGGTAATGGATTAATACTTTGATATTCCCTTTCACTACCTGCACCCAATCTTCCTGTACGGCGCTTGTCCATCCATTATCAAAGTTGGTGCTGGTAAAAGCAAATCCGTCTTGTTTGGCTGTTGTTTTTGCTGGTAGAGTTTCTACCAGGTTTGTAACCGGCTTATTTATTTGACCCGTTCCACCGGCAGGCTTTTTTAAACTGATTGATTCCAGAAAAGCCATCATGTCTTTTTCATACACATCTGTATTGGTGAGGACGATAAGATTTACCATTTTATCAAAGGCGCTTGCTGTTACTAATAGTGCAACGCCCTTGTTGCCATCGCTTTCAAATGGGGCAAAGCCACTTTGTGTTTCCCATCCGTTTTCTGTAGTTACAGCCTGCATTTCAGGGGCTGTTGAAACCGTTACCATTTCTTTTACTACAGATGTCCATGCCAGATCAAAATTTTCTTTGGAGTTAGTTGTTCCCGGTACTGCTTTATACAATGTCATAAGGCAGTAGGTTCCTTTGGCAGCATCTTCTTTTGAAAACTGAATGGCACTTTCAGCCGTTTGCTTCTTCCATCCCAGGGGTGGAATATAAGTTGTAAGGTCAAAAGTTTCCTTTTGTGCAAAGCTGTTTCCCACAAAGGCACAAAGGGCACAGAGAAGAATTGTTTTTTTCATGTTACTTATTTTCTTTACTAAAAATATTTTTGTTTCCGGTTATCTTTTATCCTGTAAAACAGGGATATTGTTCATCAACATTCCTTTTTAAGCAAATGCCTAATCTTTTGTGATCTTAATATTGCTGATATAAAATTTGTCATTTGCTCCTGAGTTGTAGCTATAGAACGACATAGCATTGAATAAATGAGCTGCCGGAATTGCTTTTTCATACTCCGCTATTTTGGTATTATCAATAAACACCTGCAGCATTTCTTCTTTCTTTTTTATGGTAACAGTAACCCGGTTATTTTTTTTGTTGTTGGAAAAACCTGGAGCATCATACCAATTGGAGCCGTTGGAATAACCTGGAGGGGAAGGAAATTTTGTTTCAAGCGTTGCTTGTCCGTCTCTACCATCAAAACCGGGGCGCAGTTTAAGATTCAGAAAAGATTCTGCATTGCCGGGTGAAGTTTCTTTTGATAATTGCATAATAAACCCTTTAGCCCCCCATGTAAAATTTTGAGAAGCAACTACGTCATAAGTCAATGTAAAATTTTGCGGCAATGGTTTTTTAAGCTGAGCAGGCGTTAATGTATAGTCTGCAATTACAGCCCAGTTACCTTCTAACCCATCCGGATTGGTAATAACACTGCTGCTGCCATTTGAACCTAATGTACTTTTCCAGCCAATTGGTTTTTTACCAATGCCCGTAGTTGAAAAGTCTTCAAAGAAAAAAATATTTTTATCGGCAGTAATTTTCTTACTCGTTTCCGATGCTTCTGTAATCACCACAGCTTCTTTAAAAGAGGGGGAGCGGAGTGGTTTATAGGTTTGCCCCTTTACTTTTTCGGGGTTAAAGAAATAATTATAAACATAATCAAAATTAAAATTGTTCAGAATTGATTCATGTAAATGTATAAAATACTGTTGTCTTTCCATTCCCAGGTTCCACCTGATAACAAGCCATTGGGGCTGGTCTGTTTTGCAAAGTGCTAATGCTGTCTTTTTAACTTTTAAAATAGGGAATGTAGTATGTACCCCTACCTTTCCATATATGTCCTTATTATCAAACATATCATCATATCCTTCTTTTGCATTTACAAAATCGTAAAGCGAAATTTGAGTGCCGGAAAGTTTCAATTCTGCAACATCATTCCCTTTGATTTTATATTTTTCTTTTAGCCTGGCAAGGTTCTTTTGGGCAAGTGCAAAATTTTCTGCTGATACAGGTTCAATATTTTGCCATACTGGAAATTGCTTTTCCGCCTGTGTAAAAAACTCGCCGATAGTTATTTTTTCAAAAGGTAGTTCTTCATTGTCTTTAGTTATGATGACAACGTACTGAGAGTTTGGTATATAAAAATGCTTATAGCTTGCAATGTTTTTGTGGTTAGCGAAACCCATCAAATTGCTTGCGGCTTTGTCGTCGGAATTATAGCCTTTTGAATGGGAGGAGTAATCGGGCAGTACAAAATAATATTCTTCGGGGCTTGAAATAAAAGATACCGGAGTGCTGATATGTTGCAGTTGATTGGCTTCAATGTACCAGTAATCGCCATGGCTGGTTTGCGGCACAAATTTCCCCTGTGCATCCTTTTTCAAGAACATGTGCACTTTTGTTTGTGCACCGTACATAAGTGGGAGTGCATGTGCATGGGTATTAATTGCATTGCCCAACCGGCTATTGGTGCCGCTAAAGGTTGGTATATAATTTTGAAAATAAGTTGCATTACCTAAGCAACCTTTCGGCAGATAAGATTGCTGCATCCATTCTACAAACTTCTGGCTATAGCCTATTTGGCTGGCACTGTAAATTCTATTGCCAAGTTGTTTTCCTTTTGGTGCTGTAGTATGTTTTCGAATTGTCATCCAGCCAATATCTATATCGGCAATACTTTCAAGTTTGAAGCCAATGCGGTCAACATATACTGGCTGTGCCTGCGAAGTGATGGAAACAGCTACGAGTGCAAGGAGAATTGTTTTTTTCATAATAAACCAATTGAATAATTAAAATTTTATTTCCCAAGCATATTTTTTAGTGTTGCAAAATCAACGGCTTTTTTTATAGCTTCTATATTCTCTTCAAATACCGCATCATCTTTTGATATTTTATATACCACGGAAAAAAACTGCGGCGATGACTTCGGTAATTTTTTCCGGTAATAATCCAGATTAGGTTTAATGGCAATAAACGAACCTTTGATCCCTTCTTCCACAAATTTTTCAAATCGTTCCTCATCATTCCACATACAAATGGCAGTTTTGTTCAATTCGGTTTCTGATTTGGTTAAGAAATCGCTTATATTTTTCACATATTTATCGAGATAAGACTTTTCGCCGGGATTGTCTTTTACTGCCTTTTCTAACCTTTTCTTTTGTATTAATAAATATTCCTTGCGGGTGAGATAAGAAAAAGGAAGGGTATCGTTATAGGTAATTAACCATCTGGATTCATATATGGGCGAATTATAATCCACCTTTTCTTCACCCATAAAATAATAGCCGTCTTTTTTTTCGGGTCTTTTTGTCAACTTTAAATAACCCCTGAAATCGTCGCCCAGGTCTGCGGCATAAAGGGTATTCAACCAGTAAATCGCATTAGCAGTAATATTTACTGTTGTTGGGGTAGCATGGTCAACATAGTATTTTGTTTTGTCATTACTCTGCTGATCGCATAAATACCTGAGTATGTACATGGAATAATAATAGGGGTCGGCTCTCCATGTTTGGCCTAAAGCGATGCTTTTGCCAAACGTAGTACCATATAAAACCTGGCATCCCTTTGGGCTATAGTTAGAAGAAACCATTTTGTGAATACCAGCCGTTACAGCTTTTTCTTTTACCAGATCTGCCGCACTTATATTAACAATTGAACCTTTCATTCCGGCTTTCCAGGTACCGGGTTTTTGCTTTAGTAATTCTTTGGTACATTCCTGCGCTGATGAGAAAATTGAAAAAAGAATAACTGGAAATAATATAAAAAATTTCATGAGACAGATTTTATTAATTGAATAATCCTTTTACCGTTGTAAATGTTCCCGGTGCTTGCAGTCCGCTGCTGAGGCTTGGTTGCAGGCCATTTGCTCTTAAGTCTTCCATATTATCGCCGGCTTCCATCATCCCTTTTTCAAATAATTCTTTCTGTATATCTTTTGTATTTCTTACGTTCTTGCAATCGCCCATCATCATTTTCTTCAGGAGATCCTGGGCCAGTTTGCTTTTTTGGAGTTTTTTTATTTTTTCTGCTGTCGCTCTTTCAAGCTCTCTTTTATACTCTTCAGTTTTTGAATAAGCTATTTTACTTTTGAGATATTCTTTAAACCATTCAATATTTCTTTTTTCCTGTGCTTCTTTTAATGCTTTATGCTTTGCTATTTTGTCTTTAATATAGTTGTTCCAAAAATCTCCTGCTTCCTTGTTCTTTGCATCTATCTCTTTTTGCCTTGCTATTTTGTCTTTTATATAGTTGTTCCAAAAGTCACCTGCTTCCTTATTCTTTGCATCTAACTCTTTTTGCCTTGCTATTTTATTTTTTACAAAATTTGCCCAGAAATCACTTATCTCCCGGTCCATTGCATCAAGGCTTTTCACCTCGTTATTATTACCTGCCTCTGTGTTTGCCTCTTGCGGCCCGTTATTAAGCATATCAAGCAACTGTTCTCCGGGAGAATCCCCTTCTTCAGCAATACCCGGGGTCATGCTTCCATTGGCAGATTTGAAAAATGGATCCGGGCCCGGTTCTGCAATTGAAGAGTGATCTGCACCATAAGCAATTGTGTGATTGGGAACAGGATTCTCTGTCACTTTTTTAATTGCATACTTATTATCATCAAAGTGGTTAGTCGCTTTGCTTAGCTGCTGCCATTCAGGTCCCATGGGAATGCTTACGATTGTCGGGCAGGTAAAATTGGGAATTTGCGGCGGAGCAATATAGGTAGCTGCAAAACTATTTTGATTGACGCAGGACTTTGCAATGGCAAACTGGTTATCTATTGCCGCCTCGTTTATTTCAGCAATGAATGCTGTCCATGCAATACATTGGGTCATCACCGAATTTTTTGGATTACCGGCAATATACCAGACCCATGTACAAAAAGCATTTAACCATACACGGCACTCTTCTATTTTATTTGCATAAAATGCCCTGATTTTGGGATTGGCATACGTAAGAAATTCATTATTCTTCCTGTCATGGTCGGGGCATTTATCATTATCGCTAATTTTAGTCATTACTATTTTTTGGGAATTAATTTCTTCCATCATTGCGCTGCCCTCTTTTACATAAGCTTCAGCCCATTTTTGCAGGTAAGCAGTTAATATTTTTTGCACATACACTGCCGGCATACTCATCTTACCCAGGCCTTTCTTGGATTCATTCATCATCGTTTGTGCAAACTCCGTATCGCCTTTTTCCATGAGGGCATCCACCTCAGCATTGCTTGCTTCTGTCAGGGCTTCGATTTTGCCCTTGAGTTCTTCAAACATTTTTGAGTATCCATTTTTGATTTTCATATTCGATTCAAAAGCCGAAACATTATCCGTAAGTGCCGGAATTTTTATCCAGTCTTTTGGGAAATATTCATAGATCGTAATGCTCTTCTTTATTTTTTCAAAATCGGGGGTGTATGAATTTCGCTGCCCTTTATTATTTTTTATCAACTGTTCTGTAAAAGGATTTATTGAGTTTTCCATTGACTCTTCATAATCTTCTGCCGCTTTTACAGGGTTCCCCGTTGTTTCTTCAATCACACCTTCGGTTTGTTTTGTTTCGGGATGATATGGATTAAGGCCGCCTGCTTTTCTGATAATAGATTTGGCACTGTCAATTGCACCAAGACCCAACCAGGCATGAGCAAGGTTATTTATTACTGTACTGTTTTCGGGAAAATCATTTCTTAATTTTTGAAGTACCGGAACAGCCTGTTCGGGATAGCCATACTGTGTGAGTAATGCAGCCATATTGTTTTGCAAGTTGACGCTGGAGGGGGCGGTTTGCACTGCTTTCATGCTTAATGCCATGGCAGCCTGCGGATGGCCCTGCATCATACAAAGAATGGCTGTGCTGCCCAGATCAGTTGCCTTTGGTGATTGGGCAATCACTTTTTTTACAATAGCAATTTCAGCGGCATCTCCTTTTGTCATTAGTTTATTATACAGGTTCGCTGCATAAGGGCCCATGTCTGCCTGTAATAATTTTTTCTTTGGTATGGCATTGATTTTTGCCATATCTTTTTTGGGAACAAGTTGTTTGTTGCTGGTGAATTCAGGGTAGTCAGCCATTTTGCTGTTCTGTTCCATCATGGAAGGCATTGCATCCTTCATTATCTTTCTCATTTCTGCTTTTTCTTCTTCACTCATGCCTTTCATCGCTTCTTCCATCGCCTTATCCATTTCGGATTGGGCGGGTTGTTTTTGAACCGGCTTTTTACCGGGTTGGGCAAACACAATTGTTGCAGCAAACAATATGGCAAGTGTCAAAAAATATCTTTTTCCCGCCATGCGGGATTTCACTTTGTTCAACATTTTTACTTTTTTAATAAATGAAGGTTTTTTGAAAATTTATCCACCACCCCTTTAAAACTTTTATCGCTGAAGGCAAACACGACACATGCCGTTTGTTTTCCCTTTCTGAATGAACTCAGCATCACCACAGCTTTCTTTTTATTTTGATAAAAATTGCCAATAGCCACCGTGGAGACCCATCCGTCCCACATTTGCTGTGTATATATCCTCGTTGGTTTTTTATCAGCCTTGCTTAATTGTTTTAAAACATATTCATTCCACTGGTCCTTCACATCGTGTATCACACTGTCTTTTGCTGGCTGGCTTTTGTATAGAGTAATGATACAATAACTGGTATCATTATTAGTAAGGTTAAACTGCAACCCTGAAGGTAGGTTAGTTTTGGTGAAAAACTCCGGCGGCTGGTAAGTAAATACACTGAAGCTGTCAGTTTGGGCAAAACCATCTGTTACGAAGGCAAACATTGAAATAAAAAGTATAATGAGGCTATTTTTCATTTGTTGATTGAGTTTAATATTTGGTTACGGTCCATTTCCCCTGGCCCATAGGGCTGGTGCCTGATCCTAATGTGCCATTCATTTTTCCTGTGCCAGGATCATATGTTGCTTTGAATGAAAAAGTTTCTCCACTACTTAATTGTTTATATGAACCACTTACAATATTGTTTAAAAAAGTATAATTACCTTTTGCAGCCAATACACCTTTAGTATCTTTTATTAAATATTCTCCATTACCCGTTAATTCAAATACAATGTTTTGCGGGTAAAGTCCGTAATCATTTGTTTGAATGCCACTCCAGTTGCCAATTACAGGAAGTGCATTGTTCATGGTGTTTATATTTTTAACGGGCATATCTTTTTTAATAGTATTGGTAATCCTGGTGGGTGTGCTTATCAACCCGTTTGTGGAAGCGGCCACAGCATCTGGCGTAAATTCAATTTTCAATTTTAGCGAATAGCTGCCATTGCTTGTTACTATTGCGTATGTGCTTTCCGTAAAAATCATTTCCACTATACCTGAAAGAATATTACCTCTTTCTGGATGGGTGTTTTCCCGTACGCTTTTATTATGGTTATAAAAATTCATTAAAGCCCTTGTGTCTAGAACCAATAAGGCAGGATTGTAAAGGGCCATTAACTCTCCGTTGAAAGGGCCTGATTTGGCACCGACAGGCCTGTTGTCCTGTACATTGAAGAGTGGTTTTAATATTTCATTGTATTTTAAGATGGGCCAATAGCTGCTATACCTATCACCAATTTTGATAAACCTCCCCAAAAACGGGTCACTATTGTTTATAGCTTCATTTAAAAAAGGGTATGGCTGACTCATTAGCCAATTCAGGTCAGTAGCTAATTGCTGATTGAACAGGTTCAGCCTGTCATTATTACTGTTATCCCATTCCCAAACAGAAGGAGAAAATAAAATTAAGTTATTGGCATCAATATGCTCATTCAATACTGGTGTATTGACCATAATTTCATTGCCATTAGCTATGCCACCTAAAGCACTTGCTGTTCCGGCTTTTGTCTGGCCGTTTACATTTGACCCGAAGACGGGTGTAAAACCAGCCCCGGCTTTTGATGAACCGGGTGTTGACGGATTATAAATTCTGTAGCCATAGTCAATAAAAACTTCGTTTCCATGCCCGTCAAATTCTACAAGCCCATCCCATGATTGGTTGATGCATTTAAAAGATTGTATAGTGATTTTCAAGTGGCCTGCCGTAGGGGTTTGGCTAAAGCATTTTATTGAGAGTTGTATTGCCAGAATGAAGATGAAATATTTTTTCATATTTTTTATTTTTTAGTGATAGCAAATGTGCCGGATATATGGCCGGGAGTATAATTTGAAGAAGCATTGAGGTATTTCATACGGTCTTGTGTAAAAGTACCCGTTATTCTCCCGGTGTATTTGTCATACACTCCCCTGAAAAAATATTTGTAAGGAGAGTAAGTAAAAAAGAAGGAAATATTGTTTCCGTCAATTTTGAATGTGCCAGGAGTTGGTGATACAATTTCCTGGAAAGGGCTTTGCCAGAAAACTTCTCCTGTTAAAGAAAATCTTAAATCAGGAAAAGTAGATGAATGACCAGCTTCCTCTGTAGCCCAGCGTACAGTACCTTTCCAGCTATCTGTATAAATGTATTGCGACAGTGAAGGAAAAGTTTTTATGGCTGCTTGCGGTTTGCCAATTTCATGTTTGGGTAATTGTACAGGTTGTTGCGGTTGCGGCTGTGCAAATAATGTAAAGCAAAAGAAAATTGAAAGGGCAATTATAATATACTTTTTTTGCATTTTGATTTCCTTGACCACAAAATTTATTGTTGACTTTTTTTGCTGCAACAAATATTGCTAATTGTATTACAGTTGCGTATCCCTGAAAAACAGGATATTTGAGGGAAAGGAAAAAATCATGGAAAAAGGGGAGTGACAATGGGGTTGCATGGCTGTTTATTTGTAAAATGAGAGCAAAAGACTATTTTACTGTATGAGAAAGATATATTTCTTCCTGCTTTTCTTTTTTACCATCTCCGGGGCATCTGCTCAGTTGGAGCCAAGAGACAGTTTATTGAAATTACTCACTGTAGCTCCGGAGGATTCCAATAAGGTCAATCTTTTATTTAGTATTAGTGATTTATTTGAAAGTTCCGATCCCGGCAAGGCGAAGCAATATATACAGATGGCCGGTGAATTGAGTAAAAAAATAGACTTTACAAAGGGCATACAAAAATTCTACCGGTACATTTCTTATGTTTTTGTTGTTCAGTCGCAATACGACTCAGTTCTTTATTACAACCAGCTGGGGCTGGAATTGGCCAGGAGTAAAGAAGATACATTTACTATCGGCGTTTCTCTGTTTAATATTGGCATTGCTTATCGCTTCAAATCAGATTATGAAAATGCTGTTTTATATAGCCTTGAAGGGGCTAGGCTCCTGGAAGGAAAGGGATATACCAATATTGAAGCTTCTTTGTATGATGGTTTACAGGTTCTGTATATGACGCTTGCTCAATATGATAAAGCCATTATGTACGGAGAAAAAGCAATTTTTGCAGGACGGAAACTTGAAAATAAAGGCCCGTTGGCGGTTGCTTTAAATAACCTGGCACTTAGCTATATGGAAGTGGACAGGCTGGAAAATGCAAAGCAGGTATTAATGGAAGCACTGGCTATTTCAAAGACCATTGATAACAAGAGTGTAGAAGGTTCTGCATTAAATAACCTGGGTGATATTGCTATCAGGGAAGGGACGTTTGATTTATTAAAAAAATATGGAGAACAAAGCCTCCAGATTCATCAGCAGATTAACTCCACTGAAGGGATTGCTATTTCTACCCTTTCCCTGGCTATCTATTATCAAAGCCATAAAGAATTTACAAAAGCGAAGGAATATGCACTGACAGCACTGAAGATTTCAGAAGAAAACAATTTTTTGTCAGAGAAATCCCAATGCATGAAAGTCCTGGCCAATATTTTTTTTTCTATGGGTGATTTTAAAACCGGGTATAGTTATTCTTTAAAAAGCCAAAAAACAGAGGGGGAAATATTTAATGAATCACTGGTACAAAAGGAAGCAGTTATGAAAGTGAGGTTTGAAACGGAGAAAAAGGAAATACTGATAAAAGAACTGGAAGCTGATAAAAAAGTACAGCAACTTTCCATTCGCCAAAAAAATACACTTAATTATATTTTGGTAGGCAGTGCAGTTATTTTATTAATAATATCGTTACTGTCTTATCTTAATTATAAGCAAAAACAAAAATTACAGCAACAACGCATCAGTGAACTGGAAAAAGAAAAACATCTTACAGCCACAGAAGCTGTATTAAAAGGAGAAGAACAGGAGCGAACCCGCCTGGCAAAGGACCTGCATGACGGATTGGGAGGTATGTTGTCGGGCATTAAATACTCATTTCAGACTATGAAAGGAAATTTGGTAATGACGCCTGATAATGCCCGGGCTTTTGAACGCAGCATGGATATGCTGGACAGTTCGATTAAAGAAATGCGCAGGGTGGCACATAATATGATGCCGGAGGCATTGGTAAAATTTGGATTGGATACGGCATTGAAAGATTTTTGCAATGATATAAATCAGTCCGGGGCTATCAGGGCAAGCTATCAATCCATAGGTTTGGAAAATGCAGTGATTGAACAAACGACTGCTGTTACCATTTACAGAATTGTACAGGAGCTTATTAATAATACCATGAAGCATGCTGCAGCCAAAACAGCCATTGTGCAGGTAAGTAAAACAAATGGCGCAATCAGTATCACTGTTGAAGATGACGGGAAAGGATTTAACCCGGTAATTTTGCAAGGCAGCAAGGGCATAGGCTGGAACAATATCCAGAGCCGGGTTGAATATTTAAAAGGTAAGCTGGATGTGCAATCTGAACCGGGCAAAGGAACTTCTGTTCATATAGAATTGAATACATAAATGGCAACCAGGGTTTTTATAGTTGATGATCATTACATGGTAATTGAAGGTATCCGTTCGTTGCTTCAAAATGAAAAGGGTATTGAATGGACAGGCCATGCCACCAATGCAGCCTCCTGCCTGTCTTTTCTGCAACATCAATTGCCTGATATTATATTAATGGATATCAGTATGCCGGATAAAAGCGGCATTGACTTGTGCAAAGAAGTAAAAGAAAAATATCCATCAGTATTTATTATCGGTCTTAGTACATTTAACCAGCAAAGCTTCATACAAAAAATGATGGACAATGGCGCCTCAGGCTATGTGCTGAAAAATGCAACACAAGAAGAATTGATGGAAGCAATTGAATTAGTTGCCAGGGGCAAAACTTACCTGAGTGTTGAAGTATCCAGGCTGTTACGAAAACAGGATGACAGCAATATTGTTTTAACCCGGCGGGAAAAAGAAGTGCTGGAACTGATTGCAGAGGGGTTGACGAATAATGAAATTGGTGAGAAGCTGTTCATCAGTCCTTCAACGGTTGATACGCACCGGAAAAATTTACTGGCAAAGTTTGATGCAAAAAATACTGCTTCGCTGATTCATATTGCTTCCCAGATGCAGTTTATCTGATTATTCAAAATCGTCGTACAACAAATATTTCTTCCGTATTATCTTAAATTCACTCAGTTTCGGCTCCCAGCTTTTTCTTATTTCTTCTTCACTCACAGCGTTCTTTATCTGCTGCATCAGCAGATCATTTCCGGCCAGGCGGTTGAAGGAATTTGTTTTTAAAAAGAAACTGTCTTTCTGTGGAAATAATTTATAGGCTTCCATCAGCCATTTTAGCTGAACATGATTTTCGATTTTCTTTAAAACTTCTTCAGGAGAACCGCTTAAATCCCAGCCATAGCAAAGCTGCCCGTATAATTTGGAACTTTTGGCGCCCTCATTTGGATTGGGAGTAAATGAATACAGATATTTTGGAAGAGAAGGATGCCCAAACACCTGGAATTGTTTATTAGTGCCCCTCCCTTCACTTAACACAGTTCCTTCAAACAAACATGTAGAAGGATAAAGATATATTGATTGAATATTAGGAAGATTGGGAGAAGGTTTTACAGGTAATACATACTTTGTTTTATGGTCGTATCGTTTGCATTTAATGGTAAGAAAATGGAAAGCTGTGTCCGGGTGGTGCTGCTCCACCTTTTTAAAATAATTGGCGTAAGCATTTGCTTTTTCTGAGAGCCAGTTTTCACCGGTAAGCATCATAGCGTATTCGCCGATTGTCATACCGTAAACGATGGGCACAGGCTGCCGGCCTACAAAAGACCGGTATTTCATATCCAGTACCGGGCCATCCACATAAAAGCCGTTGGGGTTGGGCCTGTCAAGAATCAATAACGGTATTTTAAATTCAAAAGCAGCTTCCATAAATTCCTCCAGTGAAGATATATAAGTGTAGAAACGAACACCCACATCCTGAATATCAAAAATCAGTATGTCAACAGCTTTTACATCTTCAGCTGATGGCCTTCTTTTACTTCCATATAAAGACACAACAGGGATGCCTGTTTTTGTATCTGTATAGTTGCCGACTTTTTCTCCTGCATCAGCAGTGCCCCTGAATCCATGCTCCGGCCCAAATATTACTTTGATATCAATGCCAAGATTTCTTAAAGTATCCACAAGATGCGTATTACCGACCATAGAAGTCTGGTTGGCAAATATGCCTACAGCTTTTCCTTTGATGAATGGCAGATAAACATTTATTCTGTCTGCCCCCGCCAAAATTTTGTTCTTTTCCTGTTCTTCTGTCTGCAGGGCCTCATTTTGGGCAGAGCATCCCGTTGTTATCAGTAAGGCAGGTAACAAAATTGTAAACAGTTTCATAGCAATCATTTAAATGAATGAGTAAAGTACAGAAAATAATAACTAAGACCGGGCTAAATATTTAAACGGTTGCATTGTCGATTTTGCTACCTTGCGAGCCGGTTTTTATATATTTTTAATTCAAAAAAAAATACAATGGCGCAGGTAAAAAGTGGTGATAAAATAAAAGTGCATTATCACGGCAAACTAACTTCGGGGGAAACATTTGATTCATCAGCAGGCCGTGAACCCCTTGAATTTGAAGTCGGCAGCGGAATGGTTATTCCGGGATTTGATAATGGTGTAACAGGTATGTCAGTTGGTGAAAAGAAAACAGTTAATATCCCTTACGATGAAGCATACGGCCCGAGAAACCCCGCTATGGTAATTGAAATGCCGAAAGACCGTTTCCCGAAAGACATGGAAATAGAACTTGGAATGTCTTTGGGAATGAGTGACCAAAATGGCCAGCAGTTCCAGGTAATAATTGCTGAAATAAAAGAAGAAGTGGTAATGCTGGATGCCAATCATCCGCTGGCCGGTCAGGATTTAGTATTTGATCTTGAACTGGTAGAAATTGTTGGTGGAAGCCCCTTGATTATATTGCCATAACGGTCTATAGCCTGCCAGGCGGCAGGTTTATTGTTTGTGGTTTGTAGTTTCATTAACTGCAAACCATGCCTGCCGGCAGGCAGGCATTTTCTTTTTAGTATATTACATCCCCCAAAAGAAAAAATATGTTTGAAAATTATAAATTCACAGCTGCAGAGAGGTTTTTAAGATATGTGCAGGTAGATACACAAAGTGACCCGCAGTCAAATTCTCATCCTACCACAGAAAAACAAAAGGACTTAGGCAAAATTCTAACTGAAGAATTGAAACAACTCGGTGTTGCAGATGCTCACCTGGATGAGTGGGGCTATGTATATGGCACAATTCCTTCAACCACCGCTAAGAAAGTGCCTGTTATTTGCTTCTGCGCCCATGTGGATACAGCGCCGGATTGCAGCGGCACCAATGTAAAACCACTGGTACATAAAAATTACCAGGGACAGGATATTGTACTGCCGGACGATAAATCACAGGTGTTGAGGTTAAGTGAGTATCCTTACCTGAAAACGCAAATGGGGAATGATATTATTACGGCTTCAGGAAATACATTACTTGGTTCAGATGATAAAGCAGGTGTAGCAGAGATAATGGACCTGGCCAACTTCTTAATGACAAACAAACAGGTGAAGCACGGAGAAATAAAAATCTTATTCACCCCGGATGAAGAAGTTGGTAAAGGAACAGCTAAAGTTGATTTGAAAAAGCTGGGAGCCGATTTTGGCTACACATTAGATGGTGGTGATGCCGGTTCCCTGGAAGATGAGACTTTCAGTGCCGATGGGGTACAGGTAATTATTCATGGGGTAATTGCACACCCCGGTTATGCAAAAGATAAAATGATAAACGCCATGAAGATTGCCGGGGAAATTCTTGCCGCTTTACCTAAAGACAGGCTTTCTCCCGAATCAACGGATGGCAAAAGAGGTTTTATTCACCCGGTAAGAGTAGAAGGGATTGCAGAAAAATGTACCATTGATTTTATTATCCGGGATTTTGAAACAGAGGGGTTGGCAAAGAAAGAAGATTATTTAAGAACACAGATTGAGGAAAGGATGCGGACTTATCCCAAAGCATCTTTTGAATTTCATGTGACGGAGCAATACCGCAATATGAAAGAAATACTCGATGTCAATACCCATGTTGTGGAATATGCCAAAGATGCTATTGCCAGGGCAGGGCTGAACCTGAAAATGGAAAGCATCCGTGGCGGCACAGACGGCAGCCGCCTGTCCTTCATGGGTTTGCCCAGCCCTAATTTGTTTGCCGGTGAGCAGGCTATCCACTCCAAACTGGAGTTTATCAGTGTACAGGATATGAATAAAGCGGTAGAAACAATGGTTCACCTGGCGATGATATGCGAAGAAAAAAGTTAGTCGTACCTTACATTCTAAATTATAAGTTATGAACCTCGCAAATTTTTTTTCGGAGTATTGGTGGATTATTGTGGCTGTAATTATCTTCTTTGGGTCACTTTTTACCATCAACCAGGGTTATATAGGTGTCATTACGATGTTTGGTAAATACCGGCGGATAGTACGTCCCGGGTTAAATATTAAAATACCAATCCTCGAAACAGTAGCCAAGAAAGTTTCAATCCAGAACCGGTCGGTAGAACTGGAATTTCAGGCAGTTACATTAGACCAGGCTAATGTATATTTTAAAAGCATGCTGCTGTATTCTGTACAAAATGCCGATGAGGAAACTATAAAAAAAGTGGCTTTTAAATTTATTGCAGACAGGGACCTGATGCAAGCGTTGATAAAAACGATAGAAGGTAATATCCGTTCTTTTGTAGCTACCAAGCGGCAGGCCGAAGTGCTGGGCCTGCGACGGGAAATAGTTCAATATGTAAAAGTAGAGGTAGATCTTTCATTAGAAGAATGGGGTTATCACCTACAGGATTTGCAAATTAATGATATTACATTCGATAAAGTAATTCTTGATTCCATGAGTAAAGTGGTGGCCTCCAACAACCTGAAAGCTGCAGCTGAAAATGAAGGACAAGCCTTGCTGATTACAAAAACAAAATCTGCAGAAGCGGATGGTAATGCTACCAAAATTGCTGCTGAAGCAGAAAAAGAAGCTGCCCGTCTTCGTGGACAGGGTGTGGCCCTATTCCGCCAGGAAGTGGCAAAAGGTATGTCGGAAGCTGCTGAACAAATGAAACAAGCTAATCTTGATACGAATGTAATATTGTTCAGCATGTGGACAGAAGCCATTAAGAACTTTGCAGAATATGGCAAAGGCAATGTAATCTTCCTGGATGGCAGCCCCGATGGCATGGAAGGCACCATGAAACAAATTCAGGCATTGATGGTGAAGCAAGCCGGAACAAAAGGATAATAGAACCATTGCTGGTTAAGCTTTTCAGTGGCTCAATAAATTTTGAATAGATCAATACTTTCAGAATTCATTGAGCCTTTTTGTTTGTTGCCACCTGTTAAAGAACTCTAAAACTTCCTCACTCTGTACAACGTGGCATTATTTTTCTCGTTCAATGAAACAATTATTGACAACTGTTGATAATGGCCAAAAATAAATTTGCAGGCAACCCCTACTTTTACATTTAAAGAAGAAAAATTATGATTGACCTTTTACAAATTGCCGATACTGCCGCCCAGGTGATCAGGAAAGTAGCCGGCGACAAAAACGGAGATGGTTATTTAGGATTTGGTGAATTACTGATGACAGGAGGATGGATTATGGTTCCCCTGGCCATCATGATGATATTAGCCGTTTATGTTTTTGCAGAACGAACCATTGCCATCCGCAATGCGGCAAAGATTGATGCCAACTTCATGAATATTATCCGGGATAATATTGTGAGTGGTAATGTGACGGCAGCAAGAAATTTTGCCAAGAACAATAATACTCCCGTGGCCCGGATCATTGATAAAGGCATTCAGCGGATCGGCAAACCACTTGACAGTATTGAAAAGAGTATGGACAATGTGGGTACCCTGGAAATGTATAAACTGGAGAAAAACCTGGGTGTGCTTTCCGTGATTTCAAAGGCGGCTCCAATTTTTGGGTTTGTAGGAACGCTGATGGGGCTGATGCAGATGTTTTCAAGTATTACCACTTCCAATGAATTTGAAGTAAGCACAATTTCAGGAGGTATCTACACCAAACTTATCACCTCTATCACCGGCCTTGTTATCGGGCTTTGTGCTTTCCTTGGGTACAGCTACCTGAATACCCAGATTGATAAGACTTCCAACAAAATGGAAGCTGCTTCTTCTGACTTCCTGGATATTTTACAAGAACCTACCCGCTAAACTATACGAATGAAATTCAGAAAAAAACATAAAGGAGAATCAGGCGAGGTCTTCACAGATTCGCTGAACGATATCCTGTTCATACTGCTGATGTTCTTCCTCATTGTAGCTACAATGGCTAACCCGAATGTGGTGAATGTTGGTTTGCCAAGGGGCACTAAGGATACCAAAGCCAAACAGAATATTATGGTTTCCATAGATAAAAATCAGCAATATTTTATTGGAACAACAAAAATAGAATCAGCCATATTCGATTCAATGCTGAGAAAGGAAATAACAAAGTATAAGGCATTTGTAGATACCCCAACTGTTGTTATCAATGCAGATACAGCCGCTTTCTATGGTGAAGTATTCCGCATCATGCGGGTAGCCAAGAAAGATACGGCGAAAGTGGTGGCCAGAATTGATTAACGAAGCAGAAGAATAACTTATGATATCAGACCGGATTTTATCATCCGGTCTTTTTGTTGCATATCCTTTTTCAGTTCACATACATATCCATGGGATTGAAAAATAGTCATTGTTGCTTCACCGAGGTCTTCATGTATTTCTGTATAAATGCTTCCGGATTTGTTCAAATGTGTTTTACCAAATTCTGCAATGGCCTTGTAAAAAATCAGCGGGTCATTGTCAGGAACGAATAATGCCGTGGCAGGTTCATATTGCAGCACATTGGGTTGCATTGTTTCTTTGTCTTTTTGGGGAACATACGGCGGATTGCTGACGATGATGTCGAAAGAAGGCAGTTGATTTCTTTGTTTTTCATTTAAAAAATCAAGTTGCACAAATTTCACATCCGTTCCGGGTGCTGCTGCATTTCTTTTGGCCACTTCTAATGCCTCCGGACTTATATCACAACCCCATACTTCAGCCCTGCGGGCCCTTCTTTTTAATGAAATGGGTATACAGCCGCTGCCGCTGCCAATATCCAATATCTTCAATTCATCAACCGGGAACCTGCCTGCCGGCAGGCAAGGTTTGCAATCAGTGACAACCCATTCCACTAATTCTTCCGTTTCAGGTCTTGGTATCAGTACATTTTTGTCAACATAAAATTTAAATCCGCAAAACCATGATTCGTTCAGAACGTATTGTACAGGTTCATGTTGCATCAGCCGTTCTGTGTATTGCTGTAATTGTTTTTCTTCCTGTTCAGTGGTTGCAGCATTTTTATAGATCATCCGTTCTGCTTTTTTGGAACCGGTCAGGTGCTCCATTACCCAATCGGTGATCTGTGAAGACTCACCTTCAGTGTAAATGCTACGGAGTTTGTTCAATAAAAGATAAGTAGCTTCCTGCATTGTCATAGCGGCAAACTTAACTCATTTTATTTCACGCAAAGCCGCAAAGGCAAATACATAAGCTGCTAAGTTCTTGGCGTCTTTGCGTGAAGCCTTAACAGTTTCGTTTACTTTTGAACCAACTATGTTGCCTGACTATTACACTACAATCGAAAAACCTTCTGTGGCAGAATACAAAGACCGGGGCAGCAAGTTCATTGCCTATGCCTTTCCAATTGCTGATGTAAGTGAGGTTAAAGAAAAAAGGGCTGCTTTAAAGAAAGAACATCCCAAAGCAGTACACTATTGTTTTGCTTACCGCATCGGTGCGGATGGAACCAACCTGCCTGCCGGACAGGCAGGCTACAGGGTAAGTGATGATGGGGAGCCTTCCGGCACTGCGGGCAGGCCGATACTGGGACAGATAGACAGCAAACAACTGACTAATGTTTTGATAATAGTAGTCCGCTACTTTGGTGGCACATTGCTGGGGGTGCCGGGATTGATTAATGCATATAAATTGGCTGCGGGGCTGGCTTTGGAAGCCACTTCAATTACACAAAAACCTGTTCTTATTAATTACCGCCTGCAGTTTGACTATACACAAATGAATGATGTGATGAAAATAGTAAAGCAGTTTGATTGTGTGGTGCTTAAGCAGGAGATGCAGTTGTTTTGTTCTTTGGAGATTGGTGTGCCGAAGAACAGGCTGGATGAAGTGTTATTCAGATTGAAAGATTTGAGAGGGGTGGAGGTGGAGAAGTTTTAGGTTGCCGCTGGAAGCGACAGAATAAGGATACGAAACTGGAAGTTTCGCATAGCTGGGTATGAGTGGCGTGCAAATGCCCCGGCTTATTTCTTTTTCAACTTCTTTGTTTCTTTCAGGAGTTTTTTATCGTTTGATTTTACTTTCCTGCCAATTTTTTTGATGTCTTCTTCTGCCGGTAAGCTTTCTGGCTTAATACCGCTTTTCAACAACAGTCCTCTGACATCTTGATTATTTTTGACATGTTCATTTGTAATTGCAGATTCGGTTTTCAAGTCGGCTTTACGAATATTTACATTGGTCAATTCGTTGGCAAAATCTTTGGCCTTAATGGTTATTGTTGGTAAGAAGTCAGCTAGTGGCCTGTTATCGGGAATACCCAATCTTGCTTTCATGTCTAATGTTGTCTTGCCGCCGAACAAAGCCTGGTCGCCTTTACTTCTTATTCTTGCAAAACCTGCATTGTCAATTCCCTTTTGAAAAATTAGTCCGGATAATTCTTTTTCTGAAATGGTGAGTTTTTCTCTTGCTTGTAATCGTTCCCATTCTTTTAACCGCTGTTCGAGTAGTTCCTGCTTTCTTGTCTGAACAGCGAAGTAGCTCATTGCAAATGCAATCTCATCTTTACGGGGGTCGCCATTTTGGGCAATGAGGTAACAGGCATACCTTGTAAGCATGATGTCCTCAATTTCTCTCTTTGCTCCAGAACCTAAGTCAACCATTTTGTTGACGTCAACAAAATGGTCTAAAGCCCTTTGTTTAGAGGTTTCGCATGCTATTTTTGCTTTGTCAATTACTTTCAAGAAATTCCGCCATTCGTTGTAACCCAGCAATAGCTGAAGGTCTCTTGCAAACCAATACTCCACACCATCTGTTTCATTGACGGCTAATTCAAAACTGCTATGAAGTTGTGATATGATTTCCCGTTTCATTTCCGTTAATTATCCTCAAATTTAGTAATTATTCAAACAAGCACTAACTGAAGGTTTGTCATTGTGCGTTGTAAGAAACTGAAAATAACCGGGGTGAAAGTGGAGAAGTATTAGTTTGCTGCTGGAAGCGACAGAATAAGGATGCGAAACTGGAAGTTTCGCATAGCTAGGAAGCGACAGAATAAGGATACGAAACTGGAAGTTTCGTATAGCTGGGGTTGATATGGCGGCATCCCTGCCTATTTATTTGGAATTGCATTTTTAATCCGCTTGTCATAGACAAGTTCTAAAGACCTTGCCTGTATTTCTGATGCGGAGTGCAAGTCATCAACAGCTAAGCAGTATTCTATTAGCTCAATAACATTTTCTACAAAGCGTTTTTCCATATATGATTTAAGAGATTTTTCATTTGCAATTTCTTTAAAAGATTTCCTGTGTGTTGCTTCGATTCTCTTGTAATGATCAATAATATTTCCAATGTTTTTTTGTATCAAATCATATCTCCTGGAATCGAGTAAATCATTTAATGCATAGCGGCAAGCATCTTTTGCAAGCAAGGGATATTTTTGAGAAACAATTTCGAATAACTGTATGGTTTTTGAATTTTCCTTCAATGTTCTGTTAATAGCCGCAACATCGGCAAAGAGATCCTTTGAAGTTCCGGTGGTTTTGATTTTGTGGGTCTTAGCATCCCGTTTATCTATTAATGCATCCATTGCAGGCGGATAGACTTCACCTAATTCTTTCCAGTAAGAAAGGGCAAAAGAAAGGCGTACACCAGCCATGCCTGTATCTTGCTCAAGTATGTTGTCGTGAAACCAAAGATACCTGTCTAAGGCTTCCTGATATTTTCCTTCCTGCGCCATTTTTCTTGTATCATCCAAATAGGTAGGTTGATATTTTTCATCTATTTCTGTATCTGCCTTTTGCAGGCAACTGATTAATGAAACACTAATCAAAACTGATAGTAAAAGGGTTGATTGCATATTTAGAAGATTATGAACAGCCATTAACTTTTCAAACTATTTAAACCTCTCACTCACCACCAACTCCTTACTCCCCGCCGAATAAGTATAAAATCCTTCACCACTTTTTACACCCAGTTTACCGGCAGTTACCATATTCACTAATAAAGGGCAAGGTGCATATTTAGGATTGCCAAAACCATCATGCAGTACATTCAGAATAGAAAGGCAAACATCCAACCCGATAAAATCGGCAAGTTGTAAAGGTCCCATCGGGTGGGCCATGCCGAGTTTCATTACGGTGTCTATTTCTTCTACACCGGCTACACCTTCAAATAAACTGTAAATAGCTTCGTTTATCATAGGCATCAGTATGCGGTTGGCAATAAAACCGGGATAGTCATTCACCACACAGGGTACTTTGCCGAGTTGCTTGCTGAGTTCCACAATGGTATCCGTTACTTCTTTGCTGGTGGCATAGCCATTAATAATCTCAATCAGTTTCATTACCGGCACAGGGTTCATAAAGTGCATACCGATTACTTTGCTGGCTCTGCCGGTAGTGGCTGCAATTTTTGTAATAGAAATACTCGATGTGTTGGTGGCAAGGATAGCTTCTTTCGGAGCATAGTTATCCAGTTGCTCAAAAATTTTCAGTTTCAACTCCACATTTTCAGTAGCTGCTTCTATTACCAGCCCGGCGTTTTTCACTCCTTCAATAAGATTGGACTCGATAGTGATATTGGCCAATGCTGTTTTTTTCTGTTCTTCGGTAGCTGTGCCTTTGGCAATCTGCCGGTCAAAATTTTTGGCAATGTTAGCGATGGCTTTGTCCAATTGTGTCAGCGAAACATCTACAATGGTTACTTTAAAACCTGCTTGTGCAAATACATGGGCAATGCCATTGCCCATAGTGCCGGCGCCGATGACGGAAATAAACTTCATACCCCTGATTTTAGTTTCAAAGTGTAAGTTTCCCTACTCCCTAAAGGGGGATTTGGAAAATCACTTTATGTAAGAGTTGTTGATTGTTTGATAATCAAAAGTAAGCATTTAGGATTCTTCCACCGCTTGTAACCTCACCCTACAATGAAGTTGGTAATCGGGAACTCCGATTCCCTCTCCTTGAGGAGAGGGGGTGCAGAGTCTTCAGATAATATGAATAATGTTGGGGTGAGGTTTTGCTGAGCAGCGATATGCAGCACAAGTGAGTGACACAACAGGCGATGCCATGAAAACATGAAGCTGGCTAAATAATAAAAAACAAATTTCTTTTGAACTTTATCTTATCAGTAAGGAATGTTTGCCCTAAGTCTCCTTTTAGAGGGCAGGGGCTACTTATTCTTAAAATCCCCCCGTTTCCATGCCTGTATAAACTGGGCCCATGCAGCAGGGTTGAAGATATTTTGTGGCGGTGCCTGGCCCTGGTAAGTGGCACGGGTAGCAATTTTATTGAACTGCACCCTCGAAGCTTCACCACCATCGCCGGGAACTGTTTGCATCAGCACACGGCGTTTGGCTGCACTTGTATTTTGACGGGCAATTTCAATATCATCATCAGGGACTTTGGTCTTGGCAAAGTCACGGGCAAATTGTTCCTGCGTTGGCCTTGGACGAATAATGGTGGCCGGTAAATAAACAGTATCAATCACCATCAACTGAACAACACTATATTGATTGCCTTCCAAATTCCGGGGGATGGAGATGGTTTTAGGTTTGTAGGTAACATGGGTAAACTCTACCTGGTCGCCTTTCAGGACAACAATGGAGAAAACACCCTGCGCATTGGAAATAGTTCCCCGGTTCTGTCCCTTTACCATTACACTCACGGCGGGGATGCCCACCAGGCTGTCGGCCGTCATGATAACACCATACAATTGCACCACCGAATCACGGGACGTTTCAAACTGGGCTTTGGCCGTTCGGGGAAATATTAGAAACAATAAAAGGGTATAAAGTATAATTTTCTTCACTGCGCCAAAAATAATGACAAGTTGCTGATTTCGTAAAACAAATTGCCCCCTGTATGGGTTAACTTTGCCGTTCAATTGGACTTTTAACAAATACTTGGAAAATGACGAAAGAAAAAATACTGGAAGCATTGAGTAATGTGCAGGAACCTGACCTTGGAAAAGATTTGGTGACACTGAACATGATAAAGGATATTGAAATTAATGGTAATGATGTTTCATTTACCATTGTACTCACTACACCTGCCTGTCCCATGAAAGACCTGATGGGCAATGCCAGTACCAATGCTATTAAACTGCTGGTGAATAAAGAGGCAAATGTAAAAGTCAACTTTACTTCCAACACCACTACTAAAAGAACAGATCCCGGTACGGTATTGCCAAAAGTAAAAAACATTATCGCTGTGGTTAGTGGAAAGGGCGGAGTAGGTAAATCAACAGTGGCGGCTAATCTTGCTTTGGCCTTATCACAAGGCGGAGCAAAAGTAGGATTGATGGATGCAGACATTTATGGGCCGAGTGTTCCGATAATGTTTGGTGTGCGGGGTGAAAGACCGATCATGATGGACATAGAAGGTAAAGGAATGATTGTACCGCTGGAACGTTATGGTTTGAAGCTGATCAGCATTGGATTACTGGTAGATGAAAAAAATGCTGTTGTATGGAGAGGCCCGATGGCCAGCAGTGCCATCAAACAATTTGTAACGGATGTGTATTGGGGTGAGCTGGATTACCTGGTAGTGGATATGCCGCCGGGAACCGGCGATATACATTTAACGCTGATGCAAACTGTGCCTGTTACAGGTGCAGTAATTGTTACAACTCCGCAGGATGTGGCATTGGCAGATGCAAAGAAAGGTATAGCAATGTTTGGGCAGGCACAACTGAATGTACCGGTGATCGGGCTGGTGGAGAATATGAGTTATTTTATTCCTGCTGAACTTCCGGATAACAAATATTACATTTTTGGAAAAGATGGGGGAAAGCGGTTAGCCGATGAATATGATATTCCTTTCCTTGGCCAAATACCATTGGTGCAAAGCATCCGTGAGGGCGGCGACCAGGGAGTGCCGGCAATGATGAGTGATGATGTGATTACAAAGAAAGCATTTGAAGGTTTTGCTGCATATGTTGTCAGAAGTATAGCGATGAGAAATGCGAATATCAGTGCGGAGAAAATTGCAGAGGTTGTTTAAATTCATTTTTTGCATTAAGAATAAAAAATCTGAAACACAGAGACACTAAGGCACAGGGTATATTACAGGAAGAATAAACTTTCTTTGTGTCTCCGTGTCTTTGTGCCTTAGTGGTTCAAAAGAATAAAAAATGTATAACCTTCCATATTATAAAGAGCATGATAGTAAAGAGGTTTTTGAATTCATGCAGCAGCACCCATTTATGTTTTTATCTGGTGTTGATTTTGAAAACAAACCTGTAGCAACACAAGTTCCGGTTTTCATAGATGAAAGGGAAGGCAAATTTTTTCTTACCGGGCATATCATGCGAAATACAGACCATCATAAAGCATTTGAACAAAATAATAATGTACTGGCTGTATTTACCGGCCCGCATACCTATGTAAGCGCTACCTGGTACACAAAACCGGTGGGAAGCACCTGGAATTACATGAGTGTGCATGCAAAAGGAACCATACGGTTTGGAGATACCAATGAATTGATATCTATTCTTAAACGTCTTACCCTTCATTATGAAAACGGTAATACTGCATCAACAACTGTGTTTGATAATTTACCAGCTGAATACACGGAAAGAATGATGAAAGCAATTGTGCCATTTGAAATTGAGATTAATGATTTACAACATGTTTTTAAGCTAAGCCAGGACCGGGACGAGAAAAGCTATGATAACATTATTAAAGAATTAAAACAGCAGGGGGGTGATGCAAAAAAGATTGGTACAATAATGGAGAAAAGAAAAACTAAAGTGTTCCCTTCATGAAAAAATATTCGTTTTACGGACTGCTGATATTTAGTTTAGCCTGCTCAAATACAAAGAAGATGCAAAACGCTGCACCTGATGCCGCTAAGGAAACCTATGTACAGGGTGAGTTTGACAAACAGGGCCACCGCGGATGCCGTGGCCTGATGCCCGAAAATACCGTGCCTGCCATGCTGAATGCACTGGGTATGGGTGTAACGACTTTAGAAATGGATGTGGTGATTACCAAAGACAAGAAAGTTATTTTATCACATGAGCAATGGTTTGGCCAGGAAATTACCACCAAACCAAACGGAGCTTACATTGGTGAAAGAGAAGAGAGAACATACAATATCTACTGGATGACCTATGAACAAACTAAAACCTTTGATGTAGGTATGAAACCGCATCCCCGGTTCCTGCAGCAGCAAAAAATGAAAGTGACAAAACCATTGCTGGCTGATGTGATTGACAGTGTGAAGAAGGATATGATGACAAGAAGAAGGCCTTTTCCGTATTACAATATTGAAACAAAGACCAACCCGGAATTTGACGGGGTATTTCATCCTAAGCCGGAAGAATTTGTTGAGTTGCTGATGGCGGTAGTAAAAGAGAAACAAATTGAGGACCATGTAATCATCCAGTCCTTTGATTTCAGGACACTGCAATACCTGCACCAGCATTATCCGGCTATTAAAACGGCGATGCTGGTTGAAGATTTTGATAAGAGAAGTTTGGATGAACAGGTAAAAGCATTAGGATTTGTGCCAACAATTTACAGCCCGGCTTATCAGCTGGTAAATGAAAAATTATTGAAGAGTTGTCACCAGCAAAACATGAAAGTAATTCCGTGGACGGTGAATGATAAGGCGAAAATTGAAGAGTTGAAGAAGATGGGGGTGGATGGAATTATCACTGACTACCCCAATCTTTTTAATGAATAGTATTTTTCAAAACTCAGGAAGATTTTTTTCGCTTAGCCCTAACCAGTCAAGGGCATTTCGATACAGCAGTTTCCTTGTTGTCTTTCTGCCCAGATCCATTTTTTCAATCAGTCTTCCGGGTTTATGTTCGCCTAAAGGAAAAGGGTAATCGCTGCCGAGGCAGATAGTGTCTTCACCCATTACATCCAATAAATAGCTGAATGCTTTTTTATCATGTGCCAGGCTGTCAATCCAGAATTTTCCGATATAGTCTCTTGGGTTAATCGGGTTGTCAACTGCTACTAAGTCTGGCCGGACTTTAAATCCATGTTCGATACGACCGATAGTAATGGGGAAGGAACCTCCGCCATGAGCAAAAGCAACGTTTAGTTTGGGAAATTTTTCAAAAACACCCCCGAATATCATGGAGCAAATAGCCCGGGATGTTTCTGCAGGCATACCCACCAGCCAGGGCAGCCAGTATTTTTCCATCTGGGTTTCACCCATCATCTCCCAGGGATGAACGAACAGGGCACAGCCCAATTTTTCGGCGACTTCGTAAAAAGGAAAGAATGATTCATCAGAAAGGTTTTTGCCATTGATATTAGAGCCAATTTCAAGACCGGGCATTTTCAATTCCTTCATGCAGCGTTCCATTTCTTTAATGGCAAGATTAATATCCTGTAACGGAACAGTTCCCAGGCCAATAAAATGGTTAGGTTCTTTTGCCACTGTTTCAGCAATATGGTCATTAAAGAACCGGGATGTTTCTAATCCATCAACCGGCTTCGCCCAGTAATTAAAAAGAACAGGAATAGTAGAAAGCACCTGGATGGCCACATCGGTTTCTTCCATTTCTTTCCGGCGAATATCTTCTTTAAAACAATTTTCTTTCACTGTCCTGAAAACTTTATCCCCTTTCATCATACAGGCTTCACAGTTGCGGTGTTCCAGGTGAATGAATTCTCCGTAACCGAACTTCTCTGTCCAGTTCGGCATTTTCTCAGGCATGATGTGAGTATGTATGTCTATTTTCATTTTTCTCGCAGCGGTCGCAGCGGTGCAGCGATCGCAAATGATTTAATAAGTCGCAGCGTCTTTGCTTCGCAGCGTACGTTGCGTGAAATCAATTATTCTTTACCGGCGGTTCCATCACAGCACCACATTTGCTGCAAGTCCTATGCATTGTGTCTTCCCAAAAGCGATTCATCACAGGTGGCAATTGTTTTACAATATCATCCACATGCAGGGTTTCTTCATACAACTTATTGCCGCATTTTTCACAAAACCACAAAAAGCCATCATCTTCCGATTCTCTTTTCTTTTCAATCACCAATCCCACAGTTCCGGGGCCCCGTTGAGGTGAATGGGGTGTCTTGGGGGGAAGCAAAAATATTTCACCTTCTTTGATCGGGATGTCTTTGAATTCGCCGTTATCAATAATTTTTACTACAACGTCGCCCTCTACCTGGTAATACAGTTCTTCCGTTTCGTTAAAGTGATAGTCTTTTCTTGCATTCGGTCCGCCTACAATCATCACAATGAAATTTTCAGCGTCTTTATACACACATTGATTGCCTACCGGTGGTTTCAGCAGGTCACGGTGTTCGGCAATCCATTTTTTCAGGTTAAAAGGAGCGGCAACAGCCATACAGCAAGTTTTAAGTGGTGTAATAAGGTCGAAAAATTACAACAATTTTCTTTAGGTTTGACTTTATGAATCTCTCTCTTGAAGGAAAAAAGGCGGTTGTCTGCGGAAGCACACAGGGAATTGGCCTGGCAATAGCAGAGGAACTGGCATTGCTTGGTGCTAATTGCACTTTAGTAGCCCGGAATGAGGCAGCCCTGAAAGAGGCAATTCTAAAACTGGACACACAATTGCGGCAGCAGCATGGCTATTTGGTTGCCGATTTCAGTAAGCCGGATGAACTCAAAAAAGTGATTGAAGGCCATGTGATTAAAAACGCTGTTCATATTTTGGTTAACAATACCGGCGGCCCTGCTGCGGGGCCGATTATGGAAGCAACCGAAGAAGCATTTTTAAATACATTCAATCAACATTTGATTTGTAATCATATCCTGGCGAAAGCAGTTGTTCCTTCCATGAAGAAAGAAGGTTATGGCCGCATCATCAATGTCATTTCTACATCGGTAAAAATTCCGTTGAAGAACCTTGGTGTTTCTAATACAATCCGTGGAGCAGTGGCAAGTTGGGCCAAAAGCATGGCTAATGAATTGGGACAGTTTAATATTACCGTGAATAATGTATTACCGGGATTTACGGGCACCCAACGCTTATCCGCATTAATTGAAAATATTGCGAAGAGGGGAAACACCCTGGTTGATATAGTTGAAAAAAATATGGTGGAAGAAGTGCCGATGAAACGGTTTGCGGATGCTTCAGAAATTGCTGCAGTGGCTGCTTTTCTTGCATCACCGGCGGCATCTTATGTAAATGGGGTGAGTATTCCGGTAGATGGTGGGAGAACGGGGAGTATATAGTTAATCGGTTTATTGGTTAATTAGTTTATCAGGGGGACTCTGATATTCAAACGATTTCTGAACCTTTAAAAATCAAATGTCATGGATTATACTTTGGAAAAGCTGGAAGTTTATGAGCTGGCAGAACTATTTTCTGATGAGATTTGGGAGATTGTGATGGAATGGGACAGCTTTAAGAAAGATACTATTGGTAAACAGATAGTCAGGTCAGCAGATTCTGTTTCCGCTAACATTGCCGAAGGATACGGAAGGTTTTATTATAAAGAGAGCAAACAATTTTATTTTTATTCGAGAGGTTCTGTTCAGGAAACAAAATCATGGATAGGAAAATGCAAAAGAAGAAAACTGGTAAAAGCGGAAAAATGTGAGGAACTTCTTCAAAAAGCAGAAACAATTCTTTTGAAGTTGAATGCTTTTATCAAATTTGTTTCTAAGTCAGCTAAACACAATCCAAAGTAGCAACCACTTCCCGATTAACCAATAAACTAATTAACCAATTAACCTGCACATTCCATATCATTTAGAAAATTATATTGGCGGAAACCTCATTGGCCCTTTAAGCGGTAAGTTTATTGATAATATCAACCCGGCAACAGGGGAAGTTTATGGACAAATTCCTGACAGCAATGAGAAAGATATAGCTGCCGCAGTTCATGCTGCACAAAAAGCCTTTCCAGCATGGAGTATAACAGCAGTTGAAGAAAGATTTAAAATACTTAATCGAATTGCAGAATTAATTGATGAGAATCTTGATGTATTAGCATTAGCTGAAACAAACGATAATGGCAAACCACTTTGGTTAAGCAAGAAAGTAGATATACCGAGAGCTTCAGCAAACTTTCGCTTCTTCGCAACCGGCATTATGCACTTTTCTACCGAGAGTCACAATATGGAAGACAAAGCAGTGAATTATACACTTCGTCAACCGATCGGTATTGTGGGTTGCATTTCTCCCTGGAACCTTCCATTGTATTTATTCACCTGGAAAATTGCCCCGGCATTGGCGGCAGGTAATTGTGTATTGGCAAAACCAAGTGAAGTAACACCTGTCACTGCTTTTCTTCTTTCCAAAATTTGCAAAGAAGCTGGTTTGCCGGATGGAGTACTGAATATTGTTCATGGAACAGGCCCGGGTACAGGGGAAGCTATCGTAAGTCATCCTGAAGTAAAAGCCATTTCGTTTACAGGGAGTACAAAAGCCGGTGAGAGAATTGCAAGTATTGCGGCACCAAAATTCAAAAAACTGTCTTTGGAATTAGGTGGCAAAAACCCTAATATCATTTTTGCTGATTGTGATTGGCAGAATATGCTGTTCAATACCATCCGTTCTTCTTTTGCCAATCAGGGTGAGATTTGTTTGTGTGGCAGCAGGATATTGATTGAAGAAAGCATTTATGAAAAATTTAAAACAGACTTTGTCAAATGGACAAAAGAATTGACGGTCGGTGACCCACTGGATGAGTTGTCTAAGCAGGGAGCTATTGTAAGTAAAGTACATTTTGATAAAATAATGCGGTGTATTGATATAGCAAAGCAGGAAGGTGGGAAAATTTTGTGCGGGGGTGATGCTGTGAAATTAGAGGGAAGGTGCGCCAATGGTTATTTTATTCAGCCAACAGTCATAGAGGGCCTGGGGCCCGATTGCCAAACTAACCAGGAAGAAATTTTTGGTCCGGTGGTGACGCTGCAATCTTTTAAAACAGAAGAAGAAGCTTTGCAACTGGCCAATGCCACGCATTATGGTTTGGCAGCCACTATCTGGACACAGGATATTTCAAAGGCAAACAGAATGGCTGCAAAAGTGGAAAGCGGCATCATCTGGATCAATTGCTGGTTGCTCCGTGATTTAAGAACTCCTTTTGGTGGATTGAAGAACAGTGGTGTTGGGAGAGAAGGTGGTTGGGAAGCTTTACGATTTTTTACGGAGGCAAAAAATGTTTGTATTCAATTATAAATAGAACGCTGATCTTTATGATTGTGATGATTGACGCTGAAAAATCATAATAAATCTTAATCATCATAAAAATCTGCGTTCCTTTATTTATGAGTAAAGAAATAATTCATACAGATAATGCATCAAAACCTCTCGGTGCCTATCCCCATGCAAGAAAAGCAGGTAATCTTCTTTTTCTTTCCGGCATTGGTCCCAGAAATCCAAAAGATAATTCTATCCCGGGGCTTAAGCTGAGCAAGAAAGGGAAAATAAAGTCCTACGATATAGAAGCGGAATGCCATTCAGTCTTTGCCAATGTAAAGGCAGTGCTGGAAGCCAGCGGCAGCAGTTGGGATAAAATAATTGATGTAACAGTTTTTCTTACCAATATGAAAAAAGATTTCCCGGTTTATAATAAGATATATGCAGAATACTTTACTTCCGTTCAGGCTTGCAGGACCACGGTGGAAGTAAAGAGTATGCCGACGCCGATTGCGATTGAATTAAAAGTGATTGCTATGGTAGATTAAGAAAATATTTTGCTTTAGGACACATCCCCGCCGGGGCGGGGCGAATTGAGGAAATCTAAATGCTTTAAATCTCTGGGGTGGGTTGATGAGCAATGAACAGGACGACGAAGAGTGCGAAACAGGCGATGCCATAAAAAATTGAAGCTGGGCAAAAAATATAAAATGAATTATCAGAACATGTTAGCATTTGCAACGGAGTTAGATGAAAAAGATTCATTAAAAAATTTTCGTCAGAAATTTTTCATCCCTCAACACGAAGGAGAAGATTGTGTGTATCTCTCCGGCAATTCACTCGGCTTGCAAGCCAAAAGGACTTCGCAGTATGTGCAACAGGAATTAGACGACTGGGCAAAGCTGGGAGTGGAAGGACATTTGCATGCAAGAAACCCCTGGCTTCCCTATCATGAAATATTTTCCAGACAATTGTCCGGGATTGTTGGCTGTAAAGAAAATGAAGTGGTGGTGATGAACTCACTTACTGTAAACCTTCATTTACTGATGGTAAGCTTTTACCGGCCAACTAAGCAACGCTATAAAATCATTTGCGAAGCCAAAGCTTTTCCTTCCGACCAGTATGCGTTTGAAACGCAGGCAAAGTATCATGCCTGCCTGCCGGACAGGCAGGGTTTCAATCCTGCTGATGCGGTGATCGAAGTTTTACCAAGGGGAGGGGAATATACATTACGGACAGAAGATATTCTTTCAACAATAAAACAACATGGCGATAGTGTTGCCGTTGTTTTATTTGGTGGTGTCAACTATTACACCGGTCAGTTGTTTGATATGAAATCAATTACTGATGCTGCACATGCTGTTGGTGCATATGCCGGATTTGACTTGGCACATGCTGCTGGTAATGCTGAACTGCACCTGCACGACTGGAATGTTGATTTTGCCTGCTGGTGTTCTTACAAATATCTGAATTCAGGTCCTGGTGGAGTTGCCGGTGTTTATATCCATGAAAAACATGCAGCGAATACAGACTTACCCAGGTTCGCCGGCTGGTGGGGGTACAGCAAAGAAACCCGTTTCAAAATGGAGAAAGGGTTTGAGCCGATACCAACGGCCGAAGGCTGGCAGTTGAGTAATGCACCGGTTTTGTCAATGGCGGCTCACAAAGCATCATTGGATATTTTTGAAGAAGCCGGCATTGACCAACTTCATAAAAAAAGACTGCAACTTTCCGGTTATTTGCATTATGTATTGAATGACATTAACAGCAGGCAGGCAGAAAAAGTATTGGAAATAATTACACCGGCTGATGAAAAGGAAAGAGGTTGCCAGGTTTCTATGCTGATGTTTCAAAGAGGAAGAGAATTTTTTGATGAATTATCAAAGCAGGGAGTTGTTGCCGACTGGCGGGAACCGAATGTTATCCGTGTGGCACCGGTGCCTTTGTATAATTCTTTTAAAGACGTATGGAGATTTGGAAATATTATTGAAGCGATATTGAAGAAATAAGAACGCAGACTATTATGATCTTTAAGATTACCGCCGGTAATATCTTATTTATTCATAACTATCTTGACAATCTGCGTTCCTGTATTTAATATGAAAAAAAATATTACCATAGTTGGTGCAGGTCTCGTTGGATCCCTTTTATCAATCTACCTGGCCAAAAGGGGACACAAAGTCCGCATCTATGAACGCCGGGGCGATATGCGGCGGGCAAAAGTGGAAGCAGGCCGTTCCATCAACCTTGCGTTAAGTGATCGGGGCATCCTGGCCTTGGAAAAAGTAGGGTTGGCAAATGAAATAAGAAAGATATCTATTCCTATGCACGGCCGTTTCATTCACAATCTTGATGGAACCACCGCCTTTCAGCCGTATGGAAAAGAAGGACAGTTCATCAATGCTGTTTCCAGGGGAGAGTTGAATAAAAAATTAATGGATCTTGCCGGAGAGCATGATGTCGAAATTTTCTTTCATGAAAAATGCTCCACTATCAACTGGAAAGAAAACGAAACAACATTTATTAATACAAAGACAGGCGATACAACTGATGTAAAGGCGGATATTATTTTCGGCGCCGATGGAGCTTTCTCTGCTGCCCGTTTGCAACATCAGTTGCACCATGATAAGTTTGAGTATCACCAGTACTATATTGATTGTGGTTATAAAGAGTTAACCATACCGGCTGGCCCGGGAGCAAGCTTTTTGCTGGAGAAAAATGCTTTGCATATCTGGCCCCGGAAAGATTATATGCTGATTGCCCTGCCAAACCTTGATGGAAGTTTTACCTGCACCTTGTTCTTCCCGTTTGCCGGGGAGCAGTCGTTTGAAAAATTAGATACAGAAGAAAAAGTGACAACTTTTTTTAAAAAAACTTTCCCAGGAATTATACAATTGATTCCTGACCTCAATAATCAATTCTTTCACAATCCTGTTTCGTCATTGGTGACAGTAAAATGTTTCCCCTGGATAAGGGGGGATAAATTTGCATTGATTGGCGATGCTGCCCATGCTATTGTTCCTTTTTTCGGGCAGGGCATGAACTGTGGCTTTGAAGACTGCCGCATACTGGACGAACTGATTGAACAAAATGGGGACGACTGGCAAACTATCCTGCAGCAATACCAAATACTCCGTAAACCTGATGGGGATGCCATTGCAGATTTAGCGATAAATAATTTTACCGAAATGCGGGACAAAACCGCCGACCCTAAATTTTTACTGCAGAAAAAAATAGAAGCAAGGCTGCATGAAAAATATCCTGACAAATGGGTGCCGGCTTATTCCCAGGTTACCTTCAGTCCGCATATCCGTTATTCCGAGGCATTGCAGAGAGGGCAGAAGCAGGAGGCTATTATGCAGGAAGTGATGAAGATGGAAGAGATTGAATTGAAATGGGATAATCAAAAAATTGAAAAATTCATTTTAGATAAGTTAATTGGTTAATCAGTTTATTTGTCAATTGGGGCTCCGTTGTTGCAGTAGTTCATTATGCTTTTAGGACTCTCCTAATAAACTAATTAACCAGTAAACCAATTAACTTTACCACCATGACCCGTCATCAACTCATCGAGCAAATCAAAAAAAAACAATCCTACCTCTGCGTTGGTTTAGATACTGACATTACAAAAATCCCTAAACACCTTTTATCAGAACCTGACCCGGTATTTGCTTTTAATAAAGCAATTATTGATGCCACCAGGGAATTGTGTGTCAGCTATAAAATTAATACTGCGTTTTACGAAGCATTGGGGGTAAAAGGCTGGGAGGCGATGGAAAAAACCGTTCATTACATTGGAGATGAGCATTTCAAAATTGCCGATGCAAAAAGAGGTGACATCGGAAATACATCAGACCAGTATGCCAAAGCTTTTTTTGAAACAATGCCTTTTGATGCAGTGACAGTGGCTCCGTATATGGGGGAGGACAGTGTAAAGCCATTTTTGCAATATGAAGGGAAGTGGGCCATTGTATTAGGATTAACTTCTAATAAAGGCAGCGATGATTTTCAAAAATTGGAATTGTGGGAAAATGAAAGATTAAATTCATGGTGGAATCTTTTTGGAGGTGGGGTTGTTGTTAAACCTTCAAATCTACAGTTATATAAAAAAGTGCTTCTTGATGTTGTTCGGTGGGGAAATACTAAGAACTTAATGTTTGTAATCGGCGCTACACAAGCTGATGAGTTTATTAAAATAAGAGAGTTAATCCCGGATCACTTCTTCCTGGTTCCCGGTGTAGGTGCACAGGGCGGCAGCCTGAAAGAAATTTCTGAAAAAGCGATGAATAAGGATTACGGCATTTTGGTAAATGCAAGCCGGGCTATTATTTATGCCTCAGCTGGGGAAGATTTTGCGGTGAAGGCAAGGGCAATTGCAAAAGGGTATCAGGTAGAGATGAAGAAGTATCTGAATTTCTAGTCCTTTTCTTTTATCCGTTACCTTTGCCCCAACAAAAATGATTGCTTTATGGCGGCCCGTACAGATCTTTTTACCAGTCCTGATTATTTTAATGTAGATGAATTATTGACTGAAGAACACAAACTCATCCGTGAATCTGTCCGCAGTTATGTAAAAAAGGAAATTTCTCCCATCATTGAAGATTATGCTCAGAAAGCAGAGTTTCCGCAGCAGATTGTTAAACAATTAGGAGACCTCGGTTGTTTTGGACCGACCATTCCCGAACAATATGGCGGGGGCGGTCTTGACTATATTTCTTATGGGTTGATGATGCAGGAATTAGAAAGAGGCGACAGTGGTGTTCGTTCCACTGCATCGGTACAGGGTTCTTTGGTCATGTTTCCTATTTATCAATATGGCAGTGAAGAACAACGTAAAAAATATTTACCCAAGCTGGCAAGTGGTGAGTGGCTCGGTTGTTTCGGGTTAACAGAACCTAATCATGGCAGTGACCCCAGCAGCATGCTCAGCAATTTTAAAGATGCCGGTGACTATGTAATATTAAACGGTGCTAAAATGTGGATCAGCAATGCCCCATTTTCTCAAGTGGCAGTGGTGTGGGCAAAAGACGAAGCCGGAGAAATCAGGGGGCTGATTGTTGAAAGAGGGATGGAAGGGTTTACTACACCAACTACTCACGGCAAATGGAGCTTAAGGGCATCCGCTACCGGGGAATTAGTTTTTGATAATGTAAAAGTTCCAAAAGAAAATATTTTCCCGGATATAAAAGGATTGAAAGGGCCGTTAGGTTGTCTGACAAAAGCAAGATATGGCATTGCCTGGGGCGTTATCGGCGCTGCAATGGATTGTTACGATACAGCCCTTCGTTATTCAAAAGAAAGAGAACAGTTTGGCAAACCGATTGGTGCATTTCAATTGCAGCAAAAGAAATTGGCTGAGATGATTACAGAAATTACCAAAGCACAGCTATTAAACTGGCGTCTTGGTGTATTAATGAGTGAAGGCAGGGCTACGCCGCAGCAGGTAAGCATGGCCAAAAGAAATTCCTGTGAAATAGCAACTAATATCTGCCGTGATGCAAGACAAATGCTCGGCGGCATGGGCATCACTGGTGAATATTCCGTTATGCGCCACATGATGAACCTGGAAAGTGTGATTACTTATGAAGGCACACATGATATTCATTTGCTGATAACGGGGATGGATGTGACGGGGTTTAATGCGTTTAAGTAATGCCCCTGTCCCTAAAGGGAGACTTAGGTCGGAGGTTGATTCAAGTAGCAGTAATGTTAAGAGTAAATAATTTTTTGATTTTCCGCTTTAGCAAATTTCCAAATCTCCCTTTAGGGAAGAGGAAAACATAAACTTTAAGAAATACAACAGGGGCATGCGCATTTATCTTATCGGATTTATGGGTTCCGGCAAAACACACTGGGGCCGGTTACTGAGTCAAAAACTCAGCATACCTTTCTTTGACCTTGATGAACAGGTGACTGAGCATGCCGGTAAGTCAATCCCGGAAATATTTGCAACTGAAGGTGAGGAACAGTTCCGTATGATGGAAAAAGATGTCCTGTACATTATTACAGAAAGTCATAGCAGTTTTGTAATGGCTTGTGGGGGAGGCTCCCCCTGCTATTTCAATAATATAGAGTATATGAATCAGGCCGGCACTACGGTTTGGATAAATACGCCACTGGATATGTTATTTGAACGCCTTGTAAAAGAAAAAGACAAAAGGCCATTAATAAAGGAACTCTCCGCCGAACAGTTAAAGGGGTTTATCGGTAAGAAATTTGCTGACAGAAAAATCTATTATGAACAGGCTGATGTAACCGTCGATGAAGAACCGGTTCAATTAGATAAATTAATCGAAAAAATATTTCATGCATAAGAATTTCCTGGTTGCTGCTGCCATCTTTGGCGGATTAGCTGTTGCATTAGGTGCTTTTGGGGCACATGGCCTCGAAGGTATCACTAAAGACGAGAAGATACTTCATGGCTTCCAAACGGGGGTGCAGTATCAAATGTATCATGCCTTTGCGTTGCTGGCAGTTGCTGTTTTATTCGACAAACTTCCCGTGAATTGGATGAAATGGGCAGGTATGTGTTTTATTGCGGGTATTATTTTCTTCTCCGGCTCCCTGTACCTGCTTACATTTTTTAAAATAAGGGAGAGTAATGCTGTTAGCTTTTTAGGGCCGGTAACACCCGTAGGAGGGCTGTCCTTTATTGCCGGTTGGTTATGCCTTGCAGTGGCTGCACTAAAGAAGAAATAATCAGAGAGGAAACTCAAGAGTTGTAATAGTCCCATTCATATTTTCAATTTTGAAAGTACCGCCAATGCTCTCCATTCTGCGGGCTATATTTTTTAAACCATTGCCAAATTGACGGATATTTTGCATATCTATTCCTGTCCCATTATCTGAGATTTCGATTTTGAGGCTATTACCGGCTTCTATGGTAATGATTACAAGTGTTGCTTTTGCATGTTTCAGTACATTATTCAGGGATTCTTTTACACACAAAAAGACATTTCTTCGTATGTCACCTGCTAATTCCTTACCCGGTATAGTTTCAGGTGTATTTACTTTACATCCAACAGGGGTACTGTCAAAATACTCCAATGAGTAGGAGCGTATGTATGAGATGAGGTTATCCAGGCTATCATTACCACTATTCATACTCCAGATAATGGCATTCATATTATTCAGCACATCATCAGCAGAGGCAGAAATCTTTTCAATCTCCACCGGGGTATTTTCTTTCATTTTATTACGGGCAATTTCACTCATCAGGCGTATGGCTGTCATACCTGAGCCAAGCTCATCATGCATGTCGGCTGAAATTCGTTCCCGTTCTTCCTGCTGTGCTTTGTAAACAGCAATTTCTTTTTCGTATTCCTGTAATTGATTTTGGGTTTTCAGTGTTTCCCGTTCTTTTGTTTGTTCAATAATCTGGCGGCGGTTTTTATGATTTAATCCTGCAAGGAAAAAAACAAGCTCAAGTAACAGGCCTATCTCATAATAAAAAAGGGAGGAAGCGAAAATGCCCGGGAATTCGTAAAATATATTATCCAGCATAACCGCTACCTGTGATAAAAGAGAGAAAACAAACAGGCATAAATTTCCCCAGAACAAATAACGCATCAGTTTATCCTTCCGGTTCCGCAAACTATAAAACAGAAATATTATTACCATGACCAGCAGCAAGGCCTTGGTGGCATTTTCAACCAGGTTCTCGATTGCATAGTTATTACTGAAATAATGAAAAAAACTATAGCTGATTATTGATACAGTAAGCAACGTAATGCCGGCATTATATAATTTATTCAGGAATGGATGCTTATTCCCGGTATCAAGAAACCGTTGCATAAAAACCATGTAAAACATAATTCCAATGCTTTGCAGTATAAAGTCAAAGTAGCCCTCCATGAAAAAACTGATACTGCTGACACGAAGATCAAATGCCGCTTTAGTAAACAGCATGGCACCAAGAAAGAAGGCATAGCCGGAATAATAGAGGAATTCCCGGTTGGCTCCCTGGAAGAAATTTGTCATCGAAAAAAGAATCATCATCAGCAGCAGGCCGCAAAAAACATAGGTGACAAGGTTGTCCTGGTTATGATTATTGCGCAACTCGGCAATGAAAGAACTAACATATTCGGTATTAATCAGTCTTGGACGTATAGTGTTGACATATGTTTTTACAAAAATCAGCTCAGTAAGTATTGTTGCCGAATCGTGTGCTGCAAGGGAAATTTTCCGGTAGCCGATCCTGTCAGGACTATCGGGTAAGACGGACGGTATTTTTTGAGTACCAGTTCCGTCAACCCTGTACAACTGAATATACTGATAGTAGAAGCCCGGAAAAAAATAAATGGAAACAGTGGAATCTGCTGTATTGCAGATATTGAACTTCAACAGTAATTTCCGGGTAACAAAATCATTCGGTACAGACCCACGATGTTTTGTCCCCGGCTGAAATTGGAGGAGGTTATATTCTTTTTCAATATTTCCTGACTTACTTATGTATTGGCTGCTTACAGTTTTGCCAATTGGTTTTACCAGCCCTATCTTACTTATATCGGTGTAGGTGTTCCATAAACTATCTTCCTGCATAGCGTGGATATGTTGTGCTCCGGCATTGGCAAGAGTAAACGTAGTTGCCGCAATAAAGAATATATGTCGTAAGGCTTTCAGCTTTAATACCGGGGATTTTGATGCCGGGCTTTCAAATGTAACACATCAGTTTTGGTTTTTATAGTCTATGGCATACCACTTTCGGGTAATATTTTGACAACAAACCAATTATCTTTGCTGCCATGGCTACCAAGCTGAAAAAGAAAACAAAAAACAGTCCTGAGAAAAAACCTGCCAGGTCCGGCTTTAAGGCCGAAAAGGAAGAAAAAATTGACTGGAAGGCCCTTGCCCGTGACGAAAGGACAGGGAAGATCGTTGGCGCAGTATTTCTGTTGATTGCCATTTTCCTTTTTATCTCATTCATTTCCTATTTGTTTACCTGGAAAGAAGATCAGGCTGTTGCCCAGCAAGGGTTTTCTGCCCTGTTAGATAACGATAAGCCCGTTGCAAACTTACTGGGTCGTTTCGGCGCTGTTATTTCCCACTTTTTTATTTTCAAAGCTTTTGGCATTGCTTCGTTTCTTATCTGCACTTTCTTTTTTGTAGTGGGTGTAAACCTGTTGTTTCGTCAAAAAGTTTTTTCTATCTGGAGAAACCTGAAATATGTAACAGTCGGTTTGCTGGTTCTTTCCGTTTCCCTGGCTTTTATTTTTGCTAAAAGCCATTTCGCCTTTGGTGGTGGGGTGGGGGATATGATTAACAGGAAACTGACCGGTGCTTTAGGCACTATTGGCACAGGCGCAGTTCTGTTATTACTGGCATTAGGTTATTTCATCTGGCAATTTAACCCGGCTTTCAATTTCCCCAATAATAAGCAGCGGGCAGATGCAGAAGAAAATGGAGCAAATGATGAAACAGCAGCTGATCTGTTACCTGCAACCGGGGGTAATGACCTTTACAATGATAAAGGCGAAGCGGCACGGCAGGGTAATTCCGTTACATCAGACGTTGGACTTATTATCAACTTTCCCGACGAGAAGCCATTGCATGATTTTAAAGTGATAGAAAAGGATGAACCAATTGAAGAACAACAACCAACTGTAGAGAAAGAAATTGTAAATGAAATTCTTCACCGCCATGAGTTTGATGAACCGGTGGAAATAATTCCACCCGTAAAAGAAAAACCAGTCAGCAGTAAAACGGATGAATCCCTTGAACTGGAAATAAAGGCTGTGCCTGATAAAATAATTGAAGGACAAACTATAATTGCAGAAAACCTTCCACCATACGAACCTACCCTGGACCTGCGGGATTATAAATATCCCACCCTGTCCCTGCTGGAAACACATGGCAGTGAAAAAATAGTACAGGACACGAATGAACTGGAAAATCATAAGAACCAGATTCTCGCCACACTAAAAAATTATTCTATTGAAATTCAGAAGATCAGCGCCACCGTTGGGCCTACAGTAACCTTGTACGAGATTGTGCCGGCACCCGGTATCAGGATTTCAAAAATCAAAAACCTGGAAGATGATATTGCCCTCAGCCTTGCAGCATTGGGTATCCGTATTATTGCCCCTATTCCGGGCAAGGGAACCATTGGTATTGAAGTGCCGAATGTAAGGAAGACGGTAGTGAGTATGAAATCATTACTGGCCTCTGAAAAATTTCAGCATAATAATTATAGTTTACCCATTGCCATTGGAAAGAAGATTGATAACGATAATTTTATTGTTGACCTTGCCAGCATGCCGCACCTGCTGATGGCCGGCGCTACCGGGCAGGGAAAATCAGTGGGAGTGAATGCTATACTGGTTTCGTTATTGTATAAAAAACATCCTTCGCAACTGAAGCTGGTGCTGATTGATCCCAAAAAAGTAGAACTAAGCCTTTACCGTTTAATTGAAAAACATTTTTTAGCCAAACTGCCGGGTGAAGACGAAGCTATCATCACCGACACAAAAAAAGTGGTGCATACACTCAATGCTTTATGTATTGAAATGGATAACCGCTACGATTTGCTGAAAGAGGCCGGGGCAAGAAATATCAAAGAGTACAACGAAAAGTTTATTAAGCGGAAATTGAACCCGCAGAAAGGCCACCAGTATCTTCCCTTTATTGTACTGGTGATAGATGAATTTGCTGATTTAATTATGACGGCTGGCAAAGAAATTGAAATGCCGATTGCCCGTCTTGCACAACTTGCCCGTGCTGTTGGTATCCATCTTATCATTGCTACGCAACGTCCGTCTGTAAATATTATTACGGGTACTATCAAAGCCAACTTCCCGTCAAGGGTAGCCTTTAAGGTATCCTCCAAAATTGACTCAAGAACCATTTTGGATACCGGTGGGGCAGAACAGTTGATTGGTAAAGGCGATATGCTGATTTCCCATCATGGCGAAGTGACCCGGTTGCAATGTGCTTTTGTGGACACACCGGAGGTGGAGAAAATTGTTGAATTCATCGGCGAACAGAGAGGTTATCCGCAGGCCTTTTTATTACCTGAGTATATTGATGAAAAAGAACTGGAAGGAAGGGATTTTGACCTGTCAGACAGGGATTCGCTGTTTGAAGATGCGGCAAGATTAATTGTACAAAATCAAATTGGCTCTACATCATTATTACAACGCAGGATGAAGTTGGGATACAACCGGGCGGGCCGTTTAATGGATCAGTTGGAAGCCGCCGGGATCGTTGGCCCCAACCAGGGCAGCAAAGCCAGGGATGTTTTAATAAAGACTGAGATAGATTTGCAGCAACACCTGGCTGCCCTTGGCTGATGCGTTAGCAGGGTGTTAAGAAAAATAGTGAATTGCAACCCGGTAGCGTCATTGCCTGTCCTATTCCCGTTATTACTATCTTTGCGCCACTTTTTCGAACAGCCACACAAACCACATAATGAAGAAATTATATTTATCCTTCCTGCTTCTTGGAGCTTCGATGCTGACCCTGGCACAACCCAGCGACCCCGCGGCTAAAGCCATTTTGGACGGTGTCAGTACTAAATTCAAAACATTTAAAACTGTTCAGGCAACATTTTCTTATAAGGTAGAAAATGCTTCGGGTAAAGCCCTTTCTGCTAAAACAGGTACTATCCTGATGAAAGGGACAAAATACAAAGTATCATTTAGCGGGCAGGAAATATTTTGTAACGGTACCACTATCTGGAACTATGACAAAGCGGCCAATGAAGTTACCATCAACAAACTGGATGGCTCCGGCGGAATGATTACCCCGCAAAAATTATTCACCAATTTTTACGATAAGGATTTCCGCTACATATTAAACGGGGAGAAAAAATTGGGTACAAAGACCCTGCAGGAAATTGAAATGACGCCACTGGATAAAAGCAAACCATTTCATAAAGTATATGTGCAGGTTGATAAGGCGGCAAAAACTATTTACAGCACCAAAGTGCTGGAGAATGCCGGCAATAAGTACACCTATACTGTTACCACCCTGAAAACAAACCTGGCAATGGCCGACAACCAGTTTGTTTTTGATAAAACAAAATATCCGGGTGTAGAGGAAGTGGATTTGAGATAAGTAACCTGCTACGGGTTTATTTACACGCCATGCAGGGAAATTCAAAAAAAACCGGTTAACAACTCATACATGCCGAAGCCGGGCGTCTTCATTTGCCCCGGCTGAGGATGTAGGCCACAAAATCTGGGTGGATGTATTGTTTATAGAATCGGATTTTTTTGTGCGAGCAGGTATTGCCGATGGTGGGGAATTTTATATTCGTCCGCCCGGAACTGCTGCCTGGCTTTTTGATAAAGTTAAATATTAAGAACCAAAGCTGGGCTTTATTCGTCAAGCCCCGAACCACAGCACAGCAGAATTACCGCTGCTGATTGCTCCAATGTCAAGCCCCACTATTGGCAATACCAATGTTGTATGCAGCCTTTGTCTATAATTTTTTATAGAGACTTACAATTTCTTTGAACTTGTCAAAGTTTTTAGGATAAGTCGTATTTGTTGCTGTAAAGTCTATCCAAACATATGATGTGCTTGTCTCTGTAATTATATAGCAGCAGTCATAAATTTTGCTTCCTCTAAGTAATTGCACTTTGTAAGCATTGCCTAAATAATTAAAATCTGTCAGCTCTTTTTTAAGTAGCATTTTATGTTGAGAACTCCATTTTGGAGATTGTCCCATACTATAATCTTTAACTACCCAATTTTCAAAGTCTGATAAATTTTTAAACTCGTCTTTTTTAAAGCTTTTAAAAAGTAAAGCATTTTCTATTGAGTCAACTGCAGGAAATGTTCCTCCGAATAAATTTAGGGGTGTCTCCCTAATATGCCACCACTTTGGTATTGTTATTTGAAATCCATAAGTTGAATCTATGTGTATTATTGAATCTCTACCTGAAATTTGTTCAAGTTCAATCAAGTAAGCTGGTAAGTTTATATGCTTACCGTTTTCAACAGGTTGTGTCTGAGAAAAGCAAACATTTGTCGCAATTAAGAAAGTTAGAATTAAAAAGGGTCTTGTCATAAATATGTATTGTCTAAATGATGAATTGATACGAAATGTTCCTTTAAGGTTGCATACAACGAGCAGGGCTTGCCGAAGTGGGGGAAATAGAATTCCGTCCGCCCGGCTAACTGAAGCTAAATTTATAAATAAAAGTTGATGATTTGCACATAGCTAAATTAATAACGTCCTGCTGGATATGAAGCCAAATTGAAAAACAAAAACTTGAAACACGGCTTCCGTCCGCCCCCATTTTGGCAAACCCCATGTTACCGGAAGTTGCTATCTGTCCACCATGAGAAATTGTCTGAAATAATGATTTCATTCTTTTCAAAATGAAGAGTTGTTTTCATTGGGATAGTTCTGAATTGCAAATTGTATTTGTTTGCAAGCTGTCGTATTTCTGGTGTATCATCATATGTCAGCATGAACTTTCCTTTTAGTTGAGAAGTAAGTTCAAATAATCTTTCATGGTCAATGTCAAAATATGTGTAAAGACGTTTGCCTGCAATTGTGTATGGTGGGTCAATAAAAAAGTAAGCACTTTTGTTATTTAGATTTTGTTCCAAAACTTCAAATGCATCACCCGAAATAAAAGTTATCTTATCTTTAACGTAGTTGATTGCCAGTATTCTGTCACGCAATGTTTTTGGATACCAACGAGAAGTAATTCCTTTCCCATTCTCGCCGTTTTTAATCATTCCGGAACCTTTAGCAAGAATGCCTCCATGAAAAACCCTATTCTTCAATATTGTACAAAATGCAATGTCCTGTTGTTTCTTATCTGGATTTTCTAATTCGGCTTTTACGTTTGCATGTGTCAAGTCGTAAGAATAAATTTTGTCAGCAAGCCATTTATTTTTGTCATTTAAAATAACTTCCCAAACTGCAGCAATTTCTTCGTCCATTTCAACCATTATAATATGTTCAGCCATTTTTTCAAATGCTGCTGTCAAACTAACAATAGCACCGCCTGCAAATGGTTCTATTAATTCCTTTGCAATTTTGCCTTCCTGCTTTAACCATTGCCTAACTGTGGGAATTAACCATGTCTTGCCTCCTGGATAACGAAATGGACTACGTTGCGGAACTGATGCAACATTGATGATGGATTGTGTGGTCTTGTGTTCGCCAATATCGAACATAGTCATTTGATTTTTCATTCTACAACTACGTTTTCAAGGTTATCAATATCAGATGCTCCTGCTCTTTTAGCGTCAAGTTTCTTCTGTAACATTTCAGTGAATTGACTAATAGAACCCGCCTCAAATTTGGCTATCTGTTCTAATGCACTTGCAAAATTTGTATAAACTACTCTTTGAAGTTTGAGGGATAATACTTTTGTTTTATTATCAGGCACAAGGTCATAGAGAAAAAATGCAAAATCAGATTCAGCTTTGTCAAATTCGGGAAGGGTAGGCAAAGTGTTATAAAAACTTGTCTGTAATGCAACAACTTGCTTTTTGTTCCATTGCTTCAAGATTGAACCTTTCGCAATTATCTGGGGGATAAGTCTTTTTCTTGATGATGATAGATAATCAGGTTTTGGGTATTTGAAGGCCTGTGTCCAGCTAAAGTCGGGTGTTGGGTTTTCCAAATATGCAGTGAAAGGCCCTGTCAAGTTTCCTGAAATGTAAACGGCCTGAACTTCCAGTGAACCAAAGTCTAAAACACGGCCTTTGTCATCGTAAGAAACTAAAACGTAATCAATATTACCTGCGGATTTACCATGCTTATCTTTAAGTCTTACTTCCCCAACGTGTGTCCATGTTGCTTTGTTGTCAAAAATAAAATTTGCTGCATCACTTATGATAGTCCAATCCTCTCTAAACCTTATAGGGCAAATGATAACCTGTTTGTCTTTATGATTTAGGCTGCAAACACCTAATGGAAACTCAATACTGTTTTTTGTGCAGTTTGAAACGATGTTATTATAGGGGCATAGCTTATTGTCTCGATAGCGTTTTGCTCTATCACTTTCATTGTCAATCGGAAAGCCGAAAACTTCACCTAAAGGCTGTAAATCTTTTTTGTCCAAACTCATTTATCAAAAATAGTAAATATTGCCCGTCTTTGAGGCCTGTCAATGAAGGAATGTTGATAGTCAGTAGGGTGCTCATGCAATTTCCGGTAACGTCAGGGCTTTCTGCTGTGCTGATATTCCGTGATTCGTCAGCCCGAACCGAAGCTGAGTAAAGTTAATGCAGTTGATGTTATATTCTAAGCTCAGCTTTATTCGTTCAGCCCGGACTACAGATGATAAGCGAACGGGACGATGAGTACATATTCTTCAGCCAGCATAGCAGAAAACCACTATGTTGTGTGCAGTTTTTGTCTAAATGTTTTAATGCCTTTCATGGGACATTCGGGCTATTATTTGATACTTAAATTATTTACATTACAACTTGATTCGCCAATAATAATATTGTCGAAGCTCCAATAAAATTCTTGTTTTAAAGATAAATTCAAATATGAAACACCGATACTGTAATTTCCAATATTTGGCTTAAACGCTATCATTACGGAGTTATTAGCACAACTATTGTTGTTGTCATTTAAAGTGGCATATGAAATTGCATAACCAAAATTACCTTTTGTTAGGTCGCTGCTTTTCAGTTCTTCTTGAGTAATTTTTTCAGCTTTATTTCTTGCCACTTTTAATAAAATTCCGGAATAATTGCTATTTACACTTGCACTTGGTATGGATGAGGTATTAAAACTTATAACACCAAATTTTGGGTCTGGAATTGCAAATTCTGGGTCTATAATATTGTCAAAAAAATATATGGTTTTTATATCTTGAATTCCCTTTTCCCTAAAGATTGCTTTACAATTATTAATTGTACTGGTAACTTCTAGGTTAAATTTTTTAAAAACATTCGAGTTTTTACTCATTTCGTCAATATGCATTGTTTCATAATATTCAACAAGTTTATTGTTTATAACTTTTGCTATACCCAATATAGTTTTTAATTCGGCATTAATTTGATTATCTGCATATAACTTGTTGTTAACATTGACTATTGAATTGTTTAAAATTTCTGTTGTATAATAAAACCCATCTTTAAGAACTTGAGTAAATTTGGTTTGTGCGTTATAAAAATTTAATAAATTCTTTGCTGTTGTGTTCATGTTTTCATAGTAATTTTTTAAAAAATTGTCAATAAACAATAATTTATTTTTATCTAAATTATTGTTTTGCCTTAATTGATTAACATTATCAAATTCAAACCTCTTATTTAAAGTATTGATTTGTTCAATGAGATTTTCATAACCCACATTAAACGGTTTTATTTGGTAAACCAATTCAAAATTAGGCCGGTTTGAATAAGGGTTTATAGCTGGCTCTTGAATTAAATTTTGATTTTTTGTTTCTTCGATTTCAAAATAGCCAGAAATAGGATTTCGTTTAATTACAGATACTTTTTCTCTGTAAATATTTTTACTTTTATCCGTTTTCAAAATTTCGACATTCCCTGTCAGAGGATTTGGTTCATAGACATACGTTACCTG